>ERZ1643247.30-NODE-30-length-201772-cov-119.732992_pt1 | contig 201772 bp, 168 predicted proteins | sample MGYA00579264_ERZ1643247 | MGnify/ENA primary metagenome ERZ1643247 (study PRJEB29033, sample SAMEA4952262) | chicken gut metagenome | biome: Broiler Chicken; feature: Gastrointestinal Tract; material: Caecum | place: Ireland | collected 2018 | study: Broiler... | reverse complement strand
AAGTATCATAACCAAAAATCTGTTTTAGTATTTCAAATTTATCCATAATCCTCCTTTAGATGCCTGGAAAGCACAGGCCTTTCACGCAGATAATACAATACAATCTAATACAGTCATTTATGAAACAGTGTATCAGGTCTATTGTAGCAGAAAAATCCCCGAAATAGTAAAAAAGCCGAATTTTCTATTTTTTCCCCGCAGGAAAAATATATTATCCTGGAAATCCTCAAAGTTTTAAAAACCGGTTTAAAGAGTCTTAATAAAGATAATGGAACACTTACAGGGTGCTATAAATAGCACCCTGCAGCAATTATAAAAATTTCTGTACATCCTTCATTAAAGATTCCTCTGTGCGCACAATGTCTCTGGCCAGGTTCATACTCTGTCCCGAGGCATTTTTATATTCATTAATATAACCTCCCAGAGTCTGGATCCCCATGTTGCAGCCGTCCATGACCAGCTTTGCTACCTGGCTGCTGTCGTCCTTCATCATCAGTTTCATTTCTGTGGTCATTTTAGAAAATGCGGATGCCATCATTCCCGGCTCCTTTTCCTTGCTGCCGTCTTCCATAAGCATTTTCGCCGCCTTTTCTTCATAATCCTTGTGCTTCTTGTCATAAGTATCCATCAGTTCTTTCAGCTCTTCGTTCTTCACATAATCTCTCATCTGATCAAAACTATTGATGGCCATTTTGCAGCCCAGGCTGCACTCTCTCAAAAGCCCTCTGGTCTGTGCGTCCATTCTTATCCCTCTTTCCTGTTTTTATCAGAGCGTCTGTCATGGCAGGCAAATTGTCTGCATATCCTGACACTCTATGTCAAAAACAGTATTCCCCGGGAAAGTCTTCTTTACTCCCGTCTTTCTCATTTGATCAATATCTCTGTTTCTAACTGAGGATCTTCCGGAGTGCCGGTAACAGTCAGCCTTCTTTCTTCTCCTTCAAAGGTATAATCCTGGGTATAAACTCCCTTTTCCCTGAGCTGATCTGTAATGTCAATTTCCTTATCCCCTATGGTCAGCCCCAGTCGTTTTGTATCCTCATGGTAGACCAGGGTCACATAATATTCTCCCTTTTCCCCGTATTCATGGACTACGGTGATCTGTGTCCCGTCCTCAGCATGAAGCACTGTCTCATAAGGAGTGGATGCCTCCTGATCCACAGTCACATTTTTAAATACCATAGCGATCTGCTGGACAGCCTCCCCTGCCACCTGCCGTATATCCGTGTCAGAAGCCGCCAGAACCCCCACAGACAGAGAACAGATCAGTACCACAGAAGCCGCCGTGGCAGCAAATGCTTTCCTCTTGAATCTTGGATATTTTTTTGGTTTTTTCACTGCGTAAACCTCCCTTAAAGATCCGCTGGAAGGCATCAGACGTTCACATGCTTTTTGATAGATTTCTTTCGGGAACTCTTCATTCATAGTATTTAACCTCCTCCAGCAGTTTTTTTAATTTTTTCCTTGCTCTGGAAAGCCAGGTCTGAATAGTGGAAGGATTTTTCCCCAGCATATCCCCGATATCGGCCACAGAATACTCCTCATAATAGTAAAGATAAATCGGTACCCGGTATTTTCTGGGCAGCCTAAAAACCTGCTCCAAAAGCTCCCTTTCTCTCATTCTTTCATAACCCTCTGTATCATCCCGCCAACCATGTCCTTCCCTTTCTTCCTCCGAAAAAAATTCCATTCGTTTCTTCCAGGGAGAAGCGATCAGCCTTTTACACTCATTCATGGTGACGCGGATCAGCCAGTGCTTTAAATGTTCTTCATCATTAAATTCCGGATTCTTCTGGTAAAGCTTTAGAAAAACTGTCTGCATAACATCTTCTGCGTCATGACTGTTCCTGCAGTCATGGAAAGCGATCCGGTAAACCATATCCTGGTACTGGGCCACAATCTCAATATATCTGATTTCTTCCACTGTCTCATACCTCGCAGGCGCCCTGTTCTTTTCCTGTTGTGAAAAGCCTTTCACCTATAATACCCGAACGGCCGGGAAAAAATCTCACTTTTTGCAGAAAATTTTCTACAGAAAAAGAGCCCCGGTAAAATCGATCTCACCTGAGGCTCTCTGGATTTCTTAAATCCTGTCATTCTTCGTAAGTAAATATAGACAGTACTGGTTCATACTGATCCCTTCCTTTTTAGAATGTTCTGCCAAGGAACGATGGAGGCTTCGGGGTATCCTTAATTTGAACTGTCCCGAATATTTCTCCAAATTGTCAGGTTCCGGAATTGATATTCCCTCTTCCATAGCAGCTTCCAGCCACAACCTTTTTGCTTCCTTTCCGTTATCCACTGCTTTCTCTATGGTTTCCCCACAGGTAATACAGCCTGGCAGATCCGGAAAAGATATAGTGTATCCCCCTTCTTCCTGGTCTTCTACGATTTCCATGGGATAGGGAAGTTTTAAATACTCATCCAGCGTTTTCATCGTTTCCTGCCTCACTTTCTACAACCTGTTTTACCAACTCCACATAAACTTTTTTAATTGGTTCATGTTTTGGTATCGTAATAGGACGACAGCCTGCTTTACGAAATATGTAATGACTACTGCCACTTCGCGGCGCATACATCTGATAACCATAACTTTCTAGAACTTTTCTAAGTTCGTCAAAGCGAAGGTCCTTTGACAAAGCACATATTTTTGCTAAAAGTTTATCCCACTTAGACATTTTTATCTCTCTTTAATTATATATGGTGTCGTATACGGTGTCAAATTTAAATTTGATTTATCTTATGATATTATATGCAACTTATAGCAGTTATATGATACTTTTTCCAACATTTTATACTTCATTTTCTAAGAGACTACAAATCAATATCTTTTATCACAGATCAAAAAGTACACTTTCATAGTCTTTTACATAATACTTAATATTCTTCCGCCCCTTTTGGATAATTGTATGCCCTTCTGCTTCCAGCTTTTCTTTTTGCGCCTCTATGCCCCCGGGATATTTTGCGTTCAGTTCTCCATTCGCCTTTAAAGTCCGCCAGTAGGGAGTTTCGTCTTTGGAGCGCTGATAACTGGCCCATGCAGCAATGGATACAAAAATCCCTGCTGTGATAGGCTCTGTAAAATCCCCGCCGCTTTGTCTGGCAAAATATTCCCGGATTTTTCCTATGGTGGTCACTTTGCCGTATGGAACTTTTTTCATCACCTTGTCATAGTCAATGGGCGGAGCAAAGTACATTTTGCTTCCCCCATATTTCTCAATACTTTTCTGATCCGTGATGATCTGAAATTTGGGCATATCTTTACTATCATGCAGCATAGCATTAAAATCTTTTTTATCCTCATTTGCCATAATCCTGATACCTCCTCTGGCCTCATTATAAGGAAGTATCCTGTTTCATGCAATGAGACGGTTTTAAAAAACTTTAATGAAAATTCTTCTTTAGAAACACCTATTAAAACCAGTTCATGGGATTTATCAGTTCAAAGAAAAAATTCAAAAAAAGGTCTAAAAAGGGCCCGCGCCAATGAAAGCCCTGTAATTAATATGAAATAAAAGATCAATATGATTAGAATGGTCAAAAATATTTCCATACTACTTTTCTCCCGGCTTTCCTTACTGATTCATCACTACCTTCAGTGTACAAGGGGCCAAACGGTCCCTTGTACACTGAGGGTATTCTCACCTATGTGCACGTTTTCTCAGTCAACGTCCTCTATCCGTCCTTCTCTTCCCTTACCTTTAAAGAATCCCCCATTCAGCCCCAGATCTTTCTTCTTTCCAGAGAAATCTTCACTGACCATAAGCCGGATCCGGAAGTCAAATTTCTCCCACTCCATAAAGTCTAGAGTAAAAGGATGCTCTTCCACCGCCAGAACTTCTACACCTTCTTTACAAAACCTTGGATATTCTCCCTGGAATCCCCGGCGGTGCAGTTTTTCCTGTGTCCTGGCCCGTTCTTTTCCGATCCGTTCATTCATTTCTGTTCCATAGTCCCGCTTAGGATACTTTTCAGATTCTGTACTTACCAGATTCAGAATGGTTTCATAAAGTTTCTGGCTGCAGGGCCTTTCCATTCTCCAAATGATCGCCTTTTCCAAAAAGATCAGAGGAACTTTCTCATAAAGTCCCGCCAGCAAAGCCATCGTCCTGTCTCCCGCCAGACCTGCGATCTTTCTCATTACTGCAGCACCCAGGGCAGTGTCCGGATAGTAAGGATCCAATGATTCCTTTATAGGACTCCAGTAGCGGAAGGGCCGAAATTCCATAAGCCGCATCAGCTCCTGTTCTCCGGGGGTACACATGGACACTCCAAAGTACTCATACTTGTCATAGATAGTTCCCAGCATGTAGACCAGCCGCCGCCACTGCTCCTGCCCCTTCCCTTCCAGCCAGAAATGGCCGATCCGGTGGTACTGATAGCCTTTCAGTTTTATCTGGATTTTCCCAAACCAGAGGGTAAAAATATTCTCTTCTCCCTGATGGACAACTAAGATCTCCTCCCCGTCTTCAGATGACAGATACCCAAAGGTACTCTCTTCATATCCCTTCAGATATTTCCCGGTACATCTGCAGTCTTTCAGAACCAGATAGCATTCCAGGGCATCATTCATCATATAAGGAATATATCCCTGCCCCTGGCGGAGATAGAGTTCAAATACTTCTTTATCAAAGATTTCTTTCAGCTTTTGAAAGCCTTCCTCCATTTCCGGAGTGACTCCGAAAAGTTTTTCTTCATAGTCTGTCATATCCGCAGCTTTCCTCTCAGTCATGGCGCTGGATGGGATCGTCAAAGGTCTCGCAGAACCTTGCGGCAAAAGCCGGCTCTTCTCCCTTTACATAGAGATGAGATACATCCCCATAATTCCGCATGCGGAACAAAGCGATCCCTTCCCGTCTCTCTTCCGTGATCAAAGAGGTTACAGAACTGGGCGCCGCCACGAAATGGTGCCATAAGATCATAGGAGAAATATGTAAGAGATGGCTCAGGAGCACACACCCCAGACCAAAATGGCAGAAAAACGCCAGCTTATCCTTATTGGCTTTTTCCACCCGGTAATAATTTCCCTCCCTCACATAACCGTGTTCTTCCAGGACCTTATCAAAGTTTTCCGTTACCCAGTCATATTCTTCTTTTACATTTGCCTCCTGAAATACATCCGCTTTCCACCAGCTGTCATAGTCGTAAAATTCCGGCACTCTGGTCCAGTCCTGGGGCAGCCAGTCCCAGGCGATCATTTTCCTGTCTGTTACGTCCGGCCGGTGGATCCGGGGATTAAACTCCCGGAGCCATGGGCAGACCACAGCTTCCCTGTTTAATTTTTTCAACGTACAGGAGGCCGTATCCCTGGCCCGTCCAAGAGGTGATACATAAAAATCCTTAATGTCCATTTTTATCAGTTTTTCGGAAAGATACTCTGCTTCCTTCCAGCCTTTTTGGGTAAGAGAATCTATCGTATAATCCGGATCTCCGTGTCTGATGATCAATAATTCCATGCCCTGTTCCTTTCTCCTGTCCTTATTATTTTAAAAATGCATTTATTTCGCTTTTAAAGGCTCTGTGCCGGGGAAACTGGAAACTGGTCCAAATAACGTCTGAGTCTGATGGTCTTCCCATATGTTATACCCATGGCTTCTTCTGCTTCGCCCAAAGCCGCTCCTAACGCAGCCGCCTTACCGTAGCTTCCTCTATGCTGGCCGGACACAATAGCCTCTACCCTTTTGTCCGTGATCTTCTGCAGGTACTTCAGGATTTTCTTCTTGTCCTCCTCCGGTATGTCTATCGTTTTCTTCCACACAAAAAATCTTTCTGCAAAATCCGGCTCTCCATATTCTTCCTTATAATTCAGATAGTACTTCACCTTTTCCAGCATATAGGCCATGCCCTTTTCCATTGCTTCGCCTTCAAAAAGATATAATAACAGCATGGGAACCCCTGCTTCTATAAATCTTCCGCTCCAGCCCAGAGACACCGCTGTCTTCTTTGCTTCCTTCCACACAGTCTCATAATCCCCGTTTAAAAAAGCAATTCCCAGGCAGTCACCTTCTGTCCGGATATAGGGATCCCGGTCTCTTGAGCTTCTCCAGTAATAGCGGTTCTGCTCTTTTCCCTGTCTGGAAGCCTGAATTTCCTTGTAGATTTTCTCTGCTGTTTCCAGTATATTCTCTCTGTCCGGTACAAATCCGGACCCTTCTTCGCCTTTTCCTGCCTCCAGGCTGCCGCAGGTAATAACACGAAGGTAGTTAGCCGCTGCCATCTTTGAATAAAAAGCTTCTGTCAGGGCATGACCGCAGGCAGCGTTATCCTGCATATGAGAAGCGCCTCTGGCCGTCATTCTGGCTGCCTGATCCCGGATCTCCATCTTCCGGTCCATAAGCTTTAAAGCTTTCAATCCTTCATTTTTCAGCTGCTCCCATTGTTCCTTTTCCAGGAAACGGCCGAGAAGATCTATGTACAGTGCCGGCTGCTTATCCGCCATTCTTCTTGCTTCCTCCAGAAGTCCCTCATCGCCTCTCCAAAGCATAACGGCTTCTTTTAAAAGTCTGGCTGTGTATGTATCGTCCTGTTCTCTTAAATAGGCGATCCACTGAAGCAGGAACTCTTCCATTCCTTCCAAAGGTTCTATTCCAACCTCCATCATATCTTTCAAAAAAGTTTCCCGGAACATCCCCAGGAAAAATATCCATACATTTTAGCGCCTCTTTCCGTCAGAGGATCCGCCTGGTACTCTGCGTACAAAGTGAGCGGGCAGATCCTTCCGAAATCCAGATCCGCCAAACCTTCTTTTTTCATGTCCTCCACGCTCATGTCAACAGGGTCTCCGCCATCCTCATGAACAGCCACAATATTTAAAATACCCAGGTTCCAGTAAATCCGACTGACGGACTGGTAATCCCGGTCATATACCGCCTGTTCTGCTTCCTCGTAACAGGCCTCCAGCTTCCTGCCGATTTCATAAGGATCCTCATACTTCATGATCCACCTTCTCACACCAATCTATGATCTCCTGCAGTTTGTCCTGATGGCTTTTCCTCTCCCGGCTTCCTAATTTTTTCAGAAAATTTTCCCTCTCTCCTTCAGAAAGGCTTCTTGCATACCCTCTTATCCAGTCTCTCAGTTCTTCCTCTGAGCTTATCCGGACAAGTTTTTCTTCTACTGTCTGCATAAAAACTTTAAATTCCATTTTTTTCCTCAAGTTCGTTTTTCACAGCTGTTTTGCTGTAATTTTTATCAGGAAAGTTTATGTTTCTCTAACTTTATCCTGCAGCTTTTCTTATAAAAAGCAATCCCATAGCAGAGAACTTCCCTGTATCCTTCCCACGCCAGTTCCCTTTCATACTCTTTTTCCAAAATCTGCTGTAATGCCTGGCTGCTCCGTTCTTCAAGTTCTCCATAACCTGCCGCCACCTTTAATTCCATAAGCACCGCTGGTTTGTCCGCCTCCATAGATTTCAGGCAGATATCATATCTTCCCAAACCGGATTCCCTGTTAGAAAAAACATAATAATAGCCCTGCTCTATGATTTCCTGAAAATTCTCAACACCAATCGGCAATGGCTTAAATCCCATGTTTTCCACCCCTTTCCCGAGTCCTGTTATATCTGTATTATAACCAGGTCAGATGTTTTCTACAATATTGTTCTGATTACTGAAGGACCAGTTCCATCAACTCGGCAGCGACTTTTTTATCTTTCACCCGCATAATATTGTCTTCTATTTTTTCTTTTCCTAACAAATGAATGTTTCCATACCAGACTATTTCCTGATCTATCACTGCAAAGTTTTCGCAGGAATTCTCCACTGTTTTCACGAAAAAGCCAGCCTGACGCATATCTTCATGTAGCTCCATCCAAAACGCAGCATCCCCGAAGCCATATTCGTCCGGTTCCCATGTAATGATCGTCACCTCTATTCCCAGTTCCTGCTTTTCTTTCAACATATCTATAAGATCATAGATCTTTTTCGCGCTGATAACACTGCTGGATATCAGAATCCTCTGCTGTGCTTCAAGCAAATCTTTCTGAAATATTTCACTGTATCTTTCACCGTCAAAAATAGCGTTGGCTTCCTGTTTTTCGCCATGCAGACCGCTGCAAATCTCGTATCCGATCTGCCTGTATGCTTTCAGCCTTTTGGCATACATTTTTTCAAACATCGGAATATGACTGTCAACATAATCAAATATAATCACATCTTTTTTCCCGGCATAATTTCGGTTCAGCCGTCCGGCATACTGCTCCACCACACTCCGGAAGGAAACCGGTGTTGCCATGAGCAGTGTATCAAGACGCGGGAAATCAAATCCTTCGCCGATCAGACTGCCTGTAGCGATCAGTATCAGAGTTTCCCGTGGGTCGGCTTTCTGTAACTGTTCCCGTATCTGCTTATGCTCTTTCTTTGAATTATTTCCCGTCATCAAAAAAACTTTATCTGCATACTCTTTTATTTGCCCGTATAATCTTTCTGCATGATCTTTATATCTGGAAAGAATCACCGGAGTCCTTCCTGCTGCTATACATTCTTTTGCATCTGAAAGGATCTGCTCATCTCTGACTGGATTCTGCCGGAGAATTTCATATGCTTCATTGGGATGCAGCCTTTCTTTCACAACACCTCTTGGTAATACCGTTCTTGTAAATCTCGGATATACTAGGTGGGGAATTCCCTGGGCTTCTACTTTTTCTTTGGCAGAATAACTATATCGAATCGGGCCAAGCAGCATAGTATTGATTTTTTCTAATCCGTCCGCCCGTTTTGGCGTTGCAGTAACGCCATATACATATTTTGCCGGTACTTTTTGTAAAATCTCTCTGATGGTATCTGAAGCCGCATGATGACATTCATCGACAAGAACCATTCCATACTGATCAAGCAATGGATGCCACTCTCCCTTTTTACTCAGGGATCCGGCCATTGCTATATCTATAATTCCTGTCGTAGAATCATGGGCCCCCTGCAGTTTTCCAATCAGACTCTTTCTCACTCTAGTCCGGCCGCTTTTGGTTTTATATTCAGGAAGCTGCTCATCTATATCGAGGAATTGTTCCAATGCCTCTTTCCACTGATCCAGCAATGTAGAAGATTCAAGGATAATCAATGTATTTACTTTCTTCTCTGCGATCATAGCGCTGCATACAACTGTTTTCCCAAAGGCTGTAGCCGCCTGAAGGATTCCATTATCGAATTTCATCATTTCTTCCAGCGCCAGCTTTTGTTCCTTGCGCAGTTCTCCTTTAAATGTAACATGAATAGATCTGCCCTGCTGGCGTTCATCGCTGATCTCGCATGGAATATCTGCTTCTTTTATTTTTTCAGTTAAGTGATCAAGGGCGCCTCTTGGAATTTCAATATACCCGCTCAGATGATCCTTTCCCATATATATCCACTGAGAAGTGGCAAAATTCGACATACCGATTGCCGCATTCTTATAAAAAATCGGATTTCTTATAGCTGCAATACGTCTGATCTGATTTTGAATCGCTGCTTTCAGATTCAGGCTGTCTATATATATGCCATTTGATAAAATAAGCCGTAATTTTCCATCTACGTCTGCACGGTGAAAGGGTTTTTCTTTTTTCCACGGCTGTTCCCGTTCTTCTGTAGTTTCATTTTCATCTGTTGCTCCCGTAATATCGGATACTGCCCATTCTTTTATTTTCGTCTCAACAAAAGCTTCCGAAAGCCTGGGTTTACTCCAAAGTGTCTCCCACTGGTGGGGATATGCATTCCAGTTGCTATCTACAAAAGCACTGTTTCCTTTTCGCAAAGCCTGTCCCTGCAATGGAAGTGCGATTAAATTGCCCAGTCCGCCTTCCGGAAGACTATCCTGAGCCGGAAGCATCCGGTCATAATATTTAAATGATTTCAGATTCACCTGCTCCGCCCCTTTTTCCAGCAAAGCGAATCCAAATTTTCTTGCCAAAACCGCCGGGATCGGTTTGTCAAAGAAAATCCACAGATGCGCTCCCCTACCAGATCTAGAACGCTCGACAAGAGAGTCTATCCCGTTTAAAGTACAAATAGTACGCATGGCTTCAACTTCTTCTATCCATGTCTCATTTGTATTTGCAAAATCTTTCTTCTCAGCACCTTTTTCATGATTATCAAAATCAAACACGAGAAAACGGCATGTAGCATTTTTCAATAGGGGATAGACGCCGATCACATCTGAACCGTTATAAGATTTTCCCTGCAAATGAGCAAGTATATCGTTTATAGTCAGCTGTTTATACGATTGGTGAGGGCAGTCTTTGCAATTCATTTTCTCATGTCTCATTTTAGGGCAGACACTATTCCAGCGATTATAGCATTGTGTATAATAACCGACTTCTCCTGTCTCTTTTTTCTCACTTCGCCTTGCATAAACGTCTTGCCGTCCCCAGAACCTTGCATAAAACAAATTTGCCATTTCCACTGTAATCTGTTTCGGATGGATTATCCGCCCGCCCTGATCCGGATCATACTCCTCCGCCTTTTCCGATTCGCTGATCCGGGCTATCTCATGTACATACGAAATTCCGGAACGGTCCAGGATATTTTTCAGGATTTGATTTTCCAACTGCAGATCATTGATTTGTTTCTGCAATAAACTAATGTTTTCAACAGGATTTCTCATGACGCCTCACCATATCTCAAAACTAAATTTGTCTTTCTATCAGATTGTTCCGCCGATCTTCTTGAATTTTTCTACAAAAGCAGATATTTTTTCAAACACGTTCTGGTTCTCAGTATGATATTTAGGATTACTTATCTATTGCCCCACGTCCTTGCAACAATCGCTTTACTTCTCTGTCAAAATCCGATGTAATCTTCTGTGTCTTATTAAATTTATCGTATTCCTCAGCTGCTTTTTTATCGGCATCCTTCTTTGATATTTTACCTTTGCCTTCCAGCACATCATATTTTCGAAATGCCAAAAATTCATTGATGCTGCTGGCAAATTCAGCCATAGTAAATGTGTTTTCTCGTTCAATTAAATCTTCAATGTAGTCAAAATAACCCGATACTGTACGTTCCAGCCGACGAATCTGCTTCTCATTAAGATAATTTTTTGCAACAGTCACATCAGATTTCAAGATTCTTCCATCCGGGGAATTTTTCCATGTAACTAATCCCATGTGTTCTTTTGTATGATCGGCCTTGGCATCAATAATCTCCGCTGCCGTTTGGCCTGTTATCGCATAATGAAATTTATTTTGAACCATCGCATAAAAATCATGTGTTATTTGTGAATCCTTATCATAATCAATACTACACTCTGCAAATATGTCCGTAATTTGCTGCCATATTCTTCGCTCGCTTGCACGGATAGAGCGAACTCGTTCCAACAGTTCCTTAAAGTAGTCTTTCCCAAATGCTGTCTTTCCCTGCTTCAAACGCTCATCATCCATCGCAAAGCCTTTTATCATATATTCTTTTAAAATACCCGTTGCCCATATTCTAAAGTTAGTAGCTTTTCGCGAATTGACTCGATATCCCACTGAAATGATTGCATCAAGATTATAAAACTGCATTAAATACTTTTTTCCATCCGAAGCAGTTGCCGAGATTTTCTCGGTAACTGAATTTTTATCCAGTTCTCCCTCTGAAAAAATATTTTTTAAATGCAGAGATATATTATCCGTAGAGCAGCCAAATAGCTCTGCCATTGCTTTTTGAGTTAACCAAATTGACTCATCTTTTACTGCGGCACGAACACTCACATCTTCATCAGGCGTGTTATATATTAAAAAATTTAATTCTTTTTCCATATCTATCCCTCAATTCCGGCAATTATCCCATCTATTTCTGAATAAAGTCTGTCTATATTTTTTACTACCTTTTTATTCCAGCATTTTTCTTCTGCAATCGTATTTTCGTCTACAGATTTAGCAATCTATTCCTTATCTTCGTTGCCAGCAAATAACTGCATTATTTTCTCAATATATTCTTCTGTTAGAACATTATTATCTGCCAAACACTTTTTCAAATTCGAATCTTTTCCCCAAAAATTATAGCATACTACCATATAAACGAAAAGGAAATATACTCTTTGATCCGGGATTCCCACCATATTACCAATATCATAGCGATGGCAGGGATAAATGAAAAATGCTGCTTAACTCAACATAGATAGTTATAGACCGCCCATAGGACAGCAAACCCCTCTGAAAATACATTTCTGCATTTTCAGAGGGGGTCTTATCCTGTAAAATTCTATTCCACGCTCTTTAAAGATTCCACCATGTCAATCTCTTTCAGTTTAAAGTACATAACAAAGTTTACAAAAGCGGAGAATACTGCGGTAAGCACCGCACTGATCAGGAAACTGATCAGGGACACATGCTGTCCGAACATTACCATATCCACCCGGATAGTATGGATAATGTACTGGTGCAGGATAGTTCCCAGCCCTACTCCTACCACAATACCGATCAGGGTAAGGATAATATTCTCATGGTACACATAGGCCGCCACTTCCGTGTCGTAGAATCCCAGTACCTTTAAAGTCGCCAGCTCCCGGCGCCTCTCGGTAATATTGACATTGTTCAGGTTATACAGTACCACAAAGGCCAGGAGGGCTGCTGTTACGATCAGCACAATGATCACCAGTACCAGAGCCTGGAGCATATCATTGATCTCCCTCTTGGTATCAGAAGTATAGCTTACATTGTAAACTCCCGGCTGCTGAAGGATTTCCGCTCCCAGATCCTTTTCCTGTTCTTTTCCCTCCGGGGTGAACTCTGCATACATCACTTCATATTCTGCCGGTTCCCCATAAAGTTTTTCATAGTATTCCGGGGACATGTATACATAGTTCATAATATAATTTTCCACAACGCCCATAACCGGTACTTCCTTGCTGCTGCTTCCATCCTCGGCTTCTACTGTAATGGTATCTCCTTCACTTACGCCCAGGGTATCCGCCATCCACTCGGTGAGAAGCACTCCTTCTCCATCCAGAGTATAGGTTTCATGACTGACTCTGTTCTGGAATACGGTCATGGTCTGAAATTCCTCTGTATTTTCCGGAACGCAGAGATAAACTTCCCCGTCTCCTTCCCCGGTACTTACATCTACCATTTCCATATGGACCATGGTAGAGGCCGCCACGTCTTTTTCATTCTCCAGCCATTGTCCCAGATCTTTCTTTTCTTCCTCTGTACCGCTGAAGGTGATCATCGCGTCATAGAGCTGGATATTATCGTATTGGATATCTGCCAGATCTATGATGGAATCCCGCAGACCGAAGCCTGTAACCAGCAGAGCCATAGTTGCGGAAATTCCGAATATGGTCATAAACAGCCGTTTCTTATACCGGAAAATATTCCGGAATGTAGATTTCGTGGTAAAGTTCAGACGTTTCCAGATAAAAGGTATGTACTCCAGCAGGACTCTTTTTCCTACCTTAGGCGCTGCAGGGCGCATAAGCTCTGCAGGATTCTCCCGCAGCTCCTTCATACAGGAAAGTCCTGTAGCCGCCATGATACAGGCAAAGGAGATCAGTAAAGCCTGGATAGCCGAAACCGGACGGTATGGAATATCCGGCTGCAGAAGACAATCGTACATAATACCATAGCTGACCTGGATAATATAGGGGAACAATTTTTGTCCCACGATAATTCCCACTGCGCCGCCTCCCAAAGTAGCGCTTCCTGCATACCAGAGGTACTTCATGGCAATATCCGTCTTACTGTACCCAAGTGCTTTCATAGTCCCGATATGGCCTCTCTGTTCCTCCACCATTCTGGTCATCGTGGTAAGGCTGACCAGAGCCGCCACCAGAAAGAACATAAGAGGAAAGACTTTGCCGATAGCTCCGATCTGCTCTGCATTATCCTCCATCTCGCCGTAGTCCTCTACCACATCGTCCCGGGTGTTCAGATACCATTCCGGCTGCTTCAGATCTGCCAGCTCTGCCTCTGCGTCAGCGATCTGCTGTTCGCCGTCCGCAATCTCCGCCTCTGCGTCTGCCTGGCCTTCCAGATAATCTGCCTCTCCCTCTTCCAGTTCTTTTCTGGCATCCGCCAGCTCCTGCTCCTGGTCCGGGAGCTGATCTTTAGCTTCCTGAAGCTGGGCTCTGCCTGAGGCGATCTGCGCCTCTCCATCAGCGATCTGCTGTTCGTAGGCTGCCATCTGGGCCTGGCCGCTGTCCACTTCTGCCTGGGCAGCCTGGAGCTGGGATTTCGCTGCTTCCAGTTGTTCCCGGCCCGCTGCGATCTGGGCTTCCCCGTTGGCAATTTCTTCCCGCCCGGCGTTTATCCGGGCCTCGTTCTCTGCCAACTGTGCTTTGCCGGCTTCCAGCTTAGTCCTTCCATCTGCGAGCTGAGCCTCACCCTCTGCAACTGCCTGCTGAGTCTGCTGGATCAGCGGCGTCAGGGTTTCTTCCTGCTGGGCAAGCTGAGCCCTCATTTCTTCCAGAGAGACCGCCACAGCCTGGATCTGTTCTTCTAAAGCTGCTTTCTGACCTTCTAATTCACTGATCTGAGCCTGGATTCCCTCCTGATCAGGGACTTCTCCCTGGTCCGGATTCTCCGGATCTGCCGGAACTTCCAAGGCGCCATAGAGTTCATCGATCTGCCCCTGGAGGATATCTGTCTGCCCTTTCATCTCTGCAAGAGCTGTCTCCTGATCAGAAACTGCTGTCTTGAGGTTTTCCAATGCACTTTCCATCTGTTGGAGCTGCGTCCTTCCTGCTTCTAACTGAGGCTCCACTTCTGCCTGGACCTGATTGAACTGCTCTTCCTGAGAGGCCAGTTCAGTCTTTCCGGCCTCCAGTTCCGCCACCCCTGCTTCCAGTTCTGCCTTTTTTTCTTCCAGCAGCTGTGCACTTTCATTCAACTGCGCCTCATTCGCCTCAATCTCTGCCCATCCGGCGCTTACCTGGGCCGCTCCGTCTTCCGCCTGTGCCCTGGCCGACTCCATCTGAGCTTTTGCATCATCGATTTCCTTCTGGCTCTGATCCAGCTTTGCTTCATTATCTGCGATCTGCTGTTTTCCATCAGCAAGCTGTTTCTCTCCATCTGTCACCTGCGCCCATCCGTCGTCCAGTTCCTTTCTGGCGTCAGCAAGTTCTTTCTCAGCAGTGGCTTTTCCTTCTTCCAGATCTGCCCTTGCATCGTCCAGTTCTTCCCGGGCTTCATCATAAATCTGATCATACCGCCACTCGCACTGAACCCCTGCTGTATCTTCCAGGTTTTCCTGTACATTGCTGACCAGATCCTTATAGTCATCGGAATAACATTCCAGTTCCCCGGCTCCTTTTAACCGTATATTCATCAAAGTATAGACATCCATATCAAAAGCTTCCGGCAAGACTACTGCGAATCCGGTAACCTGTCCGTTCCCCACAGAAGCGCTTCCCCTGTTTATAGAAAGATACATAGGGCTGGTGCCAATACCGGTGACTTCAAACTCTCCATAAGCCAGATCCTCCGGCTTATCGCCTTCCTGGTCTTCCTCATAGAGAGTGATCTTGTCTCCGACCTCACACCCCACAGACTGGGCAAGTCTGGTATCCAGAAAAATCTCATCTGCCTTTTCCGGCAGCCTTCCCTCTTCCACCTGGCACCGGGCCATATCGCTCTTAGCCATAAGATGGACTACATACTGCTCTCCCTCACTGTCGCAGAGCACATCTGCAGAATAAGACAGTTCTGCGTCTTCCACTCCTTTGGTATCCAGCACTGCCTCCAGATCTTCCTCCTGCAGCCCCATTGTACTCACTGCCTGAAGATCAAACAGTCCTGTACCGTCCAGATACCGGTCCGTAGTACTGAGCATATCCGGCATAGAAGCCCTTACTCCTGAAAAAAAGGAAACTCCCAAAGCCGACATGAGAAACAGGGAAAGGAACCTGGGAAAAGTCCGTTTGATCTCCTGGCGTATGTCTTTATGTAATGCTTTTTTTCTCACCCGCCATCCTTCCTCCCGCTGCAAAATTTTAAGAGGGGGCTGTATAAAGCTATATATACTTTACTGCCCCCTGTATTATCCGTTTATTATAATTAAAATTTTAATCTTTTTTTCTTCTTTTGTCGAGTATAGAACTATAAAATTTTTATAACCCGGACCGGTTTTCCTCCAGCAGTTTTTCAATCCCCCAGGCTACCCCGTCTTCTTCATTTGACGGTGCGATCCAGTCCGCCGCTTTTTTACACGCAGGAGAAGCGTTCCCCATAGCAACGCCTACCCGGGCGTAGGAAATCATCTCCCGGTCATTATCCCCGTCTCCAAAAGCCGCCAGGCCCTCTCTTTTCAATCCCAGATATTCCAGCAGAAAGCGGATCCCTGCCTCCTTGCCGGAGTCTCTATGGGAAATTTCCAGAAGCTGGATAACGGAAGATGTGATATACACATCTTTTACGTTTTCCTGGAGAGTTTTCCACAATTTCCTTTTCTTTTCCTCACTTTTTACCACAATATCCAGACAGTCCAGGATCTCCTGATGATCATAGATAAACTTCATCATATCCTCTATGGGCTCCCTGGTACTCTGGATATAGGGAATGGCTCTCTGGGTGGCCCCGAACCTTACCGGGTCTTCCACATATTCTTTCTGAGCATAGGGCTTTCCTTCAATGAAAGCCTCAAAGGCAGTCTCCTGTCCCTCTGTGTATTTCAGGATCTCTCTTACAGACTCTTTTGTCAGCTTACACTGTTTCAGACATTTTCTGTCAGAAAGCCTGTATACCGCCGCCCCATTGGAAGTGATCCCATATTGGATCCCGGATATTGCCAGAATGTCCTCTGGCAGAGAATCCAGAGACCGTCCGCTGGCCGCCACCACCTGAATTCCGGCTTCCAGAGCTTTTTCAATGGCCTCTCTGGTTTTCCCCCTGAGCCTTCCCTGGGGAGTTAATGTTGTTCCATCTAAATCTAAAGCAATACATGTAATCTTCACTTTTCTTTCCTCTTTTCCAGTCAGCATCCCAAAACGCTGATACGACCATAATTCTGCGTCATTCACTTGAAAACGATCCTTTCAGCACCCTGATCTTTTAAATTCCTCCTGGAAGGCTTCCGCCTCTTCCATGGTATTTTTCCACTGATACCGGCCCAGGTCTACCTTCCAGCCTTTCTCCGTCAGCCGGACCTCTACGCCTTCCTGCTCTAAAAGGAGCTTCTGCATATCAAAGGTCTCAAAAGCGGCCGCCCCCGACAGGATCCCCTGGGCGTTCACTACCTTATAGGCCGGGACATCCTCACCCATGAGATTCCTTCCAAGACCGTATCCCACCTGCCGGGAATTTCCCGGTTTTCCGCAAAGGAGAGCGATCTGTCCATAAGTGGCCACCTTTCCCTCTGGAATCTTTTTCAGTACCAGCGCGGCTCTTTTATAAAAATCCATCTTACCCTCCATGATTTTCTTCTGTTGTATCCGAAAGAAACTCCACCTCTCCCAGAGCTTTCAAAAACTGTTTCCGTCCATAGCCTGGAAATTCCACTTCCACAGTCAGATCATTCTGGGAAATGAAAATTCCCTCGCCATACTTTCTGTGCCGGACAGAGGGCAAAGCAGCAGACTTACCTGGTTCCAAGGTTTCCTTTTCTGTCTCCATGTCCCTTACTGCCGTATTTTCTTTCACATTCTCTGCTGCCTCTTCTTTTTCCGTTCTTTCTTCCTGTTCCTTTTTCCGGATCTCCGCTTCTCTTTCTCCTTCCCTCTTTGCCCTTATCTGCTCCCGGACTTCTCTACCCAGGCTGTGAAGCTTTTCTTCTCCCTTTTCCTTTCTGGAGTCTTCCTTCCAGTCCAGAAGCTTTGGAGGGATTCCCAGAAGATACCGGCTCCATTCCCCGGAAACTCCCGGCTCCCGTGGGTTTACATAATAGGAAAGTTCCAGTTCATCTTTTGCTCTGGTCATTCCCACAAAAAACAGCCGCCGCTCCTCTTCCTCCTGTTCCAGATCCTTACACCGCAAAGGGATCAATCCCTGGTTCATTCCGATAAGATACACCCGGCGAAATTCCAGGCCTTTTGAGGCATGGAGCGTCATAAGCCCCACACCTTTCCTGGAGTTTTCCTCTTCTCCCATCATCTCCTGAAGATCCATTCCATAGAGGACAGCGTCGTCTAAAAAAGCTTTGGTTCCTTCCCAGAGAGGCAGCCTTTTCTCTTCACAAGAATTTTCCAGCCATTCCAGAAACTTTAAAACCTGGGCTTCTCTCTCCTCAAAACCGGCCAAAGCAGGTCCAAGGGCCTGTCCAAGGCCGAAATACGCAAAGATCGTCCGGCTTTTTGGAAGCTCTGTCTGCCCTCTGGACCAGTCCTGGAATCTTTTCATTTTTTCATATAGGAAGTTTGTCCCTTTCCCCTCTTCCAGAAGCTCCCGGATTTTCTTTCTGGTAAGTTTTTCTCCAAAGTCAGGATTTTGCAGCACTTCTTCCCCGGTCTGCTTATCCCTGGGATTTACAGAAAACCGAAGGACTTTTATCAGCCAGTTCAGCGCCGGAACTTCCTTTACCGTCTGTTTCATGGAAATCTCATAGGGGATTCCCCTTTTATCAAAAACTTTGCACAGGATTTCTCCCTGTCTCTGCAAGCGATAGAGGATTGCCGTATCTTCATATCTCTCGCCTGATTTATGTAAACTTTCAATCTGTTCCGCCAGATATTCTGCTTCTGTAAAAGGGTCGTACTGGCGTTTGACTTTTATTGCCTTTCCTCCTTCCCTGGCGCCCTGGATCCTGGTGCCGAACTGCCGGAAACGATTGGCTGCTTCCAGGATACTGGCATTAGACCGGTAATTTACCGGCAGAGAAAGTTCCCTGGCTCCAAACTGCCGCTTCAGGGCAAAAAAGGTACTGTCGCTGGAACCTCTCCAGCTGTAGATCACCTGATTTGGATCCCCTACGGCAAAAATCCTGGTATCCTCTCCCTTCAGCGCCGCCAGAAATTCTAATTGGAGGTTATCGCTGTCCTGGATCTCATCTGCAATGATCCAGGCGGGAAAATATTTTTCTTCTTTGATCAGCTCTGTACTTACCAGAAGAAGATCCGAAAAACTCATTTTATTCTCCCGCTGCTTTTCTTTTTGTAAAAGAGGATACAGCCGGAACAGATCATCCCTGTATCTGGAAGTTTCCTTTCCTTCCAGATACCCTTGGTACTCCTGTTCCAGACGTTTTTTCAGCCGGTTTTTATATTTGATATTCAGCTTTTCTTCTTTTATGATCCTCAGAGCCAGATCCGTTTCTTCCTCCGGCTCCATCACAGAGAAATCCCTGGTCCATCCGGCTTTTTCTATAGATAGTTTCTCTTTCAGAAGCCGCATAGCCACACTGTGAAAGGTGCCGAATCCCCGGATCTGCTCCGGGAACAGCTCCGGCTCCCTGGCACGCAGCCGGTCTGTGATCTCCCTGGCCGCCTTATTGGTAAAGGTCAGCACCAGCATATCCTCCAGAGGCACCTTTTTCTCCCAGTGGAGATACAGGATCTTGGCAATAAGCACTGTGGTTTTCCCACTTCCCACATTGGCGTTTACCACACAGGCGGGACTTTCATCCAGCACTGCCTCCTGCTGGTATGTATTCAGTTTTTCCCAGTCCTTATTCCCTGTTCTCTCCATATTTCCGCCTCAGTCTTCCTCTGATCTTCTCCTGGTCTTCTTTATTTTCTTCTGCCTGGACCAGGATCTTCATATCTCCGGGACACACTGCGTGCCACCGGATGGTATTCTCCAGCTCCCGGAGATTGCCTCCTTCCAGCAGCCATTCCCGGTAAAAACTGTTTTTCACTCTCAGCACCAGGGTATGGTCCTTCACCCCCACCTCCTGGATGGTTTTCAGAAAATCTCCTCCCTTTTCTCCATTTTCCTTTACGCTCTGACAGAATTCCTGCCATTGGAGGGGAAGCGTAAAGAAGGAATATTTCTTTTCAATCACCGGTCTTTCTTCACTCTTTACTCTTTTCACAGGTTCCGGAGGCAGGCTTTCCTCCAGGAGATTTTCCAGACCCCACAGGACCATGGATTTGTCCAGGGTATAATCCCCCACACAGGCAGGACATCCGTCCTCACAGGTACAGCCCTTTACCATATGGATGGCCTTTTCCATGATCTCCGGCACCAGATCGTAGATCTTCTCCGAATACCCCAGTCCCCCTTCATACCGGTCATAGATGAAAAGATATACCTGTTCTTCCTGAAAAGAGTCTGGTATTCTGGCATTGTTGGAGATCACCGTATCAATATCGGAGCTTTCCGTCATAGTCACCATCATAGCCGCATTTTTTATAGCAAAAGCCAGACCTTCAAAGTGGTCGTTCAGCGCCAGCTCCCCGTTTTTCCCCGGCACCAGCAGACTGCGGTACGCCTTTGTCACATTTTCCGGTATCCGGATCCAGGTACTCTCTGTATCATAGTCCTTCCGCAAAGGCCGGACCAGGCTTGCGTAGCCCAAGTTCTGATGATTGTGGAACTGCAGCTTCTTATACATAGAAATTACTTCTTCCACATTAATGTCTCCGAAGTGGATCCGGCATCTTCCCAGATCTTCTTCCCGAAAGGTCTGAAGGATCCTGGTCTCCCGGGCTCCGGAGGGCACTGTATAATAATTCCCTGAAAAAAGGACTCCATAGGCTGTCCTGGACTCCAGATCCAGTTTCAGCACCTCATAAAGCTCCCCTTCATGGATATATACCGCTCCCGGATAAAGCTCATGGAAAGCCTGGGTCTCGTCCATCTGAGTGATCTCCCGGTTTTCTCCCTGAAGGATCAGTTTATATCTGGATTTATCCATGTTTCTCAGACTGTAGTCTCCTGCCGGGAAGGCCTCTCCCGCCCAGGCAAACCGGCCGGCCAGGCTTTCCACTTCCCCTGCATTTAAAAGAACCGGTATGATCTCACCCAGATCCGGAAATAATCCGGCGTCATCTAAAGACAGAGGCATCTCTGCCGCAGCCGCCCGGATATGGGCCAGTTCAATAAGAAGATTGTCCGGATCCACAATAGCGTTCTCGCTGCTTTTTGAAAAAAGCCACTCCGGATCCAAAGCAATGTACTGATCAAAAGGCTGATTTTCCAGGATCAGATAATTCACACACTTCTCTTTACTTCTCCCTGCTCTTCCCGTCTGCTGCCAGAAAGAGGCTCTTGTCCCAGGATAGCCTGCCAACACAGTGCAGTCCAGATTTCCAATATCGATCCCCAGCTCCAGGGCATTGGTGGAAACCAGACCTGCCAGTTCTCCGGTGATCATCTTCTCCTCAATGCTCTTCCTCTCCAAGGAGGTATAGCCGCCCCGGTATCCGGCGATCTTTCTGGAAATCCCATTTCCTTCCATTTTATCTCTGGCCTCCTTAAGGATCACTTCCACATTTCTCCTGGATCTTCCAAAGACAATAAAATGATGGCCTCCTGCTGCCAGAGCCGGGATCAGCTCTGCAGCCAGATAAGAAGCCGGCCTTCTGCCGTAGATCTTATCATTTTTCCCTTTGATCTTCGGAGGAAGGAGAAACCGGTATTCCTTTTGGGGAACTCCCGATCCGTCCTGATCCACCAGCACAAATTTTTCCCCGCAGATCTTCTCCGCCAGCTCTTCCGGATTGGCAATCGTAGCGGAACTGCACAAAAACCGGGGCTTGGATCCATAATAACCGCAGATTCGCTTCATCCGGCGGAAAATATTGGCCAGATGAGCGCCGAAAGCTCCCCGGTAAGTATGGAGCTCGTCAATAACCACATATTTCAGGTTAGAAAAGATAAAGTCAAACCCATAGCTGCTGTGATTTGGCAGAAAAGCAGAATTCAGCATTTCCGGATTGGTCAGGATAATGTTGGCGCTTTTCCGTATCCTGCTCCGCTCCGCCTGCATCGTATCCCCGTCATAGACTCCTGCGCTGATCCGTCCTTCTCCAAAATACTCCAGCACCGGCTTTAGCGCCCTGTACTGATCACTGGCCAGGGCTTTTGTGGGATAGACAAAAACCGCTCTGGTCAAAGGATTCCTCAGGATCTCCTGAAGCACCGGCAAAAGGAAGCTGAGGGTCTTCCCACTGGCAGTGGAAGTAGTGATCACTACATTTTTCCCCTCCTGGGCCTTTTCATACATTTCCGCCTGGTGGCTGTACAGACTGGAGATCCCTTCCAGTTTCAGAAATTTCCCGATATCCGGATGGAGAGATGAGGGAAACTCCTGATACACCGGCTTTCGCTCAGGCACTATCTTCCGATATACGGTAAAATCTTCTGTATTCATATGCGCGCTCCTTCTTTCCTGGTAAACTTCCGATACATTTTTCAAATCTGTTCGTCTGAAATTTAGTATATCGGAAATCTCCTGGCCTGTCCATATTTGCGGTCTGCTGGTTTCTTCTGACATTTACTTTTCTTGTTGACATTTAGATGTCCCAGTGCTATATTAAAACCATAATATCGCAGTACGATATATCGCAGTAAAATATACCTACAAATTACCGAGGTGGGCCTATGAATTCTCACATTCAAAAAGTCTATGTACCTATGACCGAAACAGGCTTTTATATTTTATTATGCCTTCTTGAGGAATCCCACGGCTACGGCATTGTCCAGAAAGTGGATGCCCTGACCCATGGCCAGATCCGCTTAAGCCCCGGCACCCTCTACGGCAGCCTTTCCAAAATGGAAAAAGACGGTCTGATCCGGTTCATACGGGAAGAAGAAAAACGAAAGATCTACAAGATCACAGACTTAGGAAGACAGGTCCTGGACCTGGAAATGAAACGGATAGAACGGCTGTATCAAAATATGATGGAGGTGCGTGAAAATGAAAGACCATAAAGTCAAATTCCGGTATTTTACTATTGTAGAATGGGAAAAAGAACAGGACTTTCTCCGTCAGGAGGGTTTAAAAGGCTGGCGTTTTACAAAAGCCGCCTTATTGGGGATCTATCATTTTGAAAGATGCGAACCGGAAGATGTGGTCTATCAGTTAGACTATAATCCTGACGGAATTGCTCACAAAGAACAATATGTCCAGATGTTTAAGGACTGCGGCTGGGAGTATATCCAGGATTATTTCGGCTACAGTTATTTCCGGAAGCCAGCTTCAGAAATGACCGGAGATGAAGAAATCTTCTGTGATGACGAATCCCGGCTGGAAATGGTAAAACGGATTTTCTTCACCCGTATGATCCCTCTTATAGCAATTTTCTTTTTATTGGTTATTCCCAATCTGTATACCCAAAGCTCGGATCCTTCCACAACAGGATATGTACTGAACTGGGCCTTCTGGATACTGTTTGTTCTGTACCTTTTTATTTTTCTGGTACTTGGCCGCCAGTTCTGGAAATACTGGAAAAATCTAAGCAAATGACCTGTCCGGCCTTTTTAATTTCTGTTCCTTGTACACTGAGGGTATCTTTGCTGCTGAAAAGTTGTATTATATTTAATTTTGTTAAGGAGGAAAAATATGGATCGTTTTAAAAAAGTGTACCGACAAGGCTCTATTGAAGTGATTGAAATCTGGGTTGATACGGAAACAGGCGTCAACTATCTGTTTCACCGGAATGGAAACGCCTCAGGTTTAACACCATTGCTGAACAAAGAGGGCAAACCGGTTGTGTCATCCTGAGCTTTTTCATAAGTGGATGTTAAGGCCTTGGGACCCGCCCTGATATCATAGAAAACCGGACAGAAAAGGACTGTGTTCCGGTCCTTTCTGTCCGGTTTTGATTTTCTTTATTTTTTCTTTCTGCCGCAACAGTACTTATATTTCTTCCCGCTGCCGCAGGGACAGGGATCATTTGGATATATCTTTTTTTCTCCCGGAAATGGAATTACTTTATGATTCCCGGCAGACTCTTCCCCGAAATCTACAAGTACACGACATGCCTGTCTCTTTTGCGCCTCACCTGCCATGTCTTCCAGTTCCTTCTCCGTAAATCCCCGGTTATCCCAGATACGGATATGTTTCGCCGCCTCCTCTATGATCTTTGTAAGCTTTTTCTTCATGGTCTTCCTGGTTTCCCCGCAGACCTTTATGATCACATCAGCACTTTCTTCCGGCTCATAATTTTTTTGAATGGAATCAATGACCTCATAATATAGGATCAGACTGTGAGGCATATCCTGCCCCATCTCTTCAGAAAAAAATTCCAGCAGAGGCATGGTATGCTCATCCAGATCCTGGCATTCCGTCTTACCATACTGAAGAAATTCTTCTTTATCCTGAGGCAGATAATAGGGAAGCTGTCCCTGATTTTCCAGAAGATGGAGATACAGAGCCTCTTCTTCTAATTCTTCTTCCATAAGGTAGCCGTCTTTTACAGTCATTTCCTTAGGATATAGGAAAGCGGCATTTTTCAGTTCCTCTGCGCTGATCTTCTTATGCTCGTATCCCCGGTAGATTTCAGCCAGATCCTCAAGGCTGATAACTCCGTAAAGGTATACCCCGCTTCTGCAGTATTCAGTCAGCTCCCATTTTCTTTCCAGATCTTTCTGAAATTTTCGGTCATAAACTTTCCGGAATTTTTCCTCTACATCTTCCGGCACAGTAAGAAATCCGTTTTCTCTCAGGCCGCAGTAAAAAGACAGCAAAGGCGAAGCCAAAACCAGAGAATCCTCTACCCAGATTCCTCTTTCCTCTATAGCTTCCCAGAAAAGATCCACCTCTTCCCTGTCAGACTCCTCCAAGATCTTCCTGACCTGTCCTGTCTCAAGAAGGCTGTTTTTCAGCCACTGGACCAGTTCTCTCTTCTTGAATCTGCCTGGTTTGGGAAACTGACAGGCTTTGGCGATTTCTATAAGGTCATCCTTTTTATAATCGTCAAAAATCTCTGTAAGAGACTTCTCCGGCCCTAAAGGAAGCTCTTTCTTTTTCTTCTGTTTACGCTGTTTCCCCTTCAGTTCGGCCATGGCCCTCTGCCACTGGATATCTGTCTCCGGGTCATAGTTTTCTTCTTCTTTGCTGCTTTCAAATACAGGAAATTCCATATGCTCCTTAAGATAGGTATTGCTCTCTTCCATATCAAAAGGCTCCGCCTCTTCTATTACATCATAAAATCCCCAGATCCCGCCGCAGTCCTCGATCATATTCGGCCCTTTATATTTCAGCACCTGTGGATACCGCTTGTCATAGTTCAGGACTTTTTCCACCAGTATGGTATGTTCCCAGTCATCTCCAAAATCATAAATATATTTTATTTTTGCCTTTTCATAAAACCATCTGTCGATCCCTTCCTGAGCTGCCTCCTCATCCCCGGCCTCTGAAGGACCGTTAAAATATAGATTCTCATGAGGGATCACAAAGCTGTAAAGGTGACTGTGGGTCCAGCCAAATATCTCCTCAATGACCTGGTCCAGATCTTCAAAGCTGATCTTCTCCGGCACGATCACCCGCCTCCAGATAGGAGGGGAACTGCCTTTTATTGTTATCTTTAGTTGGTATCCTTTCATAAACCTTTCTCTTTTCCTATGTATTTATACATTACCTACCAAATTATATTTCTTTGCAAGCTCATAATTCAAAACCACAATCTCAGCCTTCCAAATTTTCCGTAATGTCAGCAGCTTTTCCTCCAGTATTGCTTTTGGCCCTGCCAGCCACTCTGTCTCTGCTTCTTTTATAACCAGTACAAGCTGAATTCGCTTATCATGATAATCTTCTATTTTTCTGAGGTTTTCCCCTACTTCTTCCTGGTCATCATACCGGTTCACAATGCTTGCCATATAGACCTGCAGAGATTCTGCAAACTTCTCTGCAATACTATCATAATATTCTCCGAATTTTTCTTCTTTTTCCTTAGTCTGATGCATATTGTTTTCATTTGGGCAAGTTTTCTTGGCTTCCAGGAAAATAATGTTTCTCTTTTTATTCAGCAAAATAAATTCTACACTTTTGATTCCTTTTCCCAGTTTCTTCAGCAGCTGCGATTTTTTTATTTCAAACAGGTCCATTTCTGAAAAGCTTCCGAATTTCATTTCCGATTCATAAATATCTTTCAATTCAGAGCCACTCCTATTTCCTCTAAATACAGTTGACGAAAAGTTTCCATAATGGCATTATGTTCCAGCAAATTAAACTTCTCCGCTGTTTCGCATCCTATTTCCTTTTTCTTTACATCCTTATAGTATAAGGAACAGTATGCAACCTGATTCTTTTCTGACCTTTTCACCTCAATATACTTTGCGAGAAAATAATCATGTGTGGAGATAAAAATCTGTACCCCTTCCTCTTCCAGCATCATAAGAAGTTCTGCCAGGATGGGGATATATTTTGGATTAATATTTGCCTCCGGTTCGTCCCAAAACAGAACGGATCCATTTTCCAAAGTACCGTTTTTTATCAACTGCCATAGCAGAGCAATTTTTCTCAATCCTTCTGCAACAAGATTAAATTCCAGCTTTGCCTGGGTTCCCGGTTTTAAATAAAATCGTTCTTCTGAAACTGTCACCTTGCCTGTGCTGATTTTTTGAAGCAGATTCAGATACTTTTTTCTTTCCGCAGAATCCACACCTCTGGATATATCTACTTTTGCTGCTGCAATTATATCCAAATAGGTATCATCAAATTCAACATTCCCCATTTTTACTGCTGATTCCAGATTCCATGCATTGGATAAGATTTCTTTCGCCGGAATAAACACACTTGTCAGATCTGACATTTGCTTTTCCCAGCTCTGCTCGCCTGTAATTTTTGCGTCCCATTTATTTGTCCTGTTGGTAAAAGTCATACTGATCTTCGTCATATCTGAAACAACAGTAACTCTTGCTGTATTATTATCATTCTTCTTCCGATTTACCAAACGTCCGATAGACGAATGATCAGGTCTGAATACCATAACGGTTTTCTGTGAAAAAGAGACATCATGCTTTGAAGCCTGGCAAGCCGCATACAGCACTTTCATAATATGTGTTTTTCCTAGACCATTCTCTCCCAGCAAAATATTAATGCCAGTGCAAAATGGAATTGTCATATTGTCAAACACAGTAAAATTATCGAACTCAACTCTTGTAATCGGCATATTCTATCCTCTCATTCTGTGAGATAATGCTCCCTGTTCCTGTTTACAGAACCTTTTCTGTTATATTAACACACCCTCCCCACACCTTCAATACTTTCCATCTGTGAAGAAATCTTTCCAACAAAGTCCCTACTACATGTTTTTTAGATAAAAAGAGCTGCCGCATTAATTAAGAATATTCTCGACTTTAATGCAACAGCTCCTTTACTTTGTCCCAGTCCTGCAATCTCGGGTCCGGACAAAATTTTATCAATTTTAGTATTCTCTCTCTTTATAATGATGAGCCTCTTCCAGCATCATATCCTTCACCTTCATCAGACGGATCTGGGTACTTCTCTCATTCTCGTCCAGCTTCATAGTAATATATTTGATATTTTCCTGGGTTTCCGGAATGATCACATGCTCCAGGGCATTTACTCTTCTTCTGGTCTTTTCAATCTCTGCCGCCATAAGCTGGCAGGATTTCTCCACTTCCGCCAGACGGAGCATATCCGGAAGAATATCTGCCAGAGACTTCACCGCATCGTCCAGATCACCGGAAGTAAAAGCAAATCCGTAGGAATAAATGTCGTTGGCATCTGCGGTCCTGGTGCTGGTCTTAAACACCGGGATGTCCACGCTCATCACATTCTTCTTTCCGGCTTCCAGATACACCTCCTGCTTTGGAGACATAAGAGCCGTATTCAGGATCTGCTCCGACATTCCCGCTTTGGCAATGACAAAATTTTTATTAGCAGAGAGGATCCCTGCCTCCACTTTCTGTCTGAGAGCCATATTCTCCCTTACCAGATCCAGGAACTGACGCATCAGCTCATCCCGTTTGTCCTTCAAAAGCTTGTGTCCCTTGGTAGCCGTCACCAGCTTTTTCTTCAGCCTGGTAAGCTCCATCCTGGTAGGATTCACCTGGGTAGCTGCCAAAGCCGTCACCTCCTTCTTCCATACATTTTCATTTAAGCATATCCATATAGAAGGGCCGCATTTCACACATACCAGGAATATTCATACATTTTATGCGAATTTGTCGAGCACAGCTTTGAGCCCGGGGCTCAAAGCAGCGCAGACTGAGCAATAAAATCTATGAATATTCTCAGCCTATGGGAAATGCGGCGCTTCCTTATTTCCCATAGTACTGATCAAGGAATTTGTCATCAATACGTTTCAGTTCGCTCCTTGGAAGAATGGATAACAGCTTCCAGCCGATATTCAGTGTCTCCTCAATATCTCTGTCCGTAGTATATCCCTGGGATACATACTCCTGTTCAAAGGCGTCTGCAAACTTTGCATAGATCAGGTCGATATCGGAAAGAGCCGCTTCTCCTAAGATCACCATCAGCTCCTTGGCCTCTTTACCTCTTGCGTAAGCTGCGAAGAGCTGATTCATAGTATTGGAATGATCCGCTCTGGTCTTTCCTTCGCCGATACCTTTATCCTTCAGACGGGACAGGGAAGGCAGCACGTCAATAGGAGGCGTAACGCCCTTTCTGTAAAGCTCACGGCTTAAGATGATCTGTCCCTCTGTAATGTACCCTGTCAGGTCAGGGATAGGGTGAGTCTTATCGTCTTCAGGCATGGTCAGGATGGGGATCATGGTAATACTTCCCTTCTTGCCCTTCTGCCTTCCGGCTCTCTCATACATGGTAGCCAGGTCTGTATACATATATCCGGGATAGCCCCGCCGGCCCGGCACTTCCTTGCGGGCTGCGGAAACCTCGCGAAGGGCGTCTGCATAGTTGGTGATATCTGTCAGGATAACCAGTACATGCATATCCTTTTCAAAGGCCAGATACTCCGCCGCCGTCAAAGCCATCTTCGGAGTAGCGATACGCTCTACCGCCGGGTCGTTTGCCAGGTTAATGAAAAGCACGGTTCTGTCGATAGCCCCTGTTTCTTTAAAACTTTCCGTAAAGAAGTTGGCCTCCTCAAAGGTAATACCCAAAGCCGCAAATACTACGGCGAAATTTTCTCCTGAACCTCTTACCTTTGCCTGTCTGGCGATCTGTGCCGCCAGCTGGGCGTGAGGCAGGCCGGAAGCTGAGAAGATCGGCAGCTTCTGGCCTCTTACCAGAGTATTCAGACCGTCAATGGCAGAAATTCCTGTCTGGATAAACTCTTCAGGATAACTTCTGGCCGCCGGATTCATAGGAAGTCCGTTTACATCTCTCCTCTCGTCAGGGAGGATCTCCGGTCCATCGTCGATAGGACGGCCCAGGCCGTCAAATACGCGGCCCAGCATATCTTCGGAAACTCCCAGCTCCATGCTCCTTCCCAGGAAACGTACCTTACTGTTGGAAAGGTTGATACCTGTAGAACTTTCAAAAAGCTGTACCAAAGCGTTGCTTCCATCGATCTCCAATACCTTGCACCGTCTGGTCTCCCCGCTTGCCAGCTCGATCTCTCCCAATTCATCATAATGTACATTTTCCACTCCCCGTACCAGCATCAGAGGGCCGGCTACTTCCTGTATGGTCCTGTATTCTTTTGGCATTTAGAAGCCCTCCTTTCCCAATACATTGGATATTTCCCTGGCAAGCTGGTCCATGATATTTTTATACTCCTCGTCCAGCTTTTCCTCTAAGGTATATTTAAAACGTCCGATCTTTTCTCTTACTTCCAGTTTTACCAGATCCTGGATAGATGCGCCCTGTGCAAGGGCTTCCACTCCGTGATCATAGTAAGCCAGCACTAGTTTCATCAGCAGATACTGTTTTTTCAGAGAACTGTAAGTATCCACCTCATGGAAGGAGTTCTGGTGAAGGAAGTCCTCACGGATAGATCTGGCCGCTTCCATCTTCAGCCGGTCTCCGGCAGACAGGGCGTCCATACCCACCATCTTTACGATCTCTTCCAGCTCTGCTTCTTCCTGGAGAAGGCTCATCATCTTCTGCCGGTCGGCCATCCAGTCAGGAGCAACGTTCTCATTAAACCACTTCTCCATATTGTCCAGATACAGAGAGTAGCTGGTCAGCCAGTTAATGGCAGGGAAATGTCTCTTGTAGGCCAGAGAAGAATCCAGTCCCCAGAACACTTTTACAATACGAAGGGTAGCCTGGGATACCGGCTCGGAAATATCTCCTCCCGGAGGAGACACGGCGCCGATAACAGACAGAGCCCCTTCTCTGTGCTCCTTGCCCAGAGAGATCACATGGCCCGCTCTCTCGTAAAACTGCGCCAGACGGGAACCCAGATATGCCGGATACCCTTCCTCACCGGGCATCTCTTCCAGACGGCCGGACATCTCACGAAGAGCCTCTGCCCAGCGGGATGTAGAGTCCGCCATCAGTGCTACAGAATAGCCCATATCACGGAAGTATTCCGCAATGGTGATGCCTGTATAAATAGAAGCCTCACGGGCAGCCACAGGCATATCAGAAGTGTTAGCGATCAGCACTGTCCTCTGCATCAGAGACTGTCCGGTCTTAGGATCCTTCAATTCCGGGAACTCGTTAAGAACGTCGGTCATCTCATTGCCACGTTCCCCGCAGCCGATGTAGACTACAATATCCGCTTCCGCCCATTTTGCCAGCTGATGCTGGATCACAGTCTTGCCGCTTCCGAAGGGTCCCGGAACGGCGGCAACTCCTCCCTTTGCAATAGGGAAGAAGGTATCGATAACTCTCTGTCCTGTAATCAGAGGCTTCTCCGGAGTCAGTTTTTTCAGATAAGGACGGCCCTGGCGCACCGGCCATTTCTGCATTAAGGTCAGTTCCCGGTCTCCCTGGTCTGTAGCGATCACCGCCACTACCTCTTCCACGGTAAACTCTCCTGCCCTGATCTCTTTCACAGTTCCTTTAACGCCATATGGCACCATGATCTTATGATTTACGATCTGGGTTTCCTGAACGGTTCCGATCACGTCTCCGTTCTCTACTTCGTCTCCCACCTGTACTGTAGGAACAAAGTCCCATTTTAAATCTCTCTTTAAAGAAGGAACCTCCACACCTCTTTTTAAGTTGGTTCCTGAAATCTTCATGATATCATCCAGTGGACGCTGGATCCCGTCATAGATACTGGTGATCAGTCCTGGCCCCAGTTCCACAGACAGAGGAGCTTCTGTAGACTCTACCGGTTCTCCCGGTCCCAGTCCGGATGTCTCCTCATATACCTGGATAGAGGCTTCGTCACCGTGCATCTCGATGATCTCACCGATGAGACGCTGGCTGCTTACACGGACCACGTCAAACATATTGGCGTCACGCATTCCCTCTGCAATAACCAGCGGCCCAGCCACTTTCTTAATCGTACCTTTGCTCATTGGAACGAATCACCTGCTTTCTAATTATTACTGAACAAAATATCCGAGCCTACCGCCCGCTCCACAGAGTCTTTCACCCCCTGTACCCCCATTCCCGTGTTTCCGGAAATCCCGGGGATCTGGATAATAGCCGGCAGTACCTGCTCCTGATATTTTTCAAGGATCTGTTTGCACTCTGCTGCCAGGGCTTCGGTAATATAGATGATCCCATATCCCTTCCCTGCCAGAGATTCTAATTTTTCCTCCGCTTCTTTACGGTTGGCTGCGGGATAGATATCAAGCCCCAGTGCGGCAAAACCGTAAATACTGTCATAGTCACCCATCACTGCGATCTTATACATACATATCCCTTACCCTTTCCCGGATAGAATCATCAGAAAAACCGTTCTGCTTTCCCGACAAGATGATTCGTACCGTTTTGATCTCATTTAATCTGGCCAGCACATAAGCCACCAGAGGGCCTACGGAAAACACCTCGTATTTCTGAGGCTGCATATCCTGCATCAGCCGGTTATCGCACCATCTCTCAAAGGCTGACGGCGATTCTGCGATAGCCTGTCCTCCCTGGGCATAGGCGGTCCCGGCCAGATATTCTGTCACTGCATCCATGCCTCCCGCCGCGGCTCTGGCAAGCTGGTCTACATTTAATGATTCACATTCCGCCATTGCCCGCTTCATAAAGTCTACAGTCTTTCCTGTTTTCTGAGACCGGACCGCAATACGGATATCTGCCACAGCCACGATAGACTCTGCGTAATCCTTAATGATCTTATCCTTTGCCTTTAGGCCTGCCTGATAGATAGCGTCCAGGGCCGCCCTGTCTATGATCACATCACAGAGCTGGCCGTCCCTGGTATGGAGAAGGGCCTCGTAAGCTTCTCTGGCCGCATCTGCCATATTTTCCGGAAGCCGTGAAAATTCTTTGTTCTGAATGATCTCCAGCATTTCCTGTGGGGGAATACTGGTATCCTCATAATAGATGTTCACAGGCCTGCTTCCCTCCGGGGTGCAGGCTTCCTTAATGGCAGCTTTCAGATTATGGAAAAGATTGGGATAGGACAATACATCAAATACTGACATATCCACCCCCATTTCCCGGATCGTCTCCCAGGTCTTCTCTTCCTCTCTGGTCAGCATCGCCTCCGGATCACCGGAGGTTTCCTGGTCTCCCCAGCCTTTTTCCTCCAGCACCTGAATACATTCCTCTTCGGTGGCGCAGCCTATAAGCTGGTCGATCACCGCCTGATTAAACAGCTTTGTCTCCAAAGCCCGTATCCGGGCAACCGCATAAGTATATTTGGCATTACTCAAACTGATTCCTCCTTCTGCGGTTCCCGCTTATGAAAATAATATCTTATGAACCTCATCTGAGAGTTCATCTTTTCTGGAATTAAACATTGCCCGGAAACTGCAGTTCTCTTCGATCCCCCCATATACCAGCACAAATCCTCCGCTGATCTTCCGGGGCTCTTTTGAAAGGACCAAAGTTCCTCCGTTTTTTCCGGCAATTTCCTGAATTTCTTTTTCAAAGCCTTCCGGCATTCTTCCCAGATCTCTTTCTGAAAAACATATCTCTCCTGCCTGGCCCGCTGTGTATTTTTCCAGCATTTTCCGAATGATCCGGAAATAAGTATCCTCGTCAGCCTCTATCAGAGTGTGATACGCATTTTCAAGGATCCGGGCGATGATCTCCTGCTTGGCCTCCAGAAGGATCTGCCTTCTCTGAAGAGCACAGGAGGACAGGGTCCGCTCCTGGATATTTTTCACCTCTGCCCTGGATTTCTCCAGGATCCGGCTGCTTTCTACCTGGGCCGACTTACCGGCCTCTTCCCTGATCTCCCCGGCTTCCTTTTCTGCCTGTTCCAGGATCTCGTCTGCATTCCTTCGGGCTTCATCAAGAATCTGGCTCTGCATCTTTTCCAATCCAGTCATTTCTCAATCTCCCTTTCCTGAACTTTCTTTTCTTTTAAAAACTGTAACTGATCTCAGCTATACCACTTAGATTTACAGCTAAGGCCGCTTTTCCGCCGCTGCCCGGCTAAATCTTCGCTTATGGCTGAATCGTTCCTTAAAGCTGGATATTCGTTACAGCCAGGATGGAGATCAGAAGAGACAGGATGGCGTAGGTCTCAACCATAGCCGGGAAAAGCATTGCTTTACCGAACTGTTCCGGTTTTTTAGCTACGATCCCGATAGCTGCCGCTGCGGTCTCGCCCTGAGATTTTCCGGAGATCAGTCCTACGATACCTACCGGCAGGCAGGCTGCCAGCACCAGAAGCCCCTGCTGTGGAGTCAGATCCAAGATACCTCCGCCAAGAAGGCCGATCTTAGATAATGTGATAAATCCTACCAGTAGTCCATAAATACCCTGGGTACCTGGCAGAAGCTGGATAACCAGGACTTTCGCAAATTTAGACGGATCCTCAGATACTACGCCTGAAGCGGCCTGGCCGGCAATACCTACGCCGATAGCAGAACCGGCTCCTGCCAAAAACACTGCCAATGCAGCTCCCAATAATGCATAAACAATTCCTAACTGACTCATAAGTGTGTTTCCTCCTTAACATCAACATATTTTGTATTTGCAAAAAACGGTTCAAAGGGTTTTCCGCCGCCCTCATAGAACTTCCCGAAAAATTCCACGTACTGAAGACGATTTGTATGCACATACGCCCCCAGAAGATTTATGGCCAGATTCATAGTATGTCCCACAATAAAGACAAGTATAAATACGATCGCCCCCGGGATGCTGCCGCCCAGCATACTTCCCATCTGGTTTACCACTGAGGCAATAACCCCTGTGGCCAGCCCCAGAGCCAGCAGACGGGAATAGGAAAGCACGTCGCTGAGCCAGCCCGTTACGTTATACACATCATACAGTCCCAGTGCCAGCCGCAGCACGACATTCTTGCTGGATCGTCCCGACATCAGCACCAGACCTATAAGGCCGATCACTGCCAGCACCTTACCTGCGCCGCTCATAGCCGGCGGAAAAGCGCCTGGATCCATCTGCGAGATGGATGCAAACAGACTGCTTGGTATCAGCATAAGGAGCAGACCGATCAAAAATACATACCACAATACTACGTCACAGAAAAAGTCCAGATATTTCTTATCCCGCACAAGAAGATATCCCTTGATACCCAGTCCGGTAAAAAGATGGATCAGACCAAAAGCCATAGAGAACAAGAGAAGCTTCATCGGGTCGTTTAAAGGTACGAACCACAAAGCCTTTACCAGTCCTCCCTCCGGAACATTGACATGGAAAAAGGTCTCCGCCACCACGTCAATAGCGTCTCCGAAATATCCTCCGAAAAGGATTCCCCAGATCAATGTAGAAAGTCCTCCATACATAAACAGCTTTAATGACTTCCGCATGGAGCTGTCCATTCTGGGGAACTTCTTCACCAGGATAAAACATACGAGAAATACCAGGATTCCGTAGGCCGCATCCGACAGCATCATCCCAAAGAAAAACACATAGAAAAAGGACATGATAGCCGTAGGGTCAATCTCTCCTTTAGCCGGCAGCCCGAAGGATGCCACGATCCCTTCTACAGATTCTGTAAACTTGTTATTCTTCAGCAGGACAGGAGCTTCTTCATCCTCCGGCACCTCTTCCACTTCAATACTCAATACAAACTTATCAAGGGCCTTTTCAAGGGCGGCCACTGCTTTCTTTGGCACATATCCGCTGATAAGAAAAGCAGATCTGGACTGAGGAAGCGTCCCCAGGACTTCATACTTCTGGGCTCTTGCCCTGAAATAATCTGAAACCAGCCTCAGATTCGTTCTCTCATAAGCATATCTGCTGATTTCCTCCTGACACTTTCTGATTTCTTCCTTCAGTTCCTGTATCTGATTCCGAAGGCTTTCTTTTGCCCTGGCAGGAATCTGCGCTGTAAGCTGGGAAGGTCTGGAAAATCCCCCTTTTCGCAGCGCCTCCTCTATCTTTTCTTCATCTTCTCTGAGACAGAGTACAGCCACATAAGTACCGTCTTTTCCTGAAGACAGGATAGTCACATCTGCTCCTGCAGCTTCCTGGGCGCCTTCCAGGATCATTCCGTAGATTTCCTCCAGAGTCAGTTCCTGGGAAAAGCTTCCAGGCAGAAAGGCTGTCTTTTTTGTTCCTCGAAAGGCCATGGGCACATCCAGATTCATCCATGGCTCCAGACTTTCGATCTGGTTTTCCAGCTTCTGGATATTGGACCGGTATTCTCCGATCTTCTTTTGCTGACTGATCACGGAAGCCGCTACGCTCATAACTTTGTCTTTCCGCTCAACCGCCTGATCAAAACTTTTTTTATCCACCAGCTTCTTGCCCTCCAGACTGGCAAACATAGAAGATTTCTCCGGAACATACTCCGCCAGGATCCCCAGGGCTGTATCTGCCGAAGCCGCGTTTTTTTCAAACATGCTTCTGGCTGTCTGCGTATTCATCTTTTCCAGTCCCTGGATATCTTCCTGGATCTGAGATACTTCCATGATCCCCATGGACTGGATCTTTTCAAGGATCGCTTTTCTGTCTCTTTTCAGTGCGCAGATACTTACCTTTTGCATCTGCAAAACTGCCATACTTGCATCCCTCCTTTATCTAGGATCTTTTCTTTCACAGCAGTTTCTGGATGACCCCCTCTACCGCCGCTTTTTCCAGCTCCCCGGCCTTTTCTTTCAGCAGACCGGCTTCTTTATCAGCCGCCTGCTTTGCCGCATCCAGTTTTTGGTCGGCCTCTTCCCTGGCCTCCTGAAGAGCTTCCTGGGCCCTATTGCGGGCTTTCGCAATCATGTCTTTTTCAATTTTCGCAGCTTCGTTTTTGGCATTTTCTCTTATTTCAGCAGCCTTCTTTTTAGCATCTTCCGTGATTTCTTCTGCCTTCTGCTCCGTATCTTTGATTGCCTGGATCGTGTCTTTTACCAAAATATCACCACCTTCATATAAGTTGATATTACTATGAATTGTATATTTTGTCAATTTATTAACAAAATTTTTTATATTTTTTCGCTATTATTATATCTGTTTTTCGTTTTTTTACACATAAAAAAGAGAGAGTGACAAATATCTTCCACTCTCTCCTGGTCATTCTGTATAATTTAACCATCAGCCATAAAAATAGCTGCTGTACTCCTCATTATCTATATTATCGCTGTCGATCCACTGGTAACTGGTATTAATAAAAGTATCCACCGACAACCCCAGATCCGCCCGTACTCCTGCGATGGCTGCCGCATATCCCATACCATAAGGATTCTGAGCGATAAACCCTGTTTCCGTACCGTCCTTTACAGCCTTTTGCTGAGCCTCTCCGGAATCAACTCCTACAACCGCAAGCTCCTTTTCCGCGGCGTCAGCCGCAGCAAGAACAGCTTCCGACGCAGCTTCATTTGTACAGAAATATCCTTTCACATCCGGATACAGGGTAAATACAGCATCTGCCATTTTATCCATCGTAAATTCCTCATTTTCATGAGAAACATTCACGATTTCTATATTCGGATGGTTCTTGGCGATCTCATCGGTAAATCCTTTTTCTCTATCCTGGCTTGTCTGGGCGCTTTCGGTATGTGCCATAACAGCGATCTGCCCCTGATCCCCTACAGCTTCTGCCAGCCTTCTGGCTGCCTCGGCTCCGGCCTCATAATTATCAGTGGCACACAAAGCGGATATAGGTCCCCGCTCCACTCCCGAGTCGATCATGACTACCGGAATATCGTTTTCTGCCGCCATCTCCAACTGAGCCTCGCAGGATTGTCTGTCAATAGCCGCTATGCAAAGAATAGAGGGATTCTCTGAAAGAACTGTATCGATCAGATCAATCTGTTTTTCTACATCCGTATCATCTGAAGGGGCGTCAAAAGATACTGTGATCTGATCTTCCCCCGTATAATCCATTTTTTCATTAAGGGCTTCCACCCCATCTTCTATTCCTTCCCGCACTGTAGTCCAGAAATCATCCTTTGCACTCTTTAATACTACTGCGATCCTGGTCCCCGGTTCCGGCTCCAATTCCTCAAGAGAAGTATAATCCACGGTTCCTGCCTGATCCTTCAATACGGACATAGCCAGGTCCTCCGTCATATCTCTGTCCGCAGTCTCCTCCTGAGAAGTTTCCGCATCGTCCTCATCCGTCTCCTGCTGAGCATCGCTTCCCTGCCCATCCTGTCCGGCCTCTTCTTCTGTTTCCTGGCCGCCATCTTCCTTCTGGGGCTTCTGATCCTCCTGGCCTTCTTCTGCCGCAGTATTTTTCCCGGAACTATCTTTTCCCTGTCCCCTTCCTGCGCAGCCGCTGATCATTCCCGTGGTCAGCATGATACACAGAAAGACTGCTATCGCCTTCTTCATGCTATTACCCTGCCTTTACATGTTTATCATTAGGTTCAACTACGTCTTCATTATACACGAAACTTTTTATTAGTCCAGAAAATTTCCCATTGTTTATAAATTTTTTTTAAAGTCTTAGAAAAATCTTTGTAATTTATTACGTCCAAAGCAGATCCCATTCCCGAAAGATCCCATATAGAAGTAAGGCTGTTAAAGGTCCCAGAATAAACCCGGATCCGCCGTAGATCATCAGTCCCAGATAGATAGAAAGCAGGATCAGAAGAGGGGAGATTCCTACATGATCTCCTACCAGCCTGGGTTCCAGGATCTGCCGGAGCCCTGCAGTGACCACATACAAAAGGAAAACCCCTACTGCCAGAAAAGTCTCTCCCTGGAAAAGAAGCAGTATCCCAGCCGGTATAAGGAACGTCCCTGTTCCCAATACCGGCAGTCCGTCCAAGATTCCCACTGCCAGTCCCAGTCCCAGAAAATATGGGATTTTCAATATCCAGAATCCTGCCACGCACAGCACACAGATCAGTCCGGTAATTTTTACCTGCGCCTTCAGATACCCCTTCACTCCTGCCAGCAGTTCTTTTCCCAGGCTTTCCGCCTTCTGATAAAAACCGGACCGTTTCAAGATCCTCTGCATTTTTTCTCTTTCCTGAAGAAATAAGATAGAGGAAACGATCCCAATGATAAATCCTCCCAGGATTACGATGCAGCCTCTTATTGAATCTACTGCCTGTTTCATACTGAATCCATCTTCCATCAGATAATTCTGAAATTTTTCAGCCTGCCGGAAAATATACTCCCTGCTTTCTTCTGCCGGTATTCCCATGATCCTTTCCACCCCCTGACAGCACCGTCCCGCCAGTTCTGCCGCCTCCGCCTTTATCTGAGGGTAATATTTTACACATTCCCCGATCTTTCCCGTTAAGTACTCAGTTCCTAAAAGCAGCAGTCCAACTCCCAGAACCGTAAAAGCCAGGATAAAAAAAGCCCCGAATCCGCTTTCCTTGATATGCAGCCTTCTGCTCCACTTCCTGTCTGCCATATACCGGGCCAGAGGATGAACTGCTTCAGCCAGGAGCCATCCCATCAAAAAAGGGAGCATTACAGGAAAGATATATTTCATACCTAATATGACTCCTGCAATGACTCCCGTCTGCACTATCCATCTTTTTATTTTCATCTGACCCTCACCCCACTTCTCTTTTTTCTTAGTATAGGGAAAGGTAAGATACTTATACTATAGGAAAATTTCCATCTGGTTTTACCTGAAATTCCATCTTTTTCCCCGTTGCAGGGTGCAGGAAGGATAATCTGCTGGCGCAGAGTCCCATTTCCTGCCAGAATCCTTCTCCAGGTCCTTTATCATTATATTTCGTATCTCCCAAAATGGGCCAGCCGGCATAGGCCAGCTGCACCCGTATCTGATGATGTCTGCCAGTCTTTAAATGGATTTCCAGCAGACTGCGGCCAGCCTCTGTCTTCAAAACTTTATATTTTAATACAGCTTTTTTGCTGTTTTTTGTCTTGTTTTCAACGATCCTGGATAAATTGCTGCCAGGAACTTTTTCCATCTGATCTTCCAGTATCCCTTCCTCTTTTTCCGGAACTCCCTGAACGCAGGCCAGGTAAATTTTCTCCATTTCATTTTTCTGCATTTCTTCACTCAGTCTGGCTCCGCTTTTCTGATTCTTTCCAAATACCAGGATGCCCTGGACCGGCTGATCCAGACGATGAACAACTGCCAGATAAGGTTTTTCTCCCTTTGCCGCCAGATAATTTTTCAGCATATTCTCCATATCCATCGTTCCGATCCTTCTGGTCTGGACCGGAAGTCCGCCTGGTTTTCTGCACACAAGGATGTCCTTATCTTCATATAATATTATGTCTTCTGCCCTTAATCTTTCTGTTCCCATAGTTCCTCTTACATGAATATTTTTTCACAAAGGAACAACCGTCATATCATCAATTCATCTCCGATACAACGGTTGTCCTAATGCTCTTCTTTATTCAATTTTTAAACCTCGTTTTCTTGTTTTCTTTCTTGATATTTATTCTTAAAGATATTTTTTCTATTCAGTATCAATACTTGAGATTGATGCTTTATTAAATTTTCTCTAAGATAACTATCTTTTCAAATGGTTTTCTGTTTCCATTTCTCTTATTGTATCTAATGTGATCCCCTTTGATAAATTCTATTCAGAATCTATTGAAAGTTTTATATCAATCTCTATATAGGATAATAAAAAGTTTCCAACAAATTGTTCGGGCTGTTTGTTTTTCAAGTATTTCTTTATATATTTCTTATCAGTATATCGAATCTTTTTCCTTAAGATTCTCGAATACAACAGGCTTATTTCTACGAATACAACTCATCATATTTTATTATCTTTTCAACTTCTATATACTTTCAAATGATATATAAATACTTTACCTTTTTAAAATATATTTCTTTACATATATTTTAAAACCTTTTTATTATTTTTGTGGTAAATATTCAATATGAGGACATTTTTGATATATTCACCTGAAACTTTTTATCCTGTTCATCTATCTTCTGAAGGATCTTTTCTTATTCTTTATTTCAGGTCTTTCTTCAGGGGAGTAATGTCTTACCACTCTCATATTGATAATTTGATTCATCCGTTCCCATTGGACTAAACCTCCTTATCATAATTTCCAAAAACCTTTCACCAAAAAATCTAAACTTTGTTTCCTTGGAAGATTAACTTTTAATTATTATTTACAAGTCTTATTTTGTATTCTCCATACACCTAAAGTTCTGTAAATAGCAATTACTTTTTAATCTCTGTTCCTTGTGGCCATCTTCAAAATTGATTTCTCGTTTCGAATTCTGAAATGGTTATGAAGTTTTATTTGATTTGGTGTTTTGTTTTTTGTTGATATTATAATACAATACGATTCTTGATTTGTCAACCTATTTTTTAAAAAAAGTTTTATTTTTTTATTTTATTTCTTTTCATTTAATTTATGCTGTAAATTAAATATATTTGTTCAAATTATATATACAATTATAATATTTTGAACAGCACATGGATTTCCAGGATTTAATTTCCGCCTTAATCAAAAACGCCGCCCATAAGGCCGACAGAAAAGTATCTCCTGCCATGCCCTATAAGACGGCATTCTATGCATCGGCTGCCGGAAGCTCCCGCCCCGGCTTTGCATTTCATTTTATTTTCCGGATCTGTAATAATTGATCAGACAGCCTTCCAAGATGATTTCTCTTTCATCCTCTGTCATATCGCCAAGGCCTAAGGTAAACTCCTTCAGTGTATCTCCTACTGTATAGGCCTTGATCTCTTTTCTTCCTTCTTCCACAACCTTGCGGATATCAGGGATAAACAGATAATCTCCCTTCTTAAACGGAAGCTCTCCCTCCTGAATCAGGAATGGGAGCATACCCCAGTTGATCAGGTTGGAACGATAACGTTTTGTAGCGTATTCATTCGCAATATTTGCCCAGCCGCCCAATACTTTCTGACAGGAAGCGGCCTGTTCTCTGGCGGAACCATCTCCCGGCTTTACCGCAAAGATGGTGCTTCCCACCCCGGTATTCTCTCTGTTCATATCCGGATAAGCTTCTTTGATCTTGTCCCATACAGGTTTCAGCTCATTCAGAGCGCATGCCGGGCATTCCCCTGCTTCCCGGGCTTTTTCAGCCTCCTGGACTTCTTTTGCAAGCCCCACATAAGCCGGGTCCTTTCTGGAAAGGGCAAACTCTGCCAGCTTCAGCGGATTGGAACGATAAGAAGACGTCTCTCCTGAAGGGATCAGTTCGTCCGTGGTAGTTACCGGATCATGGATCTCAGACACTACCTTCAGCACAAGGTTATCTGTAAGTCCCGGCATTTCCGGCCAGTCCTTGATATTGGGGCCAAACTGGATCTCCACTGTGGGATCTGCTTTTCCTTTGCTGTCAAATACACGATTCTCATAGATCGTCTTGTCAAAGTAATACTGAGGATGTCTGTATTCTCCTGCAAATTCTGTAGCCGGTGTAAGCTGTCCTTTGTTTGCTGCCGTAGCGGCAATGGAACGGGCGTCCATAAGAGCCACAGAAGAGATCTGTCCATTCTGGATCTTGGAACCTTCTCTGTTCGGGAAGTTTCTGGTTGAATGACGGATACTCAGCGCATTGTTGGCGGGCGTATCTCCTGCGCCGAAGCATGGGCCGCAGAATGCTGTCTTTACTACAGCGCCGGTTTCGATCAGATCGGCCAGTACGCCGTTCTTAGCCAGTTCCATATAGATCGGAGTGCTGGCAGGATAAATACTCAGTGTAAATGCGTCATATCCTATGCTGGATCCCCGGAGGATATCTGCCGCGTCGCAGATATTCTCGAATCCGCCTCCGGCACAGCCGGCGATAATCCCCTGCTCTACATAAAGTTTTCCATCCCGTACTTTATCCTTCAAAGTATAAGGGATCTTGCCATCCAGGCTGACCTGGGCTTTCTTTTCCACATCATCCAGGATATCCATAAGATTGGCGTTCAGTTCTTCGATCGTATAGGTATTACTTGGATGGAAAGGCATGGCGATCATCGGGCGGATCTTATCCAGCTCCACATGTACCAGACCGTCATAATAAGTCACTTCTCCAGGATTCAGTTCCTTATAATCCTGACTTCTGCCATGGATCGTGTAGAAATCCTGAATAGCGCTGTCTGTTTTCCAGATAGAAGAAAGGCAGGTGGTCTCTGTAGTCATAACGTCCACGCCGATCCTGAAATCAGCGCTCAGGTTATCCACGCCAGGTCCTACAAATTCCATGACTTTATTCTTAACATAGCCATTGGCAAAAACTGCTCCGATAATAGCAAGGGCCACGTCCTGGGGACCTACGCCGGGAACCGGTTTGCCTGTCATGTAAATGCCTACTACCTCGGGACATTTGATATCGTAAGTTCTTCCCAGAAGCTGTTTTACAAGCTCTGGTCCGCCTTCTCCCATAGCCATGGTTCCAAGGGCGCCATAACGGGTATGGCTGTCAGATCCCAGGATCATCTTTCCGCCCTCTGCCAGCATTTCTCTGGCAAACTGATGGATAACCGCCTGATGAGGGGGAACGTAAACGCCGCCATAGCGTTTTGCACAGGTCAGTCCAAACATATGGTCATCCTCATTGATGGTCCCTCCTACTGCGCACAGAGAGTTATGGCAGTTGGTCAGTATGTAAGGGATAGGGAATTTCTCCAGACCTGAAGCTCTGGCTGTCTGGATGATCCCTACAAAAGTAATGTCATGAGAGGTCAGCTTATCGAATTTAATCTTCAGCTCCTCCATATTTCCGGAAGTATTATGATCCTTTAAAATGGAATAGGCGATGGTATTCCTGGCGGCCTCCTTTTTTTCCAGAGCTTTTTTGCCATATTTATTCTGAATGATCTCTCCGGCCTGAGGACTGTCCGGCAGGACTTCTTTGCCATCAATCAGCCACGCGCCGCCATCATATAATTTTATCATGATCTTTTCCTCCAATTTCACAGTTTTCTACTATTATAAAATCTATTGATTTAAAAAGCAAGCAATTTACCACAATAAATTGTTTGTATACAATAGTACAATTTCCATATCCATTCCTTTATCTGCACCTTCTGCACACAAAAATATCCTGCCACAGTCATTGTCACCGGCTGCGGCAGGATATACTTATATTTATTCCTGGTTTTTCATAAATTCCATATAACTGGATACCATAAGGGCAATCTTGAAAGTAAGAGCGTCATCAAATACCCGGATATCCAGTCCTGTGCTTTTCTGGATCTTTTCCAGACGGTATACCAGGGTATTTCTGTGAAGGAACAGCTGTCTGGAAGTCTCTGAAATGTTCAGGCTGTTATCAAAAAACTTGTTGATCGTATTTAATGTTTCGTCATCCAGTATATCCGGCAGCTTTCCGCCAAATACCTCCTTCATGAACATCTCGCACAGTGGCATGGGAAGCTGATAGATCAGACGGCCGATCCCCAGATTATTGTAGCCTACAATAGTCTTGTCTACATAGAAAATCTTGCCCACATCCATAGCCATCTTGGCCTCTTTATAAGATCTGGACACATCCTTGATCTCATGGATGATATTTCCATAGGATACCCGGACCTGAGACATAGCCTCAGCATTAAGCATGTCTACGATCGTACTGGCGATCTTATTGATCTCCTCATATCCGTCGTTTTCCTCCAGGCTGCGGACAATGATGATATTTTTCTCATCAATGGCTGTGATAAAGTCATTGGTCCTGGATACAAAAAGATTCTTAAGGATTTCCATGGAATCCTGGTCTTTCTCATTCTTTGTCTCAATAAGGAGCACTACCCTCTTAGCCTCAATGGCGATATGGAGCTTCTTTGCACGGTTATAAACATCTACCAGGAGCAGATTGTCCAGTATCAGATTCTGGATAAAATTAGATTTATCAAAGCGCTCTTTATAAGCGACGATCAGGTTCTGGATCTCTGCTACCGCCACTCTTCCGATCATATAAGCATCCTCGTTACTTCCTTTTGCAATGAGAATATACTCTACGGTCTGGTTGTCATAGATCTTGAAAAAGTGATAACCTCTCATCACCTGACTGTCTGCCATGGAATCAGCAAAGGCCCGCACATCCCCGAAATCCTCATCTTCCACAGGAAAAGTTGTAGAATTTATTTTTCCGTCTATGTCCATGACACACAGGTCGATCCTGGTGATCGTCCGCAATTCATCTAGTGTTTTCTGTATAATCTGACTTGAAATCATGTCTTTTCTCCTTTAAACGCATTTCACGAATCCTTTTACTGCCAGCAATACTAGCTGCCCTGCGGCTAGTATACCGTATTTTTGGAGAATTCGCAACAGAAGCCAAAAGAAAAAATCTTATTTTTCAGGAAAAACGCACGAAAAGGCCGCTCCATTTTTTACAATGGAACGGCCTCATGACCAGTCGTCTGCCTCTGCCCTCAAATACTTTTATACAGCAGGTACAGGCATTTTTATTAAATATGAAGACGGAAAGCTGCCGCATTCCAGCGAAGTTCATTCTTAAAGCTGCGTATATCTGTGTCTTTGTCAATGTATACTGCTTCAATACCCATTGCTGCAGCCCAGTCGCCCATCTGTTCTGCTGTCAGGTCATAGCTGAAAGCAGTGTGGTGAGCGCCGCCTGCCAGGATCCAGGCCTCCGCTCCTGTCTGGAGATTCGGTTCCGGTGTCCAGAAAGCAGTTGCTACCGGAAGTTTTGGCATTGGTTTTTCTACCTTCTTGCACTCTACATTGTTGATGATCAGACGGAATCTGTCTCCCAGGTCAATGAGAGAGGTAGCTACTGCCTTTCCTGTCTTGGAAGTAAATACCAGTCTGGCCGGATCTTCCCTGTCGCCCATGGAAAGAGGCTGGCATTTAATGCTGATAGGACCATCTGCGATAGTTGGGCATACCTCCAGCATATGAGCTTCCAGAATTCCTTCTTTTCCCGGAACCAGATTGTAAGTATAATCTTCCATGAAAGAAGTACCCTTGGCGTCTTTCTTGCCCTGGGTCATGATCTTCATCAGGCGTACCATAGCGGCGGTTTTCCAGTCGCCCTCGCCTCCGAATCCATAACCTTTTTCCATAAGTCTCTGGATTGCCAGGCCAGGAAGCTGTTTTAAGCTGCCCAGATCTCCGAAATGGGTTACGATAGCCTGGTAGTTTTTCTCCTCCAGGAAACGTTCAAAGCCCAGCTCGATCTGAGCCTGAACGGCAACATGTCTTCTGAATTCTTCGGGATCTCTGCCTTCCAGGAGAATGTCGTACTTGCTGTAATATTCTTCTACTAAGGCATCGGTATCTGCTTTGGATACTGCTTCTACTGCTTCTGCGATCTCATTTACCGGATAAGCGTCCACTTCCCAGCCAAATTTGATCTGAGCTTCTACTTTATCTCCCTCAGTAACTGCTACGTTACGCATATTGTCTGCTACTCTCATTACACGGATATGGCTGCTTTCGATGACGCCAATCGCAGTTCTCATCCAGGAAGCGATCCTCTCCTGAACTTCTTTGTCATCCCAGAATCCTACGATAACTTTTCTCTCGATTCCCATACGGGTAACAATATGACCATATTCCCTGTCACCGTGAGCTGCCTGGTTCTCATTCATGAAATCCATATCAATGGTGTCATAAGGAATCTCTCTGTTAAACTGAGTATGGAGATGGAGCAGAGGTTTTCTGTACTCCTGAAGTCCCAGGATCCAGGATTTTGCCGGTGAGAAAGTATGCATCCAGGTGATCACACCCGCACATTCTTCATCTGCATTTGCTTCATTGAAAGTCTGACGGATCATTGCATTTGTCAGCAGAGTAGGTTTCCACACTACTTCAAAAGGCAGGACTCCGGATTTATTCAGGCTGTCCACGATAATTTTAGAATGTTCTGCCACATGATCCAGACACTCCTGTCCGTATAAGTCCTGTGAGCCTGTGCAGAACCAGAATTTGTACGCTTTCATTTTTAACATGATATCTACCTCCTGTTTCTTTTCTTAAAATCACAACGTACCTTGCTATGATTTCAGTATATCTCCCGCTGAAAAAAAGAAAAGAAATCTATTACCGGATTATGGACATTTATTATCTTTTTTGTTAAAGTAAACTTCAGATATCCCTGAACAGGAGAAAGGCAGGTACGATTTATGCTGGCAAATTTTGAACAGAGGGAACATAAGGGAAGAGACAGTGTATGGGCGGGCAGATACGAAAACCTCCACAACCTTCCCCATTGGCATATGGAATGCGAGCTTTTATATGTAGAAAGAGGCCAGGTAACGGTCTCTTTAAACAATGCCGCTCACAGCCTGGAAGAGGGCGAAGCTTTTTTTATTGACAGCCGGGAAATCCATTATATCAAAGGGAGCGCTTCCAGCATTACCCAGATCATCATGTTTGACTCCAGACTTCTGGACGAGATCGATCCGGGACGCCGGCCTCAGTCTCCCCGGCTCTCCCCCAGTCCTTTTATTCCGGTATATTACCAAAAGATCCAGAAGGAGCTGGACAGCCAGAAGTCTTACTTCGATCTGAAGGTCCGCAGTCTCCTTCTCCTGCTGATGTTGGAAATCTTTCGGAGAGAACCTCTGGCAGACAGGGAAAAAAGCCGGGACAATACCTCTATGGAAAATTATAAGAATCTTCTGGGAGAGATCGAAGAAAAATGCAGCTACATCACTTTTGAAGAAGCCGCCAGGTTCATGGGGCTGTCAAAGCCGTATTTTTCCCGTTTTTTTAAGACAGTTTCTGGCATGACCTTTTCTCAGTACCTGAATATTATTCGGCTGGAAAAGGCAATAGAACTCCTCAATCATAATACTGGCCGGCTTTCTATCACAGATATCGCATCCCGCTGCGGTTTTGACACGATCCGGCACTTCAACCGGGTATTCCGGGAATTCACAGGGTTCTCCCCCCGGGAGCTGCCTGAGAATTATGTCCTGACCTCACACTCTATAAAAAGTATGGTAAAAAACTTCAACCCTACTCTGCCTAATTCCAGACTTCTGAAACATTAGGGCCGGATCTTTATAGAAAACTATCTGCGCCGATACCGCGCCGCCATAAAAGAAAGCAGGTATGCATAAATGCACCCTGCTTTCTTCTATATTGGCAACAACGGAATTCATCCGCTGGTTTCCATATTCGATTTTAGTTTGTGATAACCTGCTCTGTCTCTTTGTCAAAGATGTGGATCTTTTCCATATCCAGAGCGAATTTAACGGTATCGCCGGATCTTGCTGTTGTACGAGGATTAACTCTTGCTGTCATGGAGAATCCTTCTGTATCAAAGTACAGGTAAACTTCAGCACCAAGTAATTCGTAAACAGTGATCTTTCCTTCGATTACGCTGTTCGGGAATGCCTGGATACGAGCTTCATCATCATATACATGCTCTGGACGGATACCCATAACAACTGTCTTTCCATCATATCCGCCTTCAACAAGCGCTTTCTTCTTGGAAGCTGGTACATGAAGGGTTGTTTTGCCGATCTGAAGCTGAACATCATCACCTTTTACATGAACAGTTGCGTCTAAGAAGTTCATCTGAGGTGATCCGATGAATCCTGCAACGAACAGATTGCAAGGAGCATTGTATAATGTCTGAGGTGTATCAACCTGCTGAACAACACCGTCTTTCATAACTACGATTCTTGTACCAAGAGTCATAGCTTCTGTCTGGTCATGGGTTACATAGATGATCGTAGCGCCCAGTCTCTCATGAAGTTTGGAGATCTCAGTACGCATCTGAACACGAAGTTTTGCATCCAGGTTTGACAGAGGCTCGTCCATAAGGAATACTTTAGGCTCACGAACGATGGCACGTCCCATAGCAACACGCTGTCTCTGACCACCGGAAAGAGCTTTCGGTTTACGGTCTAACAGTTTCTCCAGGTCAAGGATCTTAGCTGCTTCTCTAACCATCTTATCGATCTGATCTTTTGGAACTTTTCTCAGTTTCAGACCAAATGCCATGTTGTCATAAACTGTCATATGAGGATACAGAGCGTAGTTCTGGAATACCATGGCGATATCTCTGTCTTTTGGCTCTACATCATTTACTACTTTGTCGCCGATCTTCAATGTACCGCCGGTGATCTCTTCCAGACCTGCGATCATACGAAGGGTTGTGGATTTACCACATCCTGAAGGTCCTACGAAGATGATGAATTCTTTATCTGCGATCTCAAGGTTAAAATCCTTAACTGCTTCAAATCCGTTTGGGTAAGTTTTGTTAATATGCTGTAATGATAAACTTGCCATTTTCAATTCCTCCTAAAATATTATAAGTCCTGCTTTTGAACTGTACTCAGTATACCCCTATCCGCTTTTTTTTTCCATAGTTCAATTCCACAAAGATTGTGTGGACTCTTAGTAAGCCTAAACAAAAGCCGCCGCTTTCTTGTCAATTTGACAGTTTTTTGTGATTTCTATAAGCAATCTGCACAATCAGTCGTAAAAAAGAGAAAGAGGCTTTACAGTTTCCTTATGATTTTCTATAATGTAGCGGAAAAGAAACTCATCAGAAAGGAAATGCCATGTTTCGTATAATGGGAAGTATTTACAAAGATACTCATATTCTCAAGAGTATGGTAGTCTGTGATGATACCAGAGACAGCCGGACAAAAAAAGTCTTTCATGCTCTGGATACACTGTGCCATGAATTCGATCTGGGTTCGCCCATCTGGCTGGACGCCAATATAAAAGATTTCCAGAGATTTTCCAAAGTCAGATTTTCCCAGGATAATTTTATAGAAGTGCTGGATTTTGATTATTTTCAGCTGCAGATCATAGAAGAAGACTGATCGTGGAAACACTGCCGGGGATATCCCTTCTTAATGGAATCATCCCGGCTTTTTCCATGCTTTCTTCAATTTTGCTTCTTTTCGGAGCGTCTTTTTCGTAGCCGCCGCAATATCTGCAATGACCCGGATCTCGTAGTCGTCACAGTCGCTGAGGATCGTCTGGATATCCTCCTCAAATACCGCCTTTGACTGTACCACACTGTCTGCCAGCAGACTATCTACAGATACCTGAAGAGCGTTTGCCAGTTTTATGATCGTAGGCAGGCTTACCTTTGTAGTACCAGTCTCAATGTTGCTCAGGTGGCTGGGTGAAAGATTCACCTGCTCCGCCAGACGTTCCTGGGTCATATCTAAGCGTATACGTGCAGTTTTAATCCGTTTGCCAATCGATTTGTAGTCAATACTCATGTCTTCCTCCTTTAAATCCACACAGGGATATTTTATCCATGGAAAAGACAAATTATAATAATCCATGTCCGTAAAATACGGATATAGAATAAGTTTTTTCCTTGAAACATCTGTATGTTTGCTATATAATACAGGCGAAATGTATTTTTATACAGCCGACAGAAGGAGGGACAACAGATGAAAGAAATAACAATCACCGTATCCGATCTTGGAAAAAACTGTCAGCATCCATTCTCTGAATTGGTTCGCACTGCCTGTCAGTTTCAGAGCCGGATTTTATTGTCCTGTGGAAACAGGCAGGTTAATGCCAAAAGTATCATGGGAGTTATGGCCTTTGACCTCTCAGAGGGATCCACTGTAACGATCGCCGCCCAGGGTGAAGACGAGGACAGCGCTGTAAAAGCGATCGAAGCTTTTTTACTGTGCCAGTGATTTTCCGCTCATAGATATTGAAAAAAAATACGGAGCCGCTCTGTAAAGGATAAGATCCGTAAAGATCTTCCTTTACTGTGCAGCCCCGTATTTTTATTTCTGCAGGCAACCGGCCAGGCAGTCATGAACGCAGCCCGGCATATGCCGCAAAATCACAGTCTCTTTAATAGTTCTTCTCTTCTGTCCTCATATCCCGGTTTTCCCAGAAGCGCGAACATGTTTTTCTTATAGCTTTCTACTCCAGGCTGGTTAAAGGGATTTACTCCTGTAAGATATCCGCTGATACCGCAGGCAAACTCAAAGAAGTAGAAAAGCTGTCCCAGATAAAACTCATCCTGTTTCGGGATCTTCACCATAAGGTTCGGTGTATTTCCGTCTGTATGAGCCAGGATCGTTCCATTCATGGCGCTCTTGTTTACAAAATCCATTCCTTTTCCAGCCAGATAGTTTAAACCATCCAGATCGCTGGCCTCTTCTTTGATCACAATATCATCCTTCGGCTCTTCAATAGCCAGAACCGTCTCAAACATGATCCTGGAGCCGTCCTGGATGAACTGTCCCAGAGAATGAAGGTCTGTAGTAAAGTCTACAGAAGCCGGATAAATACCTTTCTGATCTTTTCCTTCGCTTTCTCCGTAGAGCTGTTTCCACCATTCAGCCACATAATGAAGAGTAGGTTCATAATCTGCCAGGATTTCCACAGCTTTTCCTTTCTTGTGAAGGATATTACGTACTGCGGCGTAAAGCATGGCGTCATTTTCTTCATATGGAGTATTCAAAGCCAGCTCTCTTCCTGAAGCAGCGCCTTCCATAAGCTTGTCTATAGAAACACCGCTGACAGCGATAGGCAGAAGGCCTACGGCAGTCAGAACTGAGAAACGGCCGCCTACGTCATCCGGCACTACGAATGTCTCATATCCTTCTTCGTCTGCCAGAGTCTTCAAAGCGCCCTTCGCCTTATCTGTTGTGGCGTAGATCCTCTTTGCAGATTCTTCTTTTCCGTATTTTGCTTCCATCTTTTCTTTGAAATAACGGAAAGCAATGGCCGGTTCTGTAGTAGTTCCTGATTTGGAGATGACGTTAATGGAGAAGTCTCTGTCGCCAACTACCTCTGCCAGGCCTTTCACATATGCTCCGCTGATATTATTTCCTACATAGTAGATTTCCGGAGTCTTTCTATTTTCCTTACTCAGGTTATTATAGAAAGGATGATTCAGGAAATCGATCGCTGCTCTGGCTCCGAGATAAGAACCGCCGATCCCGATAACAAGAAGCACTTCTGAATCTTCCTGGATTTTCTTCGCAGCCTTTTTGATCCTGTCAAACTCTTCCTTATCATAATCTACAGGAAGATCGATCCAGCCCAGGAAATCATTTCCCAGTCCTGTTTTGGATACAAGGACTTCTTTAGCTGTCTCTGTCATCTTTTTCATTGCTGCTACTTCTTCTGCGCGAACAACTTCTGCTGCCTTAGAGTAGTCAAATGTCACTTTATTTCCCATTTTCCTCTTCTCCTTTGCGAAATTTTTTTCATCTCTTAGTTTAGCAAATCCCTACCTGTTTATCAAGTTAGAAATTCTTTAATTACATCTTTTACAATGGCCTCCTCTTCTTTATTCAACAGATGACTGTATCTGCTGTCTGCGGCGGCAGCTTCCAGGATCCCCTGCTCCATCTGCCGCATGGCCTTATCCCGGCTGTCTTTAGGAGGCTGGATCTCTTTCTCTTTTTCTTTCTTTTTCTGAGTCCGGGACTCCCGGGTATTAGAGCTTCTGGCATTTTCCAGAGGAATGATCTTTGCCGGTTCTCTCCACCGGTTTTCCACATAGTCCAGAAGACTGGTCTCTATCACCTCTTCCTGGTAACTCATGCCCAGTATTATCCGCAGAGCCAGAAGAAAGACCTCTGTACAGATCCCGGCAACCATGGAAAAGTTAAACACCGTGGTATGTCTGCCCAGAAAAGATACTCCGGCCAATCCGGTCTGAGGAGGCCATGCATATAAGATCTGCAGTCCCGCAAACAAAAAAGAAAGGACGAAAGTTCCCCAGGATATGCTCTTCATCTGACGGATGCTCCAAGGTCCTATCTTTCGTCCTCTCATTCTTTTGACCACGTAAACCGATGGGTTGTGGATAATGGTATTTTCTTTCAGAAGTTTTTGATGTTCCAGCATAAAAGCTAACAGCCACTTGTCTTTTTCCTCTCCGGGCTGTTTCAGATCTCTTAAAATTCTTTTGTTGCTGTTATAAACTGCCAGCATACTTATAAGACAGAAAAGTCCCATAAGGCAGGCACCCCAGTAAAAAAACAGGCGCTCCATAATTCCTCCTTAATTTCGGCGGCAGACCGGATAATAAACTGCATATTTCAATCTGTCCGCTCTTTTTTAGGCCTGTCCCTCTGGCCGGCTGTAGAGGGAAACCTTTGGTTTCATTATATAGCGCCTGATTCCTTTTGAAAACAAAAATCGCTCGACAAATTCCCGCTTAATCCAGCATTCCCATCATATGCTCCACCAGACGCACGCTGTGGAGGATCGCCTGTTTTTCAAAGGTTGGATAGTCCATCTGGGCGCTGTCGTCGGCTTTGTCGGAAATCGCCCGGATCACCAGATACGGGATATGATTCAGATAAGCAGCCTGTCCTATAGCCGCGCCTTCCATCTCTGTACAGCTCCCCTGGGAGATGGAAAGGATATACTCTTTTTTCTCCTTATCTGCCACAAACTGATCTCCGCTTACCACTCTTCCTTCCCAGACGCCGATCTCCGGATTTACCTGACGGCACGCCTCGCCGGCAAGTTTGCGCAGTCCCTCGTCTGCTGGAAAGGCCAGGGTATCCATCCTGGGGATCTGTCCCGCCGGATAGCCGAACTCTCTGGCGTCCATATCATGCTGCATAGTATCTGTGGACAGCACAATATCTCCAATATTGATCTCTGCTCTCAGAGAACCTGCGATCCCTGTATTGATCACAGCGTCTACATGAAAGTCATCTGCCAGGATCTGGGTGCAGATCCCTGCGTTGACTTTCCCGATGCCTGAACGGACCACTACCGCTTCATGACCTTTTAACATCCCGTGGAAAAATTCCATTCCCGCTTTTTCCTTAACGGTCACCTCTGTCATTTTTTCCTTTAACATGGATACTTCTTCTTCCATGGCTCCGATAATACCTATAACTTTCACTGTATATCCCTCTTTCTTTCCTGATACTGCATTTTCTGTTCCGGTCTGCCGCCGGGTATCAGCAGGATTCCGGCCTGTCCGGGAACTGTAATCTATTTTACACGTTTTGCCCTGTTTTTTCCACTGGCGTTTTACTTTTCTTTCCGGTCATGCTATACTAACCGCAGGCGGCTAGTGTACTGTATCGTCGACGGTCGCCAAATAAGCATGAATGCTCGCCTGGCTCTCTACTTTGTAGTATAATTGCCAGGGTAAAAAGGATTTTAAGGAGGTATAAAGATATGGTTTATAAAACAAAAGGTGTCTGTTCCCGGTCTATTGACATCGAACTAGACGGCGATAGAATAAAATCCGTGAAATTTAACGGTGGCTGCAACGGCAACACAAAGGGTATTGCCAGTCTGGTACAGGGAATGAAGATCGACGACGTGATCGCAAGATTAAAAGGAACAGACTGCGGCGGCAGAGGAACTTCCTGTCCGGATCAGCTTGCCAGAGCTTTAGAGCAGGCCAAAGCTGCTCAGTAAAAATATAGAGGCTTTTCCATGTAACAAATGTATGAAGACAGATGTAACATGGAAGAGCCTCTGTTTTTCTCAATCCTCATCCCCTCCGGCATATACTTCGCCAACGGATAAATCCAGGAATCTTTTTCTCGGACCGTTTATTCTTTTATAAAATCAAACAGACTCATCTGTTCCCCTTCTGTTTCCTGCCGCTTTTTCCCTGCTTTTTCTCTTAAAACCAGTTCCTCCGGTATATCTTCCAGGAAGGAGGACGGCTCCTTTACATAGGTGAGGATCAACTGATCTTTTGCTCTCGTCATGCCGACGAAGAAAAGTCTTCGCTCTTCTTCCAGATCTGTGGGATAATCCTCTTTTTCCAGGGGAAGGACTCCCTGCTGTACCCCGCAGAGAAATACAAGGGGGAATTCCAGCCCTTTAGAACCATGAAGGGTCATCAGAGAAACGGCTCCGGCGCTGTAGCTTTTCTGGGGCCGGCGGACCAGGTCTCCTTCTTCTCCCCAAGACAGATCCTGAAGGAATTCCTCCATAGTTGAATAGGAAAGGGTCATCTGACAAAGCCTAGTCATGCTCTGGTTTTTCTTCAGGTTCATGTCCTCCTGCCAGGACTTCAGGATCTTTTCCGGTCTGCCTTTCTTCAACAGGGGAAGATACTTTCTCTTTGCCTCCTGGTATACGCTGTCGGCCATTTCTGTATCGTCCAATCCCCAAAGAAGCTTCAGGGAAAGGCTTCTGGCCTGGGTATTTTCTTCCGTCAGACTCTTAAAGAAACTTACGGTTCCCCTTACTGCAGGATCCAGGAGAAAATCTTCTCTTCCCACAGTCACATAAGGGATTCCTTCCTTAGCCAGGCAGTTCTCCAGGATCCGGAACTGCCGGTGGGTCCTGCATAGAACCGCAATATCAGAAAAACTTCTCTGGCGCCGCTGGGTTTCCGCCTCATACCCTTTCTGAACTTCCAGCATATCCAGGCCTCCTGTCTGCCGGTTGATCTCTTTTGCCACAAAGATCCCCTCAGAAAGATCCGAAGCAGCCTCTACGATCCGAAGCTTTTCTCCCTGCCCTCTGTGAGCTTTCAGATGTCTTTCCTCTCCGGGATTCCGGGAGATCACCGCTGTGGCAGCCTCCACTACTGTAGAAACCGACCGGTAGTTTTCCTCCAGACAGATCATCCTGGTGTCCGGCCGATCTTCTTTCAGTCTGTCAAAACACCTGGAGTCGGAACCCCGGAATCCGTAAATAGCCTGATCCGGATCTCCGATCACGAAAATCTCCCTTCCTCCTTTTGCCCATTCCAGCATGAGCCTGTACTGCACAGGGTTTACATCCTGAAATTCATCTACCAGAAGATAGGTAAATCTTTTCTTGCATTCTTCTTCCATCTGGGATGCCTGAGCCAGATCTAAAGCTTTCAGGAGAAGATCGTCAAAGTCTGCCAGGTTTCGGTCCTGTAACAATTTCTGATAATGGGTAAAAGCCTCTTCCCAGACCTGATCGGGAAAGGCTCTTTCTCCCGGAGCCGATTTATACAGGGAAATCTCCGAGAGAAAATCTCTTACAGAAATCTTCAGGTTCCAGGTATCGATGGTCTCCTGGGCCAGTTCCTTTACCTGGATCTCATCAGCCAGAGAAAAAACCTCTCCCTGTGCTCTCAGTATATCCAGGCAGATGGAATGAAAGGTTCCGATCTGAATCTGTTTCAGGGCTCTTTTATTTCCCAGCTCTTTCTCCAGACGTTCTCTCATCTCCTGGGCAGCTTTGTTAGTAAAAGTTACCGCTGTGATCTGAGAAGGCTTTACCTTTCTCCGTTCTATAAGAGAAAGGATCTTTTCAATAAGAGTCTTGGTCTTTCCTGTACCCGGTCCTGCAATAACGGCAGTCACAGGATGGATACTCTCCACTGCTTCCTGCTGCTTCTGGTTAAGTTCAGGAAGAGGTTCCAGAGGTTTTTCCTTCTCCCCGGGCAAAGGATCCTTTGAAAACTCTGCCCCGGCTTTTTCCTGTTCCGGTCTGATGGGAAGCTGCGCTTCCCTGCCTTTTGGGTCTGTCTGAGTCCCGGACAGGGCTTCAAGCCCAAAACCGTCAAAAAGGCTGATCTGCCCCTGGGTATCCTCCAGTTCGCTTCCTCTGAAAAGCTTAATGGTCCCATATTCTCCATCAAATCCCGGATGACGTTCTACCCGGCCTTCTCTCAGCCTTCGGATCCCTTCTCCTATGAAATAGCCTGCCTGTTTCTGAATGTCTTCCACCGGTACATTCCGCAGGATCTCAAACTCTGGTCCCAGGTTCTTCAGCATTTCGCCGTAGATTTTTTCTGTCTTGGCGCTGGCCGCAGAATGACCGGTAGCCTGAGCGATCAGCTCCGGCAGAGGCATAAGAGATTCAAAGGCCTTTGCGTTTTCTCTCACAAATCCTTGAGGACGGTCTGCCAGCTCTTCCACCCGGTGTTCCACGCCGATGGTCAGCTTCCGTCCGCAGACCGGGCAGCGTCCCTGATATTCTTTTGTCTGAGCCGGAGAAAGACATAGGTGGCATTTCCTGTGGCCGTCATAGTGATATTTTCCTTCTTCAGGGAAAAACTCAATCGTTCCTTCCAGTCCCTCTCCTGTCTGAATGGCTCTCCAAAGCCCTTCATAGGAAAGTTCCGTATCCATCAGATTGGCCTCCCGCCCCAGTTTTCCGGGAGAATGGGCATCTGAATTGGAGATCAGCTGGAATCTGTCCAGAGCAGAAACCCGCCAGTTCATAGGCGGATCAGAGGAAAGACCGGTCTCCACTGCGTGGATATGAGGGGTAAGATCCTCAAAGCATTCCTCCACGGTGTCAAATCCTGAGAAGGCCCCGAACATAGCAAAATGAGGGGTCCAGATATGGGCCGGCACAAAGATTCCTTCTGGAACGGTTTCCAGGAGAATTTCCAGAAGATCCCGGCAGTCCAGCCCCAGGATCGGTCTTCCGTCTGAATGGATATTTCCGATCTCTTCCAGCCGGGCAGAAAGCTGATCTGCCGCTTCCAGTCCGGGCAGTATCAGCAGGTTGTGTACTTTTCTGGTCTTATCATTCTTCTTATAAATAGAGCTGATCTCTCCCGTTACCACAAACCTGGGTTCTATGGAATCCGGCGTCATTGCATCCCGGATCTGATATTCTTTCTTCAATTTGTACAGACCGTTTCCCTCAGGTTCCAGTTTTTCCTTAAGTTCTTCCCGCCACTGAGGATGGGTAAAATCTCCGGTTCCCACCAGGTGAATGCCTTTTTTCCTGGCCCACAGCTCCAGATGTTCCGGATCTCCTTCTTTGCTGGTGGCTCTGGAAAACCGGGAATGGATATGTAAATCTGATATGTACATAAACATAACCTTCTTCTTTCGTAGTTTGGATACTATTATACTCCTCTTCCTCAAAAAGGGGCAAGGAGGAAAGAAGGAGGGCATAAGGTTCCCATTGCTTTTTTACTTCCACAGAACTATACTATGGATAGCTATAAAACATCACAGATCATTCTGCTGTCCGGAAGCCTGCACTGCCGGAACAGCGGCAGATAGGGGGACATACATATATGAGCAGTAATTCTTCAGCGGTTTCTATGACAACGGGTCCTATTTGGAAAAGGATCATTTTTTTTGCCATACCGCTTTTCTTCGGCAATCTTTTTCAGCAGCTTTATAACACTGCAGACTCTCTCATTGTAGGAAGATTTCTGGGCAGCACCGCTTTGGCGGCAGTAAGTTCTTCAGGAAACCTGATCTTTCTCATGGTGGGATTTTTTAACGGTCTGGCCATTGGGGCAGGCGTTGTGGTAGCTAAATATTATGGCGCCAAAAAGTTCCATATCGTTCAGCGTACCATTCATACTATTATGGCCCTTGGCCTTATCTCCGGGATCCTGCTGACTGCAGTGGGCGTTCTGGCCGCTCCTCAGATCCTGGTGCTGATGGGGACTCCTTCGGAGGTACTTCCTAATTCCATTACTTACTTCCGGATCTATTTCTCCGGTTCTCTGGCCTTTGTTATGTATAACTTCATGGTAGGGATCCTCCAGTCCGTAGGGGACAGCCGCCACCCGCTGATCTATCTGGTGATCTCCTCCCTTGTAAACATTGTCCTGGACCTTCTTTTTGTAGGAGTCTTCCACCTGGGGGTAGGTTCCGCTGCCCTGGCTACTATTATTTCCCAGTTTATCAGCGCCTTTCTCTGTCTGTGGCAGCTGATGAAAAGTCCTGAGGAATACCGGGTGCACCTTTCCAGGATCAAGATCGATGTCCTGGTCCTGCGGCAGATCATTGCCAACGGCCTTCCCGCGGGACTGCAGAATTCCATTATCTCTCTGGCTAACGTGGTGGTACAGTCCAACATTAACAAATTCGGAGAAATGGCAGTGGCCGGCTGCGGCTCTTATTCTAAGGTAGAAGGCTTCGGCTTCCTGCCCATCACCTGTTTTGCCCTGGCTCTCACTACCTTTATCAGCCAGAATCTGGGGGCGAAAGAATATGACCGTGCCAAGAAAGGAGCGGTATTCGGCGTCTTCTGCTCCATTACCATTGCAGAGCTGATCGGCCTGGCGATCTATGGCCTTGCGCCTGTGCTGATCGCCGCGTTCAGCAGTACGCCGGAGGTGATCTCCTATGGAACAGCCCAGGCTCACGTAGCTACTTTATTTTATTTTCTCCTGGCTTTCTCCCACTGTATGGCAGGAATCCTCCGGGGCGCGGGAAAATCCACAGTCCCTATGCTGGTCATGCTGGTTTGCTGGTGTATCATCCGTGTCACCTACATTACCATTACCGTTCATTTTGTCCCGGACATCAGGGTGATCTTCTGGGCTTATCCTTTAACCTGGACTTTAAGTTCCATTGTATTCCTGATCTATTTCCTGAAATCCGACTGGATCCATGCTTTTGAAAAGAGTAAGCGCCGCAGATAAAATCACAGCAGAAAAAAGGAGCTGTTACATGAAACAGAATCAAGAATATTTATATATTCCTGACAAAGTTTCATGTAACAGCTCCCTTTTATTCCTGCTGGCAACCAGCCAAGCGGGTATACCTGCATCGGGGTTTTGACTTTACTCAGCCTGGGACTGTGCCGCAGAGTCCTGACCTTCTTCAGCAGAGGTATCTGTGCCGGCAGTTCCTGAGGTATCTTCCTGAGCTTCTGTGCTGTCTCCTGGTTCACCTGCTGTATCTTCCGCAGCTTCCGTATCGCCTTCTGTACTTTCTGTGGTATCAGCGGTACTGTCATCTGCAGACTCTTCTGTTTCAGGCTGCTTAATGGTAAACTGCTCTGTGTCTGTAAGAGTAACCTTCTCCCATTCTTTATCATTTACCGTAATGTCGGCCTCATCTTTCCACTGATCCAGCAGATCGCTGTAAGCATCCTGCTGTCTTTCATTTACAATGGTTTCCTTTTCCTGGTCTGTAGCTTCCCGGTCCAGAACACTGTCCATACGCACTACAAAGTAAGCGTTTTCCCCTTCTACCACTTCTCCGTAAACCTGTCCGTCCTGAAGAGTTTTTGCCGCTTCTTTCAGCTTATCATCTAAGAGCGTATCATCATCACCAAAGGTATTATCCACTGCGCTGAGGTCTTCATTAACGCCCTTTGCAATGGCATCCATGTCTGCGCTGGCAGGATCCGGTGAAGCCTGAAGCTGGTCCAGGATGGCCTGAGCCTGCTCTTTCTTCGCCTGTTTTTCCTCGTCGGTAAGGGGCGTTGTAGTTCCGTCATCATTCTGGGTATCGCTGATGTCGATCCGGCAGTAAGTGATCTTGCTCTGGGCAGCCTCAGAATCCTCTACATTGGTATCTACATCTGCCACCATAGGATCATACATTTTTGTCTGATAGGTATAAAGCTCCAGAAGAGACTCCACGTCAGACTGGGAAACAGATAAAGACTGGATAGTCTCCTCTGTATTTGCGTCCATGAAAGCCTTGGCCGCTTCCTCGATCTTACTGTGCTCCTCTTCTGAGATGGTGACATCATAATCTGCCGCATGCTGTTTCTGGACCAGCATATTTTCAAGCTCATCCAGCACATTCTTTTTGGTAGTATCCCCGTAAGTCTCTCCGTTTCCTGCATCCTGGGACCAGATCCCGGTGGTGCCGGATCCCATCATGGAATAATAGGAAAGCATAGTTGCCTGGTTCATCCTCAACATCAGGTTTCCAGTTCCTACGGTTACCGTATCCTCTCCTGAGGTAAGGAGGGGCTGGGTCCCGTCCACCGTCTTGCTGCACCCTGTCAGAAACGATGCCCCCAGCAGGCCTGCCAGAAGCGCACCGGTTAATTTCTTAGTTACTTTATTCATAATTTCCTCCTGTAGTTCCTAAAAATGTCCTTTACCCATTATAGACGTATTTATCTTCTGAGGCAAGATAGTTTTTGCCCGAAAAAGTGAACATCCTGTGAAAGTTCCGAAAGAAGCTGTATACACAGGCGGCCTTTATTCCCGCGGGCAACAAACCAAGCGGACATGCTGCATGTCCATTTGGCGGTGCCGGTTCGATGCCCCTTATACTTACATCGGGGTCTTTGACTCCTCCAGCAGAGACTGAAAGTCTGTCAGTATACTATTCAGGACTTCCAGCACATCCAGGGTTTCTTTAGGTCTCCGCCCCTTGAGAGATACCTGGAAGTAAGGGGGCTCTTCCAAATGCATTTTCAGGTTGTTCCTGTATTTTTCCAGTATTTTCGGAAATCCTGCAGGATCCAGTTTTGCCCGCTTAAACATAGTGATCTTCACATCATTTCCTGTCTGCTTGATCTCTGTGATATAAACCCTATGGGCCAGTGCCTTCAAAGCCGCGATCGCCAGCAGGTTCTCCACTGCCTTAGGAGGCTCTCCGAACCGGTCCAGAAGTTCTTCCAGCATATCCTCATATTCTTCCTGAGACTCGATACCTGCGATCCTTTTATAAATATCCAGCTTCTGGTATTCGTTGGGAATATATTTGGGAGGAATAAAGGCGTTCAGCTCCAGATCCACAGAGGTCTCGAATTCCTCCTGCTGCTTGATACCCTTTGCTTCTTTTACCGCCTCGTCCAGCATTTTGCAGTACAGGTCATAGCCCACTGCCTGCATATGGCCGTGCTGTTCTGCTCCCAGAAGATTTCCGGCTCCCCGGATCTCCAGATCCCGCATGGCGATCTTAAAACCGCTGCCCAGATCGGTAAATTCCCGGATAGCATGGAGCCGTTTCTCCGCCACTTCTTTGAGCATTTTATTTCTTCGGTACATAAGGAAGGCGTAGGCCGTCCGGTTGGAACGTCCCACCCGTCCCCGAAGCTGATAGAGCTGGGAAAGGCCCATCTGGTCCGCGTCGTGGACAATCATCGTATTGGCGTTGGAAATATCCAGGCCTGTTTCAATAATGGTCGTGGAAACCAGCACGTCGATCTCTCCGTTGATAAAGCCGTACATGATCTTCTCCAGCTGATGCTCTCTCATCTGCCCATGGGCAAAGGCTACGCTGGCTTCCGGCACCAGCTTTGCGATCCGGTTGGTGATCTCATCAATGTCATTTACCCGGTTATATACATAATATACCTGGCCGCCTCTGGCCAGCTCTCTGGTTATAGCTTCCCGGACCAGCTCTTCATTATATTCCATAACAAAAGTCTGGATGGGCATTCTGTCCATAGGCGCCTCTTCCAGCACGCTCATATCCCGGATACCGATGAGGCTCATGTGAAGAGTCCTGGGAATCGGCGTTGCTGTCAGTGTGAGCACATCCACATTTTCCTTCAGCTTTTTAATCTTTTCTTTATGGGTAACCCCGAACCGCTGCTCCTCATCCACGATCAGCAGTCCCAGATCTTTAAACTGAACATCCTTTGAGAGAAGCCGATGAGTGCCAATAACAATATCCACCTGGCCTTTTTTCAGGTCTTCAACGGTCTTTTTCTGCTCCGCCGCGGTCCGGAATCTGCACATCAGATCAATACGCACAGGAAAATCCTTCATCCTCTGGACAAAGGTATTGTAATGCTGCTGGGCCAGGATCGTGGTAGGCACCAGGTACACCACCTGCTTGCTCTCCTGCACCGCCTTAAAAGCCGCCCGGATGGCGATCTCTGTTTTTCCGTATCCCACGTCTCCGCAGATCAGCCGGTCCATGATCTTGGTGCTTTCCATGTCTTCTTTGGTGGCTTCTATAGCAGCCAGCTGATCCTCCGTCTCCTCAAAGGGGAACATTTCCTCAAATTCCCGCTGCCATACCGTGTCAGGGCCATACTGATAGCCGGACTGGGCCTGCCTTGCGGCATATAAGGCCACCAGATCCTTTGCGATGTTTTTCACCGCCCCTTTTACCTTTGTCTTGGTCCTGTTCCAGTCCTGGGTTCCCAGCTTATTCAGCTTTGGCGCCTTTGCGTCGGCTCCCGCATATTTCTGGAGAAGATCCAGCTGGTTGGGAAGGATATAGAGGGTGCTGTTATCTCCATATACGATCTTAATGTAATCCTTGGCCACCCGGTCAACTTCGATCTTTTCAATGCCTTTATAAATTCCCAGTCCGTGATTTTCATGGACTACATAATCTCCGATACTCAACTCACTGAAGTTCTGGATCTTTTTGCCGCTGTATTCTGTCTTCTTCCGTTTTTTCTTCTTTTCCTGACCAAAAATATCCGTCTCTGTGATCAGGACAAACTTAATGAGAGGATATTCAAAGCCCCGCCTTGCATGGCCGAAGGCAGTCATGATCTCTCCCGGAGCGATGACCCGGTCCATGTCTTCTGTGTAAAAGCTGTTCAAGCCTTCCTGGCTTAAATCTTTTGCCAGTCTGGCCGCTCTGGTCCGGGAAGGGGAAAGAAGCAGGACCTGATAGCCGTTTTTCTTAAAATATTCCAGATCCTTGACCAGCAGTTCAAAACTGTTGTTATAAGGGCTTACAGATTTTACGGTAGTGTAAAACTGCTCCCGGATATCCCAGTCCCCTTTCTGCTGCTCTATAGTACACAGGGACACGCAGTTTTTCTTATTGATCTTCTGGATCGTCTGACGGCAGGGCATGAGGATATCCGTCTGTCCCGCCAGAAGATATCCCTTCTCCAGCCGGTGTTTCATACTTTCCCGGAACTCTGTCTCAATGGCCTTTCCCTGTTCTGCCAGACGGTTGGTCTCGTCCAGAAATACCAGGGTATCTTCTGTGGAAAAATAATCCAGAAAAGTCACCGCATCCTTATAGAAATACCGGATAAAATGCTCTGCCGCAGAAAAGTCCTGGTATTCTTTCAGGCTGTCTACCGCTTCTTCTACCATATGGGTCAGCCTGGCGCCTTCTTCCGTGAGAAAATTATCCCGGAACTTCTTTACCATGGCCTTCTTCTCTTTTTCGATGGCTTTCAGTCCTTTTTCCAGCACTTCCTGATCAAGGACCATCTCCGACGCCGGATATATGGTAACCTCTTCCAGGTTTTCTATAGAACGCTGGCTTTCCGGATCAAAACTGCGGATGGAATCAATTTCATCTCCCCACAGTTCGATCCTGACAGGATTATCCAGGGTCAGGGGGAAAATGTCGATAATGCCGCCCCGGACGGAAAACTGCCCCGGAGCCTCGGCCTGGGCGTTGCCTTCATAGCCCATTCCCAGAAGCTGTCTGCGCAGTTTCTCCAGATTTACTGCGCTGTCATTTCTGAAAACCAGGGTATGGTTTCTGATAACTTCCAAAGGAAGAAGGTAATCCATGCATCCGCCTATACTGGTGATCACGGTTACGCCTTTTTTCTCCAGGAGTGCGGCTACTGCTTTCATCCTCTCCCTGGTCAGAAGATTCCCATGAACATCTGCCTGAAAAAAGATCAGGTCCCTGGCCGGATATAAAAGAGCCTCCCGGTCGTACATCCGATAATCTTCGTAGAGTTCCTTGGCCTTCAGATCATTTTCCGCAATGATCAGGCAGTTCAGATCTTCTTTCCCTGCGTCTTTTTCCATACCACGAAAAAGCCCATACATCATATGGGCTTTCTGGGATTCCACACAGCCGGACATCTGAAGAACTCCCCGGTTTTTTGGGAGCCTTGAACGGATCTCCTGGTACTCTGTTAAATTTTCCAATGGCTGCATAAATACCTGCATAACTTACTCCTGCCGGTTCTCCGGCTCTTCCTGAGTTTTCGCTTTTTTCTTTTTGGCAGCTCCGTTATAGTGGTTCATAGCCGCCTCGATTCCTTCAGACAGGATCATCTCCACCGCGTCTGCCGCCTGAAGGATGGCCTGGTCCACCAATTCTCTTTCCTGAGAGGAAAACCGCCCCAGGACATAATCTGCCAGATCCCAGCCTTTAGGCTTTGCCCCTACGCCGATCTTTACCCGGTAAAAATTCTGGGTCCCAAGCTGGGCGATAATACTTTTGATCCCGTTATGGCCTCCGGCGCTGCCTTTTTTCCGGATCCTGATCTGTCCCGGCTCCAGATCGATATCGTCATAAAGAACGATCATTTCTGACTCCGGATCCAGCTTATAATAATTTACAAATTCCCGAAGAGAATCTCCGCTGAGGTTCATGTAAGTAAGGGGTTTTGCCAGAATGACTTTTTCACCGCCTATGATCCCCTTGCCGTACATGGCCTTATGGGCAATCCCTCCCTGAGGAATCCTGTGACGTTCAATTAATTCATCTATGGTGTCAAATCCCATATTATGTCTGGTCTTTTCATACTGTCTCCCTGGGTTTCCAAGGCCTGCTATCAAAAACATATGATTCTCCTTAATTAAAATATACCAGCTCCTGAGCCAGAGGTTCTGCAGGCTCCAGAGAAATGGCAGTAAGCACCGGTCCTTCCTTATGGTAGGATTCTACATATTCATAATCTACCTTAGCCACCAGCTTCACCCATTTTCCGGTCTTCAGATTCTTTGCCTCGGGGGTCTTACAGATATATCCGATGAAACTGGTGTCCTCCGCACAGCAGGTCATGGCCATTCTTCCGGGAACGAATACGTTCTTGGGAAGTTCTCTGGATTTCAGCACCATGGCTGTAAAGGCCACCTTTTTGCCCTCATAGGTCTCCGGATGGTCCATGGCGTCAATAAACCAGATGCCATAGTCTTCATCCATAATGTCAATGACATCTGCTTCCACATCAAAAGGCATTTTCTCAGCGAAAATATCTTCAATCTCGCCTTCATCATCCTCAAAAATAATTTCGGCAGACTGATTCACTACCTTCACGCTTCTTCTGAAAGAAGCCAAGGGCATGTCCTTTGTACAGCGGTTAAAGAGAACCATATCTGCTCCTCTTACCATTTCTACAAACAGAGACTTCATGTTATTCATGTAAATCTGGAAGGTACTGGCATCTACAGTAACGATCTGCTGTACAAGGCCCCAGTCCTTTGGAAGCTGCATCTCTTCAAACTTGCTTACCTGCCACATACCGTTGTATTCAATGATGACCCTTTCTGGCCGATAGAAGGCGTCATAAGCCACCAGACGCTCTGGCGTCAGGTCTTCAAATTTATCGATGACTTCTACGCTGGTCCTGCTTTTCTTCAGTTTTTTAGGGTCAAATTCCACCTCTCCCTCTTCGCAGAGGATAAGAAGCGTGGGACCATCTATCTGAAAATAATCCTGATCAATCGTAAAATCCAGGAAGGTACTCTTGCCGCTTTCCAGGAATCCTGCCATAAAATATATGGGAACTCTGATTTCTTCTTCCATATCTTTGTCCAATCCCTTCTATAATTATTATACGCCAAAGAGCTCGGCCAGTTTATCCTCTGCAAGCTTGGAACCAATGACGCAAAGCCTTCCTGTATAATCTGGAGCGCCCTGACGGATATCCGCCTCACCGGGAACCATATCGAAATAAATCCACTGTCCGTCTTTGCCTTCTACCATACCTTTGGCTCTCAGCACCATCCCATAAGATCCATCCTCAGACAGAGTATCCAGAATCTTCTGGATTTCCTCCTGAGAATAAGCCTTTACAGTCTCTTTGCCCCAGCTTGTAAAGACTTCATCTGCATGGTGATGTCCATGATGATGGTCATGGCCGTGATGATGCTCGTGGCCGCATTCTTCATGATCATGATGGTGTTCATGGCCGCATTCTTCATGGTCATGGTGGTGATGATCGTGGTCACATTCCTCATGGTCATGATGATGGTGGTGGTCACATTCTTCATGGTCATGGTCGCAGCCTTCATGGTCGTGATGATGGTGATGGCCGCCGCATACCGGGCAGGTTTCTTCTTCCATCAGCTCTTTTTCCAGGGAAGTATTATGCTCCATAGTGTTCAGTATCTTTTCTCCTGAAAGCTGTGCTATAGGTGTAGTGATCACAGCTGCAGTCTTGTTTAAGGAACGTATCAGCTCTACTGCCGCCTCTACTTTCTCCTGAGTTGCCTTTTCTGTGTCTGTACGGCTAAGGATAATGGTTCCTGCATATTCAATCTGATTACTGAAAAATTCCCCGAAATTTTTCATATACATTTTGCATTTTGTCACATCTACCAAAGTGGTAAAGCTGTTTAACTTTATGTCAACTGAATCTTCAATCTTCTGAACAGCTTTGATCACATCGGAAAGTTTCCCTACTCCTGAAGGTTCAATGATAATCCTGTCCGGACTGTATTTTCCGATTACTTCCTTTAAAGCTTCTCCAAAGTCTCCTACCAGAGAGCAGCAGATACAACCGGAATTCATTTCCCGTATCTCAATGCCTGCTTCTTTCAAAAATCCGCCGTCAATGCCGATTTCTCCAAATTCATTTTCAATCAGTACAACCTGCTCTCCTTTATAAGCTTCTTTTAAAAGCTTCTGGATCAGTGTGGTCTTTCCGGCTCCCAGAAATCCAGAAAAAATATCAATTTTTGTCATTGTGAAAGCTCCTTTCTGCTATGATATGTGCAGTTTATACATGGGAAAAGGGGACGAAAGTACTGCTCCCGCCCCTTACTGCTGTATACTTCAATGTTCTTCGGTGGTTTCTAAAACCATCCCGCTGTGGCTAGTATATCACATCTTTTTCAAAAAACAAGTCCCCAACAACTTAGATTCCCTGAAAAAAGTCCTCAAACAGCTGGATTTTACATATCCGCTTTACGCTTCCGATCATCTTTACTTCCCAGTCTTCGTCAATCTGAGTCCAGAGTTTTCCTCCCGGCATGTGGACCATAACGTCAGAGTCAATGAGCCCCCGCTTATATGCCGCTCCCGCTGCAGCACAGGCGCCGGTAGCAGAGGCCAGGGTATAGCCTACTCCTCGTTCGAAGATTTCAATTTCAATATTATTTTTATCTAATATCTTCACGATTTCGGTATTGATTCCCTCAGGAAAACATTCTGCCCGTTCAGAATATTTTCCTATCCGGCATACGGTCTCTCTGTCCGTATCTTCCAGCACAATGACACAGTGAGGATTTCCTGCGGAAACACAGGTACAGTCATATTCTTCCCCTCCGAAATTAAAAAATTCATGGACTGCCTCTCTGTCGGGGCCTGAAAGTCCCAGGGCTTTGCTGGAAAAGCGGAGTTTTCCCATGGTCATCTGGATCCGGTTCCCCTCTCTGTTCAGATATCTGATCTGGGAAATCCCGCTCTTGGTGTATAATTCAAAAGATTCTTTCTGTATATCTCCAATAGCTTTCAGATAATGGGCAAAGATCCTCAGGGCATTTCCTCCCTGCTCCGCCTCAGTGCCGTCCGGATTAAAAACCCGCACATACATATTCCCGTCTTTTTCATAGGGACCTGCCACAATACCGTCAGACCCGATACCAAAGTTCCGGCTGCAAACCCGAACAATTTTCTCCTGGTCCAGCTCCTCCTGATTTTTCCGGATATCATATACCAGATAATCGTTTCCCAGACTGTGATATTTATAAAATTCCATAGATGATTCCTTTCTTTAATATCTGATATAGTTATTTTATACACTGAGTCAAGGACTGTCAAATACAGGATTGAAGGTTTCCAAAGGAGAGAATTTCCTCTGTGCAGAAAAGATTTTTTATGTTAAAATGTATCTACAGCTTGTCTTTTGGGCTATCCGGAAGTAGTTTCCGGAATTTTCACACAGGAAGAGAGGTATACTCATGTATAGTTTTCAGAACGACTACAGCGAAGGCGCCCATCCGAATATTCTCAGGGCCCTGGAAACCATTAACTATCACCAAAATAACTCTTACGGACTGGATGAACATTCCAATGCTGCCCGGGAACTGATTCAAGAGGCATTGGAAGATTACAGCGCAGATATCCACTTTATCTCAGGCGGGACTCTGACGAATCTCACTTTTATTTCTCATGTATTAAAGCCTTATGAGGCAGTGATCAGCGCTCAGACAGGGCACATCAACACCCATGAAACAGGCGCTATCGAAGCTACCGGCCACAAAGTCTTCTCTATTTCCACAGAAGACGGCAAATTGACCCCCGACCTGATCCGTCCGGTTCTGGACCTTCATGAAAATGAGCACTGGGTAGAGCCCAGACTGGTGTATATATCAAATCCTACAGAAATCGGCACTGTATATACAAAAGAGGAGCTGGAAGTTCTCTATGGATTCTGTCAGCGCCATCATCTGTATCTATATATGGACGGGGCCCGTCTGGCTGCCGCACTGGCAGCAGAAGAGGTCTCTCATCTGACCTTCCCGGACCTGCCTAAGTTATGTGATGCCTTTTACATCGGCGGTACCAAGTCAGGAGCCATGTTTGGAGAGGCTCTGGTCCTTATACGGGAAGAATTTAAGGATCATTTCCGTTTTAACATGAAGCAGCGGGGAGCTATTATGGCGAAAGGATGGATGATCGGCGTTCAGTTTGAAGAATTGTTCAAAGATAATCTTTACATAGAATTGGGAAAGGAAAGTATCCGGCGCATGGAGCCTATCAAGGAAGTCTTTGCTGAAACCGGAATCCCCCTGCTGTGCGATGCTCCTACCAATCAGATTTTTCCCATTTTCCCCAATGAACTGGCTGAGGAAATCAACAGTAAGTATCTGACCACTTTCCAGTGCAAGCCGGATCCGGACCATACCTGCCTTCGGTTCTGCACTTCCTGGGTTACCAATGAAGAAGCGGTTTCTGATTTTGTAGAAAACTTTAGGGATATGGTTATTAAGTATCGGTAAATTTTACGCCGGAATATGTGAGCTCTCTGCTCTTCATATCCCGGCGTATTTTTAAAGGTTCTCCCGCAAAAACCTGTCCGCATTTTTCCAAAAAATTTTTTCTGTCAGCCTATGAGAAATTCCTGCCTTTTCCATAGCTTCTGCAAGTTTTTCCATTCCTCCGGCATTTTCCATCTCCGGGGCCTCTTCTATTCCGTCAAAGTCAGAGCCAAGGCCCAGGCACTCCTCCCCGCCAACATTCACTATGTACCGGATCTGCCGGATCAGCTCTTCCATGGAAGCCCCTGGCTGACCAGGCTTCCAGTCTTTACGCACAAAGCTGACACAGTAATTCAGTCCCAGAATCCCTCCCCGCTCTGCCAAAACACGGATCATAGCATCTGTGAGATTTCTGGCAGCTTCCGGAGCAGCTCCTCTGGCATTGGAATGGGTGGCTAAAAATGGCTTTTTATAATATTTCGCCACATCCCAGAATCCTCCGTCGGACAAATGGGAAACATCCGGGATCATTCCCAGACTTTCCATCTGTTCCAGGGCCCGGATCCCTTTTTCTTTCAGTCCCCGCTCCTCTCCCCAGCTCCAGGGATGGTCTTTAAAAGGGTTCCCCTGGCGATTGGGATATGCCAGATCATTTTCATGATTCCAGGTTAAAGTAGCGATCCTAGCCCCCTGGTCATAGAGCCACTGTAAATGCCGGGAAGATTTTTCAAAAATGGCGCCTTCCTCCAGAGAAAGGAGAGCTGATATCCTGCCCTCTCCCCTATTCTTTTGGATATCTGCATAGGAATAAACCTGAGTGATCTTATCCCGGTTTTTTTCCAGTTCTTTTTTAAACAGCTCTGCCATTTCTTTTGCCGCTGCAAAACAGTCCTCTGTATTATCTTTGTCCAGAAAAATAGCAAAGGTCTGAAGCTGGTAATCTCCCTTTTTCATTTTCTCCAGGTCTACCTGAAGGCCGCTGGCAGAAAGGAAAAGATCCTTTCCCTCTTTCCTGCCTTCCCAGATAGCGCTGATGGTATCGCAGTGAAGGTCATAGACATTCATAGTTTCCCTCCGATTTTAAAAAGCAATGCCGAGAATTTCAAACAAGATTCCCCAGAATACGCTGATGCCATAAAGCAGACCGATGATTCCCAGGTTTTCTTTTGCTCCCCGGTTGGTACGGCACAGCACCAGGATCCCTACTCCGGCTCCTGCCAGAAGACCTGCCATCATCTGCCCGGTTCCCAGGATCCCTCCCAGATACATCTGGGTAATGATCACAGAACCTGCACAATTGGGGATCATTCCTACCAGTCCTGCCAGCAGAACGCCCAGTACAGGCTGGCTGCTGATGATTGCTCCAATCTGGTCCTCACCCAGGACTTCCACCAGAAATCCGATAACCAGGGTTACCAGAAAGATAAAGAGGGTGATCTGAAGGGAATGGATTATGGCCGATTTCAGAATACTGCCTTCTTCACAGTGGCAGTGTTCATGTTCACAGAGATCATGTATATCTTTCTCATGATGTTCCCTGTGAATATGTTTGTGCTCATGATATTCTTTCCGTTTCCTGCTTCCTGCTCTCCAGAGGATATCCAGGACAAAGCCTGACACAGCTCCAATAAGTATCTTCACTCCCAGTATCTTTAAAATCACAGGAATTTCCACAGCCTCTGAAATAAAAATCGGCAGCATCTCATCAGATGTGGAAAGAAAAACCGCCATAAGAGTTCCCACTGAGATTACTCCTCCCGCGTAAAAACTGGAAGCGGCAGCAGAAAAGCCACACTGCGGAAATACTCCGGCGATTCCTCCGATAAGAGGGCCCAGCTTTCCTGCTCTGCGTATCATCTGCTGAGTGGTCTCCTGGGTTTTGTGCTCCAGATACTCCATCACCAGGTACGTAAGAAACAGAAAGGGCACCAGACGCAGTGTATCGCTTACAGCATGCATAAGGGTATGCCAAATCAGTTCTGTCATATTAATCTCCTTTTTGATCTTATATACTATATACTTCGTGTACAAGGTAGAGTATCAATTTAGCACAAAAATTTAAAAAACACAAGAGTGGAACTGCTGCGTTAAACATATGTCAGGAATATTTATACATTTTATGCGAATTTGTCGAGCATGGCTTTGAGACCATAGGCTCAAAGAAGCTTAAATGCCTTTAAAGGAGAAAGCGAACTCCATTTTTCCTTCTGCATTTAATAGAAATTCCGGATGTGTGGGGCTTCCCCAGCTGTCATCTCCGGCAATACCCATCTGTCCCAGAGCTGCCCGTACTACTGTATAATGTACCTCCGGCAGTTCATAAGGATGTCTGGCATTTTCCATCTCATGAGGCGTATAAGGCAGAGCGGAAAACATCATGGGACCGCTCTTCTCATCCATTTCAAAAAGCATTCCTCTGCCTTTCCGGTCTGTTACTTTCGCATACCGGACGCCGGCCTTGGCTCCGCACTCCTGAGGCACTACATAAGCGGCCATATTGTCTTTTACCAGGTTTCTGTAAATTCCCAGCTTTGCCCCTTTCTGCCTGTCTGCATAGGTCTCAGCCGGTCCCAGCCCATACCATTCCAGATGGTCATAGTCTGCATTCAGCTTGAACATTACGCCAAATTCCGGCATATCTCCCAGTTCTTTCACCGGATCATAGGAAAGGACGGCTGTCACTTTTCCTTCTCCGTCTACCTCATAGGAAAGCTGGCACTGAGATACAGGCCTTGTAGGAAGAAGGTATGTAAAAGTAACCTTTGCAGTATTCTCCTTAACCTCCAGTTCAGGTTTTATGATCTTCGCATAGGTGTTTTCCCGGTAGTCTTTATGGGTGGCATAGAGGCTGGCAATCTTCCACTGTCCATATCTTGCAGGCATAAAGTTGCCGTTGTCATTGTCCGTAGGAGCTCTCCAGAAATTCGGCTTTGGAATTGCCTCGATCATTTCCTTTCCTCCATATTTATAGGAGGCCAGTCCTCCATTAAGACCGGAAAAGATCACCTCAAAGTTCTCTCCTTTAACACCGATATTATGAGTGCTTCTGATGACTTCAATCTTTTTGGCAGATTTCTTTTTCTCTGTCTGGACACTGTAGACATACTGACCAAAAGCTACTTCATGACCTGCGGCTGCCCATACTTTGTCTTCCTTCAAAAGGAAAGCCACAGTGACCGCATACTCCCCTGGTCTGGTCTCCTGAGGAACAGGGAGGGCATAGGTCTTTTCAGATAAGGGTTCAACATCCGTCTCAAGTCCTGCTCTGCGGATAATCTTTCCATCTCTTTCTACAGTTACAACGCAGTTAAAGGTATTGGTGTTTACAAAAAGATTCTTGTTGATAACCTTAACCTCTTCAGTTCCCACCTGAGCGGTAATATTCTGATAATTGAATTTTACTTCCTGCATCTTAGGCGAAGGATTTCTCTCGCCCCCATGAGCAATACCGTTGGCGCTGAACTCATAGTCTGTGGGACGTTCGCCAAAGTCTCCTCCGTAGGCCTGAAATTCTTTTCCGTATCTGTCTTTTTTATACAGAGTCTGATCAATATAATCCCAGATAAATCCCCCCTGATATAAAGGCTCAGTATCTGTAAGATCTGTATACTTGTACATAGCTCCGCAGGAATTTCCCATAGCGTGGGTATATTCACAGCAGATAAAAGGCTTGCTCCTGTCTTTCTCTAAGAACTTCTTAATGTTCTCCACAGAAGTATACATCTGGCTCTCGATATCACTGGTATCATTGTATCTCCGGTCATGGAATACCCCTTCGTAATGAACCAGGCGGGTAGGGTCCTCTCTCCTGAAAAACTGGGACATCTCAAAGATATCCTTTCCTCCGAAAGACTCATTGCCGCAGGACCAGATCAAAACAGCCGGGTGGTTCTTATCTCTCTGATACATGGAGTTGGCGCGGTCCAGCATCATATCCAGCCATTCCGGTCTGTCACAGGGAACTACTCCTGAAATATCACCTGTCTCTTCCACAGTATCCCAGGAACCATGGGATTCCAGGTTCGTCTCATCGATAAGATACAGTCCGTACTCATCGCAGAGACGATACAGTGGAGACGCATCTGGATAATGACAGGTGCGGATGGCATTGATATTATTTTGCTTCATGGTCTTCAGGTCTTTGATAAGTTCTTCTTCAGATACATGACGCCCGGTAACAGAGCTGAATTCATGGCGGTTCACACCCTTGAATACAATACGTTTTCCATTCAGAGTCATGACATGGTCTTTTATTTCAAATCTGCGGAATCCCACCCGTTCCGGGATATATTCCTGAAGGTTTCCATCCTGGTCATATACCTGGATAGTCAGATCATAAAGCTGAGGCTCTTCTGCGCTCCACAGCGCTGGATTTTCGATCTCCATAGTAAGTCCGCCCTTGTCCAGATCATACTCTCCTTCAAAGGTCCTGCCGTCTTTGGACAGGCAGACCAGGGCTTTTCCCTGTCCCCAGGCTTCTGTGCGGATTTCCAGAGTGCCTCTGGTCAATGTCTCGTCAGGTATGGCCCGGATTCTCAGGTCTCTGATATGTACATCGGGAACCGTGTACAGATATACATCTCTGTAAATTCCGGAAAATCTGTAAAAATCCTGGTCCTCGCACCAGCTGCTGGAAGTCCATTTAAACACCTGGGCTGCCAGCTTGTTTTCTCCTTCCTTTACATATTCTGTCAGTTCAAATTCTGACGGAGTAAAGGTGTCCTCACTGTATCCCACAAAATGTCCGTTCAGCCAGAGAGCCAGACCGCTTTCCGCACCCTGAAAGGAGATAAAAAGCCTTCTGTCCTTCATATGTTCCGGAACTTCAAAATATTTCACATAGCTGGCCACCGGATTAAAGTTTTCCGGGATCTCACCTGGCTGAATCTCTTCATGTCCTTCCCAGGGATACTGGGTGTTAGCGTACTGAGGCACATCGTAGCCTTCCATCTGAATGTGAGCCGGCACCCGGATATCCTCCCAGTTCCTGCAGTTATATTCTTCCGTTTCAAATCCCTGTATGGCAGAATTATAATTTCTGGCATAGTGAAACTTCCACAAGCCGTTCAGGCTTTCAGTAAATACACATACTTTTTCTTCTGCATCCTCTGCTGATGCATAATACGGATGGTCGGAATGAGCTTCCATTCTTCCTTCCTGAAAATAACGCGGATCTTTTACTTTCTGATAATCAAATGCACCCATGGTCCATTTCCTCCTATTGGATTGTTCTCTGCTTACAGTATAATACAAAGAGGCCCGGCAGTGTATCACTTGTTTAACTAAAGAATATAAGATTTCGAAACAAATATAGAAATGTCTCAACAGAATTTCCCCAAAAAGGATTTCTGTACGTGAAAGGCATTTTCTTCAATACCATATAAGCATTAGACTTTTCCCATTCCTGCTCCTATAATAGAAAGAAAAAGACAAAATATAAGATTGGAGGAACAGACATGAGTAAAAAATTAGTAGCGTATTTTTCTGCAAGCGGCGTAACGGAAGCTGTAGCAAAAAATCTGGCTCAGGCCGCAGAGGCTGATCTGTATAAAATCCAGCCAGCTATTCCCTATACTGCTGCAGATCTGGACTGGATGAATAAAAAAAGCCGCAGCTCTTTGGAGATGAACGATCCTTCTTCTCGCCCGGAGATCATGAAAGAGGATATGGATGCCGGCAGTTATGACGTGATCTTCCTTGGTTTTCCTGTATGGTGGTATGTAGCCCCTACTATCATTAATACATTCTTAGAGTCCTATGACTTTGCCGGAAAAACTGTAATTCCTTTCGCCACTTCCGGCAGCAGCGGTGTAGAAAATTGCGAGAAAAAACTCCGTCAGCAATATCCATCTATAAACTGGAAGCCAGGAAAGCTTCTCAACGGCGCCCCAACGAAAGAGGCTCTGGCAGCTTGGGTAAATACACTGGAATAAAGAAAACGCAGGTTTAACTCCCTGCGTTTTCTTTATTCCAGTAAATCCTCAATTTCTTCTCATCAAGTGATTCTACAAATCTTTTCTTATATATCAGAAATTCTTCCAAATCCATCATAATATGATATACTTTTGCTTTTCCTTCAAATTCCTCCCAGTTTTCAGGCAAAGGGGTCTTTTCCATATCTGCCAAAACCTGGTGGAGGCGTTCCAGCTGAACTTTTGGATTATTCATTTCTGTTACGTGTTCTTTCATGTAAAGGATGTATTCTGCTACTACTTCCGCCTGTTACGGCATATTCCTTATCTTTTTAATCTCATAGTGGAGATTATGCAAAATCCCATACTGTTTTTCTCTCATCTCAAAATAATCAATGTAATAAGCTGGATGAAAATGCCAGGTATTGTTCTGATACTCATAAGCCTGTTCAATAAAAAATTTCAGTTTATCCTCCAAACGGATAATATCCGCCCATATGCTTCCCACAGTTTCCTCTCTCCTCAGGTAGCCCGCCAGTCTTTCCAGGATCATCTGAAGCTGCTGCTCCGTATAGCGCATATTTTTTATAAGCATCTTTTTGTGAGCCCTATTCCCGTTGAAAAGATTCAGGACGAAAGCCAGGCCAACTCCAATCAGCACCAGGAAAAATTCATTGAGTAAAAAGTCCACCGAGAAATCCTGGGCCGCCAGAATATGGGTAGCAATAACTGCGTTTACCGAAAGGGTATTTCTAAGACCGGTCAGTTCACAAAGCCCTACCATGAAAAAAAGAAAAATTCCAAATCCTATCCAGTCTCCCCGGACGTACTGAAGAATCAGCCAGCATCCTGCTGCAGTTATGAGAAATGTAAGAATACGCAGAAGAGAAAGTTTCAGTGTTCCCCACTTTGTGGTCAAAACAGACAGAAGGGTAATGATCCCCGCAGAAGCAGCATACTCCAGCTGAAGGTATTCTGCTATGTAAATAGCCAGACTGGCTCCTATTGCGATTTTTACAGACAGCAGTAAAATTTTTCCCGCCTTCAGTCTTTTCTCCCCCATTGTCTCCTCCCTGAGCAGTAAAATATAAACCAACTTGTTTTTTTCGTTATAACTTACCGGCTTTTATTTGTATACACAAAAGCCGCCTCTTTCCGCAGACTTTATGTAAATCTTCTAGTTCCATCGAAAAGAGACGGCTTACCGCTATTCATGTTTTTATATTTCTTTTAATTCAGCAGCTTATTCCCTTTTTCACAGATTTCATAAATCTCATCATATTTCGCTTCTATGAGAGGATTCATTTTTTCTGTCTGTTTTCTGACTCCCCATTTATACAAAAAAAAAGGAAATATCCAGCCCAGAAATCCCGGAACAGCCAAAATAATGCATAACAGTATCAGAGGAGGATCTGCTGTTACGGCAAAAGTGGAGCCGGCCATAAAGGCAGTTCCTATGATTCCCACAGACAGTGCCTGTATCCCAGGACGGGAAGTCTTTTCTTTCTCCAGGTTCTTGATTTCTGCTACACAGGCCTCAAAGTTTCTCTGAAGTCTTGTAAGCTCCATTTTATTGACGATCTTCCTGTTTCTCTTCAATCGCAGCATTATTTTTCTTTGGTGGGGAGCCCCTGTCTTCTCTGGGTATCTGTCATTTCCATACTGCACCGCATTCTCATCCACTTCCCAGCCGAAATTTTCGTATCCGTCTATAAGAAAAGAAATCTGCCCTGCCTCCGCTGATACTTCTTTATATTCATATCCTATAAAGTCCCTATGTCTTCTACTCTCATTCTCCAACATTTATCAACCTCCAATGCCCGCTTTTCCTTCCTTCTGTCTGGGAAGCTTTACTGTAAAGGTACTCCCTTTTCCCTTTTCACTGATGACCCGGATCTCTCCATTCATCAAATCCAGGATTCGCCTTACCAGAGCCAGGCCCAGTCCGTTTCCTTCTTTTGAATGGGAAGTATCTCCCTGGTAAAATTTGTCAAATATATGCCGGACGCTTTCTCTGCTCATGCCGCAGCCAGTGTCTGAGACAGACACCTCCACATGATCACTGGTTCCGGTCTGACGTATGGTTACTTTTCCTCCCGGTTCCGTAAACTTAATGGCATTGGAAATCAGGTTATTCCACACCAGTTCCATAAGACTTGGGTCTGCCTGTATTACAGCCCCTTCCTCTATATTTACTTCCAGCTCCAGTTCCTTTTCATCCCATAGTTCTTCGTACTGCAGGATACATTCTTCCAGCTGACCGCATAGGTCATAGCTTTCAATTTCCGGGTCGATCCGCTGGTTCTCCAGCTTGTTCAGCTTCAGAATATTGCTGATCAGTTCAGACAGCTTTCCTGCGGCCTCCCGAATATTTTCTGCATACTCCAGCTTTTCTTCCTCACTTACGTTTTTCATCTGAAGAAGTTCCGCATAGTTTTTGATAATGGCAATAGGGGTCTTCATCTCATGAGAAACATTAGAAACAAAATCTGTCTTCAAGGTCTCTACGCTTCCCAGTTCTTCCACCATCTTGTTGAAGTCCAAAATCATCACGTCCAGATAATCCAGTTTGTCAGAGGTGTGAATTGTGGGAACATATACAGAAAAATCCCCTCCGGCTACCTGCTCGGTAGCTTCTGCCAGCCTGTGAAGAGGGGCCTCGTAAGTATCCTTTATTTTCTTCCTTGTAAAGAAAGTCAGGCCTACTGCCACGGCACTCCAGTATATGGTAGGAATAAGGGTCTGAATGAAGCTGTTCAATGCAAGAGCGTTCATAAGCACTACCAGTCCCTGATGGATCCCTGACATCAGAAGCAGGACTCCCAGATAAATAGCAAAAAGAGAAACTGGAAAAAGGCTGTCCTTAATGATCCGCTTCCTGGTTTTATCTTTCCTGGTCATTGAGGCACCGCCTTATATCCCAGTCCCCGCACCGTCACCAGTTTAAATCCATCACAGCCAGACAGTTTATTCCTCAGTTTTGTCATATATACATCCACCGCCCTAAGGCTGGTGTCGCTGTCCAGGTCCCAGAATTCGTCCATTAGCTGAGCTCTGGAAAAAGTCTTTTTGGGATAAGAAAGAAGCTTATATATAATATTAAATTCTCTGGTAGTCAGGCTGATTTCCTCTCCATCTACCTCTGCGCTCATTCCATCGGCATCCAGAACCAGGTTTCCTACTGTAATCTTTCGCTCCAGCTCGATATTGGCCCGGCGCAGAAGGGCTCGTACCCGAAGGACAAGTTCATCCAGTTCCACAGGTTTTACCATATAATCGTCGATTCCCAACTGGAATCCTTTCTGCTTGGAAGGAAGATCATCCTTGGCAGACATGAAGAGAATGGGGATTCTCTGGTTCACCTTCCGTACCGTCCGGGCAAATTCGAATCCATCAATTTCCGGCATCATAATGTCTGAAATGATCAGGTCGTAAAGCTGATTGTACATTTCATCATAAGCCTCCCTGGCATTCAGACAGCCCTTCGCCTGAAAACCACTGTCATTCAGATAAGTACAGACAATCCGGTTCAGTTTTTCATCATCTTCCACCACGAGGATGTGTACCATCTTCTTTTCCTCCTTTTCTCTGTCTCTGACAAACAGGATAGCTTCTCTGTGTTGCCGTAATGTTTAACTTTTGTTTCTGAATTGTTAATTATACATATTTATTCAGGTCTTTCATTACATCTGCCAGAGTAATAGCCTTCAGCTCTTTTTCCATAGCTTCCTGGACTCTGAGCAGCTTATCATCCAGGATGTTATGGATATTCTTTCCCACAGGACAGTTCATATTAGGATTTTCATGAAAATGGAACAGCGTATTTTCCTCTATGCATTCTACTGCCTGATATACATCCAGAAAAGTAATCTCTTCCAGAGGCTTTACCACAGCGGCGCCTCCGGTTCCTCTCTTTACTTCGATAAGGCCTTTCTCTTTCAGCTGTGACAAGATCCTGCGGATGATCACAGGGTTCACATTAATGCTGGAAGCCAGGAAATCACTGGTTATCTTATATTCATCCTTAAAATTTTCCATACATGTAAGCATATGTATGGCAATTGTAAATCTGCTTGAAATCTGCATGGGCGTCTCCTTTCTGTGTATTTTATTTTAACTGGCAGCTATTGTAATGTCAATTATTACATTTTTACTCAGACTTTCCAGAAATTTCTGCCTGCCCTCTGTTCGAAACAATCTGTCATAAACTTTCAGCTTAGAATCAAAGTTATTGACATGCTCAAAACAGACGTTTATAATATGATTAACAGTTAAGTTCAGCTGTTCTTCTCTGTTGCGGAGAAGTAAAAAATGAGCAAAAAGTATACTTTTTAAAATTACAGCATAAAGTATATAATCAGGTGCAGCTCCTGGTTTCTCTGCTGCGGAGAGTTTAAATATGAGCAGAATAAATTTAGCTGCGTGGAAGGGTTCTGGTCAGTGCAGAACCCTTTCCTTTTCAGAAGAACAGGTCACTTGACCCACGTCTTTTATCTTATTTCGGAGGTCAAATGTATAGTGCTACCGATTTAAATAATCTTACTATAAAACCAAAGATAAACGACATCACTCTGGAAGTCTTGAGAGAATTCTGCGAAATGTTCTTATATCCCTTCATTTTCACATATACTGTCACTGCAAATAACAGTTCCCGCAAAATCAAGTTAGCATTTAATACTCGTAATTTTTGCCTTTTATTGGGAGTAGAGTCTATTGCCAAACGCTCTGTAAAATATTCGATTTACATAATTACCGGGGTGAAGATGGATGGAATAATATTAAAAATGGATTGATAGACATAAAACAGTTAAAGCAATTAAATAAAAAGCAGTTTAATAATGTTAAGGCAAAATATGTCTATTTTTATCTGCTTCCTTCATTGTTAGAGAATCCATTAGCTGTAAACTATAATAAAAATAAAGTGAAACCGCCTACAAATATCGACTGTGAACTGCTGTTTTACAGCACATATGATAATGCTGTTATCCACTTAGGCATAGATTGGGATTCACATGAAAATTATTACATCCCCAGAACTTTCTTCGTAGAAAAATTGGGGAAATCAAAAACTATAGATATTTACACAGAAAATCAAGAGCAAGTCACTGTTAAAAAAGAGGATAGAATTATCTTGATATAGGCTGCTCAAAAATTTGTATAAAGATTATTTTTCTTCCAGTTTTTAATCAGGGGTACCCCAAGTCATTTCTGACCTGGGATACCCCTCCTTTATCAAATCTAGATGTTGACTACAGACTCACAGCACCTGAAGTCTGTATCAATGGTATTCGCGATTACCTGAGCCTTAAATTTTCTTTCTCCGCACATTGTCCCTGGAGTTCCTCCGCATACATTTATGTCATCCGGAACCACAAATTTAACGCATTTTACCTGAATATCCCGGCATCCAGGATAGTGGTGGGCAGGAATTGTCATGGTTTTCAGGCCTCTCTGGTACTCCTTTCCATAGCAGTCAACTTCTGTAAGGATAATCCCCAGAGCCACTCTTTTATCCGGGCACACATTCTTAATGGTGAGGTTAAGTTCCAGTATTCTTCCCTGGGATTCCAGATATACATCCCCCAGATCTATCACAGCAAAGTCCTTACATCCTTCCACTTTAAAGTCTATGGGGCGTGGGCATTTCTCCGGGGTCACCGGCTTCTCGCAGTCTACAGTCACATAAGGTTCCGGGAAAATTACCTTATTTCCATCTTTATCGGAATAGGTAATAGAGGCATTCACAAGTTTTTTCCCCGAGGTCTGGCCTATATGCTTAATAAAGAACTCCAGGGAAGCTCCCTCATTTCCGGAAACCCCCAACTCAGAAATTTTCCACTGAAGTGTGGTGGAATTTACCATCTCAGCGGTACCTTTGCTGGGAGGATTGATGCTCACAATATTGAAATCTGGATTCACTGCTTCGTCAATAACAATATCAAGGGCCCCAGGTTTTGAAATGTCAGCCGCTAAATCTGCAAATAAATCCTCCAGTTCTTCATCATCCGGAGTCACCGCCACATGAGATGCATCCGGGTCAGTGGCCCAGTCGTTAAGCACTTCCACGTCTATTCCATCGTCCCCCAGAAGTCCGATACAGTAGATGACGATTCCTGCATCCCTGGCTTCTGCCGCCACAGGGGCTGGAGGAGCTCCGGCTGTGGTTTTTCCATCTGTAAACATAATGATCACCCTGGCATTGGAGGAGGCGGGATCGAAAAGCTGGATAGCCTTGGAAAAAGCGTCTGCATGGTTGGTTGCTCCCCCGGCAATAAGTCCGTCCACAGCATTTTTTAAATCCTCTGTTGAAGTAATAAGCCCCGTGTCAGCCACGGCAACGCTGGCAAAGCTTACAATACCGATATGGCTCCCGGAGCCGATATTTCCATCCTGGGAGCTGTCCGTAGACTCATCAATAATATCTATAAAAGTCTTTGCCCCTTCTTTCATATTGGCAAGGGGACTTCCCGTCATGCTCCCGGAACGGTCCAGCACCAGAACAATGTCTGTGGGATTGGAAGAAATATCCGGTGCTGCAGAGAGCCCCAGAGTTACTTTCACGATTCCATTGCAGTCTATTTTGGAAACATCTATTTCTTTATTCGCATTTGTTATGCCCATAACATTACCTCCATATTATGATAAGAGAGCAGATAGTTTTGCCCTCAATCTCATAATATGTTGGAAAAACCCGGTGGTCATAGCTGACTTAGCCCGGGCAGGAATTCTTATTTTAAGGTTGTTTTTGAAAGCCGGGATCTGGAGTACCAGATAAAAAAGCCCACAGATTTTTTTCAAATTTTCTTTGCTCTGTGATACAATAAGGCCTGGAGAAATTTTTTTAATGAAAGGTTTTGATCAATATGAAAAGTGTAAATGTCCGCAAGCTTGCCCTGGCAGGCATCCTTGTTGCGGTGGGAATTGTATGCTCCCCTCTGTCCATTCCTGTAGGAGCTTCCAGGTGTGCCCCAGTCCAGCATTTCATCAATATACTGGGCGGAGTCTTCTTAGGTCCCTGGTATGCTGTGGGAATGGCTTTTATCACAAGTCTTCTGAGAAATCTCATGGGAACCGGAACTCTTCTGGCATTTCCTGGTTCCATGTGCGGCGCCCTGCTCTGCGGACTGCTCTACCGCTATACCCGGAAACTTCCCATGGCATACCTGGGAGAACTCTTTGGCACTTCTGTGATCGGCGGAATTTTAAGCTATCCAATAGCTGTACTCCTTATGGGAGACTCCTGTGCCGTATTCGCCTTTGTTCTTCCCTTCTTTGTGTCCAGCTTTGGCGGAACGCTCATTGCCCTGGTACTTGTAACTGCTCTGAAGCGCACAAAAGTTCTGGACACCTATCTGGAAAGACCCGCAGAACCGAAAAAAGTCCTTTAAAACCATAGGCCTTTCTCCCAGAACCGTACTTCTGCCCTGGTACGGTCATGTCTGCCAATTTCTCTTATGTAACCGTACTCTCGGACTCAATGGTACGGTTGCATCTCCCATTTTCACTTTTGTAACCGTTCCTGGCAAGATCCGGCTTTTCTGGCCTGAAATTAATTATTTTTTCTATTTTCTGTTGAAAACGGATAGATTTTCCTCTTTTTTTACGAATATAAGGTATAACCATCAGATGTGTTTTACGCTATACTATTTTCATATGGCGCCGGCAAACCATTCTGCCGGATCTTGTATGCATACTTAAGCCAGAAGGAGAGTTTATGAAAATAACGGAACAAAATTTTATAAAGGAGATAAGTCTTGGGAATGAAAAAGCCCTGGAGTACTGTATGCTCCATTACGGCGGCCTGGTCCGTTCTGTGATACACCGGCATATCGGCAGCCTGACCCAATATGAGGAAGACTGTATCAATGAAGTGTTCTTCGCAGTCTGGGAAAACATCACTTCCTACAGGCCGGAGAAAAACCCTTTCGCCAACTGGATCGCAGGGGTAGCCAGACTGAAAGCTCTGGACTGTCTGAGAAGGTATTCCCACCATCTTATGGAACATAGCTGGGAGGAAAAGCTGCCTGCCACAGCTGCCCAGGAGGATACGGCCCTTCAGGCTATTGAAGAAGAGATTTCCCGGGAGACCCAGCAGATGCTGGACTGCCTGAAGCCCCAGGATAAAGACTTATTTCTCCGCCTTTATGTAGAAGAACAGGATATGGAAGAAATCAGCCGGGACACAGGTATGTCCAGGCCAATGATCTACAACCATCTGTCCCGTGGAAAGCGAAAGATCCGAAAATTATTTCCCGGAAGAGTCCAGAAAGGAGACTGACCTATGAAAGAATCCATCTACGATTTATTAAACGATATTGACAGCAGTCCGGAGTCCTACCCAGCTGCTCAGGCAACCCAAGAAGACGTAAAAAACTGGAAAAAAGCTTTTAACAAAAAGAGGATTTCCACTTCTTCAGACAGAAAAGCCGCCGGAAAACACCGATGGAGAAAATATGCAGCTGCCGCTGCGGCTGCAGTTGTCCTGATTGGCGTCGGTTCCCTTCCATCGGTCAGAATCACAGCTTACGCTGCAGTAAAATCTGTCACCTATAATCTGGGACAGCTCCTGGGGATTTCCGCAGATCTGTCCCCCTATACTACAGTAGTCGGAGAGTCCGTGTCCAAAGACGGGTTCACTGTAACTTTAAACGAAGTGATACTGGATGAAAATATGATGTACATTACCGATACGCTGACCACTTCCGAAAAGATGGACACTGTAGAGAAACAAATGAAGTATACCGCCGATGCCATGGTATTTATCAACGGCAAAATGGCTTCCAGCGGAGCCAGCGGCGGCATTGAACAGGCAGACGACTATAACCTGGTATCTACTATGGAAATCGACCTTCCCGATGTTGATACCAGCGGCACTGTGGATATGGAAATCCGCTATTCCGTAGCCGGCAAAGAGATTGGCACCATAGCCTTTACCTCCTCAGGGGCAGAGCTCCTTGCCGATACCGTAACCATTCCTTTGAAGGAAGACATTACCCTGCCTGATGGTACTACATTATCCCTGGAAAAATACACCACCAGTGAAGTAGGCCAGAAAATCTTTTTCACCCTTTCTTCTGAAAAGGCGGCCTATGACGTTATCCTGAAAGGAGAAGACAATCTGGGGAATCCGGTGGAATTTATCACCCGCTCTATTCATGACGGCCAGGGCCGTATGGAAGTCAGCACCATAGACAACGGCTACGTTAACGACCAGGCTGAAAGCCTGACTCTGACCCCATATGCCGTAAAATTCCCGGAAACCAGCGGAAAGATGAGCAATGATTATCAGCCGGTGGGAGAGGCCTTTACCATTCAGCTTAAATAACTATAAGATAAACAATACAAGTCCGGGACAGGCGTTGAAAAAGCAGTCTGTCCCGGACTTATATTTTACTCCGAGTGTTACCCCAGTTCCTTCAGAAGCTGGGAAATTGTTTTTTTGTAAATAGGATGCCGCACATTGGGGGCAATTTCACTTAACGGCTTCAATACAAAATCTCTCATATGCATTTCTACATGAGGAATGATAAGTTCATCATTTTCCATAACCAGATCATCGTATAATAAAATGTCCAGGTCTAAGGTTCTAGGTCCCCAGCGGATGATCCGCTCCCGGTGTGCCTCTTTCTCAATCTCATGAAGCTTTTCTAAAAGCTCCTCCGGAGAAAGAAGGGTTTTCAGAAGGAGGCAGGCATTCAGGAAATCATCCTGTTCTACTCCTCCGTAAGGCTCTGTCACCAGATAATCGGATACTTTTTCCACCTTGCAGTCTTTTTCTTCATTCAGCCTTTTCACTGCATAGTCCAGATAGCCCTTCTTATCTCCCATATTTGAGCCAAGGCCCAGATATGCTTTGTGCCAGAATCTGCTGATTTTTACGGATACATATTCCAGAGGCAGCCCCACAGGAGCCCAGGGTTTTTTCAGCTCCAGCTCCACCCCTTCCAGCAGAGGATACCGAAGCAGCAGCTCCCGGGCAAGGTTTTCTGCCGCCGCCTCGATAAGCTTAAAGGTATTTTTCTGCATATACTCTGTAATAAAATGGCTGACTGCGCCGTAATCTACAGACAGCTCCAGATCGTCCTTTTTCCCAGCCCCCCGGGTATTGGTATACATGACCAGAGAAATAATAAATTTCTGTCCCAGTTTCGTCTCTTCTGGAAAAACTCCGTGCCTGGCATAAAATTCCAGATTTTCTATATGTATTTCATCGTATTTCATTTTCTACTGCTCCCTCAGAATAGCCTGGGTCATCTGTATCGCTCTTTTGTTTTCCTTTACATCATGGACACGGACAAAAGAAGCTCCCTTTTCCACGCCCATTACCGTTGTTACCACTGTCCCCTCAACTCTCTGGTCCGATGGCAGGTCCAGGGCCCGTCCGATCACGGACTTTCTTGAGGTTGCCAGCAGCACCGGATATCCGATTTCCTTCAGAAGTTCCAAATGATTTATAGCCTGGAGATTCTGTTCATAGATCTTACCAAATCCCACTCCCGGGTCCAGGATAATGTTTTCATCAGGAACCCCTGCTGCCTTTGCGATCTCTACAGATTCCCTCAGGTCCTGGCACATTTCTGTCAGAAAATCTTTATAATCTGTATTATCCCGATTATGCATCAGGCAGCATGGAACCTGAAACTGTGCTGTCAGCTTAGCCACTCTTTTGTCATATTTAAATCCCCAGATATCGTTTACCATATCTGCTCCGGCCTTTAAAGCAGCTTCCACAACATCGCTTTTATAGCTATCAATAGATACCGGAATGTCAAAATTTTCCTTTATCATCCGGATAACCGGAACCACCCTTTGGATTTCTTCTTCAATAGTGATCTGGGTATGGCCCGGACGAGTGGATTCTCCTCCTACGTCAATGATAGCCGCTCCCTCTTCAATCATATCTGCCACATGTTTTCTGGCCTTATCTATGTCATTCCACTGTCCGCCGTCGGAAAAAGAATCCGGGGTAACGTTTAAAATGCCCATAATATAACATTCATGTTCTGTATCAAAATATCGGTTTCCAATTTTCATGATGTCTCTCCTTATCTCCTCATACACGGATCTGCCTGTTTTTCTTTTCTTCACTCCAGTTACATTCCGGCTCTGCACTGCAGAAACAGCAGATCCTGGACTGCTTATCTGCCCGGTAGATCAGCCCGGCAAGCTGGCTGCTGTCTTTCGTGTCCGTATCTCTGTGCCGTGAAACAGCTTCCAGGATTTCTTCCTGCTCTTCTTCGGAAAAGCCGCTGTCCTTCAGGATTTCCAAGGCCAGCTCTTCTCCTGCTTTCTCATGAGGGATTCCTTCTGTATATTGGAGATATCTCCCGATATCATGAAGAAGGGCCGCCCCATAAATGATTTCTTTGGAGATGCCTCTGTTGTCTTCCAGATTCTCTATGTAAGCAATTCTGGCCACGTCCAGCAGATGTTCCACTCCATGTCTGCAGAATATCCGGTCTTTCTCATATTCTGCCAGCCGTTCCATATGCCATCTCCACACAGGATGTCCGCATATTCTGTTTGCTCTTTCCATATTATCTCCGTTCCAGCATACGATAGAATTGGTTCTGGAGTTTCTCATCTTCATTGAAAACACCCCTTGTAACCACAGTGACTGTTTTAGTCCCGGGCTTTTTGATTCCCCGCATAGTCATGCACATATGCTCTGCTTCGATCAGCACCATGACTCCTTGGGGTTTTAATTCTTTCATAAATACATCGGCAATCTGTGCAGTCAAACGTTCCTGTAATTGAAACCGCTTTGCAAAAACCTCTAAGGTACGGGCAATTTTGCTCAGGCCCACTACTTCCCCGTCAGGAATGTAGGCAACTGCCGCTGTTCCGTAAAAAGGCAGCATATGGTGTTCACAAAAAGAATAAAAATGAATGTCTTTTTCCATGACCATGTCATTATTGTCTACATGGAACCTTTTCTTTAAATGTACTGCAGCGTCATCTGTATATCCTGCTGCCAGTTCCTCGTACATTCTGGCAATACGGTCCGGGGTCTCCACAAGCCCTTCTCTATGTATATCTTCTCCGATACCCTCCAGGATAAGCCTTACTCCCTCTTGTATTTTTTCCTTATCCATGTGCCTTCCCTCCTTTTCCGGCTCGTTTCTGTAAGCCTTCTGAGGAAAGAACTGTCTCTGAGTTCTTCAAGCCAAGTCCACTTCCGTATTTGGATTCTGTCTCCAAATATACTCTTGCTTCTTCTTTCATCTTTGGTTTCTCCTATCTGAGATAATATTTTCATCTCATTATAGAACTGTTTTTTCTCAAGTACAATATATTTTGACATTTAAAGTCATAAAATATCCCTGGAGAAACTTTTGCCCCATAGTTTCCCCAGGGATATAGTAAAACAGTATCTCAACATTCTTCCATAATAGCTTGTACTGCCGACTTAGTATCTGTAAGAGGGAACAGTTCATATCCTACCAGACCTTTATAGCCACAGCTTTCTAAATGCCGAAGAACCTTTTTGTACTGGATTTCTCCGGTCCCCGGCTCATGATGGCCCGGAACATCTGCCACATGGATATGCCCCATCTGATCCACATAAGCAGAGATTGTGTCACAAAGGTTTCCTTCGTTAATCTGCATATGATACACATCATATAAAATCTTCAGTCTTGGAGAAGCAATCAGCCGGCAGATCTCTGCCCCATCCTGGTAGTACTCAGAAAATTCCCCACATGGTCCACTGAAATATTCAAGGCCTCCAGGTTCAAATTGATATTTTCCTGCTCTGCCAGCCTGGCGCAGGCCAGTAAGCCATCATACATACAGCAGATCTTAACTGTGTCCGAAAGCTCCTCATAATGCTTCACTACAACGCCTCCTTCTCCCAGTGCGTTGGAATGAATGGTCAGGCTGAATGCTCCTACCTTCTTGGCTGCTTCTATGGATTTTTTCAGTTCTTCCAGATATTTCTCTCTGTGTTCCGGATCTACCAGAGAATAGTCTGCATCTCCGTTAAATCCGCTGATAAGGATTCCTGCACTTTCAGCAGCCTCCTTGGTATCCTTCAGATCTTTGTCCCTCCAATCCCAGAATTCCACTGCAGCAAATCCCTCCTCCTTCGCTGCCTGAAACCCCTCCTTCCAGGGAAGTTCTGTGTATAACGTATCAATACATGCACATTTCCGAAGACTCATTTTTTACACCTCATTTCACAAAAATATTTACCCTCAGTATACAGAGTTAAACACTCCTTTGTCCACTGAGGGTACTGTATTTTTTATGCGCTGTCAATATCTGAGAAAAAATTTTGATTACGCAAACTGGCTGTTATAAAGCTGGGCGTAGGCCCCTCCTTTTTCTAACAGCTCTCTGTGCCGTCCCTGCTCAATAATGTTTCCATTCTCCATAAATAAGATCAGGTCTGCGTCCACAATAGTAGAAAGCCGGTGGGCGATCACAAAGCTGGTCCGGTTTTTCATCAGGCTGTGCATAGCCTTTCCGATTTCCATCTCTGTCCGGGTGTCTACGCTGGAAGTAGCCTCGTCCAGTATAAGAATTGGCGGATTGCAGAGAAAGACTCTCGCTATAGTCAGCAGCTGTCTCTGTCCCACAGAAATGTTCTCCGCTTCATTCTGCAGCACCGTATCATATCCCTTAGGCAGTGTCCTTACAAAGAAATCCACTCTGGCTGCTTTGGCAGCGGCAACGATTTCTTCTCTGGTAGCGTCCGGTTTTCCGTAAGCAATATTCTCTGCAATGGTTCCCTGAAAGAGCCAGGTATCCTGAAGGACCATGCCGAAATTTTCTCTCAGGTTTCCTCTTGTGAGATTTCTGGTATCCACTCCCTCCAGAAGGATCCTGCCTCCATTTACCTCATAGAATCGCATAAGAAGGTTGATCAATGTGGTCTTGCCTGCGCCGGTGCTTCCTACCACTGCAATTTTCTGTCCCGGTTTTGCCTGGAAGCTGATATTTTCCATAAGGATTTTTTCCGGAGAATAGCCAAAGCGTACATTTTCAAATTCTACAAGGCCCCTGGCCTTCTCTACTACTTCTGGTTTTTCCGGTTCCGGAGATATTTCTTCTTCATCTAAGAGCTGGTAAACTCTCTCCACACAGGCCAGAGCAGACTGCATGGAATTTATCATATAAGCCCCTTCTGTCAAAGGCTCTCCTGCCTGATACACATACTGGAAAAAAGCCTGGAACCGTCCTACAGTAAGGGCGCCGTCCAGCAGAAGTTTCCCTGCAAACACCGCAATGCCCACCTGCCCCAGCCGGTTGATAAAGCGGATTGTGGGGTTAATAGCGTTGGTCACGAAATCCGCCCATTTGGAGGCCTGAGCCAGTTCCTCGTTCACCCGGTGCATATCCCTGGAGCTGTTTTCTTCCTGGGTAAAGGCCTTAATAATATTTCTGCCGCTGTATGCCTCTTCCACTTGTCTGGTGACCTGGCTGACACACTGCTGCCGCCTGGCGGCAAACTCCAGTGTCTTGGCAGAAAAAACCTTGGTAGAAAGAAGGGAAAAGGCCATAAACACCAGAAAGATCAGGGTCAGCCCCACATGAAAGCGGAACATCATGATGAGAGAGCCCACCACAAGTCCTACTGCGGAAAACAGTTTCAGAAGTCCCGTCTGAAGAGCCTCTGCGTTTTTGTCCAGATCGTTTACTGCCCGGCTCATGATCTCTCCAGGCTGATGGCCGTCAAAGTAGGAGAGGGGAAGCCGGTCCAGTTTCTGACTGATATCTGTCCTCAGCTTCAGGCTGAGGCGTTCTGCAAAACTGGCCATAAGAAAATTCTGAAGGCCGTAAAACAGGGAAGTAACCCCATATATTACCAGAAGAGTACAGATTTCTTTTCCTCCTGATTCCCAGGTCACTGAAAATGCCTTTCCCCCTCTGGCTGCCTCCTGTATCTTTTCCCAGAGCAGGTCAATGATCCCTGCACTGTAAACAGGAGCTAAAATAGAAAGCAGGGTGTAAAATATTACAGATACAAAAACCACCAGCAGCCGTCCATGCTGTTCTTCTACCGAGTTCCACATCCGCTTCAAAGTCTCCAGAGGACGGCTGGGCATTTCAAATTCTTCTTCAAATAAGGCCTGATTGTTCTCTTCCATACTTACTCCCCTCCTTTCATCTGGGATCTGGCAATGTCCCTGTAAACGTCACAGTTTTCCATCAGGTATTCGTGGGTTCCTATTCCTGCGATCTCGCCCTCATCCAGGACTACGATCTGGCTGGCATGTAAGATGGTGCTGATCCTCTGGGCAATGATCAATACCGCCGCTTCTTTTGTCTCTTCTTTCAAAGCCTCTCTCAGAGCCTTGTCTGTCTTAAAGTCCAGGGCTGAAAAGCTGTCGTCAAAAATATAAAGGTCGCTGTCCTTCATCAGGGCTCTGGCAATACAAAGCCTCTGTTTCTGGCCTCCTGAGAAATTCGTTCCTCCCTGGGCAGCTCTTGTCTCCAGGCCCTGGGGCAGATTTTTTACAAAGTCTGCCTGGGCAATCTCCAGAGCATGGAGCATTTCTTCTTTTCCGGCATTTTCTTTCCCATGGGCCAGATTTTCCCCGATGGTCCCGGAAAAAAGCCAGGCTTTCTGAGGCACATAAGAAATCTCCTGCCGCAGTTCTTTCTGGGGAAGGTTACGAAGGTCCTGTCCTTTCAGTAGAATGCTCCCCTGGCTGACATCATGAAATCTCAGGATCAGTCTGGCTATGGTAGATTTTCCGCTTCCTGTGCTTCCGATAATGGCCGTGGTTTCTCCCCTTCTGCAGGAGAAGCTGATGTTCTTCAAGGTGTTTTCCTCTGCATCAGAAAACCGGAAATTTACGTCTTCAAAGCGGAGTACCTCCTGGGTATTATCCCAGTTCCCTTTGACGCAGTCTTTAGCGTCCTGGATTTCCGGCTCTGTTTTCAGCACTTCCTCCATACGGCGGATGCAGACTCTGGCCCTGGGTAAAAGTATGATCACCATCTGGGCCATGATAATATAAAATAATATTAAAATGGCATATTCCGTCAGTGCCGTAATGTCCCCGATCTGCATAAATCCTTTTCCGATTCTGTTTCCTCCCAGCCACAGGATCAGAACAATACACAGATTGATAACTGTGAAAGCTGCTACGTCCAGGCCGGCAAAAAGCCTGTTTGCCTGAATAGAAGACTCTGCATAATTCTCAAAGGTTTTCCTCATTCTGCCTTCTTCTCTTTTTTCCTTGTGGAAAGCCCGTATTACCCGGACTCCTGTGATATTTTCCCGAAGGACCACATTCATCCTGTCCAGGAATCGCTGCAGCCGGTCAAAAATTTCCGACGCTTTTCTGGTCACAACCAGAGCCAGTACAACAATAAGAACTGTCACTCCAATGAGCAGCAGTCCCATCTGGCTGTCTATGGCAAAGGCCATAGAGGTTCCCATGATACATACCACTGGAACCGGGATTACCATCTGAATACACCAGACTACCGCCTGCTGGATTACATTAATGTCATTTAAGGTCCTGGTGATCATAGAGCCAGTTCCAAATCTCTGGAAATCCTCTCCTGAAAATTCCAGGGATTTGTCATATACTGCATTTCTCATATCCCGGCCAATCTTTGCGGAAAGATCCGCACAGAGATAGCTGCCTGCCAGAGCGCCGGCGCCGGCAAGAAAAGCGATCAGGATCATCTGACCGCCTTTTTCCAGCATATAGCTTAAGTCGCCTCCTGCCACTCCCATATTTACCATATCTGCCGTCAGTCTGGGTATCAAGAGTCCTCCTGCCACATCCAGTATGGTTACCAGCAGCGTAAAAAAACACAATCCTTTATACGGTTTCATAAACCGCAGTACCGTTTTCATAAAATCCTCCTGTCATGTCTTTCTTTTCCGTAATTGTCAGATTTTCTCTGCTCCTTCCCTCATAAATCTGGTATATTTTCGGAGGATCTGCGTAATCTTTTCCTGTTCCTCCACTTCCAGATTTTCGAAAACCTGGTGTTCCAGGCTCAGCACCCGGTCCACAGTCTTTTTGGCAAACGCTTCTCCTTCTTCTGTAAAGGAAAGAGTCTTGTTTCTTCTGTCACCGGAAACTGCTTCCAGCTGAAGATATCCCTGTTTTTCCAGGTTTTTAATAGCAGAATTTACCGTCTGCCGGCTCATGGACATCTCCTGGGCAATTTCCGACTGGGTCAGTTCTCTGTTTGCCTCCCTCATAGTACACAGTATCCACATGGCGCTGTCGGAAAGTCCGAACTTCAGGGCCAGCATGTGGTATACCTCATCTATTTCCTTAGAGGCGCTGATAAATTCCTGATATCGTTTCTCTGTTCCTGCTTCCAAATATCCTCCTCCTTATCCTCAAAAAATCAAAAGCCCCGATGCAGGCATGTCTCTTTGACTTTGTTGCCCGCAGAAATAATCCGAAATCGGAGTATAGAGAGTATATTACGATTTCGGATTATTGTCAAGATAAAACTCCTAAATATAAGGGGTTTTTCTTTATTTTTGCCCTTATATTTAGGAGTTTTTATAATTGTTCCTTTATTCCAGAACCGTAAGCTCGTCTCCTTCCCGGATCCGCCCGCCCCGGATCACTCTGGCAAACACCCCTTCTCTTGGCATAATGCAGTCTCCCATGATCTTGTATATCTCACATCCGCTGTGACATTCCTTCCCGATCTGGGTCATCTCCAGCACCACATCCCCGGATTGAAAACGGGTGCCTACAGGAAGATTTTTAAAATCTATACCGCTGACAATGAGATTTTCTCCGAAGGCCCCGTCTTCCACAGGGGCTCCCTTTTTCTTGAAGTCCTGTATCTTTTCGTAGGAAAGCAGACTTACCTGACGATGCCATTTACCTGCATGGGCATCATTTTCCAGCCCAAAATCTTCTATAAACAAAGCTTCATGGACATTTCTCTTCTGCGTGCCTTTCTTTTCGCTGATACAGATTGCCATGACTTTTCCCATTTCTCCACCTCCATGAAAAACTGTAAACTGCCCCTCCAGAGCTATCCGCCAATCTGGGACATCATATGGGTCTCCACTTCCCCAGTATCCTTCTCTCCGAATCTGTGACTCTGGGGCTTATCTCTGACCGCCTGTTCCACAGCCCTTTTCAAAGTTTCCTGACTGGCCCCTTCTCTCAGCAGCTTTCTCAAATCTGTCCCTGTCTCATACTGAAGGCAGGTTTTTAAAAATCCCTGAGAGGTCAGCCGTACCCGGTTGCAGCTGCCGCAGAATTTATGGCTCAGTGCACTGATAAAGCCGATTTTTCCAAAAAATCCTGGAAAGCTATAGTAATGGGCTGGTCCGTTACCCAGTTTTTCCTGGCAGGGACTAGGTGTCCCATATTTTTCCCGGAGCTGTTTAAGCAGCTCTTCTTCTCCCACTGACCTGAACTGTCTTCCCAAGCCAATAGGCATCATCTCTATATAACGCACATGTACAGGATAGTGTCTGGCCAGTTCTGCTATTTCCAGAACTTCCTGGTCTTCCCTTCCCAGAGGCACACAGTTGATCTTCAGGGGAATTTCCGGATATTTCAGCGCCTCGTAAAATCCCTCCAGAACCTTATCTAATCCCCTTCTTCTGGTAATCTCTGCAAAAACCTCCGGATTCAGGGTATCCAGGCTCAGATTGATCCCGTCTATTCCTGCCTCCCCAAGTTCTCCCAGAGCTTCCTTCAAAAACAGACCGTTGGTGGTCAGAGTAACCTTTTCTATTCCCGGCAGTACCTTTAACTTTTTTACCAGCCAGGGAAGGTCCCTGCGCACCAGGGGCTCTCCTCCGGTCAGCTTGATCTTCCGGATTCCCAGACTGGCAAAGACCTCCGCCAAAGTGACGATTTCGTCATAGCTGAGAATTTCTTCATGGGAAACCATGGACACGCCTTCCTCAGGCATACAATAGAGGCATCTCAGATTACAGCGGTCTGTCACTGAAATCCGTATATAATCGATTTCTCTTCCATATTTGTCAAACATATCTCCGGTCTCCCTCCTTTGTGATATCAGCCCGTTCCAAATCCGCAGTCCGGCCAGCGGCATTCCTCACATCCCAGGCACAGGCCGCCGTTTCCAAGTCTGGTAATATCCTTTCTGGAGACCTGTATTCCAGCCGCAGTCTTAGGCAGGACCAGATCAAAAATCGTAGTCTTCGCATACATTACACAGCCTGGCAGTCCCATGACCGGAGTTCCATCAGGAAAATAAGCCAGACAGAACATAGCTCCCGGAAGCACCGGAGCTCCATAGGTGACCACCTGAGCGCCGCTTTCCTTTATGGCTCCCGGCGTCTGGTCGTCGGGATCTACACTCATGCCTCCTGTGGCTATAATAAGCTCGCAGCCTCTGGCTTTCAGTTCCAGGATTGCCTCTGTGATCTTCTCTTTTTCATCTCCAACAATAATATGCTCCTCTGCCTGTATTCCGTACTGTTCCAGCTTTTTCTTCACCACAGGAGTAAATTTGTCCTGGATTCTTCCATAAAATACTTCGTTTCCTGTAGTCACGATCCCGGCTTTTTTCAGCCGGTAAGGCAAGAGCTGGCAGAGAGGTTTTTCCCCTGCAGTCTTTTTGACCAGCTCCATTTTTTCTTTTTTGATCACCAGAGGGATCACCCTGGTTCCCAGGAGCTTATCCCCTTTTTTCACCGGAGTATTGCTGTGCCTGGTAGCGATCATTACCTGGTCGATCTCATTAATGGCATTCAGTCTTTCCACGTCAACCAGAAACAATCCGTCACAGGCTGCAGTCAGCTCGATTTTACCCTCTTTTACCTCAGAAGGGATCATATTTTCTCCCTGACATACCTGGCATAAAATCTCCGCCCCTTCGTTTTCGTGATAAACAGTATCATCCTTTTCCCACACATAAAGCTGGTCTTTTCCCATGCTCAGAAGTACGGGAATATCTTCCCGGGCAACAATATGCCCTTTCCGAAACCGGGGGCCTTTCACTACTCCCGGAATGATCTGGGTCAGATCGTGGCAGAGCACCTGTCCTACCGCATCCTCCGTCCGTATTAATTTCATATATCATCCTCCTGTGGCTCCGGATACAGAAGCAGGACATTCTGGGGGGCAATACCAAGTTTCTCCGGCATGGTCCTGGGATTTCTGTCCTTAGGCAGTCTCCACCACAAATCCGGCGTCCCTTCTTTTTGTCCTGCATACCGGAACAATATTCTCATTTCAAAAGGTTCTTCTTTTTCCGATGCATAGGAAACCGGAAAAATATTTTCCCTGGCTTTGGGGTTAAAGTAATGAGCCCGGAGGCCCACGGCGCACACATGATCTTTTACTGGTTTTCCTGTACGCAGACGGATTCCCCAATCTGGAACTTCCACCTCATATTCCCCGGTCTTTCTGGCCTCAGCAATATTTTTGCAGCCGGTCAGCTCTGCTCCTGCCCAGCTTCCCGGATCGGCAAAAAGTTTTTTTGTATCATCGGTCTTCAGGATTTTTCCATTTTCCATAACTGCCGTCCGGCCACAGAGATAATAAATTTCATCCCGGCTGTGGCTTACCAGCAGCACATCCTTTCCATACCCTGCAAGGATGTCTTTTACCTGTATCTGAAGCAGCTCCCGCAGATAAGAATCCAAGGCGCTGAAAGGCTCATCCAGCAGAAGCACCTCCGGCTCACTGACCAGGATCCGGGCCAGGGCCGTCCTCTGCTGCTGTCCTCCGCTGAGCTGTCCCGGATACAACTTCCTCTGGGCTGTAAGATCCATTTTCTCCAGCATTTCTTCCATTTTCTTTCTGCGAAGGCCTTTATCCTTTTCCCTGGATAAACCGCAGAGAATATTCTTCTCCACGGTCATATTGGGAAACAGCGCATAATTCTGGAACAGATATCCTACTCTTCGTTCCTGAGGTTTCAGATTGATTTTCTTTTCACTGTCAAAAAGCACTCTGTCATCCAAAACAATCCTTCCTCTGTCAGGCTTTTCAATGCCGGCAATGGCCTTCAAAGTCATACTCTTTCCGCAGCCGGAAGCCCCCAAAAGTCCAGTGATGCCTCCCGGATGTTCCAGATCCACAGCTAATCGGAAGCTGCCCAGTTTTTTCTCTATATGAACGGAAAGGCTCATATCCTGCCACCTGCCTTTCTGTTTCGGCGTTCCAGCATATTCACCGCCAGAAGGATTACCGTTGAGATTACTACATTTACCATGACCCAGAAAAAGGCTTCCTGCTCATTATTGGTCCGCCAAAGCTGATAAACTGTGGTAGATATAGTGGCCGTCCGCCCCGGAACATATCCGATGAGCATACTGGTGGCTCCGTATTCTCCCAGAGCCCTGGCAAAAGCCAGGACCGTTCCTGCCAGGATTCCCTGACGGCAGGCCGGCATCCGGATACGCCAGAAAATATAGGTATTGGAAAGGCCCAGGGTCTGACCGGAATATGCCAGGGTAGTGTCAAAACTTTCAAAGGCTCCCCTGGCCGTCCGGTACATCAGCGGAAAAGCCACTACCGCCGAAGCTACGATACCTCCGTACCAGGTCATGGCAAACTGTATGCCGAAATTGGCCAGAAATCTGCCCAGGGGCCTTTGAGGCCCCAGAAGTATCAGCAGAAAATAACCGCATACCGTAGGAGGAAGTACCATGGGCAGAGTCAGTATCACATCTAAAATCCCTTTCACAGCCCTGGGAAGCCTGGCTATATAGTAAGCGGCAGGGATTCCCAGGAAAAATACAGCCATGCAGCTGATGGCCGCAATCCGCAGAGAGTTCCATAAAGGATACCAATCGATCATCCTTCTGTCACCCTGGAGAAGCCAACCTCTTCAAAGATTTCCATGCAGGGATCTGTCTGAAGGAAATCCAGAAAAGCCTGAGCCTCTTCCTGATACTGACTGTTCTTCATAACAGCGGCAGGATAGATCACCTGTCCGCACATTTCCGGCGTAGCATAGTCAGAAGCTGTAAGCCCTGCAGAGTAAGCATCTGTGCAATAAATAACGCCGCAGTCAACGGTGCCTTCAGAAACCTGTGTGGTTACTTCTTTTACATTACTGCCGTAAGAGATCCGGCCATTTGCAGCCAGTTCTTCTTCATTCAGTCCATAATACTCCAGGATCTTCTGGGTATACTGTCCTACCGGCACATCGCTGTTTCCCATTCCAAGAAGAATTGTTCCTTCCTTCAATGCTGCCGCCATATCATCAAATGTCTCTAAGGGCACACTGCTGTTTTCGCTGACGCAGAGCACGACCTTATTTTCCAAAATATCGATCCTGGAGTCCTCCAGGACCAGATCAAGCCCTTCTGTGTTCACCGAGGGATCTGCTGTACTGTCCATCTGATCCATCTGTGTCTGTCCTGCAGAAATAAAAAGATCACAGACAGCGCCTTCCTGGATCTGGGTCTTTAAAGTTCCTGAGGAGTCAAAGTTAAAGACCAGACTTACATTGGGCTGCTCTTCTTTATAGAGTTCGCTGATTTCTGTAAGAGTCTCTGTGAGAGAAGCTGCTGCAAATACAGTCAGTTCCACCTCTTCTCCTTCTTCAGTCGTTTCCTGGCTGTCAGAAGCTGTTTCTTCAGCGTCTGTTTCCTCTGCTGCAGCGTCTTCTCCTCCGGCGGTCTCAGATGTCTCTGTGCCGCTTCCCTGGCCGCATGCCCCCATGGCCAATGCCATTGCGCCTGCCAGCAGTACTGCTAAAACCTTTTTTTTCATTTGCTTTCTCCTTTCTTATTCAGAAATTTTATATACAAAACGTGGATTTACACGCTTTGCTCCTAAAGCTATCAGAAAAATACCGGCCTTCATCCTGCAAGCAAAAAATATTCGGCAAATCTCCGAAAATTGTATAATAAGTATAGCAATTTTTTTGGGGTTTCTCAAGCAAATTCCTCTATTTTAACTATTTCTCCTTCTTGGATCAGATAACTTTCTTCATTGTTTTTTCTCCATCTCAGATCTTCTCTTTTATCTCCAAGGAAAAATAACTTCTGTTCTTCTTCTGGTGCTGTTACAGCAAAAAATTTATCTCTTTTATTCCATATAGTAAGGATTTCTCCGTATCCTACAGGGTTTTCCCCTGCATAATAAAGCTCATTGGCCAGCACCTGGATCCCCGTTTCCCAAATTCCCTGTGCCTCCAGCCAGAAGCGGATCACATTTCCCAAGCCTGCAGAGACGATCCAGACCGGCAAAGTTTCCTTTCTGCAAAACTCCAGGAGTTCCAGAGCCTCCCTCCTGGGAGGCAGCAGCTCTGCCGCTTTTTTTAATACCTCTTGGCCAATGCCCTCTCTCACATACAATTCCATCTGTTCCTTCCACCAGTCCTCTGCCCTTTTGTTCAAAGCTTCCTTCTCCTGCCCCCTCTTTGCAGCACGCAAAACCTCTCTTCCCATTTTCTGAAAAAGCCGGTCCCGCCCTACGGCCAGTCCCGAATTTTCCCCCAGTACGTGGACCGCCCCATGAAGGGAACTGCCAGAGAGGGTCAGAGTCCTATCAAAGTCCGTCACCAGCATTCCCCTGTTTTGGAGCAGTTCCTCCTTGATCCTGTTCATTCCCCGTTCCTCCATAATAGCGCTCCATCACTGCATCTGCCGCTGCCCAGGCGGCCTGTTCCGCCTCTTCATAAGCTTCAAGCATCTTCCGGCCTTCTGCCGTAAGGGTGGAACCATTTTTCCTCATGCGGTGAAGCAGCTGTATGCCCAGCGCCGCTTCTGCCTGGCGCACGATCCGCCAGGCCTTGCTGTAAGCCATTCCCATATGCCGGGCTGCCAGGTTCAGTGAGGAGAACTGATCCACACCGTGAAGCAGATCCGCCACTCCCCTTCCAAAGTAGTCATTTCCTTTATCCTCTCTGCGCTTGATACGCAGCCGGGCAATATAATAAAATTCATTCATCTGCGTTCCCCCTGCCTCTGTCCCTTCTCTTAGTTCTCTATCCTGCGCTTTCCCCGGTAGCAGGGCTCATCCTCTGGTTCTGCAGATTTCCAGGTACAGTTGAGTTTTCTCCCTTTCCACTCTCCGGGAAGCAGGCCTCCGGCTTTTTCCTCTATGCCTTTTTCCGTTGTCAGCCCCTCTATTTCCAGAATTTCTCCTTTCCTGGATATCCGGTAATCCACGATCCATGGGATCTGGAATATATAGTCATCAAGTTCTTCCATTTCTCTTCCTTCCCCAATCCTGCTGACCGAATCCAGCCGCCGCAGACAGCAGCCGCAGGGACAGATCCCCGGCAAAAAGCGGCTTATGTCCCCTGTACGGTAGCGGATCAGGGGCATAGCCCCGGCTTCTATCAGAGTCACTGCCAGCTCTCCCCATTCTCCTTCCGGTACTGCTTTTCCCTTTTCGTCTACGATCTCCCCAATAATATCATTTTCCCGCAGGTGCATACCCTGAAAAGCCGGACAGGTGACAGCACCCCCAAGTCCCATTTCCCTGGATCCATAGTGGGGGTACAGTCTGGTACCCAGAAGCTCTTCAATCGCTTTCATGATTCCCGGCGGACAGGCGTCGCCGCTGACCAGTCCTCTTTTGATACTGCTCTTCGGCCTCATGCGGAGCAGAGACAGCAGCAGTACAGGAGGGCCTATAAACGTATCCGGTTTCTCTTTGTCCAGAAGTTCCAGCATCTCCCCGAAGCTTTTCATATTTCCTGCAGGCACAGGCACAGCGCACAGCCCTTCCACAGCTTCCTGTATCAGTTCGCCAAGTCCCCTGTCTCCTGTAAAAGGCATGCCGATCACAGCCTTTTCCCCCCAATGGATCAGCTCAGAAAGTCCTGCCGAAAAAAAGGATACTGTCCGATCATTGTCCCGGGCGGTATAAAAGACCCTTTTTGCAGGTCCCGTGGTTCCTGAGGTTTCCCAGCTTCTCACTCTCTCGATCTTTGACTGGCTGACCAGAAGCATCCGATTCCCCTGTTCTTTCAGGTCTTGCTCTGTGGTAAAGGGCAGGTTTTCCAGTTCCTTCAGAGAATTCAGGCGCCGGGGCAGGTTCCGGTAAAATCCCTGTCTGGCGTATTCTCTTTCCAGAAGCCGGTTCAGTTTTTCCAGCTGCAGGCTTTCTATCGCCTGACGATCCAGGATTTTTATCCCTTCCTTCTCCTTTACCCAGGAATCCAGTTTCGCTATGTTCATCTATACAAAGCCCTCCCGTCAGATCCGGTCAGATTATAAATACAGAACGGTACCATGCCATACCTGCTATCTGATTCCAGAATATAGCACCGGCGTAAACGGTTCAGTTCCAGATTCCAGGCGTCCTGGAACAGCATACCGGAAACCGCCAGCGTATTTCTGTGGATCTCCCTCAGAAAGTCGTCCAGAGAAGAGGTATCCAGAGTCAGTCTTCCAGTCTCTTCCCCGCAGCAGCAGTTTTCTTCCCGAGGCGGCTCTGTGCAGCAGCTTTCGCCGGTTTTCTCTTCCCCACAGCCGTTTCCGCTCCACTGACGGGCCACAAAATCCCGGGCCTGTTCCGACAGCCCGGAAGTCCTTGGCTCCCCATGAGCCAGAAGCTTCATGGAACCGTCTTTCCGCCTAAGGTAGTTGGCCTGAAAGGTGCAGTAAGGATTGGTGGCGCCTCCTCCGGTAAAGTCTCCGGCATGGATCCAGCCTTCTGTCTGTTCTTCCAGAAGCCTCAGCATTTTCGGTATGGTTATCCGATAGCTGCCTTTTGGCTCGCTGCAGCGTCCGAAATAACTGACTGGCTGAAAATGAACGCCTCTTACCACCGGCATTCGGCTTCTGGCATAAAAAAGGATTTCCCCGGCCTGGTCTTCGTTGACTCCCGGAGCAATGACCGGAACCAGTACGACTCCCAGTCCTGCTGCCTCGCAGGCATCGATGGCTTTCTTCTTGATTTCCAGCAGAGGGCGGCCCCTTAAGACCTGATATGGGTCGTCTTTCAGTCCGTCAAACTGCAGGAAAACGCAGGAAAGTCCTGCTCTTTTCAGCTTCTCTGCATATCCCGGCTCCTCTGCCAGACGGATCCCGTTGGTGTTCAGCTGAAAAAAGGTAAAGCCCAGCTTTTTCCCAAAGCGTAGGATTTCTTCCAGATCTTCCCGGACCGTAGGCTCTCCCCCGGAAATCTGAAGATTAAAAGGCCCTCCGTGTTCCATGAGATACTGCATCTGATCTTTCAGCTCCTCCAATGGTACATCCCGGCCTTGCGGGCCGGATCCGGCGAAACAGGTCGGGCACTGAAGATTGCATCTTCCGGTTACTTCCAGCAGAACGCAGCAGCCACGGCGCTGATGATTTTCGCAGAGGCCGCAGTCCAGAGGACAGCCTTGCTTTTCAGGAAGGGCGGCAGGAATCCTGTCTGGAGGAAGGATATGTTTTCCCCAGTCCCGGTAGCTTTCCGGCGTTCCTTCCCAGATCAGCGCTTCAAACCTGCCGTGTTCCGGACATTCTTTTACCAGATAGATCCCGTCTTCTCTTACTGCTTTTTTGGCCGGCAGGACTTTCAGACATACCGGGCAGATGCTCTCTCCTTTTTCCTCCATATAGATTTCCTGGTTTTTCATCCAGGCCTCCATCCGGTTCTTTTCCTCTTCCCAGTTTTCTGCTGTATAATTGATCTTCACAACCTTTTCCTTCAGGATTCCCTTGACCTCCAGAGCCCCCTTCTTTGCCGAAAAAACCGGGCGGCGGAACCGATGGTTTTCTTTTACTTCAAACCCCTCCAGCCTTGCAGCCAGCTCCTCTCCGGTAATAGGAAGTTCATATTCATACGTTCTGGCTTCTGCAAAACAGTTTTCTGTCTTTTTCCATTTAAATTCCATCTTTTAAATTTATCCTCCGTTTTCAGGTTTCTTCCATCTGGTCTCCGCACATAGCGGCCACAGCTTCCAGTACCCTGTCTGCATCCGACCTTTTCGTAAAACGGGACAGACTCAGGCGTATAGTCCCCTGGGGCGTTCCAAGGTTCTCCATGATCCTGGGCGAACAGTGGAGCCCTGTCCGGCAGATAATGTCATAACTGCCGGATAAAATATCTCCGGCCTCTCCCGGATGCCAGCCTGGAATTGTAAAAGAAAGCACCGGCGTAACCGGAGGTTCCGGCTGGATCACCCGGCAGCCCAGATCCCTCAGCCCCTTTTTCAGATACCGAAGGATTTCCTCCGTTTTCTCCCGGTCCAAAGGATTTTCTTCTGCCCATTGCAAGGCGGCAAGAAGGCCATGGTAAGAAGGCTCGTTTCCGGTTCCTGCCTCCAGATGGAGAGGCATTTCTTCCGGCATTTCCTTCAGATTGCTTTTTACGCCGGTGCCTCCCAGTACATAGGGATCCAAAGTAAGCCCCGGCCGGACGTAAAGCCCTCCGGTTCCCTGGGGCCCCAGCAGATACTTATGTCCTGTAAAAGCTGCCATATCTGCTCCCCATTTTTCCATTTCAACAGAGATCCAGCCCAGACTCTGGGATATATCCAGAAGCATAGCGGCTCCGGCGTCTTTTGCCATGGCCGTCAGGGTCTCTGCGTCATTGACAGCACCTGTCACATTGGAAGCATGAATCAGCACACACAGTCTGGGCCGGTATTTCCTTACGGCTGTTTTCCACTCCTCCGGCTCTATCCGGCCGGTCTTATCCACATCCAGGTAAATTACCTGGATCCCCTCTTTTTCCAGTCGATATAAAGGACGGAGTACTGCATTGTGTTCTGCCTTTGTAGTCAGCACCCGGTCTCCCGGTTCCAGAGGGAAACCGAAAACAGCCTGGTTCAGGCCCCAGGTAGAATTACTTCCCAGAGCAATCCTTTCCGGGCTGGAAACTCCCAGCAAAGCAGACAGTTTTTTCCGTACCTGATCAAACACATCAAACTCCCGGATCCCTCCTCTGCCGGCGTCTCCCGGCAGGCTCCTGAGAGCCTGAGAAACGGCCAGGGCTACACAGTCCGGTTTCGGCCAGGAGGTGGCAGCATTGTTTAAATATACTTTTTGCTCATAACCTTTCACCTGTCATCACCTCAAATTCTTTTATCAGCCGACGGCAGATTTCCATATCCTGTAAAATACGCTTTTTTACTTCTTTTTTCTCCAGGGCTTTCCTATATCTCTCCTCCAGAGATACACGCCTGTTCTCCATGATCAGTTTATCCGCCAAACACACCAGTACATCCTCTCTGCAAAGAGTATCCGGCTCCTGCTCAAAACCTCTGTGGGCTCCCGTTACTGCTGCCAGAGCCAGATACCCCTTTTCTTCCAGAAACTTTCTCACCGCTTTTTCATGAAAGGGCTCCAGCCGCAACAGATCATGAAGGCAGCCTCCGCTTCTGCAAAGCTCTATATCCAGAAAAGCGCCTGCTTCTGTCAGACGCCGGGCCATCCAGGCCGCCAGATCCCCCACCGCCATGCAGTGGGCCCGGATATGAGCCGGGAGATTTACTTCATCATAGAGTTTTTCACACAACTTGGGGGAAATCCCTCTGTACTTTCTGGCATAGTCCCGGATATGGGCAAGGTCTTTCTGATCATCAGCGTCCATCTGGACCCCTGCATCTGCTGTCTCTACTGTTTTTGTCTTCATGGCGCCAAAGGCTCCCTGAAGTCCCCGGCTGCCCTGATAGTCCAGTGCTTTCTGACAGCCTGCAGGAAACAGAAAGGGGGGATGGAAGGTCTTCCCTCCTGAAGCAGGGATCAGAGCCTCTGTTTCCGGCTCTGCTGCCAAAATCCCCTCTCTCAGCTTTTGAAATGTTCCCGGAGAGGTTAGCGGAATGTCTCCGGGAAGAAAAAATACTCCCTGTCTCCTGTCCACAGCCTCAAGTCCCAGTTTCACAGAAGCCAGCATATCCGTGTCCTGCCAGCAGGGGTTTTCTACGATCTTTACCTCCAGAGCCTTCAGGGCCCTTCTTACCTCTTCTCCCCGGTATCCCACGACCACCGTAATATCTCTTATCCCGGCATTTTCCATACTTTGGACAGTCATAGCGATCATGGGAAAACCGTTTATCTCCAGCAGCGGTTTAAACCCTTCCATCCGTCTGGATCTTCCTGCTGCGGCGATCAGCCCTGCTCCTTTCATGGCAATCCTCCTTTTTCCGAAAGGAGTTCCAGGCATTTCTGATATACTTCTTCTACAAGTTCCGGGCATCTTTTCATTTTATTTCCCGGATCTCCGTCCAGGATCTCCCGGCAGGTACAGCCGCCGTACCGGCTTTTGGTCCATTCTTCAAACCAGTCCGCCAGCTTTTGGATCAGGATCGGGGCCTCCGGATCTTCCAGTTCTTCCGCCTCTCCTTTTCCCAGAAAATATCCCAAGAAACAGCAGCCTCCCGTAAGAGCGCCGCAGACTCTTCCGGAAAATCCAAGGCCTCCGTTTAATCCGCTCATGGCCCGTATCAGATCCGGGTCCTCCTTTTCTTCCGATTCCAGCGCCAGAATCATCAAAATCTGGGCGCAGTAGAATCCCTGTCCTGACAGTTCCAGCATACGCTCAAATAAATCCATTTTTCTCTCCTTTCCTGAGACAGGCCAGGAAGTATCCGCACCCGGCTTTTCCTGCCTCTATGAAGAAATCCACACAGCTTTCCTCTGCATTTCCGTTCCAAAGACTCTCCCAGAAGAATTCCTTCCACGCTTCCGTTTCGTCCTCCGCCTTTTCTATCTGGAATCCTGCTTTTTCAAAAGATTCTTTCCAGCAGTTCCATATCAGAGGCTTTCCCATAGAGAGGGAAGGCGCCTCTTTCTTTTGAAAAAAGACATCGGCTATCAGCAGGCAGCCATTTTTTTTCAGCACCCGGAACGCCTCTCTGAGGGCCGCATTTCCGTCTCCGCATCCGGAGACCGTACATTCCGCCAGGCAGCAGTCAAAACTTTCCCCGGCAAGGTCCAGCCTTCTTATATCTCCCTGCTCTACTCCCGGGCCTGATGGCTTCAGATCCACTGCCCTTACTTCAAATCCCAGGGTTCTCAGATATGCCGCTGTTTTTCCCTCTCCGGCTCCCAGTTCCAGGATCCTGGCAGGAGGATGGATTCCCGGAAGGGCCAGCAATCTGGCAGTCATCTCCTGCCCGCCGGGATGGCGGCCAATCATTTGTCCTCCAGACTGCGTTCCACAGAAAGGACTTTGCCTACTGCCAGCTCCTCCGGTACGTAAATATAACCGCATTCCGGACATACCGGCAATTCTACCGGGAACGCATTGCCAAGATAGCTGAAAACCGCCTTTCCTCTGACCAGTTCTTTTTTGCATTTATGGCATTTCAGTTTTCCCATGGGATCCATAGAATAATAGGTTTTTTCTCCCATCTGCGCCTCCTTTACTCCACGGTCATCCGGTGGCTGTAAGCTCCATATACCAGGTATCCTTTCTCTGTCTCGGTAAACTTTACCCAGAAAGTAACATTGCCGATCCTGGCAGAAGCAGCCAGCCAGCCCTTTTCCGGGTCCTCCACTGCTTCCCCTGAGACTTCATAAGCTTTCAGTACAGCTTCCACGTCGCTTTTCAGGATCATACGCCTGTCCATTTCTTCTTCCGCTCCATTCTCATAAAAGACCGGCAGCATAGCTTCCCTCCTTATTTCTTCCTTCCAGATTTCTTGCTGGAGTTTTTCCTTCAGTTTCAGACGGTTCGCTCTCCGCCGGGACAGATCCGGCACCGGAGGGGCGCCGGTTCCATAGGCCAGTTCCAGGATATGTATGGAGTCCGCTCCTGCCCGGGTCAGCTGGTCCCTGCAGGCCATGCAGTAGGTCAGGATCCTTCTGGAAGTTCTGCCGGCCGCAAAGGAAGCTTTTTTTTCTGCCATCTCAGGATTCGCAAAACGGACCATTCCCCCATATCCGCAGCAGGGAGACAGATCTTTGGAAAACGGGGGTTCTTCTACTGTACATCCCAAAGCCTCTGCAAAATCCCGGATCTGTTCCTGGATTTTCTGATCTCCTCTTGCCCCGCAGGCGTCCTGTATAGCCACTGTCTGATCCGTCACCGGATCTGTTCCCAATTCCAGGAGTATCTGCCATACTCCCACTGCAGGAATTTCCGTTCTTTCCCTTAATATCTTCATGCAGGTGGGACAGGCGCAGATCACTTCCGGCTCTCCCATCTCTTTCCAGACGCTGCGGATCTTTTCCAATGCCTCTGAAGCCAGATCTTCTCTTCCTGCCCATTGGGCCAGAGCCCCGCAGCAGCCGAGAAGCAGGCCTACGCCTCCGATAAGTCTGCCTGACAGATCCCTGTAAGCAGCTTCTACTGTATCCGGTGACACGGCAGAAGCCTGGCATCCGGGGAAAAACAGATATCTGCAGTGTTCATATCCCGGCTCAGGCCTGGCCAGAAATGCTTCATTGCAGGAGAACTGCTGGTCCAGAAGTCCGAACTCATGAGCGGAAGGAGGCATTTTCTCTGTCTCCACCATGATCTTCCGGGCCATTTTGCATACTTCCGGGTAGTCAAATCCATTAGGACAGGCGGACTTGCACTGTCCGCACAGATCACAGGCATTGATCATTCCGTTTGCCATATGATTTCCCATCACAATAGAAAGATTGTTGTAAATTTCCCGGACAGCTCCTCTGGGGTTCCGTTTATACTCCTGGAAATAGACGCAGCCCTTTATACATTCCAGGCACTGGCACTGTATACAGCGTCCGGCCTCTGCTGCCGCCAGCTCTCTGTCCGGTTTCTCCGGTCCTGTAAAAGCCCGGCTTCCTTCCACCCCGTCCATAGTTACATGTAAGCGGCTCTCCTGAGGACCCGGCTGCCGGATCCCTTCCCAAGAGGCCCCCTGAAGATAGCGTTCCGCCTTAGCTGATACATATTTTGCCCAGGCCAGTATCCAGGCAGCCCCGTCTTTCTTTTCCCATTTCTTTTCTGTTCCAAAAACATTTTCCGGCAGGCCGGTACACCAAAGGCAGGGAGACAGACAGACTGCGTCTCCACATGCACCCCATCCTGAGGCTTCCCCTTCTCTATCTTTTTTGGTCATACGAAAAAGTTCCAGAGAAGCCGTATCTGCCTCTGCTTCCTCTTCTGTCAGACCCCAGGAAAGCAGAGGCTCTTTCCGGTTTTCACACCGGGTATACCAGAAAATCTCATAGCCTTTTCTGCCCAGTTCCCAGCAGCAGGCCAGGGCAAAAAGATCATCTCCCCCTACAATCACCTTTTTATTTTTCCGGGGGATCAGAAAACCGCTGCCTCTTTCTTTTCCTCCATACAGGGCGCAGGCCTTTTCCAGAGCCCTCACCTGGATTCCTTCCCCTATCCGGGACAAGGCGCAGGCCTCCTCGCAGGCTCCGGGACAGCCCTTTGCCAGAAGGTGGAGAAAAGGGGTAACGCTCCGGATCACTCCTGCTGCTTTTGCAAAATCTCCTTTTGCCGCATAGGCGCAGACTGCCCGCATATCCAGATGAAGAGGGCATACTGCCGAGCAGCCCGGAGGATCTTCTCTGGTACAGACAGCTTCCCTCTGATGAAGTTCTTCCTGGCCGAAAGCCTGCTTCATTAAATAATGTTTTCCCACAAATCCCCGATCCTTATGTTCCATATATTCTCTCCTGTGTTTAATTATCTATTTCAAGAATAATATTCGGGTAAAACAAAGCGGGGATCCCCCGCTTTGTCCTGTCTTTTCGTTTCCGCATTTTTTACAGAGCATCCAGTGCCGCTTTTACCACTTCCGGTCTGGCCGGAACTCTGGTGATCCTTGCTCCGGTAGCGCTGTATATAGCGTTCAGGATTGCCGGATGAGGTGCGGCCAAAGGTCCCTCGCCGCAGCCGGCAGCGCCGTATGGGCCAAGAGGTCTCGGGTGATTTTCCTGGTAAACCAGCTCAATGTCGTCAGGAATATCATTGGGGTAAGGAATTCCGCACTTTAAGAGACTGGTATGTTTCTTCAGGTCCTCAAAGTCTTCTGACAGAGCCAGACCGATTCCCTGAGCAATGGCGCCCATGACCTGGCCGTCCACAACTGTCTTATTAATGATGGTGCCAAAATCAGATACCATGGTAAATTTCACAACCTTTACCTTGCCGGTCTCCATATTGACCTGTACTACAGGCAGGTTAATACAATACATGTATACAGAGAAAGGATTTCCCTGGGCCGTTTCCTGGTCACAGTCCGTGCATGCGGTTGCCACCCATTTTCCTTCATACTTCAGCGGAAGCTTCTCTTCTACCATTTCCTCATAGGTACGATAAGTACCATCTGGTTTTCTCATGGCATTTATCAGCATCTCCGAGGCAACACGCACCGCATTTCCGGTCATGACATTGGAACGTGATCCTCCGGCGGGACCGGAATTCGGAGTCTTTCCTGTATCATTCATCACCAGTTTGATCTGGTCCGGTGTAAATCCTGCCTGACGGAGAGTTTCATGGGCGTGGGTAAGGGTACCGATATCCGCTCCCTGTCCGTGATCCTCCCAGGAATCATAAATCGTCACCGTGTTGTCCGGATTCAGTTCTGCCCAGGCTTCTGAGGAGTCCACGCCGTCCAGGCCGCAGCCATAAACCCCCAGGGACACGCCGGCTCCATACTTGAATTTGCCGTTTTCTCCCTTTTCCCGGTTGAGAGTTTCTGCATAAGCTTTATTCTTCTGGTAATAAGGTCTTGCCAGATCATACAGATCTTCCAGACAGTATACGTCTGGTTTGCAGCCATTTGGGGTCGTAGATCCTTCAGATTCTTTATAGCAGTTCATGGCACGAAACTCAAAAGGATCGATCCCCATTTTCGCTGCCATCATATCCATTGCAATATCGCTGCCCATGAAAGACTGAGGCGCTCCGTATCCCCGGAAAGCGGCTCCGTATGCATGATTGGTACAGACAGTCCGTGACCGGTTGCGGATATTGGGAATGTCCACTCCGGCGCCTACAAACTGGCTGAGACGCATGGTCAGCAGGTCGCCGAATTCTGAGTATGGACCGTGGTCAATAAGGTTGTCGCCTTCAAGGGCCAGGATCTTGCCTTTCTCATCCGCCGCCAGTTTGATATGCATAAAACCGGGACTTCTCTTTCCGGTATAAGTGATCATCTGATACATGTTAAAATTCAGAGCCACCGGACGTCCTGTGACAAGGGCGGCTACCCCTACCAGCGCTTCTATGGTAGGTGAGAATTTATAGCCGAAGGTTCCTCCTGCATGGAGCTGTATCAGCCGGAGTTTTTCCGGCTCTACGCCGATGCCTGCACAGATCATGGCATGATGAAGATGGATCCCGATAGATTTGGAGTGTATGGTCACTCTTCCTTCCTCATCCATATATGCATAGGCCACGTCTGGTTCAATGGGCATATGCGGCTGTCTGGAACAATAGGCGTCCATCTCTATGACATTGGGAGCTGTCTCCATAATAGGAGCCGTATCTTCTCCCTTTATGCAGTTGGTCTCATAGTAAACATTCGGTGTTCCCGGATGGATTTCCATAGCGTCCGGGTCCATAGCTTCCGGTGCAGACATGTAAGCAGGAAGCACTTCCAGATCAACCTTCACATACTTGGCTGCTTCCCTGGCATGGGCGACTGTATCTGCACATACCATAGCGATAGCATCTCCGTACTGGAACACTTTCTCGTCACAGAGGATCGGACGGTCCCAGCCGTCGCCTTTATTTGTGGGGAATGTAATAAGTCCGGTGATCCGGTTCTTTCCGGGAACATCTTTATAGGTAATGACCCGGTATACTCCCGGCATCTGCTCTGCCTGAGAGGTATCGATCCCCTTGATCCATGCATGGGATACTTCTGCCTGGACCAGTGCGATCTGCAGGGTATCCTCCGGAAGGGTCTTGATCTCATCGGCTCCAAAATCCCAGGATCCGGTCACTTTTGCCGCCGCCGAAGGACGGGCATAGCTGGTTCCCAAGATCCGATTATCCGTTGGCTGGAACATAAGATCTTCTTTTGTAATCTCTCCCCGCAGTACTCTGGCTGCGTCCATCACCGCATCTATCAGCGGCTTATATCCGGTACAGCGGCAGAGATTCCGGTTCTTATTGAACCATTCCCGGACTTCCGTTCTGGAGGGAGAGGGATTATTCTCCAGAAGCACTTTGGCGCTCATAATAAAGCCCGGCGAACAGAATCCGCACTGTGCGCAGCCATGTGCGATCCAGGCCGCCTGAAGAGGATGAAGGTCCTCCAGGGTACCTATACCTTCGATAGTTTCAATTTTGGCGTAATCCGGCACTTTCGCTATTTTGGTAATACAAGAGCGGGTCACTTTTCCGTCCACGATCACATTGCAGGCTCCGCAATGTCCCTCTCCGCAGCCGATCTTACAGCCCGTAAGAAGGAGTCTGTCCCTGAGCACTTCAGCTAAAGACTCGTGTCCCTCTACAACTAAAGTCCGCTGTGTGCCGTTAATCATAAGGATTTTTTTAATCATCCTTCCACCTCCCTATTCTGGTTTTCTTTCTGAATACTGCCGCCGTAAGACCCTTTCTGCAGCGGCCCTCTATCTTTAAGGCACCGATCCTTAAATTCTTATCTTTTTCTGGTCAAAGCTTTTTTCCTTTGCTACAATAGGCTTATAAAGGAGAAATGCTTATGGAACTGAAAGAAATTCATGCAAAACAAGTTACGGTAGAGGTCAGAGACGAAGCTACCGGAGAAGTCTTTCGCCGTACTCTGCCTATGGAATATTATGAAACCGCCAATTTTCTCCGTCTCAGCGGAGAAGACAGAAAAGGAAAGCCCAGTGAACTGGTTTTTCTGTCGGATACCGGAATGCGGTGTCTCAGAGATCTGACAGGAAAAGGTCCGGACAAAGACCCCTGCGGTATCCACCAATAGTTTTCTGAATCTTTTGCTTTAATTATAATTTGTTTTCAAAATAGAGTCAACGAATTCGCTTTTTTCCAATTATTCTATTTTGAGAATAATATAACTCTCATTCTCAAAGGGGGAATTTTTCATGAAGATCATCATATTTGGATGCGGTCAGGGCGGCCAAACCCTGGGTAATCTGCTGTCCGCCTCTGTCCGCCTTCTGGCATTTGCCGACAATAATCCCCAGACCTGGGGAAAAGAGTATGAGGGAGTCCCTGTAATTTCCCCTGCACAGATTCCTCAAATGGATCCCGACCTGGTCTGGATCGCTATCAAGAATCCAACGGCCGCCTCCTCTGTACTGTCACAGCTTCAGGATCTGGGATACACCGGTCCTGTGCAGAATCTGTCTGCCCTTCTGGATCAGATAGACTTCCGGCTTGCCACGATCCGGCTTCTGGCGAAAGAGATCCGGCAGCGCTGTCTGCCCGGGGAAATTGCCGAGCTTGGAGTACACCAGGGCGCTTCCGCCCGGGAACTGAACCGGCTGTTCCCGGAAAGAAAGCTTTATCTTTTTGATACTTTTCAGGGCTTTCCGGAAAAAGCCCTTGCTGCAGAAGCTGAAAGAAATCCATCGGTCCGATGGAAAGATGCTTTTCAGGATACCTCTGTTTCTCAGGTATTGGAACAGCTTCCTTATCCGGAACAGGCAGTAATCTGTGCCGGATACTTTCCGGATTCTCTGCCCTCTGCACCTCCCCGTTTTGCTTTTGTACATCTGGATCCGGACTTATACGAGTCTGTTGCCCAGGGGCTCCGGATTTTCTGGCCACTTCTGGTGTGCGGCGGTGTCATTTTTGTCCATGATTACCGCAGTCTTCAGTTTCCCGGAGCCGGACAGGCAGTAAAAGAGTTCTGCAGGGAACACCGGCTTACCCCTCTGCCGCTGCCAGATCTCCATGGAAGCGCTTTACTTGTCAAGCAGTCGGAAGACTCCTAAACGCAAGCTAAAAATATGTTTAAAAACGGCAGTCTCAGATCCTGCCGCCAGGAAAGGAGTTCAGATTATGTCAGAATTATATAATCTCATCGCCTCCTGCAATCCTAATCGCCAGAGCCTTATCCTCACAGCTCTGGATGGAACAGCAGCAGGTGAAAAGGCTTTTTTTGCAGATGGTTCTCTTCAGTGGGAATCCGGAAAAAAAGGATTCTTCTCTCATTTTGCCGAAAATCTTCCGGATATTTCTGCCCCCGGTATTATCACCGAGAACAGTACACGGATCTTCTGTGAGTTTCCGGCGCATGAACAAAAGCTGGTGATCTGCGGCGCCGGTCATGTATCCATTCCAGTGATCCAGATCGGACGTATGATCGGCTGTACTGTCACAGTCCTGGAAGACCGCCCCAAATTTGCCGACAATGCCAGAAGAGCCGGTGCAGATACTGTGCTCTGCCAGCCTTTTGAAGAAGGGCTGAAAAAAATCCCCGGGGATAGGGATACCTATTTTATCATTGTGACCAGAGGCCACCGTTACGATCAGGTGTGTCTGGAAAAGATCATGAAAAAAGAGCATGCCTATATCGGCATGATGGGAAGCCGGGCCCGGACTGTCAAAGTAAAACAGGCTCTGCTGGAACAAGGCGCTGATCCCCAGATCCTGGAATCTGTACACACTCCCATCGGTCTGCCTATCGGAGGGGAAACTCCGGAAGAAATCGGCGTTTCTATCATAGCTGAAGTGATACAGGAAAAGAACCGCCACCGGAAACGGGGCGGTTTTACAAAAGAGATCCTCAGGGCAATCCTTGATGAAGAGAACAAAGACATTAAAAAAGTCCTGGCCACTATTGTGACAAAAAAAGGCTCCTCGCCTAGGGAAGCCGGAACAAAAATGCTCATCTGCCAGGATGGACGGACTGTAGGAACCATCGGCGGGGGCTGTCTGGAAGCAGATATCATCCAGAGATCCCTCCGTCTTATGTCCCAGGAAAACCTCCCTCTGGTCCTCCATCATGCTGATATGACTGGAAAAGATGCTGAAGACGAAGGCATGGTCTGCGGCGGTATGGTGGATGTTTTATTAGAAATTCTGTAAATCGAGTAGGGGAGATTTTCTCTCCCCTCTTGCACCACCGCACATGCTGTTCGGCATACGGCGGTTCAACATTTCTGTTGGACTTTTTCCATTTAGGTTCTACATTATATAGATCAACGATTTACAACGCTTTCATTACATTCAACAAATTCTGGTAGCTGTCCACATCGTGATATTTCACATTACTTGTAGACATTTCGTTGAACAGCTTCTTAGCACAGGAAATCTTTGCCTGCTCAATCGGTCTGAGGTTCAGACTCTCCATAGTACCCTTGGTTTCCGCCACAAAGAAAATATGTTTTACAGTTCCTTCATAAAAAGCTATCGCCCAGTCAGGTGAGTAATTCCCCACAGGGGTAGGAATGTGGAAGCCTTTAGGCAGTTTTGCGTATACGCAGACTTCCTGTGCCGCATCCAGGTCTTCCACAAAACGGCGCTCAATGCTCTTTTCAGCAGAACCGTCCGTAAATACATAATCCTGAATTGCTTTATTCGCACGAAAGGCTTTATCAAAGGTCTGTGCGCTCTTTTCTGCGGTAAAGATAGCACTATCATAGCCGCCTTCAATTTGATTGTAGGAAATGTGTTCAACAATCATAGTTGCTTTTTGTTCTTTAATCAGTTTAATGACCTTAGAGATAAACTCCTCTGGGTTGTTTTTGAACATATAAAGCTTATCCGCTCTTAAGCCTTTCAAAATAGCCGCTGCCGTTTTACGGGTCAGAACAGTTCCCTCAGCAACTTTACCAAAGGGTCTTGATTCCCATATTAAACAACTTTTCTTCCTTCTCGAAGTGAGAAAGGATAGTTTCACGAATCTGAATCCTGCGCATATCAGACTCTGACACATCTCCAGATACTTCCCCGGTTTTGATCACTTCCCCATTGGTAAAGGTCACTGTGCCACGGAAAGGATCAATATCAGAAATTGTATATCCCTTATATTGTTCCATCTCCTCGGTTTGAACTGTCAGGTATTTCTTGACAGTTGCCTCCGGCGTCAGCTCGCCGTCTGCATAAATCCGGTTTATATGCTGAGAAATCGTCTGCTTGGTCACATCATACAGCGCCGCCATCATTTTCTGCGTCAACCAGATATTTTCGTCTTCATAGCGCATTTCAAAGCTGGTATCGCTCTCCCCGGTGGAAGCCACAAAGGTCAGATATTCCGCCGCCGAGCTACGGATCGCCAATTCTTTTTTCTTTTTGTCCGTCATATTACAGCACCTTCCTTACTGTGTCAGGACTGTATGCAGCAAAAATCTGCTCGAAGTTTGCAGCGACACTATCGTTTGCCAGGGAACTGTCACGCATCACGAAATAATACGGCTGCTTTTGAGCAATCGCCTTGATTGTCTCATCAGTTACGTCGGCATCGAAGCAGGCAATCAAGAATCCATCAGCAACATCAAATACCTTCTTGCCTGCAATTTCTGTTTCCTCAATTTTACTGGAAAGTTCTATACCCAAATCAAGCATCACCTGGAACAGCAGATCCTCCGGGGTTCTATCCTCTTTGATGTTGTCTGCCATCATATCCAGAAGGTTCAATTCAAAGTCAGCAGTTTAATTGGATTAGTGTAATTTTGTTATCATTCTGTTATCATAAACGGTTGTCAGGATATTCTCCTGGCAACCGCTTTTCTCTGCTGTTCGTTGTTATTTTGTACTTTCATGTATCAGAAAAACCCGTAGAACTGAAGTTCTACGGGCATCTTACGTTTGGACACAATGTTATCTTGCGATAACAAATCTATATTCAGATTGTATTACTCGATGATAGAAGCAACACGGCCTGATCCAACTGTACGTCCGCCTTCACGGATAGCGAATGTAAGACCCTGGCTCATAGCGATTGGGTGGATCAGTTCGATTGTCATTTCTACGTTATCACCAGGCATGCACATTTCTGTACCTTCTGGCAGTAAGCAAACACCTGTAACGTCTGTTGTTCTGAAGTAGAACTGTGGACGGTAGTTGTTGAAGAATGGTGTATGACGGCCACCTTCATCTTTTGTCAGAACGTAAACCTGAGCTGTGAATTTTGTATGGCAGGTAATTGTTCCTGGTTTAGCCAGAACCTGTCCTCTTTCGATCTCGTTTCTCTGAACACCACGAAGCAGAGCACCGATGTTATCACCAGCCTGAGCCTCGTCTAACAGTTTACGGAACATTTCGATACCTGTTACAACAACTTTACGTGTTTCTTCTTTCAGACCAACGATTTCAACTTCTTCAGATACATGCAGTGTACCAGCTTCTACTCTACCAGTAGCAACTGTACCACGACCTGTGATAGAGAATACGTCCTCTACAGGCATGATGAATGGCTTATCTGTGTCACGCTGTGGATCTGGAATGTAGCTGTCAACAGCATCCATAAGCTCCATGATCTTGTCTCCCCATGGGCCGTCTGGATCTTCCAGAGCTTTCAGAGCAGAACCCTGGATGATTGGTGTGTCATCGCCTGGGAAGTCATACTCGTTCAGCAGCTCACGGATTTCCATGTCTACCAGCTCAAGCAGCTCTTCATCATCAACCATATCACATTTGTTCATGAATACAACGATGTAAGGTACACCTACCTGACGAGACAGCAGGATGTGCTCTTTTGTCTGAGCCATAACACCGTCTGTAGCAGCAACAACCAGGATAGCTCCATCCATCTGAGCAGCACCTGTGATCATATTTTTAACGTAGTCGGCATGTCCTGGGCAGTCAACGTGTGCATAGTGACGTTTTTCTGTCTGATACTCTACGTGTGCTGTAGAAATTGTGATACCACGTTCTCTTTCTTCTGGAGCTTTGTCGATATCTTCAAAGTTCTCAGCTGTGTTTCCTGGTACTCTGTGAGAAAGTACTTTTGTGATAGCAGCTGTTAAAGTTGTTTTACCATGGTCAACGTGTCCGATGGTACCAATGTTACAATGCGGTTTTGTTCTTTCAAATTTAGCCTTAGCCATTTTGAATGTCCTCCTTGTTTAACATGCGCCCCGTCTGGGCAAATTTTTTAGTTTTTCTGCCTCATAACGAGGCGGTTGATATAGTCAACCTGCTATCCTTGATTATATTGCAAATCAAGGATATTTGCAAGTTTTATTTACCTGATTTTCCTGCCAGAACCTTTTCCTGTACGGACTTGGGAACCTGCTCGTATTTCTCAAAGAACATAGAGTAGTTACCACGGCCCTGAGTTCTGGAACGCAGATCTGTCGCGTATCCGAACATCTCTGCCAGAGGAACGAATCCACGGATCATCTTTCCGCCGCCGATGTCGTCCATACCTTCGATACGGCCACGACGGGAGTTGATATCACCGATAACATCGCCCATGTAGTCTTCCGGAGTTGTAACCTCAACTCTCATGATAGGCTCCAGAAGGATCGGAGCTCCCTTAGCCATAGCATCCTTAAATGCAAGAGAACCTGCAATATGGAATGCCATCTCAGAAGAATCGACTTCATGGTAGGATCCGTCATATACATTTGCGTGGATACCAACTACAGGGAATCCACCCAGGATACCGGCTTTCATAGCCTCTTCGATACCTTCTCCTACTGCAGGGATGTATTCCTTCGGAATAGCACCGCCGACAACAGTAGATTCAAACTTGTAAGTTTCCTCACCGTTTGCATCCATAGGCTCGAATTTAACTTTACAGTGACCGTACTGTCCACGACCACCAGACTGTTTTGCATATTTGCTGTCAACGTCAACCGGTTTTGTAATAGTCTCTTTGTAAGCAACCTGAGGAGCACCTACATTGGCTTCTACTTTGAACTCACGAAGAAGACGGTCAACGATGATCTCCAGATGAAGCTCACCCATACCGGCGATGATCGTCTGGCCTGTTTCCTGATCTGTATGAGCACGGAATGTTGGGTCTTCCTCTGCAAGTTTTGCAAGAGCTTCACCCAGTTTGCCCTGTCCTGCTTTTGTCTTAGGCTCGATAGCCAGCTCGATAACAGGATCCGGGAATTCCATGGACTCCAGGATTACAGGATGCTGCTCGTCGCAGAGTGTATCACCTGTAGTAGTGAATTTGAAGCCGATAGCGGCTGCAATATCACCGGAGTAAACTTTATCCAGCTCGTGACGTTTGTTGGCATGCATCTGCAGGATACGTCCAACACGTTCTTTTTTACCTTTTGTAGCATTCAGGACGTAAGAACCGGAGTTCATAGTACCTGAATATACTCTGAAGTATGCCAGCTTACCAACGAATGGGTCTGTCATGATCTTGAATGCCAGAGCTGCGAAAGGCTCGTCATCAGAAGCATGTTTCTCAATCTCATTTCCATCAAGGTCTGTACCTTTGATAGCAGGGATATCTGTAGGTGCAGGCATGTACTCCAGGATCGCATCCAGAAGTTTCTGAACACCTTTGTTTCTGTAAGCGGAACCGCAGCATACAGGAACAGCTGCGCACTCACAGGTGGCTTTTCTCAGAACTTTTTTCAGTTCGTCAACAGAAGGCTCTTCACCTTCCAGATAAGCCATCATCAGATCATCATCCAGCTCGCAGATCTTTTCGATCAGTTCTGTATGATACAGCTCTGCTTCTTCCTGCATATCTTCCGGGATATCAACAACAGAAATGTCGTCACCCTTCTCATCATTGTAGATGTAAGCCTGCATTTCAAACAGGTCGATGATTCCTTTGAACTCATCTTCTTTACCGATAGGAAGCTGGATGCAGATCGCATTCTTTCCTAAACGGGTCTTGATCTGATCTACAGCGTTATAGAAGTTAGCACCTAAAATGTCCATCTTGTTGATGAAAGCCATACGAGGTACATTGTAGGTGTCAGCCTGACGCCATACGTTTTCTGACTGGGGTTCAACACCGCCCTTAGCACAGAACACACCAACAGCACCGTCCAGAACACGCAGAGAACGCTCAACCTCTACAGTAAAGTCTACGTGTCCAGGTGTATCAATGATGTTGATACGGTGTTCCAAAGCGCCTGGCTTTGGTTTGGTCTTCTCTTCCAGTGTCCAGTGACATGTTGTGGCAGCGGAAGTAATTGTGATACCTCTTTCCTGTTCCTGCTCCATCCAGTCCATGGTAGCAGTTCCTTCATGAGTATCACCAATCTTATAGTTTACACCGGTATAGTATAAGATACGCTCTGTCAGAGTTGTCTTACCGGCATCGATATGTGCCATAATACCAATGTTTCTGGTTCTCTCTAATGGATATTCTCTTCCAGCCAATTGGATTTCCTCCTCTTAGAAACGATAGTGAGCAAATGCTTTATTTGCTTCAGCCATCTTATGCATGTCTTCTTTTCTCTTAACAGCTGCGCCGGTATTGTTCATAGCGTCCAGCAGCTCGTTAGCCAGTCTTTCTTCCATGGTCTTCTCGCCTCTTTTACGGGAGAACATGGTCAGCCAGCGAAGAGCCAGGGCCTGACGTCTGTCCGGTCTTACTTCGATAGGCACCTGATAGGTAGCACCACCGATACGTCTTGCTTTTACTTCTAATACAGGCATGATGTTGTTCATTGCCTCTTCAAATACTTCGATTGCTGGTTTTCCAGCTTTTTCTTCCACTCTGGCAAATGCTCCGTATACGATCTTCTGAGCTACACCTTTCTTACCGTCCAGCATGATGCTGTTGATAAGCTTTGTAACTACCTTGCTGTTGTACATTGGATCAGCCAGAACATCTCTTTTCTGAATATGTCCTTTACGTGGCACGTTACTTCCCTCCTTAATCATTTTCGATTAAATCATAGGTACTCACACAAACTATTCTGCATGTTCGCACTCGGTAGCTTCTCTATATAAACCCGCAGCCACTCATGGGCTTATGGAATCCCGGTACAATTTAATAGTTCTCTGTGACTTCTATGAATTCATCATAACAGCCTGGGCTGTTATTCTGGATTTATAAATTTAGTCGCTTAATTATTTTTTCGGTCTCTTAGCGCCGTATTTAGAACGGGCCTGACGTCTGTTAGCAACGCCTGCAGTATCCAATGTACCACGGATGATGTGGTATCTGGTACCAGGTAAGTCTTTTACCCTTCCGCCACGGATCAGAACAACGCTGTGCTCCTGTAAGTTGTGGCCTTCTCCTGGAATGTAGCTTGTTACTTCGATTCCGTTGGAAAGACGAACTCTGGCGATCTTTCTAAGAGCTGAGTTAGGCTTCTTAGGTGTAGCAGTCTTAACAGCAGTACATACACCTCTCTTCTGTGGAGAAGACATATCGGAAGTTTTTTTCCGTAAAGAGTTGTAGCTCTTCTGAAGTGCAGGTGCTGTAGACTTTTTGGTTGTAGTCTGGCGTCCTTTTCTTACTAACTGATTAAATGTTGGCATTCCTTTTCACCTCCTGTAAAATTTGCGGGTCCTTCTATATTCATATAGAAGGAATAGTGGCTGCCAGTTATTCATCCTTATGAATAAACTTTTTTCGCACACAAAAAAAACTTGCGCATTTTTGCACGCTCCCTCATTATATCTACCCTAAAATTTCCTGTCAAGGACTTTTTTAAAATTTTTCTGGTTTTGCCTCTGAAAAACTCTAAAATTCCTGTCAAATGCTGCTTTCAGGTACTTTTCCAAAAAAAAATGCTGTGCAGATCTTTCTGATCCCACAGCATTTTCCTATTTACAAAATATCTTTTTCAGCCTTTCACAGCTCCTGCCGCCACACCTTTAATGATATGTTTCTGACATGCCAGATAAAAAATAATTACAGGGATGACTGCCAGTATCAGCGCAGCCATGATAGCACCCATATCTACCCTTCCGTAGCTTCCCTTCATGTACTGGATAGCAATAGAGATCGTTTTGTATTGATTCAGATCCAGCACCAGATAAGGAAGGAGGAAATCATTCCAGATCCACATAGTCTCCAGGATCCCTACGGAAATATAGGTAGGTTTCATAATCGGAAGCACTACACTAAAAAAAGTTCTCAAAGGGGTGCAGCCGTCGATCATAGCCGCTTCTTCGATCTCCAGCGGAATTGATTTTACAAAACCGCAGAACATAAATACCGCCAGCCCGGCTCCAAATCCCAGATAAATTATAATGATCCCCCAGGGTGTACGCAGCCCTGTCCGGTCTGCTACTAAAGCCAGTGTAAACATAACCATCTGAAAAGGTACAACCATAGAAAACACACATAACAGATACAGGGTTTTCGTAAATTTGGTGTTTATCCTGGTAATATACCATGCGCACATAGAAGTGCAGACCAGGATCACAAACACAGACCCTACCGTAATAAATACCGTCCAGCCTACAGCATTCAGAAGTTCATATTTGTCAATGGCTGTTATATAATTCTCAATTCCCGCCATAGTCTTTTCTGTAGGGAATTGGAAGGGCATTTTGTTGATATAGACCTTTTTCTTAAAGGAGTTCATCAGTACAATAAGGATAGGCATTATATAAACGATCCCCAGTACAGTAAACAATCCTGTTCCCAGCCAGCTGAGAAGATTTTCTTTCTTTTTCATTTACTGCTGCACCTCCTTGGATCTTGTAGCGCGAAGCTGTATCAAGCCTATAACTACTACTAATATAAAGAACAGAACAGCTTTTGCCTGTCCTACCCCTTCCCATCCGGTTCTGCCATAGAATGTATTGAAGATATTCAGAGCCATCATCTCTGACATCTTAGACGGCTCTCCTGCCGTCAGTGACAGGTTCTGGTCAAACAGTTTAAATCCATTTGTAATTGACAAAAACATACATATAGTAATAGAAGGCATCATCATGGGAATCGTAACTTTCCAAAGTCTCTGCCATCTTCCGGCTCCGTCGATTTCAGACGCTTCCAATACATCTCCCGGTATAGACTGCAGGCCTGCAATATAAATGATCATCATGTATCCGATCTGCTGCCAGCTGACCAAGATGATCAGTCCCCAGAATCCATACCATTCGTTTAATCCTAAAGCTGTATGATAGTGGGATAAGATCCCGTTAAAAATAAGCTGCCATATGTACCCCAGAACGATCCCGCCAATAAGATTCGGCATGAAAAAGATGGTACGGAATATATTCGTCCCCCTCATTTCTTTTGTAAGGGCCATGGCAAGAGCAAAGGCGATCACATTGATCACTACCAGGGAAACCACCGCAAACAGCGCGGTATACCAGAAAGAATGGCGGAACACTGTATCTTTCAAGGCTTCCACATAATTGGAAATTCCCACAAATTTGGCATCTGTAACCGTTGTAAATTCACAGAATGACAGCCCTACGCCCATCACAAACGGGACAATAAATCCCAGGATAAACGCCAATAAAGTAGGCAGAACAAAAATCGGCATATAACGTTTTATGGATTTTTCCATAGCTTTCTCCTCCTTCAAAAACGGCGGGAAAGATCCGTCCATCCCGCCGCTTTGTCTCACTGGCTTCTTATTTTGCCGCTGCCGCTTCTGTAGCCCATCCGTCTACAAATGCAGTCACAACTTTATCCCAGTTTGCGTCTGTCTGATCTGCCGCATAAGCTGTAAGCGCAGAACCTACACCATTTTTCCATTCTTCAGAAGGCATTGTGGAGAAATTCCAGGAAACAGGTGTTTTTCCTTCCTCCAGATATTTATTTGCTTCATTTACAAGAGTATTGTCAGATTCCAGATTGGACTTAAAAGGAATCACAAATCCCATATCTTTGCACATTGCCTGTACACCTTCATCAGAAGTCACGCACCAGTCCATGAAGTCAAGAGTTGCCTGGATATCTTCCTGAGATGCTTTTGCATTTACGCACCAGTAGTTCTCAGTACCGGTACATACTCCCTGATTTTCTTCCCCATCAACACCGATATAAATTGGCAGGATCCCCAGGTTTTCATCTCCGATGTCTGCAATGTTATTGTACTCCCAGGTACCATTCTGATAAAATACCGCTTCTTCTGTGACAAATTCTGCTGTAGCGTCGTCAGCTGTTTTTGTTGAGATTTCTGTAGGCTCACAGGTTGCATTGTTTATATACAGATCCCAGATCTGGCGGTAGTTATCCAGATATGTACCTTTGATGGCATCTGTGTTGTCAATTCCTTCGTCCTTATATTCATAATAGATCGGAAGGTTTGCCAGATGTGTCTTAAATCTCCAGTCAGAGGAACCGTCCATTCCTGCTGATGTAAAAGCGGAAAATCCCAGCTCGTCTTTCCGGGCAGTGATGTCTTCCACTACTTTTTTAAGGCTGTCAAAGTTTGTGATATCATCTGCTGTATAGCCGGCTTTTTCCAGTAACGCTTTGTTATAAATAATACCGTAATTCTCAATAACATAGGCAATACCTGACATCTTGTCTCCATCCATAAGAGCAAAACTGTCATCTGTAAGTTCTCCCGCAATGGCGGAATCTTTTAGATCATAGCAGTAATCCTTCCAGCTTGCCAGTCCTACAGGTCCATTTACCTGGAATAATGTGGGGGCATTTGATTTTGCCATTTCTGATTTCAGAGTCTTTTCATATTCTCCTGAAGCTGCAGTAAGAACGGTCACCGGCACTCCTGTTTCATCTGTATAGGTCTCGGCCAGTTCCTGCCAGTATTCGTCTGCTTCCGGCTTGAAGTTCAGATAATAAACCTCTCCTTTTGCACTGTCTGAAGCTTCCCCTTTCGAAGATCCTGAACTCTTGCTGCATCCGGCAAAAGCTCCTGCAGCCATGATGCCTGCTAATAAAACCGCTAAAACTTTACGCTTTTTCATAATGATTTTCTCACCTTTCTTTTTATGAACTCTCTTGTTCTTTTTGATGAGTCTATCTTATCAGAAAAAGCAATCAGACCTGTATCAATTAGAAAACCTGAAATATAAAAAATTAAACTTATCTTTCCTCTTCAAACTCCTGGATACTTTCATCTTCCATCTGTGTAAACTTTTCCGGACTGATCTCTCCCTTCACCAGTTTCGGCAGTGCTTCTCCTAAAGTTTCTTCCTGCAGGACAGAATTCCATTTCACCTGATAGTTAGGTACCAGCTGGGGATTTTCCTTATAAGCCTGAACATAATCTTTCACGATCTGATTTTCGTAGGAAGCCTGTTCCTCCAGAAAATCTTCTTTTTCTGACTTATTCAGCATGGTCCTGAATTTCAGAAACTCTATCGCTCCCTCTTTCACCTCCTGGCTGTAGCTGGATACTACCGCCCATCCAAAAGTTTCCGGAGAGCCCACAAGTTTATTGCCAGGAAAAGGTGAAAAACGTATCTTGTCCACCATATCTTCCGGGATCTGATCGATCATCCAGTACCCGTTGGGGACCATAGCTGTTTTTTCTGATATAAAATTGCGGTAAGAAACGTCAAAGTCCGTATGAAGAGCATCTTTAGTAGTATAGGAAAAAAGCTTCTTCAACGTCTCTGCAAGTCGCAGTCCGGAGCTATTCTGATAACTTTCCGGGTACAGTTTCTCCATAAAATCTGCTCCTTCCTGGGAATCTGCCAGTTCTGCCGTTGCCAGAAGCATAGGCGCCCAGGCTGTCCCTTCTGTATGAAGAGCCAGGGGTACAATTCCGGCATTTTCCAGTCTGTCGCAGCATTCCCAGAATTCCTCCCATGTTTCAGGAAATTTTTCTATACCAGCTTTCTGAAACAATTCCTGATTCCAGAAGACGCCGCTGCATGCAAACATGGCGGTGCTCAAGGGCGCCAGATAAATACTTCCATCCTCTTCGCTGCAGGCTTTTAAAACAGAAGGCTCTATCATACTTTTCCACTCTTCATCGTTTTCTATATAGGGAGCAAGATCCTCTATCCGCTCTTCTTTGATCATCATCTGATAAAAAGAAGGCAGCATTCTCAGATCTGTGATCACTGCAGGAAGCTGGTCTGTTACATTTAACCGCTTCAGGTTCTTCCGATATTCTTCTTCCGTTTCCATGATCCACTTTACGTCCACATAGTAAGTTCCTTTATATGCCTGATTAAATTTTTCTATTACTTTATCCTCATTCCTGTTCCCCGTACTGGGATCTACTGTCAGGATCATAGGAATGGATATTTCCTTTTTTTCCGTTTTTTCCGGCTCTGTCTGTTCCTTCCGGCATCCTCCCAATCCCAGGGCAAGGACTCCTGATAACAGCAGACATAGTATTTTACTGTTCATAACCTTCCTCTCCATCTGCAGGCAATTTGATCACACATCTGGTTCCCTGCGCCAGAACCTCATAGTAAACCTCTACCTGATCTCCATATTTCAGTCTGAGTCTTGTAGCGATATTCGTCACACCGTAGCCTTGCTTTTTATCCGGAAATACCTTCTTCATCTCAGATACAGGCATGCTTCCAAGGGCATTTACTTTCTCTGCGATTTCCAGATCCATAGGTTTTCCGTTATTATATACTGAAAATGTAAGTTTTCCGGAAAATTCTCCTGCGTTGATCTGGATAAGTCCTCCTTCAAAAATATCGCTGAATCCATACTTTATGGCATTTTCTGCAAGAGGCTGCAATATCAGTTTCAATGTCCGCCTCTTTTCTATACCTGGCTGACAGGAAATTTCGTAGGAAAACAGATCTTCATTTCTGATCTTCTGGATCTCCAGATAATTTTTCACATTATCCAACTCATCTTCTACCGTAACAATATCGCTTCCTTTGCTCAACGACAGCCGCAGATATCCGGACAGTGCCTGTATCATTTTCATGGTGGTTTCCTCGCCGTTGATCCTGGCAAGCATATAGATGGTATCCAGCGTATTATAAAGAAAATGCGGTTTGATCTGACTGATCAGCATATTCATCTCACTTACACGCAGCTCTTTTTCCTGCTTCTTGATCTCAGTCAGAAGCTTTTCTATATTTCCCAGCATTTTATTGTAGGATTCTCCGATCTGGTCCAACTCCGTATTCGTATGGATCGATATTTTATGGCTGAAGTCTTTTCCATCAAAGGATGTCATCTCCCTGCTGATCATCTGGATGGGTTTTGTAAATATCCTGGAGAAATAAATACTGACGGCTACTGCTATAAGGATCACAATAGCATATATCCCCGCCAGAACCAGAAAAATCTGATTTAATCCCTTGTCCAGGACCTTATTGGGTACCAAAGTAAAAATGATCATTCCGCTTTCCTTCTGCCGGTATGCCTGAAGAATGCCTCCCGCCCCTTTATATCTGGTCAGGATCACACCGCTGCCATTTTCCTGCACCAGACTAAGGATTTTCTCCTTATCCTTTTCCTGCATCCGGAAATTCTCAGGATAATGCTGCATAAAAAACGTGCCATTCCTGCCAAGTATCCCGATAGCCACATCTTCTTCCGTACCGGATTCCGTCTCTATGATACCTTCCAGGAACCCGTCATTCATCTTAAAGAAAATCATTCCCGGCTCATGAGAATACTCCATATTTCTTACATATCTTCCTATAAACAGGGCCTCTTCTCCTGTGCCAAACAAAGTATCACGGGCCAGAAACCACTTTGTCTGCGCATAAGTCCCTGCCAGTGCCTCCTCCAGGCCACTTTTTTGAAAATCTTCATAGGAGATCTTTGAATAAGATTTTGTGTAAACATTTTTCTTGTTATCTACATAGCAGTACTCATCTATATCCTCCAGATCCAGGTAAGCAAAATATTTACTCAGAGCATTCTTCTCTACTTCTTCCAGTTCCCTGGATCTTAAACTTTCCTGAACAGCGTCCTCCATAATACACTCTGCCGTAGTCTCGTCTGACCGGGTATAGAGATAATCCAGAGTAATCCCCATTTTTTCATTCATAAACTCATAGTTATCCACAATGACCTCTGTCACATTTTTCCGCATGAACTGCCAGACCCCCACAGAAGACAGAAGAATTGTCAACGCCAGGAGCAAAAGTGTATAAGTCAGATATTTTTTCTGTATATTGGAAATCTTTCTTTTTCTCATAATTCGGATTCCTTTTTATATTCACTGGGCAGCTTTCCGGTATATTCCTTAAAAAGATGGGAAAAATAGGAGGGATTTCCGATTCCAACCCGCTCACATATATCCCCTATGCTGATATCTGCTCCTTCCAGCAGTTCCCTGGCCTTTTCCATTCTTTTTTTCATCAGATATTTCTTAAAAGTCATATGAAAAGTATTTTTAAAAACTCTTCCAAAATAAACAGGATTCAGATACACCTGCTCTGCCACAGAAACAATAGAAAGCCCTTCATCATTAAGATGTTCTTCGATATAAGCCACTGCCTCAGACATATAATCTTTAAAATATGTCATCTCATTTTTCTCGATCTGTTCTTTTCTCTGCCGTATAGCTCTGCATAAGATCTTGTAACACACATCTACAGCCTTGGCTGCTGTCAGATTCTGCATATTTCTATAATAATTCTGGAACTGTTTTTTCAGTTCTTCCGTCATTCCATAAGAATCTTCCACAGCAAATTCTGCTCTTACCATTACCCTGTGTATATATCCACACTGGACCTCTTCTCCCTTTGGCAATCCATAAATAAACTGTACAAAGGCCGCCTTTAACCCTTCGTCATCATTACGTCTTACTGCATTTAAGATAGAAAGTTCTGCGTTTTCCACCAAGGCCTTGTCCGCTTTATCGTCTGTTTCCTCAGGCAGGGTAAAGGCACTTGCCCCTGACATGCTTGCCAGTTCAAAAAGTTTTCTGGCCTCTGTATAGCTTCTTTTAATCCCGTGTATCCCTTTATAAGGCTTGGATATTGAAGCCAGAACCGGCTGTTTCTCTTTGTTTTTGATAAATTCTAAAATCTGTTTCAGATCTTTTACAGAGGAATTTTCTCCTGTTTTGATGATAAAGGCAAAATTTCCTTCGTCATTTTCAAACTTCCAATAATAAAACTGTTCTCTTATTTTCTCTTCCAAAAGCTGGATCAAAGCAAATCTGGCTGCTTCATAGTCCAGAGAATGGGTTATTTTATAGGTCAGATCCAGATCGGTACATACCGTTATAAATCTGTCTTCCTCCTCAAGATCACTGCCTAGTATACGAAATACCTCTTCAGTCTTTTCCTCCGAAATATTTCCCTGCACATATTTCTGTACAATCACCTGGAGAAAACTGTAGGAATCTTTGATCATCAGGTTCTGCCAGCTGCTGTACTTTTCTTCATTCTTTATCTGTTCTGTACACGTTTTCCAAGCCTGTCTCATAGTTTCTTTCAGCTTTTCATCATTCACAGGTTTTAAAAGGTAAGCAAACGCTCCAAGATCACATGCCTGCTGGGCATATTCAAAATCCCGATAGGCGCTGAGTACGATAAACAGACAGTTTATATTTTCTTTTTCTATTTCTTCCATGACCATAAGACCGGAAATCTGTTTCATTCTGATATCTGTTAAAACTACATGGGGCCGTTTTTCCTTAATAATCTCTATGGCCTGTTCGCCATTCCTGGCGCTTCCTACTACTTCAAATCCCATCCCCTTCCAATCATAAGTTTTGATCAATCCCTCCAGCAGAATAGGTTCATCATCTACGATAACCAGTTTTAATAATCTCATCTTTTTCTTATCTCTCCCGATTCTGAAAAGAGGCTGCGCAGAAAACTCTGCAGCAGCCTCTTCTCACATATCTGCGAAGCAGATCTGGTTCCGATCCGCATTCTGTTTATTCTTCTATTAATTCAGCTTCTTCTTCGTCTTCAGAAAGTTCCGCCTCATCTTCCTGCAGAACGCTTTCATCTACAGTTTCCTGATTTTCAGCAGGCTCTTCCTGGATATCCTCCTCCAGTTCCAGAGTTTCTTCCTCTTCCTCCTGGATCAGATCTGTATCCAGACGGATATTGGAATATTTCTTCATTCCGGTTCCGGCTGGGATCAGCTTACCGATAAGAACGTTTTCCTTCAGACCGATCAGCGGGTCGATCTTGCCCTTGATAGCTGCCTCAGTAAGAACCTTTGTAGTCTCCTGGAAGGAAGCGGCAGACAGGAAGGAGTTGGTTGCCAGAGAAGCTTTGGTAATACCAAGCATTACCTGTTTGCCCTCTGCCGGCTCTTTGCCTTCTGCGATCAGTTCCTGATTTTTCTCCTCAAAGTCCAGAACATCTACCAGTGTTCCAGGCAGGAACTCTGTATCTCCGTTGTCTTCCACACGGATCTTCTTCAGCATCTGGCGCACGATAACCTCGATATGTTTATCGTTGATCTCAACACCCTGGAGACGGTAAACTCTCTGCACCTCGCGGAGCATGTAATCCTGTACCGCACGGACGCCTTTGATACGAAGGATATCGTGAGGATTTACAGAACCTTCTGTCAGCTCGTCGCCGGCCTCCAGATAATCGCCGTCCTGAACCTTGATACGGGAGCCGTATGGGATCAGGTAAGTCTTAGACTCTCCGCTCTCGTTGTCTGTCACAATGATCTCACGTTTCTTCTTGGTATCCTTTAATGTGGCAACACCCTTGATCTCTGTGATAATGGCAAGTCCCTTAGGCTTCCTTGCCTCAAAAAGCTCCTCTACACGAGGAAGACCCTGGGTAATATCGCCGCCGGCCACACCGCCGGTATGGAAGGTACGCATGGTCAGCTGTGTACCTGGCTCACCGATAGACTGGGCCGCGATGATACCGATAGATTCACCAACCTGTACCGGCTCGCCGGTAGCCATGTTTGCGCCGTAACATTTTGCGCAGACGCCGATCTTGCACTTACAGGTAAGGATGGTACGGATCTTCACTGCATCGTAAGGTTTCCCGTCTTCTCTTACTCCGTCTTTTACCACACGGGCGGCGCGTTTCGGAGTGATCATATGGTTGGCCTTAACGATCACATTGCCGTCTTTATCTTTAATTGTCTCGCAGGAGAAACGTCCTGTGATACGTTCCTGGAGACTTTCAATCTCTTCTTTACCATCTGCAAAGGCTTTTACCCACATACCCGGGATTTCATCTTTGCCCTCACAGCAGTCTACTTCCCGGACGATCATTTCCTGGGAAACGTCAACCAGACGTCTGGTAAGGTATCCTGAGTCGGCTGTACGAAGGGCTGTATCGGACAGACCTTTACGGGCTCCATGAGCGGACATAAAGTATTCCAGTACGTCCAGACCTTCACGGAAGTTTGACTTGATAGGCAGCTCGATGGTATGACCGGTTGTATCGGCCATCAGACCACGCATACCTGCCAGCTGTTTGATCTGCTTGTCAGATCCACGGGCACCGGAGTCCGCCATCATGTAGATGTTGTTATACTTATCCAGTCCGTCCAGCAGAGCCTTCGTCAGGGCGTCGTCAGTCTTCTTCCAGGTATCTACAACTTCTTTGTAACGCTCTTCCTCTGTGATGAGACCACGTTTGAAGTTCTTAGTGATCAGGTCTACGGTATCCTGCGCCTGTTTGATCATCTCCGGTTTCTGAGGCGGCACGGTCATATCAGAAATAGATACGGTCATAGCCGCTCTTGTGGAATACTTGTATCCCATAGCCTTAATGTCATCCAGAACCTCGGCAGTCTTGGTAGCGCCGTGGGTATTGATAACTTTTTCCAGGATCTGTTTCAGCTGCTTCTTACCTACCAGGAAATCGATCTCCGGAAGAAGTTCATTTCCCGGGATGCTTCTGTCTACAAATCCCAGATCCTGAGGAAGGATCTCATTAAAGAGCAGACGTCCCAGAGTGGAATGTACATTTCCCTGGATCACCGTGCCGTCGGGCATGGCCTTCTTCTGTCTTACAACGATCTTGGTCTGAAGGGTGATGGCCTGGTTTTCATAGGCCAGGATCGCCTCGTTCACACTCTTAAAGGCTTTCCCTTCTCCCTTGCTTCCCGGTCTTTCCTGGGTCAGATAATAAATACCCAAGACCATATCCTGTGAAGGAACGGCCACCGGACCACCGTCAGAAGGTTTCAGCAGGTTGTTTGGTGACAGCAGAAGGAAACGGCACTCTGCCTGGGCTTCCACAGACAGCGGAAGGTGAACAGCCATCTGGTCGCCGTCAAAGTCTGCGTTGAAAGCTGTACACACCAGAGGGTGAAGCTTAATGGCCTTACCTTCTACCAGGATAGGCTCGAAAGCCTGGATACCCAGTCTGTGAAGAGTAGGCGCACGGTTTAACATAACCGGATGTTCTTTGATAACATCTTCCAGTACATCCCAAACTGCCGGTTCCAGTTTCTCTACCATCTTTTTGGCATTTTTAATATTGTGAGCGGTGCCGTTTGACACCAGTTCTTTCATAACAAAAGGTTTAAACAGCTCAATCGCCATTTCTTTTGGCAGACCGCACTGATAGATCTTCAGTTCCGGACCTACTACGATAACGGAACGTCCGGAGTAGTCTACACGCTTGCCCAGCAGGTTCTGACGGAAACGGCCGGATTTACCTTTCAGCATGTCAGAAAGGGATTTCAGAGCTCTGTTTCCAGGACCTGTAACGGGACGGCCCCGGCGTCCGTTGTCGATAAGGGCATCTACTGCTTCCTGGAGCATTCTCTTTTCGTTGCGGACGATAATATCGGGAGCTCCCAGCTCCAGCAGTCTTTTCAGACGGTTGTTTCTGTTAATGATCCTTCTGTACAGGTCGTTTAAGTCGGAAGTAGCAAAACGGCCGCCGTCCAGCTGTACCATAGGACGCAGATCCGGAGGGATTACCGGAACTACCGTCATGATCATCCACTCCGGTCTGTTTCCGGATTCACGGAATGCTTCTACAACTTCCAGACGTTTGATGATACGGGCTCTCTTCTGCCCTGTGGAATCTTTCAGTCCTGCTTTCAGTTCTGCAGACTCCTTCTCCAGATCAATAGCCTCCAGCAGTTCTTTGATGGATTCGGCGCCCATTCCCACACGGAAAGTCTCGCCGTATTTTTCTCTTGCGTCCTGATATTCTTTCTCTGTAAGGACCTGTTTGTACTGGAGATCCGTAGTACCCGGATCCAGTACGATATAGCTGGCAAAATACAGGACTTTTTCCAGTGTCCTGGGTGACAGGTCCAGGATCAGACCCATTCTGGAAGGGATTCCCTTAAAATACCAGATGTGGGAAACCGGCGCTGCCAGCTCGATATGTCCCATACGCTCTCTGCGGACAGAGGACTTGGTAACTTCCACGCCGCATCGGTCACAGATCACGCCTTTGTAACGGATTTTCTTATACTTACCGCAGTGACACTCCCAGTCCTTGCTTGGTCCGAAAATCCTCTCGCAGAAAAGTCCGTCCTTTTCTGGCTTCAATGTTCTATAATTAATAGTTTCTGGTTTCTTTACCTCACCATGAGACCATTCCCGGATCTTCTCCGGAGATGCCAGTCCAATCTTGATGGCATCAAAGGTCAATGGCTGATATACCTCTTTGTTTGCTGTTTCTGGCATTGCGGACTCCTTTCCTATTACTCTTCGTCAAGAGTATCATCTAAACCTAAGAATACTTCATCCTCTTCTTCCGGTTCTTCTTCAACATCCACCAGCTCTTCGCCCTCAAACTCCTGTTTGGTAAAGCCATGGCCGGCATAGTCCTCATTATCTCTGCCTCTGGAATCCCCTTCGATGATATGGCGCATATCTGTGTCGCCGTAATCTACGTTTTCCATGATCTCTACTTCTGTCATATCTTCTCTCAGGACTCTTACATCAAGACCCAGGGACTGAAGTTCCTTCAGAAGGACCTTAAAGGATTCCGGTACTCCCGGTTCAGGAATATTGTCACCCTTGATAATAGCTTCGTAAGTTTTCACACGTCCGATCACATCATCGGATTTCACGGTCAGGATCTCCTGAAGGGTGTAGGATGCACCATATGCCTCCAGAGCCCAAACCTCCATCTCTCCGAAACGCTGACCGCCGAACTGAGCTTTACCGCCCAGAGGCTGCTGGGTTACCAGAGAGTATGGACCTGTAGAACGCGCGTGGATCTTATCATCTACCAGATGATGGAGTTTCAGGTAATGCATGTGTCCGATGGTTACAGGACTGTCAAAGTACTCTCCTGTACGTCCGTCTCTCAGTCTTACCTTTCCATCTCTGGAAATCGGAACTCCCTTCCACAGTTCTCTGTGAGCCTTGTTCTCATCCAGGAACTGCATAACCTCCGGGCGAAGGGTATCCTGATATTTTGCACGGAATTCTTCAAAATCTTCTGTATTTACATAATCGTTAGCCAGTTCCAGAGTATCCTGGATATCTACCTCGTTGGCGCCGTCAAATACCGGAGTAGCGATATTGAAGCCCAGGGCCTTTGCCGCAAGACTCAGATGGATCTCCAGCACCTGTCCGATGTTCATACGGGAAGGCACGCCCAGAGGGTTCAGCACGATATCCAGCGGACGGCCATTAGGCAGGAAGGGCATATCTTCTACCGGAAGCACGCGGGAAACAACACCCTTGTTTCCGTGACGTCCGGCCATTTTATCGCCTACGGAGATCTTTCTCTTCTGAGCAATGTAGATACGCACTGCCTCGTTTACGCCTGGAGAAAGCTCATCTCCATTTTCTCTTGTGAACACCTTGGCATCTACTACGATACCATATTCCCCGTGAGGAACCTTCAGCGAAGTATCTCTTACTTCTCTGGCCTTCTCACCGAAGATGGCACGGAGCAGACGCTCCTCTGCAGTAAGCTCTGTCTCTCCCTTAGGAGTAACCTTACCTACCAGGATATCTCCCGCGCGGACTTCCGCACCGATACGGATGATACCTCTTTCATCCAGATCTTTCAGAGCGTCGTCACCTACGCCTGGAACGTCTCTTGTGATCTCTTCCGGACCCAGTTTGGTGTCTCTGGCCTCTGCTTCATATTCTTCTATATGAATAGATGTATATACATCATCCATAACCAGTCTTTCGCTTAAGAGAACCGCATCCTCGTAGTTATAACCTTCCCAGGTCATGAATCCGATCAGAGGGTTCTTTCCAAGAGCCAGCTCTCCCTGGGAAGTAGAAGGGCCGTCTGCGATCACATCACCGGCCTCTACATGCTCGCCCTTGGACACGATAGGTCTCTGGTTGTAGCAGTTGCTCTGGTTGCTTCGCATGAATTTTGTCAGATGATAAACATCTCTTGTTCCATCATCATTTTTGATAATGATCTCTTTGGAAGCCGCGCACTCTACTGTACCGGATTTCTTTGCAGTCACACATACGCCGGAGTCTACCGCGGCCTTGGCTTCCATACCGGTTCCCACAACAGGAGCTTCGGTAGTCAGAAGAGGCACTGCCTGACGCTGCATGTTGGAACCCATAAGGGCACGGTTGGCATCGTCATTCTGCAGGAACGGGATCAACGCTGTAGCCACAGAAAATACCATCTTAGGAGATACGTCCATGTAATCAAACATCTGACGTTCATATTCCTGAGTCTCTTCTCTGTAACGTCCGGATACATTTTTACGGATAAAATGTCCTTCTTCATCCAGAGGCTCATTCGCCTGGGCAACATGGTAATTATCTTCTTCATCAGCAGTCATATAAACAACTTCATCTGTTACCCTTGGATTCTTAGGATCAGACTTGTCGATTTTTCTATATGGCGCTTCTACAAATCCGTATTCGTTGATTCTTGCATAAGATGCAAGGGAGTTGATCAGACCAATGTTTGGTCCTTCAGGAGTCTCGATAGGACACATTCTTCCGTAGTGGGAATAGTGAACGTCTCGAACCTCGAATCCGGCACGGTCACGGGACAGACCTCCTGGGCCCAGTGCAGACAGACGTCTCTTGTGTGTCAGCTCGCCCAGAGGGTTGTTCTGATCCATGAACTGAGACAGCTGGGAAGATCCGAAGAACTCTTTCACAGCAGCCGTCACAGGCTTGATGTTGATCAGAGACTGAGGTGAGATCCCCTCGATATCCTGTGTAGTCATTCTCTCACGGACTACTCTTTCCAGTCTGGAAAGACCGATCCTATACTGATTCTGGAGCAGCTCTCCTACAGAACGGATACGGCGGTTGCCCAGATGGTCGATATCGTCATCTGTTCCCAGACCGTATTCCAGATGCATATTATAATTAATGGAAGCCAAAATATCTTCCTTGGTGATATGCTTCGGGATCAGTTCATGGATTTCCTGATGGATAGCCGCTTTGATGTCGTCCATATCCTCATTCTCATCCAGGATCTTTGCCAGAACCGGGTAATATACTAATTCTGTAACATTTAATTTCTTTAATTCTTCTTCGCTCAGGTCCACATAATTTGTTATGTCAACCATCATGCTGGAAAGGACTTTGATATTCCGTTCCTCTCCCTGGATCCAAACATAGGGAACAGCCGCATTCTGGATCTGATCTGCCAGTTCCTTGGTCACTGTAGTGCCTGCCTCGGCAATGATCTCTCCAGTAGTGATGTCCACTACTTCTTCGGCAAGCTTGTGTCCTGCAATACGGTTACGGAGCATTAATTTCTTGTTGAATTTGTAACGTCCTACCTTTGCCAGATCGTAACGGCGGGGATCGAAAAACATACTGGTGATCAGGCTTTCCGCACTCTCCACCGCCAGAGGTTCGCCTGGACGGATCTTCTTGTATAATTCCAGCAGACCTTCCTGATAATTTTCAGAAGTATCTTTTGTAAAGCTGGCTAAGATCTTAGGTTCTTCTCCGAACAAATCTATAATTTCCGCATTGGTGCCAATTCCCAGTGCACGGATCAAAACAGTAATGGGGACTTTTCTTGTTCTGTCTACACGTACATAGAATACGTCATTGGAGTCGGTTTCATATTCCAGCCATGCGCCTCTGTTTGGGATCACAGTACAGGAATAGAGGGTTTTGCCCAGTTTATCATGTGCAATTGAATAATAAATACCGGGAGAACGCACCAACTGGCTGACGATTACACGCTCAGCTCCGTTGATCACAAATGTTCCGGTCTCTGTCATCAGCGGCAGATCACCCATGAAAATCTCATGTGTGGTAATTTCGCCGTTTTCCTTGTTGTGCAATCTCACCTTTACCTTCAATGGTGCGGCATAGGTGGCATCTCTCTCCTTACACTCTTCGATGGAATACTTTCTTTCTTCCACACACAAAGTAAAGCCAATAAACTCTAAGCTTAATTTACCACTGTAATCAGCGATAGGAGATATGTCTTCAAAAACTTCATTCAGTCCTTCGTCCAAAAACCACTGGTAAGAATCTTTCTGTACTTCGATCAGGTTCGGCATTTCCAGAACTTCCTTCTGGCGCTGGTAGGTCATTCTCATGCTCTTACCACTAGTTACGGCACGGATTCTGTTTTTCTCCATTGACGTTTCACCCCTTGTATGTTTTAATTTATTTATGTGGAAGTCTTTTTTGTTAGACTTCCAGGCATAACTTGCCATAATAGTGCATTTCTCACTATATCACAATTCGTCAAGCATGTCAACAGATATTTTTCCAAACTTTTACATATACATGATCGCGCCGCCATGGGAGCACCTGAGAGAGAAACTCACACCGTCATGATCTCCCCAACGGCGCAGGCCGAATAGCTGCCTATATGAAAAAAACTGCCTGCAGACTGTTCTTTAGCAGCCTGCAGGCAGTTTTATCTTCTCAATCGTCCAAAAGCAGTTCGCCCTTATCTTACATTTTTTTCTTTAACGCTCTTCTCTTATTTGCATACCAGATGATCACGCCTACATAAACGGCTGCCGCGCAGACACCGATGATATAAGCGCCTGTCCATGGAATGTTGAAACCGATCTTTGCGTTTGCGATATAGGTAATGGTAACGAATGCGTACCATGCGCCCGGGATCAAAGGCATCCAGGCAAATTTGGCTTTTCCGTTTTCAAACATCCAGACAGAGATCGCCAGGAACGCGAACAGTGACAGAGTCTGGTTAGACCATGCGAAGTAACGCCACAGGATATTAAATCCGTTGGCATTCATCTTGGCAAATACCAGGATCACTGCAACCAGTACAAAGATCACTGCAGCCAGTCCCATACGTTTTGCCTTGGAAGTCTGGTCAATATGGAAAGACTCCGAAATCGCAAGACGCAGAGAACGAAGAGCAGTATCTCCTGACGTAATAGGAAGCACAATAACTCCCAGCAGCGCGATAATACCGCCTACAGGTCCCAGGATATTCTTACATACAACGCCGATAGTAGCGGTTGCCAGAGAAGCGTCTGCCGCCTGAAGTCCCAGATTGTAAACGCCCATAGCGCCTGCCGCCCATACCATAGCGATGAAGCCTTCCAGAACCATCATATTATAAAATGTCATGCGGCCCTGTTTCTCACTCTTCATAGTACGGGAAATGATAGCTGTCTGTGTGGAATGGAATCCGGAAAGGATACCGCAGGCAACTGTGATAAAGAAGATCGGGATAAAGTGGTTCGCATTAAAGTAATCGCTATAAGAAAGCACGCCGCCGTCTCCAGGCAATGTCCAGCTCCAGTTATCCCACAGTTCTACAAGGGGATATCCCTTTACAAACAGACCGATAAATACGCCCAGCGCGGAAAACAGCAGGATTGCTCCGAAAACCGGATAAATACGGCCGATGATCTTATCGATCGGGAATACAGTAGCGATCAGATAATAAACAAAGATCACACCGTAGATCACCCATGTAGAAACAGATGTGGCGGATCCGTCAAATCCAAAGACCTGAGTAGCCGCGATATCGCCAGGCGTATAGATAAATACTGCGCCAACCAGCAGAAGCAGCAGACTGCAGAACACCTGATATACGCCGTATACGCCTTTATTGCTGTATTTGCGGATCGTCTCAGGCATCTGAGAACCGCCGTCTCTTAAACAGATCATACCGGAGAAATAATCATGCATAGCGCCGCCGATGATATTTCCGATAGGTATTGTAATAAAGGCGATAGGTCCGAATAAGATACCCTGGATAGGTCCGAGGATAGGTCCGGTACCTGCGATGTTTAATAAGTTGATCAGACTGTTTTTCCACTCCCTCATGGGAACATAGTCTACACCATCCTGTTTGGTGTAAGCCGGCGTCTTTCTGTCGTCAGGCCCGAATACTTTTTCACAGAACTTTCCATACAGCGCTGCGCCTCCGAACAGAATGACAAGGCCGATGATAAAGGTAATCATGTCAATTCCTCCCTCTCGTTGAAGTTTTATTACACTAAATTAGTATATCAGCAAAGTTCCAAATTGTAAAGTTTTTATAATATAAAAATTGGCTATACTTCATATATTTTTTAGGAATATTTATTTTTTAATAATAATTTCTGCTCAGAATCGACAATTTCACGGCGTAAAAATCATTTTTCTCCGTCAATAAAGACAACCCTTCTGTCAATAAGCTTTTTAGCACAAGAAAACCGGGCAGATGATCTGCCCGGTTTTCTGTATAGGTAAAAATTTTCTCAGATTATTTAAGAGTAACTTTAGCGCCTTCGCCTTCCAGTTTAGTCTTAATCTCTTCAGCCTCAGCTTTAGAAGCGCCTTCTTTGAGTACCTTAGGAGCTCCGTCTACAACTTCTTTAGCTTCTTTCAGTCCTAAGCCTGTTACTTCACGAACAACTTTGATAACTTTAACTTTGTTTGGTCCAACTTCTGTCAGTTCAACATCAAACTCGTCTTTCTCTTCTGCTGCTTCTCCAGCTCCGCCTGCTGCTGCAACTACAACGCCTGCTGCTGCAGATACACCAAATTCTTCTTCACATGCTTTTACTAAATCATTTAACTCTAATACAGATAACTCTTTGATAGCTTCAATAAATTCAGCTGTTGTTAACTTTGCCATTATTATTTACCTCCGATTAAATTTTCTTTTTACTTCGCCTGTTTCTTTTACAGGCTCTCTCTTTTGTAAAACTGCTGCTCTTTATGCCTGCTGTTCAGCGATCTGATTAAGCACACGAGCAAAGTTTGCGATAGGAGACTGAATACTTCCAAGAAGTTTTCCAAGAAGTTCTTCTCTTGAAGGGATCTTGGACAGTGCTTCTATTCCTGCCTTATCGTAGTAAGTATCTTCTACGACACCGGCAACTAATTCCAGAGTAGGAACTGTTTTTGTGTATTTAGCAAGGATTCTTGCTGGAGCTGTAGCATCATCAGCACATACAGCCAGAGCGTTGGTTCCCTCTAAATGCTGGCACAGTTCTTCACATGGTGTTCCTTTGAATGCAAAGTTCATCATTGTGTTTTTGTAAACCTTGTATACAACACCAGCTTCTCTTAATTCCTTACGCATCTGAGTATCCTGCTCAACATTGATGCCCTTGTAGTTTACCAGCACTACGGAAGCCGCATCTTTAATGCTGTTGGAAATCTCTTCTACGACAGGTTTTTTAAGTTCTACTTTTGCCATGAATTGTGCACCTCCTTATTTTTTTAGGCTGCGCTGCTCCGGTCAGGACCTTCATCCCGGCCTCGAATAAGAAAAACCTCTTTGTCCGAAAGACAAAGAGGTATATATCAATCTTATATCCACAAAAGCCCTGGGCTTTCGTTTCACTGATTAAGAATGAACCTTTCCTCGGCAGGCGATCTCTCATTATACCTTACGGCACCTGCTGTCTTCGGCAGCTAATCCTTTGATAACATATCATAAACTTCCAGGCTTGTCAACAACTTTTTTAAGAAAACAGTCCCCGGAAGAAATCCAGGATCTTCTCAAAGAATCCCTTTACCTGCTCCTGGTCGATATTCAGGTTCAGATCCAGCCCGGCTATCTGATCATAAAGATTCTTCGCCTGTTCTTTCAGACTGTCGATATTCAGATCCAGTTTGCTAATCTTCTCCATCAGATCGATAATAGCCTGGCGGTCTTCCGGAGAAAGCTTGATCTCCATTTCCTGGGCCGCCTGATCCACTACATCGCCGATCTCCTCTGTGGTCGTAGCGCTTCCTTCCACCACTTCACCTTTTACCGCTCCGATAAGCTGTTCTGCTTTTTCCTGATCTCCTACATTCTCCGCCACCTGTCCGGTAACTACCAGTTCATTTGTGGCCGTATCTGCATTTTCTTCATTGACCTCTTCTCCGGTCATATTCTCATAAGCTTTAATAGCCCCTACCAAAGCCGCGGTACCGGAAATGTTAAAGGGTCCTGCAACCTTGATGTCCGCATTCTCGATCCCCGCCGTAGCCAGAGCGTTCTCATACATTCCCGGCGTACAGTAAGTAATATTGCTGGTAGTTACATGAATACCGTTCCCCTCTTTCTTTCCTTCCACCAGGACTGAAGAAAGAGCCCTGGAACCAATGATGCTGCTGCTCAGGTAAGAATCCAGATACTGGTGTTCATCTGCATTGGTAACCGTCGTCACTGTATAATTTTTCAGATCTTCTTCTGTAACGCCCAGAAGCCGCAGGACTGTCGCCCGCTCCTGTTGATTCAGATCTGCCCCCAGAGCTATATAAGGGACATCTGTATTTTTATCATTACCGGCTCCATATGCTGTAAGCGGAAGAGCCGCCGCTATCACGCCGGTTAATAAAACTGCTAAAATTCTTTTTTTCATGATCATACCATCTCCTCTATAAAGAGTTCTTTTTTGTAACGCTCTTTATTATAGCACAGTTTCTCTATTCTTACATCTAAACTTTCTGTGAATTATGGCAGCCTTTTGTATAGTGCCTAAACAAATTCTTCTTGCCCTTATTTTCCCCGAAGTGTTATGATAAAGAAAAACTATTTTTAAGGAGGAAGTCATTATGCCTATCGCCAATCAGGAAATGATACGTGATAATAACCGGCGTCTGGTCCTGGAATATATTGTGAATAACCCTCCTGTTTCAAGAGCCGATCTCTCCAAGCAGCTGAAACTGACAAAAGCCACGATCTCCGCCATTGTACAGGATCTTCTTGCGCAGAACCTGATCCTGGAGATTGGCAGCGCCAAAACCTCACTGGGACGAAAGCCTATTCTTCTGGAGTTTAACCAGCAGTACGGCTATGCCTTGGCCATAGACGTGCGTCCCCGGCAGATCCTGACCCTGATCTCCGATCTGAAAGGAGAAAACTGCCATGTGCAGGAATATCCTTTTCCTCCGGAAGTTCAGCTCCTTCCTCTTCTTTCCCGCATTATACAGGAAACCCTGGAACAGTATGAACAGAAAACCAGGAAAGTCCTTGGGATCTCTATAGGGATCTATGGGGTAGTCCAGAAGAACCAGGTCCTTTTTACCCCTTATTACCCCCTTCCCCACCCGGATCTGGGCCGTCTTCTGGAGGAGGAATTCCTCATTCCGGTTCTGGTGGAAAATGAAGCAAACCTTTCGGTACTGGGAGAATCCGCTTTCCACTGTAACTGCCGGAATATGATCCACATAAATGTTCATGACGGCATTGGTATGGGAATCCTGATCGACGGCCATCTGTATAAAGGAAAAGACGGTTACGCAGGCGAATTCGGACACACCATTTTATTTCCCGACGGAAAACCCTGCCCCTGCGGAAACCAGGGATGCTTTGAGCTGTACGCTTCAGAAAAAGCCATACTGGAAGAATATGGCAAACGTGTCGGAAAGGAAAAGGTCAGTATCGATGAGTTTCTTTCCGACTACAGTCAAAAGGTTCCCCAGGCTCACGATATGATGGAGCTTTTTGTAAAATATATGTCCATTGGCATCAACAATCTGATCAACACCTTCAACACCGACCTGATCGTGCTGAACAGTTCCTTTTCCAACTATATTCCGGATATCAATGCCAGGATCGTAGACTACCTGGCCAGACATCAGAACCGGAACTGCCGGATCATCCCTTCCAGCCTGCAGGACATCTCAGGTCTGATCGGCGGGATCCGGCTCGGCAGCGAGCACTTTCTGGATATCCGCCACCTGGAAATACGTACAAGTCCGCTAGATCTGGAGCATTGAAAAGGCTTTTTGCTCATTCATAAATCTTTTTAATTTCGTTCATGAAAACTTCACAACTTAAACATGATTTCAACATATTTGACGGATATACTAAAACCATAAAAATAATAAGAACAAATTATTTTTATATTTTCTTTTTCATATGTCGGCCCAACAGGGTCGGCTCTCCTTCCTTTAATATTTATAGAGAAAGCCATCGCAGCAAAACTGCGGTGGCTTTTACGTTCTATCTTTCCGAGAGACAGTTGGCCAGATCGGCAAAATCCCGGAGGGTCAGCGCCTCTCCCCGGATCCCGGAGGGAAATCCGCAGACAGATACTGCTCTCTCGATCTCATCTTTTGTAAAATCCAGATCCTGTGCGTTTTTCAATCCGTTTACCAGAGTTTTTCTTCTCTGATTAAAGGAAGCCCGTATGATCCGGAACATCAGCCGGGGATCTTTCACATCCACCGGAGGTTTTTCATGTCTGGAAAGGCGGATCACCGCGCTTCCCACCTTGGGTCTAGGCATAAAACAGTTCGGCGGCACATTAGCCACGATATAAGGACTGGCATAATACTGGACTGCCAGAGACAGGGCTCCGTAATCCTTGCTGCCCGGTCCTGTCTGCATTCTGTCCGCCACTTCTTTCTGAACCATTACAGTAATGGATTCTACCGGCACCTCTTCCTCAAACAACCCCATAATGATCGGCGTTGTAATATAATATGGCAGATTCGCCACAACCTTGATCGGTCTGCCCTGGTTGTGCTCCTCTGCCAGTTTTCTGATATCCACTTTCAAAATGTCTTCATTCAGGATCGTCACATTTTCATATTCGCTGAGGGTATCCTCCAGTATGGGGATCAGAGCCCTGTCAATTTCCACAGCAAAAACCTCTCTGGCGCTGGAAGCCAGATACTGGGTCATGGTCCCGATCCCGGGACCGATCTCCAGTACAAAATCCTCTTTTGTGATCTCTGCCGCATTTATGATCTTATCCAGAACGTGAGTATCAATAAGGAAGTTCTGCCCGTACTTTTTCTGAAAAACAAACTCATATTTCTGAAGGACCTCTATGGTCTTCTTAGGGTTTCCCAGATATGGGGCTGTCATTTTATTTTCCTCCCTTAAATATCAAAATCTTTTTCATACAGCATGATCCTGCCGCTTTCATCCAGATGACGCTTGCCCACTCTTTTTCCCGGACGGCGTCCTTTCTTTGCGGCTTTTTTCAAAGCCTCGTCCATCATTTCCCTTACCATGCCTATGGATACCGGATTTTCCTCATTCTGATTGTCTCCGATCAGAGTATAGAGTGCCAGCACCGCCATATCATCGATCTTATATCCCAGTTCTTTTGCATATGTTTTGGCAAAAGATACAAGCTCGTCATTGGTAAACACCGGGATCACAATACGGGAATCAAACTTTTTCATAAACTCCGGATATTTTTCTTCCAGATCCCGGATTCCCGGTTTCAGGTCTTCCAGTATCACCGTAAGCCGGTTTGTCTTAAATTCCATGGCTTTGGAAAGATTTTCCACAATATCTGCTTCCAGGGCTCCTGCATGTTCTATCACCAGGAAACCTCCGGAAAGTTTATCTACTACCGCCGCCGGATCTTTCTTATTCAGTTCTTCCGCTTCAATGTAGGCCACCTTTGCTCCCTGCATCTGGCGCTCCTTACACAGTGCCTTGATCAGGCCTTCGGAAAGTTTGGTCTTTCCGGAACCTTCTCTTCCGGTAACAATGATATTTCCGGCCTGGGAAGTTCTGGAGCAGGCGGATTCCTGGGCTGTATCCAAAGCTTCATTGATCTGCTGGCTCATACCGGGAACCGGTGCAAAATATGTAAAAAGCCTTCTATGTTCCTCTTCTGTAAGGTGATGGCGCATTAAGCCTTCCACCGCTGTTCCGAAAGCAGATGGCTGGGATACCGGCGCTGCTGTTTCTTCTGTCTCTTCTATTTCTTCTCCAGATACCTCTGCCTCTTCCTGCTCTCCCTGCTCTTTAGGAAGAACTGTGGTTTCAAGTTCCTGTTCCAGGGCACAAGACAGATCGATCTCACCTAAAGCTTCCCGCACCTGATCATCCGGAATCACCTTAGTCTCCTGAAGATCTGCCTGGAATCCTTCCTGCTGCTCAGGAGATTCCTCCTGGACAGGCGCTTCTTCTTTTTCAGAGACTTCAGCGCTCTCTGCCTCGTCCATATCCTGGACCGGTTCTTCTATTGGCTCTGCAGCAGGTTCTTCCGCAGGTTCTTCTGCTGCCGGAACAGGCTCCTGGATCTCCTTAGAAACTTCCTCTGGCTCTGCGGCAGGCTCCTGGATCTCTTCTTTCTCTGCCGGAACCTCTTCCGGTTCCGGAGTTTTCTCCGGTTCAGAAACTTCTTCTGCTGTCTCTTCCAGAGGCTCCTGTACATTTTCTTCTTCAAATTCGGCCTCTTCTACAGCCTCCACCACAGGCACTCCGGACTCTGTATCCAGGATCTCTTCTGTAACGATCTCCCGGGTATCTCCCAGGGCCTCCTTGGCGTCTTTTTCAAACTCTTCTGCTTTTTCCATCAGAGCAGAAGCAATGGCGTCTGCTACCATGGCAGATTTTGCTGCCGCCGGCGCCGGGATCTCATCTTGCGCCTCTTCTCCTGTACTTTCTTCCGTACTCTCCGTCTCCGGTTCCAGTTCAGCCTCGGATATTTCCTGAACCTGAGGTTCCTGGATCTGCTCTTCCTGCATCTGTTCTTCCTGCGTCTCCGGTTCCCGGACTTCCTCCTGGGATTCTGTTTCCTCCTGGACAGACGGCTGGGAGCTTTCGGTCTCTTCTGCTACTGCCTGGGCCAATTCACTGGCAGTCTCTGCCAGAAGAGCTTCCAGATCCAGTTCCTTCTCCTTCAGATCTGTCTTAAAATCATCCGGATTCATATCTTCCTCTTTAAAAAGCTGGGACTGAGGCGCCTGGACTTTTACGGCAGACTTCATAGCTCCACCCATATGGAAAGGCTTCGGTTCTGATGGTTGTCCAAAACTTTCCGGCTCCAGATCTTTTACAACATATTCTTTTTTTCTGGCAGGTTCTTTCGTAGCCGCTGTTTCTTCTTCACCGGCATTTCTGCCCGGCAAAACATCCAGGATTTCCTGAGCGGCTTTATCCTTCAGCTCCTGTGTATCAGAAACCTGTGGGACAGCGTTCTCCTTAAGCTGAGAACCAGTTTTAGCAGCCTCGCCTCCAATGACGCTATTTATGATATCATTGATCTCTTTTTCCTGATCACCTGCCGGAGGCACAGAAGCCTTCACCACTTCCTGGGCAGCCTGAGCCGCAGCAGCCACTGCCTTGGCCGCAGATGCAGGAGAATATCCTTTCTGGAAGCGGTGATCATATTTATCCTGCTGTATAGGCGTCAAAGGCGTATATTTCATTTTCAGTTCCATAGCTTTTGTCACATACTTACCTTCACTGAACCACAGGATCAGATCGTCGCACTCTTCAATACAGGCTTCCTTTTTTCCTGCCTTTGCGTAAAGTCTTGCCAGTTCATAAGCCCATCTCTCTGTATATTCTCTGCTCTTGTATTCCTGCAGAATCGAGATCTGTTCTTCCAGAGGGGCCCTTTTTGCCCTGGCAAGTTTATATTTTAAAATATAACGGCTGTTGTCATTAGGAGAAATCTCCACAAACTGTTTATAATAATCTGCCGCCTCGTCAAAATTTCCCATTTTTATAGACAGCTCTACCAGACGGTATATCACTGTCCTCCCGATAGGCGCTCTGTGATGAGCCATTAAAAGCAGTTTCCGGCTGTCCTCATAGCGCTTATTGGCCTCATAGATCTCTCCCACCATACATAATGTCCTGGCACTTCTTACTCTGCGCCAGTCAATGGTGTCTACGATCTTAAGGGCGCCTCTGTAGTCCTGCCGGTCTACCAGATCATTTATTTCATCCAGTTTTGCCCTGTATTCATTCTTATCCACTTCGTTCACCTCTATACATTTTTATTCAAATAATGTCACCGAACCCTGAGGGTATAAGACTCCATAATTGATTTTAGTTTATCATACTGGATATGGTATGTCAAAGTAAATGATTGGAAGAGTCAAAAGAATTTTTCAAACAGAAAAAGGAGCATTCCCAAAGTCCTTTCAAAGGACTTTCCCGGAATACTCCTTCAGTTTTTATGAAATTATGAAAGTTTCTTATTACGCCCTGTCAAAGATCCTGGTCCTGTATCTGCCCAGAACAGAGATCAGGCAATTACCCAGGATACCGCAGGAAACCACTTCTCCGATACCTACCGTCAGCATCAGGAAGGGGATCGGCAGCGCCACGCCATAAGCATAGCGGAGGACAAAGGGTACAATACAGATGTTGGCCACAATAGGGGGAAGCACTGCAAAAAACCTGTTGGAATTTCTCAGATTATAAGTTCCCACTGCTCCTATAAGGGTAGCCAGACTTCCAAAGATCACATCCGGCAAAAGCCCTCCCCCGGTAATATTGCCGATCAGGCAGCCTACGAACAGCCCCGGTATGGCAGCCGGCGTAAAAACCGGCAGCACAGTAAGCATCTCTGAAATACGGATCTGCACTTCTCCGAAACTGATCGGCGCAAAGACAAAGGTCAGCACCACATAAATGGCAGCGATCATAGCCGCCTGAGTCAAAAAAATCACTTTCTTGTCTCTCATATTTAATTTTCTCCTTTAGTTTTGTTTTACGAGTGGAAGGTCTCGAACACTCGACTCATTTAACGCCGGAAATCGGCGGCAGCAAACCCGATAGACCTTGGTTTTGTGGGCTTTGCAGCGTGAGATAGTATAACACGGAAAAAATTGAAATGCAAGCTGTACCCATAATTTACCATCTCTGATGATGAATACACCGGCTATTTGGGGTTTGCTTTTGTTGCAATACTATCTATAAATTCTTTTTTATTCATAAAATCAGTGATTCAGCGCTGGAGCAAAACATCCTAAAGTCCCTCTATAATTCTTTTCATTGCAGGATAATCGGGAACCGGCACTACTCTGGTAATCTCCCCTGCCAGTTCCTCCACTGCCTGTCCGCCGCCTTTTTCCAGTGTCTCATAATTGCTGGTGCGGAATCCATGTTTCTCCCAGGCCAGTCTCTGCACATCTTCATCAAGGAGAGCTTCCGTCCCTTTTTTCCCCTGCTCATCCAGGGCGATATACACATGGGTGGACCAGACAGTGGGCGTAGGATAGATCATCACAATATCTTCTTTCAACTGCTCATAATCCTCCGGGTTTTCCGCGGCGAATTCCAGGATCTGGCTTTCATAGCCCGCGATCATAGGCTTTGCCCCTATTCCCATCTTCAGGAACTGATCGAAAATATCCGAAGATGAACTTTCCATATATCCAAGTCTTGAATAAATCTCCTTCAGTTCAGGCAGAACTTCTTCTACCGTCTGTTCATCTACAGCCTCTCCGCCATTAAGAACACTGGCCAGAAGGGCGGCGAACATATTTCCGGAGTTGGATTTCACCGGATCTGTTGTGTCTACAGAAATCCTTCCGTAAAGGTCTTTAAGGCCTATATCCGCCCATTGGGTATCTGCCATGATCATCTGGACAAGCTTCTCCATATCCATATAAAAGACACCGTTTTCCTCTGTCACTGCTCCCTGCTTTTGAAAAGCATCTTTAATGTTCTGATGGGTATACAGCACAATAGGCGTATTGAAAATAATCTGGTCCTGAACAGGATCCCCGATCTGATCTTCATACAAAGCCAGGGCAGTCTGGCTGGACGGGAAAAGATAATCCATATCCTTATGATCTGCAGTGACCATATCCAGAGAACCGGCCTTCGCATAGTCAAATTCTATATGATATTTTTTCTTCAGGATTTCCTGCACTTCTTCATCTTCAAAAAGCCCTGTTTTTTCTCCTCCCAGATATCCTCTGAGCACCTCTGTCCGGTTATTCTGGCTATAGAGATAATAACCTCCTCCCCCAAGGATCACCAGAATCAGGACCAGGACTCCTGCAATCTTTGATTTCATAAAGGTCCCTCCATCTTCATCATATTCTCGATCATTTGGATCTCTACATCCATGTCTGTCAGTTCATTCCTCATCATTCTCTGGAACTGCTGGTCAAAAGCCTTGTTGAGCATGGATATCGCCTTTTTCGTATTGGTTTTCAGACTTCTGGCGTCCGGCGTATCAAGACCGGAATTCTGAAGTTCCACATATTTTTTCAAAAGAGAGGAGGCTGTATCCTGATAATAATCGATAAATCTTCCCGCCATGGAGATCCTGTCCGGATTTTTTTCCAGATACGCCAGAATATTGGAAGAAGTCTTATAGAGTTTCCCGGATTCTTCCCTGATTTCCTGATCCTGGATCTTTTCCATAGATCTGCGGATACTGTCAAAATCCTCCTTTGCTTCTTCCAGCCTTTCCTTCAGATAAGCGGCGTCCGGCCTCATATCCAGGGGAATCTTTCCCTGGATCTTTTTCGGTTTCGTGATGAGAGAAAGCCCCAGGAACAATCCCCCCGCCAGAAGGACAGCCACGATAAAATTCCAGCCGATCCCAAGAAACAGAGCCAGAAACAGGGCTCCGGCGGCCAGTCCGCAAAAAATACTCCGCATAATTTCCCTTTTCTTCATCAGTTATACCCCTTTACACTTCTGAAGGCTCCGATCAGATCTTCCCGTCCGTCAAAAACTCTGGCGTTTGTAAACTCTGCCAGCTCCTCCAGCTGGCTTTCCTGGGCATCTCCAAACATAATGGAAAATACAGGCACATCCATCTGTTCCCGCCGGTAGAATTCCTGGAAATCCCTGATATCCGTAGATCCGTTGGACATGCCGTCTGTCATCAGGATCACTGCCGGCGTATACTGGGTAAGATCATAATTTTCCTTCATCTCTCTTAAAGCCTCCATGGCAGGAAGATAGATATCCGTTCCTCCCCCCGGTCTTTCCTCCTCCACCGCCTTATAAAGTTCCTCAAGACTTGCAGAGGAGGCATCTCTTGCTCCATAGGTATGAATGATTCCGTCGTCAAAAGTGATCACAAGATTTACGTCACGTTCTCCTGCCTGAAGGAAATTTTTCTCTGCGTTTTCCTGAAGGAGCACCTGGGCCATAGCCTGTACCAGCTGCTCGTTTCCTTCCCCTATCATACTTCCTGAAAAATCCAGGCAATAAGCCGTAAGGGACGGTTTCCTGAGTTTACTCTGATAAAGATTCAAAGCCTGGGTGAGGACCTCGGCGGAAGGCATGGTAATGGTGGAAAGGGTCCTGTCTGTATCGATCCCCCAGTCCGGGTTAAATATATCTTTATTTTCTTCCTTTACTCCCCCGTATCCTGTCCGTCTTCCGGTGCGCTGGATCTGATTCTGGACGCTCTCGGAAAGCAGATAGTCCTGAATCTTAAGAAATGCTTTTTCTTTTTTCTCTTTTCCATGATCCACATATCCCAAAGGGGAATCTGCAATACTCAGGCCATCGTAGGGATATACTACATAGAGAGGCTCTTTTCCTTCCTTCTCAAGGCTCTGGTTCGCGCTTATAATCAGACATTCATAATTGACCATAGCGTCATAATCCCCCTCCAGAAACATCTCCATAAGCCACTCAGAACTTCCGGAGCTTCTCTCAATCCCGGAAAGGAGCCTGGTCATATCCTGCTGAAGCTGCGGGTTGTCCAGATCCTCTGAAGTAATCGCGTCCTGTTTGCCCAGCAGCGCATACAAAAAGCCTATATAGGCGCTGGCGCCGGAATTAGACTGGGTAGCGCTGGTCATACAGAAAGACATTTTTCCCTCCTGTATGGCAGCCAAAAGATCCTTTACCGAGACCTCCTTCCCCACAAAACCCAATTCCTGGGCCAGACTTTTTCGGATTCCGAAAACCACAGGAGTGTTGGATACAGATTCTGTATGCTTCACCAAATGCTGCTGATCCCCCATGGAGATCCACAGACTGCTGGCAGGCCATACGGCGTCATAATCTGCGGCCCCCTCCTCCAGATCTCTCATAATGTCTACAGATCCCTGATAGCTGATTTCAATATTTACCTTGGTCTCTTTGGCGCATTCTTTTAAAATATCTTCTAATTCCCGGTTTTCTGAACCGGAAAGTATCCGAATGGTTTCTCCGGATCCAAAAGCAGTAAAGCTCTGCTGTTTCGAAGAATCTTTCCCGGACTGCCCGCCCTCAGGGCTGCTGCAGCCGGACAAGAGAAGAATCCCCGCCAAAAGCAGAGCAAATACCGCCTTTCCTTTTCTTTTTTCTGATCTCATAGATTTCCTCCCTGTACTTTTCTTTAAGTATAGCACAGAGATTTTTTCTCTTTGGTTAAAGCCTTGTGAAATTTATGTAAAAAGAGACTGTGCTGCCCGGCATTTTGCCGGACAATACAGTCTCTTAATGAAAACATTCGAAAAATTTTCTCTTATTTACCGATGGTAACCTTATCCAGGTGCCAGATCTCATCTACATACTGCTGGATGGTTCTGTCAGAAGAGAACTTACCTGAGCAGGCGGTGTTCAGCAACGCCATCTTGGCCCATCTTGCCTCATCTCTGTAGGCTTTTTCAACTTCTTCCTGAGCTTTTGCGTAAGACTTAAAATCAGCCAGGATAAAGTAGGTATCTGCTCTGTCACTGCTGTTGGTGTTCAGCAGAGAATCATAGATGTCGCGGAACAGATTGAAATCTCCGTGAGAATAGGTTCCGTTGATCAGCTGCATCAGCACGTTCCGGATATCCGGATCATTGTTGAAGTACTGCATCGGATCATAACCGCCGTTATTCTCATAGTTGATAACTTCATCTGCGGACAGACCGAAGATAAAGGCATTTTCCCTTCCAACCTCTTCTACGATCTCCACATTGGCGCCGTCCATGGTTCCCAGTGTAGGCGCGCCGTTTAACATGAACTTCATGTTTCCTGTTCCGGAAGCTTCTTTACTTGCGGTAGAGATCTGCTCGGAGACATCTGCTGCGGCAAAGATCATCTCTGCGTTGGAAACACGGTAATTCTCAATAAATACCACTTTCAGTTTTCCGTTAATAGAAGGATCGTTGTTGACCACTTCTGCCACAGAATTGATCAGTTTGATGGTCAGCTTCGCACGCTTATAGCCTGCCGCCGCCTTGGCGCCGAAAATAAAGGTTCTTGGATAGAAATCCATCTCCGGATGTTCTTTGATCTTGTTATACAGATACATTACATGAAGAATATTCATCAGCTGACGTTTATACTCATGAAGTCTCTTTACCTGGACGTCGAAGATAGAGTTAGGATCTACCTCGATACCATTATGCTCCAGGATATATTTTGCCAGGCGCACTTTGTTCTGATGTTTGATATTCATGAACTCCTGCTGAGCTCTCTTATCATCTGCATATACTTTCAGTTTTGCCAGTTCCGGCAGGTTTGTGATCCAGCCGTCTCCGATATGGTCGGTGATCCAGGAAGCCAGCAGCGGATTTGCATGAAGGAGGAAACGTCTCTGGGTAATTCCATTTGTCTTATTATTGAATTTCTCCGGATACATTTCGTAGAAATCCTTCAGTTCCTGTTTCTCTAAGATTTCTGTGTGCAGTTTTGCCACGCCGTTTACAGAGTAACCGCCGGCGATAGCCAGATGAGCCATCTTCACCTGTCCGTCATAGATGATCGCCATCTTGCGGATCTTCTCCTGATTTCCAGGATATTTTGCCTTGATCTCCTCAATAAATCTCCGGTTGATCTCCTCGATGATCTGATAGATACGCGGAAGCAGCTTGGAGAACAGCTCGATCGGCCATTTTTCCAGAGCTTCCGCCATAATGGTATGATTTGTATAAGCGCAGGTGTGGGTTGTGATATCCCATGCCTCGTCCCAGGACATGTTTTCTTCATCTACCAGGATACGCATCAGCTCTGCTACTGTCATGGTAGGATGGGTATCGTTCAGCTGGAAGGTCACTTTCTTCGGCAGATCGTGCAGATCGCTATGTTTCTTTTTGAATTTAGCGATAGCAGCCTGGATACTTGCAGAGATAAAGAAATACTGCTGTTTCAGACGCAGTTCCTTTCCGGCATAATGATTGTCATTGGGGTATAACACCTCTACAATGTTCTTTGCCAGATTTTCCTGTTCTACCGCTTTGTGGTATTCGCCTTTGTCAAAAAGGTCCAGGCGGAAGTCTGTGATCGCTTCTGCATCCCAGATACGAAGGGTATTTACGATCTTATTATTATATCCTACGATAGGCATATCATAAGGTACTGCCAGTACAGACTGGTACCCTTTCTGCACAAAATGCGTTCTTCCTGTAGCATGGTCATACTCTACGTCTACATAACCGCCGAATTTTACTTCTTTTGCATATTCCGGGCGGCGCAGTTCAAAGGGATAGCCGTTTTTCAGCCAGTTATCGGGAACCTCTACCTGATAGCCGTCTCTGATCTCCTGTTTGAACAGCCCATAGTGGTAACGGATACCACAGCCGTAAGCACAGTAGCCCAGAGTAGCCAGAGAATCCAGGAAACAGGCAGCCAGACGTCCCAGACCGCCGTTTCCAAGAGCCGGATCCGGTTCCTGGTCTTCTATAACGTTTAAATCAAATCCTAATTCATCTAAGGCTTCTTTCACCTCATCATATGCACACAGGTTGATCAGGTTGTTTCCCAGCGCACGTCCCATAAGGAATTCCATGGATAAATAGTAAACAATCTTCGGGTCGTCCTTCTCGTACTGTTTCTGTGTAAGCAGCCAGTTATCAATAATTACGTCCTTTACAGCAAGAGATACAGCCTGAAAAATCTGCTCCTGAGTGGCCTCATCAATGGTCTTTCTGTAGAGCATCTTCACGTTTTCTTTAACGCTTTTCTTGAATTCCTCTTTCTTAAAATGATTGTCTAACATTTCCTTTCCTCCTTCAGAGTGGTGAAGGCAAGTACTGCACACCTTCTTTTTTCACAAGAATAGGGCTGCCGCAACCAGAACCAGAGCTATTGAATTCCCCGCGACAGCCCTTTTTCTTATGAAAGTTTCTCAACGCCTAACTTCACGTTTTCTGAATTAATTTTCCAGTCTTTTTCGTAGCCGCTCACATTTCCGTAGACTACATCCTCTGCCAGGACTTCAGATCTGATCTGATCTTCATGGTTTCGGAAGATATTTTCGATCACCTGGTTGTCTCCAAGCGATACCCTGATCTTGTCAGTAACCTCAAATCCGGCCTCTTTTCTCATGGTCTGGATCTTGCTGATGATCTCCCTTACAAATCCTTCCTCGATCAGCTCAGGAGTCAGGTTTGTATCAAGTACTACTGTGATGTCATTATCGGATTCCGATACATACCCTTCTGTCTGTGCGGTATCAATGAGCAGGTCACTGTCTAATAATACTATTTCTTGTCCGTTTATGTCAAGTTTTAGCTGTCCATTTGCCTTTAATTCATCCATAGCCTGGTTTCCATCCAGCTCAGACAGCGCTTTTTTGATGCCGCCCAGGAATTTGCCGTATTTCGGTCCTACAGTCTTTAACTGAGGTTTGAAAGTATAGGAGGTAAAGGCTCTTACATCATCTGTAAATTCCATTTCCTTCACATTCAGCTCATCTTCGATGATCTCTTTGTAGAAGTCGGCCAGAGTAAAGTTTGCTTTTACAAACATTTTTCCGATAGGCTGACGGTTCTTGATATTGGCTGCGTTTCTGCATGCGCGGCCCATTACTACGATCTTCAGAAGATTGTCCATGTTCTCTTCCAGGTCTTTGTCGATCCATTCTTCCTGAACCTTAGGGAAGTCGCACAGATGGATACTTTCAGGCGCATTTTTGTCAATGCTTCTTACCAGGTTCTGGTAGATTTCCTCTGTAATGAAAGGAACCATAGGCGCTGCCGCCTTGCAGATAGTCACCAGAGCAGTATACAGAGTCATATAAGCGTTGATCTTATCCTGCTCCATTCCCTTTGCCCAAAAGCGTTCACGGCTTCTTCTTACATACCAGTTGCTCATATCGTCTACAAATTCCTGAAGAGCTCTGGCTGTTTCCGGGATCTTGTAATCATTTAAGTCCTGATCTACTTCTTTTACTACAGAATTCAGCTTGGACAGCAGCCATTTATCCATAACGGACAGCTTATCATAGTCCAGAGTGTACTTTGTAGCGTCGAACTCGTCAATGTTGGCGTAAAGTACAAAGAAAGCGTAGGTATTCCACAGAGTTCCCATGAACTTTCTCTGTCCTTCCTGTACGGCCTTGCCATGGAAACGGTTTGGCAGCCAGGGCGCGCTGTTTACATAGAAATACCAGCGGATAGCGTCTGCCCCGTATTTTTCCAGAGCATCAAAAGGATCTACCGCATTTCCCTTGGATTTGGACATCTTCTGTCCGTTCTCATCCTGAACATGGCCCAGAACGATTACGTTTTTATACGGAGCCTTGTTAAACAGGATAGTCGACTCTGCCAGCAGAGAATAGAACCATCCTCTGGTCTGGTCTACAGCCTCGGAGATAAAATCTGCCGGGAACTGCTGCTCGAACACTTCTTTATTTTCAAATGGATAGTGGTGCTGGGCAAAAGGCATGGCGCCTGAGTCAAACCAGCAGTCGATCACTTCCGGTACCCTGTGCATGGTCTTGCCGCATTTCGGGCATTTCATGGTAATTTCATCAATATAGGGGCGGTGGAACTCTACAGTCTTGGCTTTCTCATCACCGCTTCTCTCAAAAAGTTCCTGGCGGCTGCCGATGGATTCCATATGGCCGCATTCGCATTCCCATACGTTAAGCGGTGTTCCCCAGTAACGGTTGCGGCTGATCCCCCAGTCCTGAACGTTTTCCAGCCAGTCGCCGAAACGGCCTTTACCGATGCTTTCCGGGATCCAGTTGATGGTATTGTTATTCCGGATCAGATCATCCTTTACAGCAGTCATCTTGATGAACCAGGATTCTCTTGCATAGTAGATAAGCGGTGTATCACATCTCCAGCAGTGAGGATAGCTGTGCTCAAACTTCGGGGCTGAGAAAAGCAGTCCTCTTTTGTCCAGGTCTTTGAGTACTTCCGGGTCTGCCTTTTTGCAGAAAGTTCCGGCCCAGGGAGTTTCCTCTGTCATCTGGCCCTTTTCATCTACCAGCTGGAGTACAGGAAGGTCATATTTCTTCCCTACTTTATTATCGTCTTCACCGAAAGCCGGAGCGATGTGTACCACGCCGGTACCATCTGTAAGCGTTACATAAGTATCGCAAACTACATAATAAGCCTTTTTATTTAACTTCTTGAAGTTATACAGAGGCTCATATTCTTTATATTCCAGATCAGTTCCTTTATAAGTCTCCAGAATTTCGTAGGCAGGCGTTCCCTCTTCTCTCTCCAGAGAACCCAGTACGGTGTCCAGAAGAGCAGAAGCCATGTAATAAGTATAACCGTCTGCTGCTTTTACCTTTGCGTATTCTTCATCAGGGTTTACACAAAGCGCTACGTTGGAAGGCAGGGTCCATGGAGTTGTGGTCCATGCCAGGATATAGGCGTCTTCGTCTTTTACCTTAAAACGGGCAATGGCAGAACGTTCTTTTACATCTTTATATCCCTGCGCCACTTCCTGAGCGGACAGAGGAGTACCGCACCGCGGACAGTAAGGCACGATCTTATGTCCTTTATACAAAAGTCCTTTATTCCAGATCTCCTTCAGAGCCCACCATTCAGATTCGATATAATCATCATGATAAGTTACATAAGGATTTTCCATATCTGCCCAGAAACCAACCGTAGCGGAAAAGTCTTCCCACATTCCTTTGTATTTCCACACACTTTCCTTACACTGATCGATAAATGGCACCAGTCCGTATTCCTCGATCTGGTCTTTTCCGTCCAGGCCAAGCTTCTTCTCCACTTCCAGTTCTACCGGCAGTCCGTGGGTATCCCATCCGGCCTTTCTGGGAACCATATATCCCTTCATGGTACGGTATCTGGGGATCATATCCTTGATTACACGGGTAAGCACATGACCGATATGAGGTTTTCCATTTGCCGTAGGCGGTCCGTCATAGAAGGTATAAGTAGGTCCTTCCTTACGGTTTTCCATGCTCTTCTCAAAAATGTGATTGTCTTCCCAGAACTTCTCGACTTCTTTTTCCCGATCTACAAAATTCAGGTCTGTAGCAACTTTCTGGTACATAGCTTTTTCTCCTTTCCAAAATTCAAAAATATTTTACAAAGGCGTTTCTATTCTTTCCTTTCAAATCGGAAATATATAGAAAAAGCTTCCGCCCTGTAACAGGACGAAAGCCTTATTGCGCTGTCGTTATACCACCTCTTACATCATACGAAGCATACACGCCTTTATATGTGTCCCCTGTAACGTGGGGAAACCGGCCTCTCCTACTTGGTTCAGATGGCAACTCCGGAGTGATCTTCTTTGGCCCCTACTCGTACCGGCTTCCACCTTCCCCGGCTCTCTGGAACTTTGGACTGGTCAAATACTGTCTCCATCTTAGTTTTTATCAATTACGGGAATATTATACTGACTCTTTCGGCACATTGTCAAGGGTTTGGATAACAATTTCATTGCTATAAAGATTAAAATCGCATATAATAGTAATTCAAGAATATTATCATATTCCAGGCTGCTCATGGCCCGGAACACAAAAAAGGAAAACAACCGAAAGAGGATTCTTATGAAAACGAAAAAGAAAAAGGCCTGTCAGGCTCTTTTACTGACCGCAGCTCTGGTCATGAACCTGCAGACAGTACACCCTCTGGCAGCCGCTCCCGACCCGGGGGCAGCCCAGACTACGCAGGAGAACAACGAAGCCCCTGCTGAAAATCAGGAGCCGGCAATGCCGGAAAGCTACGAATGGGAAATCCAGTCCAACAGCATTCCCGGCTGGCCTCAGGGACCTAAGATCATCTGTGAAACCGGCATTGTTATGGATCTGGACACAGGAGAGATCCTGTACGCCAAGGGGATCAATGAAAAGCGGGCGCCTGCCAGTATCACCAAGATCATGACCGCTATGCTGGCTATTGAAAAAGTACCTCTGGACACAAAGATCACTTTTACAGACGAGGTAAACAATATTGAGCCGGACAGTACCCATATCGGGATCAAGCCGGGAGAAACGCTGACTATGGAAGAAAGTCTCTACGCCATCCTTCTTGGCTCTGCTAACGAAGTTTCTTCCGGAGTGGCGGAATACATCGGGGGAACTGTGCAGGGTTTCGTAGATATGATGAACGAAAAAGCCAAGGAGCTGGGCTGCGAAAACACTCATTTTGTCAATGCCAACGGTCTCTATGATGACAATCATTATACGACCGCAAGAGACATGGCTCTCATTGCCAAAGCGGCTTTTCAGAACGAAACCTTCCGGAACATCATCAAAACCCCTTATTATATCATCCCGCCTACCAATATTACCCCGGAAGAACGCTGGATCAATAACCATCACCGTATGCTTACCGAAGGAGGCATTCATTATGAAGGTTGTCTGGGAGGAAAAACAGGATACACAGTAAAAGCAGGCAATACACTGGTAACCTACGCCGAACGGAATTCCATGCGTCTGGTCTGTGTAGTCCTAAAAGGGACTACTGAATATTATACAGATACGAAGAACCTGCTGGATTACGGCTTTAACAATTTCCAGAAGCTGACCCTCTCTTCTGATGTTCTGGCTCAGTCCGATTCTCTGGCTTCTTATCTGAAGGAGCAGGGGCTATTGGATGCAGCGGTAGAAACTTCCTCCGCAGATGTTCCTGTAGATCCTTCTCAGGACATCACCTGCCGGGCAGAGATTGAGAATAACATGCTGAACCTGGATTTTTACTATGGAGATACCCTTCTTAGCAGTTCCAGCCAGGAAGCCTCCAAAGAAATCCTGGCGGCCGCCCAGACTTATGAACTGCAGCAAAGGCAGGGACAGCAGGCCCGGGACAGCCAGCCAGCCTCTGCAGAAACTGATGAAAAAGACTCCGGCAATACTTCCATATCCGTGGATCCTAATTCTTTAGATGGATTTTTCCAGGAAGCGCTCTTTGTATTCCAGGGGCTTCCCAACTGGAAATATCCTGCTCTGGGTCTTCTGGCAGGAGCTTTTATCTTTTATATCGTTCTTCTGATCATCAAGATCCGCCGGGCTCTCCGCTCCAGGAAGCGGAAGAAATCCCGGAAAAAGAAGAAAAAATAACAGGAGGGCTCTACCATGAAGGTAACATATATCGGGCACAGCGGCTTCCTTGCAGAATTTTCTCACTGCTGCTGCCTGTTTGATTATTATGAAGGGAAAATCCCTGACCTTGACAAAGACAAACCTCTTTTCATCTTTGTCTCCCACCGCCATCAGGATCATTTTAATCCGGAAATCTTCCATATCACCGGCCCCGGAAAGATCCACTATATTCTTTCCTCTGATACCAAAAGGTATATGAGAGACCGTCTGGATCTGCCCGGTCTTCATTTTATGAAAGCAGAAGAAAATCTTTCTCTGACCTGGGGAGACGAGGCATATTCTCTGTCTGTAAAGACTCTTCGGTCCACAGACTGCGGCGTGGCTTTTCTGATACATACGGAAGGCAAAGATATCTATCATGCAGGAGATCTCAACTGGTGGGTATGGCCGGGAGAGTCCAAACAGTATAATAACAATATGACAGCGAATTTTAAGAGATATACAGAACCCCTGAAAGGCCTGGACCTTTTTGCCGCCTTTCTTCCTCTGGACCCAAGGCAGGAGGAATGGTACGACAAAGGATTTTCCTATATATTAGAGAATACCAAAACCCGGTATGCCTTTCCCATGCATTTCTGGAAGGATTTCTCTGTGATCCGGAAATATCTGGAAAGCCCTGCCGGAGAAAAATACCGGAACCATATCGTTGTTTTAGAAAAAGAAGGACAGGTGATCTCCTGTCCGGAAGATTAAGGAGGAAATCAATATGAAATTTCAGATGATCCACGAAAACTATAATGTCAGGGACCTTGACCGCTCCCTTGCTTTCTATGAGAAAGCTCTTGGCTTAAAAGAGAAACGCCGCACCGTAGCCAAAGACGGTTCTTTTATTATCGTGTATGTAGGAAATGAGACCTCGGATTTTGAACTGGAACTGACCTGGATGCGGGATTTTGACCGTGACTACGATCTGGGAGACTGTGAGTTCCATCTGGCCTTCCGCACCGCAGATTTTGACCAGGCCCACAAGCTTCACGAAGAAATGGGATGTATCTGTTTTGAAAATCCGGATATGGGGATTTATTTTATCAAAGATCCCGATGGATATTGGCTGGAGATCGTACCGGAAAGATAAATCTTTTCTTTTCCGAAAGCAATCTACACTGTTCAATAATGATTATAAAAACAGGACTGCAAGGCAAAATTCATCTGTGCAGTCCTGTTTTTTTGCATATTATAAAACTTTATTTCTTTTATACCGCTATTTCATATTTTTCCTTGAGATTATTAAGCATGCTGTATTTAATCAATCGCTCTCTCTGAAGCCTTCCAACCACAATCCCCGGGGCTATCCCCTGTTCTTCTGCAAATTTTACAACGCTATGTTCCGTGTAATTTTCACCTTTTCGAAAGTCATCGAATTTTTTGACATCAATTAAAGTATTGCCTGCCCATATATCAGCAGCTTTTTCATCTTCCTCAGATGTTCCATTCGCCTTTCCCACATGTCCAAGAATAATATGGGCCAGCTCATGGAATAAGCTAAACCAGAATTTATCAGCATCTTTTCCTCTTGCCGTAAGCCCCATCACGATCTTATTTCCGTCAGGAAAAGTTGCGCCCTGTAAAAAAGAACCTTTTAAATGTGGAAGAAATATTAGTGCAATCCCGCATTCAGCCAGATATTTTTTGATCTTCGGACAAAACTCCTCCGGTTCCATAACGGTCATCTTACGGATATCAGATATAGAGGCTATCAATCCTTTAATGTTAATAGGCGCTGTCTGGATAGTCCGCGCCTTGATTTTCGCCTCCTGGGCCCATGCCATTAAAGCAAGATCGCTTTTTTCCGTAATCGCCAGTCTTCTGCAGGCAATTCTGGTAATTTGTTCATTTTCAAGAAGAGACAGTTCTACGACTTCAAAATACTTTCTAAGGTAAATAACCCTCTCTTTAACATCTCTTGTCTCCGGAACCCATCCCATCTTAGACATCTCAATATAAGGAAATTTTTTGGCTAATTCAGCATCTGCATCCATAGCGTTTTCCATCTCCGCCTTAATAAGTTTTTCTCTATATATAGCTTCCAGATTGTTCCAGAACTTTGCCGGTATACCTAATACCATTTCTAATCTCACTGCTGTCTCAGGTGTAAGCTGTACATCGCCGTTTATAAGTCTGCTGATATGTTTCTCAGACATCTCCATTCTGGCTGCAAATTCTTTCTGGCTCATCCCTCTGTCATTTAACTGTTCTTTAATTGTAGCTCCAGGCGGTGTTGCAATATAGCTGCGGCTTTTCACCATAGTACTACCTCCTCTCTTTTAATGGTAGTCAACAATTTCTAAAATATTTGCAATTTGAATTTCAGTCCCATTTTTCTCGAATACCAATCTGTATGGATGGACCAGATCCATGGCATGCGTACAAACTTTTTCAATCCTTTTATTTTTGTACGTAATATCCAATGCACCGCCTCTTTTCAAATTAACCTTTGAGGTAAATCAGTAATAACATATCCCATACGTTTTATCAAGATATCATTTACCTTATAGGTAAATTTAGAAATACTATAATGCGTTTTAAGGGATCCGTTCCGTATCCCATGCAAGCATCTCATAAGATTGTTCATAAAAAAGGCCTATCCCCGCCATCATTCAGCAAGGATAAGCCTCTCCTCTGTTCCTCTATTTTGTATATAGTTTAAACAATTTCCCTTCATGGGCCTTTAAGGTAACAGTAAAGCTGCCTTTCGCTTCACCTAGTTCTTTTCTTTCCCACAGATCTCTGATCCGGACGGTATCTTCTGTTTCCAGCTGATCCAGACTGATGGAGAAGCTGTCTTCCCAGTTTGCAGTGTTAAAAGCCGCCGCATAAACATTGCCCTCCTCGTCTTCTGCCCTCCACAGGATCAGGTCATAAGACCGCAGTACCTCTCTTGCGTTTCTGCTTTTCTTTAAAAGCCCCAGAACCTCCGGATTAGTTACAAGGCTCCTGGTCCAGGCATCCATATCGGTCAGTTCACAGCCCAGCATTAATGGGGAACGGAAAATGCACCATAAAGTCATCATAGACCGCTGCTCTTCTCTGGTAAGCTGTGTCATTCTTTCTCCCAGCCCATGTTCACAGCCTTTAATGGATAAATGCCCAAGAGGAAGCATATCGCAATCCGGGAAGCATCCCGGCGCTACATAGGGGCTCCAGTCGCGGCATCTGTCGAACATTTCCATAATGTCCGTCCATCTGTCCCAGAAATCATTGGTGATCCGCCACATATTGGCGTTTTTGCAAAGATGTTCCGCCTTATCTACCATAGCCGGACCGGGAGAAAGGCTGAGAACAATAGGTCTTCCACAGGTATCAATAGCCCTGCGCAGAAGCTCGATCTCATCTCCCCCATATGCAAGGGTATTCTCATCATTGGGTCTGCCATATTTCACACAGATATCATCCACCTTGATAAAATCCACTCCCCATGAAGCATACAATTCTATAATAGAATTATAATATTCCTGGGCTCCGGGCTTAGTAGCGTCCACCCCATACATGTCCGTGTTCCAGCAGCAGATAGAGTAGGGATGAGCAATGTCTCTGGCTGTATACGTTGTTCCTTTCACAGGGGTATTCTCAGATACTGCCTGGCGGGGAATCCCTCTCATAATATGGATCCCGAATTTCAGCCCTTTATCATGAACATAGTCTGCGATCTTTTTAAAGCCGCCTTCCGCTGCGGAGGGAAAACGGTTTGGCGCCGGAATGACTCTTCCATATTCGTCCATACAAAGATCCGCAAATTTCCGATAATGACTGGAGTCTGCCAAAGGCTCATACCATTGTATGTCACAGACAATATATTCCCAGCCAAATTCTTTCAGATTTTCCGCCATATAATCTGCATTCTGCAGAAGTTCCTTTTCCGTTACTGCCGCGCCGTAGCAGTCCCAGCTGTTCCATCCCATAGGCGGCGTCAGAGCAAATTCATTTTTATCCACGTTATTTCTCCTTATCATGAAGTCTTTTTCTGATCATTTTAGCACAAACTTAAAGAGCCTTCCACAGGTTTTCCTGGGCATATCCACTTTCAGCATGCCATTTTCCAGGGAATATCTGCAGTTTTCCTCTTTTGGATAGATTACATGTACAGATTCTACATTATCCGCAAAATCAAGAGGAATCTCCGCCTTTTCAGCGTGGGGAGTAAATACTGCCAGATAAATATTGTGTTCCCCCTTCAGTCCATATGCCAGCACAGAATCCTTTACATTGGCAAATCCCAGCGGGAAGAAAGGCTCTGCTTCTTTTATCTCACCCCTGATCTGTTTATAAAGATCAATGCCTTCCCTCATAAGCTCCAGATTTTCCCTGCTCATTTTCCATACCATACCGCTGACGTAAGGACGCAGGAGCAGACCGTTGACCATATTATAAATGATATGCTCCCGGTCATCCTCATAAGGATATACCCACATTCCCGCCTGCTCTGGCGTTACAGCGCTTGCTACATTGGCGGCAATATAGGAATTGTATATGTAATCTGTCTGATCGCTGGTAGACTGGAGACTGAGGATCTTCAACATGCCATAATCCATTCTCTGGCCCCCTGATCCGCAATTTTCGATCACAAGGTCCGGATATTTACGGAATATTTCTTCATACCACTGATACAGATACATATAATGTTCCCGGATAGCCTCCGCGCAGCTGTCCGCGTTCAGATCGCTGCCGTAACCCATAGTCACATTATAATCTACTTTAAAATATTCCACTCCGTAATCCCGGATCAGACGGTCTACTGTATCCATGCAGTATTTCCGCACTTCCGGATTTCTGAAATCCAGAAGATATCTTTTATTATCTACATGCCTTTTTCCATGGCGGCAGATAAACCAGTCATCGGGAAGTTTTCCTGCCAGTTCACAGGCAGTTCCCATAACCTCGATTTCCAGCCACAGGCCCATTTTCATGCCTTTGCTTTTTGCGTAATCACATACTGCTTTCAGACCATTCGGAAATCTTTCCTTGGACTCCTTCCATTCTCCTACTCTGTCCCACCAGTATCCTTTATCATACCAGCCGCAGTCCAGGCAGTAATATTCACAGCCCATTTCAGCGGCTTTATCGATAATGGCCTTTTCTCTCTCTTCTGTGGGATCTCCCATAAGACAGTTCATATAATCATTGAAGACCACATACAGCTTTTCATCATCTTCATTTTTACGTCTGACTGCCCTGCGGTATCTGGTAAGCGCTCCGGCAGCCTGGCTTGCGTCTCCCTGGACAACTCCAAAAGCAGCCGGCACTGTTGAAAAACCTTCTCCCGGCTTCAGATTCTTCCACCAGCCATGCTCCGTCTCTGTAGGACCGCTCAGTGCCAGATACAGCTTTCCTTCCAGGTCTGATCCATATTCGATATGCCACTGGCCGGAATGCTCGATCTGGAATCCATAAGTCTCTCCTGTTTCACCATCACAGGTAAATCCCATAGGCAGATACTCGCAGGAAGACCAGGATCCCCTGCCGGTATAACAAAATCGATTAAGTCCGAAGCCAGGAGTATTAAATCCGTCTACAGGCATTCCTGAAAGATTTGTGTCCCGTATGTCTTTCTTTTCCCACTGAGCTTCACAGGACCAGCTGTTTCTGGGGATATAGATCTCCGTTTTCTCGTAATAAGGCTTTTCCCCATTGCCGCTGATCTGCTGGTAGATAAAAGAAGAAACGTATTCCAGTCCCAGGTCCTCGCTTCCCTGGTTTTCCAGACAGCCCCAGGTCTGTACTACCGGAATCCCGTCAAAGAACCGCATATGATAATTTCCCTTCAGTCCATACCCGGTTTCCATGGAAATCACAAGCTCTTTGCCGCCTTCTCTATCTTCCATATGATGATCTACATATCGCAGATCCAGTGATGCGCTGCTCAGATTATGCTTATAACCGTGCATGCCTCTGGTGGTTTTCCCTGTGATCTGCACTTCCATTACCGGATGATAATTCTCAGGATCATTCTTCTTGCGTTCTTCCCCTCTTACCTTTTCCGGAACATCCGCTGGAGAAAAATCCTGAAGTTCTACAATACCATTTTCGCAGATCAAAAATCTGACCCGCAGTCCATTTTCTTCAATTCTTATTTCTCTTGCCATGTTGCCTCCTTTACTCCAAATACCATGGAAGATCTGTTGGATCTTTATATTTTTCTCGTTCTTTCACCAGATATTTCTTAAAAATCCGTTCAATAAAAAAAGATGCCAGATAAGCATAAACCCCCGGCAGGATCGCCATCAGAAATGGCACAAAATAAATCAACAGCCCTGTAACTGCCAGAAGCAGCATCAACAAAACCGTACTGGGGAAATGCCTGACTGACATATGAAGCGCATATTGAAACTGCCGCAGCACACCAGCCTGAAACCGGGACAGCACAGGAAATATATACATCAAGGTAAATAAAAAAGGACATGCCAAGATAATTCCAAAAGTACATATCCCATATGGATTCATCTGTATCCCGCCTTCCAGGGCAGCCAGGATATAAAATCCTATGGCCGCCCCATAAAGCAGATAAAAAATCGTAAATAAGATTCCTTGTTTCAGATTGCTTTTAAAAGAGTGAAAGAAAGATTTTATAACGGTTTCCCTATTTCTTCTCACTACTTTTACGATGGTATAATATAGAGCTGCTGTAGCAGGTCCTATGGTTATTACTGGAACGGAACACAAAAGCCAGAGAAACCCTGCGCCCAGTATATCCGCTATCTGGTTTGTCTTATTAAAAATCGGTGTATCTAATGAGAATTTCAACTGTCAGACTCCCTTTTCAGCTCTTAATCGCACTGTCTACCTGCCCCTGGATAAAATATTTCTGCAGACACAGATATACAATGATCAATGGCAGCATTCCGATAACCGCCGTAGCCGCTGCTGCCCCATAGTCGTTTGACACCGCTGAGAAAAAGGTCTTGATAACCAGAGTGATCGTTCTCATAGAAGTCTTCTGCAGGAAATAATAAGCATATGTATATTCATTCCAGACACTTACGCCCTGAAGAATGATCACAGTAACTGTTACTGTCTTTAACTGAGGCAGGATAATCTTGAAAAAGATCTGCAGATTACTTGCCCCGTCTATAGCCGCCGCTTCGTCCAGCGCCACCGGTATAGAAGAGATAAAATTGGTGTACAAAAAGACAACCAGCGGCAGACCAAAAGCACTTAGCACCAGAACCATGCCCCAGTAAGTAGAGGTAGCATGTATGTTAGACATAGTAGAATAAACACCTACCAATATAGTCAGAGGCGTGATCATCATAACTGACATGATCAGACTTCTGACAATCTCATTGAGCTTGGACTGATTTCGTGCCAGGGCATAAGACGCCATACATCCCAGGACAATCTCCACCAGCAATACGAAAACGGTAATAATGATACAGTTTTTAATACCCGTAAAGATATCGCCGGCCTGGATAACGCCTTGAAAATTTCCCCAATAGATCGGATCCGGAGGCTGAATCCTGGAGGTAGTATCAGTAAAAGATTTTAAAGATACATTAATGATAACATAAAACGGGAACAGATAAATCACCAGCAATGCCAGACTGATCAGATATTTCCACCAGTCTTTTGCCCGAAACGGCATTTTCTCATTCATCTCATCTATTTCTACAAAGTCCTGATGTGACTTTTTTTTGCCCAATGTTTTAAGTTTTCCCATTACATTTCTACCTCCTTCCTACGGAAATATGCATTTACGATCATAGAAATGACCATGATCATCACAAATGAAAATACACCGATAGCCGCTGCATAGCCTGCGCGTTCTGCGTCAAAATATCGGTTGGCAATATATGTCGCAAGAGAATGGGTCCTTTTTGCCGGGCCTCCGTCTGTCAATGCGACAATTACATCGTAGAGTTTGAGTCCGCCGATCAGATTATAGATCACAGAAGAAGAAAGGGCAGGGGTAAGAAGAGGCAGGATAATATACCGGAATCTCTCCCAGGCATTTGCTCCATCTACCGTTGCAGCCTCGATATAAGACTGTGACACTCCCTGGATACCGGCAAGATAAATTACCATACTGACGCCGACAAACTGCCATGTATTGATAAAAACGATCGCCGCAATAGCAGTATTTGCATTTCCCAGCCAGTCAAAGCCTGAGACTCCTAAAGCGCTGAGGATATCGTTTATGACACCGCCTTTATACTGGAAGAAAAAGTACATAATATATCCCATTACAAGTCCTGAAACCATAGCGGGCATATAAATAACCGTACGGATGATACCTCTTCCTTTAAACTTTGTATTCAGGAATAATGCCAGTGTCAATCCTATGATCTGCTGAAAGATCGTAGATCCAAAGCCATAAATCAAAGTATTTTTTAAAGATGAGATAAACGTTTCATCTTTAAACATCGAAACATAATTTTGTGCTCCAACAAATTCCTTATGGACAGAATAGCCGTTCCAATTAAAAAATGACAGATAAACCGCGTTACATAGCGGATACACAATAAATGCCAGCATAAGGATCACTGCTGGAAGATAAAACCAATTTAATTTCTTTTTCCTTTTATCAGTCATAACCGCTCCTATGAAGAAAAAACAGGCTTTGTATCCGAATTTTAAATTTTTCACATCCGGACCAAAGCCTGTTAAAAACTATATTACCGTTTTACCAGACTTGTCTGTCAATTACCCATCAAGTCATTATAGTTATCTGCAATCACTGATACTGCAGCATCTATATTCGCATCCGGATCTCCGTCTGCTAAAAGTGTGCCCATGGAATCAGCCATTACACTCCACATACCGCTTGGCAGATATTCTCTGTCAAAGAAGTTATCGTAGCAGATATCTCCTTCAAACTGCTGCTGTGCTTCTTTATATGCATTTGTAGTATATGCGGCATCATCAGAAGCATCCAGCTGGATCGTAGACAATGCCGGGATACCGCCGTCAATACGTGTGATCTCTGTTGCGATTTCCGGCTGAGCCAGATACTCCAGAAGCTGTTTGCATTCATCTTCATATTTTGTATCTTTCCAGATTCCGAAGCAGCTGAAGTTTCCTTCACCAATACCAAAGTAGGAAGCGCCATTATCATCTTTTGCGGGAACCGGGATAATTCCTATATTAGCATCTGCATTATAGGTAAGGGCGGCTGGGATAACCTCTGTAGAATAAAGAGTAAAAGCGCCTTCTCCGTTTGCTAATGCCTGGCGGACATCATCCTGAGTTCCGCTGACGAAATCGTCATTGAGGTATCCTGCTTTAAACCAGTCGCCAACCATTTCAAAAGCTTCCCGTCCGTCAGCTTCCCAGTCAAATGTACCATCTTTAAGTGCATCTGCATAATTAGGCTCTACGCCTTCATTTGTATATAAAGTCGGCCAGATATCTTCCAGTGGATAGCTGTCAAAGCTATCTCCAAGACACATCAGGATTGGAGATGCCTCTGTATTATCCTGTACAGTCTGGCATGCGGCTGTAAAGTCATCCCATGTTCTGATCTGAGAAACATCTACGCCTGCCTGAGCAACTACATCTTTATTATACATGATAGCAGCAACCGCCTGGGTAATTGGCAGGATAAACAATTCGCCGTCATCATTGGTGATTACCTCTTTCAGCCCGGCATCAATTTCACTTACCCACGGCTGATCACTGAGGTCCATCATATACTCACTGTAACGGATCAAGCTCCATCCATGGGTAACCCATACATCCGGAAGATCTCCGGAAGACATACGGGTTTTCATTGCCGATTCATAATCATCTCCACCGTTATAAATGGTTACGTCAATTCCTGTTTCCTTTGTAAAATCATCAATGATCCCTTCGAACACTGAAAATTCATCTGTCGTTAAATTATAGGCAACCTCTAATGCATCGCTGCTTCCTGAAGAGCCTGAAGAATCAGAATCGCTGTCTCCAGAACCGCCGCATGCTGCCAAAGATGCACACATCGCCGTGCACATTAAGGCACTAACCGCTTTCAAATATTTTTTTTGCATATTGTATCTCCTTTCCAAACCTTTAATATAATTGTAAAATCTTACATATTATAAAACACTTCTCCTGTGCGCACCGGAAGTCTTTTATTCATTAGGCACAAGTTTTTCTCTTGTTTTCCTCTGATATTTGACATTATAACAAATAATGTCGTATAATGATTCACAATTAAACGGAAATAGCACACAATTATTGCAAGGGGATGTTACGAAATGTTTTACGAAAGTAAAGAGACTTCTTTTTTTATAGTAAATGAACGCAGCCAATTAGAATACCCTCTCCATGTCCATCAATATATAGAAGTTGTCCATGTTGTCGAAGGAAAAACAGAAATGCAGATCGGTTCAGAAAAATACCTGGTCAATACTGGTGAGATCGGCGTGATATTTCCTAATATCCCTCATGATTATCATACCCTTTCCCCCACAGGAAAAACGCAGTTACATATTATGAATTGTTATGTAGATCTGATCCCTATGCTGAAGACACAGCTTCTGGGGATGTATCCCCAAACTCCTGTCCTCCATAAAGAGCAGATTCACGAAGATGTTCCCTACGCCGAACACCGGCTGTTTGAGACAGCCCGTCACTATGGCACCCGTACCCCCCCCCCGGAACTTGTTAGCAGTCTAGTAACTTTGCTGCTAACTCGCCTTTTCCCGTATTTACATCTGACCGATTATCAGGAATCCCTTCCTCAAGATCTGACCTGTAATATCCTGGCATACATTTCCAAACATTTTACTGAAGAAATTTCTCTAAGCAGTATCGGAGCTGTATTCGGCATAGGAAAATATGCGGTTTCCCGGATTTTCTCAAATATACTGAAGGTCAGTTTTCTCCATTATATTAATTCTCTTCGTATTGATTATGCCAAGTATCTGCTTTTAAATACAGATCTGAGCATCACCAATATAGCAATGGAGTGCGGGTACCACAGCCAGCAGACCTTTAACAGGGTCTTTAAAGAACTGTGTTCCTGCACTCCAAAAGAATACAAAAAAATCCATTATGAAAATACCGGTTTTTCGTTTGGCGTTCCTACCTCCTTCTGATAAGTATCCCGTCCAAACACCAGAGACTGAGCCAGTGAAAAGATACAAATACAAGGGAATCCATCTGAATATCCCCTTTATATTTATATCTTTTCCTGATGCCTTCTCTGACGTCGTTTTCTCCTCAGGATATCTCTCTTTTCCCGGATATGCTCCGCTTCTTCCCCACTGATCTTTTTTAATGTTTTTACCACATAATACTTTCCTTCGTCTGTTTTCTTCAGTCTTGCCTTTCCCCTGAAGTATCCATGGACCGGGCAGAAAGCCAGACACATATGGACCTTGGTATTTACAGAAAACCACCGTATTTTTTTCTTAGCCGTTTTTTGGCAGAGAAAACATCTTGTCTGAGTCACATCCCTGTCCCTCATAGCCTCCTCTTTGGAAAGAAACTCTCTGGATACAAACTTGGAGTATTCCGGAAATACAGTGTAGATCTGATCTTTTCTGGTCCTGGGATTCTGATAGCAGTCTATAGAATAATATTTCTGCGCCGTCTCTGCCGGTATCCCTTTAAATATCTCTGCCGTATAGTATGCGTCATTCAAAGCCCTGTGAAACTGCCCTTCTTTCTTCATATTCAAATAGTCTATGGCGCTTTCCAAAGACCTGGCAGTACGCTGACCCTCATATGCCAGTCCGAAGAGTTTCTGTACGTCATAATAAAAAACCGGTCCCTTAAGCAAGTTCAGCATATGATAATACTTCATGTTTCTCTGAAGCTCCACAAGGTCTGTGGACCCCCATGTGCAGAACTTAGGTTCGGGACCGCACCATTTTATAAATTTATTCACTGCTTCCGCAAAAGGGATCCCCTGTTCCAGGTCAGATCCTTTAATATCCAGGATTTCCTTGGTCCGGTGGTGGAGTTTTTTATAAACAGCCGGTTTCACCACCTGATGAAAAGAATCCGCACAGTTTTTATTCTCATCTAATTTTAAAGCCCCTATTTCTATGATCTCAAAAGGCAGTTTTTTATTCTCCCGTTCTTTTCCATAAGGGCATTGATTCCACTCTAAATCAAACACAATATAATTCATGGAAAAACCTCCGTAGACATTCTAGCAAAATATAGTATGTAAGTCAATCCGGCTCCTCTGCCTTTGTGCATATTATGTCCATACTACAATCTGTACGAATTATTTTTGTAAAAACGAACAGTTTATAGAATGTTTCTGAAAAGTTTTTTCTGTTAAAATAGTTATAGAATTTTAGAAGGAGGCTGTAATCGAAATGATAATTATTGGTGAAAAAATCAATGGTTCTATTCCTTCCGTGGCAAAAGCCATCGCAGAACGGGACGCTGAATTTATAAAAAACCGGGCCCGCATGCAGGCTGAGGCAAACGCAAGCTTCATCGACTGCTGCGCTTCTGTACCAGAAGATGTAGAAGTAGAGACCCTGAAATGGATGATCGACTGTATCCAGGAGGTCACAGATCTTCCCATCTCTATCGACAGCCCCAGCGCTCATGTGCTGGCAGAAGTTTACAGCTACTGCAAGAGACCGGGACTTTTTAATTCCGTTTCCGGAGAGGGAGACAAGATCGACACCATCTTCCCTATCATGGCAAAGGAAGAGAACAAAGACTGGCAGGTAATCGCCCTGCTCAGCGACAATACAGGTATTCCTAAAACTGCAGACGACCGTCTGAAGGTATTTAAATTTATCATGGAAAAAGCGAAAGAGTATAATATCGCTCCTTCCCGTATCCATATCGATCCCCTTGTCGAGATGCTCTGCACCTCAGAGGACGGCATTGCAATGAACGTGGAAGTTATCTCTACCATCAGAAAACAGTATCCGGATATACATATTACTGCTGCTATCAGCAATATTTCCTTTAATCTTCCGGTACGTAAACTGATCAACTGCTGTTTCCTGACACTGGCCATGAATGCGGGTCTGGACAGTGCCATTCTGGATCCTGTAAACCGTGATATGCTGGGACACATCTATGCCACAGAAGCTCTCCTGGGCCTGGATGACTACTGCATGGAATATATCGGCGCTTACAGAGAAGGTCTCATCGGACCGGAAAAGAAATAGCAGAGATCTTTCATATTAATATGAAGAAACCATTAAAATCATTTATCTAATAAGGAGGAATTTACTATGAGTCAGATTCAGAATGTTGCGGATGCAGTTGCTGCCGGAAAGGCAAAGGTTGTCGGAGGACTTGTTCAGGAAGCATTAGATGCGGGATGTGATGCTACTGAACTGTTAAATGCTATGATCGACGCTATGGGCGTTGTAGGTGAACGTTTCAAAAAGAACGAGATCTTCGTTCCTGAAATGCTGATCGCTGCAAAAGCCATGAAAAAAGGCGTTGAGGTTCTGAAACCGCACTTAGCCGGCGACAGTGCAAATAAATACGGCAAGATGATCATTGGAACAGTTGCCGGTGACCTTCATGATATCGGTAAGAACCTGGTTGCTATGATGATCGAAAGCGCAGGTTTTGAAGTGATCGATTTAGGCGTAGATGTTTCTATCCAGAAATTCATTGACGCAGTTAACGCAAACCCGGATGTTAAGATCGTTGGATGCTCCGCTCTTCTGACAACTACAATGCCTGCACTGAAAGATACAGTTGCCGCATTAAACGAAGCTCCATTCCGTAAGAACATCAAGGTTATGGTAGGCGGCGCTCCTATTACTCAGGAATTTGCTGATGAAATCGGTGCAGACGCTTATACACCAGATGCTGCCTCTGCTGCACAGAAAGCAAAAGAGCTGACAGCGTAAGCAACGAATTTATAAAGTAGCATTTGCACAGGGCTGCTGTATGAACCTTCTGTACGGTTTCATACGGCAGCCCTTTTTGATATAATGTAAAAAAGTATGATAAAGGGGGATTCCTATGCCGCAAAAATACAAACTTACTTTTCTTCAAGAAAATACTTCCATAGAGGCTTCGGAGGGCAGTACCCTTATGGAGGCGTTGAAGGAAGCCGGGATCTTTCTGGACGCTCCCTGCGGGGGCCGGGGCACTTGTGGAAAATGCCTGGTAAAAATTTCGGAAAACGGTTCAGACTGGGCTGAGGTAAAGGCCTGCCAGACAAAAATAAATAAAGATCTTCTGGTGGACACGGAAAACAGTCCCAAAAATCATCGGATCCTGACTTCTTCCAGTATCCGGCAGGTTCCTTTTCATCCTTCTTTTTCCAAAGTTCCGGACAAAGACCATTATTACATGGCTGCCTTTGATATCGGTACTACCACCATTGCAGCCTATCTTCTGGACGGAAGAACAGGAAAAGAAATCTGTACTGCCAGCAGTCTCAATCCCCAGGCCGCCTATGGAGCCGACGTAATCTCCAGAGCCAACTATGTACTGGAACACGGTCACAAGGAGCTGTCAGACTGTATCCACAGCGCCGCAGATAAACTTATCGGCCAGCTTGCTCAGTCTGCGGGGATCCAAAGAAAAGACATTTATCTTCTGTGCTTTGTTGGAAATACCTGTATGCACCATATTTTCTTCCAGTATCCTATGGAATCTCTGGTAAGAGCTCCTTACGAGCCTTCTCAGAAGGGACTGATCCGGGAAAAAGCCTCTGATCTTGATATCCATATCCATCCGGATGGAGAACTGATCTTCCTTCCGGTTATTGCCGGTTTTGTAGGAGCAGATACTATGGGCTGCATCCTTTCTCTCCGGCCGGATCTTCAGGAGGAAATTTCCCTGATGCTGGATATCGGTACCAACGGCGAGCTGGTCCTTGGAAACAAAGACCGGCTGGTTTGTTGTTCCACCGCTGCCGGTCCTGCCTTTGAAGGCGCAAAGATCCACTGCGGAATGCGGGGAGCCCAGGGTGCTGTAGATCATATGACTTATGATCCCTCCGGCTTCCACTTTACCGTGATCGGCCAGGAAACTCCTAAGGGGATCTGCGGTTCCGGTCTCATTGATACGATTGCCTGCCTGCGGCGGGCGGGACTTATCGATGAATCCGGACGGCTTCTGAACCAAGAAGAAGCCGCCCAACTGGATCCTGCTTTTGCTCCCCACATGACGGAGTGGGAGCATATGCCTGCTTTTCTCTACGACCCTGCTTACCCGGAAGTATTCCTGACTCAGAAGGATGTCCGGGAAGTGCAGCTTGCCAAAGGCGCCATTGCAGCGGGGATCCTTCTTCTGGAGAAACATCTGGGCATCACCCACGAAAATATCCGGAAAGTATATATCGCAGGAGCCTTCGGCAATTATATGGATCCAAAGAGCGCCTGTGACATCGGACTTCTTCCCTATTCCCTCCGGGACCGGGTAATTCCAGTGGGAAACGCTGCAGGGGAGGGGGCGAAAATTGCCTTGCTCAATGTGGAAGAGCTGAACAAGACCGTTCAGCTTATGGATCAGGTAGATTTTCTGGAACTGGCGGCTCTGCCCCAATTCCAGGACTGCTTTATAGACGAACTGGAGTTTCCCAAGATCCGGGGACAGCAGGAAAATTAAGGGAAAGGACGTGACACTTATGTTAGATATGGAAGAACTGAAAAAACTAGGAGAAGAGGCAGGATTTACCCATGTATCTGCCCTTGACTGCTCCACCATTAAACTTTTGCCGGAAGTGCACCAGATGTGCGCTTCAAACACCTGCCATATGTATGGCAAAAACTGGCACTGCCCTCCCGGCTGCGGTACTCTGGAAGAGTGCGAAGCCCGTGTCCGCCGTTATCGCTGGGGGATCCTGGTGCAGACAGTAGGAAAACTGGAGGATTCTATGGACGGGGAGGGCATGATGGAGACGGAAAAAGCCCACAAGGAACATTTTTTTGAGCTGGAAGAAAAGCTCCGTATCAAATATCCCCAGATGCTTCCCATTGGCTCCGGCGCCTGTACCCGCTGTGCTTCCTGTACCTATCCTGACGCTCCCTGCCGCTTCCCGGACAAGACCTTCGCATCTATGGAAGCCTACGGCATGCTGGTCACTCAGGTATGTCAGGACAATGATCTTCCCTACTATTACGGTCCCTGCACAATCGCATATACCAGTTGTTTTTTGCTTGAATAAATAGTAAAATAGAATATAATAGACTTTTTACAGGAGAGGAAAATGACAACAATACTGGAGAAGATCAAGGATTCTGTGGAACAGGGCCACTATAAAGTAACGGAACAGCTGATCAATCAGGCTTTGAAAAAACACATCCCCGCTCTGCGCATTGTAGAGGAAAGTATGGTTCCTGCCATGCGGCAGATGGGGGAAAATTATAAGAATGATCAGGCAGATATCCCGAAGATCCTTTCCTGCGCCAGATGTATGCGGAAAGGTCTGGATCTGCTCACCCCTTATCTGGAAACAGAGCGGGGGCTCTATGTGGGAACTGTGATCCTTGGAACAGTAGAGGGAGACCTCCATGACGTAGGAAAAAATCTGGTTGCCATTATGTTCCGCAGCGCCGGTTTCAAAGTGATCGATCTGGGTGTAGACATCTCAGAAAAGCAGTTTCTAAAGGCTGTAAAAGAAAATCCTGACGTTTCCATTGTATGTCTCTCCTCTCTTCTGACTACGGCTTGTCCTGCTATGAAACATGTGGTAAAAGCGCTCCGCCAGTCTGATACAGAGCATCGCCTGAAGATCATGGTAGGAGGCGGCGCCGTCACCAAAGAGTTTGCAGACTCCATTGGCGCGGATTCCTACACAGAAAATGCTGTGGACGCCGCGGAAGTAGCGAAAACTTTTATCGTCTGACCCAGGGAGGAACCAGCATTGCAGCTTACATCTATATTACTCTACGAAAGTCTGAAGGAACAATTTCATATTGCGGATTACCGTCTGCTCTCAAAAAATCAGCCCCTTGCCCGCCCCTTTTTTTACGAGGCAGACAGGGGGCTTCTGAGTGATCACATCTATCTGACTGAAGAAATCCTGGACCTGTCGGTCTTTACTTCCATGCCGGAGGATGTGGTCCTTGTCATATGTCAGAAAGACAGGAATTCTTTCCTTCCGGAAGGGCGTTTCTCCTGTATACTGCTGTCTTGTGATACATCTGTACTCCATGTGTTCAATGCCATACAGAGTATCTTTGATCATTATGAAAGCTGGGAGCAGCAGTTGATTTCCGTATGTCATCAGGAAGGGACTCTGGATGAACTTCTGCAGTTGTCTCTGCCGGTATTTAAAAATCCTTTATGTATCCTGGCCAATGACGGCTCTTTAGTCGCTCAGACTGGCTTGGACGAACTTCCTGATATGGAAGCCTTTTTCCAGGATACCGCTGTACGTATTGACTATCTGAACGCATTTAATCAGGATCCGGCCTGCCGGATCTCTCCCGGAAGCAAAGCGCCTGCTCTGTTTCCTGCTTATATTACCGGCCATCGTTCATTAAATATGAACCTTTTTCTCAATGGTCAGGCCCAGTACAGGCTTTCCATAATCGAAAAAGATGAAACGATCACGGACGCCAGCCATTATTTGATCACTATCCTGGCCCAGCACGCAGAATATATCCTTCACAGAATGTATTCCGAGTCATCCTCCAGAAGCACGACTCTCCAGTCTATCTTTCAGAGTATTCTCTCTGACCGTACCGCCGATTACATGAATATCAGCCATTTGCTGGGCAGTGTAGGATGGCTGCCTCAGCACACCTATCTCTGCTCTGTGATACAGACTTCCGGAGACGTACACGCTTCCCTGAATACGGATACTGTCTGCAGTTTTATCGAAACAGAATTTTCTGCTGCCTGCAGTGTAGTTTATAAAGATAATGTAGTAAGTTTTTTCAATCTGACCCTTCTGGATCTGGAGGCGGAAGAGGTCTTCCAGGGACTTGTCCTCTTTATCCGGGACAGTATGCTCAAAGCCGGCTACAGCCGCTCTATGACCGGTCACATGAATCTCCGCCGCCAGTACCACCAGGCCTACACAGCTTTAAAGCTGGGCGGGGAGATCAGCCCCCAATTATGGATCCATCATTTTGACCAGGTAGCTGTTCCTTATATCCTCCGTCAGGCTACCAGGATCCTGCCCGGAAATATGCTCTGCTATGAAAAGCTTCTGGATCTTGTCCAATCTGACAAAACGCAGAATACAGAATATGTCAAGACTCTCCGGACTTATCTGGAACATAATCTGAACACCGTACAGAGCGCCAAGGCCCTGTTTATCCACCGGAGTACTTTTCTCTATCGGCTGGAGAGAATACGCAGTATCCTGGAGACAGATCTGGAAGATGCCGATGAATTATTTTATCTGAATCTGTCCCTCCATCTCCTGGATATGGATACGAATAAAACTCCTACATAATGTAGTATTGACCTGAGGTAAAAACCTTCTTTATACGGATTTACAAGTTTTTCTCATTTTTGTACAATATATACGATAGGGGGACGAATTTTAAAGGAGGTATTGTGTATGTTAACAAAAAGACAAAACTTATTAGAGACTATCCGGGGCGGAAAACCGGACCGTTATGTAAATCAGTATGAGGCTTTAGCTATGGTGGTCATGAATCCTTACATGGCTCACAATCCTGCAGCCGAGTACGGTAAAGGCCCGGTGAAAAATGCCTGGGGCGTAACAAATGTATGGCCGGAAGGCACTCCCGGCGGGTTCCCGGTGCATGATGAAGAGCATATCGTCTGCAAGGATATCACCCACTGGAGAGATTATGTACATGCTCCAAGCCTGGATTATTCCGACGCAGACTGGGAACCTTTTGTCAAAGAAGCGGAAAAGATCGACCGGAACGAGTATTTCGTTACCCAGTTTGTCGCTCCCGGAATCTTTGAGCAGTGCCATCATCTCCAGGAGATCCAGAACTGCCAGATGAATTTCTACGAAGAGCCGGAAGCCACCCAGGAACTGATCGACTATCTTACAGACTGGGAACTTCAGTATGCGGAAAAGATCTGCAAATACATAAAGCCGGATGCCATCTTCCACCATGACGACTGGGGAAGCCAGACTTCCACCTTTATCTCACCGGCTATGTTTGAAGAGTTTATTCTTCCTGCTTACAAAAAGATCTACGGTTACTACAAATCTCACGGCGTAGAACTGATCATCCATCACAGCGATTCCTATGCCGCAACTTTGGTTCCTTATATGATCGAGATGGGCGTAGATATCTGGCAGGGAACCATGAGTTCCAACAACATTCCGGAACTGATCCAGAAATACGGCGGCCAGATCACGATCATGGGCGGTATCGACAGCGCCTCCATTGACCGTCCGGACTGGACGAAAGAACTGGTGGAAAAAGAAGTGCGCAAAGTATGCAAAGAAAACGGCACAAAATATTTTATCCCCTGCTTGACTCAGGGCCTGGGGATCAGCACCTTCCCGGGAGTTTACGAGGCAGCCAGCGAAGTTATTGATGAGGTAAGCAAAGAAGTATTCTGATCTTATTTCATCTGTAAGATAAACGCTTAAAAATAGCCCTCAAACAAAAATGTATTGTTTGAGGGCTATTTTTTTATTAGAGGGTGTTCACTTACTGTTTTAAGTAATATTCTATAAATTCTTCTTGCGTCAGAATCTCTTTATTAATCCCTAAATCTTTTACCAGAAGGCTGATATAGGGCGGGATCAGCATACTTTCCTTCAGCAGGTCATCCTGGGTAAAAACTTTTCTTGGATGATCCACACAAAGAAGATTTTTATGGGCCATAACCATTACTTTCTGAAAGTTATTCACTACATATTCCATATCGTGAGTGATCGTGATAATGGTCTTCCCCTTTTCCCTTAGAATATTAAGAATCTTTTCCAGGGTTTGTATGCCATACTGATCTTGTCCTGCTGTAGGTTCATCTAAAACAAAAATATCCACATCCATAGCAATTACAGAAGCAATCGTTACAAATTTACGAATAGATAAGGGAAGATTATATGGATTTTCATCCAGATCACTTTCCAGTCCAGTAATTTCTGCCGCAAACTTTACTAATGAATCTGTTTTTTTCTGATCAAAACCTAAAACTTCCGGTCCAAAGCGAATTTCCGCTTCTACTGTATTGTGAAAGATCTGGTCGTCCGGATTTTGAAACACATAGCCTGTCTTTCTTGAAAGTTGAGCTGCCGTAAAGTCCTTAGTATCCATACCATCTATGATAACAGACCCTTGTGTAGGTTTCAGCAGACCATTCATCATTTTAACAGTAGTTGTCTTTCCTGCTCCGTTCTGCCCCACGATGGCGATGCTTTCTCCTTGTTCTATCTGGAAGTCTACATGCTCTACAGCCGAAAAGCCATTGGGATATTGGAAGCTTACATTTTTAAATTCGATTAATGCCATAGTCCTTCTCCTTACCTGCTGTATTTCATTTGTAATTCCTGCTTTAGCTCTTCTCTGGTTACGATCTTAGGCGCTATATCCATTCCCCGCTTCCGCATTTTATCCGCCAGTATCACAGATTGCGGAAGCATGATCCCATGCTCCTGCAGTTCCAGTTTTGACAGGACCTCATGTTTTTCTCCAAAGTCGATCATTTTTCCGTCTTCCAGTACAATTACATCATCTGCATACTCTGCTACCAGCTCAATTTTATGCTCTACTAAAATAATCGTCTTACCCGATTCCTTCATCTGACGAATAATGTCAAAAACTCTTTCCGTTTCTCTTGGATCCAACTGAGAAGTGGGCTCATCAATAACCAATATATCCGGTTCCAATACTAAGATAGAGGCTAAAGCTACCCGTTGCTGCTGGCCTCCGGATAATTCAAAAGGATTCTTCTCTGCGAGATATACGGTGTTTGTCATTTCCATCACCCGTTCTACTCTCTTCTGGATCTCATCTACCGGTACGCCAAAATTTTCAAGGCCATAGGCGATTTCTTCAAAAACATTATCTCTGGCACCCGTGATCTGATTGAAAGGATTCTGGAATACATATCCCATCTTCAAAGCTATATCTCCCATGGAAAACTCATTTAAAGCTTTCCCTTCCAGCAACACTTCTCCCGTTATCTCGCCTTCATAAAAATTGGGGATAAAACCTCTGATAATGTTACATAAGGTTGTCTTACCGCTTCCGTTAGCCCCAAGGATCGCATAAAACTTTCCTTTCTCAATACTTAAACTGATATTCTCCATAGAGGGATGCTTTGCCAGCAGGTAAGTAAACGAAACATTATGCAATTCTATATAACCCATGCCAAAATCCTCCCTGCTATTCCAATAATCAATACTATTGTTGTAATTATCTTAACCATCTTGTCCACCGGTTCCGGATGAATATCGTAATAGTGTGTATGCGGCGTCTCCACGGAAAAACCTCGGGCTTCCAAAGTCAGAGCTCTTTCTTCTATTCCCTGGATAGAACTAAGGACCAATGGTACCAGGGTTGGAACAAATACCTTTGCCCTGGTGATCAAATTTCCTTCCGTCTCAACGCCTCGGGCTCTCTGCGCATTCATAATCGTCTGAGAACGCTTCTTCATTACCGGGATCATCTGCAAAGTAGACAACACCACATAGGATGCACTTGGCTTCATACCTGCTTTCTCTAAAGCCAATACGAAATCACGCTCTGTAGTCAGGCAGAAAAGCCAAACAATAGCGCCGCCTGCGCCGGCAAAGTTTAGCCCTAGACGAAGAGCGGTAAAAAGCCCCTCCCATTTTGCAGTAAAGATCCAAAAGGAAAATATGGGGGTACCCGTAGGATAAAAGAGGGTCTGGATGATCAGCAGGATCAGTATAATGATACCTATAGACCTGGTCATCCTTTTCGCAAATATTTTTCCGGTTCCGCTTGCTGCCGCCAGGATACAAAGGCATACAAAACAGACCGCTTTTAATTCAATCCCCGGCAGCAGCAGCGTTATAGCAGCCACTACCAAAGCAATATAAAATTTTGTCATGGGATATAGAGCTGCAATTTTATTTTTCTGCTCATCTTTCCTTTGCATATCACAATTCCCCTTTATTTTTATTTCTCTTTAATGAAATTTTTTCCGTATTTATATTTTACAAGAGTCCTCTCCGGTATAGCTCTGGCAATCAGATATGCTATGAAAATAGACAACAGCTTTCCGATTGTCTCCACTACCAATGAAACAGACAATACGGATTGTAAAATACTTCTTCCTGTAGCCATAAGGCCTGCTGCCAGCATAGAACTGCCGCCTCCATCAGCGCCTCCAAATACAAATACTTTAATAGGAACTGAAAAGACAATCGCCACTACTGCGATGATCACACCTGAAATAACAATTTTCCAAACTTTATTCATCATATTAAATTTAGAAAGCAGTCCTGCCGCAATACCGATAAAAAATGCAGTAATTGCGTAAGGAATCCATGACGGATCAAAAATACCATTGACGAGATTCGTTAATGCACCGGTAATTGCCGCAGGGATAGGGCCAGCCAGGGCTCCTACTAAAATAACGCCGATCATATCCAGTGCGATAGGAAGTTTTAAAGCAGAAGTCATAGTGCCTCCAACAACATTGATCGCAATTGCGATAGGAATTAATAAAATAACAACCAACGGGAAGTTCTCTTTAAAAAAGCCTTTATTATTTGTACTCATTTTCTTATCTCCATTCTTTTTCCATAAATTCTTTAATTTCGTTTTCTCTTTCAGGGAAGATCGTGTTTAAAAATATTTCATAAAATTTTTGACAGTCAACCTCTGCCGCATATCTTGCATTGCACTGTCCTCCATGCCAGTATCCGCCCACATCTACTAACGATTGTCCTTTTGAAAGACCTTCAACTTCAATTTCAATAAAAGCATCTTTCATTTCTAAAACAGACTCATCAATTAAATACCCTACTGTGAGTACATCATGCATAGGCGCTGCCGGATATTTTCTGAAATTCCAGTTATCATCTACTCCTTTCTGTGTAGCCTGGTAAATAAATCTGGATATTGGAGTATCAAATATGCGTATCATTTCTCTCACATCTGCAGCAAGGGCGATTTTGTTGGTGACATCTAACCCTATCATTTCTACTTTTGGAAAACCTGCCTCAAAAACTATTTTTGCTGCAAGAGGATCCGCCCAAAAGTTATATTCTGCAACCGGACTCATATTTCCGGTACATTTGCCTCCTCCCATAATGATCAGCCGCTTAACCTTACTGGCAAATGTACTATCCCGTCGTATTGCACTGGCGATATTGGTGCATGGCCCGATCGCAAATAATGTAATCTCGCCTGGATGTTCTCCTATCTCTTTTATCAAAAAGTCTACGGCATGCTCCTGCATAATATCATTATCCGAGGCAATACTGAAAGCACAGCCGCCCAAACCGTCCTCCCCAAAACTCGATTCAACTGTTTCCGGCTGCTGTCCATCCAACGCCACACCGCATCCCCGATAAACAGGAACATCTCTTCGCTCACAAAGCGCCAAAATATCTTTTGCATTTCTGGTTGTATTTTCTAAATTTCCGTTACCTGTTACACTGCACAATGCCCTCAGATCAATTTTGGGATGATGCAGAGCTAAAATAATAGCAAGGGCATCATCTACTCCTGGATCACAGTCAATAATAATTGGTATCTTCTCCATAAATCTCTCCTTTCTATCTCTTTGATCCAATTCACAGATTCCTAAAAATTTATTATATAATCTCCTTTCATATAAGCTTATGATTCTTACGGCTTACTTTACAGGATCTTATATTTCAAAATGCCACTTCTTCTTTGTCTGGAATAGAAGCTTGCGCGCCTTTCCGAGTAACTGTGATAGCAGATACTCTATTCCCATAACTAATTGCTTCCTCGCAGCTTTTCCCATTTGTAACCGCCACCACAAAGGCTGCTGTAAAGCTATCTCCCGCCGCTGTGGTATCTATCGCCACAACTTTTTCTCCTGGAAAATGCTGCGTTTTGTCTTCTGTCACAAGCAGGCTTCCTTCATCTCCCATTGTGACAATAACTTGTGTAACTCCTTTTTTCAGTAAACTCTTCGCTGCAATAGCAGCATCTTCTATGCAAGTCACAGGCATTCCTGAAAGGGCCGCCAGTTCTGTCTCATTAGGTTTTATCACATCAATACACTGCCAGAGGGTATCTGGAAGATCTGCTGCTGCCGGAGCCGGGTCCAGTATCACTATCGTCCCTGATTCTGACGCTATCCGGGCTGCATATTCTACCACTTCCACAGGAATTTCCAACTGCATCACTAAAACATCTGAATCAACAATGATCTGTTTATTTGCATCAATATCTGTTTTTGTCAGCCGGGCATTTGCCCCCTGCAGCACGATAATACTGTTTTCTGCCGCTTTATCTACTGTAATTACGGCATTTCCGGTACAAACTCCTGCCAGTTCCATAATCCCTTCCGTATTAACGCCTACTGAATTCAGATTCTTTTTTAAAATTTTTCCATTTTCATCTTCCCCTACGGCACCTATCATGGAAACTTTTCCACCCAGTTTGCCTATGGCATATGCCTGATTAGCACCCTTTCCCCCTGGTGTTTTACTCATAGCTAAGCCCAATATAGTTTCTCCCTTTTGGGGCATTTTCTCAACATTTATTACATAATCCATATTCAGGCTTCCTAAAACCACAACTTTCTTCATTTCCATTTTCCCTTCTGGCATTACTTAATACCGGATTTTTATTAATAAATATACAATTATACGTAAATGTTATGCAAAATATAGTAAATCATTTTCCTAAAGTATTTTCTTATACATAATATACACTTCTCACCACTGTATGTCAAGTTTTTTTGAACATTTTATATGATTAAAATAAAGTCATTTCCGACACAACGCTCTAATTTTATATCGTCACAAAATAATTTCTAGACACTCTACTCAACATTTGTTAATATTTAAAAAACCAAAAGGGAAAATGAAGTTCAGGAAATCTTTTTTATGATTATGTACTGAAATGAAAGGAGTCGATAAAACTATGAAACACATCCCTGTTGTAATTGATGTAGATACCGGAACGGATGACGCGGTCTGCATGATCGCTGCATTGCTGAATAAGGATAAGCTGGATATCAAAGCATTCACCACTGTCTGCGGCAATGTTTCCGTAAAAAATACCAGTCAAAATACGCGGAATATCCTTGACTATCTGGGAGAGCAGTATCCGGTTTCTATAGGTGCATCAAAACCATTAATCCAACCTCTGACTTTTGCAATCAGCCATGGTTCTACCGGGCTCGGTGATGTAAGCCTGCCAACGTCCACCAGGGATTTTAGTTCTCTTCCTGCTTGGGAGGTCATTTATCACTATGCAAAAGAGGAAAACGGATGTCTGGAACTATTGGCAACCGGTCCTCTCACCAATGTCGCATTAGCTATTCGAAGTCACCCCGATATCTGCTCTTTGATCCGCAAAATAACCATAATGGGCGGAAGTTTGATCGGCGGAAATATGACTTCAACCAGTGAATTCAATATTTATAATGATCCTGAAGCTGCAAAAATTGTGTTTGAATCCGGAATCGAGCTGGTAATGGTTGGACTTGATGTCACTCTCAAGCCGCTTCTTCCTGTATCTGTAGTAGAGGAAATGAAAAAAATCAATTCTCCTCATGCGGATTTAGTCAGACGTATTTTCTCCTTTATGCAAAGAAGATCTTCAGAGTTTGGCGGAGATGCGCCAAATCTCCATGATGTGATCGCATTGGCCAGCATGGTCGCGCCAAATCTCTTTACTATGAAAGACTATTACATTACTGTAGAATTAAACGGAGATTTAACAAGAGGAATGACTGTTGCAGACTTCCGGAATGTTACCGGAAAGGCTCCTAACATACACGCTGCAATAGATATAGATATTGACGGATTCTGGAAGTGGTTTACAGATGTAATGTATTCTTCACAAACACAATATTAGAAAATAAGATCGTTTTAAAACAGAACCGCCGTTTCCAGCAGCGCCAAAGATTTTTGCTTCTGAAAACGGCAGTTCTGTTTTTCTTTATTATTCAACCCTGGGTTCTCCAACGTCTTCCTGATTCATGGCGATCCTGGGCTTTGTATTCAGGATCCTCATGAATTCTTCTCCTGTAATGGTCTCATGCTCGTAAAGGTACTTAGCCAGCTCATGAAGCTTGGGCATGTTCTCCTCCAGGATCTTCATAGCCTTGTCGTGCTGTTTCTGCACCAGATCCACTACCATCTTATCGATCCGTGTCTGGGTTTCAAAGGAACAGGTAAGGGAACTGTCTCCTCCCAGATACTGATTGGTCACTGTCTCCATAGCCACCATACCAAACTCCTGGGACATACCATATCTGGTGATCATCCCTCTTGCCAGCTTGGTAGCCTGCTCGATATCATTGGATGCTCCCGTGGTAATGGAGTGGAAGATCAGCTCCTCTGCAGCTCTTCCTCCTGTAAAGGTAGCGATCTTGTTCTCCAGTTCTTCCTTGGACATAAGATAATGTTCTCCATCTTCTACCTGCATGGTATAGCCCAGAGCACCGGAAGTTCTGGGGATAATGGTGATCTTATGCACCGGCGCAGAATGAGACTGCATGGCTGCCACCAGCGCATGTCCCACTTCGTGGTAAGCCACGATAAGTTTCTCTTTGGTGGAAAGCACCTGATTCTTCTTCTGATATCCGGCAATGACCACCTCGATACTCTCTTCCAGGTCTGCCTGAGTGGCAAATTTTCTGCCGTCACGGACAGCTCTGAGGGCCGCTTCGTTTACAATATTGGCCAGGTCCGCGCCGGAAGCTCCCGGAGCCGCCTTGGCGATATCACTGAAATTCACATCATCGGAAATCTTGATCTTTCTGGCATGGACTTTCAGGATCTCTTCTCTTCCCTTCAGATCAGGAAGCTCTACAGGAATCCTCCGGTCGAAACGTCCCGGTCTTAAAAGCGCCGGGTCCAGAGAATCGGGACGGTTGGTAGCCGCCAGGATCACTACGCCCTTGGAGCTGTCAAATCCGTCCATCTCCGTAAGGAGCTGGTTCAGGGTCTGTTCCCGCTCATCATTGGCTCCCGCAAACTGTCCGTCACGCTTTTTACCGATAGTATCGATCTCATCAATGAATACGATACAGGGGGCTTTTTCATTGGCCTGCTTAAACAGATCCCGGACTTTCGCCGCACCCATACCTACAAACATCTCTACGAATTCAGAACCGGATATGGAGAAGAACGGCACGTTGGCCTCTCCTGCCACAGCCTTTGCCAGAAGGGTCTTACCGGTTCCGGGAGGGCCTACCAGAAGGGCTCCCTTTGGAAGAGAGGCTCCGATCTCTGTATATTTCTCCGGATTGTGGAGATAATCCACTAATTCTGTAAGGAGCTCCTTGGCCTCATCTTCTCCCGCCACATCTGAAAACTTGATCCCTGTGGAGGACTTAACATAGATCTTGGCATTGCTCTTTCCGAAAGTCATGGCTCCCGGACCGCCCATGCCGCCCATGTTTTTCATCATCCGCTTCATCAGCCAGCCGCCTACTACCCACAGAAGCACCAGGGGCAGAACAAAGCTGATAAGGGATGAGAGCAGGGGATTCATCTGCTGAGGGATCTCCTCGGAAAATACCACTCCCGCCTGATCCAGCCGCTCTACTTCGTTGATATCAAAAATACGGCCGGTCTTATATACCTGTTCCCGACTGCCGTCTTTCTCCAGATAATAGATGGTATCCTCATCAAGATTCACCTCGGAAATCTTTCCGCTTTCCAGATCATCCAGAAATTCGTCATAGCTCGCTTCCTGTATGCTGCGCTCTGAAAGAGCCGGTACCAGAAAAAGATTGACGGCTACCAGCACCAGCAAAACGATGACATAATAAAACATCACCGGTTTTTTAGGAAGCTGAGGCTTTTTATCTTCTTTTATATCCATTCTTTATACCTCCAGCTTTTTTATGAGTTATATAAAACTATACTTCTTATTATAAAAACAATCAATGAAAAAAATGTGAAAACTTGTAAAAAAACTAGAAAAAGAAGCCCCAAGGACGGACTCTCCACCGGGAGCCCTCCGTATGCAGCTTCTTTTCCCCATTCTATTATTTGGAAGGCCCGGACTTTCCAGTTTCATCTCCGGTAAGCCTGAGTATCGCTTCCATTTCTTCTGTATCCATATCCAGAAAAGCTGAGAGCTCTTCGATGGTATACTTGATATTTCCATCTTCTGTAATGGATTTTAATTTTTCTTCCAGATTCTGGACCTTTTCCACCAGAAAATGATCTTCTTTTTTCTGCTGGGTCTGTTCTTCCAGGAACTCTTCCAGCAGGCGTCTTACTTCTCTCCAGAGACTTTCCTCCAGCCGTTCTTCCTGCGCCTCTTCCAATGTATCCAAGGCGGAGAGAAAAGCCATATTTGCCTCTCCCAGAAGATCTGCAAAAAGGACTTCCTCACAGTTCATCTCCCTGGCAATATCGGTCAGCTCTCTCTGACAGGTCCGTATCAGACTTTCTCTGGCAGAAGCTTCGCCTGCCGCGCAGCGCCGGAGAAGTTCCTGACGATCCAACAGATTATCCTCAAATCCAAAAGTCTTTAAATAGTCACGGAGATACTCTTCCTCCTCTGGCGTAAGAGGTACGCTTTCCGGCTTTTTCCGGACAGAAGCGGCTTCTTCCTGTTCCCGGACATCCTCTTCTTTCCTGCCGGTCACATGGATCCCCTGGACCTCCAAATAATCATAGACCTTCTGGAGTTTCTCCCGGTCCATGCCCTCTTCTCCAAAAAATTTTTCCACCAGCTCTGCCCGGACCTGCTTTCCGTTATTGAGGGCCAGAGTCTGTATATCTTTTAATTTATTCTGAAATTCATGAATATCCATAGCTTTCCTCCTGTCTTCTACAGTAGCTTACCACAAAAGAAGGAGGTTGAAAAGGAATTCTAGGCTTTTTCTCCTGCTTCCTTGAGTTTCTGGTTCAGCAGCTGGTTCACCTGTTTCGGGTCTGCTTTACCTTTCATCTGTTTCATGATCTGGCCTACCAAAAATCCGGTGACTTTGGTCTTTCCATCCAGATACTGCTTTACTGTATCCGGATTTTCCTCCAGGACTTTTGCCACGGTTTCTTCCAGAAGTCCGGTATCCAGAACCGTCTTCAGACCTTTTTCCTCTGCGTAGACTACAGGATCCACATCTTCGGTAAAGATCATCCGGAAAACTTCTTTGGCTGTTTTGTTGTTCAGCTCTCCCCTGTCTGTCATCAGGATCAGTTCTGCGAGATGTTCCGGAGAGAAGGAAATATCTTCTGTTTCCATGCCTTCTTCTTTCACCAGACGGAGGGTCTCCCCGATATACCAGTTAGCAGCTTTCTTCGGCATCTGACAGATAGACGCCGTCTTTTCAAACATCTCGCCCAGATGTCTGGACTGTGTAAGGAGTCCGGCGTCATAATCAGACAGGCCGTATTGCTCCATGTAACGCTTTGCTTTCTCTTCCTGGAGCTCCGGCTGGGCTTCCCGGATACGTCTTATCCACTCATCGCTGATCCGTACAGGAGGCAGGTCAGGATCCGGGAAATACCGGTAGTCTTTAGCGTCCTCCTTGGAACGCATAGCGTAGGAATATTCCTTATTATCATCCCACCGACGTGTCTCCTGGATCACAGGACGGCCTTCTTCCAGCAGTTCGATCTGGCGGGCTCTTTCTCCTTCAATAGCTCTGACAATGGCCTTAAAAGAGTTCAGGTTTTTCATCTCTGTCCTGGTTCCCAGCTCCTGAGATCCCAGCTCTCTTACCGAAAGGTTTACATCGGCACGCATAGAACCTTCCTGAAGCTTACAGTCGGAAACTCCCAGATACTGGCAGATCAGCCGGAGCTTTTCCAGGTAAGCGATCACTTCCTGGGCGTTTCTCATATCCGGCTCAGACACAATCTCGATCAGAGGAACGCCGCTTCGGTTATAATCTACCAGAGAGCAGTCGTCCCATTCGTCATGGATCAGTTTTCCCGCGTCCTCCTCCATGTGCATCTCATGGATCCGGACTTTTTTCGGGCCTGCCGCCGTCTGGATCTCCAGGAATCCGTCGTGGCAGATGGGAAGATAAAGCTGAGAGATCTGATAGTTCTGAGGGTTGTCCGGATAAAAATAATTCTTCCTGTCAAATTTGCAGTACTGGTTGATCTGGCAGTTGGCCGCCAGACCCAGGGCCAGGGCATATTCCACCACCTGTTTATTCAGCACGGGAAGAGCCCCGGGAAGGCCTGCGCATACCGGGCAGGTATGGGTGTTGGGAGCTCCCCCGAACTTGGTGGAGCAGCCGCAGAAAATCTTGGATTCTGTAGAAAGTTCTACATGGACTTCCAGTCCGATGACAGTCTCATATTGCTTTTCCATTATCCTTCCTCCTTTGCAAACGCCAGAGGAAAGTCCCCTCTGATCTTTTCCAGTCCCATTGCCGCCTGGAGCACTTTCTTTTCCTCAAAACAGTTTCCGATAAACTGCAGTCCCACCGGAAGTTTCTGGCTGTCCAGGGTCCATGGCATACTGATGGCAGGAAGGCCTGCCAGGTTTACTGCTACGGTATAGATATCGCTTAAGTACATCTTCAGAGAATCTGTAAGACTCTCTCCCAGGTGAGGCGCCGGTGACGGTGAAGCAGGCGCCAGTAAAACGTCATATTTCACAAAAGCCTCGTCAAAGGCTTTCTTGATGAGAGCCTTGGTCTTCAGAGCTTTCAGATAATAAGCGTCATAGTAACCGGAGCTTAATACAAAGGAGCCCAGAAGGATCCTTTTCTTGGCCTCTTTTCCAAATCCCTCTGCTCTTGTTTTCTTATACATATCATGAAGATCCGTTCCTTCCATAGAACGGTATCCGTATTTTACTCCGTCAAATCTGGCCAGATTGGAGCTGGCCTCGGCGCAGGCGATGATATAATAGGCCGGGATCACATAATCCGTCATGCCCAGGGAGAAAAACTCCACAATAGCGCCGTTCTGGCTCAGGGCGTTTACTACATCCACAATAGCTTTTTTGATCTCACTGTCCAGTCCCTCGGAGAGATACTCTTTTGGAACCCCTACACGAAGACCCCTGATATCTTCTCCCAGATCTTTTGAGAAATCATAGAGTTTTCTCTGAATGGAAGTGCTGTCCCGTTTGTCATATCCTGCGATCACATCCAGAAGGGCTCCGCAGTCTTTTGTGTTCTTTCCTATAGGACCGATCTGGTCCAGGGAAGAAGCGTAAGCCACCAATCCGTAGCGGGATACGGTTCCGTAAGTTGGTTTCAAACCTGTAACGCCGCAGAAAGCAGAAGGCTGGCGGATAGATCCCCCTGTATCAGAACCTAAGGCCAGAGGGGCTTCTCCTGCTGCCACAGCCGCACAGGAACCTCCTGAAGAGCCTCCCGGCACCCGGGTCAGATCCCAGGGATTTTTTGTCTCTCCAAAGGCAGAAGTTTCTGTTGTACTTCCCATGGCAAATTCGTCCATGTTGGTCTTTCCCAGTATGATCATTCCTGCTTCTTCCAGTTTTTCCACAGCACCTGCGCTGTATGGGGGCACAAAATCATTTAAAATTTTAGAAGCGCAGGTAGTGGCCTGTCCCCGGGTGCAGATATTATCTTTTACCGCAACAGGAACTCCTGCCAGAGGACCGGTATATTTCCCCTGGCTGATGCCTTTTTCTACTTCCTTTACCCGTGCATATATCTTCTTTTCATCAATATCCAGATAAGCGTGGACAGATGGTTCCACAGCTTCTATCTGATCCAGGTAAGCCTTCACCGCTTCCTTTACGCCGATCTGCCCCTTTTTGATCTCCTCTCCCAGAGCAGTGGCTGACATCTCTATGATCTTCATGTATTTCATCCTTTCTATACGGTCTTTGGAACCTGATACTGTCCTTCTTTTTTCACCGGAGCATTTGCCAGCATTTCCTCCTGAGCGTCTCCATTTGTCACTGCATCCTCCCGGAACACATTTTCCAGGGGGAAGATATGGGAAGCCGCCTCCACATTTTCCGTATCCAGTTCATTAAGCTTTTCCACATAATCCAGGATCTTTTCCAGTTCTGTCCGCATTTCTTCCCGTTCATCCTCAGACATAGAAAGCTTTGCCAGGATCTCTATATTTTCCATTACTGTATCGTCTATTCTCTGTGCGCTCATTGTTTTCCTCCTCTCTGACAGACAAGTCAATGTTGTCCGTTAATTACTAAGGCTCAAGTCTTGTTAAATCTCTTGGGAACAAAGTGGTCTCCCGGATATTATCCTCTCCGATCAGCTGCATAGTCAGTCTTTCCAGACCGATCCCCAGACCTCCGTGAGGAGGCATACCATATTTAAAGGCATCCAGATACTGTTCCAGTCCTTCTTCACTCATGCCTTTTGCCGCGATCTTATCTTTCAGCATCTGATAATCATGGATCCTCTGTCCTCCGGTAGTGATCTCCAGACCTTTATACAGCAGGTCAAAACTTAAGGTATAACGGCTGTCCTCCGGATCATCCATAGCATAGAAAGGACGTTTTTTAGAAGGATAATGGGTAACGAAAACAAAGTCGGAACCGCATTCTTCCTGGAAGTATTTTCCGATCAGTTCTTCCTCTTCCGGTTCCAGATCAAAAGGCGCCCGGATCTTTCTCTGATATTTTTCAGACACCAGTTCTTTCGCTTTCTGGAAAGTCACACAGGGGATTTCTTTGATCTCTGGAAGGGTTACCTTAAGAATATCCAGTTCCTTCCTGTATTCCCGGTTCAAAAGATCCATAGTATATGTTAAAAATCCTGTCTCCATCCGGCAGATATCGTAAAAGCTGTCAATGTAGCCCATCTCAAAATCCAGGCTGGTATATTCATTCAAATGTCTTCTGGTATTGTGCTTCTCCGCCCGGAATACAGGTCCTGTCTCAAATACCCGGTCAAATACGCCCACCATCATCTGTTTATAAAGCTGAGGGCTCTGCTGCAGCACTGCCGGATGATGGAAATATTCCAGCTTGAAAAGGTTCGCGCCGCCCTCGGCGCTTTTGGCTCCGATCTTGGGACTGTGGATCTCCGTAAAGCCCTGGTGGTAGAGGAAATCCCGGAATCCTCTGGTAATTCCCTCCTGAATACGGAATTTAGCCCTCTCTCTTACATTCCTTAAAGAGACAGGGCGCATATTCAGCTTAGCTTCCAGAGATGTTTTCAGATTCCACTTGCCTACCGGCAGAGGCAGAGGCTGATCAACCTTAGATAAAAATTCCGTTTCCTTTATCCTCAGTTCCTTTCCCTGGGGAGCTCTCTCTTCTGTTTTTACGGTTCCGGTCACCCGGATACAGTCGCCTTCATGAAATTCCTTCAGATCCTCCCTGGAGACGCCTTCCTCCCAGACAGCCTGAAGAAGCCCTTCCCGGCTCCGAAGGATCACAAACCCGATCTCCCCCATATCCCGAAGACTGTGGACCGCCCCTTCCAGACAGGCAGTATCCCCTTCCTCCTTCTCCAAAAACTCCTCATATCCAGACTTTTCTCTCTCAACAATTCCCTTAATATATTCCATAATCCCATTCCCTTCCTTTACCAAAAACTATCATTCTCTATTCCAGCCAGTCCGATCCTCTTTTCACTCAAAACGCCGCACATCAACCAACTATGCTACTGCGCTTTTCACTCGCCATCCAGCACCAGCATACCATCCAAATCTCTTTTTTAATTGAACTCCTGCAATACCGTACAACCTTTATCCCCCGGCAGCGGAAACAACCGTAGCTACCAAGAATACAGGTGTGTTTTCAGCGAATTTCCCGAGCATAGCTTTGAGACCTGAGGCTCAAAGCGGCGCAGGCTGAGCAGAAAACACACCTGTATTCTTGCCCTCTACGCTCCCCCGGTTCACCATTCGCCTCACCTATTCAATCAAAAAAGAAATTAAAAAAGTCCGAAATACCCAGAAAAATCCAGATACCTCGGACAGGATATTTTGATTACATCTTCGTAATCCGCTTAATTGCCTCTATTGTGTTTTCATAAGTTCCGAAAGCGCTTAACCGGAAGTAGCCTTCTCCGCAGGCACCGAAACCGCTTCCCGGAGTTCCTACCACGTTCACCTCATGGAGAAGGGTATCAAAGAACTCCCAGGAGGTCTGATTGCCCGGCGTTTTCAGCCATACATAAGGAGCGTTCACGCCGCCGCTTACAGTATAGCCTGCGTCTTTCAGTCCATTATATATGGTATGCGCATTTCTCATATAATATGCAACCTGCTCTTTTACCTGGGCTTTGCCTGCTTCTGTATAAACGGCAGCTCCTGCTTTCTGCACAATGTAAGGAGCTCCGTTATATTTGGTCCCGTGTCTTCTGGCCCAGAGGTCATTTAAGGAAACCCCTCCGGACTTCAGGTCTTTCGGAACTACCGCAAATCCCAGACGGACGCCGGTGAATCCGGCATTCTTGGAAAAACTTCTCAACTCAATGGCGCAGGTCTTTGCGCCTTCGCATTCATAAATGCTGTGAGGGATATCTTCCTCTGTGATATATGCTTCATAAGCTGCGTCATAGATGATCAGGCAGCCGTTTTTATTGGCGTAATCCACCCATCCCTGGAGCTGTTCCTTTGTAATCGTGGAACCTGTGGGATTATTGGGGAAGCAGAGATAGATCACATCTGGAGTTTCCTTTGGAAATTCCGGTGCGAAATTATTCTCTGCAGTACAGGGCATGTAGATCACCCCGTCAAAGTTCTGTGTTACTTTATTATAATTTCCTGTTCTTCCCGCCATTACATTAGTATCTACATATACGGGATAGACCGGGTCGCACACTGCGATCTTATTGTCCAGTCCCAAGATTTCCTGGATATTTCCAGAGTCGCATTTTGCTCCGTCAGATACAAAGATTTCTTCCGGATCAATGTCACATCCCCGATCCTGATAATCGTTTTTCGCAATAGCTTCTCTCAGGAAAGCATAGCCCTTATCCGGAGCATATCCGTGGAAGGTCTCTGCGTGAGCCATTTCTTCCACAGCTCCATGGAGAGCCTCGATGATCGCCGGCGCCAGGGGCTGTGTCACATCCCCGATCCCCAGGCGGATGATTTCTTTATCCGGATTTTCCTGCTGATATGCCGCGATCTTCTTTGCAATATCAGAGAAAAGATAGCTTCCCGGAAGCTTCAGATAATTTTCGTTGATAGTAAACATACCACATTTCTCCTTTTAACATTCGTCGTAGATTAAAGTCAATATCATCTGTGCGGTTTCCACCATATTGGTGCCGTTGTCCATGCTGCATTTCTGAATGTAACGGTAAGCCTCTTCTTCTGAGAGATGATTCCGCTCCATCAGCAGGAACTTGGCGTTCCGTATATAGTTTTCTTCTTTCTCGGTCCTCTTCTTTGGTTTTTTCCTGTCTTTCTTATACCGTCTTTCTACCTGGCTGAGGACCATTTGCACGGTATTGACTAAATCATATATTTTCACTGGCATAGTCACGGCGATGATCCCGCTTTCTGCCGAGCTTACAACATTTGCTGATCCCATCAGCAGCATTTCAAAGTATTTTGGTATGCATTCATATAACTGGGTATAATGCATATCCGGCAGTTTATAGCCGCTGATGATCAGCCCTCTCTGATCTTGATTTGCCTCGATTAAAGCTGCGGAAGCGGTACAGCAGGATACTACATTTTCAAACCCATGATCCATCAGGATTTTTCGTATCCGCTTTGCATCTTCAATCTTGGGTAATGCCACAATGATGATGCTCATATACTGCTCCCTGCCTTTTCTTTAATTCTGCGAGTACCTTATAGTAAACATTCGCATGTTCACATTGCCGACTAAAAAATATCTAAATCTGGTACAGATACTGTTCCAGTTCCCATTCGGAAACCTGTTTCATATAGCTTTTCCATTCTTTTCTTTTACCTTTTTTATAATGTTCCAGAAAAGATCCTCCCAGCATCTCCTTTACCCAGACATCTTTCTCCATCTCATATAATGCATCGCTTAAATTTTCCGGCAGGGCTTTGATACCCTGATTATTTTTCTCTTCTTCGGATAAATCCCGGATGCTTTTTTTCAGTTCCGCCGGCGCTTCCAGCCCTCGCTCTATACCGTCGATACCTGCTTCCAGACACAGGGCAAATACCAGATAGGGATTTGCGGAAGCGTCCGGACTTCTCAGTTCAATGGCTTTTTCTTCTCTCGTACCCCGGCATACCTTGATGAGGGCTGTCCTCTGAGTAGAGGACCAGGTCATATCGGAAGGGGCTTCAAATCCCGGTACCAGCCGCTTATAGGAGTTTACCAAAGGATTGAAGATGGCTGTCATTCCCTTGATATGTTCCAGCAGCCCGGCGATAAAGGAATAAGCTTCTTTACTCAGTCCCAGACTGTCCTGGGGGTCTTCAAATATATTTTTCCCGTCTTTGTAAAGGGCCATGTTAATATGCATGCCGGAACCATTTTCTTCCGCTTTCGGTTTTGGCATGAATGTGGCATGAAGTCCATGGCGCTTTGCCACTGTACGGACCGCCACCTTAAAGGTCATCAGCTTATCCGCTGTATCCATCACGTCTGACATGGTAAAATCGATCTCATGCTGTCCCGGAGCGATCTCATGATGGGAAGAAGCTACTTCATACCCCATATCCTCCAAAGTCAGTACAATGTCCCTTCTGGCGTTTTCTCCCAGATCCACCGGACTCAGATCCATAAAACCGGCTCTCTCATGCGTCAGTGTAGTAGGAGAACCATTGTCATTTGTATGGAAAAGGAAAAACTCACATTCCGGGTTTACCTTAAAAGTATATCCCTTTTCCTCAGCTTTTTTCACAGCATTCTGAAGAATATATCTGGGACTCTCTTTATAAGGTGTTCCATCTGCCTTATAAATATCACAGATAAATCTGGCAACCTTTCCCTGCTGGGGTCTCCATGGAAGAATACAGAAAGTATCCAGATCCGGATGAAGGTACATATCCTCCTCCTCATTTCTATAGAAGCTTTCCATAGAAGATGCATCGATCACACATTCATTATCCATAGCCTTTTCCAGCTTGCCGAAAGGAATCGCAATATTCTTCATGGTGCCGAACATATCGGTAAACTGAAGACGGATAAATTCCACGTCTTCTTCCTCTGCCATATGCAGAATATCCTCTCTGGTGTATTTCGCCATAGTGACCACCATGTCCTTTCTGAATTAATCAACAATCCCGCTTAAGGCAGCGGGCAGCCGACCCTGCATTCCTGACTTGCGGCAGGATGGGGCCTTTCATCACACAGAAAAGTCGGATGAATTTTCCTATGTAATGAAAAAGGGCGCACTTATTCAGGTCCCCGCCTGAATAAGAACGCCTTTGTCCTTCATGGGTGGTATTATAGCAGTGTAAAATTGAAAAGTCAAGATATGGCCTGGGAAATACCGAAAAATTTTGTAACTGCCCGGCCTGGCAGGCTGCACGGAGGAGGAAATCATATTTCTAAACTTCTTAAACTCTTACTGATCACAGAATACAGTTTAATTTCAAAAAAAGTCCAATTTCAACCGTAATTTCCGATAAATACTACGGTTACAGATCCAATATCGCCTTTTTCAACCGTACTTTCCCGGTCAGCCAGAACTAAATAGGCAAATCCCACAAGATTCAGATCTTCTGAGGGAATTTAAGATTCTATTCTAGTACAGTGAAAAATAAATGAATAGCTATATCACGCAGAATGATTTCTTCATATGCAAGGCGGAGGAATGAGGCGTAGCGGTGGCTACGTCGATTGACGACAACGCCGCAGATGAAAAATCAGGCAAGTGATATGGCTGGTTATTTATTATTCACTGTACTAGGAGGGCATGAAAAAAGGCGCCGGGAATTCTGTCCTTCCCGGCGCCTCTGAAACATATATGCTTATTTATTTTACACTGTATATCCCATCAGATCTTTGTCTACGGCCTCTGCCGCTTTTCTTCCCTCTGTGATAGCCCATACTACCAGTGACTGGCCTCTGTGCATATCTCCTGCTGTGAAGACTCTTGGCACGCTGGTGGCGTATTCATCAGGCTTTGTCAGCACGTTGGTCCTTGGATTTAAGTCTACTTTAAAGGCGTCTGTCACATATTTCTGGCTTCCCAGGAAACCTGCTGCAATGAGCACTAACTGGGCATCGATGATCTTCTCAGAGCCTTCTACAGGAACCATGTTCATACGTCCTGTCTTTTCATCTTTTTTCGGCTCCAGGCTGACGATCTTAGCTTTCTGCACATTGCCTTTGTCGTCTTTGATAAATTCGCTTACGGTAGTCTGATAAACCCTGGGATCTTTACCAAAGACTGCAATAGACTCTTCCTGGCCGTAATCCACTTTCAGGATCCTCGGCCACTCCGGCCATGGATTTCCTGGAGTTCTGGTTTCTGAGGGCTTCGGCATCATCTCTAACTGGGTAACGGATTTTGCGCCCAGACGGATGGCTGTTCCCACACAATCGTTTCCGGTGTCGCCGCCGCCGATGACCAGTACATGTTTTCCTTTTGCAGGAATAAACTGGTTATCCTTAAAGTTCGAATCCAGAAGACTCTTGGTCACAGATTTCAGGAAGTCTACTGCGAAATAGATATTTCCGGCGTCTCTTCCCGGCACCTGGATATCTCTTGGGTTGGAAGCGCCGCAGGCAAGGATCACCCGGTCGAATTCTTTCAGAAGCTCCTGGGCTTTCACATCTTTTCCTACGTCTACGCAGGTTTTAAAGACTACTCCTTCTTCTTCCATGAGCTTTATTCTCCGGTCGATAATGGATTTGTCCAGCTTCATGTTGGGGATTCCATAGCGGAGAAGTCCTCCAACCCGGTCGTTTCTCTCAAATACAGTTACCCAGTGGCCTTTCCGGTTCAATTCCTGAGCCGCTGCCAGTCCGGAAGGACCGCTTCCCACTACAGCCACTTTCTTACCTGTCCGCACAGGGGGAACCTGGGGTACCACCCAGCCGTTTTTCCAGGCAGTTTCGATAATGGCTTTCTCATTATCTTTCGTAGCTACCGGTTCGCCGTTCAGGTTACAGGTACAGGCAGCCTCGCACAGAGCCGGGCATACATGGCTGGTAAACTCCGGAAAGCTGTGGGTCTTGGACAGTCTTTCGTAGGCCTGTCTCCATTTTCCTCTGTATACCAGATCGTTAGTCTCCGGCACCAGGTTGTGCAGAGGACAGCCGGAGGCCATCCCTGCGATCATCATACCTGCCTGACAGAAGGGAACGCCGCATTCCATGCAGCGGGCCCCCTGGATCTGCTGCTCCTCCAAAGGCAGAGGTTTCTTAAATTCATTAAAATTTTTGATTCTCTCTAAAGGCGGAGTCTGTACCGCGTCTTTTCTCTCATACTCTAAAAATCCTGTCGGTTTTCCCATCTTTATACCTCCGAAAATACTTCTGTAAATGCTTCCAACTGTGCCTGTTCTGTGCTCATTCCCTGTTCCTCCAGCTTAATGCTCAAGGAAGTCATCTTCTTGTAATCATCAGGAATGATCTTTTTAAACTTCGGAAGATATTCGTTGAAGTTTTCCAGGATTTCTTTTCCTCTTTCAGAGCCGGTATACTGTACATGCTCCTCGATCAGGCTTTTCAGTTCATGAACATCTACCTTGCTTTCCACCTTTTCGATGGAGATCATATCTTTATTCAGATTTTTATAAAGGGTATTATTTTCATCTAACACATAGGCGATACCGCCGCTCATACCTGCGGCAAAATTCTTTCCTGTAGAACCAAGGATCACCACGCGGCCTCCTGTCATATATTCACAGCCATGCTCTCCTACGCCTTCTACAACTGCATATGCTCCGGAGTTTCTTACAGCAAAACGCTCTCCGGCAATACCGCTTATAAATACTTTTCCGCTGGTGGCTCCGTAAAGAGCTACGTTGCCGGCGATCATGTTGTCTTTTGCAGAATATTTCCGGTTTTTAGGCGGATACAGGATCAGCTTTCCGCCGGAAAGACCTTTTCCGTAATAGTCGTTGGTATCTCCTTCCAGTTTCAAGGTCAGACCCTTGGGAATAAAGGCGCCGAAACTCTGTCCGCCGGCTCCCTTACAGTTTACTGTAAGAGTATCTTCCGGCAGTCCATGTTTATGCTGTCTGGTGATCTCTGCTCCCAGCATGGTGCCGAAAGTCCTGTCTGTATTGCTGACTTCCACAGAAACAGAGGCTTTTTCCCCTTTCTTCAGAGCAGAAGCAAATTTCTTCAGCAGCACTTTCTCGTCCAGGGTCTTCTCCAGCTGGAAATCGTATACATCTGCCGGATCAAAGGTTACCTTCTCTCCTTCTTTTGCAAAAGGATTTTCCAGGATAGCGCTAAGGTCGATCTTGGCTGCCATTGGATTTTGGGCCTTATCCTTTACTTTCAGCAGGTCGCTTCTTCCTACCATCTCGTCAATAGTCCGAACGCCCAGTTTCGCCATATATTCTCTCAGTTCCTGAGCGATGAATCTCATAAAGTTTACGACATATTCCGGTTTTCCGGTAAACCGTTTCCGAAGTTCCGGATTCTGGGTTGCCACACCTACAGGACAGGTATCCAGGTTGCAGACTCTCATCATCACGCAGCCCATAGTTACCAGAGGAGCTGTGGCAAAACCGAATTCTTCTGCTCCCAGAAGAGCAGCGATAGCCACGTCTCTTCCGCTCATCAGCTTACCGTCTGTCTCGATCATCACACGGCTTCTCAGACCGTTCATCATCAGAGTCTGATGGGTCTCTGCCAGTCCCAGTTCCCAGGGAAGTCCCGCGTTATGGATAGAGCTTTCCGGAGCCGCGCCGGTACCTCCGTCATATCCGGAGATCAGGATAACCTGGGCTCCGGCCTTGGCAACACCTGCCGCTACGGTTCCCACACCTGCCTCAGAAACAAGTTTTACAGAAATACGGGCATATTTATTGGCGTTTTTCAGGTCATAGATCAACTGTGCCAGATCCTCGATAGAATAAATATCGTGATGAGGCGGCGGAGAGATCAGACTTACGCCAGGGGTTGAATGTCTGGTCTTGGCGATCCATGGGTACACTTTTCTGGCAGGAAGATGTCCGCCCTCGCCAGGTTTTGCTCCCTGGGCCATCTTGATCTGGATCTCTTTCGCGCTTACCAGATACCGGCTGGTAACGCCGAAACGGGCGCTGGCCACCTGTTTAATGGCAGAGCATCTGTCCACAGCCGTTCCTGCAGAATCCAGACGCTCTTCACTTTCCCCGCCTTCACCGGTGTTTGACTTACCATGAAGCATATTCATGGCAATAGCCAGTGTCTCATGGGCTTCCTGAGAAATGGAGCCGTAGGACATAGCCCCGGTCTTAAACCGTTTTACAATGTCCTCTACACTTTCCACTTCTTCAATAGGAATTCCCTTTTCCGGGAAGTTAAAGTCCATTAAGGAACGGAGATTTCCGCTTCTCTCCTCGTCTACCATTTTTGTATATTCTTTAAACATGCCATAATCTCCCATACGGGTAGATTTCTGCAGCATGTGGATCGTTGCAGGATTATAACGGTGCTCTTCGCCGCCGCTTCTCATCTTATGTCTGCCTATGCTGTCCAGAGTAAGATCCACAGCTCTTCCCAGCGGATCGAAAGCCTTAGAATGAAGCTCATCTACGTTTCTGGCGATATCATCCAGAGTGATGCCGCCTACACGGCTGACGGTACCTGCAAAATATTTGTCGATAACTTCCTTGGAAATACCGATGGCCTCAAAGATCTTTGCCCCCTGATAGGACTGGATAGTAGAAATACCCATTTTGGAGGCGATCTTTACAATACCGTGGATCACGGCGTAGTTGTAATCATTTACTGCCGCATAGTAATCTTTGTCCAAAAGTTTCTCATCGATCAGCTCCTGGATCGTCTCCAGTGCCAGATATGGATTTACCGCACAGGCTCCATATCCCAGAAGAGTCGCAAAGTGATGTACCTCTCTTGGTTCTCCGGATTCCAGGATCAGAGAAAGAGAAGTCTGTTTCTTTGTATCTACCAGATGCTGATGTACGGCAGATACTGCCAGCAGAGAAGGGATGGGCACATGGTTCTCATCTACTCCCCTGTCGGAAAGGATCAGGATATTAGCTCCGTCTTTATAAGCGTTATCCACTTCTACAAAGAGGCGGTCAATAGCTCTCTCCAGCTTGGTGCTCTTGTAGTAGGTAATCGGAACTACCGCTACCTTAAAGCCTTTTTTCTTCATGTTCTTGATCTTTAACAGGTCCGTATTGGTCAGGATCGGGTTATTGATCTTTAATACCTGGCAGTTTTCCGGCACTTCTTCCAGCAGGTTTCCGTCTTTTCCAACATAAACCGTAGTGCTGGTAACGATCTCCTCACGGATCGCGTCGATAGGCGGATTAGTAACCTGGGCAAACAACTGTTTAAAATAATCGAAAAGAGGACGTTTTTTCTTGGAAAGTACGGCCAGAGGAGTATCCACACCCATAGCCGCAATGCCTTCGCTGCCTTTTAAGGCCATTTCATAAATGGACTTTCTGTATTCTTCGTAAGTATAGCCGAAAGCTTTCTGAAGTCTTCTTCTCTGTTCAGGAGTATATTCTTCCACCCGCAGGTTAGGGATCTTCAGATCTTTTAACTGGATCAGGTTGCTGTCCAGCCACTCGCCGTAAGGCTGAGCGTTGGCATATGTCTCCTTGATCTCCGCATCGCTTAAGATCTTGCCTTTTACTGTATCTACCAGGAGCATTTTTCCCGGATGAAGTCTTTCTTTCAGAACGATCTCCTCTTCCGGTACAGGGAGAACTCCCACCTCGGAAGCCAGGATCACATCTCCGTTTTTCATTACATAATATCTGGAAGGACGAAGGCCGTTTCTGTCCAGTACAGCGCCCAGCAGATCGCCGTCCGAAAATACAATAGAAGCCGGGCCGTCCCAGGGCTCCATCATAGTGGCGTAATACTGATAGAAGTCACGGATCTCCTGAGAAAGGGTCTGATTGTTGGACCAGGGTTCCGGAATAGTGATCATCACTGCCAAAGGCAGATCCATACCGCTCATTACCAGGAATTCCAGAGTATTGTCCAGCATGGCAGAGTCAGATCCCTGACGGTTTACCACCGGAAGGATCTTGTGAAGCTGATCTTTTAAGTGAGGAGACTCCATGTTTTCTTCTCTGGCCTGCATTTTATCGGCGTTTCCCCGGATGGTATTGATCTCACCGTTATGTACGATGAAACGGTTGGGATGAGCTCTCTCCCAGCTCGGATTTGTGTTCGTGCTGAATCTGGAATGGACGGTAGCGATGGCAGATTCATAGTCTTTATCCTGAAGATCTGCGAAGAAAGTACGCAGCTGTCCTACCAGGAACATACCTTTGTATACAATGGTGCGGCTGGACATGGAAACTACATAGGTATTTTCGTTGCTCTGCTCGAAAACTCTGCGGGCAATATACAGCTTCCGATCAAAATCCAATCCCTTTTCCACATTTTCCGGTTTTTTAATAAAAGCCTGCATGATATGAGGCATACACTCTTTTGCCTTATGTCCCAGAACATCCGGATATACAGGAACCTCACGGAAGCCTAAAAGTTCCAGTCCCTCTTTTTCCACGATGATCTCAAACATCTTCTTGGCCTGATTTCTTTTCAGCTCGTCCTGAGGGAAAAACAGCTGGGCAATGCCGTATTCTCTTTCTCCTCCCAGTTCGATCCCGATCTTTTTACAGACCTTGGAAAAGAATTTATGAGAAATCTGAAGAAGGATTCCCACACCGTCTCCGGTTTTTCCCTCTGCGTCTTTTCCAGCTCTGTGTTCCAGATTTTCCACAATATGAAGGGCTCTCTCCACTGTCAGGTGGCTCTTGATCCCTTTGCTGTTTACCACTGCGCCGATACCGCAGTTGTCATGCTCAAAGGCGGGGCTGTACAGTCCCTGTTGCTGTTCTCTCATCACATTTTCCTCCCTATCCGTTTCTTTTCTCTTTTCCATACGCATCTGCCGCTTTTACAAAACCTCGAAACAGCGGATGCGCCCGGTTTGGTCTGGATTTCAATTCCGGATGCCCCTGGGTTCCAATAAAGAAGGGGTGATCCTTTAGTTCTATCATTTCCACGATCCGTCCGTCAGGGGAAAGACCTGCCATGGTCATTCCATGTTCTTCCAGAGCGGAGCGGTAGTCGTTGTTTACCTCATAACGGTGTCTGTGGCGTTCGGAGATCTCTTTTGCGCCATATAATTCATATGCTTTTGTTCCCTCTTTCAGCACACATGGGTAAGCTCCCAGCCTAAGGGTTCCTCCGATATTTTCCACGCCGTTTTGTTCCGGCATAAGATAGATCACCGGATGCATGGTATCCGGATTGAGTTCCGCGCTGTTAGCGTCTTTAAAACCTGCCACATCTCTGGCAAATTCTACGATCGCCATCTGCATACCCAGACAGATCCCCAGGAACGGGATCTTATTTTCTCTGGCGTATTTCACTGCCTGGATCTTTCCTTCTGTTCCCCTGTGGCCGAAACCTCCGGGGATCAGGATCCCGTCTACGCCTTTTAAAAGAGGTTCGCAGCCCTGACGCTCGATCTCTTCAGAATCCACCCAGCGGATATTTACATTTACACGGCTGGCGATCCCGCCGTGTTTCAAAGCTTCTACCACACTTAAGTAGGCGTCATGGAGCTGGATATATTTTCCTACAATGGCGATCTCTGTCTCAGACTGCGGATTTCTCAGGTTCTCCACCATAGCCGTCCAGTCTGTAAGATCCGGTTCCGGACATGGAAGATGGAGACATTCACAGACCACCTGGGCCAGCTGTTCTTTTTCCATAGCCAGCGGCGCCTCGTAAAGATATTCCACGTCCAGGTTCTGCAGCACATGATCAGAAGGCACATTACAAAACAGCGCGATCTTGTCTTTCAGTTCATCAGACAGACGGTATTCTGAACGACATACCAGAACATCCGGCCACAGACCCATGCTCTGAAGTTCTTTTACGCTGGCCTGGGTAGGTTTGGTCTTCAGCTCCCCGGAAGCTTTCAGATATGGTACCAAAGTCACATGAATGAGTACTGCGTTTTCTTTTCCCACATCATGCTGGAACTGACGGATTGCTTCCAGGAAAGGCTGGCTTTCAATATCTCCGGCGGTTCCTCCTACTTCTATAATAGCGATCCGGTCTTCATCAGGCGTCTTGCCTCTGTAGAACCGGCTTTTAATCTCATTGGTAATGTGAGGGATAACCTGTACCGTGCCGCCGCCATAATCCCCGTGACGTTCCTTCTGAAGCACTGTCCAGTAAATCTTTCCTGTAGTCACATTTGAATTTTTATCCAGGCTTTCATCAATAAATCTTTCGTAATGTCCCAGATCCAGGTCTGTCTCTGTGCCGTCGTCGGTAACAAAAACTTCTCCATGCTGGATAGGGTTCATGGTACCGGGATCCATATTAATGTAAGGGTCGAATTTCTGCATGGTCACCTGGTACCCTCTTGCTTTTAACAGTCTTCCCAGGGAAGCGGCTGTGATTCCTTTCCCAAGACCTGAAACCACTCCTCCGGTAACAAATACATATTTTACCATCACATTTTCCTCCTACTGTAGTGATCGGATGGGGAAGAGCCCCTCCCTATCCGCTGCGATACCCCGCTCATCTCGTGGCATTGCCGCTTAATGACCGTTGCCCGTCGGATGCCCGCTGGTGCAAGCACAGCGGTTGCCCCACCGGCGTATCACACAAAAAGGCGTCAGAATCTCCTCTATAGAAATTCTGACGCCTTCGTCATAAATTATTCATAACTGCCCTTTACTATAACCGATTTTTTCCGATTTGTAAATCCCTGTTTTAAAATTTTTTTATAACTGAAATTTCTGAATACTCTGCTGAAACTCCCGGTTTTCTCCGTGACAGCTTACCACGAGAGGTTTCTCAAGCCCCAGGGCGAAGACTCCTAATATAGATTTTCCGTCTACCACCACAGTTTTGCAGCAACATATGTTCGTTTATAGCTTGAAAGCCTTTTGTATGGC
>ERZ1643247.26-NODE-26-length-212195-cov-53.524545_pt1 | contig 212195 bp, 175 predicted proteins | sample MGYA00579264_ERZ1643247 | MGnify/ENA primary metagenome ERZ1643247 (study PRJEB29033, sample SAMEA4952262) | chicken gut metagenome | biome: Broiler Chicken; feature: Gastrointestinal Tract; material: Caecum | place: Ireland | collected 2018 | study: Broiler... | reverse complement strand
GGTCCTGTAGGTCCAGTCGCACCAGTTCCAGTCGCTCCTGTAGCCCCGGTAGGTCCTGTAGGCCCAGTTGCCCCAGTAGGACCAGTATCACCTTGAGTCCCTGCTGCTCCAGTAGCACCCCTAGGAATATTAAAGGTTAAAGCAACAGAAGAGCCCGTTTGACTTTCAGAAACACTTGCATCATTTCCAGGATCAAGGGTATTTGTGGCAGCAACACTAAAAGTTGTTATTGCCCCAGTAGGACCCGTTGGTCCGGTAGGTCCTGTTGGTCCTGTAGGTCCAGTCGCACCAGTTCCAGTCGCTCCTGTAGCCCCGGTAGGTCCTGTAGGCCCAGTTGCCCCAGTAGGACCAGTATCACCTTGAGTCCCTGCTGCTCCAGTAGCACCCCTAGGAATATTAAAGGTTAAAGCAACAGAAGAGCCCGTTTGACTTTCAGAAACACTTGCATCATTTCCAGGATCAAGGGTATTTGTGGCAGCAACACTAAAAGTTGTTATTGCCCCAGTAGGACCCGTTGGTCCGGTAGGTCCTGTTGGTCCTGTAGGTCCAGTCGCACCAGTTCCAGTCGCTCCTGTAGCCCCGGTAGGTCCTGTAGGCCCAGTTGCCCCAGTAGGACCAGTATCACCTTGAGTCCCTGCTGCTCCAGTAGCACCCCTAGGAATATTAAAGGTTAAAGCAACAGAAGATCCCGTTTGACTTTCAGAAACACTTGCATTATTGCCAGGGTCAAGGGTATTTGTGGCAGCAACAGTAAAAGTTGTTGTAACACCAGTAGGCCCAGTTGGTCCAGTAGGTCCGGTTGGTCCTGTAGGACCAGTAGGCCCAGTTGGTCCAGTGCCAGTCGCACCGGTTGCACCTGTAGGACCAGTAGGTCCAGTCGCACCAGTAACACTTGCACCAGTAGGGCCAGTAACACCAGTAGGACCGGTGATTCCTTGAATTCCAGTAGGGCCTGTAGGTCCGGTTGCTCCTGTAACGCCGGCACCAGTTGCGCCGGTAGGTCCAACAGGCCCAGCAGGTCCAGTAGGGCCTGTAGGGCCCGTGTTTCCAGTTATAATAATATTTCTATGATGATTGCAACATGGATTGTTGCAATTTCTATTAAAAAAATTTGACATTTAAACCTCGCTTGGAGCATTTGCTCCACTACATAGTATGAAAAAATTAATGTTATTGTTTCTTTTTTATAAAATTTTTTAAATGATAACAATGACCATTTCGATTAATTTGAATATATGTAAAAGAAAAAGTTTTAAATGAATTTTAAATGTAGTATAATAATCTTATGGAGATACAAGAAAATATAAAAGAAATAATTTTTATAAAATTTAATAGAAGCCAAGAAACATTAAAAAAATGTTCAAAAGTGATAAATAAATTATCTAATTATTATGCAGAAAATAGTTATACTATGGAATTAAAAGTTGATTTTGCAAAAAGTTTTTATGAACAAAGAAAAAAAATAATTTACCAAAAAATAGATTTTATTACAAGATTAAGTCAAAAATTGATAAACTCTTCGGAAAAAGTGGTTGAACATATTATGAATTGTTTAAAAAGTAATAAATTTAATATTGATAATGAAGCATTTGTTGATGATTTAGATAAAATGATAGATTATGCTAAAAAACAAAATGATATTCAAAAATTCGGGAGTAAAGTTATAATTGATTATTTTTTAAATTTTGTAGTGGACCAGTATGAGTTATCTAAAATTGAAACAATGTTTTATCAAAATTTAATTACAATCATACGTGAGCTACCAGATAAAACTCTTATTAATGAGAATTTAAATATTTGAAGATGTAAGTGAATTAAAAATACATTGCAAATTATTTTTGATTAAATTTGCTAAACGATTATATTCAGGAATATTTATTTCGCTTTCAATTTTATTAATTAATGTAATTGATTTTTGAACGAGATTTTTAATTTCATTTACGTTTTGTTCATTATCTGGAAGTTCAAGGGGAGAGGCAAATAAGGAATAGTAAAGATTTGAAATCATAAGTTCTGTTTTATCTAGAAGCAAAAGATTATCTTCATCTTTTATTTTATCTTTTATAATTACAATATTTTCATATAAAGATTGTATATCCTTTTGAATTTCAGTTAATAAAGAGTTTTCTGCTTGAACTTTGATTTTATTATTAAACAAGTTTGACCGTGATAATGATAGTTCGTATTTTTCGGTCAATAAATTATAATTACAAAAAAACTTGTGCATGATTTTACTCCTTCACAAGTTTTATATGTTTTAATTTAATAAAAAGTTAAAAATTATAAATTTTTTCTAATGTTGTTTTAAAAATAAATAAATTTTTTTTAATCAAAACTGATGCTTATTGTGGGCGCAAATAAAACAAATATATTTATTAATATTTTATGATAATAAAATTTAAACATAACTTTGTTATATTATAGTAAGTCGAACCAAGCATGAGAAAGTAATATTTGAGTGTGACTGATGGTAATATATTTTTTTATATTATAAGACCTACAGATAAAACTTCTTCAGGGAAAGCAGCATGAAGAATTTCTGGCAATAAAAGATTGATAAATAAAACTAAAACTAGAAGAACTGCAATTCCTATGATTGTATTTTTAAGTCTAGTTGCTGCAGTTTTACGTTTATCATCAGTTTCACTTTTTGCAAGATTTACGCCAAGAATGACTGAATAAACAACTCCAGCACCACCAACAACTGCTAGAATAGCATAAAGGATTGTTGGCAGGGTGGCATAAACATCTTCAAGCCAAGAAAGATTTCCTGTATAAGTATAATTAAGTAGAGAAATTAAAAATTGCATTATATTCTCCTTATTTCTGACATTATTTTAACATATTTTTTATACAAAAGCAATAAAAAAAACATCTTTGAAAGATGTTTTTTTTAAAAAATATAAGCCAATTACATTGAATAAACAAAAGATGGTTGTTATTATTCTCCTGTTCCGACAGATGTTTCTTGGAATGCTTGTAAAATTGCAGGTAATAAATATAAGAAGAACACAATCAAAACAAGTGTTACTACAAGAGCAATTAAAACAGTGATTAAATGCTTCTTCGCATCATCTCTTTTGCTTTGATCTTCAGCACGGGCAAGTTGAATACCAAGATAAATAGCATAAACGATACCAGCAAGACCTACGATACCAACGAGAATCCAAAGAATAGTTTCTACAGTTGAAATAGCAGAATTTGCTGCATCAATAGCATCTTGGTTTCCTGCAAAAATCTTTTCAAAGTAACCACCCCATGTAAAGGTAACAGCTAGTAATGAATTCAATAACATTTTCCCCTCCTTTTTTATTCAAAAGCACTTGCTTTTTTAATACAAGTTTATGATAGCATAAAAAATATTAATTACCAAATGTTTTTTTACATTTTTTTCAAATTTTGTCAAAATTATTTTGTGCAAATAAAATAAAATTATTAAATATAATTATTTTATTAAAAAAATGCTTGAAAAAAAGTAAATAAAAAGGGGATAAATAAAAAACCTAAATAAATATTTAGACTTTAAAAAAATAAATTTTAAAAGAATGAATTTATACTTTGTCCTGGACAAGTATTTTGATTGCAACAATTAAATCCATTATTATAATTGTTATTATTTAAAGCAAGAAGTAGTAAAAGCAAAAAATTTGTATTTGTATTAAGGTTTGTGTCTGTTGCATTTGTTATAACCGACAGAAGAAGTGCAAATAGAATTGCTTGATTGTTCATAATATCCTCCCAATTTACATAATTCTTTACAATGTGTCAAAATAAAACATATTATTATTTTGAATTTTTCTTCTGTGAATGTAACATTAAAAATGTAGAAAAGATTAGATAGTTTTTGGCAAATTAATCTATAGGTATAAAACTGATGCTAATCATGGAAGACAAAGAGAATTCTTTGAAGTGTGCCAGCACAAATTTTGAATTGATTTCAAAATTGACTTCCTACAAGTTTATTTATGAGGTCAAAACTTAAAGTGTTACTAAAATAGGAGGAATTATGCAAAATAAATTTTTATTATTATCAGAAAGAAATAGGAGAGATATATTGTCGGCTTTGCCACAAGAACAAGATATATCCAAACTTGCAGATTATTTTCAAAATTTTTCTGATTCGACAAGAATAAAAATATTGACGTGCTTGTCTATGATGAATATGTGTGTTAATGATATTTCAACTGTGCTTGGAATAAATCAAACAACAATATCGCATCAACTTAAACAGTTAAAAGATCAGAATATCGTTTCTTATAAAAGAGATGGAAAAATTCTAGTATATTATTTAACAAATAACAATGTTAATGATATGATGATGTATGCAATAAATGCTTTTTAGTCTATATATTCCATATACAATATTAATAGTTTTTAATTTTTATATTTTTATTTTAATTAATCAAATGAGATTATTGATATACTTGACATTTGTTGCTGATAGTGTCATACTAAAACAAATGGAGCAAAAAATGAAAAGGATTATAGAAACTTTAAATAGTATGTCTTTTGATTTGCCAGAAGGCTATGCAGTTGCGAAGGATAAATATGATATTCAAAATGGTCAAGGTTTTATAAATAATGAAAATTATTTATCAAAAGACGGAAAAGTTATCTCTTTTTTTGAAATTCATAGAGATCCAGATGAATTTTTGGAATATTATACTTCACTTGCAGAAAAATATAACAGTGTAACAGATAGGTATGAACTTATTAATCAATTTTCTTTAAAAGTAAATGATTTTAATTTCCCTGTTTTTGTAATTAAGGGTTATAGAGAAAAATTAATGTATCTTGTTCAAGTATTTATTAATTGTGGGGATTGCATGGGTTGCTTTATGATTTATGTTGATAAATATGATAGTGATGTAAAAAAATTAATTAACATGAATCCATTAATGAAAGATCTAGTTAAAATTTTAAGGACTGTGGAGTAAAAATGAAACCTAAATTATTATTGCATAGTTGCTGTGGCCCTTGTAGCACCCAGGTAATAGATGTGCTTAAAAATGATTATGATATAACCATTTATTACTATAATCCTAATATAGATACTGATGAAGAGTTTTATCACAGATATAATGAACAAAAAAGATACTGTAAGGAAGTTAATATTCCTGTTATAGATGATGGTTATCAACCCAATGAATTTTATTCATCTGTAAAAGGACTTGAAGAAGAAAAAGAGGGTGGGGCAAGATGTCCAGTTTGTTTTAAACTTCGTTTAGTTAAGACAGCAAGAAAAGCCAAAGAACTTGGCTATGATATTTTTGGAACAACACTTACTGTTAGTCCACATAAAAATTCTGAAATAATTAATGCAATAGGACTTGCAGTGGCAGAAGAAGAACACATTGATTTTTTAGTTGGAAATTATAAAAAGAAAGACGGTTATAAGAAGAGTATTGAATTTTCAAAAAAATATAATTTATATAGACAAAATTATTGTGGGTGTAAATTTTCAAAAAACAATTAGGAGAAAACGTTGGAAAATAATAAAATATATTATGAATATTATAAAGATGAAAAAGAAGAAAGAATATCACAACGAATATTTTTTATATTTGTCTTTATCTTACTTCTTTTTTATGCAATATTATTTGTTACAAATATTGCTTTTCAACAAAATTATAGATACATCACAATTAATGGAATGTCTATGCAACCAACGTTAAACCCTGATCCTGTTATTATAGATGGTAACGCAGTTCAAGATGGAGTTTATATAAAATTAACGCAAGATGTTACTTATAATGATATAGTAATTATTGATAAAACAGAACCAGGAGCAACAAAACCAATGACTATTATTAAAAGGGCACTTGCTTTTGGTGGCGATAAAATAAGTATTGCAAAAGTAAAGATTGAAGGACAAGCATTATCTAGTTATAGATTTATGAGAATTAAAGAAGGAACGAATCAAGTAGAAGTCCTTTATGAAGACTATATAAAAAGTTATGATTTATGGGATTTATTTAGTTCAGTAAATGATAATGGTATTGAATATGAGGCATATTTTTATGAACAATTTATTGTTGGTCAATCTGTGCAAGAATATTATGTAGAAGGTGTAGGAATGGTTAAATTCTACGAAATACAGGAAGGACATTTGTTCTTTATGGGAGATAATAGAACAGGAAGCACTGACGCAAGAATGAGTGGAACAGAACCAACAACAAAAATAGTGGGAAGGGTTGTTTCAATAGTTCATAATTCTACAAGTTATCAAAATAGCATATTTTGGTGGTTCGGTCGAGTTAAGGAATTTTTTGTCATAATATGGAATGAAATAATTGAATATTTTGCATGGCCATATTAAATTAGTTGTAATTTTAATGAAAATATGTTATTATAGACCTAGGTGAAAACCAAATAAAAGGAGAATATGATAGATGAATAAACAACAATTTATCAAAGCATTTGCTGAAAAGGCTAACTTCACTCAAAAAGATGCAGGAATTGCTTTTGAAGCAATGGCAGCAACAATTGCTGAAACATTAAAAACTGGAGAAAAAATTCAAATTGCTGGTTTTGGAACATTTGAAATGAAGAAAAGAGCCGCTAGAGAAGGAATTAATCCTTTAACAAAAGAAAAGGTTACAATTCCTGCTTGCAGTGCCCCATCTTTTAAATTTGGGAATAGTTTTAAAGACACAGTAAATAAATAAAAAAAGCCAGTTTTAAAACTGGCTTTTTCATGAATTAACTAAAAATATATGATGATATTTTAATAAGTTTTACCTAATATGTATGTTTTTATCATCTATTTAATAGTCATTCGTGTTAAACATTACTTGCTAGGTTTTATGATAACTTATTAAAGTTATAAAAAATGATAAATTGAATGTTGAAAGTTTATTAAATATATGCTATACTCAAAAAGAAGAGGTTAAGATGTATAAATTTAAAGATGAACTAGATATGTTTTATTATATAAAACCCTTTTCTTTAGGGACTTATAATTGTGATAATTCTAGTCGTGCAGAGAAAATTTTAAAAGAAGGAATAAATCTTATAAAACATTATAATCTTGAATTATTTATTACTCCAATGGGTGATTATAAAGATTTATCTCGCCATGAATTTAAGAAAATGTTCAATAGTGGTTATGTTGTGCTTATCGCAGTGCCAAAAGAAATAGGATTTCAAAAAGATGAAAATTTTCAAGATGGAGAAAGCAAGGTTGATAGTGAGTTTTCTGCTTTGTTTGAATTAGGTTATGATGGAATAGTGTCTGCCAATATGAAGGAATATAAAAAAGCATTAGATATTTTTAAAAATAAAAATAGAACTGGAAAAATTCCAACACAATATATTTTAGGTTATGTTGATGTAGAAAATGATGAGTTTTTTGTTAATGGAAATTCTATATATGCTACACTAGATAAAGATAAAATTGAAGAATTTATAAAACCACAATTAGAATTTTTAAATAAGGAAATGAGAAGTGGTGATTATATAATGCATGAGCCAATAAAATATTTGACTTTATCTTTAAAAAATGTTGCATGGAAAGATGAAGAAAATAATTCTGAAGATGATGATGGATTTGAGAATGAATAAAAAAGACTTTTTAAAAGTCTTTTTTTTATTGAAGTTTTAATTTTAAAATTAATAAAATTAAAACAAAAATATATGAGTTATTTTATTTATTTATATTATTTAGATCAAATTTTACATATCCTTTTGGATAACTGCATAAAGGACAATAATCCCAAGCCTGTTTGCTTTCTTCAGTGTAACCACAATTTGAGCATTCCCAAATGATTTTTTCATTTGATTTATAAATTGATTTATTGTCAAACATGATGGCAAGTTTGTTTAATTTTTTTGAATTATTTATATTTGAGATAGCAATTAATTTAAAAATTTTTTCAATTTTTTCATATCCTTCATCTTTTGCAATTTTTGCAAAATGAGTATATATGTTTTTGGCCTCATATTCTTCTATTTCTGCAGAATCTTTTAAACTTGAATTTAATTTTTGTGATTCAAAAGGATATCCTGCTTCAATGTTTATATTTTCCTTTTGTTGTGAAAGTTCTTTCACCATGGCATCATAAATTATTGATGCGTGAGCCATTTTATTTTTCGCTATTTCTTTAATTTGTAATGATATAAAAAACATATTTTCTTTCTCTGCTGATTTAGCAATAAATTGAAGTCTTGCACCATCTTGACATACTCCAGCAAATGTTCTAGCCAAACATTCTTTAGTTTTACTCTCTTTAAAATTCATAAAATACTCCTTTTCACCTTTTTTATTATTCCTAATAAAAAAGATATTAAACATTTGATTTTTTGTTTAAAAAAATGTAATATTAAATTAAAGAAATAAAAGGTAGGGTGGAAGTTTGAAAGTAAATAATAAATTGGAACTTGAAAATGTTCAAAGATACCATTATGTTTTAATAGGCTTTTCTGATTTTAAAAAAGTGTTAAAAAAATTAACAGACTTATTAAAGTTTTATAGAATTGAATATCAGGGTAAGGTTTCTGGTAAAGAAGTTATTTATGATGTGCCAAATAACTTATTGTCTGATTCAGGAATAGTATTATCAAAACAATATGAAGACGGAAAGATAATGCTTAAGGTTCGAAAAATAAGTCAACTTCCAGGCGAAATGAAACGTCCAAGCAAAAAGTTTATGCTTGGAGAACTTGAAACTGATGCAGAACCAAGAGATTTTTCTTTGCAGATATCATCAGCGATAGAAAACTCCTTTGCAGCAACATTTACAGTTGACCTAGATTCTTTTGTTAAACAAACAGTTCCAAAGATACAAATAGATGTAAATTCTCAAAAATATCTTATAATAGGTGGAACAGGTTATAGGGCAATTATGCTTTATGAAACAGCAATCTATAAAGATATTAAAACAGGTAAAAAAGTTAGTCGTGATGGTATAACATTACAATTAAATAATGATGAGGAAAGTCAAGAAGAAAATGCAAAAATTCTTGATTTGATTGACAGAGAAATAAAAGAACTTGCACTTTATAATGTATCAAGATTTGAAATCGCACAAAAACTTTTGTATCCAAAACCAATAGAACCAGATGAAGAAGATCGATTTACTGACGAAGAGGAAGAGTGAAATAAAATTAATTAAAAAGGCTATAAAGATATAGTCTTTTTTATTTATTAATGAAATTAAAAAATGCTTTTTAATTAATGCGTTTGTTGATAAATCAAAGCATATAAATAAGACTTGTCTCATAAATATAACGTAGTGAAGACAAATTTAACATTTAAAAACAAATTTTGCTATGGTATAGGTGGGCTTGGATATAGTTCAATGTCACAAACATTGAACAGTTTTATTATGTTTTTTGCAACTGCAGTAATGGGAATTTCTGGTTCATTAGTTGGAATAGCAATAGCAATTTCGTCATTATGGGACGGAGTAAGTGATCCTTTGGTAGGTTATCTTTCAGACAATACAAAGAATAAATTTTTTGGCAAACGTTTAGGTTTTATGTTCTTTGGTATTTTTGTAATTGCATTTTTAAATATTTGCATTTGGTCAATGCCTGCAAGTATGCCAGAGATAGCAAAGTTTCTATGGCTTCTTATTGGAATGTTAGCAATTGAGACTGCAAATACTTGTTTTGGGACACCATATTCTGCTCTTGCGATAGATATTGCTCCTGATTATAACGAACAATCAAAAGTTCAGAGTTTTAAAACAGTTTTCAATATAATAGGAATGATTTTACCTAATATTTTGATGTATTTTTTTATGTCTTCGATATCACTTAGTATACAAACACAATATACTCAAGAAGGCTATATAAAAATTGCATGTATAAACTCTGGTCTTTTAATATTATTTGGACTTATTACAATTTTTTCTACTCTTCGATATGTGAGAAAAAACAATATTTATAGTTTAGACTCACCAAAGGAAAAATTTAATTTTACAAAGTTAATGACAGGTTATTTTAGTATTTTAAAGAAAAAGAATTTTCGTGCTGTTATATTAGGTTATTCATTTGCAACAATATCTTCGGCTTTTTTAACTTCGGTTGGAATGCATCTTTTCACTTATTGTTATCATTTTTCAAGCACGCAAATATCAATTGTATTAATTTCCTTATTTGGTGGAGCAATTGCTTCTCAACCACTATGGGTCTATTTATCGAAGAGAATTGAAAAGAAAAGAGCACTTATAATATCTCTTTCAACAATAGTTATAGGTATATTTTTAACAGTAATAACATTTTTATTTAGAGATTTTGTAAGTTCACTTGTTATGTTTTATATTGCAATACCTTGCTTGGTTTTTTGTGGTATTGGTGCAGGGGCAATGTATTCCCTTCCTTTTTCAATGTATGCAGATGCAGTAACACTTGAAATATTTAAAACGGGTCAAAATAATGCAGGTTCATACACGGGATATTTTACTTTTACGTATAATCTTGCAAATTCTATAGCACTTCTTATAATAGGATTTTTATTAGATATAATAAAATTTGATTCTACTCAACCTGTTCAAGCGATGTCAGTTCAAAACGGACTGGGTTTAATAGTGTTTTTTGGTTGCACAATATTTCTTTCTCTTGCAATAATGGTATTTTCAAAATTTTCAATTAAAAGGTCAGATGTTTTAAAAGTTCAAATGGCATCATTATCGGATGATGATAAAAAACAAAGAATTGTAAACAATAAAACTTAATATTTTTTTATAATGTTATTTTACCAATCAAAAAATAATATTTATTTAATATTTAAAATTCATAATTTCATTTTTAATGGTTAATTTTGAAATAATTTCACAAAATATTATTATAAATAAATATTTAGGTTTAAAATTTCGTTTATATTTTATAAATAAATACAAAGAGGCACATATGAAAAAGATTATTATAATAATTTTTATTAGTTTAATTTCATTTGTATTAATTGGTTGTGGTAACCATACTTTAGAGTATTCTTCAGTGTATAGAGATGATTATAAGACTGGTGGTAATATTGATTTTGAATATCAACCATTATCTCGAACGATAATTTTTGGAGGCGAAGGACAAGTTATTCAATATTATGATAAAAATATTGTTAAAGGCTGGACAGAAGAGGGAAATAGAGTAGGCTTTAAAATAATACCACCTAAAGGTCTTGATAATTATCAATCTGGATATGCGATAATTGATAACAAAAAGATATTAAGTGATGAGTTTTATAAATCAAATGAAGATAATCAAGATTATATTGCTCAATTTTTCCCTATTGTGAGAGAAGATAAAAAAGAAGTTATCATAAAAATAATTTGGCAAGATGGAGTAGATGCACAAATATATCATTTAGTTATAAAAGAAGGAACAATTTTTGGACAGAAAGGATAAATTAATTTTATCCTTTTTTGTTTGTAAAGAATTAATTTTTATTTTTTATTTATTAATTTTGAGATATTGACATGAGATATTGACATTGCTGTCAAGATGAGTATAATATAAATTAAATAGGAGGGATTTATGGCAGATAAAAATTTTGAATATTTGATGAGTGATTTAGATAAAATTCAGCCAGTTGATTTAATGTCAGAAAAAACAACTATGAAAGAAGCAGTAAAATGGGCAAAATCTATTTTAAATTCAATAATAAATAATGGCATAAGGTCAATAAGTGATGAAAATAGACAAATATTTTCTGATAAATTGAAAAAATTAGGTGCTTTAAATTTTGAACAACTTAAACAAACACCTTTCTTTGATAGTGAAAGTAAATCAGTAGAAGAAATAATGTCTAAACAAGATAGCATAGAATTTCCATTATCAGCAATGGCTCAATTAGTTGATACTGATAAATCAACTTTTGATTTTGGTTTTAGTTTAATATTTGATGGTGGGAAATCAAGTTGGGCAGGGACATGGATAAATGCTCAAAAAGAGAAAAGTTCAGACGAGAAATTTGTTGATATGCTGAAAGATTTGGATAAAATTAAGCCTATTGATTTAATGTCAGATAAAACAACTATTGAAGAAGCAGTAGAATGGGCAAAAAGCATTGCACACGCAATAACAGACAATGAGGTAAGACGTATTTCTGATGATAATCATATTTTAGTTTCAGAAAAATTAAAAGAGTTAGGTGCTTTGGATTTTGAAAATTTAAGAAAATCAAGATTCTTTGGAAATGGAAAAAGAAATGTTGGTGAAATAATGTCAGAAAAAGATAGTATTGCATTTCCATTATCAGCAATGGCACAATTGATAGATACAGAAAATGATACTTTTAATATTGGTTTTGAAATGGCTTTCACTGGTGGAAAGTATAGTTGGATTAATGAATGGCTTGAAGCACAAGATGATATAGAAGAAGAAAATGAATAAAAAAGACGAATTAATTCGTCTTTTTTTGTATTAATATTGAAATAAATTAATTATGTTTTGTGATTAATAAAAAATCTATGATAATTTATTATCAAATTTTGTTAAAAAAATTAAATAATTAAAAAAACGGATATTTTTAATTATATCCGTTTTTATGGTAGCCTCAAGGGGAATCGAACCCCTGATTCCGCCGTGAAAGGGCGATGTCTTAACCGCTTGACCATGAGGCCATATATCAAAAATTAGGGAGTTTTTTTGATACTTTTCTATTATAAGTGATAGAAAGCCTTATGTCAAGCATTTTTTTTAAATTTTATAACTTTGTCGAAAATTTATTTTATTTGATTTCTTGCAACAGCACAAGCATAAATTTCTTTTGCTCCTACAAGCAAACTCGCACAAACTTCTAAAGTAGCCCCTGTAGTTACTACATCATCAACAAGAAGTATTCGTTTTCCTTTTATAGCATTTACATCTGTAAGTATTATACTATCTTTTAAATTTTCTTGTCGCTGTTGATAATTTAATAATTTTTGATTTTTTGTAAGAACATTTTTACATAAAACTTCTTTGATTGGCTTATTAGTGATTTTACTTAATTGTTCAGCAATAAGCATTGCAGGGTTATATCCTCTCTGTTTTATTGTTTTCTTATGAGAAGGAACGGGGATTATTATATCAAAATTTAATTTTTCTTGATTTATTCTCTCTGCAATAAGTTTTCCGAAAGGTTCGGCTAGATATTTTGCATTATCGCTTTTAAATTTAAGTAATGCTTGTCTTACTCTATTTTCATAATTTAAAGGACAAACGCATTTTATAAATGTTCGTTTTTTCTCTTTGCAATGATCACAAATGATATTACCTTCTTTAATTTGCATATCACATACAGTGCATCGATTACCATTATTAAAGATGTTTGAATTAAGACATTCTTCACAAAAAGGAGTGTCAAAACTCGGAATATCTTTTCCACACAAAATACATTTTATTTTACTTGGAAATATCATTTCTAAAATTTTATCTTTTATAGTTAATAAATTATCTTTAAAATTCATTTTTTATCCTTAGTTTTAATCAAAAAGTTCTTTTATTTTTTTGTCAGACAAAATAATTAAATCTTTTAGCAAAGTGAACCTTTGAACAGTATATTTGTTAGCAACCATTCTTTTTAAATTTGTTTGTTCTCCAACAATTACAACCATTTTTTTTGCTCTTGTTACTGCTGTGTAAATTAAATTTCTAGTTAAAATCATGCTTGGGCCAGCAATAGCAGGAATTATGACTATATCAAATTCAGAGCCTTGACTTTTGTGTATTGTAATTGCATAAGCAAGAGAAAGTTGATTTATATCAGTTCTAGGATATATGCATCTTCGTCCGTCTTCAAACATGACAACCATTTCATTGGTTTGAAAATCAATAAGTTCAATATAACCTATATCACCATTAAAAACACCTTCGCCTTCTTCTTCAATAAATCCATTCATTTTTTTCCAAACAAGATTATAGTTATTTGTGGTTTGCATGACTTTATCACCAACTCTAAATATTGTATCTCCAACAGGAATTTCCATTTTGGTTATAGAAGGTGGATTTAGATTTTGTTGCAGACTTTTATTTAAGTTGTCAATTCCACAAACTCCTGCTTTAAGAGGGGCAAGCACTTGAATTTGACTGCTTTCAAGACCTGTAAATTTTGGAAGTCTTGAAACAACCATATCAACAATAGAATTTTTGATGTCGTTTAATTCATGTTTTTCTTCAAAAAAGAAATCTTTTGACTGGTTGTTTATTAAAGGCATTTTACCAGAATTGATAAGGTGAGCATTTGTTATGATTAAACTATCATCACTTTGTCTAAAAATTTTAGTCAGCATTGAGATTTTAATTACGCCACTATTTAAAATATCAGTAAGAACGTTACCAGCACCAACGCTTGGAAGTTGGTCTTTATCACCAACAAGAATAAGTTTACAATCTCTTGGAAGAGCCTTGCAAAGATGATTCATTAAGGCAACATCTACCATGGATACCTCGTCAACAATGACAACATTAGTTTTAAATGTATTGTTTTCATTGTAAACAAATCTGCTTATTTTGGCTAGGTCGCCACTTGCAACTTCTAGTGCACGATGAATTGTTTTAGCCTCTTCTCCAGTGCTGTCGGACATTCTTTTGGCAGCCCGACCAGTAGGTGCTAAAAGCATAAACTTTTGATTATTTTCTTTTAAAATTTCAATTATGCATTTAATTATAGTGGTTTTTCCTGTTCCTGGGCCTCCTGTAATTACTGAAACACCACTATTTATAGAATTTTTTATGGCGTTTTTTTGCTCTTCATGAAAGGATATGTGATTACGTTCTTCAAAATGTTTGATTTCATCTTCAAGATTAAGTTTGTTCACTATTTGAACAGTGTTTAAAAGTGTAAGTTTTTGAGCAACAGCATTTTCATAAAAATAATATTTTGATGGTATGATAATTTCGCTTTCATGATACCACATAGTTATAACTGTTTTATCTAGAGTTAAACTTGAAAGTGCTTCGTCATATAAATTTTGATTTGAATCAATATCAAGTTCTAAAAGATTAGATGCTTGATTCATTAAAACAGGTTTTGGAAGATAAGTATTTCCAGTTTTATCGACTGAAGATGATAGGGCATAGAGAAGACCAGCACGGACTCTATATTCACTATTTTGAGGGATTCCAATACTCTTGGCAATTTTATCTGCAGTCATAAAGCCAATTCCATCAATATCTTCGACAAGTCTATAAGGATTATTTTTCACTGTGTCAACAGTCTTTGCACCATAAACTTCATAAATTTTGAGTGCCATATTAGTTGTAATGTTATATTTTTGTAAAAACATGACTGTATTTTGAAGTTTTTTGAGTTCTTTAAACTTATCTCCAATATCAAGAGCCTTTTTCATGCTTATATTTTTTACTTCAGCAAGCATTGAAGGATTCATTTCAATAATATCAAAAGTTTGTTCTTTAAAGTGATTTACAATATTTTTTGCAGTTACAGGGCCTACGCCTTTTATAAGACCTGAAGATAAATATTTTTCTATTCCTGCAAGAGTTGTTGGAAGAATTACTTCATAGGAATTGAAGGCAAATTGTCTTCCATATTTTGAGTTGTTGACAAATTCTCCTTCCAACGATAAATTCTCACCAATATTAGCATTGATGAGTTTTCCAACACAAATAACAGGTGTTGTGTTATAATCAATTCCAAAAACAGTATAACCATTTTGTTCGTTTCGGAATATAATTTCTTCAATAGGGCCTTCAATTTGCATATTTATATTTTAATATCAATTATGCTTAAAATCAACTAAAAAAGGTTGCATTTAGAAGATTTTTTAATTATACTTATAATCAGAGAGATACAATATGAAAAGAGCAGAAAAACTTATAGAAATTGAATCGTTATTAGAAAACTTGATGAAAAGCCGAAGAGATGGCAGTATTTTACGTATGAAGATTTTATTTTTCGGACAAATTTATGAAAATCTTTCTGTAAGCATGATAATTGAAAAATTAGGAATAAAAAAGACTAATTTTGCTTTAATGACTTCTGCACTTGAAAAAGAAGGTTGCTTGGTAATAAAAAAATCAAGTATGGATAAAAGATGTCATGTTATAGAACTTACAGAGAAAGGGAAAAATGAACTTGATAATTATTTAAAAGAATTTGATAAGGCACTTGGTCCAACATCGCCTGATGTTGACTATGCAGTTGATGTTTTATGTAAATACTTAAATAAAATAGTTTAACAACATATTCGTTATAAATCATAATAAATAAAATAAATTAATTTTTTTAAATAAACATTGATAAATTTAATATAAATTTAAAATTACATATAATGTCATAATATTATATTATAATGTATAATTTAAAAGATACACTATAATAAAAAATCATAGATATATATAAAGGAGCAATAATGCTAAAATTTTTTAATTCTCTCACAAGAAAAAAAGAGGAGTTTGTGCCTCATGGAGATGTTGTAAAAATGTATTCATGTGGACCTACTGTCTATTCCTATCCTCATATAGGTAATATGCGTGCTTATTTATTTATGGATAATATTAGACGTGTATTAAAATATAATGGTTTTAAAATTGATGGAGTGATGAATATTACAGATGTAGGACATTTGACAAGTGATGCTGATGAAGGCGAAGATAAGATGCTTGTAGCAAGTCAAAAAGAAAATAAATCTCCATGGGAAATTGCTAAATTTTATACAGATATTTTCATGAAAGATGTAAAAAAACTAAATATTGATTTACCAGAACATATTTGTCCAGCGACTACAGTTATTAATGATATAATAAACTTTGTTAAGGGACTTTTAGATAAAGGGTATGCATATCAAACAAGTAAAGGAATATATTTTGATATTTCAAAATTTGCAGGCTATGGTCAACTTGGCATGGACGTAAACAGTAAAAAAGCAGGTGCAAGAATAGAAGTTGATAATGAAAAAAGACATCCTGCTGATTTCGCACTTTGGATTAAAGCACCTAAAGAGCATATTATGCAATGGGAAAGCCCTTGGGGAATGGGTTATCCAGGTTGGCATATTGAGTGTTCGGCAATAGGCAAAAAATATTTAGGCGACTATATAGATATCCATACGGGAGGAGTAGATCATAAAACAATACACCATGAGAATGAAATTGCTCAAAGTGATTGTTTGGAAGGACATAAAGTAGTTCATTTTTGGATGCATCTTGAATTTTTACAAATAGATGGTGGCAAGATGAGTAAAAGTCTTCATAATGTTTTTACACTTGAAGATATAGAAAATAATGGTTTCAGCCCAGAAGATTTTAGATATTTTTATTTTAATGCACATTATTCAAAACAGCAAAATTTTACTTATGATTCATTGATGTCAGCAAAAAATTCTTTAAAAAACTTAAAAAAGGCAGTAAGTGAACATAAAAATGGGGAATATAAACTTCCAGTCAATATTAAAAATCAATATGAAGAAGAGTTTTTAAACGCTATTAATGATGATTTGAATATGCCTGTTGCTTTAGCAGTTTGTCAAAAATTGTTAAAAGAAAAGAAGAGTAATGATGTTTATCTTCTAATGATGAAGTTTAATCAAATTTTAGGTCTTGATTTTGATGATAATAAAGAAAATAAAGATATTCCTGAAGAAGTAAAGCGTATTGCAGAAGAAAGATGGAAAGCAAAATTAGAGAAAAATTTTGCTTATGCAGACCAATTAAGAGAAAAATTGACAGAATTAGGATATAATGTGTTGGATAAAAGAGAAGGGTATTCTTTAGTAAAAATATAATAACTATTTATTAAAAAAATCCATATTAAGCAAAATAATATGGATTTTTTTTGTTTATAAATTGTTAGTTTAAAATTCTATTTATTTTAAAATTATTGTTTTATAAAATATTAAAATTTATTGGTTTTATATGAATTTTCGTTTATTATGTTTTAAACATTGTAAAAACACGATAGTTATGGTATAATAAAAAAGTTGGAGGCAGAGAAATATGAAAATCAATATAAAGATGCATACAATTTTGAATGGTGAGAAAGGATGCTATACAAAAGATGAGTTGAGTGCAATAATTAGTAAAATATTAGATCAATATGGTGTAAATGAAGGATATTCAATAGGAAAAGATACATTTAATGAAATATTAGTAAATGATATAGCAAATGAGTTTGCCAATAAGATTCCAAGAAATTATGACTATGATTTTAATCGTTTGGTTGCAGGACTTATGGGGGCAACTTGCTATATGCCAGATTCTTTTGAAAAGTTAAATAAGAAGAAAAATGAAAGTATTCTAAATATTGCTTCGATAGTTGAAAATAGTGGACATCATTCCACATTTGGTCATTCTTTCTTAACTTTAGAAATTTCTGGAATTCCAAAAGCACTTGCAATGGTGATTAATAATGAACATGATTATAATACTAGTGAAAAATCAGCAAGATATACAGTCATGAAAGATATTGAACCTAGACAAAATCAACTTTATAATAAATGGCTTGAAATTTTTGAGAAAAAAATTAAAGATAAATATCCAGATGGAAGCAATTCTTTTTTTGATGAAAATGGTAAAAAAGCACATAAACTTGCACAAGAGAATGCAAGATATATGATTTCTGTTTTCACTCCAACCAATATGGTATACACGACTAATTTTAGACAATTAAATTACATTTGCCATTGGATGGAAAAACAGATAGAAAAACCAACAAATAATTTTTATAAAGTGTTGAAAAATGATATGCAAGAGTTTGTTGATTTTTGTAAAGATAATAATTTATATTCAGAAAAACTTACTGATGGAAAAGATAGAGATTTTTCATTGTTTGGAGACCCAATTTTAAAGAAAGATTTTTCATCTAACTATCAATGTGCATATAAAATGTCGTTTGCTTGTCTTGCCCAAGAGCAACGCCATAGAACGATAGATTTTAATATAAATAGATTAAAATTTGTTGATGATTTTTCAAAGAATAAAGAATTTTACATACCACCAATAATAAGAGATGATAAAGATTTAGTAGATGAATATCTAAAGGATATTTCGTCAGTTGCAGAGTTCTTGCCTCAGGGGACGATGATTGAAGTAGGAGAAAGGGGAACTTTTGAAAACTTTATTGCAAAGTCAAAAGAGAGAATATGTGCACAAGCACAAAAAGAGATAAGAGATTTGACAGTTGAACAGGCAAAAGATTATTTAAGTCAATTGATTGAAGATAAAAATAATTGTGATGATGAACAGTTGAAAGAAATTTATGAATCATATATAACAGATTTGTCAAAAAGAATAAAAGGTTCTAGATGCACTTCAGGATATAAATGTTCATCGCCTTGTTCTTTCAAACAAGGTATAAATCTTGAAAGTGATGTGTAAAAATAAAAAAGTTGGATTAAATCCAACTTTTTTTAACACAATATTCTTTAAATTTTTATAATTTGATTTATTTAAGTTTAACAGTTGCGCCAGCTTCTTTAAGTTTAGCTTCGATTTCTTTTGCTTCTTCTGTTGGAACGTTTTCTTTAACAGCTTTTGGAGCACTTTCAACTAATGCTTTAGCCTCTCCAAGTCCAAGTCCAGTAATTTCTCTTACAACTTTAATAACTGCGATTTTGTTGGCACCAACTTCAGTAAGTTCAACTGTGAATTCTGATTTTTCTTCAGCGGCTGGAGCAGCAGCACCAGCAACAGGAGCAGCAACTGCAACAGGAGCAGCAGCAGAAACTCCAAATGTTTCTTCGAGTTCTTTTACAAGTTCAGAAACTTCAAGAACACTCATAGATTTAATTTCTTCAACTAATTTTGCGATATCAGCCATTTTAAAATTCCTCCTAAATGATTAAATAAATAGTTTTTGTTTTTTAATTCAATAAGAACAAGTCTTATTTTGTTGCAATAGCATTTAAAGCGATTGCAAGCCCTTGAACAGGGGCGATAAGAACTCTTGCAAGTGCAGATATAGGTGCATTGAGAGTTCCAAGTAATTTGGCAATAAGAACTTCTTTGCTTGGAAGTTTTGCCAGAGCTTCAATTTCCTTAGCATCAACGAAGTTACCATTAAGCAAACCAAATTTTACGGTTAATTTCTTTGTTTTGTCAGCAGTTTCACAAACGATTTTTGCTCCACTTACTTCATCGTCATAACTGAAAGCAACCGCAGTAGTGCCATGAAGAAATTCTTCAGCACTTTTGATTCCAAGTTCGTTGAGTGCAAGGAGCAATAATTTATTTTTATATACTTTATATTCAGCACCGTTCTTTTTAAAGTTACGACGCATTTCAGTATCTTCAGCTACAGTTAAAGCATTGTAGTCAACGAAAGTAACAGATTTTGCTCTTGAGAGTTTTTCTTTAATTTCTTCAACTATCAATTTTTTTGCTTCTAAATTAGCACTCATGAAATCTTTTCCTCCTTATCTTGAATATTGTGTTATGAAAAAATAAAATCTCTATGCCTGCGGAAAAAAGCATAGAGATAAAAAATCTTAACTATTTACTTCTTTCCTCGGCAAGCACACGCTAGGTGTTTATGTTTTCACACTTGCTGTCTATGGATAGACTTTATTTTAACATCATCAATTATACATAAAAAAAATGTTTTGTCAACTTTTTTTGAAAAATAAAAAATAAAATTTTAGTTTTTTGATTTTATTGACTAATTTTATTTATTTTGTTATATTATATCTAATTTGATAATGCAATTTTTCTAAAATTAATATTAAGTTAGAGATAATTAATTTTTTATAATTTTATGAATTAAAAAACATTAGAAATATTGAAAGAGGGTTAATTATGGAATTTAGAGAAATAGAAAAAAAATGGCAAGATATTTGGGAAAAGGAAAAAAGATTTGAAGTCCAAAATCACTGCGAAGGCAAAAAAAATGCCTATGTATTAATTGAATTTCCATATCCTAGTGGAAAAGGTCTTCATACAGGGCATGTGCGAAGTTATTCTGCAATGGACGCTGTTGCAAGAAAGAAAAGACTTGAAGGTTATAATGTATTATTTCCTATGGGGTGTGATGCTTTTGGACTTGAAGCAGAAAGAACAGCAATTAAAGAGAAAAAGCCTCCTCAAGAAATTGTAGCAAGAAACATTGCGACATTTAAAGAACAACTTAAAAGTGTTGGCTTAAGTATTGATTGGTCAAGGGCAGTAAACACTTGCGATCCTGATTATTATAAATGGACTCAATGGTTATTTTTGCAATTCTATAAACATGGGCTTGCTGAAAAGCGATATGCAAATGTTAACTGGTGTCCTAATTGTGGCGTTCTTGCAAATGAGGAAGTAGAAGATGGAAAATGTTGTCAATGCCATGCAGAAGTCATACAAAAACCAAAATCTCAATGGATATTAAAAATAACAAAATATGCAGAAAGATTAAATGATGACCTTGACCAAACAGAATATATGGAACATATTAAACTTGGTCAAAAACATTGGATAGGTAAAAGTGAGGGTGTTCAGGTTAAATTTAAGATTGTGCAAGGTGGAGAATTTGAGATTTATACGACTTGTATTGAAACTATTTATGGTATAACCTTTATGGTTTTAGCGCCAGAACATCCTTTAATAAAACAAAATAAAGATAAAATTAAAAATTGGGACGAAGTTGAGGCATATATAAAACAAGCAAGCAAGAAAAGTGAATTTGAAAGGGCAGAACTTACAAAGACAAAAACAGGTTGCAAAGTTGAAGGTTTGACCTGTATAAATCCAGTTAATGGAAAGGAAGTGCCAATATTTATAGGTGATTTTGTTCTTGTAAATTATGGAACGGGTGCTGTAATGGCTGTTCCTAGTCATGATCAAAGAGATTTTGAGTATGCAGTTGCACATAATATCCCAATGATTCAAGTAATTGATGGAAAAGATGTTTCAAAAGAAGCATTTGAAAAACAAGATTATTTAGGCAAAGGTTGCAAACTTATAAATTCAGAAGAATTTTCTGGACTTACTGTAGAAGATGCAAAAATTGCAATTACTGACAAACTTGTAAAAATGGGAATTGCAAAAAGACAAGTCAATTTTAGAATGCAGGATTGGGTTTTCTCAAGACAAAGATATTGGGGAGAGCCAATTCCAATGATAAATTGTCCAAAATGTGGTTGGGTTCCAGTTCCTGAAAATGAATTGCCTGTTACTTTGCCAGAAGTTCAAAGTTATGAACCTACAAAAGATGGTGAAAGTCCTTTAAGTCTAATTGATGAATGGGTAAATGTTAAATGTCCTTGTTGTGGTGCAGATGCTAAACGTGAAACAGATACCATGCCAGGTTGGGCAGGTTCAAGTTGGTATTTTATGAGATATTGCGACCCTCATAATGATAAAGAATTTGCATCGTTTGATGCCTTAAAATCATGGCTTCCTGTTGATTTATATAATGGAGGAAACGAACATACAAATAGACATCTTTTATATGCAAGATTTTGGAATAAATTTTTATACGATATAGGTTTATCTCCAGTTAACGAACCATTTAAATCAAGAGTATCACAAGGAATTGTTCTTGGTTCTAATGGTGTTAAAATGAGCAAAAGTTTAGGAAATGTTGTTGACCCAAGAGATGTTATAAAAGAGTATGGGGCAGATTCATTAAGAATATGGGAATCATTTATGGGAGATTACTTTTCTGATGTAAATTGGAGTGATGAAGGGGTAAAAAGTGCAAATAAATTCGTAAATAGAGTTGTTGCAATAAAAGACTTTTTAACAGATGGAGATAAAGTATCAGATGAACTTTCTTATGTTATAAATTCTACAATTAAAAAAGTAAGCGAAGATATTGATAAAATAAAATTTAATACAGCGATTTCTCAACTTATGATTTGTGTAAATGAAATATATAAAGTCAAAAAAATAAATCATGCTGAATACAAAATATTGCTAACTCTTTTAAATCCTTTTGCTCCACATATTACAGAAGAGATGTGGGTTAGATGTGGTTTTGGAAAAGATATCACAAATGCTGTTTGGCCAACTTATGATGAAAACAAACTTGTGCAATCTGTTGTAGAAATTGCTGTTCAGGTAAACAGCAAGATAATAGCAAGAGTAAATATTAACCCAACTCTTTCTCAACAAGAAATTTTAAATATGATAAAAATAAATGATGTTGTTGCAAATACAATAAAAGGAAAAAGTATTGTAAAAGAAATTTATGTTCCTAATAGAATAGTAAATTTTATTGTAAAGTAAAATAAAATATTTCATGGTAAATTAAAAATAAAAACTGCTCTTACTTTAGCAAGGGCAGTTTTTTAATTAAAAAGAACCACTTTTAGAAAGGGTGGTTCTTTTTTTGATTAATTTATTATTTATTTGAGTCATTATCTTCTGAATCAATCTTTTTTCTTAGGCTATCTAAAAATTCTTGAAATTCTTTATCATCGTCATCATCTGTATCATCATTATCTTCAGAAACTTCTGTTGAAACATTTTCATCAGATTTTTCATCTGTCTCGTTAGTTTCTTTATTGATATCTTCTTCTGTTGTTTCAACTATATCATCATTATTTTCATCTTGTTTTGCAACATCTTCAGTATCTTCTGTTTCAGAATTGTCATCTTCTTCTGATGTTTCATTATTTTCAGCAATTTCTTCTTTATCATCGACTTCAGTTTCTTCAGTATTTAATTCTTTAGAAATATTTTCAGATTCTTTTTCATCAACAACTTCTTCACTATCAACAACATTGTCTGTTTCAGTGTTTTCAATTTCTTTTTTTGTTGCATCTGTAAGCAATAATGTTTCGCCTTGAACAGGTGCTTCTTCATTTTCATCGCCGATTGTTTCTAAAGAATCATCAACAGGTTCTTCATCTTCATCTTCTTCAATGAATTTATCTTTATTTTTGTTGTAAAGTGCTTTTGCAATTAAAATTATCATACAGCAAATGAAAAGTGCAATTAAAATTGAAATGATAATATTTAATACTTCATCTTTTCTGAAACCATCTAAGAAACTGAAAATTAAGAATAACCAAGCAATCATAGCAAGGAATGGTGCAACAAGTGCCATTGAGATTGCTTTTACAAAAGAATTAAATTTTTTTGCGTATTTAAAAGCCAAGAAAGTTGTTGCTACAGCAATGATAGAAAAAACAATTCCTAAAATTAATGCTGCAATTTGAGATGATGTCATATATTCAAAATTCATAACCCCTCCAATTAACTATCAATAGGATATCACATTTATATAATTTTGTCAATATTGTTTTTCTTTTTATTAGAAAAAATGTTTTGAAAATTAGTTGTTTTTGACTATACTATAATTAGAAATGAAAATAAAGAATAATAAAATATTAATTATAGTATTATCAGTAGTTGTAGGAATTCTAGCATTAGGAGGAATTGTTACAGCATTTATTTTAAATTACAATGTTTTTTCACCTGAAAAAATAGAAATTCTTGATGATGGACATAATATTTATATTTCAACAACAGCGAATGATAATTATAAAGCATATCGTTTTAAATTTGTTGATAGTCAAAATAATGAAATTATAGTTGATAGTGAAAATAATGTTATGTCTTTGTCAGAACTTATTGAAGAAGGTGTTAAAATAGGAGAAACATATATGGTTTCAACTTGCTATTTAAGTGATAATGATGGCAACAATAGTCAGTATAGCAAAGAAATATCATGGGATGTTTACACATATTTAGATTCTCCAATTTTAAATTACGATGAAGAAAAAGGAAGTTTGTCTTGGTCGCAAGTTGATAATGCAGATTATTATAAGGTTTTTTATAATAATGAAAACGATATTATATCATATCAAACAACAGAATTCACGCTTGACCTTCAAACAATTAATGGTGGGCAAAGAGAATTTTATGTAGTTGCTTATTCAAATAACAAAAGTTACAAACAAAGCAACAAATCAAATATCCAACAAATTAAAGTAATTCATAAGTTAAAAGAATTTTCAAAAATTACATTTGATAGTCAGTCAAAAATACTTTCAATCTATGGAGAAGAAGAACTTGAAAAGTTTTATGTATATATTGATGGTAGTAGTTATGAGATAATTGATTTTGATGTTGAATATGTAACTCAAACAAATCAATATATATTTACAGTTGATATTTCATTAATTTATAATGATAGCAGTAATATTGGAGCATCGCCAATGAGTATAGATGAATATAATATTTTTGATGGTAATATTACCTATGTTGATTTAGGAACGGAATAAAAAAATTAATAAAATTAAAATTATTAAGACATACTAAAAAATAAAAGGAAAATAGTATGTCTTTTTTTAATGTTAGTAAAAAAATTAAAGAAATAAAAACTACTTTAAATGAAAGTAGTGATTTTGCATATAGATTTTTTAAAAAAGATGGACAAGTGGTAGGAATGGTCTATTTAAAAAGCATTATTGACCAAAATTTATTATCAAGTGCTATTTATTTTCCATTGCAAACATTCGATGATAAATTATCAATAAGAATTTTAAAAGAGAAGATAATCAAATGCTCTGATATTAAATCAATTAAAGAACAAGATATAATAAAAGAAATACTAGATGGACGCGTCATAATAATCACAAATTTTTCTGAAGAATGTATTTCAGTAGATTTGTTCAAATTTCCAACTAGGACACCAACAGAGCCTCCAACATCGCCAGTCATTCAAGGGCCTAGAGAAGGATTTGTAGAAGATATGCAGACCAATATTACTCTTTTAAGGAGAAGATTAAGAACTGAAAATTTAGTTCTTACAACATTGAGGGTTGGCTCGCAAACACAGACGAAAGTTGTAATTGCATATTTGAATGGTATAGCAAATAAAAGAATTATTCATCATGTAACAAAGAAAATTCAAGAAATTAAGATTGATGGAATCGTTGATTCTTATTACATATTAGAATTTTTGCAAGAAAGACCAAACTCTCTTTTCAAACAGATAGGTAATACTGAAAAGCCAGATATTGTTACTGCGAAGTTATTGGAAGGGAAGGTGGCGATTATTGTAGATAATTCTCCTATTGTTTTAACAGTTCCATTTGTCCTTATTGAAGATTTGCAAAATAGTAATGATTATTATACAAATCATCATTATTCGAGTATTGTGAGAGTTATTAGATTATTAGGTCTTTTAATTGCTTTGGTTGCCCCTGGAGTTTATTTAGCATTGCAGATATATCATTATAATATATTACCTTTAAATTTCTTGATAACCATAGCAGATACAACACAAGGACTTCCTTTCACTCCTTTCTTGGAAATTTTATTTATATTCTTATTATTCCAAATTCTTTATGAAGTCAGCCTGCGTCTTCCAAGTTATTTAGGTCTTGCAACATCTGTGGTAGGTGCGTTAATTTTGGGGGATACAGGAGTTAAAGCAGGGTTAATTTCTCCACCTGGTGTAATTATAGTGGCATTATCTAAAATTGCATTATATACAATTCCAGAACAATCATCACAAGTTACAGTATTGCAAATTATTTTTATAATTTTAGGGGGTTCATTAGGACTTGTAGGAATGATTGCAGGGTTTGTCTATTTACTTAACTATTTAAATACTATTGATAGTTATGGGACTCCTTATTTAGCACCTTATGGTCCACGAATACCTGAAGATTTGAAAGATGGAATTTTGACAGAGCCTATACCATATATGAAAGAACGGCCCAATTCATTTTCCCCAGAGAAAAAGGAGAAATTATGACAAAGCAAAGTGTTAGTGTAAAACAAGCATGTATTTTGATTTTAATGTGCATTTTTGCTAATAAAATTTTGCTTTTGCCATCTTTAATGTTTGAAGAGGCAAAAGCAGATGCTTTTTTTGCTATTGTAATTTTATTTATCTTTGATATTTTAGTTTTGCCGATATTTATAAAATTAAAAACCCTTTATCCGGAACAAAAATTAAGTGAAATATTATCAAAAAAACTATCACCAATAGTTACCAAAATAATTTATTTAATATTTGTGGTTTACTTTATTTTCAAATGTTTGTTAGTATTTAGTATAACTTATGTATATTTTAAGCAACAAATTTATCAAGATGAAATTATTTGGTTAATCATAATATCAGGATTGCCTGTTATTAATCATGCAATTGTTTCTGGAGTTAGGGCTTTTACTAGAACAATGGAGGTATTAAAATGGGCTGTATTAGTTGGTTTTATTGCCTGCCTTGCTTTCTCTTTATTTACAGATTTATCTATGCCTTTCTTTTTTGTTAGCACTCCTAACGAGTTTTTTACTTCTATTTATTCACATATATTCTCTTTTGGCGATTATATATTTCTTTTTATTATAATTGATAAAATACAAATTAAAAAAGGAGAAGAAAAGCAATTATATCTTTATTCTTTAATAGGAATGTTATTAATCCTTGCATTATTCTTTTTATTTTATGCTAAATATCAGGTAACTGCATTTATGCACAATAATGCACTTGCAGATATTCTTGTTTTTTCTGTTCAGTTTAATGCAATAGGAAGACTTGATATAATTGCAATGCTTACAATAATGTTTATAACCCTTTTTCAACTCGAAATTTATGCTTATGCGTTTTGTGATTGTTTTTTAAATGTTTTTCCGAAATTAAGTAAAATTTATTCAGTTGTAGTATTTGATGTAATATTTGGAATTTTATATTATGTATTTATAGGAAAATATGAAATTTTGGTTGGTTCATCTCAAGTTTGGTCGCCTTGGCTTGGGCTTTTTGTAAATTACATTTTTCCAATTATATGTTTAATTATAATTCTAGTAACAAGGAGAAAAAAACATGAAAGAACAAGTTAAAAAATGGTGTAAACAACCTGTAATTATAGTTTTAATTATAATTCTTATATTTTTTACACCTCTTGCAATATATTCTCCAGGCGAAAATAGGAATAGAGGAGTTGTTACTGCTATAGGTATTGATAAGACAAATGAAGAATATGAGATTTCCTTATTGACATTTATTCCAACTCCTAATCAAACATATAAAGAATTGACTTCAATAATTACTGGGAGGGGAGAAACTGTTGCTGAAGCACTATATAAGGCACAAATCAGTATGGGAAGAAAAATAGGACTTGCACATGCCAAAACAACAGTTGTTAGTAAGGAATTGTTGCAAGAAGATGTTGCAAGTCATATAGATTATTTAAGTAGAGTTGCATCGCTTCCAGAGAATACAGTTTTTGTGTGCTCAAGCACGTCAGCAAAAGAACTTTTAGAGTCTTCACAAAGTTTGGAAGAAAAAATAGGCTTAAAACTTGAACAACTTATAGGTTTTAATGCAAATAATATATATGTTACCGATACTTCACTTGAAGCCTTTTATAAGGGATATTATAAAAAGGTTAAGTCTTCAATAATCGGATATCTTAAATTGGAAGATAACAAACAAAATTCACAAAAAACAACAGATTCATCAAATGGTGAAGGACAGGGATCAACTACAAATGCCGAAGGTGGTTCAAAGAATCAAGAAGAGTCAAAATCTAAAAAAAGTATAATTAACGAAGGTGAAGCAGTATTACTTAAAGAAGGGAAAATGGTTGATTTGTTGACTATAGACGAACTTAATGGAATAAATTTATTAAATAAAAAAGCATTAAATCAAATAATATCAATAAAAGATATTGAATTAAATGGACAAAAATTTGATTTAAGTTATAAAATAAAAAATAAGAAGGTTTTAATAAACACAAAATTTGAAAACGATATTCCAATTTTTTCTGCTCAATTAATTTTAGGGGTAGAACTCGTTGAAGTAAAAGGTAATCATAAGACTGTTGTTATCAATACTGAGTTCAGTGAAATTACTGGAGAAGTTGAAAAAGCATTAGATAAAGAAATAAAAAAACAGTTTACGAATGCACTAAAAGTTCTTCGTGAGAATAAAACAGATGTAATAAGCATAAATGAAAAATTTTTTAACGACAACAGAAAAGAATATAAAAAGTATATAGAAAAAATTGAGGATATAGACAATTTTATAAATTTTGTTAATTTTAAATTATCACTAATAATTCAACCTGACTAATTTTGTCAAAAGATAATTAAATTTTGTTAAATTGTTCAAAAATGTCCTTTGATTGGTTGTGTAAAATTTTTTTTTATGATACAATAACTTGTAGCATTTTTAAAGGAGGCATTGTGAACGAACAAAAACCAAAATTTAGATGGTCTTATTTAGTTATAGCGTTTATAATTATATTATTAATAGTTTTGATTTTCTCAAACAATGGCTATAAAGGTGTTTATCTTGATAGAAACATGGAAGAGATAACTGAACTTGTTAATGGAATGCATGAAAACGCAGATGGTGAAAAAGAACAACTTGCAGCAATCTATTATAAAGATAATATAATTTATTTTTTAGTTGAAGGCTCAGAGTTTACTGGGAATTTCCCTAATTATTCAGATTATTATATTTATTATGAAAGTGGAGATGATGTTTTAGCAGAAACTCTTAAATTAATAAATGAAAAAAATCAATCATTGGCAGAAGATGCAAAAATACTTATAAGAAAGGGTGTTGATGGAGTTAATTGGTGGGATATTGTTTATCCAATTCTCTATATAGCATTTGGCTTATTCCTTGTTTGGATGATATTTAGACTTTTAAATAGTTCAAGTAAAGGGGCAATGGGCTTTGGGAAAAGCAAAGCAAAGGCTTATACAACAAGTAAGGTAAAATTTTCAGATATTGCAGGAACTGACGAAGAAAAAGAAGAACTTAAAGAAATTGTTGATTTCTTAAAGGCTCCAAAGAAATTTACCGACCTTGGTGCAAGAATTCCTAAAGGAGTTTTGCTTGTAGGACATCCAGGGACAGGAAAAACATTACTTGCTCGTGCAGTTGCTGGAGAGGCTAATGTTCCATTCATATCAATAAGTGGTTCTGATTTTGTTGAAATGTTTGTCGGAGTCGGGGCATCAAGAGTCCGTGATTTATTTGAACAAGCAAAGAAAAACAAGCCATGCATTGTGTTTATTGATGAAATTGATGCTGTTGGTCGTCAAAGAGGTGCAGGTCTTGGTGGTGGAAATGATGAAAGAGAACAAACCCTTAACCAATTATTAGTAGAAATGGACGGATTTGAGCCTAATGAAGGAATTATAATCTTGGCAGCAACAAATAGGGCAGATGTTCTTGATCCAGCACTATTACGTCCAGGCAGATTTGATAGACAGATTTATGTAAATATTCCTGATGTAAAGGGTAGAGAGGGCATTTTAAGAATTCATGCAAGAAATAAACCTGTAGATGAGAATGTGGATTTTAAAACACTTGCTAAAATTACAGTAGGGTTTACAGGTGCAGATATTGAAAATATGCTTAATGAAGCAGCAATTCTTGCAGCAAGAGCAGGAAGACCTAAAATTATAATGTCAGATATTACAGAAGGAATAAATAAAGTTACAATGGGACCACAAAAGAAATCTCGATTAGTAACTGAACATGACAGAAAAATAACTGCTATTCACGAATCAGGACACGCAATACTTGCAAAGAAACTTGAGCATACTGATGAAGTTCAAGAGGTTTCTATCATTCCAAGAGGAGCAGCAGGTGGTTATACAATGCAAAGACCAGAAAATGACAACTCTTATAGAACTTATAATTATTTGATGGACGAAATTGCTGTTTGCATGGGTGGACGTATTGCCGAGGAAATAACATTTAAGGATATTACTACAGGTGCTTCAAGTGATATAAATCAAGCAACAAAGATTGCAAGAAACATGGTTTATAACTGGGGTATGAGTAAAAATCTTGGATTCTTAAGTTTAGATTCTTCAGAACAAGTGTTTATAGGTAGAGATTATCAAACAAAAAATGACTTTTCTGAAAAACTTGCTGCTGAAGCAGATGATGAAGTAAGAGCAATTCTTGATTACAATTATAAAAGAGCAAGAAAATTGCTTAATGATAACGTTTCGTTATTAAATGAAATGGCAGCACTTCTTCTTGATAAAGAAACTATAAATAAAGATGAAGTAGATATGTTGATGCAAGGAAAGAGTGCAAAAGAAATTTCTGAATTCATGGAAAAACGTGATAAAGAACAACGTGAAAAGGAAGCACAAATAAGAAAAGCACAAGCAGAGGAACAAAGAAAACTTATGCTTGAGAAAAAATTGCAAGAAGGGGAGAAACTTCTAGCAAATGGAATTATTACCCAAGAAGAATTTGATGCAATTAAAAAAGCATATATGGAAGAACCAAATCCAGAAAATAAGCAAGAAAATGTTGAAGAAGAATTAAATAAAGGACTAGAAATTGTTATTCCAGAAAAGAGGCAAGAAACAAAATCAGATGATATAAATAATAATAAAGAATTAGAAATTAAAGATTTAACGCTTGATGGAACACAAGAAACAAAGACAACAGAAGAAAAAACAAAAACAAAAAAGAAATTAAGTGATAAATTAAAAGTTACAAAGCAAGATAAAACAGATAAACAAAATAAAGAAAATAAAACTGATAAGAAAGGGGAGTAAAATATGAGTGAAACAAATACAGAAATTACTCAAAATAGATCTGAAGATGAAATTTTGCAATCAGTGAGTGATGAATATATTAGAAAAAGAAAACGTAAAAGAATAATATCTTTATCAATAATTTCTGCAATTGTTTTTGCTTTATCTGTTATTATTATTACTCTTGCTTGTGTAAAAGTGGACTTAAAACCTTTCTTTATTGAAGAGGCTTCTAGTTATCAGGTTGTTATAAAAGGAAATACAACAAAAACTTATGTTTCTGGTGATGAAAATTATGACGAATTTTATGATTTGTATTTGAATACATTCCAAACATCGTATCTTACTGGCATTTTTACAGGTGCACTTGGTGCTTATATAGTTGAAGAAACAACACAAGATTTTTATTCTAGTTATGAGAATGGCGTAGGAAGTGGAATGAGTTCTTATCTTAAAAATTTTGTTGGAGATAATTATATACGTATGCATTTTGGTGTTGACCAAAGAATATATAATGCTGATGGAAGTATATGTTATTCAAAAAGAAATTCTAGTGCTTATGAATTAAGATATAATGATGTATATTTTTCAATCAATACAGAAGATAAGGATAGTGAATTAACTTTCTATTTTGGTGCTTATTGCTATGCTGATGGAGAAGTAAAAGTAAAACCTAGAATTACAAAAATCACTATTAGAGCAAATACCTATGCATTATATGATTATATTCAAAATAATTAAAAAGAAGACCTAAGGTCTTCTTTTTAGTTTAATATATAAAATTTTGTATAAATTAAGGATATTAATTATAAAATAAGAATCATATATTAATTAATTTTTATTTAATAACACATTTTGAATAATAAAAACACGGCTTTTTCAGAATTTAGGTATCTTATCTATAAATGCCGTGTTTTTTTTATTATTGTTTTTGTAAAAGGCTTATTACTTTATCACGTAATTTATCTATTCTTTTTTTATTAAGTTTAATTAATACTATTACAATGATTGAAGCAAGAATTATTGCAAAGAATGTAACTAAAACGGTAAATGAACTAGATGTTATCGAGAATAGATTTGGCAAAGCAATAATTGCACCAGTGATACAAATAAATGATATCGCAAGTGTTAACCCTCGTATTAGTGTCATAGGGAAACAAAGTGTTGCTAAATTTAAAAATCCTGTATAAGTTAAAATTAATACACAAAGGGTTCTATATTCATCAGGAGATAATGTATCTCCTCTTGAATTTAATACAAGAATGATTAAAACATTGATAAGCATTAATAAAGCCCTCGGTAATGACCTTTTTAATACTTGAGGTATAAAATTCCCTCGAATAGGTTTTGTATTAGGTTCAAATGTTAGCATAAATGAAGGAATTCCTATTACAAATGCTTCAATAAGTAGCATCATGCTTGGTTTAAATGGATAAGGTTCTTGTATAAATAGTGTAATTATTGTCAATGTTATTGCAAAGAATGTTTTCATTAGGAATAATGATGAAGAATTTTGAACATTATTAACTACTTGTCTTCCTTCTTTAACTACTGATGGTAATGATGAAAAATTTGATTCAAGTAAAACTAATTTAGAAATACTTCTTGCTACTTCACTTCCATCAGCCATTGCGATAGAGCAATCTGCTTCTTTTAGGGCAAGTGTATCGTTAACGCCATCGCCAGTCATTGCGACAACATTCCCTTTATTTTTAAGTGCTTTTATGATTGTATATTTTTGCTCTGGAGTAACTCTGCCAAATACAGTAAATTGGTCAGCCATTTGTTCAACTTCTTTCAGACTAAAGTTTTCTAAAGAAATATATTTATCACTGTTTTCTACTCCAACACGTTGTGCAATTTTTGATACAGTTGCAGGGTCATCTCCTGATATAATTTTAATGTCAACACCATTATCTTTGAACCATTGAATAGTTTCAACAGCATCTTCACGAATGTGCTCTTCTATTATAATTAACGCAAGTAAAACAGACTTTTCGCCAGTCATTTTTTTATCAAACTTTCCGCCATCTTGTTCTGCAAGAGCAAGAACACGAAGCCCTTTTTCTTGTTGTGCCTTTATATATTCAAGTTGTTCCTGAGTCAAAGCACAACCTATTCTAGTAGAAGCACCTAAAAAATAAATTTTATGGTTTGATAATTGTGTGATTGAATATTTACGTTCAGATGAGAATTCTGCGATGTTTAAAGCCGTGTAGTCATTATTTCTTCCAAACTCTTTAATCATGGCACTAGAAGTTGCATTAATTGTTTTTTGAACATTTAAAATGTTTGAAAGTATTTTCTTTATGCTTGATTTTCTCTTTTTTGTATATGTCATAAAGTCAACAACTTTCATAGTTCCGTCTGTGATAGTTCCTGTTTTATCAAGACATAGGACGTTTGTCCTTGCAAGCATTTCAATAGAGTATAGATCTTTAACAAGAGTTTTTTTCCTTGCAAGTTTGATTACACCTATTGCAAGAGCAAGTGTTACTAGAAGAAACATACCTGCAGGAATCATACTTGTCAGTGAGCCACTAGTGTTTGTTATTTGTTCTTTTATAGTAGAACCTGGTTGAGTGTATTCTTTTAAGAAAGTTAATATACCAATTGGAACAAGAGCAATACCAATATATTTAATAAATCTATTCAAGTCTTTAAACAAATTTGATTGGGGTGCTTTAAATTCTTTTGCTTTTTTAGCCATTTGATAAATGTAATTATCTTTACCAATTCGTTCGACTCTAGCATAACATTGACCTGTTACAATAAAACTTCCAGATAATAGCATAGCATCAGTTGATTTTTCTATAGCATTAGATTCGCCTGTAAGCAAACTTTCGTTTACTTCAACTTTTCCTTCTAGAATTTTACAATCTGAAGGAATTTGACTTCCATTTGAAAGAATAATAACATCATCTAAAAGTAGTTGGTCAGAAGGAATTTCAATTATTTTACCTTCTCTTAAGGTTTTGACCAGTGGGGTAGTTACAATAGACAATTTTTCAACAGTTATTTTTGCTCTTATTTCTTGAATAATAGCGATTGCTGTGTTTGCAATAATTACAAAAATAAAAATTAAATCGCTATAAGAGCCTACTGCAATTAAAGCGGCGGCAATTATTGCCCATAACATATTAAAAAAAGTGAAAATATTTTTAGCAAAAATTGCACCATAAGATTTAGAAGATTTTACTTTAGTTTTATTGATAAGATTAGCATTTTTTCGCTGTTCAATTTGTTCTTTATTAAGTCCAGTCAAAACATCAGTTTCAAATCTTTCAACATCTATCGGTACTGCCGGTTTATCTTCTTTTTCTTTTCTTTTAAAATGAATTTTGTTTTTCAATTTTTCTAAAATATTTTTATTATCTTCAATTGCCTTAAGAGTGTAAAAAAGAGTTGTCAAATTTTCATTCATTGACAAGTTCTGTTTAAACTTTGTAGCCTGTTTTAAAATAATTGGATAATCAATTTCAATTTTTTTTCTTTTCATACCTTCCTATGTTTCATTATATATTTATACACATAAGTATAATTTATTATTATATAAATGTCAACTTTATTCTAAAATAGATTTGACTTTGTTTGTCAAATAAAGTATTCTATAAAAAGATAGGTTTATTTAATTGAAATATTAAAAGAGGTGTAATAAAAATGCTTATAGAAATTTCTGAAAATCTAAAAAAACTTGCGAAATTAATTCCATGTGAACTTTATGTTGTGGGTGGATTTATTAGAAATACAATTATGCAAATAGAAAAAGATGATGTGGATATTTGTTCAGCATTAACTGTCGATGAGATTGAACAATTATTAAAGGATACTGCTTTCAAAGTTAAAATAAAAAGCAAAACCCTTGGAAGCGCATTAATTTCTATCAAAGATGAAAAATATGAATATACAACATTTAGAAAAGATTATTATCCAAACGGAGGTCAACATTTACCTGAAAAGGTTCAGTTTATCAAAGATGTAAAAGAAGATGCAAAACGCCGTGATTTTAGTTGTAATGCAATTTATTATGATATAAAAAATGATAAAATTTTAGATTTTTATGATGGTATAAACGATATAAAACATAAAATCTTGAGAACAGTAGAAACACCAGAAGAAGTATTAAGTCATGATGGATTAAGAATTTTAAGATTATTTAGATTTCAATGTGAATTAAACTTTAAAATAGATAAACAAACTTTGCAATCGGCTATAAAATATAAAAATAATCTTCGAGATATTTCTGGTGAGCGTGTAATATATGAAATTACTAGAATTTTACATAGTCCAAATAAATATAAGAATATTTCAAAACCAAATGCGTATATGAAAGCATTAAAGTTATTTAATAAAGCAGGGATATGGCCTATTTTTGGTATTGATTGTCAAAAGATAAAGTTTAAAATGGTAAAAAAGGTAGAACATAAATCACAGGGATTTTTAATTGATGTTATTGATACAGTAAATCCAATTTCAATTTCATATTATTTAAATTTAATTTTAAGTGAATCATTTGGATTAAATAAAAAAATGGTTGAGCAATATATTAATATTCTTTCAGGTTATTATGAAGCATTAAATCATCAGCAAAATAAGCCATATTTTTTTAAATATTTCAATAATTTCCCTGACATTTACTTACTTTTATCACATAAATCAAAGTATTTAGCAAATAAATATCAATTCTTTTATAAGTATATCATTTCACATAAATTGATTGTATCAATCAAAGATTTGAAAATTACAGGAGAAGATATAAAGAAAAATTATCCTACCGTTAAACCAAATAGATATAAGCCGATTTTAGAAAGTTTGTTAAGCGATATTTTTGATGGTAATTTAAGTAATGATAAAAAAGAACTTATAGAAGCCGTTGAAGGAAAGTTAAAATATTTATAATAAAAAAAGAAAAAAAGAACTTTTCAAGTTTATAAAGTTCTTTTTTTATTAAAATTTAATTATCAACTTTCCATTTCTTTTTAGCATTATCAATAGTGGTTTGTGTAACTTTTTGAGGTGAAATATATTTTACTCCATTGCTTGGAAGTGTCATACCTTCTTCAAGAGTTGCGTTACCTTCCACGATAATTCCGTCTTGTGGACGATAGTGGTCATGCCGTATTAATTTTTCTTCAATAATTTCTCCATTTTTGATATATTGGATATATCCCTTTGATTCATATCCTTCTTGTGGAAACTTCAGTCTATAATATTCGCCTTTGTAAAGGACTTTATTTGAATATTCTCCTTTTGTATCTGTTATGATATTATCTCCACCATGAGGTAGAACTTTAACAAGTTCACTTTTTGTTTTGATAGTAATATCATCATCAAAAGGTTGACCATAGATTTCAACTGATACTTCTTCATTTGAACAAATAGTTTTTATAAAAATAGGTGTGTCAAGATTATTTTTAAATACAAGGTCTGCATAGCCTTCACTTACCATAGCATCAAAAGATAAAGGAACGTAAGAAGCAGGTAGTGAGTGGTGTGTTACTTGTAAGATTTCAACATCAGCGAGAAGTAATGCGTTATAGAGGGTTGTAGATGCTTGGCAAACACCACCACCAACACCAGATATATAATTTCCATCAAAAATAATATTTGCATTTTTATAACCATTGTTATTATTTCTAGGACCAGTAGTTTTATTAAAAGATATTTCTTGTCCTGGTTCAACAATCATTCCATTAAAATTTTTCAATGCTGTTTTAATATTTGTTTTTCGATTTTCTGAAGATTTTGCATAGTTTGTTGTAAATTTAGAACGAAGTTTTATTTGTTTTATCATATCTTCTAAATTTTCGTTTGGGGTAATTTCTTGAATAGGCAAATTAATAACAAAACTTTCATTATATTGAAGTGCATCGTTAATTTCTTTTTCAAGCAAATTTCTATCTAATATGTATCCTTTTGCAGAGGGATTAATTGAAAACATATTTTCACTATTAGGATTAAAAATTATTGAAGATGAGGTTGGCAATATTTCGATTTCGTTTGCAATTATCTCAATCTGGCTATCAATTCCACCAAGTAAATCTTGATAGGGGATATTCACGTTAAGTCCTTCCTTTTTTATTTGATTTTCGATTTTCTTTTTATTAAAAATGTTTCCATCTCTGCCGTATTGCAATATATTGTCAAGAGATTTATCAAATTCTCCAACAAAAGTTAAATCTTTTCCACTTATTTCCCATTCTTTTGAGGGACTTTTAAGGGTAATTTTTATATTGTTTTTATTTTGTGTAAATGTTGTATTTAATAAATTTTTAGCATCATCTTTAGTCATACCTGATATATCAATTCCATTTACATGAGTATTTTCATAGAATGTTGTTTTATCACTTATTGCATCTCCAAAATAAAATTGGCAAAATAAAAGTAATCCGACAGCAATAAAGCACACACTTAAAAGCCATAAAATAGATGATTTATTACTTTTTGTTTTAACCTTTTCTTCCATCTTTTAAACTCCTTGAAATATTATTTGTATTTAATGTTGATTTATTCTATTTATTGATTAAATAAAGAAAATAAAAATAAAATAATTGATAAAAAATTTAATTAAATTCAAATAAATATTTCTTGAAATAAAATTAAAAAAGCATAATAATTTTAATTAGTTTCATAATAAAATAATGAATGAATTAAGTTTAACAAAAAAAATATTAAGAATACTTTTTGTTATATTATCAATAACTTCTTTTTTAGTTTTAACTTATTTTGTATTGGTATGGACAGGTTTATGGGATAAATTAAATTCGGTTGAAAAGTTAAAGAATTTGATTTTAAGTCTTGGTTTTTGGGGAAGATTTGCTTTTACAACATTTCAATTTTTGCAAGTTACGTTTATTCCGTTGCCTTCACCCATTCTAGTAATTGCTGGAAGTCTGATTTATGGGCCATTTCAATCAGGTCTTCTTTCACTTGCTGGAATTTTGTTAGGAAGTGCAGTGGCATTTTTCCTAGGCAGGGTGTTTGGAAAGAAACTTGTTGTTTTTATGGTTGGCGAGAATGCACAAAAGAAATGGACTGCTTTTTTAAATAATTATAAATATTCTTTTGTAATTATGATGCTTTTGCCTTTTTTCCCAGATGATATTTTATGTTTAGTTGCAGGTCTTACAGATATGAGTTGGACTTTTTTTATGTTAACACAACTTGTTTCAAGGCCAATAGGAATATTTTTGATAAGTTATTTTTCAAGTGGGGATATAATTCCTTTCACAGGTTGGGGACTTATTGTGTGGGGTGCTTTAATAATATTTGCTGTTTGTTTAATTTATTTATCAAGCAAATATAATAAGGAAATTGAAAGTTACTTTAAAAAGTTTTTTTCAAAATTTAACCATAAAAAGAAAAAAAATCAAAGTTAAGACTACTTTTTATTTTTAATATAAAGAAGCATTCCTTCTTTAAGCATTTTGGGTGTTATGTTGTTTGTTATTAAAATAGTCATTGCATTTACATCATATTTTTTTGCAATGCTATCTATAGTATCTTTTTTTTGAACAATATAAAATTCATTTAAAAATTTTTTCATAATAACCTCATTTATAAGTATTAAATTTTATTCACATTTAATAACATATATGAGGAGAGAATATGAAATCATTATTTAAAACAGTGGCACTTATTACATTTTTTTCTTTCTTGACTAGAGTTGCAGGTTTTATTTTTAGAATAATTTTATCTCGTGTTGTAGGTGCAGAAGGTGTAGGTTTATATCAAGTCGCATCATCAGTATTTATGGTATTGATGGCAGTTGTATCAAGTGGTATACCTTTAATTATATCAAGAATGAATGCAAGTTATATTGCAAATAAAGAAGAGAAAAAGGAAGGCTCTTTGGTTGCAGTATCATTAGTATTTACGCTTTTATTATCATTAATTTTATGTTTAGTGGTATTATTATTTAAAAGTCTTTTTGCTCAAATATTTACAGAGGCTAGATGTATAGAGATATTGATAATTTTGCTTCCAAGTTTAATATTCTCTTCTGTTTATTGTGTTTTTAGAGGGGCGTTATGGGGGAGAGGTAACTATTTTGCTTTATGTGTTAGCGAATTTTATGAGCAAGTAGTTCGTATTGTGCTTGGTGTATTATTTATAAGTGCTTCTTTTTCTGCAATTGAAAATGCATTAAACCTTGCATGGTCAATGACTATAGCATGTTTTCTTTCAATGGTTTTCGTTGTTCTTTTATTCTTTTATTATGGGGGAAAGATTGGGAAATTTAAAAAAGAATGCTTTAAACCTTTAGTAAAACAGTCTACTCCTATTACGACTATGAGAGTTGCTGGCTCTTTTATTCAACCATTAATTGCTTTAATTGTTCCTGCCAGATTGATGACCATTGGTTATACAAGTTCTCAGGCTTTAAGTTTATATGGTGTTGCAGTAGGAATGACAATGCCATTATTATATATACCAACAACAATAATAGGTTCACTTTCAACGGCACTTATACCTGATATTTCAAAAGCAGTTGCTCAAAATGATCATTCGCACATATCATCAAGAATTTCATCATCTATATTTTTTTCATTATTTATATCGGCATTATTTGTGCCTGCATTTTTAGGTATGGGAGAACTGGCAGGAGTGTTTTTATATGATAATATTTTAAGTGGGACTCTTCTTCAGTCTGCAGCATGGGTTCTTGTTCCTTTAGGACTTACAAATATAACCTCAGGACTTTTAAATTCTTTAGGTCTAGAAAATAAATCATTTATAAATTTTTTGATAGGTGCTGTAGTAATGTTTTTGGCACTTTGGTTTTTACCACCACTTATTGGAATAAATGCTTTAATATGGGCGATGGGCTTAAATTATTTAGTTACAGCAGTATTAAATATAATTTTGTTAAAAAGAAAAACAAAATCAGATTTTAAGATAATGCAATCAGTTGTTAAGGTGGTTTTGCTTTCTATCCCATCAGCAGCATTGACAGGATTTGTTGTAAGTCTTTGTGATTTTATTTTTCCGTTATTTATAACTCTTATGATTGGTGGAATTGTAAGCGTAGGGTCATTTGTTTTGCTTGCTGGAGTATTTAACTTAATTGATATTAAAGCATTTGTTATAAAAGCAAGCAAGAAATTTAAACCTATAAAATTAAAAACAAAAACAGCGAAATAGTATAAAATATAAAAAATGTTTATACTAAAAATATGTTAACAATAATAATAAGGTCGATAATTATATATTTAATTGTGCTTTTGGTTTTTAGGTTGATGGGGAAAAGACAATTAGGTCAAATGCAACCATTTGAACTTGTCTTAACTCTTATTATTGCAGATTTAGCAACAATACCAATGGCAGAGGTCGCCGTTCCAGTATTACATGGGATTGTGCCTTTATTAACTTTAGTTGTATTGCATTTTGTTTTGACACTAATTAGTCGAAATAGTCAAAAATTTTCTAAAATAATTAGTGGAAAACCTGTTATAATAATTAATCCAAAAGGTATAGATTATAATGCAATGAAAAAATTAAACCTTTCGACAGATGACTTGTTTGCGGCACTTCGTGAATGTGGATATTTTAACATATCACAAATACAATATGCAATAATGGAAACAAATGGAAAGGTTAGTGTGATGCCAAAAGCAGAATTTTCTCCTGCAACAAATGGTGATTTGAAAAATAATGTGCAAGATGGTTATTTGCCTATAGTTCTTGTCAGTGAAGGAAAAATAATTAAAGAAAATATTGCTCTTGCAGGTTTTTCTGAAGAAAAAGTGATGAAATTAATAAAAGAAAATTCAAATAAGAAAGAAGTTAGATTAAAAGATGTTCTTCTTTTGACAGTTGACCAAACTGGACAGGCATATATTCAATTTAAAATAGGTGAAGGAAAAACTTTTACCACTGAAAGGTTGGTGAAAGCATGAAAGTTTTTCATTATATCAATTTCATATTAATATTTCTTTTGCTTGTAGGTATTTGTGTTGCTGAAGATATACTTGTTTCAAATTCTCTAGCCGAAATCCAAAAACAATGTTATAAAATTGAAAAACTTGTTGATGAAAAAGAAAATTTGAAAAATACTGAGGTTATTTTGGCTGTTGATAATTTAGAATATATGTGGCATGAAGATGAATCAAATATGTGTTATTTAGTAAACCATAAATCTATTCAAGAAATAGGACAGGAGATTGCAAGAATAAAACTATATATTTCAGAAGACAATGTTAATGATTTTTTAGCATCACTTGATACAATAAAGTTTTATTGTCATAGTTATCTTCATTTTATGGGTGCTAATATGCATAATGTGTTGTAGTATAAATGAAATAAAAAAAAGAACATTTACTAATTTCTTTTAAATGTTCTTTTTTAAATGAATTTTACCATACTTTTTCTTTCTTTTTTCGGACAACTGCAATTATGGTTACGATTAAAATTGATAATATAACTGCACCTATAATTATGTAAACAACGACCATACCATCAATGGTTAAACCTGTTTCTACTTCAATTATAAGGTTGCTTTGCACTGGGCTTTCTGTGCCATGACTTTGATATTCACACCATACTTGCCATTTACCTGAGATTTCGTTGTCATTAAAATAAAATGTTGTGCCTGTTCTATCAATGCTTTCATAAATAGAGGCAGTGCAGTCAGTAAAGTTTCCTTTCCCAACTTCGCTTGATGTTAATGCATATTTTGTTCCATCTTTTCCTTCACCTTTTACATACCAAACTAGGGCAGATTTATCAATATATTTGTAAATATCAGCATTTTCAAGATAAAAATTAAATGAGTCATGCATAGAATTATCACTACTTACAATACTATAGTTTATTTTTGGTTGTTCTGATATTAAAAGGTCGGGTTGAACAACAAAGAAATCAGATACGACTTCAGATCCATTTACATCAAGGGTAAAACGATAAATTCCCCATTCTTTTATAGTAACAACTTCTTGTGTTGTTTTGTCAATTCCTCTTTCACCTGTATCAATATTTAATTTATATTTATTTGTGATTAAATTTTTATAACTATTTTCTCCATGTTGGGTAATTGTGTAAACATTTTCAAGAGTAATAGTATCACTAACATTAAAGTTTCCTTCATCAGTATAACCTTGAAGATAACTAATAGAAATATTCATAGTATAGATAATGTTTTCTGGTAATTCTTCTTTGCCTTCTTCATATTTAATTGGAGGAGGATTTGACTCGTCAGGGGAATAATAAATAGAAAATTCTTTTAAATCAGTCCAATTAATGGTGTAAGCCTTTCCACCTGAATAATCTATAGGATTTTCTAATGAAATTAAAGAATCTTCTCTGTTATATGCTTGAACTATTAGGTTATCTCTTTGTATTTCTGTTTGAGAATTTTGGTCTTGTTCAGCAGTTTCATTTTCATCAGCAAAACTTGAAAAAGGAATGTATGAAACAGATAACAAAATAATAAGTAAAAAAGCGAAAAATGTTATTAAGATATTTTTTCGATTAATTTTTTTAATCATATATCTCTCCTTTTTATAAATAAATAATAGCATAAATAAATAATTAAATAAAATGATTTTAATATATTTAAAAATATTATATAAAATATTTACAATTTTATAATGTATTTAATTTGACATTTTAATACTATTAATTGTTGACAAACATTTTTTAAAAATATATACTTAAAATATGGAAACTGAAGAAATTGATTTAATGGTAAGTGAAAATCAAGTTTCATTTGATTTTGACTCTCTTGATAAAGTTGAAGAGGAGGAAAGTTCGCTATTTCCACAATCTCTTTTAAAACCTATCAATCATGATTATATAAAAGATGAAGTTTTGTTTGTTGTTGCAAGGGTGTTTAATAAAGAACTTGTAAAAGATTTTCCATACTTAAAAATTTGTGGAAAAAAAATGATTGATTGGGTTCTTTTAGCAGGAAGTGAGTGTGAACAAAAAGTGATAGATGATTGCGATAATTTGCTTGATAAAGTTAGATCTATAAATACGAATAAACCTATTATAGCAGTTTTTTATTCTGATACACCATTGCTTGATAAAATCACATTTAACAAGATTATTGATTATTTTTCATCTAAAGGAATGAATTTTTTACAGTTATCAAGAGGTTTTATTGTTAAAACTGAATACTTAAAAAGTATGTCAGAGTTTGTTCAAGGGGCAACAGTAAGTGGATTTGACGAAAAAAAATTATTACAAGTAGATAGTGCAAAACTAATTAATTATGTAAGTTCTCTTTTATATAATAAAATTATCAATTACCACATTAATAATGGTGTTATTATATATGGACAAAACACTGTTTTTATTGATGCAGATGTAGAAATAGAAGCAGGGGTTATAATTTATCCTAATAATGTAATAGAAGGAATGAGTATTATAGAAAAGGGTGCTGTTTTGAATTGTGGTAATGTCATAAAGGATAGTATAATTGGCAATGACTGCCAATTAAGTAATAGTTATATTGAAAAAAGTAAAATAAATAAAGGTGTAATAGTAAAACCAAAAAGTTTAATAATAAACCAAGAGGTTTGAAAATACTTGCAAAAATGTTAAAATAAAGAAGGTTGTTTATAATGATAATTATAGTGGGACTAGGTAATATTGGTATCCAATATAAAAATACATTTCATAATATAGGTTTTAAAGTAATTGATTATCTCTCACAAAAGTTGTCAATAGATGTATCAAAAGAAAAGTATAAGTCTTTAATTGGACAAGGGACTTTTAATGGACAATCAATTATGCTTGTTAAACCTACTACTTATATGAATAATAGTGGAGAAGCAGTTGTATTATTAAAAAATAAATTTAAAGATGCAAGAATTATCGTTGCTGTTGATGATATCGACCTTCCAAAAGGAAAAATAAGATATAGGGAAAGAGGAAAATCAGGAACGCATAACGGACTTCGTTCAATTGTGTCATATATAGGTGAAGAATTTGAAAGAGTAAGAGTAGGTATTGGCAGAGATGAAACAAAAGATTTGGCAGATTATGTTTTATCAAATATCAGACTAGACGAAGAGGATATATTTGAAAAAGCAGTGAAAGATGCTGGCGATATGATATTGGAGAAAATTTCTTGAAATATTTAGAATTAGATTTAAAAAATGTTTTACAGAATAATAGAATAATTTCAGGATTAGGAGATGGTGAAAAAATAGTTTTATTACAACAATTTGACCATCTACTTTTTTTGTGCAATAATTTTGTTAGTGCTGGGAAAATAAAAAGAGGGCTTGAAGCATTTGGGAAGAAGGTAGAGATTATATCAAGTGCGAGAGAAAGTAAAGATGAAGAAGATAAAAATCTTTTGCCATTTGTAAAAAGTTTAAATAGATATTTTTCTGGAGAGATTGATGGTCTTATATTTTTACCATGTTCAATGATAATTAAATTTGATAAAGAAAAGTTTAAGCCTATCCATATTGAAAAAAATCAAGAAATTGATTTGCAAAATCTGGTTGAAAAGTTAGTAGGTTTAGGTTTTGAAAGAACATCACTTGTATCACAAGCAGGACAGTTTGCTTTAAGGGGCGATATTTTAGATATTTTTACAACCACTAATGAAAAACCTATTAGAATTGAGTTTTTTGATAATTTAATAGAAACTATAAGTGTATTTGATGAAAATACAATGAAAAATATTGAAAAAATAGATGAATTTGACATTTTTATTTCAAAATTACCTTTGGGTGAAAATAATATTTTTGATTTAGATGGAATTAAAATTGTTGATCAACCGAAGATGATTGATGAAGAAATCACACTTTTAAAGCAAAGTTATAGTGCAATGTCTTTTTATGATTATAAATTTTATGAAGATTTTGAAAATTTATATAACAAATCTGATTTCATATTTGATAATTTTCAAATTGAAGAACCTGATTATTTTAATGAAAGAGTTGCAGAAAGAAGTTATCTTACTGATTTTTTAGCATTAAAACAAGATATTATTGATTTCAAAAATTTAAATCAAGCAATATTACTTTTTGCAGGCGAAGAGCGATTTAAAAATAATTTGGAAAGTTTTTTGACTGAAAACGGACTTGCATGGAAAAATTATTCTATAAATGAAAAACTTGAAATAGGAAATATATATTTGTCAACTCTGTCAATGCCTTACTCTTTTTCATTTTTAAAAGAAGGCATTGTTGCAGTTGGTTGTGATATGCTCTTTAGGTCAACAAATATCACTTTTTCAAAGAGTAAGCATTCAGTTTTTTATTTACCAAAATTAGGAGAATATGTAGTTCATTCTTTTCATGGTATTGGAAAATGTATTAAAATTGAAAGACTTAAAATTTCAGATGTTGAAAAAGATTATTTTGTAATAGAATATAAAAATGGTGATATTTTATATCTTCCAAGTGAGGAGGCTAATACAATATCTGCTTATGTTGGAAGTGAAACAGAGCCAAAATTATCTTCACTTGGTGGCGGGGAATTTGCTAGGCTGAAAGATAGAATAAAGGCAAGCATTAAAGAGATGGCGATATCTTTGGTCGAGATTTACAAAGAGCGTCAACAAATAAAAGGTTTTGCTTTCAAAAGAGATGATTTTCTTGAAAAGAAATTTGCAGATGCTTTTGGTTTTGCAGAAACACCAGACCAATTAATGGCTATTCATGATATTGATAAAGATATGGAAAGCGATAAAGTGATGGAAAGATTAATTTGTGGAGATGTGGGGTTTGGTAAAACAGAAGTTGCACTTAGGGCTTGTTTTAAATGTGCTTACAATGGGAAACAAATAGCACTTCTTTGTCCTACAACAATTTTGTCTGAACAGCATTATAGAACTGCAAAAGAAAGGCTTGAGCCTTTTGGTGTTCGGGTAGAAGTATTAAATAGATTTAAAAATCAATCACAGGTAAAAGATATTTTAAGGAAACTTGAAAATGGCGAAATAGATATGATTATAGGCACTCATAGAATATTAAGTGGAGATATAAAATATCATGATTTGGGGCTATTGATTTTAGATGAAGAACAAAGATTTGGCGTAGAGCATAAAGAAAAAATCAAAGATAAATATAGAAATATTGATGTATTAACATTGTCAGCAACACCTATACCACGAACATTAAATATGTCTTTGTCTGGCATTAGGGATATCTCAATAATTGAAACACCACCTAAGGATAGATTGCCTGTTCAAACATATTTAGCAGAGGAAAGCGATCAACTTATAAAAGATGTTATTTCAAGAGAACTTGCAAGAGGAGGACAAGCATTTGTTGTATATAACAGGGTTGAAACCATAGAAGAATTTGCATCTTATTTACGTAAATTACTACCAAATGCAAATATAGGCGTTGCACATGGACAAATGCATGAAAAGTTGCTAGAAAATGTAATTGAACGTCTTTATGAAGGGGTATATAATGTTTTAGTTTCAACTACTTTAATTGAAAATGGAATAAACTTACCATCTGCAAATACAATGGTTGTGATTGAGGCAGATAGATTAGGATTAAGTCAACTTTATCAATTAAGGGGAAGAATAGGACGAAGTGATAGATTAAGTTATGCATATCTTACTTATGTTAAAGATAAACATTTGACAGAAGAGGCATATCAAAGACTTGAAGCAATAAAACAATTCAGTCAACTAGGAAGTGGTTTTAAAATTGCAATGAGAGATTTGGAAATTCGAGGTGCTGGGAATATATTTGGGAAAGAACAGCATGGTCATATAGCAAAGGTTGGTTATGATATGTTTGTTAAACTTCTAGATGAAGAAGTGAAAGAACTTAAGGGTGAAAAGATAAATAGAAAGAGTGATGTAAAACTTGAAATATCACTTAGTGCCTTTATAAGTGAAAAATACATTGAAGATAGTGAACAAAGAATTGTTTATTATTCAAGAATAAGTGAAATTTCTTCTCAAAATGAGTTGCAAAATGTGATTTCAAGTCTAAAAGATGGCTATGGAGAAGTGCCAATAGAGATAAAAAATCTATGTAATTTGGCTTACCTTAGAAATCTTGCAAGTAATTTTGATGTAGAAAAGATAAGAATAAATAAATATGAGTGCTTTATAGCATTTAAGAAAAAAGAAGAGATATTAGATAAAAAAATCGCTGACAATTTAAGCGAATTTAATGCAAAATTAAGTTTTGATAGTTCTGTTAAAGTTAAATTTAATGTTGACAAAAATATAGAGAATCAAGTCCAAAATTTAATCAGATTTTTTGAAAAGGCAAATGAAAAGTAAATTATTTAGAAATAATAATTTGATAGAAAAGAGATTTATGAGATAAATATAAACAAACTTAAATTTATTATGCAAAAAAGTATTTTTATTTATTTATATTTTATTTAAGTGAATTAACTTATATATTTTTTATAAAATCATTTAATTTGCTTGAAATTTTAATTGATATTATGGTATTATACATTGTGAGTTTAATAAGTATTAATAATGGTAATATTTATTAATACTTAATATCAAAAAAATGTTTTTAAATCAGTGTGGTTTTGTCAATAATATTACTTGAAACGTGGAGTGAAAATGAAAAAAAGATTTACTGGTATTTTAATGTGTATGATGATGTTTTGCATGTCTATTCTTGCAGGCTGTTCTTTAGTTGAACCTAATTATAATGATTATTATAATCAGGCAGTTGCTGTTGTAGAATACAAGAAAACTGGCGAACAATATGAGATAACTAAAAAAGATTTGATTTCTGCATATCAAAGTTATGGATATAGTTATGAACAATATTATGGTTATACAAGAGAAGAGGCACTCAAAGAAACTCTAACTCTTTTGGAAAATAGAAAAATTACTTTATTGACAGCAGAAGAAAAGTTTGGCATAAATCAAAATGGAGATGGACTTTCTGAAAAAGAAAAAACATATTTATATCAACAAACAATTGACTCATTAAATGATAATTTAAAAAATTATTATAATGATATAATCGGGAATACAGATTCTGAAGAAGAATCAGATGATATAAAATTTAATGGCTACGAAAAAAATGCAACTCTATCAGCAGATTTGACAATTCATAAAATTGATCATAGTGATGATTTGCTTAAAGATTTTAGTTATTCAACTGCAAGAGATTATAATAATTCAGAAGATAGAAAACTTATATACGAAAATTTTGTTGAATCATTGATTAATGATAATTATAAAAAAGCATTCAATTATTATTTGAGAGATTTGAAAGCATCTGAAAGAGGAATGGATTTATCTACTGATGCTAAATCAGTTTTTGAAAGAGAAATCGACAGATTATATAAAGTTTTATATGAAAATTATGTGATTGAAAGATATTCTTTGTCAAATAAGAATAATGATAGTTTAACATCAATAACTGCTTCTCAAATTGTAAATTTATATACAAGCAAGGTGAGAGCATCTTATACACAATATGTTACAGAAAAAGATTCTGGATATGATGAAGATGTTCAAAATTCTTTAGGAAGCACATATTATTTTAGAACTGATGAAGATGCAACCAAATTCTTTACAGTTGCAAACGTGTTGTTCAAATTTACAGATGAACAACAAGCACAATATAACAGTTATAAATCAAAATATGAAGAAGGCGATGGGAAAACATATACTTGGGAACAATATCAGAGTGACTTAGACAAACTTTACTCTCAAATTACTCCAGTAGTAAGAGAATATAATGATGCTACTGGTATATATGAAGAAGTAGAAGAGGCAGATTTAACAGTTAGTGAAGTTTATAATATTATGAAAAATCAACTTTCTTCAGCTCAAGTAGGTGGCGATGTAAATAAGATTGGTGATACAATTAATGATTTTATTTATCTTTATAATGAAGATACAGGAATGTTTAATGCTGAAACAAACTATGTTGTAGGCGTTGATAAAGAAGGAAATGCTGTCTCAAGTTTTGTAGAAGAATTTAATGATGCTTCAATAGATCTTTACAATAATGGTAAAGCCCAAATTGGAGATATGACTGGATATGTTAGAACTGAATATGGTATTCATGTTATAATTTATACAGGTGAATGTAAAAATTTATTTGATGGAATTGATGGTTCTTTTGAACTTAATGCAGAAGCAATACAAACATTATATAACACCCGAGTTAATATTCTCGTAGATAAAACTTATTTTGATGTTATGTATGACGCTATTTATACTGATAATTATCAATATTTTGAAAATGCAAATATGAATTTCTTGCGTGAGAATTATAATATTTATGAATATAGTGGAAGATATTCAGATCTTCTAGGAAACTAAAATAAATAGATTGAAAAAATAGACATCTTTATCTTGACAAAAGGGTGTCTATTTTGTTACTATATTGATATGACTAAAAAAGATTCTCAACTAAAGACTAAAAAACTTTCTTCTGAAAAGGGGAAAGATTTTTTAGTTCAGTCTAATATAGATGATTTTTTAGATGAGAATAAAAATATAAATGATGTTTCAGTTTTAGAAAATGAAAAACAAAATTTCAATAATGATGAAACAAGAGAAAAAATAAATGAACAACAAACAACGCAAAATGAAGTAATCGATAAAAATGAAGAAGAAAATTTGATTGAAGTAAAGATTGAAAATGAAGAATTAAAAACTGAAGATGAAAAACTTTTACAAGATGCTTTTGAAATAGAAAAAAAAATAGAAAAAGAAGCAAAAAATAAATTAACTAATGATAATGATGAGAAAGATGAAGTTGCTCTGCAAAAGAAAAAGTTAGATGAAATAGAACAGTCGGTATCAAAACAAAATAGTAAAAAGAGTAAAATTACAAATTTGGTTTTCTTTTTTGTAAATATTTTAATTGTTGGTGGCCTTATGGCTTATCAAATTTTACAAGAAGATTTTGTTCCTTTATCTGGATTGCGTATTGATTTTTTAGCATTATTTATTTGTGTTGTTTTGTTTGCATTGACTATGCTTTCTGAAACATTTCAATTTAGTTATTTGATAAAGCAATCAACTGGGAAATGGAGATTGGGGCTTTCATTTAAACTTAACGAACTTGGTAGATATTATGATGCCATAACTCCCATGGCAGCAGGAGGGCAACCTTTTGAAATTACTTATTTAAAGTCAAGAGGTGTTCCTATTCATACAGCCCTTTCAATTCCATTAACAAGATATTTATTTACACAAATAGCATGGGTTATTATATGTTTAGTTTGTTTAATTATTTCGTTTGTTGATAATAGTTATGGAACATTTGTTTCTGTAATGAGTATTATTGGATTTGTATTTAGTTTCTTTATGCTTGCTATAACCGTATTTTTATCAGTATGTAAAACAGTTGGTAAAAAACTTGTTGTAAAGTCATTAAAACTTTTGCAAAAGATGAAAATCGTCAAAAATTATGATAAACAATATGAAAAAATAACAAAATACATAAGTGATTTTCAAGATGTCATGAAACAATATGCAAAATCACCTAAAGATTTTATTATAATGTTGTTTCTATGTTTAGTAAAATTGATTATTAATTATTCAATTCCTTTCTTTGTCGTAATGACATTTATGCCAGGTATCGAAGCAAATTTATATATAAGATTGATGGTTTTATCTGTATTGGTTGATTTATCAGCATCGTTCTTCCCAACACCAGGTGGTGCTGGTATAAGCGAGATTTCGTTTGCTTCTGCATTTGGTTCTATTGTAGGAGAGAATAATATTCTAGTATGGGTAATATTATTATGGAGATTTTTCTCTTATTATATTTATCTAATTAAAGGTGTTTTTGTATTATCTTATGACATTGCTTATGGAAATAGAAAATATAAATGGCAGGTCAAAAAAGAAAAACTTGTTGAAGAAAGTGCAGTATTCAAGCAAAATCAAATTGATAAATTTAGAAATGAGAGAGCAAAAAGAAGAAAAAATAAGCAAAAAAATATTGGAATAAAAGAATATTTATAATTTGTTTGCTAAAAATATTTATATGAAAATTAGTAAATCAAATTTTTGTTGGAAATTTACATGTGCTTGCCTTGTAATTTTGCTTGCATTATCTATTTATTTGGGAATATCAGGGTGGTATTTTAAAAATGATATTTCATATACAACAGATTTAAAACTTGGTGAAAATGTTCAGGTTGGAATAAAAAAGAATCAAGCAAATTCAATATCAATGAATTTAGATGGTTCTTTTTTAGCAGGTGAAAGATTACCTCAAGTTGTAAGTATAAAAAATTCTGAAACAGATTATGATTTATATGTGCGTGCAAAGGTATTCATTTATTCTGGGGATAATATTTTAATGGATATGGATATTGTCGAAACAATTAATTGGACATATAACATAAATGACGGATATTATTATTTTAATGAATTATTACCAGCGAATAATAATGCAGCGTTATGTTCTTATGTAATAGTAGGTGAAGATAGTAGTCTTAATACAAAAACTAAATATATTGTAACTTTTTTAATTGAATCTTTAGATTCATCAGAAGATGTAGAACAAATTTGGGGAACAAATCCAATTCAAAATGTTTGACATTATTTATAAATAAATGTATATTTTAAATATAAAAAACAAGAAAAAAGGAGAAAATAATGGAAAATAAAGTCCCACCAGTTCCACCAAGAAGACCTTTTATTGCTAAAACGAATTCAGAAAATACATCTCAAAATAATACAATCACCAAAAATACCAATAATTTAAATATTAACAATACAGCAAGCAATAGTTCTGTAAATATAGAAAATCAAGGACAGGGTGAAGTAAAGAAAAAATTTGAATTGAATAGTCAAACAAAAGCATTTATTTTATTTTTTGCAGCATTTTTTTGTATTGCTGGGGCAGTGGCTTGTTTTGTTTTCTTGTTTATTTAAAATATAAATATATAAATAAAAGTAATTTTTAGACAAAAAAATACAATCTAATTTTAAAAATTAGTTTATTTAAAGATAAACTTGGCAATCATTTTGATTATGAAAAGAATGATTGCTTTTTTATTTTGCACTATAATATTATTTTTAATAATATTTGCTAAAAGTGATAATTTTGAATTTATTAATGAATATGATAAATTGATTGTGATTTCAAAAAATTTGAATATTTCGCAAGATTATCAATTGAACGGCGACCAATATTATTATTCTTTTACTAAAGATGAAGGTAACGAATTTTTAGAAAAGGAGGCCAATAATTATGAGATTGACGGTTATGTCTTTTATTTTAATAATCTTTTCAATATTAATAAATTTAGCAAGTATGTTGATTTTTTATTAGATAAAAATACACAGATTGAAGGATATGAAATATATTATGGTTATTACTCTGGTTTTGAAGATTTTAGGTATATAAATAATAAAAAGATAAATTTTCAATTAGCACATCATAATGATGAATGGATCCTTGGATTTCCTGCTATATTGACAGGTTTTTAATTTTTTTAAATTTAATGTATAAAGTGAATTAATTCTGTCAATAAACTTGTCAGGAGGTAATATGGAAATAGGAAAGAAAAATGCGTTTGTTGAATTTTTGAAAAAATACGGAATTTATTGTATTGTTGGACTTGTAATATTTGCTGTTGCTTTGACATTTACATTAGTGGCAACATTAGGAAATTCTGTTCAAACAGGTGGTGGGTCGCTTAACTTTAGATTGCCAATGGATAACGCCACAGTTATAAAAGATTTTTCTGATACAGAACTTCAAAACAATGAAACATTGAATCAATGGGAGGCTCACTTGTCTGTTGATTTGACATCAGAAACTGGAGATGTATATTCTGTTCTTGATGGAACTGTTGCAAGCGTAGATTATTCATATAGTGATGGTTATACAATAACGATTAATCATTCAGATGGATTTACATCAATCTATTCCTCACTTGCTGAAGAACTTCAGGTAAAAGAAGGTGATAAAGTAAGTGCTGGACAAAAAATAGGTAAAGCAGCAGAAACTGCATCAAGTGAATTAGATTTAGGGACTCATTTACATTTTACTTTACTTTTAAATGATGATCATGTCGATCCTAATAATTATTTAGATTTACAAGAAAAATAAGAAAATTAATCCAAACAAAAATTCAACTCCTAAAAATATACGATTTTTGAAATCGTATTTTTTTTATTAAATAGTTTAAATATTATTTTATATAATTTATAAATTGATTTAAAATGTGTTTTTTTATTTACATATTTATTTTACTATGTTATAATAACAATCGGAGGTATATATGAATACTATTGATAAAGTAAAGAAAATAATTGCTGAACAGTTGTGCATCTCAACAGATGATATTTCTGATAACGCAAATGTAATAGAAGACTTGGGGGCTGATTCTTTAGATGTTGTAGAACTTCTCATGACATTTGAAGATGAGTTTAAAGTTTCAATTCCTGATGATAAACTTGAAGAATTAAAAACTATCCCTCAAATAGTAAAGATAATAGATGAATACACAAAAAAATAATTATAAAGTTAAATATTTTTTATAATATATAAAATAATTTCGAGAATTTTAAATTTAAAAATAGAGAATATGTTTAAACATATTCTTTTTATTTCTATAAATTTTAGCATTATTTTGTATTAAATATATTAGAAGGTCCACAGCAAAATATGACAAATTTTGACATAAATCACTTTCATTTTTCATAAGTATATACAGTGGAGGCAAAATGAAAGAAGATTTAGTTGAAAGAGTTTTAAATATTGCAAATCATATTAATGAAACTCATGATACTATAAGAAAAACTGCCAAAATATATGGCTATAGTAAAAGCACAATCCATAATGATGTTTCAATTAAATTGAAAACAATTGATTTTGCATTATATCAAAGAACAAAAAAGATTTTAGATGAGAATTTTGCAGAAAAACATATACGGGGTGGTGCAGCAACCAAACAAAAGTATAAAAATCTAGAAAACGAAAAATATTATGAAGAGGAAAAAGAACAAGGTTGACCTTGTTCTTTTAATATTTTTTATATTTTATCTTTAGACATAAAGATTTCATTAATTTTTTTTGAAATAGTTTCGGTTACTAGGTTTCTTCCTGCTCCAAGATATTTTCTTAAATCAAATTCATTTGGATTTTCTTTTAAAATTTTTCTCACTTCGCTTGTCATTGAAAGTCTAACATCGGTGTCGGTGTTTATTTTTATAATATTATGTTTTGTTACAGCCTCTTGAAGAAGTTGTTTTGGTATTCCTATCGCATTTTTTAAAGACCCACCAAATTGATTAAATTTTTCAACAATTTGTGGTTCAATAGTTGAAGCACCATGTAAAACTAAAGGGAAGTTAGGAAGTTGTTCTTCAATTTTTTCAAGTATATCGAATTTTAATTCTTGTTTGCCTTTATATTTATATGCTCCATGACTTGTGCCGATTGCTACTGCAAGGGTATCAACTGAGGTTTTATCTACAAATTCTTTTGCTTTATTAGGGTCTGTGTAGATATGTTCGTTTACAGATACATTATCTTCAATGCCTTTTATTTGTCCGAGTTCTCCTTCAACTAAAACATTATATTTATGTGCATATTCGCATACTTCTTTTGTTAATTTAATATTTTCTTCAAACGATAGACTGCTTCCATCTATCATAACACTATCAAATCCCAAGTCTACGGCATGTTTGCATATGTCAAAACTTTTCCCATGATCAAGATGAAGAAAAAGATATGGAAATTCTTTTTTAGCGGCATTTGCTAATGCAATTACATAATTATCTCCCATATAATTTAATGCACCTTCACTTACAGAAATAATTGCAGGCGAATTTTCTTTCATGCAAGCATTTACAATTCCTTGTAATGTTTCCATATTGTTAAAGTTAATAGCGCCTAAAGCAAAGCCTTCATTTAGTGCTTTAATTATGTAATATTTTAAATTATTTTTCATTATTTTTCTCCTATTTTAATTTTAACACATTTTTTATTTTAAGCAAACATATTGATAGTAATGAGGTGAAAAATGAAAAAATTAGGATTATTTGCAATTATATTAATATGTCCATTATTATTTTTTGGCTGTCAAGGGAAAAGTGAACTTAAAGATAATATCAGTGAAATAACAAAAATATATTATCAAGGTATTGATAAGAATAACGAAAATGTAAAATCATCTATAAGCATTGGTCAAAGAGAAAATCCTTATATTATTGATGGCATACATCAGTCTAATTGTGATTTTTCTTTATTTGTTGTGAATTTTAATCAAGTTTTTGATAATGATGAGTTGCAAGTGAAAATTATTATTAATGATCAAGAAAACACTCTCACTATGTATTATAATCCAGTAAATGGTTCTTATATGGCAGATTTAGGATATGCACTTAAAGAAGATGATAATATTAGTCTTTCTTATCAAGATTATAAAATTGATTATTCTAATATTAGCAAAGATTTTGAGGTTGATTATAACAAAGCCATTGATATTGCAAGTCAAACATTATCTAAAGATATTGAAGAAATTATTAATTCAAGTAACTTCCCAGGCGAATGTTATCTTAAAATTTTGACAAGACAAGATGGAAATTTTGATAAATTGTTTTGGTATTTTAATATAGTAACTCAAGATGGAAATGATTATGAAGTAGTTATCAGTGTTGAAGATGGTAATGATGTAATAACTAATTAAATACTTGCTTTTATAAGAATAAAACATTATACTATATGTATGGGAAAAATTACAGAAACAAAGAAAATACAAGAAAATGCAATAGTTATATCTGTATGCACTAAAAAAGATGATAGTTTAGCACGAAAAACAGACGAGATAAATCGTCTGTGTTTTTCTGCTGATTTAAATATTGTTAAGAATTTTTATCAAATAATTAAGGATTTTAATAAATCTACAGTTATTGGCAGTGGCAAAGTAAAAGAAATAAAAGAGTATATATCAAATTGTGAAGAAATTATAGATGTTGTAGTAATTGATTATCCTTTAACAGGTTCGCAAATGAAAAATCTTGCAAGTGAGTTTGGTGTTAAGGTAATTGATAGGGTAGGACTTATAATTGATATCTTTGCAAAAGGTGCGAAGTCAAGAGAAGCAAAGTTGCAAGTTAAACTTGCACAAGATAAATATATTTTACCAAGATTATCTCAAATTCAGGGGACCAGTGGTCGTTTTGGTAGTGCCGGTGTTGGTATGCGTGGACCTGGAGAAACTAAACTAGAATTGAATAGACGTGTTCTTGAAAAAGAAATGGAAAGTTTAGAAAAACAAATTGAAAAAATTAAAGTTCAGAGACAGTCTACAAGAAAAGAACGATTGAATTCATCTATTCCTAAAATTGCTCTTGTTGGTTATACAAATGTTGGGAAATCTTCACTTTTAAATAGTTTAGTTAAAGAGAATATTTATGCAGATGATAAGTTTTTTGCAACACTTGACACTACATCAAGAAAATTTTATTTAGGTGGTGGTAAATATGCGATAATTACAGATACTGTTGGTTTTATAAGCGATTTGCCACATCAACTTGTAGATGCTTTTTCATCTACTCTTGAAGAGGCTGTTGATGCTGATTTATTGTTGCATGTAGTCGATATATCTCTTGATAAAGAAGATGGTGGAAAGAAAGAGTATGAAGTTAATATGAAAATTACTAATGATTTATTAGATGAACTTGGTGCAACACAAAATAGAATAGTTGTATATAATAAAGCAGATTTAATAACAAAACCAATATTATTAAAAGAAAATGAAGTGCTAATATCAGCAAAAGATAAACGTGGAATAGAAATCTTAATAACTAAAATTAAAGAAAAATTAAATATTCTTGAAAAATGATAAATATTAAAAAAATAGATTAATTAAAAAGGAACTTTATAATTTTTGTAAAGTTCCCTTTTTTGTTCAATTTAATATTTGAAAAGATAAACGTGGAATAGAAATCTTAATAACTAAAATTAAAGAAAAATTAAATATTCTTGAAAAATGATAAATATTAAAAAAATAGATTAATTAAAAAGGAACTTTATAATTTTTGTAAAGTTCCCTTTTTTGTTCAATTTAATATTTGTCAATTTTATTTTTTATTTTTCTTATCTTTTTCATCTTTATGATATTGGTTATAGACTTCATTTAATTTTTTAACTAAAAAATCAACGTCGACTTCATGAACATTTGCGGCTTCTTCGACAGTCTCTTCAAGCCCTAAATGACAAAATATACAGTGCATACCAAATCCCATAAAAACTTCACCGAGCCTTTCATCAAGTCTAATAACATCATCAATAATCATATCTTTTGTTATTTTATTTTCTGTTTTCATTCTTACTCCTATAAATTAATACCAAAATGATAGCATTAATTTAATCAAAAGTCAAAAAATATATATGAAAAACTGATTAAAAGTTGAAAAATTAGAAAAATAATGTCTAATTTTGTTATATTGGTATTTACTACGACATTAAGCATAGATTTATACCATGGAAAAGATAAGTGATTTTATTTCAAAAAAAGTTATTTCTTTAAGAGAAGGGGAAAGAATAGGATATATTCTTGATATAGTATATAATGAAAATTTCACAATGTGTGAAGGTTTTATTGTGGTTGACGAAGAAAGTGAAAATACATTTATGTTGTTTAAGAATGATATAAAAGCAACGGGTGAAGATTGTATAGTGATAGAAAGTGTAAATGTGCTTGATATTAATGTTATTAATACATCTCTTAATCCTATCGGTAAACCAGTTTATGACAAAAATGGTCTTATGCTTGGAGTTGTAAAAGATGTTATAATGTCGTCATTTCATATAAGAAAGATTATAACAAATAAATGTGAAATCCCATTAAGATATATTTGTAAAGTAGGCAGAGATTGTATTGTATATGGTAAAAAAACAAATTTAAAAGTTAAACCTAACTTTCATACTAATGGTAAAAAATTGCCAACTGTTTACATTGAAGACCAAATTGACAAAATTGATAGTGATAATGTAATCAAAATTAATAATGGAAATAAAAACTTTAACTATGACGCTATAAATCCAACAAAACCTATAAGGTTGTTTGCGAATACCAGTTCATTAATAGGTAAAGAAATTAAAACTGATATATTTGGATATAATCATGAAGTAATCATAAGAAAATATGAAAAAATAACTCAAAATGTAATAAATAAGGCAAAATTGCATAATAAATTAAATTTTTTAATATTTTACAGTGAATAAAAGCATTTTTATGCTTTTTTATTTTTTTTATTTATTAATTATTAATTTAAAATATTATTTTTGTTACTTTTTAACCCGTAAAATAAAGAAATATTGAGTTTATTTAAGTTATAAACAAAAATTTAGACAAATAAATTTTCACTCGAGATATTTTTGTATTTTAATAAAATATAATTTATTTTATTATATTTGACTATAAATTTATTTTTACTAAAAGATAAAATATTGTAAAAACTCGTTTAATCGTTTGTATTTTTGATATATTTTGTAGTAAAATAAATTAGCGAGGTAAAAATGGTCAGAATAATTCCAAGAAGAACTAAAGTTAAACTTGAATTCGTAAGGGGAGTTACAGGAACAGACCTTATTATTGCAATTATTGCAATAGCAATCTTAATTGTTCTTGCAGCATCAAATTTCCCTGGACATATTTGGATAGCGTTGGTGTGGGCTATTTTAGGAATATCACTATTTTTTAAGATTGCAGATAGTGATAGGTTTTATGTTACAATGGGACATTTAGCAAGATTTTCTATGCAAAAAAAGAAATATGAAAAGAAACCCAAGAAAGGAAAAGCAAACATTAGAGATATTATTCCTTTTGAATCAATATATCAAGATAGATGTATTTCCTATGGGAATTATTATGCTGAAGTTCTTGAAATCAAACCTATATTATTTGACCTATTAAATGAATATAGCCAAAACAATGTAATTGATGTTGGTTTTGGTAATGCCCTTCGAAGACTTGATGAAAATCAAGTTTGTGAGATTGTAAAAATTAATAAAGCGATGGTTCTTGATAACTATGCTTATAATGAAAATAAAAAATATGATAGACTTCTTGACCAATTATATGAGCATCAAATGACACAAGAAGAAATTGATGCTAGAGCACCAATTTTTGAAGAAAGAGTTTCTTTTATCGAAAATAAAAATAGAACTGATAAAATATACAAAGATTATTTCTATCTTGTAGTTATGGGAAAGGATATTGAAGCACTTGAAAATACTGTAAACGGAATGGTATCTTCTCTTGCAACATCACTTACACCTGTTACAGCAAAAAGACTTGTAGGTCCTGAACTTGCAATTTTCTTAAGAGCAAATTATAACAGAGAGTTTAATGAAAGAGATCTTGAAAGTGTTCCTTTTTCAGAATTTGTTGATTGGGCAATTCCAGAAAAAATAAAGTTTTCTGCAGCAAAATACAACATTGATGGAAATAATTATAGAACATATGCAATTACAGAATATCCATTACAGGTAGGAAATGCATGGGGTGCATCATTCTTCTTACTCGACCGAACAAAAGTTGTTATGAAATTTAAAAAAGCACCTAAGTATGAATCAGAGAAAAAAATCGATAAAGCCATCATGGATATGGAAACTAAATTATATAAGACTGGTAAAAGTTCAACAAGAATTGAACTTCAAACACACCTTGAAACGCTTCGTAATTTACTTGCAGAACTTAAAAATAGTAACCAACAATTGTATGATGTGAATACTTTTATTACTTGTGAAGATTCTGCCAGAAAAGATGTTAAGTCGGTATTGAAGCAAGAGGGCTTTAGATACACAGAATTATTCTCACGACAAATTGATGCTTTTATTAGCACTGGTATTTCTATGCGTGATAATATTAAAGAATTACAAAGAGGAATTCCTACATATACACTTGCTGGAGTGTTTCCATTCATTTCTTCAGAACTTCAAGATGATACAGGTTTCTATCTTGGAGATAACGAATATCCTGTATTTATTGATTTCTTTAAAAGAGATGCACAAAGAGTTAACTCAAATATGATGGTTATTGGTAAATCAGGATCAGGAAAGTCATTCTCAACAAAGACATTGCTTGCAAACTTTGCTGCTGATAATACAAAAATATTCATTGTCGACCCTGAAAAGGAATATGCTCCATTGTGTGATAAGTTGCATGGGAAATTTATTGATGTTGGAACGTCTTTGCAAGGAATTATTAATCCTTTCAACGTTATCCGTGCTCTTGATAAAGAAGAAGATGAAGATGTTAAGACCGAAGATGGAGAAAAGGTTAAAGTTAAAAAAGTTAAAGTTGATGACTCGTTTAACCAGCACCTTCAATTCCTTGAACAATTTTTAAAGACAATTTTGCAAGGTATATCAAGTGATGCTTTTGAAATGATTAACTCACTTGTTCTTGATCTTTATAATAGATTTAATATAAATGAAAATACTGAACTTAAAAATTTAAAACCAGAAGATTATCCAACATTTGACGATTTATATAAATTACTTCAAGAAAGACTTCAAACTGCAAAAGAAGAATATGTATTAAATAACTTACGTGTTGCAGAAGCATATATTAGAAAATTTGCAAAGGGTGGAAGAAACTCAAACCTTTGGAATGGACCTACATCTATTGAAACAAATGAAAACTTTGTTTGCTTCAATTTCCAATCATTGTTTGCAGGGAATAATGATATGCTTACTTCAGCACAAATGTTATTGGTTTTCAAATATATTGAAAGTGAAGTTATAAATAATAAGGATTATAATGATTTACACAAAACAAATAGAAAAATTATTGTTGTTGTAGATGAGGCTCACTTGTTTATTAATCCTAAATTCCCAATCGCATTAAACTTCATGACATCAATGGCAAAACGTATTCGTAAGTATGGTGGAATGCAGATTGTTATTACACAAAATATTAATGACTTCGTTGGTTCAGAAGAAATTAAACGTCAATCAACAGCGATTATTAATGCTTGTCAATATTCAATTATTTTTTCGCTTGCACCTAATGATGTTAACGACCTTATTGAATTGTATAAGAACTCGGGTGGTATTAATAAAGAGGAAAGAAATAGAATTGTAAGTGCAAGTGTTGGTCAAGCGTTTATAATTACTTCGCCAACATCAAGAACAATGGTTCAGATAAATCCTTTACCTTATGTTAAATCAATTATTGAAAGCAAGCATTAAAATTTATTGTAAAAGTGGACTTAAGATATTTTCAAAAATGAATTAAATAGTAAAGAGAAAAAATAGGGATAAAAAGGAAGTTGAATATGACAAAATCTAAAAAATTAAGTATGTTTATATTTAGTTTGTTGCTTGTCTTTGCAAGCCTCCTTTTTGTTGCTTGTGGAGGTAAAGATTATTCAAATACAACGCTTACAAGTTCTGAAAGTTCAATTGAATTGTTTGTTGATGAACAAAAAAATGTTACATTCACAATAAATAATCCTGTTGATTCTATGAGTAAAGATTTGAATCTTACTTTTAGTAATCCTCAAGTTTGCAAAATTGAACAAACTGCTTCGCAAGAATATTCAACTACATATACAATAACAGGCTTAAAGGGTGGAAATACAATTTTAGATGTTTCTACTTTAGAGGGAGGTAAAAAGACCTCAATAAATATTAATGTTAAACAATATAGTGATAAATTAGAAGCCGCAGACAATTCTCTTTATGTGTCTGCATCTTCTAATTTAACACCATCGTCTGCTGATTTTATATTTGAAAATAGTTCTACTGAAAGAGATTTAAACTTTTATTTTTATGGCAAAACTCAACAAAAAGGTAATTTAGTTCTTGAAGACGTAATTAAAGATAATAATTTCGTTAATGAATTCGTAAGTGTTGAGTTATTTTCTGTTCAAGAGAAAAATTTTCTTATATTCGAAGATATTAATGGTAAATTTTATACTTTAGATAAAGGTTCTATTGTTGCAGGAAGTAATAATGTTAAATATCAATTTATAGAAGTAGAAAAAACAGAAGAAGGATATGAATTTAATTTAGATAATGTAACTGCTGTATCTGCAGGAGATGAATTTACATTTATTGCTAACTATCAAACTAATTCGGAAGAACAAGTTTATTGTGAAAGAAGTTTCTATGTTTTAGTTGATATAAATTCTGATAGCATTTCCCATGTTTATGGATATCAGGTAGAGGGAATGAATTTTGTCCCTGGAAGTGATACTTCTTATAAAATAGATGAATTAAGTGAAGGGAAAATTACTTTAATTCCAAACTATACATCAACAATTATGAATGGTCAATTAATAGGTGAAGTTGCTCGATTTAACACTATTTTTTTAGAAGTTACCATAGAAACAACAAATGACTTATTATTAATGAATGCAGATACAGAGAATGATAAAGTTGTAAATAGCACAATTCTTGGAAAAACTGTATCAAATGGATATACAACTTATTATATTCAAATTAACAGCAATACTGGAAGTGCTTCTTCAACATATTATGATGTAACTTTTTATTATAAAGGCTTTGAAAATAGCAATGATGATAATGTTAATTTTACATATTCAATACCTGTTGATGTTCGAGTAATTCCAACAGGACTGTTGGTAAATAATGTTGATTTGAATGCTTATGATAAAGAATACACATTTTATAATAGTTACGCTGGTTCAAGTTATGGCTGGCAGGCTTTCCAATTTACGGTAACTCCAGGTGGGGCAGAATATGATTCTTTATTAATAGACTTAACAAATTCTGATCTTCAATTAAAATATAAAAATACCGTTTATACAAACCAAGTTGTTGAAATCACAGACCTTAAAGATACTGTTTATATTAAAGGTCTTGATGGGGCTGAAATTACAACAGAAATCAAAAAATTACCAATTCAACTTAATTTTAATATAATTCAAGAAGATTCAATGTCAACAGAAATTAAATATAAAATTGTTAAAGGAGCAACAGTTTTAGATTTTAAAACAGATGAATATAGAGAAAATATTTATCTTGATATAAATAACAAAGAACCAATCTCATTTAAAGATTTATATGCTGATGCTGAATTTTCTTCAATAGAATTTACTTTAGTAAATGGTATTGATGTTGCGTCTTTTAGTTACGACAAAAACGCACCATATTCTTTAGAGGGAATAGATTATTATCTTGATTTTTCAGTAACTCCTAAACAAAGAGGAACGGGCACATATAATGTAAGTTTGGATAATGGTAAACAAATATCTCTTACAATTACAGTGCTTGAATCATTAAATAAAGTTTTTGTTGAAAGCACAAATGAGCAAAGAATTATTAACAATACGGTAAACACACCTGCGACAGAAGATCAACCAGCATCTACATTATTTTATGTTTATAATAAAAATAATTCTGGATATTTTGATATTAAAGTGATTTCAAATGACGATGTGGATTCGACCGCTATTAATAGTGTTGAAACAAAATTGTCAAATCAACTTATTCAACTTGGGGAAGCGACAGATAACAATAAAAAATTTAATGTTTATATTAGAGCAAATGGTTCTAGTCAAATTGAATTGGCTGTATATGGATATCAAGTTAAAAATTTTATAAGAAATGAGATTTTATTAACATATTATATTAATATTGTATCATATGATTTTATTGAAAATTTATATGTATATAAAACTCAAGATGGTATGGATACTTATCCAAGCAAGACAAATGCCGCCTATGGTTATGTTTATTCAAACACATCATTAACTGAAGCAAGAACATTGCAACTTGAAATTGCTGTAAAAAACCAAGATGCATATTTGTTCTCAAATCCATCAACTGGTGAATATATTGCAGATTCTTTTGGTATTGAATATTTGTATTGGGAATCTCCACAAACAAATGTTCCTATTTATAGAAATGGTATAAAAGTGGATAAAATGTATTTTTCTGCAACAGGAACAAATGTATATACACTTGGTAATTATGGAACATTTGATGCATCAAGTTTAACGTTTACTGCTTATAGTAATTTAAGTGATGAAGTGAATTTCTCTTTAATTGCACATGTGAGACAATATGGATATACATATTCATATACTGTAAACATAAGAATTTATTTGTATGAAGAAGTGGCAATGGTATCTTTGCAGAATTCTATAGTAGATAATACTATTGAATTTTCTGCAATTGAACGTGAAAAAACTTTAATTGCGTATGCTACAAACAGCACAACAGCCACTAATCCTGAAATAGTTGCAATTTTTGAAGGTGGTCAAATAACTGTTGATGAAAATACTTATACAATGTTTGATCCTTTTGATGAAGATGACTACATTGAAAGTGATGGAAAGTATCAAATATCATTAAAAGTAAATGAAGACTTTATAAAATTTGCAGAAAATTATACTGGGGTAATGCAAGGTGTATTATATATAGTTGCTGCAGATTGGCTTGATGGAAGTGGGAATATTAAAAGCGAATATCAAGACCGTGTAAATATAGCAATTAATATTACATTTGCAAATGGAACAGAAAATAATAGATTTACTATTGATTCGGCAGAAGACTTACTTGCCATGAAAGATAATTTATCGGCACACTATCAATTAAAAACAACGGTAAATGTTTCTCTTATAAGTTCACAACTTCCACTTGGTGAATTGAAGGGATCAATTATCGGAACAAATGAATATGCAACAATTACTGGAATTAATATTACAACACCTTATGAAGAGATTATAGATGAATTCACAACCAATTATTATTATGGATTGTTTACAAAGATTGATGAGAATGCTTATATTAATTATATAACATTTGAAGGAGAATTTAATGTTGGAGATACTGCAGTTCGACATTCAAATTCTTATGTAGGTCTAGTTGCTGGTGTAAATAAAGGTAGTTTAGTAAATGTTGGAGTTACAATTAATACTTCAAGTATATATATTTCAAATGGAAATGTAGGTGGTTTAGTAGGAGCAAATGAGGGACTTATTTTGCAAGATTTTACCTTATTTGATTCAAATACGTCTACTACAAGAAGTAAAGATTTTGACCAATTTGTCAAAACTTCCCAAGGAGTTACTAAAGAGTCTATTTATTCAGGATTAACCCCTAAAATAACCGTTTATATGAATGGTTTTATGAATGTGTATTATACAATTAATGATAACGATCAGAAAGTTTATACACGTATAGGTGGGGTTACTGGTTATAATAATGGAATAATTAGAAAGATAGATGTTGATAAAAATACATCTAGTTTAAAAGTAAATGGCTATACAAATTATATGGCTTATTCTTTGATTAAAGCAATTCCAGACAATACAGATGTTGTAAGTAGAAGTTATATAGGTGGACTAGTTGGTGAAAATGAAAATATTTCAGAAATAGATGTTGTTACTGGTGGTTTAATACAAGGTGGTTATAATACAATAAATGATGAAAATATTGTATTTACAAACTATAAAACTTATCAACAAATAGTAAATGGTTCTGAAGGTGATAAAGCAACTATTGATGGCGACTTTATCGCAGGAAATGGTATTGTTGTAGGTGGAGAAGTTTGGGGATATGGATATGTTGGTGGTGTAGTAGGATACATCAATTTTCTAGACTCAAGTGATTCATTTGCAGGGATAACAGCGAGAGCATTTATTCGTGGACAAAAAATGAATGATAATGTTTCAAATATTGCTGTTATAGCAAATATTCAAGCAAATAATGGTGTGAATTCAGCATTTGCGATACAATCAGTTGATGATGGTAAAACAGGTGAAGAAGCATCAATTGCAGTTCTTTATAATAATGATGTAAATGATGAAATTAACAGATATATGAAAGACACTGATGCTTTGGCATTTGGTCTTGGCTCAACAAATATTGATGTAATGAGTGATTTTGCAGGTGAAGAAAATCAGAAAGAATATGAAAATGTATTTTCTTATTTGATTTCAAGAGATAAAATGATTTTGGCAAAAGATGAAGATGCAGAAAATGCGTTAGATATAGAATATTCAAATAAATCTATTTATTATGGAGATATTGTTGTAGTTGCTTCTTCAAATGATGTAAAGAAAGTAATAGGACAAAATTTCTTTAATTTTGGTAATGAAGGCGATTTATCTTTGTCTGCAATGTTTAATAATAAAATGCAGAGTGATACAAATAGTGCGTATGAAATTTATTATATGTATTATTTCAAAGCAGGTAGCACTACAGGAGATACCGATATCTCTGACGCTCAATCAAATCTTGATAGTTATTTAAATAAAGTAAATGCATCTAATAAAACATTATATCCATTTAATGTAAATGGAGAAATGATTTTTACTTCTAAAAACCAAGATATATTAACTATTGATCAAAGTGGTAAAATTACAGTTAAGAAAACGGGACTTGCACAAATATCAGGTTCTAGTGTTCTTAACACAAATAATGCATTAACATTCTATATATATGTTGTAAATTATTTTAATTCAGAATCTACAATAGAAAACAATGATGAAAGGTCTTCTATTGTTTATCCTGTTGCATCAACATCTTCTGTGTCTCTAGACGATTCTACTATAGAGTTGCGTGGTAATAACAGTGCAACAATTTATGTAATGCCTAAATATGAATTAGAAATGCAAGTTTCTTCAAATTCAAATTTTGAATCTAACAGAAATGGAGAAGCAACTTTAAATGGCATTGTATTTAATCTTGCAGGTAATGATAATGTTTCTGCTGAAGTTATTGAAGAAACACAAAATATAGATATAAATGTTATAGGAACTTCTATAACTTTTAGAAAAAAATCTAATACTGCAGAAAATTATTATCCTTTAGAAATTAAACCAAGACTTGAATTATCTATTACAGAAGGAAATGAAAAAGTAGTTTATTACGCTTATGTAAATAAAACATTATCTCAAACTAAAGTAGATTATAGATATGGTGCTTTGAGTATGGATAATGTAAACTACAATGAGGTTACAATTCATACAAGTAAAATTGTAAAAGATGTTATAACAATTGAGTCAACAGATGGTGAGTTAGATCAAGAAAAGTTGCCAAAAGAAAAACCATTGTATTATATTGTTGATTTCAACAACCAAAATATTCAAGGTTCTGTTGATGGTTTTGAATATAAATACGATGAAAATGATCAATTATTTATAGTAAGTTTTGATTATGATCCTATATCATCATCATCAAATGAAAATGGTATATATTATCATAAGTATAATTTAAGTGTTTCTATAAACAGAAATTCAAGTGCATATCTTAACAGATATACAGAGAATATATATGGTGAATACATTTTAAATATACAAGCAAGTTCTAATTCTGGAGTTACAAAATCAATAAAAATAATATTTGAAAAGACAAATGTAACTTCTATTGTTGTTGATAATTATACAACTTTAACTGATGCAACAAATAATAGTGGATTATCATCAGTTTCAGAGTATGCATTCCCAGGAGTAAGTGGATTGCTTGCAATAACTGTTACACCTGAAGATAGTGATTTTGATTATATATTAGTTGAAAATGCAGATGAGAATTATAATCCAGGAAATGCTTCTGCCAATTTTGGTTTCCTTGCTAGAAAAAATTCAGAAAAATTAAGTGGAGATGAAAAACTTTTTGATAGAGAGAATATTTCGGGTTCATCAACTGCTAAAGGTATAAGGTTATCACTTGAAGATATTATAAATATTTATAATAAAACAGATAAAAGTGGTAATTTATATGAAAAATATAATGGTATTATTTATATTCAATATGATATGGGCTCTGAAAATGTAATTGATGAAAGTATATCTTCAATAAGAATTAGTTTAATAAAAGATGGTGAAGTTTCTTATAGTGTTGTTAAAAATTTAAAAATCAAATTACAAAATTTTGTAACAGTAGAAATTGATGGAAAAGATGGGCAATATAATCAAGATGGTTATTACGCAATATTTGAAGTAGCAAGGGGACTTAAATATAAGTTAAATATAAATAATTATGGTTTTGATATAAATAACGTTCAATTATCAATTCCTGATTCAAATTTAGGGACTATAGTTCAAGAAAATGGAGAGTATTATCTTCAAATAACAAAAGAAACTATAGATTATACAAATGATGACGCCTATACATTTGAAATTTTGATTTCAGCGACAGAACAAGAGGGTGAAGTTACAAGAAATGCAAGTAGCAAGACTAAAATTATAGTAAATGAATATGTTGTTAATTACAATGGAGGAGATGTTCAAAATCCAGATATAATCACAAATATGGGAGAAGGTATTGTTAATGTTCAAGTCGGAACACAGACAACCTTTGCAGTTGATATCTATGATTATATTGAATATGATGCGACAAATAATGAAGTTATTTCAAAGATAGATCAATTTATGCAAGAACTTTCTCAAAAAGGCAAGTGGACATCTTATACAAACTTAATTTCTGATCTTCAACCTGATTATGGTGCTGCAGACGATGAAAATGAATTCCCAAGTAATGGAAGAAAAAAATATGATCTTGGCTTTAATAAAGATCAAGAGGCTTATGAGGGAAGTAATTATTACTATAATTATGAAGGATTAAATGTTTTGCCTTCTAAAACACATAACCCTACAGATTATTTCTATTATTTCGTTTATGAAGGCGGTTTTAAAAAGGAAAATGGTGTTTATACATATTCTGAACCTAATGAAGAGCAAGGTCAATCTAACATTATTAAGACTAAATTTACTTTAAATGTTTATACATCAAGTAGTGAAGATAGTCCAATTCCTGTTTATGACTATAAAGATTTTATAGGTATGCAAGAAGGTGGTTATTATATTCTATTAAATGATATAACTCTTCCAAATACTACAAATGACGATGGTTCGATTACAGCATTTACACCTTTAAATGGTAATTTTGCTTCGTTTGATGGAAATGGACATACAATAAATCTTGCAGGAACTTATGATATGGGTTCATTGTCAACTTTTGGTATATTCAGTTCATTAAATAGTGGATCTATAATTAAAAATCTTAATGTAAATTATACATCTGCAAATGATGGTTCAGATATGAACACAGACCCAAATGATAAAACATATGATTTATTTGGCTTAAAAACTGTTAAATTTATTACTACTGCAAGTTCATTTACTTTCGGTGGCATTGTTGCAAACAATTCAGGTATAATAACAAATTGTCATGTTTATACAGATGATAGCATAAGCGAATATTATATTACTGTTAAAGCAGATAGTGCATTAGATTCTACAAGTTATATTGGTGGACTAGTTGGAAATAATGGTGGTTATATAACAAACAGCACTGTATCTATTAATGTTAAATCTCCATTCAATACAGCAGGTGTTGTTGCTTTGAATTCAGGAAAAGTTTCTGGTTGCTATTTTAAAGAAGGAAAACTTATTAATAACTCTCAATTTGATCAACATGTTGCAGGATTTGCAATTACTAATTCTGAAAGTGCACAAATTTTAACAAGTTTCGTTTCAGGTGCTCAGTCTAATTTAAGTATTTATAGTCAAGATTCAAATAGTTATATAAGTTCAACACTTGCATCTGCAGGATTTGTATATCAAAATAGTGGAACTATAAGTGATTGCTATACAGATATAGATTTAAGTAAAACAACTTCTGATATGGCTGGATTTGTATTCTATAATGGTGGCAATATTGAAAACTCATTCTCATTGTCAGTGTTGCGTAATAATGTAACTGCTTCTGCAGGTTTCGCTCGATATAATAATTTAGAGGGAACAAATGGAACGTTTGCAAATTGTTATTATTTCTATAATGAACAAAGAGGTTCAACTTCTGCAGGTTCAAACCAAACCTTAGATGAAGATGGATTCATAGTAGGACAAGGAAATATTAATACTTCGCTTGTTCAAGTTACTTATGAAGGAATTGATAGATTAAATGCAGGTGGATTTGGTAATTTAGAAGAAAATTTTGAAAGTTATTCTTATCAATCAAATATGGGCACAAATGCAGTATGGTTCTTCTCTAATGGCAATACATCTTCAACTTATGTAGATTATATTCCAACTACAGATAAAGTTACTATAGAAGGAGAAGATGGGCAAACTCAGACTAATACTATTTATAGAACGGAAAACAAGATATTTGGATTAAATAGACTTGAACTTATAAATCCGAATATAGCAGCCCTTTCAATTAAAAACTTTAGTTATTCAGAAGTTGATGATATAACTGGAGATACTGTTTATTATTATGTTGATGATTCTTCAGCACCTAATCGTGGTTCTATTCATAATCCTAGATTGATTTATAATGCATCAACTATGGAAAGCGAAATTTTGGAACAAACTTCAAGTGCTGGATTGAATATAACAAATTATAGAATCATCAGCGATATTAATTACAATGACTTTGAGGGATTATCTCAATTATATACTGTTACTTTCGCAGGAATTTTAGAAGGAAATGGTATGGAAATTTCTTCAATTACTATGGCTACAATGGAGAAAATGCAAAAGGCTGGTTTATTCGGTCAAATTGGATATTCTGCAAGTAAAACTGGAACTGTAAAAAATCTGACTATAATTCCAAAACAAGTTGCATTTACAAATACTAATAATGTAGGTGTTCTTGCAGGAGTATTGAAACATGGTTCTGTTTATGATGTATCTGTAAAAATAAGTGATAGCAGTGAAACAACAACAGTATCAGGAATGAACTTTGTAGGTGGTATTATAGGTAAAGCCATAACATCTTATACAATTAAAGATGTTTATAGTTCAATAAATGTTTCAGCAAGTTATTCTCCTCAGTCTGATTCAAGTTATGATGAAACATTCTCTGCAGATAATAGTTTTTCTTATGCTGGAAGCATAGCAGGCTTCTTGGGCACAGGAACACTTTATAATGCTCATGTTGATTCAGTAACATCAGTAATGGGAGGTCGAGCAGGCCTTGCTTATGGTGGACTTGGAAGAGGTGCAAAAATTAATTATACATATGTAGATGTCGCTTCAGGTGCATCAATAAAGGCTTATCAATATGGTGGATATATTACTGGAGAAACTGCAGGAACATTAAAATATTCTTATGTTTCAAGCAATTCATCAACTGAATCTTCTTTCTCGGTTGTCCCAAAAGCAGCAATGGGTGTTGGTGGAATTTCTGGACTTATGCTTGGTGGAACAATAGATAATGCAGTTATGTATCAAGATTTTAGAGTTGTAGGAATAAATTCAAATAATACAGCAATTAGATATGTAGGTGGAATTGTAGGTATTGTATCTGCTTCAACTAGTTTAACATCTACAATTAAAAATTGTATTATTGATTCGGATATAACATCTTCTGCTATAGTAGGTGGTGCAGTTGGTCAGGTATCATCTGCCGCAAGACTTGATTGTATTGCAGTAAAATCAACTTCTCTTTCTGTTCAAGGACAGATAGCAGACCCTGTTTTAGGTGGAATTGTTGGAAAGGTAGAAAACAGAAGAAATGCATCTGTTTCTATGAGCAATAGTTATTGCCTTGCAGACTTAAATGTTGATACAAGCACATCTGGAATAAAATCTACAGCAAGCATAGGAGGACTTATTGGAAGCAGTGAAGAAAGATTGCCAGAACTCTATTATTGCTATACAACTTCAAAAATTACTGCAAATGTTTATGATTCACGTGCGTTAGATAAGACTCAAGATTTTGAAAATTACTTAAAAAAGAGTGATTCTGACGATACAAGCCTTCCTGAAGGTTATAATTTTGCTACCTTTACTTATGACACGCATAACGATAAAAATTATAATAATGTATATTATTTTGGATATTCAGTATCTGGTGAACAAAATTCTATTTCAGGTGGTAGTGATGCTGAGGGTAATGAAGTTTATCCAACTGGAACAATCTCTCACTCACCATTTGTTGAATTTACAACAAAAGTTAAGAGCACTGCTATAGGAGTTACTGTAAATAATTATGGTGAAAGTTCTGTAAATTTCTATAATAGTAAATTTACAGTAGCAAATAATACTGATAAAACAGCATTAAATGAATTGTTTGGAATCGATTACGATTATAAGATAACAGACAATATGTTTATTGACAATCTTCGTCGTGGAATTAAAGGTAATGAAACATATTATAAGGGAACAATAAATGGAAAAGATTTAGAATTTAATGTAACAAGTGATGATAAAACAAAGTTTGAAGAAATTATTTCATCAGGAGATACTAATTATTCGTCAGATTTGTTTATAAATTCGAACAGTGGCTTTGTTGAATATGAGTTTGAAGATGATAATAATGTTAAGATAACTGCAACCTATAATAATGGCACATTCAATTTAAATGGAGAGTTGTATACTTATGGGGAAAAATTAAGTGATGGTAGTGTAAGATTAATAAAATCATCACCTACTGGAGAGAGCATTACCAAAACATTTAAATCTTCAACCATTACTTTTACGATAGACACAAAAGATACAAGTAAACTTGTTCAGACGACTGAACTTAGAAATTCTGCTGGAGAAGATTATAAACATTATATGGATGAAATAAAAGGTCAAGTATATGAGATCTTAGAGAATTTAAATACTGGGGCAATATATGCGAAAGTTGGTGATGTTTATAAATCTGTTATAGGAACAGGTGATACAGTAGAAATTCAAAGCACAGAATTAAAAGATGTTCCTACTCAAACAATATGGGTTATAAATGCTAATGATTTTTCTACTTTATATTTTGAAAGCCAACTCGATTGGTTGAATAGAAAATAAAAGGCTTATAAAGCCTTTTATTTTATTTAACTTTAAATTTTATAGTTTATTAATAGAAAATGTGGAAATAATGAAAATTAGATATGATTATTATAAAAAAATATATATTTTTACAAAAAATTATGTTTAAATTATTGACAGTTTTTCATGCTTTTGTTATAATTAATAAGACTATAATCAGCAGTGGAAAAGAATAATACAATTTTTTAACTTAAAAGAAAGGGGATATTATGGCATTTTTTGTGCCATAAGTCCTTTTTTGCTTTATTTAAAAAATGTATAAATTAGTAAAATTCCATGACGTGGTCATAAAAACTTAATTTTATAGTAAATTAAGAAATTCAATTCAGTTAAATTAAAGAAGGAGAGTTAAATGTCTGTTAACGTAAAGAAAATTAAACAAGGAAAAACAGAAAGATATACTTTCGGTCATTGTGATGAGCTTATCGGAGTTCCACCACTTCTTGAAATTCAAAAGAAATCTTACAATGATTTTTTAACTAAAGGGATTAAAAAAGTTCTTGATGAATTCTTCCCTTTAACTGATTATTCTGGAAAAGCAAAATTATATATCACAGAAATTTTGCCTTTTGCAGAACCAAAATATGATATAAAAGAATGTAAGCGTCGTGGAGCAACATATTCTTCGCCTTTAAAAGTAAAGGCTCGTTTTGTCGTTGAAGAAACTGGACAAGCAGTTGAACAAGAAGTTTTTATGGGTGATGTCCCAATGATGACTGAACAAGGTTCATTTATTTACAATGGAATAGAAAGGGTTGTTATTAATCAAATTGTTCGTGCACCTAGTGTTTATATGGCAAGAGAAAAAGATAATAATGCAACTTTGAGAGCACAAGTTATTCCAGTTCATGGAACTTGGATTGAAATTGAACAAGGTGCAAATGAGAATTTAAAAATTGTTCTTGAGAGAAAAAATAAGATAAGTTTAGGTTTATTCTTAAAATGCTTTGGTTTTACTAATGAAGAAATCTTAAAACTTTTTGGAAATAATCACTATATCAAAAATGTTCTTGATAGAGAAACTCAAGTAACACAAGAAGAAGCACTTATTGAATTCTCAAGGAAAACAAGACCTTCTGATGTTCCATCTGCTGAAAGCACAAGAAGTTATTTGAATGTATCTTTCTTTACAGATGCTTATTACAACTTATCAAGAGTTGGAAGATATAAATTTAATAAAAAACTTGGTTTAAAAGAAAGATTACCTGGTCTTATTAATGCCGATGACATTATTAAAGATGATGAATTACTTGCAAGAGCAGGTGAAGAATTTACTAAAGAAAGTGCAGCAAAAGTTCAAAATGCAGGTGTAAATGAAGTTTGGGTTCAAATTAATGGTAAACGTCATTTAATGAGAGGAAATAATAGAGTTACATTATCAGAAGTATTCCCTTGCAATCAAGAAGAACTTGGAATTTTTGAAGATGTTTATTATCCTGTTTTAATGCAAATTTTGAAAGATAATAAGACAAAAGAAAAGAGAATAGAGGCTATTAAAAATAGTGCAAAGGATCTTGTTATTACTACTCTTACTATGGATGACATTTTGGCAACAATTTCTTGTTATCTTGATGTGTTAGAAGGAATAGGGACTATTGATAAAATTGAACACCTTTCTAATAAACGTGTTGCAACAGTTGGCGAACTTACTTGCAATGCTTTTAGAAGTGGGGTTACAAAACTATCAGTAAATGTCAAAGAAACATTACAAGGACGTGAATTTGTTGAAGTTACACCTTCTCAAATTATGAATCCTAAAGCAGTAAATAAAGCATTAAGAGATTTCTTCTCTCAATCTCAATTATCTCAAATTATGGATCAAAAGAATCCTCTTTCAGGAATCACACAAAAACGTCGTGTTTCTGCTATTGGACCTGGAGGTATTAAAAAGGAGAGAGCCGATCCTGAAATTCGTGATATTCACTTTACACATTATGGAAGAATTTGTCCTGCTGAAACACCAGAAGGTCAATCAATCGGACTTATTAATACTCTTGCTGCATATACAAGAGTTAATGATTATGGATTCCTTGAAACTCCTTATAGAGTTGTAAATAAGGAAAAGGGTGTAGTAACTAAAGATATAGTCTATAAAATGGCAGATGTTGAAAATGAAAGTTATATTGCTCAGGCTATTGAACCATTAGATGAAGAAGGACATTTTGTAAATAAAAGAATTATGTGTAGACATGGTTCAGTTATTGAAGAAGTTCCTGCAAGTAAAGTAGATTATATGGATGTTTCTCCAAGACAAATGATTTCTGTTGCAACAAGTTTGATTCCATTTGTTGGACATATTGAAGGAAACCGTGCCTTGATGGGAGCGAACATGCAACGTCAAGCAGTTCCAGTTCTTCGCCCAGAAGCACCTATCGTTGGAACTGGTATGGAAGCCGTTTCTGCTCATGATAGTGGTTGTGTTATTCTTGCAAAACGTGCAGGAACAGTAAGTTATGTATCTGCAGATGAGATAAGAGTTCTGACTGAAAAAGGTGATGAAGATATTTATGCACTTACAAAATTTGCAAAAGCAAATGATGATGTTTGTTTCAATCAACGTCCATGTGTAGTAAAGGGTGAAAAAGTTGCTGAAGGAGATGTTCTTACAGACGGATATTCAACCGATCATGGAGAACTTGCTGTTGGTAAAAATGTTCTTATCGGGTATATGAACTGGGAAGGACAAAACTTCGAAGATGCTATTCTTATTAACGAAAGACTTGTAAAGGAAGATGTTTATACATCAATTACACTTTATGATCATGAAATAAAATGCAGAACAACAAAACTTGGTGATGAAGTAATCACTAGAGATATTCCAAATCTTGGTGAAGATGCACTTAAAGACCTTGATGAAAATGGTATTATTAGAATTGGTGCAGAAGTTCATCCAAATGATATTTTGGTTGGAAAGGTTACACCTAAAGGTGAAACTGATCTTACACCTGAAGAGCGTTTGTTGAGAGCAATATTTGGAGATAAAGCACGTGATGTTAGGGATACATCTCTTCGTGTTCAACATGGAAAAGGTGGCGTTGTTGTAGATGTTCAAGTATTCTCTAAAAAGAATAAAGATGACCTTGAACCAGGCGTTACAATGATGGTTAAAGTTACTGTTGCTCAAAAACGTAAACTTTCTGTCGGAGATAAAATGGCAGGAAGATATGGAAATAAAGGAGTTGTTTCTATCGTATTGCCAGAAGCAGATATGCCATTTATGGCAAATGGTAAACCTCTTGATATTGTATTAAGCCCACTTGGTATTCCATCACGTATGAATATTGGTCAAGTTATGGAAGTTCACCTTGGTCTTGTTGCTAAAACACTTGGTTGGAAAGTTGCTACACCAGCATTTGATGGTGCATCAACAGAAGATATTAAAGAACTTTTAGTTGAAAATAATTTTAGACCAGATGGTAAAGTTCAATTATATGATGGAAGAACTGGAGAACCTTTTGATAACTTATCAACTGTAGGTTATAAATATATGCTTAAACTTGAACACATGGTTGATTCAAAAATTCACGCACGTTCTATTGGACCTTATGCACTTATTACTCAACAACCTCTTGGTGGTAAGTCATTATTTGGTGGTCAACGTTTTGGTGAAATGGAAGTTTGGGCACTTGAAGCATATGGTGCAAGTCATATTTTACAAGAAATGCTTACAGTAAAATCAGATGATTTAAATGGTCGTCTTAAAACTTATGAATCTATTATTAAAGGATTACCTATTGCAGAGCCAGGTATTCCAGAGTCATTCAAAGTTCTTGTAAAAGAATTACAAGCACTTGGACTTGATGTTAAAATCTTGACTGAAGGCAATAAAGAAATTTCTCTTAATGAATTAAGTCAAGATGAGCAAGATCAAACATCAACAATTGCTCAAGATACTGAAAAGGACCTTGAGGAAGGGATATTTGATTTTGATGAACACAATATTAATGAAACTCAACTTTCTTCTCAAGAAGAAGACGATAAAGAACTTCATGAAGTCTTTGAAGAAAGCACAAAAAATGATAATCTTGATAATCTCGATATCTTTGATGATTTCGGAGACTTTGATGAATAATTTAGAAAAGGGGATTTGATATGTTTGAATTAAACAACTTTGATTCCATTCAAATTGGAATTGCTTCACCTGAGAAAATAAGAGAATGGTCTCATGGTGAAGTTACAAAACCTGAAACTATCAATTACAGAACACAAAAACCAGAGAAAGACGGACTTTTCTGTGAGAAGATTTTTGGACCAAGAAAAGACTGGGAATGTCAATGTGGAAGATATAAGAGAGTTCGTTATAAAGGTGTAGTTTGTGATAAATGTGGTGTTGAGGTTACTAGAGCAAAAGTTCGTCGTGAAAGAATGGGACATATCGAACTTGCAGCGCCTTGTACACATATTTGGTTTTTTAGAAATGTTCCTTCAAAAATAGGAACACTTCTAGAACTTACGCCAAAAGTTCTTGAACAAATTGTTTACTATGTTTGCTACGTTGTTTTGGATCCAAAGAGAACAGACCTTGCATATAAACAAGTCATAACAGATAAAGAATATCATGATGCTATAGAAAAATATGGTTATGATGCTTTTGAAGTTGGAATGGGTGCAGAGGCAATTAAGAGATTGCTTGGAGATGTTGATCTTGAAAAAGAAGCAAAATCGCTCAAAGAAGCACTTGTAACATTGAAAGGTCAAAGAAGAATTAAGGCGATGAAAAAACTTGATGTCGTTGAATCATTTATAAAGAGTGGAAATAACCCAACTTGGATGGTTCTAGATGTTATTCCCGTTCTTCCTCCAGACCTACGTCCAATGGTTCCACTTGATGGTGGTAGATATGCAACAAGTGATTTAAATGATCTTTATAGACGTGTTATTAACAGAAATAATCGTTTGAAAAAATTGATGGAACTTGGAGCACCTGATGTAATTGTTCGTAACGAAAAGAGAATGCTTCAAGAAGCAGTTGATAACCTTATTGATAATGGTAAACGTGGTAAAGCAGTTCAAAGTTCAAAACAAAGAGATTTGAAATCTTTGACAGCAATGCTAGGAGGAAAACAAGGTCGTTTTAGACTTAACCTTTTAGGTAAACGTGTTGATTATTCAGGTCGTTCAGTTATTGTAGTTGGTCCTGAACTTAAGATGTATCAATGTGGTCTTCCAAAAGAAATGGCACTTGAACTTTTCAAACCATTTATAATGAATAGACTTGTTGATTTGAATAAATCACACAATATTAAAGCGGCTAAGAGAATGATAGAAAAAGAAAAGCCTGTTGTATGGGATATCTTGGCAGAAGTAATTAAAGATCATCCAGTATTCTTAAACCGTGCTCCAACTCTTCATAGACTATCAGTCCAAGCCTTTGAACCTGTTCTTGTAGAAGGTAGGGCAATTAAGTTACATCCTGCTGTATGTGGTGCTTTCAACGCAGACTTCGATGGAGACCAAATGTCTGTTCACGTTCCACTTTCACTTGATGCAAGAACTGAGGCAAGAACATTAATGCTTGCTTCAAATAATATTTTAAAATTGTCAGATGGTGAACCTATTGTTACTCCATCACAAGATATAGTATTAGGTTGTGCATACATGACACTAATTAAGCCTGGTGCTTTAGGAGAAGGAAACATTTATGCTTCAAAAGAAGAAGCAATAATTGCATATCTTACACAAAATCTTCATATTCAAGCAAAAATCAAAGTTCGATTAGAAAAAGAAGTTGATGGCAAAAAATATTCTAAAGTTATAGAAACAACTGTTGGTAGATTGTTATTTAATGAACAAATTCCACAAGATTTAGGATTTGTTGATAGAAGCATTCCTGAAAATATTTGCGAACTTGAATTTAATAGAGAAATAGGAAAGAAGGATCTTGGAAAAATTCTTGCAAGAGCTTACGATGTTCATGGAACAACAGAATGTGCTAAACTTGTTGATAGAATTAAAGCGACTGGTTATAAATACTCAACTTTAGGTGCATTGACAGTAAATGTATTTGATATTGTAGAACCAAAAGAAAAGCAACAAATTATAAATGAAACAGAGCAAAAAGTTCTTGAAAATGAAAAACTATTTAAACGTGGTCTTATCACTTTTGATGAAAAAATAAGAAATAATATTCAATATTGGACAGATGCTAAGGCTCAAGTTGAAAAAGTTTTGTTTGAAGGAATGGATGATCTTAACCCATTTAAGATTATGTGCGTATCTGGTGCTCGTGGTTCTAAAGACCAATTAAACTCACTTTGTGGAATGGTAGGACTTAAGACCACTGCTTCTGGTGAAAAAATTGATGTTCCTATTAAGTCATCATTTGTTAAAGGTTTAAGCCCAATAGAATTCTTCTTATCTGCACGTGGTATTAGAAAAGGTCTTACAGATACAGCCCTTAAGACAGCCGACTCAGGTTATTTAACTCGTCGTTTGGTTGATATCTCACAAGATGTTGTTGTTACAACAGAAGATTGTTTTGCAGATGCTGGTGAAAAAATTAAAGGTGTTTGGGTTTCTGACCTTGTTGTTGATGGAGTTGTTTTTGAAACACTCGCTGAAAGAATCTATGGTAGAGTTGCAGTAGATGATATAGTTAATCCAGAAAATGGAGAAATTATTGTAAAATCTAATGATATGATTACTAAAGAGCAAGCAGATAAAATTGCAGAAGTTGGAATAAAGAAAGTTCAAATTAGAACATTATTCACTTGTAAGTGTAAACATGGTGTTTGTGCAAAATGTTATGGAAGAGATTTGTCAAATAAAAATATGGTTACAGTTGGTGAAGCAGTTGGTATTATTGCTGCTCAATCAATTGGTGAACCAGGAACACAACTTACTATGAGAACTTTCCACTCTGGTGGTGTTGCTTCTGCTCTTGATATTACACAAGGTCTTCCTCGTGTTGAAGAAATTTTTGAAGCAAGAAAGCCAAAAGGTGAAGCACTTCTATCTGAAGTTGCGGGAAAACTTACAATTAAACAAGATGCTAAATACTATTACTTTACTGTTGCTTCTAGAGAAGGTGATATTGAATATGAAGCAAAAAAACCTGTAGTATTAATGGTTAAAAATGGTGAAACGGTTGAACCAGGAACACAATTAACTGCTGGTGCAATTAATCCATCAGATTTGCTTAGAATGAAAGGTGTTAAAGGTCTTCAAGAATATCTTTTAAGCCAAGTTGTTTCAACTTATAGAGGTCAAGATGTTAAAGTTAATGATAAGCATGTTGAAATAATTATTAGACAAATGCTTAAAAAAGTTAAAGTAGAATCTGCTGGAGATACTTCTCTTCTTCCAGGAGAAATAATTGACGTTTATAGATGTGATGAAGAAAATGAAAAAATTCTTCAAGAAGGTGGTGTTCCTGCTACTGTAAAGAGAATTTTATTAGGTATTACTAAAGCATCATTATCTACTGAAAGTTTCTTATCTGCTGCTTCATTCCAAGAGACATCAAGAACATTGACAGATGCAGCCGTTAAAGGAAAGGTTGATAACCTTCTAGGACTTAAAGAGAATGTAATTATTGGAAAACTAATTCCAGCAGGAACAGGATTAAAGAAATATCGTTCAGTAATGCCTGTTGTTGTAAAAGATGAAACTGGAAGTGATGAAAGTCATGATAATTTAACTGTAGATGTTGATTCATTGGCAGAATAGAATAAAAAACAATATGATAAATAAATCATATTGTTTTTTTTAGTATTAATGGAATAAACATTGTTTTTATTTTTAGAAATGATATAATAATATTTAGGAGAAAATATGAAAAAATCTATAAATGCATATTTTTGTAAAGAAATTGATTCTAAAGAAAAAATAAAAGCAATTAAAAATGAAGGATATGATGAATTTTTTGTTGGAATATATAAAGAGAAAGAAACACTTTCATGGAAAGATCAAATAGAATATGGAACGAAGTTAGGTTTGAGATGTTCAATGATTCATTGTTATTATAAAGAATATAACTTAAATAATTTTTGGTTAAATAATTCGTTAGGAGAAGAAGTTACAAATTCTTATTTAAAACAATTAGAAGATTGCCATGAATATACAAAGAATTTTGTTGTTCATTTAAACGGAAGTAAAGAAAGTGTAGTTTCAAATATTGGTCTTGAGCGAATAAAAAAACTTTTGAAAGTATGTGAAAAATATGATGTAAATTTATGCATAGAAAACTTGTATTCTGAAATAGAAATTCCTTATATATTTGAGAATATACATCATAGGAATTTAAAAATTTGTTTGGATTATGGTCATAGAAATTTTTTAACACCTAATTTTGATATTATGAAAGAATATGGAAAATTCGTTTCAGTTTTACATATTCATGATAATTATGGAGAAACAGATGAACATTTGCCAATATATAAAGGCAATATTGATTGGAATTATGTCGCTGCAGGGCTTAGAGATAAAATAGATATTGTTTTAAGTAGTGAAATAAAATTAAAACAACCAGAGATGTATAAAGATATATTAAAAGAAAATTTGAAAGGTTTAAATTTTTTGGAAAAATTGATATTAAATAGTGAGAAAGTTAATGATTTTAAAAGAGAAAAAATTTAAAAAATATAGTGTTATAATAGAAGATGATGAAAATGATATAACAATAAAAATTGTTGCAAATAATATAAATTCTGATGAGATAGGAAGTATTAGTTTTAAATTTAATTATCAAAATCGAAGTGTATGGATTTATAAAATTGAAATAAAAAAAGAATTTCAATCTCAAGGATTTGGGGATATGTTGATAGAAATTTTTGAGGCATATTGCCAAGGCAAGAGGTTTTTTCAAATAGAAGGTAAATTTTATCCTGAAAATGATCATGCTAAACCTTTTTATGAAAAGCATGGATATCAAATAGATAAAGAATATTATGACACTTTTATAAGTAAAAATATAGAGATGAAAAATGAAATATTACAAAAAGATTTTTCTTTTTGATATTTATTTTACTTTACAATTTCGACAATTTTTGTTAATATTTCAACGTGAATAAAAAAGTTTCGACAATTATATTATCATGTATTTTATTGTTAATAAGCGTAATCTTATTGATAGTCTTTTTAGTTATTCCCAATAATGTCAGTGATGCTGTAAAACCATTAACAATATATTCACAAGATTATAATATAATTGTAGGAGATAAAATTGAAAATTTTTATGATGTATCAAAAAATGATGCTGTTATTTCTTTTGAAGTTGAAGATAAAAATATCATAAAAATTGAAGGAACGAATTTAATAGCAGAAAATCCTGGTCATACAAAAATTATTATAAAAGCCAGCAATGTTGATGAATATACTCAAACAACAATTGAAATTAATGTTTATTTACCAGATTATTCATTAAAAATTAATCCAGTATTTAATTGCAACTATTTAGGGAATAATTTATATTGTCATGGCGAAATATGTCAATTTCAAATAGAAATATTTGATAAAAATAATAATGTTATGCCAGATGTAAATTTAAAAGTAGAGTGTGAAAAAGGTTATTTATATCAAGAATTTTTAAATTGGACTTTAATAATAAATGAACCTTGCAAAATGGTAATTTATGTTTTAGATATTAATTATCAATTCAACTTAAATGTAATTATTTAATCTAGATAAAAATGCTTTGAAATATTAAAATTTAGATGTTGAAAAGTTTTATTTATAATGAAAAGAAAATTATCCATTTTTTTTAAATAAGTTATTTTAAAGAATTAATCCATTGAGTTAAAATTGTTAGTAATGATTGATATTTTCTAAAATTTTTTATATTGTTAGTTATTGCACAATTAATTTCAATTTGTATTGTAAATAATTGATGAAATTGTCTTTTCATAGAACTTGAAATTGTATTTCGTGTTGCCATAAAAGGTTGGTCAATGGTAACTATAAAATTATTTTGTTTAAGGTCATTATATAATGAATTAAATTTATCTAAATTGTTTTCTACATTTTTGCCTATGTGAGTTCCCAAATTTATATCCATTTTTCGTTTAGAAGAAAGTCCATGAAAATCAATTATAAATTTTATATTGTTTTTAACAATTAATTTTTTTATCGCGTTTTTGTACTCACAATTTTCATCAAAATTTGCATCATCATTATTATTTTTTGTTTTGGCAATTAAAAAAGAGTTTGTTACTTTTTGTAAATATAATGCTGTTGCTAAAGAACCTTTTTCTTGATATTTATGTTTTCCAAGTCTTACTTGAGAAACACCATGGGGTGCAGATAATAAAACATTATTTTGTCCTATTAAAATTTTATGATCTAAAGATTCATTTAAAGAAAGAAAAGATTTTCTCTCTTGATTTATTTTATTAAATGTTATATTTTTCATATGTTGATTATAACATATTGATGTTAATTGAACAAAGCAATATAATATATTATATTTTGAATATATTTTTAACTTAACCTTTTTGATGAAATAAAAATAGATACTATAAATAGTATCTATTTTGGTAGCCTCTAGGGGAATCGAACCCCTGATTCCGCCGTGAGAGGGCGGCGTCTTAGCCGCTTGACCAAGAGGCCTTTAAATAAGCATTCTTATTTTATCAAATTTTAAATGAAAAAGCAAGTATTTTTTATATTTCATTTTATTATTTTGATTTTAATAAAAATATGATTATAATAATATAGATAAAAAATTTATTTATATGGGTGAAAAAGAGTGTTTAAAAGAAAAATTAAAGTAGGAATTGCTTTTGGAGGGGGTGGAACAAGAGGTTTTTCACATCTTGGAGCAATTAAAGCATTTGAAGAATTTGGTATAAAATTTGATTATGTTGCAGGAACGAGTGCAGGCAGTCTTGTAGGTGCTTTTTATGCTGCTGGATATACATTTAAACAAATGTATGATATAATCAAAAATATAAAAGAAAAAGATATACGAAAAAATATTATTCCTTTTACTCCTTCAAAAATTGATGGTGTTGGAGATATTATAAAAAATAATTTAGGTGATATAAATATAGAAGATTTAAAAATTCCTTTTTCAGCAGTTGCTGTTGATATTAAATCAACAAAAGAAATGTGTATTTCTAAAGGAAATTTAGCAAAGGCTGTTATGGGAAGTTGTGCAGTTCCCGGAGTATTTCAACCAGTGATTTTTGATGATATGATATTATGCGATGGTGGCCTTCAAAATACTATCCCTGCAGACATTCCAAGATATTATGGTTGTGATTATGTTATATCTGTAGATGTAAATAAGTCTAGGACTTATGGGACTGAAAGCACTAAAACCTTAGATGTTTTATTTTGTTCTGTTAGAATTTTAATGAAAAGTAATGCAATTCGAGGATATGTCAATAGCGATATTGTAATAACACCAGAAACAAAGAGATTTAAATCAACAAAAACTGATGGTATGGACGATATGATTGAGGAAGGTTATAAAGCAACTATAGATGTAATGCCTGAAATAATAAATCTTTTTAGAAGAAGAAAGAGAAAGAAAGAAAAACCATATAATCCAGATATTGTTTTTATTAATAAATAATAAAAAATTTTAACAATATATTAAATAAAATTAATTTTATAAAATAATTTTATATTTAGTTGCTAATGTTAATTAAATGTATTTGTGATAAGGTATATTATGCAAAAGAAGAAAGATAAGGTCAAAGATTCACTTTTAAAATATGAACTGATAATAAAATTAAGTTTATCTTTCTTTTTTGTTACAATTTTTTGTCTGGTATTTTTTCTTGGTGGTGGTCTTATTTATTTTAAAGATGTTGTTTATGTTGATGCATTTAAAGACTATGATTTTCAAGTTCATATTATAGATGTAGGACAAGGTGATTCAATATTGATTAAATTTCCAAATGATAAGACGATGTTGATTGACAGTGGAGATATTTCATCTTCAAATGTTTTGGTATCTTATATAGATCAATATTTAAGAAGTGAGAAGTTAAATAAAATAGATTATATGCTGTTAACCCATCCAGATGCTGATCATATTGGAGGGGCGTATGATGTTTTAAATAATTTTGATGTTGAAAGTATCTTTCGCCCTAAAATATATTCAATATCAGAAAGTCAAGACTCTTTGAATATGTTTGATTACTCTATTTCTGATTCAGAAATTTATGATAATGTAATTAAAAAAGCATATAGTGAAAATTGTAAGTTTATTTTTTCAGAAAAAGGAATTTTGTTAAATGAAGGTGGTTGTAAAATAGAATTTTTATCTCCTGAATTAGATGTGTATTCTAGTTCGAATAATTATAGCGCTGTTATAATGATTACTTATCAAGATAAAAAATTTTTATTTACAGGTGATGCAGAAATTGAAATTGAACAACAATTAATAAAAGATTATGGAAATGAACTTAAGGCTGATGTTTTAAAATTGGGGCATCATGGTTCTAAAACTTCGTCTTCAAAAGAATTTCTTGAAATGGTAAATCCTAAATATGCCATTATATGTTCTGGTGAAAATAATTCAGGACTTCCAAATGTTGAGGTTTTAAATAGATTAAATAGTTTAGATATAGAACGATTATCTACTCAAGAAAAACATAATTTTGTTATGTCTGTATCTAATAATGAAGTGATTGTTGCTTTTCAAGCAGAACCTATTTGTGATATGGCACTAATAATCACTATATTAATAGTTTTATTATTGCTTGTTTGGGGTTTTAGTTTTAAGTGGTTTTATTCTTAATTGTTAAAAAGTTAAAAATAAAGTGGACAATATAGGTAATTCATGATAAAATATTATTATGAATGATAAACAAGATATTATAAATATAATAGTTGTATCATTAGACGAGAAATTTTGTAATTCTGTATCGTCATCTTTAGCAAGCAAATTAGATATGTATTATGCAAATTGTAAAGATTTAATAGAATATGATTTGATTGATCCAAAAGATGTTTTAGATAAATGTGGTGTTGAATATTTAAGGAAAAGGGAAAAGGGAGTTATTGAAAATTGTGCTTCATATCAAAACACAATTATAGCGATAAATTATGATTTGTTTAAAGATTATTTTCAACTATTTGACAAATCTGTTATAATATATTTGTTTGTTCCAAAAGAAAAAATTTCAGATACAATAAATAATATTGTTTTTGAAAAAAGAGATAAATTTTTAACAGATAATTCAGATATAAAAATTTATATTGATAAAAAATTTAAAATTAATACTGTGAATAAGATAATTGAGAGATTAGGAGAATTTTTATGAATATTGCTGATAAAACTTTAAATTATGTGAAATCTATAACAGCACAATCTATTTCTAATGCGGGAAGTGGACATACAGGTGCATCTTTAGGTGTGAGTGCAATAATGCTTGCATTGTTTAAAGATCATTATAATTTTGATGTATCTGATACTGACTTTTTAAACAGAGATAGATTTGTTTTATCAGCAGGTCATGCATGTCCTGTATACTATACTCTTCTTTCTTTATTTGGGTTTGATGTTTCTCTTCAAGATTTAAAATCTTTAAGAGTTTTAGGCTCTAAAACGCCAGGGCATCCTGAATATAGAGTTACAGATGGAATTGAGGTTACAACTGGTCCATTAGGACAAGGTGTTGCAAATGCTGTAGGTATGGCATTGGCTCAATCTATTATGGCTGAAAGGTTTAATAGTGTGGGGTTTTCTATTATTAATAACTATACCTATTGCCTTGCAGGTGATGGATGTTTAATGGAAGGAATTGCTCAAGAAGCATGTTCTCTTGCAGGAACATTGAATTTGAATAGATTAATTTTATTATATGATTCAAATGACGTTTCAATGGATGGTTCTTTAAATGTTTCTAACAGAGAAAATGTTGCAAAAAAATTTAAAGCAATGGGTTGGAATGTAATAAAATGCAATAGTGGAAATTCATTTAGAGATTGTTCAAAAGCGATTGCTAAAGCCAAAAAGATGGAAGGTCCAACTATTATTATTTTTAAAACAACTATAGGTATAGGAACAGATAAAGAAGGAACATCTGCAATTCATGGTGTTGCATTAAGTGAAGAAGAATTAAAAGTATTTAATAAAAAATTAGGTGTATTTGAAAACTTTTTTGTTCCAAATGATGTTCGTGATTGGTGTATGGCAAGTTCAAGACGAGGTAAATTAAATCATGAGAAATGGAATCAGGACCTTGCAGTTTATGCAACATCAAATCCAGAGTTGTATCGACAATTTGTAAATTTCTTTGATAGAAAGAAAGTTGATTTTGATAAAATTGCACGTTCTAATTATAAACTAGAAGGAATGAGTGGGAGAGAATTTAATAAGACATTATTGAATGAAATTGCTTCAAAATTATATCAAATTGTTGGTGGAACTGCTGATGTTATGCATTCAACTTGTGCTTTTATTGAAGATGGTGGAAATTATAACATTGGAAATAGAAGAGGAAGAAATATACATTTTGGAGTTAGAGAACATGCAATGGCAGCAATTTGTAATGGTATAAGTTTATATGAGGATTTTCTTCCTTTCTGTTCAACTTTCCTTGCGTTTTCTAATTATATGCTTCCAGCAATTAGAATGGCAGCATTGATGAAATTAAATGTTTTATATATTTTTACACACGACAGTATTTTTGTTGGAGAAGATGGTGTTACTCATCAACCTATTGAACAGTTGGCAAATTTACGTTCAATAATTGGACTTAATGTTTTTAGACCTTGTGATTCTAATGAACTTCTTGCAGGTTATAAACTTGCTCTTGAAAAGAGTGGACCTATGGCATTTGTTTTGTCTAGACAAAAGATGCCTGTTGTAGATGGGAGTTTAAAAGGTGCAATGAATGGTGGTTATATCTTGAAATCTGCAAAAAAAGAGGCTCAGATAGTTATTTATGCAAGTGGAAGTGAAGTAAGCCTAGCATTGCAAGTTTCAGATGAATTATCCAAAAAATTTGATGTTTCAGTCGTTTCAATACCTTGTGTTGAGATTTTTGAGAACCAATCTTCTGCATATAAAAATAAAGTATTACAAAAGAATGCTAAAATCAGAGTTGCGATAGAGGCGTCAAATGATAATGTATGGTATAAATTTATAGGAGATGATGGTTTATTTGTTGGCATTGATGATTATCAAGGGAGTGGAAAAGGCGACGAAATATATTCAAAAGCAGGCTTTAATGTAAAAGATATTATTCGAGAAATAACAAAAAAAATGACAAAATAAATAATAATTAATAATATTAAAAATAAAATTAAATAAAAAAAATAATTAAATAATTAAATAAAATTAAATAAAAAATTATAATAAATAATATTAGCATTAATTTAATTATTATTAATAAATAATTTTAAATTTAATTTTATTTTTTTAATATATTCACATATATACAAATATTAAATAGACATATTTAGACAATTTAGTATTTTTAATGACAAATAATTATGGGCATTAATTCAATTTCATTTGTATAATATATACTGAGGTAAAAATAAATATGAATAGAAAAAGTATTGTATTAAATGGAATTGAAGATCAATCAAAAAAGGCAGTATTAACACTTGAAAATGATGGGGATATGCTTTCAGGAAGGCTTAGATTATATAACTTTGGTATTGAGCCTAAAGGGATTATAAGTCTAGGTATTTATTATAATGGTAATGTTGTTAAGGCAGGCTTAACTCATTCTTCAGGTATGTTATTCACTTTTAAAAGTCAAATGAAAATCTTGCCAGAAAAGTTTTCATGTGCAGTTGTAAATTTCACAGGTGGAGAGGCTACGCCTATTCTTTATGGTAATAGTGATGGTTACTGTGATAGAGAAGAAGTATTTAAACAAGTTATAACAAATTTATCTACAACTAAAAATATGAGTGAAGTTGAAAATGTTTTAGATAAGTATGGTGTTGATTTTGACGAAGAAGAAAAACAAGAAATAGAAAATGTCATTTCACAAAACTTGAGTGAAGAAGATAAAAAGTTATGCGATGATGATTGTTCTGAAAATACAACTTGTAAGAATTGTAAATATAAAGATTTTTATTATTCACATTTCCAAGAAGATAAAGAACCTTTAATTGAAGATGAAAAGGTTATGCCAGAAGTAAAATTTTATAAAGAAATGGAAGAACAAATAGAAAAATTATTTAAAGAAAATCCAAACGAAGAATATTTAGAAAATTTACTTCCAAATTCTAAATGGGTAAAAGTTTCAATTGGAGAAAATGGTGATTATTATGTTTTAGGATTAATTTATGATGAAAACAATATAAAATATATCTGTTATGGTGTTCCGGGAGTTTATCAAAAAGTCCCACCTAGAGAACTTTCAGGCTATCCAATATGGTTTCCACTTGAAAAAGATAAACCACAAGGATTTGGGTATTGGCTTTCATATCAAGATGCAGATAGCGGAGAAAGTGTAAAAGCAGTGGTCGTTTAAAAACTGAAAGAAGGGAAAATATGCAAATTTTATATTATATTTTATTAGGACTTTTAATTTTATTATTATTGGTTTTAGGGGTATATTTGATTATAGGCTATTTACTTTATCGTGAAAGTTTATCAAGAAAATCTAAATATAAAATGAAAATTGAAACAAACCATAAAAATAATTTAACTGCTTTAAATAAAGACAATGATTATTTCAAAAATGATTTTAAAAAGTTAACGATTTCTAGTAATGATAAATTAACATTATATGGATTTTATAAAGATAACAATAAAAATAAATTGGCTTTACTTGTTCATGGTTATGGTGGAACTCATTTTGATATGCTTGACTATGCAAAGTTATTTGAAGAGAAAGGGTATGATATTTTAGCGATTGATATGAGAGCACATGGTCAAAGTGAAGGTGATTATGTTACAATGGGACAACTAGAACAAGAAGATTTAAAATTATGGATTGATTATGCCTCAAATTTAAAATCGAATTATAAAATCGTTTTATTTGGAATTTCTTTAGGTGCAAGCACTGTTTGCTTAACTATCGGCCATAATATATCTAATAAAGTAGTTCTTGCTATAGAAGATTGTGGATTTTCAAATGCAGAGAAGCAAACGAAACAAGTCTTTTCTCATACAAAATACAAAGGTAAATTTTTGTTTAATTTATATAAAACGTATATTAAAAAAACAAAAAATCTTGAACTTCAAAAAGTAGATGCTTGTGCTAGTTTAAAAAAATCAAAAATTCCTGTGATGTTTATTCATGGGGATAATGATACATTTGTGCCTACAGATAATGTATATAAGTTGTCCGATTGTGTCCCAGAAAGTAGAAGAACTCTTTTTATTTCTAATGGAGCAGGTCATGTTAAATCATATATAACCAATCCTATTCAATATAAAAGAGAATTGTATAGTTTTTTAGATAAATACAATATGTAAAAGATATAATTGTTTATTTACAAATAAAATAAATTATCTTAATTCAAAAGAAGGTGTTTAATGGAAAAGAAAGATATTCAAGATGGGAATATATTTATGATGTGTGAAAAAGTGAATGAAAATGCCTATATAGAAATTCCTAAAGGATTTCATTTAAGAAAGTTGAAAGAAAAAGAATTAGATTTATGGATGGAATTCCCATTTGATAATGATAAGGATAAGAAGATATATAAAAATTTTATGATAAAATATTATAATGATGTTTATTTAATGAAGAAGGATTTGTTTTTTAATAGTTGTTTAGTTTTATGCGATAATGAAGATAAACCAGTATCTACATGTTTTGCTTGGAAAGCATATGATAAATTTTGGACTATTCATTGGTTTAAGACTTTAAAACAATATGAAGGGAAAAAACTTGGACGAGCAATTTTAACTCAAGTAATGAAAACAATTCCTAAAGATGAGTATCCTGTTTATTTGCATACACAACCAGGAAGTTTTAGGGCGATAAAGATTTACTCTGATTTTGGTTTTAATATTTTAACAGATGAAAAGATAGGAAAACATAATAATGATTATAGAGATAGTTTAGATTATTTAAAAAGCCAAATGGGGGGATTTTTTAAAGATTTAAAATTTGTAAAATCTGATGAAACTTTCAGTATAGAAGTAGAAAAACATTGTATTAATGAATTTTAAAAAAGAGGGGAAGCCCTCTTTTATTATTCAATAATTTTTATTTTTTTGTTTGATTATTATTAATATCACTCATTTGTTTAAGGCGATTATATGTTTCAACAGATTGCTGTTTTTGTTTTTCTAAAAGTGCAGAATTGCCATTTTCAATAGTTGAGACAAATCTTCTTTCATTTTTTAAAAATTCAAAGTATTTATCACTATTTAGGTTGCTGTTAAGAACAAGTTTTTCATCTTTAGGATTGTAAGAATAAATAGGCCAAAATCCACAATCAGTTGCATTTTTCATTTCGCTAATCATATTAGACATATCAAACCCTTGATTTACACAAGGAGCATAAGCAATTATTAAACTTACGCCTTCATATTCTTGAGCATCTTTTAAAGTTTTTATTGTATGCATCATATTTGCACCAAGACAAATTTGTCCTACAAAAACATCTTTATAAGTTAAAGCAATTTGTCCAAGATCTTTTTTACGTCTATTTTTACCATTTTCAGCAAATTTAACAGAAGAACCTGTAGGGGTTGCTTTGCTTTGTTGCCCCCCAGTATTTGAATAAGTTTGATTATCAAGGACTAAAATATTGATATTTTCACCACTAGCAAGAATATGGTCAAGTCCGCCATAACCAATATCATAAGCCCAACCATCTCCACCTATTATCCAAACTTTTTTATCTTTATTTTGTGTGTAGTTGTTACCAAGTTTTAAGCCAATTCCAAATTCAGCATTATCTTCAAAAAGGCTATTTGCCCATAAAATTCCTTTATTATTTTCGTCTAGTGAATATGGACAAGAACCAAAAGTCCCACCATAAATAGAAGAGCAACCTGTTGCATTTGCAATCATCATGTTGCTTCCGTTGAGCATAGTCAAAATTTTGATATAAGGAGTTTCTCCGCAACCAGCACAAGCACCAGAGAATTCAAATAATGATTTTTTAAACTGAAGACCTTTTGGAAGAGTCTCAGAAAATATCGTTTGATTTTTTAAATGATATTCAAAAGATTTTTTGTATTCATTTTTCTTTTCTTCTAAAATATCGTTTGCTTCAGTCATTTCAAGTGCTTTCTTAATTGCTGGACATGTTTTTGCACATACACCACAACCAGTGCAATCTTCAGGGGATAATAAAATTTTATATAAATTGCCATTAAGCCCTATTGCTTTGACAAAACTTTCTTTATCCTGCAAATCTTCATCAACTAGTATGGCTCTAAGAGCAGAGTGAGGACAAGCAATCACACATTGTCCACATTGAATACAATTTTCTTTTATCCATTTAGGAAGTCTTAATGCAATTCCTCTTTTTTCATATTGACTTGTAGCAAGTGGGGTAGATCCATCATCTGAAAATTTAGAAACAGGTATTTCATTACCTTTTAATTTTTCAATGGGGCTCATAATTTGTTTATAGAAATCATTTTCAATATTTTTTTCACTTTTATATTGTTTACCAGTTAAAGTATTTACATCTACAATTTCTGTTGAATCCAAAGCCATATTCATTGCTTTTATATTTTTTTCTACAACGGATTTACCTTTTGTTATAAACATACTTTCTATATACTTTGATATTTCAGTTTTTATTTGTTCATCATTTAATAAGTTTGCACATTTAAAAAGTGCAGTTTGCATAATAATATTTATTTTTTGACCAAGTCCACATTCATTTGCAATTTTTTGAGCATTAATTAAATAAAGTTTTGAGTTTGTTTCTTTAAGTTTTTTTACATAATCTACTGGAATTACTTTGTCAATTTCATCTTTATTAAAAATAGAGTTAATTACAACAATTCCATTTTGTTTTAATCCTTCAAGACAATTATATCTAGGGACAAATGAAAAATTGTTTATTGATATAACATCTGCAAATTTGAGCAAATATTCACTTTTAATAGGTTTATCAGAAAGTCGAAGATGTGAAATTGTTAAACTGCCTGATTTTTTTGAATCATATTCAAAATATCCTTGAACATTTTTGTCAAAACTTTCTCCAAGAATTTTTATTGTTGATTTGCTTGCAGAAACTGAACCATCAGAACCAAGTCCGAAAATTTTTATTTCTGTGCATTCATCTTTAAAATAATAAGGTTTTACATTTAAAGAGTTATTATTGACATCGTCAATGATTCCAACAGTAAAGTCATTAATTTTATCTATTGTCATATTTTCAAAAACAGCATTTACATCATTTAGTGAAAAATCTTTTCCACCAAGTCCATATCTTCCATAAATTACTTTAAGATTTTTATTATTTTGCTGAAGAGCACTTATCACATCAAGTGCGAGTGGTGCAATCGAGCCATTTTCTTTTGTTCTGTCTAAAACAGTTATAACTTTACAAGTTGAAGGAATTTTTTCTATAAATAAATCACTATAAAAAGGTCTGTATAAGCGAACTTTTATAAGTCCTATTTTTTTATCTGGGTTGTAATCAATATATTGTTCTATAGTTTTGCAAGAAGACCCCATAGCAACAATTATATTTTCTGCATTTTCATTTCCATAATATTCAAAAATATCATAATTATTGCCTGTTAAAGCATTTAAATCAGCAAAAATATCTTTTAAGTTTTCTTTGACTAAATTATATTTATATTGATTTTTTTCTCTATTTTGGAAAAATACATCTGGGTTTTGTGCTGTTCCAAATTGTTTTTCTTGAAAATCATTTTTGAAGTCAATGAAATAGTTTTTTATGATTTTTTTTATTTCATCATCTTCTAATGTATTTATTTTTTGTATTTCATGACTTGTTCTAAATCCATCAAAAAAATGAAGGACAGGTAAACGATTTTTCATAGCAAGAGTATGAGCAGCAACAGCCATATCATAACTTTCTTGAACAGAGCATGAATTTAAAATAATAAATCCAGTAGAGCGAGTTGCCATAACATCAGAATGGTCGCAAAAAATAGATAAAGCATGACTTGCTACAGTTCTTGCGGCGACATGAATGACAGAAGGAAGACCTTCTCCTGCAATTTTATACATATTTGGAATCATCAATAAAAGACCTTGACTTGATGTAAAAGTTGTGCTGAATGCGTGTGATAAAAGAGCACCATGCATAGTTCCAGCAACGCCACCTTCTGATTGCATTTCAATCATTTTTACATCTTCACCAAATATATTTTTTTTGTTTTTGCTATTTAATTTTGAGCAATATTCTGCCATAGGACTTGATGGAGTAATAGGATATATAGGTATAACTTCAGATAATTTATATGCTATTTCTCCAACGGCAGAAGCACCATCTGTAATAATTTTTTTCATTTATTTCTTTTCTCCGTTTAAATTATATAATGTTTTATTTATTTAGTCAAATAAAGTTTTAATCAAATAGTCAAAAGATAAATATAAAAAGTTAAAATAATTTACAAAACGATTTATGTAATGTATAATAAATATATGAGAAGAATTTTAATAAAAATAGAATATGACGGAACAAATTATTGTGGCTGGCAAAAGCAACCAGGGCAAAAAACTGTGCAAGGCGAAATAGAAGAAGCAATATATAAAACTATAGGAGAGAAAGTAGAAATTTTTGGAAGTGGAAGAACAGATGCAGGAGTTCATGCTTTAGGACAAACAGCACATTTTGATTTGTCTGCGGCAGTTCCAATAAGTAAACTTTCCGAAATTTTAAATAATAGCCTTCCAGCAGATATTGCTATAAAAAGTGCAGAAGTAGTTGATAACAATTTTCATGCAAGATTTTCAATAAAAAGAAAATGTTATTTATATAAAATTTATAATAGTGAAAATAAAAATGCATTTTTAGCAAATAGAGTAGGTTTTATTAGAAAAAAATTAAATATTGAAAAAATGGCAGAAGCAGGGAAATTACTTATAGGACAGCATGATTTCAAAGGTTTTTGTTCGGCAAATACTGCTACACAGAATTTTGTAAGAACAATATATAGTATTGACATAACTGCTAAAAATGATTTTATTTATGTAGAAGTGTGTGGAAATGGATTTCTTTATAATATGGTTCGAATAATTGTTGGGACACTTGTAGATTATGCATTAGATAAATTAAGTAAATCAGATATTTTAGAAGCATTGCATGAAGGTAAAAGAAATAAAAGTGGACAAACAATGCCACCAGAGGGATTATACTTAAAAGAAACGTTTTATTAAAATATATTATCTAGAATATATTTGATTTATTTTGTGAGTTGTGATAAACTTTAATAGAATTTTTAAGTGGAGAAGATAAATGAAAACAGATAGAGAACTAAAAGAACTATGGATAAAATTTTTTACAAAGCATGGATTTAAAAGGATTCCGGGATATTCAATAATTCCAGAGAACGATCCAACAGTTCTTTTTACAACAGCAGGTATGCATCCTCTTGTTCCTTATCTTTTGGGAGAACCTCATCCTTATGGAGATAAGATTTTTGATGTTCAACGTTGTATAAGAACGAATGATATAGATAGTGTAGGCGATGATAGTCATTTAACTTTATTTGAAATGCTAGGGAATTGGACTTTAGGTAAATGTGATAAAAAAGAGATGATAGCATTAAGTTTTGAATTTCTTACAAGTCCAGAATATTTAAATATTCCAGTAGATAGACTTGCTGTAACTGTTTTTGAAGGAGATGAAACAGCACCTAGAGATGAAGAAGCATATAATGCATGGAAAGAATGTGGTATGAAACAAATATTCTATTTGGGGAAAGATAATAACTGGTGGGCTTTAGGTGGCGGAGTTGGTCCTTGTGGTCCAGACAGTGAAATGTTTTATGACACAGGAAAGCCTAAATGTTGTGAAGAATGCTCGCCAGCATGTGATTGTGGCAAATATTTAGAAATATGGAACGATGTTTTTATGCAATATCTGGTAAAAAATGCAGGTGAGAAGGCAGAAAAACTTCCAAGACCAAATATTGATACAGGTATGGGACTTGAAAGAACTGTTTCTGTTTTAAATGGAACAAAAAGTGTTTACGACTCGGGTTGTCTAAAAAAGGTTGTTGATTTTATAAATGAAAAAGCAGAAATAAAATACAATGAAGAAAATGCTCGCTATTATAGAATAATAACAGACCATTTACGTTCTTCTGTATTTATTTTAGGTGATGAAAGAGGGGTAACTCCATCAAATGTTGGACAAGGGTATATTTTAAGAAGATTTATAAGACGTTCTATAAATTGTGCAAGAAATATAAAATTTGATTGTAAATATTTTTCAGATATTGCTGATATTTATGTAGATGAATATGGTCAAGATTATCAAGATATTAATGTGCATAGGGATTTTATAAAAGAAGAACTTCAAAAAGAAGTTGAAAAATTTTCAAAAGCACTTGAAGAAGGACATAAAGAATTTGAAAAAGTTATAAAAGGTATTGAAAAGCATAAAGAATTTGCAAGTAAAAATGGAGAAGTTGTCGAAAATAAAATAAGTGGAAAGGCTGTTTTTAGACTTTATGATACTTTTGGATTTCCTTTTGAACTTACAAAGGAACTTGCTGAAGAACGTGGATATGTTGTTGATGAAAAAGAATTTGAAGAAAAATTTAAAGAGCATCAAGAAAAGTCAAGAGTTGCAGCAGCAGGTGTATTTAAAGGAGGACTTGCAGATTCTTCAAAACAATCAGCAAGACTTCATACAGCAACACATTTATTATTAGCAGCACTTCAAAATAAATATGGAAGAGATGTAAAGCAAAGAGGTTCAAACATAACACCAGAACGACTTAGATTTGATTTTAATCTAGATCATAAAATGACAAAAGAAGAACTTGAAGAAATCGAAAAATTTGTAAATGATGCTATTGCTCGTGCAATACCTGTAAAATGCGATATTATGTCAGTAGAAGAAGCAAAGAATAGTGGTGCTGAAGGAATATTTACTAATAAATATGGTGAAGAAGTAAAAGTTTACACAATTGGTGATGTAAGTAAAGAAATTTGTGGAGGACCACACGCAGAAAATACAAGCGAATTGCACCATTTTAAAATTATAAAAGAAGAATCTTCATCAAGTGGCGTTAGAAGAATCAAGGCTGTTCTTGATTAATGTTGCAGTTTGTATTGAAATTTGTTTGATTGTGTGATATAATCCATCTATAGAATAAGTTGGAGGTAAAATGGCTGGAGGAGGCGTAAAAAAAGGTTTTGCAACCTATTTATTTATATTATTTCTTGCTTTAGTTGCAGCATTTTTGACTATTGTTGTAATAATGATTTTTAAACCATTTAGTAATATATTAGGTTTTCAATATTTTACTTATGCAGATGAAGAATATCATTATAATGTTACAACATCAAGCGATGATTCTGTTCTAGATTTTTCTACTATTGAACAGATAAATATTGATTGTGATTATGCACAAGTTCAAGTTAGAAGATTTACAAAGGTTGATAACATTGCATTTAGAATTACAAATAATAGTAAGGGCTTTGCAAAATATGATCAAGATACAAGTTTTGACTATGAAATTTCATTTGCTCAAAATAATAAAAAAATTATAAATGTTTCAGTTCATGAACCAGAAGGATTTTTATATTTTAGTAAATCTGTAGAAATTGAAATTTTGCTTCCAGTTGATAGTTCTTATGCACTTGAGAACACATCTTTGAATATCAATAACGTTTCAGGAGATATATTTATTGGTAATAATGCGGCTTTACCAAATGATGAGACTAATATTGGTGTAAATTCTATTAATGTAAAAACAATTTCTGGAGAAGTTATTGTTTTCCCATATATCGATAGCAACATGAATGATGTTTTTATAAAAACTGAAACGGGTGATATTGATATAAGAGCAAATCTAAATGTAAGTAATTCTCTTGAAATTTATAGTAAAGATAGTAAAATAACTTTAAACAATATAAATTTAACTAATTCTAATAAAGAAATAATATTGAATATTTTTAATAGTAAATTATTTGCATCAACAATTACTGGAAATATAGATTTGACTATGAAAAGTGGTTATATAGAAATGACTACTTTAAATGGTTCTATAAGTTCAAATAATGCAGTAGAACAAATGGAAAATGCTAGTATTAAAATAGAATTAATTAATGGTGGGAATATAAGTTTGCCATATTCAAATAATTCTCGTATTGATATAGAAGAAATTAAAACTAAAAGTGATGGTTCGAAGGGACAAGTTTATATTCATGGAACAACAGGTAATATAAATATTGGCAAAATGTATGCAGAAGGTTGGATAGAAACGACTACTGGAAATGTAACTTTGCACACTTATGCAGATGATATTTCAGTTAAAACAACAACAGGGAAGATAGATGTTGTATATGAAGGAACAATAATAAATAATCAGTTAGATTTTAAATCTACTTCTGGTGATATTAATATTATTATAAGAAGTGATTTAGCATTTACTTTGCAAATTTATAATACAAAAAATGAATTAAGAGATAGTTCAAATATAACAATTGAGTTTTATAATGGAGAATTTAAAAATCCTTTACCAATTAATGATGGCACGAAAATTTTCAACATTGTTTCAGATGGTAAAATAGATATAGGACTTTTAAATATCGCATAAAAAAGAAGTCTTTTTGACTTCTTTTTTATTTTATAAAAATACTCATTTAAAAAATTAGTTTTTTATTATATTCAATTATTTTTGACTAATTTAATAAATTTGATATAATAAAAAAGAGGTAAAGATGAAAATATTACATACTGCAGATATTCATTTAGGAGCAAAAAATAGTAGATTGCCAGTTGATAAGCAATCAATTATAAGAAGCGAATCTTTAATGCTCATACAAAAATTTTTTGAAGATGCTTATAAAGATGATTATGATGTTATATTGATTTGTGGGGATTTATTTCATTCAAAAAATATAACTATGAAAATAAAGAATGTTTTTTTTAATTGTGTTCGAGATTTTTCAAGACCTGTAATATATATTAAAGGTAATCATGATGAAAAGTTTGAATTTTTAGATTTGCCAGAAAATTTTATTATTTTAGACAAAGAAAAACCTTTTGTAAAAATAGATAAAACAATATTTTGGTCAATTGAACAAAAAGATGAATTAATTAAAAATTTTTCAAATCTAAATCAAAATGTTTTACTTTTACACGGAAATATTGAAAACCACACTGATAATGATTTTATAAATATCAATGAGATTTCAAATATTCCGTTTGATTATGTGGCAATGGGACATATTCATCAATTTAAGGAGTATAGATTCGCAAACGTTCCTTATGTTTATAGTGGAAGTTTATTTTCAAATGGGTTTGATGAGTGTGAACAAAAAGGCTATATTTGTGTTGATATAGAAGATAAGAAAACAAACTATCATTTTGTTCCATTTTCAAAAAGATCTTATAAGATTTGTGAAAGTGATATTACAATGTGTAAAAATCAAAATGATATTTTTAATAAAATTAAAGAAGATTTAAAAAAGTCAAATTGTCTTTCAAATGACCTTGTAAAATTAGTTATAAAAGGTTATTTTGATGAAAATATGGACAAAAACATCAATTTAATTTTAGATGATTTTCGACAAGAATATTTTTATTTTGAAATAGAAGATAAAAGCAAACTAAAAATTGATTTAGAAAAATACAAAAATGAAAAATTATCTTTTAAAGCAGAATTTATAAATTTAGTAGAAAACGTAACAGAGTTAGATGAAAAACAAAAGAGTTTTATATGTCAACTTGGAATAGAGGCTTTAAAAGGAGAGGATTTATCTATATGATTATAACAAAACTTCATATTGAAAATTTTGGGAAATTGCATGATTTTGATATGAATTTCACAGATGGAATCAATCAAATTTATAAGGAAAATGGTTGGGGTAAAAGTTCTTTATCTATATTTATAAAGGCTCTTCTTTATGGTATGCCAGCAAAAGCAAGAGGAGATTCTTTTAATTATGAACGTAGTCGTTTTTATCCATGGCAAGGAGGATTATATGGTGGATTTTTGCAAATTAAAACTGCAAATATAGAATATAAGATCACAAGATTTTTTGGAAAAACTCCTGAAGGTGATAGTTTGGAAATTTTAGATTTAACAAACAATCAAAAATTACAAAACTTAAACAAAGAAATTGGAGAAATATTGTTTGGAGTAGGGCGAGAATCTTTTGAAGTTACGGCATTTTTCCCTCAACTTAAATTTATAAGTAGTGCTAATTCGCAAATAACGGCAAGTTTAACAGGAGCAGATAAATTTCAAAACGATTTGGCAAATTTTAATCAAGCAATAAAGATTATTGATGCTAAAATTAGCAGTTTAAAAAAAGAAAAACCTAAAAAAGAGGATATAGAAAATTTACATAGGCATATTGATGAAAATAAAACGTTAATTGAAATTGAAAGTAAGAAAAACTTAAATTGTAGAGAAAAATTAAATGATTTTGACCGGCAAAAATTGACTTATCAAATAGATTATGAAAAGTGTAAAAGTGAATTTTCAGAAAAACAAATGTTGTTTGATAAAAAATTAAAAATCGAAGAAAAATTGAGAGATAATAGTAATAAATTAAATGAATATTTAGTAGAAAAAAATCAAATATTAGAAAAAATTCAACAAGAAGATAAAAAAGTAAATGAAAACAAAAATGCTAAAACTACAAATATTTTAAGTATTGTTATTCCTTTAGTTTTTGTTATTTTAATTGCTGTATTTTCAAGTTTAACTATTGTAGGGATTTTAAAAGTTATAATAGGGGTATGTTTATCTCTTATAATGTTAGTTTTAGGATTTTTAAGTGAATTTTTGATTTTAAGACGAAAAAGAAATAATAAAAGATATGATAATAAAAATTCAGAAGGTTTATTAGTAAATAAACTAAAAGAAATTGATAATCAAATTAAAATTTCAGAAGAAATAAATAATCAATTAAAGGAAGATTATAAATTTTATAATAAATACACAGCACCGAATAGAGAAAAATTGGAAGAAATTGAGAATATATTAAATAATAATAAAATCGATATTATTACTATAAAAAATCAAATAGAAAATATAGATAAAGAAATTGACGATCTTTTAGATAAAAATGAGAAGATGGTGAATGATTATAATCTTATAAAAGAAAATTTTCATAAAATTGATGACAAAATAAAAATTTTAACATTAACAAAGGATTTTATGTTGCAGGCACGGGAGAATGTTTCAAAGCGTTTTATTGTTCCTATAAATCAATCACTTAAGAATTTATTAACTACATTTGATATAACAGATAGAAATTATATAATAGATACAGAATGGAATGTTAAAGAAGAAACAAATTTTGGAACTAAAGAATTCCAATATTCATCACAGGGTTTGCAGGATATAATATCATTTTGTCAAAGAATAAATTTAATAGATGAAATATATAAAAAGGAGAAACCAGTAATAATACTTGATGATACTTTTGTAAACTTAGATGATAAGAAATTAAAGATTGCAAAGGAAATAATTAAAGAAATTGCTAAAACATATCAAATTATATATATATGTTGTAATGAAAAAAATATAATTAATTTAAGTCAAACATAATTCATTAATAAAATATTCAGTGATTGATAAATAATTTTATATTTTAAGTCATAAATTTTATATAAAAATCAAGTCATTATAGTATATTTAAAAATATATATATTTTTTCTACAGAGAAAAATTAATATATATATTATATATAATAAAAATATATATTATATTAAATAATCCATTTAAAATCAAAGTATAAGAATATGGAAGATTTAATAAAAAAAGCCCTTAATGTAATTAAAAGGGCTTTTTATAAAGGAAGGCAAAATGTATTTATTAAGCGACTATCGTCGTTGGGCTATGAAAAGAGAATTTAAAAGATTGAAGCTTGTTGATTCTACATAAAGTTCGTCAAATTATAAGTATTTTTTTGAGGAAAATCTTCGTCAAAATCTTCGTCAAAATTAAAATTATGATTAAAGAACAAGTAAAAAAGGTTAAAATTTGTAAATAAAAAAATCGCTATACTCCTTTAAAATAAAGGGAAAGCGACTTTGGTGCTGGTGGTGGGAGTCGAACCCACACGGTGTTGCCACCTCAGGATTTTAAGTCCTGTGCGTCTGCCATTCCGCCACACCAGCATATTTACATATTTAAATATAGCATTTACTTAATAAAAAATCAAGTGTTTTTATAAAATTTTTCTTTATAATTTAGTTAAAAAATATTTATATATATAATATGTTATTTCATATTAAATTGATTAAGACATTTTTTATGAATTCAAATGTTTAAAATGCAGTTATAGGTTTTATTTATTTATTTTGAGAAATAATGAATTCAATAGAAATAGTTTTAGGGGAAAAATAAAAAAGCAGTATTGTGTCAATACTGCTATTTACCGTAACTGGAGGTACCACCCGGATTTGAACCGGGGAATAAAGGTTTTGCAGACCTTTGCCTTACCGCTTGGCGATGGTACCATTTGGAGCGGAAGACGGGATTCGAACCCGCGACATTTGCCTTGGCAAGGCAACGCTCTACCACTGAGCCACTCCCGCAAATTTATCGCCTTATCTTTATCACTATTATTTTATATGCGATAAGTAAGGTTTGCTCTATTACTATACCAAAAAAAAAATAAAAAATCAACTATTTTTTAAAAATTTCTATAAATATTCCATACATTGTAGTTTAGACTAGAAATTTAGAAGATATATGTTATTTCAAAATTAAAATTTGTTTATCAAATCAATATATTTTTTCATATATGTTATAATAATCTAAATAATAAATATAATTGACAAACATAATTAAAGATGTTATCATAATAACAAGAAGGAGAGGGAGAATATGGAAACAATGTTTTGGGTGTGGCTTGCAGTTATTGCCGTTACATTATTGATTGAAATAGTTACTTTAGATTTGGTTTCAATATGGTTTTCTTTCGGTGCGGTGATTCCATTTATTTTATCAGCAATAGGGGGCATTTATATTGAAATTCAAATATCAGTATTTATTGTAGTTTCTGCTTTATTGATTATTTTTGTAAGAAAATACGCTCAAAGATGGTTATTTAAAAATATGAATACAAAAACAAATGTTGATTCTTTAGTAGGAAAAAAATTTAGATTATTAGAATCAACTGATTTTGAAAAAAATGGAAGTTTAAAAGTAAATGATGTTGTTTGGACTGCGGTTAGTGAGAATGGGGAAATCATTAATCAAGGGGCAGTAGTGGAAGTAATAAAGGTTGATGGTAATAAATTAATTGTTAAAGAGGTTGAGTCAAATCATGAAAAAGTCGAAGTAAATGATGATGAAAAGAAAATAAATGATAATGAAAAGAAATTGGCTAACCAAAGTGAAGTAAATTTATCTAAAAATAATGTTGAAGAAAAGCAATCTGAATCAAAAAACGAAGATTTTAAAAGTGAGAACAATATAGAGAATAATATAGATAAGAATAGTGGGGAGGAATAAGTATGAGTGCATGGGCAATTGTTTTAATTGTATTAGGTGTTTTAATTCTAATCAGTCTTTGCTTTTCAATAAGAATTGTTAGACAAGCGACAGCAGTAATAGTTGAAAGGCTTGGGAAATATAGAAAAACTTTAGAAACAGGTATTCATGTTATATTTCCATTTATAGATAGAACAAGTAAACCAATTTCATTAAAAGAAATAGTTGCTGATTTTCAACCACAACCTGTAATCACAAAAGATAATGTTACAATGCAAATAGATACTGTTGTTTATTTTCAAATAACAGATGCAAAATTATTTACATATGGCGTTGATGCACCTATAAAAGCAATAGAAAATTTAACAGCAACAACTTTAAGAAATATTGTTGGTGAACTTGAACTTGATGAAACATTGACATCTAGAGATACTGTCAATACAAAAATGAGAGTTATACTTGATGAAGCAACAGACCCATGGGGAATAAAAATAAATAGAGTAGAATTAAAAAATATTTTGCCACCAAAGGATATTCAAGATGCAATGGAAAAACAAATGAGAGCAGAAAGAGAACGTCGAGAACAAATCTTGAAGGCAGAAGGAGAAAAGAGATCAAGTATTTTAGTGGCAGAGGGTGAAAAGCAAGCACAAATATTACGTGCAGAAGCAGAAAAAGAAGCAAAAATTTTGCAAGCAGAAGCAACGAAGGCCGCTCTTATTGCTGTTGCTGAAGGTGAAAGTAAGGCTATAGATTTAATAAATTCAGCACAACCAGATGCTGCATATATAACATTACAAGGTTTTGAAGCATTAAAATCATTGGCCGATGGTCAATCAACAAAGATTATTGTCCCTAGCGATATTCAAAATGTTGCAGGGTTGTTTACTAGTATAAGTGAAGTTATTAAAAATGATGTTGGAAACAGTTCTAAAAAATTACTCACAAAGGAGGCTGAAACAAAAGTCGATATAACAAAAGATGAAAATAAATAATATTTAAAGGAGAAAATATATATGAAAAAATTTGCATCAAGTATTTTTAATATCATATCCATTGTTTTATCAGCACTTATTTATGTATTTTTATCACAACCATATTTTTCGGTCAACTATGATTTAGGTGGTTGGGGCGGTGGTTCCATTGATTTGTTGAGTGGTTATCAATGTATAGAGAATTTTGTTGAAAGTGCTAATTCTGAATATGTTATGCTTGCAGTAAGTTTGATTTTTTTAACAATTTTTGCAGCAATAATAATATTATGTTCAATTATTAATTTGTTAGTTAATATGGGTGTTATTAAAAATAAAAAGGTTTATAAATTTAGTAATTTTACAAATATTGCAAGTTCTATTTTGATGTTCATTTTTGTTACAATTGGTTTCTTTATTATGATTGATATGATAGATCTTGAATTTGAAAGTGGTTTTACTTTAGGTTGGGCATCAATATTAAATTTAATTATTAGTTTAGGAATGATAATAATAACAATCCTTGCTTACAAATTTAATAAAAATAGCAAAAAGAAAAAATAATAAAAAAAGAAGATGGTTAACAACTATCTTCTTTTTTTATTCGTCATTTTGCCGTTTAGTATTGACAATCGGGTGGGGGGTGATATAATAAAATAAAGAAATGTTTTTGTTATTCAGTTATAAAATTAAAGAAGGAGAAAATATTATGTATTTTGAAAAAAACAAAATAAATAAACATTTTCTTTTCTTGTTATTAATTATCGCATTTTTTATGATAACATCTTTTTTATATTCTTTAGTGGACGATAATAAAAATCATTCATCTAATTATTCAATTGCTGTATCTGGGAATTGGGATGATTATCGTGCGAGTAATTTTGCAGGTGGTTCAGGGACAAGTTCAAGTCCATGGCAAATAAATACAGCGACACAACTTGCGTATATGTCATATATTGTTAGAACTAATGTAAATTATGCTGATGATTATTATAAATTAACTGCAAATATAGATATGTCTGCACATTATTTTACGCCAATGGGGTATACAATACCATTGTTAAATTTATATCAATTTAATGGAAATTTTAATGGACAAGGATATTTAATTTCTGGATTAACAATAAATGGGGAATCTTTTGTTGGATTATTTAGAAATAATTCAGGAACAATTAAAAACGTAAATTTAATAAATGTAAACATCAAGGGAGAACTGGCTGTAGGTGGAATTTGTGGAGTTAATTTGGGAGGAAATATTTACCAATGTAATGTAAGTTCTGGAACGATTACCAACAGTGGAGAATATACAGGTGGTATCGCTAGTGCATCATTTGGAACAATTTATAGTTGTTATAACGCAGCAACTATAAATGGTGCTAGATTTTCTGGTGGAATTATTGGAAGGGCTAATGCTAATATGGAGATTAGCGGTGTTACATATAATGGGAAATTAACAAGTGGTTCTATTCATGATTGTTATAATACAGGTAATATAAGTGGAACAAGTAGTGTTGGTGGCATTTGTGGAAATCATGATGACTCAAAATATTCTTTATCAATATGTAATTGCTATAATAGAGGTTCTGTTAAAGGTTCTGATGTTCACGTAGGTGGTGTATTTGGATATAATGGAACTTCTAATTTTAATATTTATGATTGTGTAAATGTAGGAAGTTCTGTTACTGGGGAAAATTATGTAGGGAATATAATTGGAAGAAATAAAAGTAATAAAGGTTATGTAAATAATTGTTATTATTATAATTCATCGCCTAAAACGGCAGGAACAGATGGAGGAAGTTCTGATACTGTTTCTCATATATCAAATTCTGGAAGACAATCGACATTATTATCAGTTTCTAACTTTTATAATTTTATAACATCTTCATCTTACTCTAGTTATTGGAAAGATGGAAGTTGGAGGACAGTTTGGTGGAAAAAAGATGCAAATTATAATAGTAGTTATCCTATTCTTTATGATTTATATCACAATTTAACATTAAATAGAAATGGTGGAAGTGGAGGAACGTCTTCAATTTATTGTTACAGAGGAGCAAAGATGCCTAATATATCTGTTCCTTCTAGGACAGGATATAGTTTTAAAGGATATTATGCTAATTCAAACGGAACTGGTATTCAATATTATAATAGCAATGGAGTATCATCTTCATATTATGATTATTATACATCTAAAACGATCTATGCTTATTGGGACGCAAACTCATATACATTGACAGCGAATGCGAATGGAGGAAGTATACCATCAACAACTGGCTGGAGTGGGACAGGAACAAAATCAACAAAGTCAGTAGATTATGATAGTAGTTATGGGACACTACCAACGCCAACAAGGACAGGATATACATTTAATGGCTGGTATGATGCAAGTAGTGGTGGGAATAAAGTAACCTCATCAACAAAAATGACGACATTAGGAGAAACAATATATGCTCATTGGACAGCGAATGGTTATACTCTAACAATGGATGCCAATGGAGGAAGTATAACATCAAGTGATGTTTGGACAGGGAGTGGAACAAAAGTAACAAAGACAGTAAAATATAATGATACATATGATACATATGTAAACGATAAAGGAGAAGTAAAAGTTGGTTATTTGCCTACATCATCAAATATAAGTAGGACAGGGTATACATTTGATAATTGGTGGACGTCAGGGAGTGGAGGAAGCAGAGTATATACAACAACAGTAATGAACAGCACAAGTGGAGCAACAATCTATGCCCATTGGACACCAAATATATATAAAATAACCCTAGACAAACAGAGTGGAAGTGGAGGAACAAACGAGATATATTTAAAATATAATACAGCATGGTGTTCAAATAGTAGTGGAACAGCAACGATAACGAGTATAACAAAACCAACACGGACAGGGTATACATTTGGGGGATATTATACAGATAAGAATGGAACAGGAACACAGATAATAAATGCATCAGGCTCAATAACTGGAAGCAAGACATACATAGCATCAGCCGATACATTGTATGCAAAATGGACAGCGAATACATATAGTATAGTATTTGATAAAAATGGTGGAAGTGGAAGCATGAGTAACCAGAGTATGACATATGATAAAGCAAGCAATTTAACAACAAATACATATACAAGACAAGGATATTACTTTGTAGGCTGGTCAAAGACGAAATTAGGAGTGCAAAGCACAATACCAACAAGTAATATATATAAAGACGAAGCAAGTGTAAATAATTTAGCAACAAGTGGAAGTATAACACTATACGCAGTATGGTTAGACACATGGGCAAATCATGCAACAACTCCAACAGGCTCAGGATCATCAACAAGTCCATATATAATAGATAGTGCCGAAGACCTAGCATGGATGATAAATAATCATGGAAGTGCATTAAAATATTTTAAACAGACAAAGGCAATAAACTTAAGTAAATATAACTGGTATCCAATAGGGACAAGCGACAAGCCATTTAAAGGGGTTTATGATGGACAAGGATATGAGATAACAAACTTAAATATACTCGAGATAACAAATGCGAGTGGAAATAAGATACAATCAGATATAGGACTATTTGGATATACAAGTGGAGGAGAGATAACAGGAATATATATAAAGAATGCAACAATCTATGGGAAAGATAATGTAGGACTGATAGTAAGCAACGCAACATCAACAAAGATAAATTCAAATATAATAGAGAGTAGCACAATCAATGCAAGTGGAAACTATGGAGCAGTTGCTGGGAAAATATCAGGGGGAGAGATAAAATATAACCTAGTATATGTAACAACAAACGGTGGGACAAGCACAAGCAGTTTATATACAGGTTCAACAACATTATCAACAAACCTAGTAGAAAATAACGGAACAAGAAGCAAAGTAGGGACAGAAGATTTAAAAGGCTGGGGCAAGGTATTCAATAGACTATTGCCATCAGCAATATCATGGGGAGCACAAGTATTTCCTGTAACATCATCTGACCTTACAAACTGGATTGATAAAAAGATAGATTAAATAATTAATTAAATAAAATAATATAAAATTAATTAAAAAATATTAAAATAAAAAAGAAGAAAATTAATTCTTCTTTTTTTACTTTAATAAAAAATTTGTAATATAAATAAGTTTATTTTATAGAATTTTATTTTAATAAAATTGAAAGTAGTTTTTGCTTGATTTTTAGACCTTAAATAATATATAATTAAATAAGTTTTAAGGAGCACTTATGGATAAAAATTACACACCAGAATTATTTGAAAAAGATATTTATAATACATGGCTTAATAAAGGTTATTTTACTACTCAACCTGATGGAAGAGAACATTATAGTATAGTTATGCCACCTTTAAATGTAACTGGAAAGGCTCATATTGGGCATGCTTTAGATAATACCATACAAGATATTTTGATTCGAACTAAGCGAATGCAAGGCTTTAACACATTATGGGTGCCAGGAACTGATCATGCTGCAATTGCAACTGAGCAGGTATTAGTTAAAGATTTGAAAAGAAACGGATTGAGTAAAGAAGCAGTTGGAAGAGAAGAGTTTTTAAAAAGAGGTTGGGATTGGTATAAAAAATATACTCATGTGATTTGTGATCAGTTGAAAATGTTGGGGGTATCGTGTGATTGGTCTCGACTTGCGTTTACTATGGATGATAATTTAAACCATGCCGTTAGACATGTTTTTTGTCAATATTATAATCAAGGTTTAATTTATAAAGGTAAAAGAGTCGTGAATTATTGTCCAAGTTGTAAAACAACAATTTCTGATAATGAAAATGTTCATATAGATCAAAATACATTTTTATGGTATATAAGATATCCTTTTGCAGATGGAAGTGGTGATGTTGTTGTTGCAACCACTAGACCAGAAACTATTTTTGGTGATACGGCTGTGGCAGTAAATCCTAATGATGAAAGATTTAAAGATAAGATTGGGAAAGATTTAATATTGCCGTTAGTAAATAAAAAGATTAAATTAATTGGTGATGACTATTGTGAAATGGGCTTTGGAACAGGTGCTGTAAAAATTACTCCAGCCCATGACCCAAATGATTATGAGGTTGGATTAAGACATAATTTGGACGTAGTAAATTGTATAGATGACAATGGACTATTGACAGATATTGCGGGTGAGTTTAAGGGGCTTGATAGAATTAAAGCAAGACCGATAATTGAGAAAGCTTTGACTGAAGGTGGTTATTTAGTTAAAAAGGAAAAATATAAAAATCAAGTAGGAACTTGTGAGAGATGTGGAAGTTTTACAGAACCAAGAATATCAACTCAATGGTTTGTAAAGATGAAAGATTTAGTAAAACCTGCTATTAAAGTAGTTAAGTCAGGGAAATTAAAATTTCATCCAAAAAGGTATGAGAAAACTTATTTAAATTGGCTTGAAAATATTCAGGATTGGTGTATTTCAAGGCAAATTTGGCTTGGGCATAGAATTCCAGTTTTTACGTGCTTAAATGGACATACATTTGCAAGCGAAGAAAATCCAACAAAATGTCCTGTATGTGGGGATTTACATTTACAGCAAGATAATGATGTGTTAGATACTTGGTTCTCATCGGCATTATGGCCTTTTTCAACATTAGGTTATCCAAAACAAACTGATGATTTAAAATATTATTATCCTACTTCTACATTAGTAACTGGATATGATATTATAACGTTTTGGGTTTCTAAAATGGTTTTTTCTGGGTTGAAATTTATGAACGATATTCCTTTCAAAGATGTAGTAATTCATGGTTTAGTTCGTGATATAAAAGGAATTAAGATGTCAAAACATCTTGGCAATGGAGTTGACCCTATTGATATGATTGAAAAATATGGAGCAGATGCATTAAGATTAAGTTTGATTAATGGTATGAGTATGGGAACTGATATCAAATATGGGGAAGAAAAAGCAAAAGAGGCAAAGATATTTATTAATAAATTATATAATGCAAGCAAATTTATTTTACAAAATATTGAAAATATAGATATTATTCCAATTGAAAAGTTGAATCTTCAAGAAAAAGATAAATGGATATTGAATGAGTTAGATTTATTAATTAAATCAGTTACTAAAAATATTGAAAAATTTTCTTTAGGAGTTGCAACTAGTAATTTAATTGAATTTACAGTATCTAAATTCTGTGATTGGTATATTGAGTTAAGTAAGGTTGATTTGTATGGAGGGGATTTCGATAAAAAAGTTAAGACACAAAATGTTTTATATTATGTATTTGATAATTTGTTAAAATTATTTCATCCATTTATACCATTTGTTACTGAATATATTTATCAAGAAATGCCAAATCATAAAGAAACTATAATGCTTACGGAATTTCCTACAAAACTTAAAGTTAAAGGTTTGTCTAATAAGTTTGAGCAGATTATTGAGATTGTTAAATCTATTAGAAATACAAGAGTTGGATTAAATGTTCCAGATAATAAAAGAACTTCTTTATATATTTTAATAGATGGGAATAAAAAATTATTGGAAGATAATTTAAGTGAAATCGCTAAACTTGCATATGGAACAGAATGTAAAATAATAGATAAAGAACCTAATGAAAAATGTGCTAAAATTATTATTAGCAATGTAAAAGTTTATATTCCAATGGGACAACTTGTTGATTTAAATAAAGAGAAAGAACGTATTCAAAAGGAAATTGATAATGTTATTTTTGAAATCAATAGATCAGAAAAAATGTTGTCAAATGAAGGATTTGTAGCAAAAGCACCAAAAGAATTAGTAGAGAAAGAAAAAAATAAATTAATATCAAATAAACAGATGTTAAAACGTTTACAACAAGAAATATCTAGTTTATAAACTAGATATTTCTTGTTGTATGACAGACAAAATACAATATATAGTAGGTGAATATGAAGCATAGAATGACAAAATTTAACCAATTATCAAAACATGATAAAATATTTAGGATTATAAATCTTTGTATTATGTTGATTTCTTTTTTGATTTGTGTTGGTTTAAGTATTTATTATTTTTGTATAGGCGATCCAGATTCAAGAGCATTATCATCAATAGGTATTGCAGTTGTAATGATTTTGCCTTGGATTGGTGAAATGATATTTAGAAGAAGACTTTCAAATATTTTATTTTTAGCATATCAAATTTATGCAATTATTTCAGGTGTTGTTGGCTCTGTCTTTAATTTATATAATATTGTCTGGTGGTTTGATATTTTTGTTCATTTACTTGCTGGATATGTATTTTCTTTGGTAGGAATATTTATTATTTCACGTTTACAAGATTATAGAAAACTTAATCCTTGGACTATTATTTTATTCTGTTTTTGTTTAACTCTTGCTATAGAACTTGTATGGGAACTTGCTGAATGGACTGTAAGTTTGATATTTAAACAACCTGTTCAAGGGGAATTTGTTCCTGAATATGGTGCTGCATTAGTTACAGATACTATGGAAGATATTTTATGTAATTTTATAGGTGGGATAATTTTTGCTATTCATTTAATTATAGGTAAGTTTTCTAAATATAATTTTGGTATTAAATATTATGAGAAAGAATTGGTTTATGTTAATGACCATAAAGATTACAATCAAGAACGAACTGATAATGATATTATAGATAATAAAAATACAGAATTAGATGAAACAACTATAGATAAAAATAATTTTAAGACAGATGATGTATTGAACAAAAATTTAAAAAATACAATAAATGAAAATGAGTCAAGTAACGAAGAAGATTAAAAAAATAGGTTTATAAAAATGTAAACAAAAAAACAGTCTATAAACTAGACTGTTTTTATTTTTTTATAATAATGTTTTTATTTTGAATACGACAACACCAAATTTTTTTTCATTTTCTTTGGGATAAAAAGATCTATAAGTGTTAATCATTTCATCTTTTGTTTTATTAGCAAACCCTAATTCATTTTTATTTAAATGAGTTGCCATGTCCTCAAAATTATTATATAAATATTTGTCTAAAATTATGCTTTTGATTGTTTCAATTTTATCAGGTTCTTTATAAAAGATTATTTTATCACCAATGTTAAAATCTTTTCGTTTATCGTCATAAAGTCTTCCTTCCAATGTCTTTTGACCATTTTTGATTAAATCAAAATATAATGGTTGAAGATTTAAAGTATGTGTTTTGAAATTTGTTTTTCTAATAATCCAATTTCTCCAAATATCGTCATCTTTATATTCATTTGAATCAAATAATTGAGCAAATTTTCCCCAAAATTTTAAGGCTTGGGGATTTGTAAATCTTGTTGAGAAAACGAATTGTCCTTTAAATAAATTTGTAATTTCAGTGGCAAACCAGATAGCATTTCCATCTTTTCTATATTTTGGGCAAACATAAAATTCAGCAAAATCATATAGCATATTATCTAATTCTCTAATTAATGCTAATCCTGCAATGTTATTATCAATTATAAGAAAAAAGGGATATCTATTTTTATCTGTCCAATAACAATCATACCATTGATAAATTGGGAAGCCTTCATTATCAAACTTAATATCTGGATCAAATTTTGAAAGTTCAGTTAAATAAGTATAAAAATATTTTCTCATTTCTTCCATTTGAGATAATGGAACAATTTGTATTTTTCTCAAATTAAACTCCTTATTTTTTATTCATGTCTCAATGATTCAACTGGATCAAGTTTTGCTGCTTTTGAAGAAGGATATAAGCCTGCAAGAACACTAATAATGATGCTAATGAATAAAGCACCTACAAAATAATACCATAACATATTAATTGGTGCAAATCCAAGTAATGAATTAAATATTAAAGCCAATATTCCTCCAATTATGGCAGAGAATATAATACCAGTAATTCCACTTAATATACCAATAAGCAAACTTTCTGTGCTAAAAATAAGTTTGATATCTTTTTTTCTTGCACCAATACTTTTTAGAACACCAATCTCTCTTGTTCTTTCAGATACACTCATGTATAATACTACTGTAATCATAATTAAAGCAACAATCAAAGAAATTCCTGAAATTATTGCGAGTGCAATAGAGAAAGTTGACATCATTTCACTAAACATTGAAGAAAGTTCTTCTTCTATTGAACCAGATAAATCTTTTCTATTATTTTCTATGTAGTAATTTAAAAGATCGGTTGTTTCTTCACTATCTGTATGAATAAATAATAATGAAGGGTTTAATCCAGTTGGTTCGAGTGAAGCATTTTGTTGTGCTTCTTTTACACAATTATTTAAAAAGTCATAATCAACATACATAACCATCATACTAGAGAATGCTGAAACATCTACAATAGCCGAAATAGTTACGTCTTTATTTATAATAATTTGTGTATTTGAAACAGTTAAGTTTATATTTAAAGTAACTTGTTTACCGATAATTTCTTCTGGATCTTCAATATCAAGAAGTTTTAAAATGGCACTAGAAAGCATGATTTCATTTTCACCACTCATATGCCCAGTTTCTGTAATTAAATTATGGTCATCATAATAAGGTGGGGTGGTGTAGGTATACATTATACTACTTGTTTTAATATCTTCTGGATTGCCAGTTTGTGGATCATAAGAAATAGTTCCAGAAGTCATAGTCATCATACTAAAACCATAAGTAATATTTTGATTGTCGCCTTCGGTAGTTATTCTAAAATCATTATTTTGAGTTTCAAGATAATTATTTAAATCTGTTATAATTTCATTTATTTCGTTTTCTTCAAACATTTTAGGTATAAACATTGATGCTGGATCTTGATTTTCTTCTATAGGATTTCCATCTTTATCTTTTCCACTTTTTGATATGGTAACGTAATATGGATTAGAGTAATCTTCTGCCAATGTAGAAATATAACTTGTTAAGCCTGAACCAAATGAAAGCATAATTATCATTGCTATAAGAGAAATTGAGACGCCTAATGCCATTAAAAAATTTTTTGTTTTACTTGCCCACATATTATGAAATGATAATTTTAATGCAGAGATAAATGATAAGTGTCCTTCTTTTTTATCTTTATTTTCAATCATATTATTTGTATCAAGTAAATGTTTATCATTATTTTTAGTATAATTTTTATTTTTTTCATCTCTTATGATTTTACCATCTGAAATTTCTACTATTCTTGATGATATTTTTGCAACTTTTTCTGAATGTGTTACCATTATTACAAGTTTTCCATCATCAGCAATGTCTTTTAAAATGTCAAGAATTTGTATTGTAGTTGAACTATCTAATGCTCCAGTAGGTTCATCTGCTAGAATAATATCAGGGTCATTAATTAAGGCTCTTGCTATAGCAACTCTTTGTTTTTGTCCACCAGAAAGTTGGGTTGGTTTTTTCTTGATATGTTCTTTAAGTCCTAATTGAGTAAGAATTTTGATTGCCTTTTCGTTCTTTTCACTTTCTTTAATGTTAGATAAAGTTAATGGGATTGTAACATTATCAAGAACTGAAAGGTGAGGAATTAAATTGAAAGATTGAAATACAAAACCAATTTTCTTTTTTCTATAGTCATCAAGTTGTTTATCTTTAAAATTTTTCAGATCTTTTCCTCCAATATTAATGATTCCTTGATAGTCTGAATCTAAACCACCAATAAGATTCATTAATGTGCTTTTCCCACTTCCACTTTCACCAATTATGGAAACAAGTTCACCTTTTTCAAATGAAACATTAATATCGCTTAGGGCAGTGTATTTTTCTTTTCCAGCAAGTTTATAATCTTTATAAACATGCATAAGTTCAAGTTCTTTCATTCTTCCTCCTTAGAAGTCTTCGCCATTTTCAAATTGACTTGTATATAATTCTTTATAAACTCCACCTTTTGCTATTAATTCATCATGATTTCCAACTTCTACAATGTTTCCATCTTTCATAACGATTATTTTATCAGCATTTTTTATTGTTGATAACCTATGAGCAATAACAAAACTTGTTCTTCCTTTTGTTAATCTATCCATTGCTGTTTGAATTAAAATTTCAGTTCTTGTATCAACCGAACTTGTTGCTTCGTCAAGAATGAGCATAGGGGCATTTTGAACCATGGCTCTTGCAATGGTTAAAAGTTGCTTTTGACCTGCAGAAATATTTGTATCTTCAGATAAAACCATATCATATCCTTTAGGCTCGGTTCTGATAAAATGGTCAACATTTGCCATTTTACATGCTTCAATGATTTCTTCATCTGTTGCATTTGGTTTTCCAAACTTAAGATTTTCTTTAATAGTGCCTTCAAAAAGCCAAGTATCTTGTAAGACCATTCCAAATAATGAACGAACGTAACTTCTATTCATTTCTTTAGTAGGAATTCCATCAATCAGAATTTCTCCACTATCAATTTCATAGAATCTCATAAGAAGATTGACCATAGTTGTCTTACCAGCACCAGTTTGACCAACAATTGCTATTTTTTGTCCTGGCATAGCAGTAAAGTTAAAATCATGAATTATTTGTTTATCCTTTGAATAACCAAAATATACATGCTTAAATTCTACTTTTCCTTTTACTTCAGGAATTGTAAGTGTTTTTTCACTTTCATCTGTTTGTTCTTCTTCATTTAAGAATTCAAAAACTCTTTCAGCAGCAGCAACAGTTGATTGTAAAGTTCCTGAAATAGAACCTATTTGGGCAACAGGTTGGTTGAAAAGTTTACTATAAGTCATAAACGTAATGATAGTTGCAAGAAATGACATATTGTTTGTTGAAATTGCAATATATGCACCAACTAAACAAATTAAGGCATAAATGATGTTACTTGCAAAATTTACAATAGGGTGCATAAGTCCAGAAAAGAATTGAGCATTTCGTGCTGATGATTTTAAAACATTATTTATTTTGTCAAAATCTTGTTGTGCATCTGCTTCACCATTAAAGGCTTTAACGACATTATGTGCTGAAAAGTTTTCTTCTACGTAACCATTTACATCACCCAAATATTTTTGTTGTCTAACAAAATATTTTTGATTAAATTTAACAACTAAAAATACAACTATAAGAGCAAGAGGTATTTGCATTAAAGAAACAAAAGTAAGTTGCCAACTTATTGTAAACATGACTATAGGAATGCCAATAATAGTTACAGTTGATGTTACAAGAGAAGATAGTGTTCGCTCTAAGGTATTTCCGACAGTATCAACATCATTTGTTACTCTTGATAATACATCACCATAACTATGATTATCAAAATATTTTAATGGTAATTTATTTATCTTTTGAGAGATTTCAGTTCTTAACTTTTTTGAAATTCCAACAGAAACTTTGCTCATTAAATAACCTTGTAAATATCCAAGAACTGCAGCAATTAAATACATAGAAAGAATAATCAATCCCCATTTTGTAACATCACTTACTTGATAACCATTTTGATCAAATAATAATGTCATTAAATTGTTTAAATATTTAGGTCCTAAAACATTTAATACTGCTGCAGCGACAGCAAAAATTAATGCAATTATAACAGAGTATTTGTATACCCATAATCTTTTTAAAAGCATTTTTAAGGAGCCCTTGAAATCTTTTGCTTTGTTAGGGTGAGGGTGATTAGAATGAACTTTTTTAATTTTTTTATCTTTTTTATTCATTTTCTTCAAGTTCCTCCTTTGATAATTGTGAAAGTGCAATTTCACGATAAATTTCACAGTTTTTTAATAGGTCTTTGTGTTTACCTTTACCAACCATTTTGCCTTCATTAAGCACTATGATAGTGTCAGCATTCATGATCGTTCCTATTCTTTGTGCTACAATAACTTTGGTCGTATCTTTGTATGCTTCATTTAATTTTTCACGAACAACTTTATCGGTTTTATAATCGAGAGCAGAAAAACTATCATCAAAGATTAAAATATCAGGATTTTTAACTATTGCTCTTGCAATAGAAAGACGTTGTTTTTGTCCACCAGATACATTTTTACCACCTTGCGAGATGTGATAATCTAATCCTTCAGGAAAGTCATAAACAAAGTTAGATTGAGAGATATCAATTACTTTTTTTAATTCTTCATCTGAAGCATTTTCATTTCCATAACGTATATTTTCTGCGACTGTTCCACTGAATAATATTCCTCTTTGTGGAACATATCCTATTAAATCATGTAATTGATGTTGAGTGTAATTTTTTACATTAACACCATCAACCAAAATTTCGCCATCAGAGCAATCATAAAATCTTGGTATTAGATTAATAAGTGTGCTTTTCCCACTGCCAGTAGAGCCAATAAATGCTATTGTTTCTCCAGTCTTTACATCAAAACTAATGTTTTCAAGAACATCTGCATCAGCATCTGGATATCTAAAAGATACATTTTTAAAAGAAATTGTTCCTTTTTCAATAGGAGTTGCTCCTTCACCATCAACTAATGAGATTTCTGTATTTAACACTTCATTAATTCTTCTTGCAGAAACAATCCCTCTTGGAACAAACATAAACAACATTGAAAGGGAAGTAAAACTCATGATAATGAAAATAGAGTATTGAGTAAATGTGCTTATAACTGTTAAAAGTCCTATGTTTTGTTGAGCAAGGAAACCTATAAGCCATACGATAGCAAGAGAAGTCCCTTGCATGATTAAAGATAAACTAGGCTCAATGATACATAAAACTCTGTTTACATATAATTCCAGTTTAGAGAATTTTTTGTTTACATTATCAAATTTTGCCTCTTGAGTTTTTTCAGCACTATTTGCTCTTACAACTTTAAGACCAGTTAAATTTTCTCTAGTTACTAAGTTTAAATTGTCTGTTGCTTTTTGAATTGTTTTAAATTTAGGGACAACAGCAAAAACGATGACAGATACGACAATGCAAATTGCAACAACGGAAATTACATTTACCAATGAAAGTGAAGAAACATCATAGTTTTTTGAAACATCAACTATATTGACAATCGCTAAAATTGCAGTTAAAGGTGCGTTAAGTCCTAATGTGATGAAAGTTGTTAAAACTTGTTGAAGTTGAGTAATATCATTTGTAGAACGTGTAATTAAAGATGGTATAGAAAATTTGTTAATTTCAGTTGCAGAAAAATTATTTACTTTGTTAAATAATTTGCTACGAACTCTAGCAAGAAGGTTAGTTACTATATAAGAAGCAAGGAAATTTGCTATTATAGCGGCTAAAACGACACCAAGTGCATAAGATAGCATTTTAACACATGTTATAACAATATCTGACCAATAAGCAGAAATATCAGGCATTTGAAGATATTTGCTGAGTTCAAGTGTGCATTGAGGTAATGAAATATTGCACCAAACTTGAACACCGATTACTCCAAGTGCTATGATTAATAATATCCATTCTTTCCAATTTAAATATTTAAATAATTTAAGCATTTTTATACTCCATTTTTTTTAGATTATTAGCATTATGTAACAATTGTTTCATAACTGTTCTTGCGGTTTTTAAATCGTTAGAATCTATTCCTTTTAATAATTTGGTATGCCATGTTTTAATGACTTTATCTATTTTAGCAGAAAAAATTTTACCTTCTGAAGTTAATGTGAGTTTAAGATTTTTAGATTGTTTATAATCTTTTGAATACTCTATAAGATTTTTGTCAATAAGTTTACTGACTATTCGATGAATATGTGATTTATCACATTCAATAATTCTAGCAAGTTCTATTTGACTTTTATCACCATCTCTATATAGAATTTGCATAAGAAAAATTTCAGAACTTTTTATATTTTTCGTTTTGAATTCATCATTTAAATAACTTTGAAGGTGTTTTCTAATCAAAACCATAATATTAATAAAAAATAAATTCATTTCAATCCTCTTTTTATAAAAATACTCATGTATTATATGAATTTTAAGTTGATAAGTCAACTGTTTTTTATAATAAATTAAAAAATTAAAAAAAAGTTAAAATTAGATAAATTTTTATAAATTTTTTATTTTTTAATTGCATACCTTTATTTTATATGATATCATTATAGCGTGGAGGCATAAAATGGGATTATTTAAAGGAAAAGAAAAAGTTATAGACCCAATAATACATGATGAGGAATCAAATTTTACTTTAACAAATGGTGTCCACATATTGAATAAATGTCAAAATGTATCCCTTTCGGGTAGTGCTGTTGTTCTTGAAAGTTTTGATTGCACATTTAAAGAAATTTCTGGGAAAGCAAAACTTCAAATGGTTGAAAATGGAGAAATTGAACTTTTAACAGGTAAAGCAAAAATTGGTTTATTTAAAAGTGGAAGAATTACAACTGTTAGTGGCAAGGCATCAATCACAACTATAAATACATGTTTAATAGATTATGTAAAAGGAAAGGCAACAATAGGCACAATGAATGGGGGTTTCATCCGTTTTGTTGATGACAAAGCAGAACTTGCTACTCTTACTAATGGGGAAGTAATGTTTGTCAGAAATAAGGCAAGAATTGTAACTATGATTACAGGAGCAATAACTGGAATTATAGACAATGCACATCTTGTAAGTATGCTTGATGGAAACATAACATATTTGTTAAATGATAGTCGTGTTGGAACAATGAATCATGGGCAAATTAAATTGTTTGCAGATAATAGTGAAGTTTCGACATTTAATAATGGTAAAATTGACGAAATGGTCGGAAAAAGTTTAATCTCTGCAAATATGAATGGCGAAATAGGGTATAAAGATAAGCAAACTATTATTCTTTATTCTCCTCAAGAAAGTGCAAAGAGAATGAGTGAATATAAACAAGAAAAAGAAGAAAAAGCAAAAGCCAATGAACCCGATAAAACAGAAATTAAAGTAGAAGATTCAAATCAAGATGAGCAAATTGAACAAGAAATTATAAAAGAAGATAATGAAAATCAAGAAGTAGAAAAGAAATCAATAGTAGAAAATAATCAAGATAATGAAGTCAAAACAAAAGAAAAAAATTCTCATAAAAAGAAAACAAAACAAGTAAAAATTGATGATATAAAAAATGAAGAAAATTAATTCCTTGATTTTTATTGTATGATTTTGTAAAATTAAAATTAAAGTATGAAATCGCATACTTTAATTTTTTAATTATACTTGTTATTTTATAAATTTTATAGTATAATTTAAAGGTTTTAAGAAGGGGTATATGGATATATTTTTAGATGGATTATGGGACGCTGTAAAAGATACACTTTTAGTAATTCCAGTTTTGTATTTGGCATATCTTTTGGTAAGTTATTTTTCTCATAATGACAATGAAAAATACTCAAAAATTTTGCATAAAACTAACAAGGCAGGACCAGTTATCGGTGCTTTTTTGGGTTGTATTCCACAATGTGGATTTTCATCAGTAATGAGTCAACTTTATTCAAAAAAAATTATTACTTTAGGGACTTTGATTGCTGTTTTTATTGCAACTAGTGATGAAGCAATTCCACTTATGATATCTCAACCAGAGTTTATACCTAAATTATTGATTTTGATTGCTATAAAGGTTATATATGCGATTATTGTCGGATATATCATTGATGGAATGATAAAGTTGTTTTCTAAAAGACAACAAGTTTTAAATGAATATCATGATAAACATGAACATATAGAGAATCATGAAATTAACCAAGATAATGAAAAAAATATAAATATTAATCAGGCTGTAATTACTAAATCAGTTGATGAACATGATGGACAAATTGATAATGAAGTTCATATGCAAAATGAAAGTTCTGATCACGAACATAAAGAAGATTATGAAGAAGAGTTCTGTTGTGGTCATAAACATAAAAAACGTAGTTATAAGTGTGATCATGCACATATAGATGAGCATGGACATGACCATACACATTCACATTGTTGTGCAACAAATATATTTTTAGATGCATTGAAACATACTGCAATAATTATTGCATATGTATTTATCGCAACTTTAATCATAAATCTAATAAGAGGTTATTGTGGAGGACTTGAACCATTACAAAAATTTTTTACAGATAATGTTTTTGTGCAAATTGCAATGGCAAGTTTAATCGGATTAATACCAAATTGTGCTGCTTCTGTTTTTTTGGTGGAAATGTTTATGGAAGGCGTTTTATTATTTCCAGCATTGGTTGCAGGATTAACTGCTGGAGCAGGAGTGGGTTTAATCGTTCTTTTTACAGCAAATTATAAAAAGATGGGAATGAATATTTTTATAACTATTATACAGTATGTTTTAGCGATATTAATAGGTATAATAACGAATTTTATTCCTATTTGGTGAAAAATAGTTGACAAATTGTATATACTAGTTTAGAATTTTAAAAACTCGAGGAGAAACAAATGATAAATGAAGGTAGCAAAGATGAGAAGCAAAAGGAGTTAATGGTAAGAGAACTCGGTGTATTTGAACTAAGAGGTCTTGCTAGAGAACTTGGTATTGCATCTCCAACAACAAAAAAAAGAGAAGAGTTGATAGATTCAATTTTAAATATAGTCAAAAATGGTGAATCTATTGAACATACAGGAAAGAGAAAAGGTAGGCCATATAAAAAACTTTCATCTATAGATGAAATTGTAAGTTCAATGACAAATGAGAATAATACGGTATCTGACATCATTGAATTCGAATCACTTTTAACTTTTGCCCAAGAGATTCCTATTTTTGGAAATTTTGATAACACGGAAATGGGTATTTTTGAAGGAATTATAAGAACAAACAACGAAGACTATTTTTCTTTCTATGATAAGACTTATGATAAATGGGTTTTTATTAGAAATGATATAGAAAATTATGATAAATTAAATACTGGCGATAAAGTTAAAGTTGAAGCAAAAGGACTTGGAAACCAATCACAATATGAAGCAGTTAAAATTTTATTGGTAAATGAAACGGAAATAAACAAATATATCCCTATTGTATTTGATAAGGGAGAAGAAATAATCAGTGATGACAAAATTTATTATGCTAATGGTGAAGTTAAGATAGGAAGACGTAATGCTTATAAAAAGATTGAAGATATCTATGAAAATGATAATTTCCATAATCTTGCTGAAAATTGTGTTAAAGGGAAATTTAAGTTAATAACATTAGGTTTAAATACATCATTTGAAGATCAAATAGTTTTAAAGAAAGAAAAAAATATTGAAAATTTCACAACTGTATATGGAACGAAGTGTATGGATAATTTCAATATGGTTATTGATGCTATTAATTATTGTCAAAGACTTATTGATGTTGGTGAAAAAGTTGTATTATATATTGCTGATATTATTACAATTTTAAGAAGTGTAAATGAATGTTTTGCAAAAGATTGTGATGAATATAGTGAACAAAGTCTGGTTGTTGTTCGAAAACTTTTATCACTTGGAAGAGCATATAAAAATAATAATTGCACATTGATTGTGTGTTATAGCGAACTTGATGCTGATGATAAATTTTTAGTAAATGATGTCTTAAAAATTTCAAAAAATATAAATTAATATGAATAAAAAAAAGAAAAAATAAACATAATAAAAATGTAAAATAATTAAAATTATTTTACAAAAAACAAATCGCAAGGGTGAGTAATTTTCTCTAATGGGCGATTTGTTTTTTTTGTTTAAATGCAATAATATTTGACATTTAAACATATAAATGCTTATAATTAAATTATGTTTGGATTTTATGATAAGTTTTTTAAATTTTTTGGGCTGGAAATAACATATTATGGCTTTATTATAGCAAGTGCAATGGCTATAGCAGTATTTGTCGCATGTAAAAATGCAAAATTTAGGGGATTAAAGACAGATGATTTAATTGTTGCTGCTTGTTATGTATTGCCTCTTTCTATAATTGGTGCTAGATTATATTATGTTATATTTAGTGATCACAATTATTCATTCGGTGAAATCTTTAGAATTTGGGATGGAGGTATGGCAATATATGGTGGTGTAATTGGTGGTGCTATAGGTGTTCTTTTATTTTGTCTTATCCATAAAAAAAACTTTTTAGATGTTGCCGATATTGCTGTTCCTAGTTTAATTTTAGGTCAGGCAATTGGAAGGATAGGTTGTTATTTTGCTGGTTGTTGTTATGGAGTTGAAGTTACAGATCCTAACTTACAATGGTTTCCAGTGTCAACACAAATCGATGGAGTTTGGAGATATTCAACTTTCTTTTACGAAAGTCTTTGGGATTTAATTGGATTTGTAGTTCTAATGCTTATATTAAGAAAAAGTCATGTTAAACAACGTGGTGCTATAATGTCTTTTTATTTGATAATATATGGTTGTGGAAGAGCATGGATTGAAGGAATGAGAGGGGATAGTTTATATTTAGGTGCTATTAAAGTATCTCAACTTCTTAGTATTATTTTAATTATAATTGGACTTTCTGTATTGCTGATAACATATTTATTGCATAAAAAAGGCAAAATGAAAGATTTGATAGATATGAATTTTTCTCAATTTGTGTTGGAATATGATAATGAGCATGCTAAAAAGAAAGAAGAAAGAAAAGCAATTAGAGTTAAGAAAAAAGAATTAAATAAAGAAAAACAAAAAGATAAACAATTAAATGAAACTATTAATAAAGAATCATTGAAACATAAGACTGATGAAAATACTGTTACTATTAATTCTCATACTGAAGTTAAAGATAGTCAAGAAAATATTAAAAATCAATCAAATGAAAATAAAAAAGAATAAAATAAGAAAAACAACACAATAATAATTTTATGAAAGGGTATATTTTTAAAATTAAAAAGACAACACTGTTAAGGTTGTCTTTTATAATAAATATGCTTATGTATATTTTAGCAACTGTCCTATCAGTCGTTATTTTTGATATGCCTAATATGTGGTTTTTTGGTTTTTGTTTATTTTTAGGATTACATTTAATAATAAAAAGTTGTTTATTTGCATTAGATTCTGCGTGTTATTTTGGTTCATTGCTTTTTTGTATAGGATTATTTTATATTTTAAGCATTTGTGTTAATGTAATGAATATGTATCCTATTTTTTTATCTTTGTCCTTTACTTGTGCATCTTTTTTTACATTTTATTTTTATAATGAAGAGTTTCAATTTTTTCTATCATTATCGCTATTTTTCGTAACTATAGATATATTACTTTTTATTATAAACCTTTTTTCATTTTGGTTTTTTCTTGCAATTATCTTAATTATTGTGCTATTATTAATAAGTAAGTATTTAACAATAAGATAGGAGTTTATAATGTTTTCTACTGAATTTAATGGTTATAAAAAACAAGAAGTTGATAATTACATAGCATCTTTAAAAGCAGAACATGAGAAGGCTTTAATGGAAGAACGTTTGAAGGTTTTGGAAGCAGAAAAAAAGATACTTGATTTTAAGAAAAAATCAGATGATGTTATAAATAGAGAAAAGAATATAATGACTGCACTTGAATCTTTTAAAAAATTTCAGGCTGAAGGGAGTAGAAATATTGAAGTTTTAAGAGTTGAACAGTTAAGAATGGTTTATTTACAACTTCAAGAGTTTTTATATGATTTAAATGAAAAATATCCTGGGATTTTAATTAATAATTCATATAAAAAATTAATATCAGATATTGAGAATATATTAGAAAAGACAGAAGCAAAAAGAAATGAAATTATAAGCACAGGAACAGAAAATGACCCTATGAGAATTTTGCTTAATAAAATGCAAGAGAAGAAAGTTCAGGAGTCGCCAAGAGAAATCAAAATTGAAAGGGTTGATAGAGTATATGATCGTCCTAGTCAAATAAAACCAGTTACTTCAATGAAACTAGAAGAAAATGATAATTATGATACTTTAGTAGAAAAATTTTTGAATACTCAACCAGAAGAACAACCTAAATCAATGAAAATTCAATCAAATGGATTTGACTTGAAAGAGGCAGTTAATCCAAAAGATGATTTAAATGAAATCATGAAAGCATTTGATTTTTATTCTGATGATAATAAAGCAAATCCAAATGATTACGATTTTTAGAAGTTTATTAAATATATTTTAATATTGAAAATTACAAATTCTAAAAAAACTTTGTGAAAAAACAATTATATGTTCACAAAGTTTTTTATTTAATTATACTTTATTGCCCCTCCTGAAATTAATATTGTTTGTCCTGTAATAAAAGAAGCATCGTTACTTGATAAGAAATAAACAGTATTTGCAACGTCTTCGCAAGTTCCTAAACGTTGTAGGGGAGTATTTAAAACAATGTTTGTTTTTTCTTTATCATTAAAATGTGATGTCATTTTTGTTTCTATAAAGCCAGGAGCAACTGCATTAACTCTAATATTAAAATTTCCACATTCTTGAGCAAGTGCTTTTGTTAAACCGATAATACCGGCTTTTGTTGCCGAATAAACTGATTCACAAGAGCCACCATATAAGCCATAAATAGAAGATATATTGATAATATTACCATGTTTCTGTTGAACAAAATATTTTAATATTTCGCGATTACATAAAATAGTTCCAGTAAAATTTGTATCTATTAACATTTTAACATCTTCTATAGATGTGTCGCTTAAAAGTCTTTCATCTAGGCTTACTCCAGCATTACAAACTAAACAATCAATATAAGAACAAACTTTTTTTGCTTCTTTAAATGCTTCTTCTATATCATTATATAAGCATATGTTCATTTTTTTTGTAAATATTTTTACATCGTAATCATTTGATAATTTTTTTATTTTTTCAATATTTCCTTTGTTAAATGTAGCAAAAATATTATAGCCACATGAAGCAAATTTTTTAGCAATGCTATAACCTATATCGCCTGAAGCACCTGTAATTATAACTGTTTTTCTAATCATATTTACTACCTTATAATAATTGATTTAAACCACTTTTCTTGAAAGTGTGTAAGATTTTCGATTTCTTCATTAGTATAGTTGTTGTTTTCATATGTTACAATTAATTTATCATCATCATCGTTTAATCTGTGGATAATTGCAATAACTTTACCTTTAAATGAGTTAATAGGTGAGTTTACTCCAAGAATATAAGCATCAATTTCTTCATTGTCTCCAGAAATAGTATTTGGAATAAAACCATAATTCACCGGATAAACAAATCCATATTTAGGGTGTTTAGAGCCTAATGGTCTATCGATGATTACATTAACTATTTTATTTAGATAATCTTTAACCATAAAATTATTATAACAAATATAGACAATAAAATCTAATAAAAGTAATGTTTTAATTATAGAATTATAAAAAATATTTATAGATTAAGAAATTTGACAGAAGGATAATGATATGTTACAATCAACATTACAAGCATATTATGATTGGCTTGCAGAAGAACCAATAGAGCATAACATAATAATTGATAAGTATGGAAATGTATGGCATACAGAGGGAGATAAAACTTCTGTAAATCCATCAAATAAAATAGATTTAGATGGAGCAATAGATATACATAATCATGCAAATTATCCACATAGTTTTAGCAAAAGAGATTTAAATAGTATTTTTAATAATAAGAATACAAATTTTCTCCTAGTTGATAAAGATTATATTTATAAAATCCGTGCAATTAAAAGACCTAGCATTGATTTTAATTCTTATTATAATCAAGGACTGGAAGAAGCCATAAAAAATGGATTTGACTACAAAGAACAAGAACATAATGCTATGTTAAAAATGCAAAAGGAAGGCTTAGTCTATTATGAACGAAAACCACGCAATGGAACTATTAAATAAATATAAAAATAGAATGTTTGGCTGGAATATTAAATATCCATTGCCAGAATGGGTTTATGTGTGGTTAGAGTATTTAGAAAATATAGAGAAAGTTCAAGAAAAATATAAAGACTATAAATTCCATGAAAGACAACTTGATGGAAGTCCTGAAGAAACTGAATTATTTGAGCTTTCTGAAATATATTATAAAAAAGTTCAGACTCTTTTATTGGAGTATAAACAACTTCATCCAGAAGAGTTTGAAGATAAAAAATAAGTATGCTGGGGAGCTGAAGAGGCTTATAAGGCAGAAAAAAAAGTTGTTGGCTAAACCAACTTTTTTGTTATAAATTTTAAGATTAGTAGTCTATGAATAAGGAAAATTGTAGAAGCATGAATATGTGCCCAAATTGTTCCTAAAAAAAATATATATTGTATAACAAATAAAAATACACCATATATATTGGTGTATTTTGAGACTGGTGGGCAGGGATGGATTCGAACCATCGAAGTCGTAGACGACGGATTTACAGTCCGTTGCATTTGGCCGCTCTGCAACCTACCCATTAAATTTTAAGCATCTTAAAAGGTGCTTCTATGGAGCTGGTGAAAGGAATCGAACCTTCAACCTGCTGATTACAAGTCAGCTGCTCTACCATTGAGCCACACCAGCATATTAATTTTTAATAATAGGGGGAAGTGCTTTGGGTGGAATATATATTATTCCACCTAGCACATTTTGGTGCCCTAAGGTGGAATCGAACCACCGACACAAGGATTTTCAGTCCTTTGCTCTGCCGACTGAGCTATCAGGGCTTATGATTAAAAAGGAAGATATATTTTTAATCATATAATTAACCCAATAGGGTTATGGCGACTCGAATGGGGCTCGAACCCACGACCTCCAGCGTGACAGGCTGGCGTTCTAACCAACTGAACTACCGAGCCACATATAAAATGTGATAATATTCAAACCACTTAAGTTGTCAATCAAAAGTGGTGGGCCTTCAGGGACTCGAACCCCGGACCGACCGGTTATGAGCCGGTTGCTCTAACCAACTGAGCTAAAGGCCCATTTGGCAAACCTGTTTTATGGTCGGGGTGGAGAGGCTCGAACTCCCGACCCCATGGTCCCAAACCACGTGCGCTACCAACTGCGCTACACCCCGGTAACAAGTTTGCATTGCTATTTTAATATAAAATTAAAAATATGTCAAGAAAAAAATACAAAAATTTTTAAATTTTATAATTTTTTTGTGTATATCATAATTCAATAAGAAACAGTATTAATATTTTAAAAATATATAATGTTTTATATCCTATTAAAATAATATAAACAGTTTAACTGTTGAATGAATTTAATATTGATTTTTGTTAAATATAAACAATTTTGTTTTAAAAAAGATCAGGATAATTAAAGTCTAAGACAAAGTTTAATTTATTGTCTTCAAAAAAATTAATTGGATTCAAAATATAATCTATAAATTCAATTGATGTAAAATTTTTATTTGTTTTAAAGTTTCCTTCAGTAATGTCTATATTGTTGTTTTTAATTTTAATCTTATAATTTTTATTGTCTATTTTAAAAAAGTATATTGAGTTCTTAAAGTTTTTAACTTTTTTTGTGCAGTAAAAAGCAAACTCGACGAATTTTTTTATATCATAGACTTTTATATTTATATCGTTATAAAATCTTAATTCTTCTGCATATTTTTTTGTTTCTGTAAAGTATTCTGTATCCATCAAATTAATAAAAATTTTTAATATTTTCCAATCAAAATATGAAAGTATAGAAGAAATGGAATCTTTTAAATAAGATAAAGACTTTAGATAAAATTCATCAATACAATCTTGTTGTCTATTGATAGAAAAATAACCTATTATTTCTTTTTTGTTTTTTAAAATATATATATTATGTTTTCTAGATTTTAATTGTTCGATAAAATTATTTTTATTTCTTAATAATAATTTTACATTTTGGCGATATATCTCAAATATTTTATTAATTTGATAACTTGTTTGAATTTGGTCTATAGTAAATACATCTTGATTATTAAAAAACTTTGGTGATAATTTTATGATGCATGAATAAATTGATTTTTCAAAACCATAGTGTAAATATCTTTTTCTATCTCCTGTTAAAATAGAAAAAACTATTTCTTTATTAATGTTTTCTTGATCGAAATTTTTCATCAATTCAGACATGAACCCTTGATTTCTAAATTCTGGAAGGGTTGAAATTGTTCCTATATTAGAAAAAAAATATATATTATTGTCAATATTTATTTTTCTTATTAAATTTCCTCCAACAGCGATAATTTCTTTTCTCTCATTTTCGCAAACATAGTGTATATCGGAATAATCTTTTTTTGAATTATATATGTATGGAATTGTTTGTTTAAAATTATAGTTTTCGTATCTTACTGTAGCAAAAGATTTGTTTGCTATCTTTATTATGTTTTCAAGTTCTCCTTTATTTGCTTTTCTTGTAATCATTTCAACCTCTTTTTAAGTTTAATTTATATAATTAAAATTGTCAAATTTAATAATAAGATTTTGTCTTGTTGTATTTTAACTTTACATATTATTGTTTTAATTTTATAATATTAATATGGAAAATATGTGGAATCCTTGGCATGGTTGTCATAAATATAGTGAAGGTTGTTTGAATTGTTATGTTTTTAATTTCGACAATGAAAGAGGTATTGATACTAATCATATTTATAAAACAAAATCGTTTAATTTACCTTTGCAAAAATCACGTAATAATGAATTCAAATTAAAATCTGGTGCTGTTATTTCCGTTTGTTTAACTTCTGATTTTTTTATTGAAGAAGCAGATGAATGGAGAAATGAGGTATGGGAAATAATAAAATATAGGTCAGATTTGACTTTTATGCTGTTTACTAAAAGGGTGCAGAGAATTGAAAAATGCTTGCCGGAAGATTGGGGTAATGGATATGATAATGTAATAATAAATCTTACTGCTGAAAATCAAAAAAGAATAGATGAGCGTTTGCCTGTATTTTTAAATATTCCTTGCAAGAGAAAGACTGTTTTAGTTTCTCCAATGATAGAAAAGGTGAATATAGTTAAATATCTAAAGTCAAATAAAATATACTCTGTATGTTGTGCTGGTGAAAATTATAAAAATGCAAGACCATGTCATTTTGATTGGGTAGTTTCATTGTATAATCAATGTAAAGAAAATAATGTTAGTTTTGAGTTTTATGATACTGGTGAAAATTTTATAAAAGATGGAAAACAATATTATATACCTCACAGAAAAGGAAAGGAACAGGCGATAAAGGCAGGATTAAATTTTAATAAATTATAATATTAAGATTGAAAATTTTGTTGAGAAAAAAAGTTCTATCAAAAATATAAAAAGATAAAATGGTTTTAAATTTTGATTAAAAAATTATCTTTATTGTTATTTTAATGAATTAATCACATTTAGTTCAAAATTGAAAAAATATGATAGTCAAAAAAAATGGCTATCTTTTTTTTGTTTAAAATATCTTATATTTCGCTAAAACTTCTAATTTTTTTTAATTTAAGATATGTTATGATTTCAGTTGTAAGGAGGAGAATAATGCATATCAAAAGCAAGGTTTATAATAATACACTTTATGTTGTTTTATGTGGAGAACTAGACGAACATTCTGCCTCGCATACAAGAATAACTCTCGATAATATTTTTTCAGGTGGTGATTTTAATCAAATAATAATAGATTTATCGGAATTAGATTTTATGGATAGCACAGGAATAGGTGTATTAATAGGAAGATATAAAAAAATGAAAAGTAGGAATATACCAATATTTATATGTAATCCATCTAAACATGCAGAAAAGATATTTAAAATGACAGGATTATATGAAATAATGCCTAAGATTGTTTAAAGAAGGAGTTTATATGAAAAATTCAAATTTTATGGAAGTAACTTTCAAAGCGATTTCAATTAATGAAGGATTTGCAAGGGTTTGTGTTGCAGGCTTTTGTGTTCAATTAAATCCTTCTATAGACGAACTTGGTGATATAAAGACTGCTGTATCTGAGGCAGTAACGAATTGTGTTGTTCATGCTTATCCAAAACACAATGGAATGGTCTCATTAAGATGTGAAATAGAGGATAATACAATAAAAATAATTGTAAAGGATCAGGGAATAGGTATAAAGGATATTGAAAAGGCAAGAGAGCCTTTTTATACAACAAAGCCTGGTGAAGAAAGAAGTGGAATGGGATTTTCGGTAATGGAAAGTTTTATGGATAAAGTTGAAGTAGCATCAAATGGAGATAAGGGACTTGTTGTTACAATGTATAAGCAAATCGGAAATGAAAAGTTGCAGGTGAGTAATGCTTGATAACGCTGAAATTTTATTGTTGGTTGAGAAAGCCCAGCAAGGAGACCAGCAAGCAAAGACAGAGCTTATCGAAGAAAATTCACCATTAATTAAAAGCATAATAAAGAGATTTAAAGATAAAGGTATAGAATATGACGACCTATATCAATTGGGTTGCATTGGATTTTTGAAAGCAATTAAAAATTTTAATGCTACATTTGGAGTTAAATTTTCTACTTATGTAGTTCCTATGGTTATTGGTGAGATAAAAAGATTTATGAGAGATGATGGGGCAATAAAAGTTTCTAGAGCATTAAAGACATTAAATTTGCAAATAAATAAATATATTGAAAATTATTTTGGGAAAAATCAACGTAAACCATCATTAGAAGAAATTGCAAAACATTTTCAAGTAGATGAACAGGAAGTAATTTTGGCGATGGATTCTGCTAAAATGCCTTTATCATTATATTCTCCTTTGGAAGAAGATGATGATTCAATAAGTATAGCAGATAAAATTGAGGCAGATGAAGATATTAATGAAAAAATTGTGGATAATTTAACCTTAAAAGAATTGATTAAAGGCTTAGATTTAAGAGATAAAAAGATTATCATGTTAAGGTATTATTTTGATAAAACGCAAAGCGAAATAGCCAAACAGTTGAATATTTCTCAAGTCCAGGTTTCAAGGCTTGAAAATAAAATTTTAGAAAATTTCAGAACAAAATTAAGTTAAAAATACAATATCTAGTATTTCGTTTGTCATGCATAATACAAAGAGCAAGATTTTTAAATCTTGCTCTTTATTTCTTTTGAATTATTGTTTGAATAAGAAATTTTATTTTCATATTGTTTTGTTTTGGTTTTAGAATCCAAAAAATTATCTATGAAATTTTTTAAATCATGAACGTTTTTATTAGGTATCTCTTTAATATTTTTATCATGAATTACAATAACATTGCTTTCTTTTTGCTGATTCTTTTCTTTGTTTTTAATATTGTCATCTAATTTTATTTTAAATTTTTCCTTGTTTTTGTTTTCTATTTTTTCTTTATCATTAGAGTTGATATAAGAAATATTTTTTTCATTCGTTTTCTTTGCATTATTAGTGGTTAATATGCTTGTTTGATTATTGTTAATATTGTTATCTATGATTTGATTATGAAAATGTCCATTTTTATTAGGTGTAAATTTAAAGGTATCTATATTTCTATATCTAGGAAAGAAAGTATCTGTATTTCTGTTAGGATTGAATTTGTTATTTCTTCCATACCAATAATTGAAATCATAATTATTATAATTATTATAGCCATAATCTTGATATTGATTTTGAAAATTATTTTGATTATTGTTTAAATTATTTGTCGAATTGATATTGTTGTTTGTTAGGTTGTTGTTGAATGTATCAATATTTGATTTTTTATTATTGTTTGTTTCTATTTGATTGTTTTGATTATTATATTCATTATTGTTCTTGTCGTAATTATAATAATTGTTTAGATTATTTGTGTTAATATTATTGTTTTCTTCTATACAGTTATTATCAAGAAGAATTGCTATTTCATTTAAAGTGTTATATAGATTACTTAAATAACTAAGTCTTTCATTCATATTATTTCCAAGTTCAACATAGCCTGCTTTTGCTTGTTCAATGTCAAGAGATTGAATTTTAGTAGATTTTTTTATTTTATTTACACTATTTTTTACGTTTGCTTTTGTATCATTTAAGTATGTTGCATATTTGCTAAGATTACTTGTTAAATCGTTCAAAGCATTTGCTTTGTTTTTACCAAGTTTATATTTTTTCCCTTGAGTTTCTTTTAAATAGACATTAAGAGTTAGCACATTTTGTCTCAATTCTTCTTCTTTTAGCATATTTTGATATGCATTTTCCTTAAGTCTTGGAAGTTGATAATTATTGTTTGTGTATGGTTGAGAAAAAGATGGGCTAACTTCGCTAACTTCACTGGAACTTGTTGAACTAACAATTTCAGATACTCTATTTAATTGTGAATTTAGATTTTTTAATGCTTTGCTATCGCTATTTGATGAACAACCAACCATTGCTAAACAAACAATAAAACAAAAAATAGATATAATGATTTTTTTCATAAAACCTCCTTTTGTTTTAGAATGTATAAAATATTTTAAATTATACTTTTTATTTTGTTATGTTGTGTTTAATTTAAAAAAATTAGGCAATAAATAAAAATGAGAATATGTTTTTAGAGGTATTGATATGCAGATAGATGAAAAAAAGAGAAATGAGGCTTATAATCGTTATGTTAAAGCAAAGATTCCAAAAACAAAGGCTTGGCCAAGTTTGTTTAATTCTTTTTTGGTTGGTGGGATTATTTGTTGTTTAGGACAGGGGATAAATGATTTAATATTGTTGTGGTTTCCAAATATGGCTGAACAAAGTGCTTGGGCATATACTTTGATTGTTTTAATTTTTATCGCTGCATTTTTAACAGGTATTGGTGTTTACGATAAAATTGGGAAATTTGCAGGAGGAGGTTCAATAGTTCCAATTACGGGATTTTCCAACTCTATTACATCTCCAGCAATAGAATTTAAACATGAGGGTATTATTTATGGGATATGTGTAAAAATGTTTACGATTGCTGGACCTGTAATTGTAAGTGGGGTAGTTTCAAGCATAATTGTAGGAATTATATATCTTTTTATTTAATTATTTAAATTTTAAGTTAAAAAGGAAATCTGTCATGAAAGCAAATCAAACAGTGAAATTTAAAAATAAGCCTGTTATAATAGGTAGTTATTCAATTGTTGGGCCAAAAGAAGGAAAGGGTAATTTTGGTCCTTATTTTAATTATGTTATAAAAGACGATTGTTTCGGTGAAGATAGTTATGAAAAAGCAGAAAAGAAAATGTTGGTTAGTGCGATAGTAGGGGCGATAGAGGATGCAAAGATAAAACCAAATGATGTGAATTTACTTTTAGCAGGAGATTTGTTGAATCAAATTATATCGTCTTCTTATGCTGCAAGAAATTTTAATTTTGCATTTCTTGGTCTTTTTGGTGCATGTTCTACAATGGCTGAAAGTATGGCCATAGGTGCTTCTCTGATAGATGGTCATCAATTTGATACAGTGGTTTGTTCTACGGGCTCACATTTTTCTACAGCAGAACGTCAATTCAGATTTCCGCTAGAATTAGGTAATCAAAGACCACCAACATCTCAATGGACAGTAACTGGGGCAGGAGCATGTGTTCTTTCTGCGAAAGGGGTAGGACCGAGAATTTCGATGGCGACTTTTGGCAAAGTTGTTGATTTTGGAGTTAATGATGTAAATGATATGGGGGCTGCAATGGCTCCTGCCATTGTTATAATAGGACTATGTGGAATGATACTGCCACGAATATCTAATACAAAAATTTATTCAAAAGGAGGTTAATACAGTATCAACAATGTATGTGAAATACAAGTAGGAAGTCAGTAAAATATTTTGCTGACTTTTTATTATAGAATTAAAATACAAATCATTTGACACAAATAACATTATGTGCTATATTATATATAAGCATATAAAAGTTGTGATGAGATATTTCAAGGGATATCAGGTAAGAGGTCAACTAATGCGGGACAATTTAATATAATTACATTTTATAAATCTTATTGTATTCGTTTTCCTTGAGAGTATGATAAGTTCGGGTCTACAGTCCAGATAGATAAAATTATAAGTATGTAACTCAAAACATGGAGTAAATCCATATTTTTGTGTTGCATGATTAATAGTAATTCCAAGTCATCAACACAAATTGATGACTTTTTTATTATTTTTATTTTTTTGATAAAAAAGCTATATTAATATGCTATAATTATAGTAACTATTGTTATGTTATAGCAGTAGGGAGGATAGAATGAACTTTTTATTTATTGATTGCACTTTCAATATTAATAGTGGAAGTAAGAATTGGGACGATTATTTTTCAACATCATTGCTTGACCAATATTCAAACATTCACAAGAAGAATGGTAATACACAAAAAGCAACGATTAATGATTTTAAAAATTTTATGAATGTGTGTTTTAACTCATTAAAAACAAACACATATTATTTTTCAATGCCAGCTTTTGATAGAGAACCAGAACTTGACAAGAGTGGGAAATACATATATAGAAATGTTGTTATTAGACCAGAAAAGGATACCTTAATAAAAAGGTTCTTACCAGAAGGTCAAGATATTATTATCATTGGAGATATAAAATGTCTTAAAAACTATTTGTTTGTCGTTAAAGGTATTGAACTTATAGATGAAATTGAAGATAAAGTTAGTGAGATAAGTGTTCAATGTAATTGTTCAGTTGCTTATGAATTAAAAGTTCTTCCAAATGGAATTAAGGTTCCCAATTTTGGTGTTAACATTGATGAATATTCAGCAAGCAATGTTTTAACAAATGATTTTATTTATAGATTAGTCAATGGTCCTTTCTATGTAAAACAATATAAAAAGGTTTTGCAAACTTATGAGGAATGGAAGGATTATATATCATTTAGAAAACAATATTTAGAAGCCCAATCTGAAAAATGTATCAGATTTAACAAATGTGAAATTTTAGATACATTTATTATACCTAGAAATGTTTATAGACTTAATGAAGAAAAGTATAGCGGACTTTTATTAAATAAAGAACTTATTAGAGATGACCAAATTGTTATAACTGAAAATACTGATGGAGCAGAAAGTTTTCCACTTGTAAGAGTTGAAGTTGATTTCAACAAAAAAGAAATCTATTCGGCAATGACAGAAAAAGATAGAAAGCCAAAGGAAGAGTTACTTTTAAATAGATTTACAAGACAAGATATTTCTTTAACAGCACAAGAACCAATTAGTAATCAAACAAGAATTAAGTCAATTCAATTAGATGAAAGATATAAAATTTTTGCAGAAGATATTTTACCTAATACAGATAAATATGAAAAAGAATTTGAAAACGATTACTTGAATGAAAAAGCCAAAGTTGAAACTCAATATAACAACATTATTAATGATGAAGTTTATGAGTATTTAGATGAGTTATATTTGCAACTTGATTTAGAAAATAATAATAAAATTAAAGAATTTAATGAAAAAAATGATATTTTTGACAAGAAAAATGAAGAAAAATGCAAAAAATTTGCAGAAAAGTTGGAAAAAGAAAAAAATGAAAATATCAATAAAGCAAGAATATTAAAGACACAAGAACTCAAAAATAAGTATAGCAATCAAATCAATTTAGAGCTGTATAAAACAAAAGAATATCTGTTAAATGTTAAAAATGAAAAAGTAAATAATGCAATAGAAAATGAAACGATTAGAAGATTTAATATATTGTTCAAAATTGAAAAAGATAGTGTTGAAGAAGTAAGAAAATCACTTGAAAACATTAAACCTTGTTTTATGATTTATAACAATATAGCAGAAAACATGAAGATTGAAAGACAAGAAAAATCTTTGGACGCATTCTTCAAAGGTTTTGTTAAAAATCCTTATTTGTCAAGGTATTTGTTTGAGCCAAAGTCATTACAAAATCTTAACCACAATATAGAAGATGATATTGAATGGAATTTGCAAAGTTTAAATGATAGACAAAAGGAAGCTGTTAAAAAAGCAGTCGTTAGTGAAAGTATTTTCTTATTGCAAGGTCCACCGGGAACGGGTAAGACACAAGTTATTGCTGAAATAATTGCTCAATTAACAAAAAAAGGCAAAAAGATATTGGTATCAAGCGAAACTCATAAAGCTATTGATAATGTCTTTGATAGATTGCCAAAAATCCCAGAAATAAGGCCGTTGAGATTAATACCTAATATCAATGGTAAAAATACAGATTATAATCCAGAAAGACTTGTGGATAATTTTTACATAAATATTTCACAGAAAATTGATAAGCAAATAATATCATTTGAAAATTTCACAGCGACAAAAGAAAACTTTGATGAAGAATTCCAAAAGTTAAAATTGGATTATCAAAAACTATTGAAAGAGCAAGTTCAAATTGATAGTGTAAAAAATCAGATATCGTCTCATGAAAACAATAAGAAATTATTGAATGAACAAATCAGCAATTACAGAAAAGAAATTTCTATAATAGAGAATAATAAAAATGATTATGAGTTTTTGATTAAAAAGATTGGAAACTATAATTTTACTATTGATGAGAATGAGTTTAAAAAAGATGTTTTAGAAAAATTAAGTAGTGATATTAATGACATAATTAGAAAGAAAACATATTTCAAAACATCAAACATTAATGGAATTATGAGAATGGATTTGGGAAATATTATTGATGAATTAAACCAAATTCAGTTTAATCCAGAACTTATAGAACTTGAAAATGAGAAGAAAGAAATATCTAAACAAATAAGAGAAAATCTTGATGAGGATTCTGGTGAGATTATTGCCGGAAAGGAAACTGTTGTTAAGGAATTAAGAAAGAAACTTAATGAGATAAAAGAAAAAATTACACAAACAAAAAATGGCATTGATTATGATTATTCCGATTTGCAAGTATCAAGAATAATAGATGTTAAATTGCTAAATGAAAATGCAATAAAAGATTTGCCAACAATTATTTCTAATATTAGAAGTGAAATTGGTAGTTTAGTAAGCAATACTACTATCAAGTTAAATAACGAGTTAACACCAATACAAAACCAAATCAACGAAGTAACATCTAAAATAAACAATATAAAACTTGATATAATGCAGATTGATGAAAATATTTCAGCATTGAGAGAAAAAAGTGAATTTGTTAATTTTAACGATTTGCAATCTAATCTAAAACAAAGAATTAATAAATTCTTTAAAGATTTCAATATTGTTAAAGATTATCATGATATTTCGGAAGCTTTGGAAATTATAAAAAAAGAGTGGAAAGAACTTGAAAATAACTTTGATAAAAAGGAAAAAGAGAATAAGACACTTATTCCGATGTATAAAAAGATATGTAAGTTTTTAAGACAGAAAGATGTCATAGAAGAAGATAGGGTATTCTACACAAAACAATTGTATGACAATGCTAATGTTTTTGGAATAACATGCACAAGTAGAGATAGATTTAAAGAAAAAGATTTGGAAGAACTATCCAAATATAATCTTGGCGACCTTGATGTAAGAACACAAGGAATAGATGTTGTTATTATTGATGAGGTAAGTAAGTCAAGTTTTCTTGATTTATTAATTCCAATTTTGTATGGCAAAACTATTATTTTAGTTGGTGACCATAGACAATTACCACCAATGTATGATTTGAGAAATTTAAAACAAGCAGATATTGAAGGACTTGATTTTATTGATTTAGATACCAATAAAGCATACACAGAATTGTATGAAGAATGTTTCTTTAAAACATTATATGAGCAAGTCCCACAAAGTAATAAAATCATGTTAAATCAACAATATAGGTGTCATGAAGATATTATGAGAGTATTTAATCATTTTTACGGTGGAAAAGATAATAAGGGTTTAATGCTCGGATACAAAAAACAAAACGATGAGAAACAGCATTTCCTTAATGTCGTTATTAATGGTAAAAATGTAATTGAACAAGATAAACATATTTATTTTGTTAATTGTGATAAACATGACTTTAATGATAATGGAAGCACATCTGTTCAAAATCCACAAGAGGCAGATGTTGTTTGCGAGTTGCTTAATAGAATTAACAATGAATATGCAAGTATGATTAAATCAAACAAAATCAAGGTTGAAATTGACAATGAAAGGAACATTGATACAAGACCAAGTATTGGCGTTATTTGCACTTATGGAGACCAAGCAGGACTAATAAAAAGAAAACTAAAAGGTAAGTTTAAATCATACGAAGGATTTAGTCAGAATAATGACAATAAATTAGTAATAAGCACAGTTGATGATTTCCAAGGTGATGAAAGAGATATTATTATCTTGTCAATGGTTAGAAACCCTATAAAACGAACAGGTAATTATGAGTTTATTAAGAAATTTGAGAGAATTAATGTTGCTTTGAGTAGAGCAAGGAAATTATTGATTGTTGTTGGTAATAAAGATTTCTTATCTAACTGTGGAGTAATAAATTTACCAGATATAGATGGTAATAAAGCATTGGATAGACAGGCGTATCCGGTCTATAAGGAAATAATCAATACAATAGATGTATATGGAAAAATATTGCAATCAGACGACATAATAAAGGAGGATAGATAATATGGAATTTTTAAGATTTAAAACATCATTTTCTATTCCAATTCAAGTTATGCGTTCAAAGGTAAATTATACAGAAGTAAAACAAGCGTCAGGCATACAATATATTTTATTAGCACTAATAAATAATAATTCTAAAAATGATGAAAAACTATATGATGTATTGAGAAAATTCGGAGTTCCAAATGATTTAATATTTATGTTTATTGATGAAATTGAAAATATGATACAACTAGATATTATTAAACTTGGAAGATTAAAATTTAATGCTGACTATTTTAAAGAATATTTAGTTAACGATTTTGAGTTTACAGAAAAAGGAAATAAAATTTTCAAGAATGGGGCTGTTCCAACCGGTAAAGAATTGGTAAAAATAGTGCCATTATACTATGATTTGCTAAACAACAAAATTCTTACATCTGTTGGTTTAAAAATGAAACCAAATGATAATGAAAACAAAATTTCAGAAGAGATGTTTAAAGATTATAAATACGACTTTTCATCACTTTTAGATATTGTTCAAGAAAACAAAAAGAATTTTAATTTTAAAGAACAAGAAGAAATAATTTCTGTTCAAAATGAAGAAATGAAAATGCAAAGTGCTAAATATGAAGATTGTGTCATTTTGAAATTAGAAGATAATAAATTAACTTTGACATTTACTGATGATAGATTAGAGAATTTTGTAAAGAAATATTACACAAGTGAAAATATTACAGCCATATTTGCCTATAAAGAAAAATTTAAGTTTGCAAATGATATGAAAATTGTTAAAGTGAAAAATTTAAGCGATATATCAAATTTAACATCAATTTTCTTGCCATCTCAAATCCAAACTGCACCACAAGAAACACCAGAATTATTAATTCAAACAGGGAAATACTATGTTTTTAAAAGAAAGTATAAAACCGGTTTAACATTAAAAAAAGAAGATTATGGAGCAGATTATTTAACTTTAAGTAATGGCATTATGAAAGCATATATTCCAGCTTGTGTTGACTTTTATGTTGAGAGCATTGATAAAACAATATCACTTAATTTAATTCTTGAAAAAGAATTAAACTCTAATGAAAAAGAATATTTCTATAAAGAAGTATATAATGAAATAAGTTTAGACTTTACAGATAGAAATATATTAATTGCAAAATTAATTTCTAGTGATGATAATAATTATTTATCACAGTATTTAACGAAACATATTCTTGAAAAGAATGAGTTATCACAGCAAATATTAAACTTGAATGTATTGAGCAAAATTTTAACAGAAAGTGATAATGTAGTTCAACTGATTGCTGAACAAATTTTGGAAAAGACAATAAAGGAAATCAATGTATCAAATTTTGCTACATATATTGACTTTATAAAACCAATTCAAAAAATATTGGGATTATCTTCACATGAATTCTTAATGAAAGTAACTCAAAATATTGACAAAGATGAAAAATTATTTAAGAGTATATTAAATGGTAATTATAAGATGATAGAAGCATTATCAATAATTAATTTGTATGATATATATTTGAATGACATCATAGAGAATATAAAAATTAGTGATGATAACGAACTAGCATTGGAATCTGAAAAAACAAGAAACAGATTAGAATACCTTAAACAATTATTAGGTATAAAATCTATTACTGATTATGTAATTGATGGAAATTATAATATGCTAGATTTGGTAAACAACTATGTTGAATTTGAAAAATCTTATAACTATTTAGTTAAGTATAAGGAATTTTCAATTGATAAATTTAGTGAAATTGAAAATTATAACAGCATAATTAAACCTATTTATGAGTATGCAATTATTGAGCAACAATCATCATATAAACCAGAGAAAATTACATTTGATTTTATTGATAATAAAATTAAAAGAGGTGATTTTAAATCGGCAGTTGCAGATATGGTCATAAAAGTTGATTATGACCTAACAAAGGAATTGTCATTAAATGATAGTAATGAAATGGATTTTTATGATAAAATAATGTTAGCAGAAAATAACAAATTAATAAAACCAAACGAAGCAAGTTTATTACATACATTAAGAATATGTAGAAATAAGTTATTACACCCAAGCAAAGATGAAATACATTTTAACATTGATGAGTTAAATAAATGGAATGAATATATTTTCAAAAGCGAGGTAAACAATGAGCCATCAAGCAAGAATTGATTTTGAAGGTCAAGCAATACAGTGTTGTAGCATTTGTAAAACTGCTGAAAATACATTGTCTGACATTGATACTATCCTAAAAAAAATAGAAGATAACTCATCATTGTTGTTAAATGAAGATAGTAAAAAATTAAGAGAACAACTACTGAAAGAAAAAGATAATCTTAATAAAGAGATTAATAGTCTAAAACAATTAGCAGAGGAACAAAAGCAAAAAGGTGTTGTATATGGTGAAGTAGATACAAGTCGTGAAATCGTTAATAAAGCGAATTTATTATTAAGTAGATGTAATAGCTTTAGTTCTCAAAGGATATACGAATATGAAACACTTTTAAAGAGAATTCTTGCAACAAGTGTTAGTGATAGAAATAAATTATTACAAAAACAAATCAGTGGGACAGTCGCTTTTAGTAAAGAACTATATGAACAATTTAATAAGATTGAAGATGTTGTGCTAAAAGATTATGTTTATTTAGAATTAATCAAAGAAAACAATATTGGTAAGAGTTTTGATGAAATCGTAAAACAAGCACAGATAATATTGGATAGTGAAGTCAATAAAACTATTAGTGATAATAAAGAAAACATTATTGAAAAAATTACAAAACAACTTAAAGATATCAATCTGGAACAAAATGAGATTGATAAGATAGTTAAGGTAGAAAAGTTTGATAGTTCTTCATTACAAAAAATTCAAGAACAAACCAATAAAGAAATTGTTGATGAGCATGTAAGAAAAGAAGCTTTAAAATGTATCATAAAATCAATTGAACAAAGAGGTTTTATAGTTGACAAGAAAAATATAAAATTACAACGAGATAAAAATCAAGTAGTTTTAATAGCACAAAAGGTTAATGGTCAAACAGCAGAATTTCAAGTTTTCCTTGATGGAAGATTTATATATAAATTTGATGGATATGAAGGTCAAGCTTGTCAGAAAGATATAAATCCATTTTTAGAGGATTTAGAAAAAATTTATGGAATTAAAGTTACAAAATCAGAAACATTATGGAGTAATCCAGATAAAATTTCTACAATGAAGTATCAGACATATAATACAAATAAAGATAAAAAATAGGAGGTGAACTTATATGGCATTAGAAATTGGTTTTAAAAGAATAAAAAGGGAAGTTGGCATTAAAAGATGTGTTATCATTGACGGCAATGTCGGTGATGTTTATCTTGATGACAAAAATCAAATTGTTGACTTAAAAAAGTATTTAACAGAAATGCTTGAAGATTTAAAGTATGACGATATTGTTTATTGGGATAGAGTGAATGGAATTGAAGGTGATATAAGTAGTCTTAAAATAACCGAAGAAAAAGAAGTTGAAGGTGAAGAATACTCACTTGACGATGATGACGATGAAAAACAAAACACGACAGTATCAACTGGCAGTTTTAAAGAACCAAGTGAAATTTTTAATTTAGTTTTTAAAAACTTAACAAATAAAAATAGAAAAACAGTATTTATATTAAATTGGTCAGATTATCTTTTTTCAAATGGTGGTCAACACGATAATGAAGAAAGGCAAAATTTAACATTGTTGGGCAAATCAATTAAAGATAAAAAAGTTAATTATCTATCAACAGATGTAAATGAAAGCACAATTATACTTATCACAAACAAGTTGTCAAATTTTCCATTGTCTTTTTATCAAGCAAACCCAGAAGTTTCAACAATAACTTTGTCTAAACCAGACAGATTGGAAAGACGTAGATTATTGGAAAAAATTGAAGCAGGATTTGAACTTAAATTCAATCCGGGCGAAACTTTGTTAAATAGCAGTAGAACAAATGAATATATTGATGTTTTGGAAGATTTTACCAATAGAGAAATAATACAAATGGCAAAACTTTCAAGAAAGGAAGAAAAGTTAACATTTGATAAACTATACTTATTATTCAAATATGGCGAAAAGGATAATCCTTGGGAAAAACTTGCCTATGAAGATGTTAAAAACATCAAAAAGAAATTATCTGAAAGAGTTGTAGGACAAGATGAAGCTATTGAAAAAATTGAGAAAACAGTTGTTAAAGCATATATGGGTTTAACAGGTTTACATAAGACATCAAGTAGGTCCATGCCAAAAGGGGTGTTCTTCTTTGTAGGACCAACTGGTGTTGGTAAAACAGAACTTTCAAAAGCACTTGCTAAATTCTTATTTGGTGATGAGCAGGCTTGTATTAGATTTGATATGAGTGAGTATGCACAAGAGAATTCAGACCAAAAATTAATTGGTGCTCCACCGGGATATGTTGGATATGAACAGGGCGGACAATTAACAAATGCTATAAAAGAAAAACCATTTAGTGTAATTTTATTTGATGAGATTGAAAAAGCAGCTAAACCAAATCCAAGAATACTTGATATTTTCTTACAAATACTTGAAGATGGAAGATTAACCGATAGTAAAGGCGAAACAGTATATTTTAGCGAAAGTATAATAATCTTTACATCAAATCTTGGTGCAAGTGAAGTTAAACCGTCTGATAATAAAGAAGAAACAGCGGAAGAATTTATTAAGATTGTTAAGAATTATTTTGATAACGAAATAAAAAGACCAGAAATTCTTGGAAGAATTGGTTATAGTAATATTGTTCCATTTAATTTTATTCTTGATGATGAGTTTGCTATCCAAATTGCGAAGAGTAAATTAAATCCAATTAAGAGAGGAATTCAAGAAAAATATAGACTTGATTTAGAATTTGAAAGCGAACTTAATTTCATTAAGTATATTTTAAAAAGAGTTGATAAATCAAAAGGTGGTAGAGATATTCTTAATGCAATTAATGATATTTTACTTGATGAATTATCAATGTTCTTATTTAATAATAAGCAAGATTTGGGATTATACAAGGGTTCAAAATTACTTGTCAAAACATCAGACAAAGGATTAGAGTTTAGTTTTAATGATTAAGTTTAATGTTGCGCTTATAAATACATGCACAGAAGTAGAAGGTCCATTTAAAAGATTGTGTATATGGTTTCAGGGTTGTAATAGAAATTGCAAAGGTTGTTGTAACAAAGCATTACAACCTTTAAAACCGGCCAATATCATTTCTATTGAAGATTTACTTAAAATAATAAGAAAAAGTAAAATAAAGAACAAAATAGAGGGGATAACACTATCAGGAGGGGAACCACTCTTACAAACCGGTTTAGTTAAACTACTTGAAGAAGTTAAAAATTTGGAATTAGGCATAATTCTTTTTACGGGATATCAATTAAATGAAATTGAAGATAATTTAAAAAGTCAATGTGATATCATCATTGATGGTTATTTTGATGAGCAGAAAATTGATAACAATAGAGCATTAGTTGGTTCATTAAATCAAAACATCAATTATATTTCTGATAGATATACAAATGAAAAAGATTGGTTTTATAAAAAAAAGAACTTAATTGAAGAAATAAATGTTGGAAATGATATTATCTTTAATGGTGATAAAATATAGCAAAGGAAAATAACTAATGAAAATTTTATTTTTTGATTTAGAATATGCGAGTTGTAAAAATGGTTGCAAGATTTGTGAATTCGGGTATGTTATAACTAATGAGAAGTTTGAAATAATAGAAAGGAATAATCTTATAATCAATCCATACATATCTAATGATGAATGGGATTGGTGGGCATTAAAACACATACTTACAAGAACTAAAAAGGAGTATGAAGAAAGACTTACTTTCAATAAATATTATCCTAAAATTAAGGAGATAATAGAAAGCTGTGATTATGTTCTAGGGCACTCGCTAAATAATGACGCCAAGGCATTAAATGATGATTGTAAAAGATATAATTTACCAAGTATTGATTTTGATTTTTACGATGTTAAATTGTTTTATAAAGAATACAAGAATACTAAAAAAGAAATATCAGTATTAAACATTTTGGAAGAACTTGAATTAAAGGGCGAAGAGGGTGAACATGACGCTGAAGTTGACGCCAACAATACAATGATAGAGTTCAAGGAGATATTAAATAAACTTGGATTTTCTCTTATTGAGATTATTGAATTATGTCCTAATGTTAAAGATAGGACAGAAAACTTTATTGTTTCTTCAATAAAGCAAAATAAAGAAAATAATGATAAAATTGGCGAAAAAACAGGAAAATTTGCTAAAAAATTGAAGAAAATTGCAGAAAAATATCCAGAAAGAGATAATTGGCCTTTAATTTGTTTGTCGGATTCTATTAGAGAAACAACAACAGAAGGAAGATTAAGACTTATTGAAGCTATCTTTAATGCTGGTTATAATTATGGAAATAAAGTATCAATTTGTTCATATTTTGTTATGGGAGATGAGTATGGTGAAAGAGATTTGTCTTGCGACCATAACATAGAACATAATAAAAAAGATATAAAGAAAATCACAATATCTGAATTATCAAAATTAATAAAAGAGGAAGTTTCTAAAACAGGTGAAATTGAAGAAAAAGTTGATTTTGAAAGCCCTTTTATGGTTGCACTCTTGGAAAGCTTAAAGAAAAGAGGTATCACTTACGAAGAATATAAAAAGAGTTTTCAAGAAGATGATTAAGTATGTTTTATAAAAAAAGACCATTTGCAGGTCTTTCAAAAGGGGATATGATTCTTTTATTGCTGGAATGGCTCTTGGATTTGATATGATGTGTGCTGAAATTGTTTTAGAGTTGAAGAAAAACGATAAAAACATAAGATTAATAGGTGCATTACCTTGTAGGAATCAAGATGAAAAATGGAATAATGAATATAAACAAAGATATAAATCTATTATCAAACAATTAGATTGTATTAGATGTATTTATGACAAATATGAAGATGGTTGCATGAAAGAGAGAAATAAATTCATGATAAACAATTCTTCTCTTTGTATAGCTTTGTTTGATGGTAAACCCGGTGGAACTAAACAAACAATAGATTATGCAAAGTCTTTAAATAAAGAAATTATATATATTAATTTTTAACAAATATTTTATTTTATAATATATATCATCAAAAATTATGTTATAATATGTCATAATGTTATACATAAAGGAAAAATTTGATGATAATAACTAATGATTTGCAAGCTCACTATCTTGTTAAAAAGATAAGCAAACAATATGAATTAGGTAAAAAAGAAAACTTGATACCAATTTATTTGAATAATGGTATTGAGATTTTTTCTCATCAAATATATGCTGCTTGTTTTGCGTTAGAAAACCCTTTTGTAAAAGGATTTATTTTGGCCGATGAAGCTGGACTTGGAAAAACAATGGAAGCATTATTAATTGTTTCTCAATATACAAGACAAAATAGAAATGTGTTAATCATAGTGCCATCGCCAACTGTTAATGATTGGCTTATAGATTTGATAAGGAAATTCGATATAAGACCATATATTTTAGATAATGAAGAAAGAGTTGCTTCCGAAAATTATTTCATTAATTTAGATAAATTTAATGGTGGAGTTGTTTTAACAACTTATGATTATATTTTATCAAATAGCGAGAGATTTAAAAATATTGATTGGGAACTATGTATTTTAGATGAAGCTCATAGATTTAGAAGTTATAAAATCAAAGAAAATAAAACTGCCGAAACAATAATTTCAATTATCCCAAATGCTAAAAAAATCTTATTGTCTGCGACTCCAATACAAAAGAATGAAGATGATATATTTGGACTAATAAATTTTATAGATGAAAATATTTTTACTGATTACGATGAATTTCATAAAAGATATTTTAGAAAACCAGAAAACTATCCAGAATTAAGAGAAATTATAGCACCATACACATTTAGAACTTTAAGAAACGAGGTTAAATTAGAAACAAAATTAACTGAAAGACAAATATTAACACAAATCTATCAAATGACAGATTTAGAGCAAGAATTGTATAAAAAAATAGAGAATTACATATCAAAACCACATAGATATGCTTTTCCAGAAATGGACCCTTATGAACTATCTTTGATGTTGTATGGCACATTATCTTCTTCTGCTTATGCTTTAAGTAAAACTTTGTCAGGAATTTATACAAGATTAAATAAATGTGCTACTGATGAAAATCAAAATGAGCGTCGAGAAATAAAAGATATGCTTGAATTATCATCACAAATTAAAAGAAATAATAAAGATGATATGTTGTTAAAAGCATTAGAGAAAACTTTTTCAATATTTTATAAAAAAGATTTGCAAAAAAAGTGTGTTATTTTTACAGGTAACACGGGGTCACAAGAACATATTCATAAGCTTTTAATGGAATTTACTGATTATAATGTTTGCGATTTTAATGGAACAACAAATGATGAACCTATAAAGAAATTTCTATCAAGTGATAGACCTAGCATACTTATATCAACAGATAAAGGTAATGAAAGCTTAAATTGGCAAAAATCTTGTTTTGTTGTTAACTATGATTTTCCACAAGTTTTACTAGATATGGAACAAAGAATTTCAAGATGTCATAGAATTGGACAATCAAGTGATGTTTTTGTTATTAACTTTATTTGTCCAAACAATTTTTATGATGTTAGAATGTATGAACTTTTTTATAAACGTTTTAATATTTCAAATAGTATTGTAGGAGCAAGTGATAATATTATTTCCGGGGCAATAGATGGTGATATAGAACAAAATATAATAGACTCACTTGCTGGTGTGAGAAAAAAGAAAGAAGTCCAAATGGATTTTGCTGATATAAGTGAGCAATTTAAAGTAGAACTTGAAAATGTTAAAAATGACGCTAATACAATGCTATTAAATACTTTTAACAAAACTTTAATTGAACGAACTAGAAATATGGCGGAAATTATAAAACAACAAGTAAACGCTCTAAAAGAAATTATATTTGACCTAGCACATTATTATTATAAAAATAATTTTATAACTGAAACAGAACTAGAAGTAAAAACAAAATGGCACGAAAAAAACATGTTTGCAAAACCATTTGTTTATACACTTACTGATAGTGATAAATATACTTATCATTTTACATTAAACAGTGAACCTTGCCAAAATATGATATTTAATTTATCTCATTTTGCTAATTTAAAACCAACTCATTATATTATGGAATCTAATGAAAAATATAAAGGGTTGAAAGGTTTTATTGCTTATTATAATTTACAAATCTATGTTGGATTTCAAATATTTGAAGAAAAGATATTAGTGGGTATTGACGAAAATGGAAATATAATCAATAGTGAAGATTGTGAAAATATTTTGTTTTTGAAAAACATAGAAAACAATGAACTGCCTATTGATATAAATATATCAAATCAATTTGAAACCTTAATAGATGATAAAATACCTAAAATAGTTGATGAAATTAAAATAAAATATAACGATAATGTAAAGTTGCCTATATCTCACTTAAATATGATTGCAAATGATAAAAAGTCAAAACTTGAAAAAGAAATTAAGATTTTACAAAAAGAAATAGATAATCTAAAAGAAAATTCATTTGGTGATAATTTTGGAGATAAGTTTGCTAAAAATCAACAGATAAATGAACTCACAGAAAAACTTTTTGAGTTAAAAGACAATGAATTTCTTGAAAAATCTAAAATAAATCGTGAATTAAAGGCAAAAAGTGAAGAATTATCTAAAAATTTGGAAGTAAAGATACACAAATCAAAAGATTTTATGATATACTTTGAAGTGAGGTAAATTTTATGGGAAATTTAAAAGATATTTATGATATATTAAAAGACTCTGTTAAAACTTTAAAAGATTTAGCAAAAAAGGCTAAAAATCAAGAAATGATTGATTTAGCTATTGAAATTCAAGATAAAATTTTTGAGATAAAAGATGAAATGCAAAATCTTAAAGAAACGAATATGGATTTAAATAATGAACTTAAACAATCTAAACAAGAAGTTGATAAGCTACAAAAAATTCTTGAAGATTATGAACTTATAAAGAGTAAATTAATACAATATGAAAAAAATGATGACGCCCTAGGCTTTTATGACACAGAAGTGGTTTTGGATTTTACTGAAATACATTACTTTTTTACAAGTGATACAGTATTTCATAAAAAAAAGTTAAATCTTACTTTGGATAAAATATTTAAAGTTATTTCTTTAAAAATGATGTCACCAATAAGTCAAAAGGATTTCTTAAACAGTTTTACTTCATTGTGTGAAGGATATTATGTTGATGAAAAACAAGCTTTACAAGTAAAAGCTCAATTTTTAGCTTTGGGATTGATAGAAGTTACAACAAATAAAAAAGATGAAGAAATTATAAGATTAACTCCAAAAGGTTTTAAAGAAATGCAAAAATTAAATACTATAAAACAAGGAGAATAAAAATGATAGATAAAATTGATGGGCAAAGTATGGATTTGGTTAAGGAGAATGTGGAAAAACTAAAAGAGTTGTTTCCTAGTATTGTAAAAGAAGATAAAATAGATTTTGAAGAATTGGAATTGTTACTTGGCGAAAATATTAATCGCAACAAGGAACAATATTCTTTTACGTGGAACGGAAAAACAGAAGCAACAAAACTTGCACAAAAGCGTTCTACCGGAACATTAAGACCTTGCATTGAAGAAAGCAAAGATTGGGATACCACTCAAAACCTTTATATTGAAGGTGATAATTTGGAAGTATTAAGACTTTTACAAGCGTCTTATAATGGAAGAATTAAGATGATTTACATAGACCCACCATACAATACAGGTCATGATTTTGTGTATAAAGATAATTTTGAAGATAATATCAAAAATTATAAAGAGCAAACAGGACAAGCACAAAAATCGAATGCAGATACAGATGGTCGTTATCACACAAATTGGCTTAATATGATGTATCCACGTCTTAAACTTGCAAGAAACTTGCTGAAAGATGAAGGAGTTATTTTCATCTCTATTGATGATAATGAAATAACTAATTTGCGAAAAATATGTGATGAAGTTTTTGGTGAAAACAATTTTGTTGATACATTAAAGTGGAAAAGAAAAAAACAACCATCATTTTTGGCAACTCACACTGCTAAACTTATGGAATATATATTAATTTATGCAAAAAAGAAAGAGAATTTAGAAAAATTGTCTATTGAAGGGACTTCTGATGCAACAAAAAAAATTATAAATATATCAAACAAAGAAACAAAAAGACATTTTAATGCTGGTGTAAAAGTTAAGATTGAAGGCGAAGGTGTTATAAAAGCTGGAAAATATACAATTAAAACTATGGATGTAGAATATTTGAATGATGTTTATTTTAAAAATGGGAAAACGTTAAATGATGTAGATGTTATAGCAAGATTTACTGATAGTCAAGAAAGTATAAATAAGTTTATAAATGAAAATTTATTGTTTATATCTAGACAATATGGATTAAGAAGAGATGTTTCAGAAGAAGAAAAAGGAAAGAGAAAGTCAATTACAGATTTACTTTTAGATTGGGGTGATAATCAAGATAGTGATAAAGAATTTATAGAATTATTCGGTGCAAAATATTTTGAATATGTAAAACCAACTAAATTAATTTTTAACTTGATTAAAAGTAACTTTACAGAAGATGAAATTGTATTAGATTTTTTTTCTGGTTCGGGAACAACAGCAGAAGCGGTTATAAAAACAAATGTGGAAGATAATGGAAATCGTCAGTTTATTTGTGTTCAATTACCCGAAAATTTAGATAAAAGTTATGAATTTGCTAAGAACGAAGAAAAGAAGAGTCTTGAAAAAGTCTTGAAGTTTTTAGACTCAATAAATAAACCACATTTTATAACCGAAATTGGCAAAGAGAGAATTAGACGTGCAGGTGAAAAAATAAAAGAAGAAAATCCTGATAAACAAATTGATATAGGATTTAAAGTCTTTAAACTTGATAGCTCTAATCTTAAAAAGTGGGATAACACACCAACAAAAAATGTTGATGTAATTCAAGATAGAATTCAAACAAGTATGGATTATGTTAAAGAAGATAGAACTGAATTAGATTTAGTATATGAAGTTATGCTTAAATACGGTATTGATTTAACTTTGCCTATAACAAAAACACAAAATGATAAAGCATATATAATTGAAGCACCAGAGTATAAATTGCTTGTTTGCACTTATCCAAATTTAACAATAGAAGATATTGAAGATTTTGCAAATGAAAGTGTTGGAACATATCTATTTGCTGATCGTTGCTTTAACACAGACAACCTTTTAGTAAACGCAGAAGAAATCTTAAAATCCCGCAACAAAGAAATGAGGTTGTTCTAATGGAAACAAAAAATAATTTTAAGCCCTTAATTTTTATAAACGAATTTAAAAATGGATTATTTAGAACAAAATTAAAGGAAGATGAAAATTATCTAAAAAAAATTGGTAATGTAATAGCAAATTTATTACCTGCGGATAATGAGATTTACGATGTAAATAAAACTGAAAATATGTTTAAATATTTGAATGGTTTCATTAGATATAATAAGAATAATTATCAAATTGAAGGTGTATGCAAGAGCGAAGGTCCAATAGTTGGGGAAGAAATGCTATATTCAAAATATGCTGTTTATAATTCTCTTAATCTATTTGGTTGTGTGTTTTACAATTTATTAAAAAAAGTAAGTTTTTATAATTGTTACTTCCATAAAATTGATAAGTACTTTCGATTTGATAATTTTGATTACTTTTCTTTCATTGATATAATTGTCAAAAATTTGAAAAATTATCTTTTGAAAGATAACATATCTTATGTATGTACTTACGATATAACAATGATGATAAGTGCATTAATAGAAAAAACTATTTCATTATGTTTTTATTCACAATTTGTTAATAAAATTAAGAAAATAGATATGGAGACAAAAAAGAAATTCACAAAATGTGAATTAAATATATTTACTGACTTTATTGAAAACAAGTTTAAACGTAGTATAGGAGAAGAGTTAATATCATTGAAAAATATAATATTAAAATATGACATAATAGATAAAAAATCATTTTTATTAATTATTGAGGGGTCTTATTTGAATAAAGACCAAACGAAAATAACAAAATCATTAACAGCTCTTTTAGAGAGTAAATTATGTAAAGAAATAATTCCTAATAATTTGAGAAAATTTTTAATAATTATTTATAAAGATTATAATTTAAGAAATGATATTTTGCATTTAAATACTACAAATTATAACAACTTCAATATTTTTATCACATTAGTTTTGTATTATATCCTTAATCTTTTAATTATTAGTTTAGTAAAGGGACAAACAAGATGAAACTAAAATTTAAGAAACAAGAATTTCAAGATAAAGCGGTTATGTCTGTTGTGGACTTGTTTAGGGGTGCTAAAAATGTGCCTACAACTTTTTCTATGCAAAAATTGGATATTTTAGATTTTAGTAAAGATGAATTATTAGGATATGGCAATAATCTTGATTTATCTATGGAACAAATTGAAAAAAATATGCACGAAATTCAAGATAGAAATCTTTTGCCACTTACTGATTTAACAGAACTTCGTTTTAATATTGAAATGGAAACAGGAACAGGTAAAACTTTTGTTTATACTAAAACTATTCTTGAATTACATAAACAATATGGATTTAAAAAATTTGTTGTTATTGTTCCTAGTGTTGCCATTAGAGAAGGTGCATACAAGTCTATGCAAACTACTCGTGATTATTTCAAACGCGAATATGAAGGTATAACATTAAAGCCATTTATTTATAATTCTAACAAACTTTATGAAATAAAAGATTTTGCGGAGTCAACAAATCTTGAAATAATGATTATCAATATTGATGCGTTTAAAAAGAGTGAAAATCTTTTTAATCAACCACCAAAAGATAGTTTTTCAATGGATAGAACAGCGAAAGAGTATATGCAAGAATGTAAACCTATCATTATTATTGACGAACCACAAAGTGTGGATAACACATCAAAATCAAGAGAAGCTATTGAAAGTCTTAATCCATTATTTGAATTAAGATATTCGGCAACTCATAGACAAAAAATCAATACAGTTTATAGACTTACTCCGGTTGACGCATATAACATGCACATAGTAAAGCAAATTTGTGTTGTTAATAATACTCTCGCAGATGATTATAACAAACCATATATTAAGTTATTGTCAGTTGACGCTAGCTCTGGATATAAGGCGAAACTCGAAGTAGACTTGAAGAAAAAAGACGGCACTACAAAAAGAGATACAATTACGGTAGGACCTAACACAAATCTTGTTGCAAAAACAGGTAGAGATATTTACGACGGATATATTGTTGCCGGTATTAACGCAATGGAAGGATTTGAGGAAATTGAGTTTACTAATACTGAAAGTTTAATGCTGGGACAATCTATTGGCGATATAGATGAAAGCGTTAAGAAAAGAGAAATGATAAAAAGAACAATTGAAGCTCATCTTGACAAAGAAAGAATGTATATTCAAAAAGGGATCAAAGTTCTTTCGTTATTCTTTATTGATGAAGTTGCAAAATATCGTGTTTATGATAATGAAAAAAGTGATAAAGGCGAATATGCTAAAATGTTTGAAGAATGTTATGAAGAACTTATAAATCTTCCTAGATATAAGGAAATTAAAGATTTTTATAACACTGATGTTTCAAAAGTTCATGATGGGTATTTTAGCAAAGACAAAAAAGGTAAAATAAAAAATACTCGCGAAGGAAAAGAAAGTCAAGACGATTATGATACTTACGCACTTATTATGAAAGAAAAAGAAAAGTTATTGTCTTTTGATTGTCCGGTTAGATTTATTTTCTCTCACTCAGCACTGAAAGAAGGTTGGGATAACCCTAATGTTTTCCAAATTTGCACATTGATTGAAAACAAAACTACATTTACTTGTAGGCAAAAAATAGGACGTGGACTAAGACTTTGTGTTAATCAAGATGGTGAAAGAGTTGACGATAAAAATATCAATATTTTACATGTTATAGCAGAAGAAAATTTTGCCGAATTTGCTGATAAACTACAAAAAGAAATTGAAGAAGAAACAGGGATTAAGTTTGGTATTCTTGATATTGATATGTTTGTTAATATCTCATACACTGATGAACAAGGGCAAGAAAAGACAACGAGTGCTACTGATGCACGAGAACTTTTAGACTTTTTTAGGACTAAAAACTATATTGACACAAAGGGTAAAATGAAAGATACCCTTAAAAATGACTTAAAGAACGGAACTATTGATTTACCTAAAAAGTTTGAAAGAGCAAAAGACAGAATTGTAAATCAAATAGAGAAAGCTGATAAGAAAGTTGTTGTTATGCCAGCGTATAAACAAGTTTGTGTCAAGAGAAAGGATAATTTATTTGAGGAACCAGAATTTCAATCTATATGGAATAAAATTAAACAAAAAACAATTTATCGTATCAATATGGACAAAGATAAATTGATTGAAAAATGTGTTAAATCTATTTCAGAAATGCCACAAATTCAAAAGATAAAAATTGCAAAAGAAACGGTTAAAATCAATATTGATAAAAGGGGCATTGATTACACATCACAAGGTGCTAAATTTGAAGAAGTTGATAGCGAATTTTTAATTCCAGATATTATCCGCGAAATAAGTGAAAATTGTAAATTAACAAGAAATACAGTAGGTCAGATTTTAATAAAATCTAATAGATTACAAGATTTTGTTAATAATCCACAAAGATATATTGAAGAAGTAACAAAAATAATCAATTATGTTCGTGCAAACGAGTGTATTGATGGAATAACATATACTAAACAAACAGGTAAATCATATTCTTTTGTTGATATATTTGATTTAGAAAGCAATAGCGAAGTATTTGCATATTTAGATAAAAACGCAATAGCTGTTGAACATTCTTTGTATGACCATGTTGTATATGATAATTCGGGTATAGAACGCGATTTTGCTACCGAGCTTGACAATGATACCGATGTTAAACTTTTCTTTAAAATACCAGATAAGTTTAAAATTCCAACACCTATTGGAAATTATACGCCAGATTGGGCGGTTTATGTTGAAACAGAAGATGAAAAGAAGCTATATTTTGTAATTGAAACAAAAGGCTCAATCAATTATCTTGATTTAAGAGATAGAGAGAGTATAAAAATTAAATGTGGCAAAAAACACTTTGAAGCTTTGGGTCAAGATATAAAATTTGATGTTACAAAAGATTTTAGAAATTTCAAGTCAAAGCATATTTAACCATAAAAAGAAATTGAAGAATATTAATAGTATTAATAAAAAAGTTTATTGAAAAAATAAACTTTTTTTATTTTTTTTACAAAAACCACTTGCTTTTATCGAACAAATGTTTTATAATTCGATTATAAACAAACGCAGTGTTTGTTTATTATAGGTAGGAGATAAAATGAAAGTAATAAATGAAAAATTATTACAAGATATACTTGACTATGTTAAAGTATTTCAATTGGAAAATGGAAGAAGTCCATCTTATAGACAAATTGCTCATAAAGTTGGTATAGCAAGTTTAGAAACAGCTCATAAATATGTTCACATATTAGAGAGTAGAGGACAACTCAAAATGACTAATATAGGCAATATATCTGTTCCGAAAAATTTAAGCAAAGGACAAACCACTTTGGCCCCATTGGTTGGTTCTTGTGCTTGTGGAAACCCTATCTTAGCAGTTGAAAATATCGAAGGGACATTCCAATTACCAACAGCTTTATTTGGAAATGGGAAAAAAATGCTTTTACATGCAGAAGGTGATAGCATGATAAATGCTGGTATTTTTAACGGTGATTTAGTAGTTGCAAATGTATGCAACAATGCAAAAGATGGAGATATTGTTGTAGCACTCATAGATGATAGTGCAACAATTAAAAGATTATACAAAAGAAATGGATATTATATTTTACACCCTGAAAATCCTAACTATAAAGATATAAAGGTTAAAGAATTAGTAATTCAAGGAGTAGTAACACAAACAATTCACAATGTATAAGGAGATTTGATATGGAGACAAAAATTAAATGTCCAGATTGTGGTAGGTGTATAGGTTTTATAAATTCTACTGATAAACCTAATAGCATTTTAAAAGTAGTTCTTAAAATACCAATTAAAATCGAAGAAAATGAACATATATTTCATACCACATGTCCACGTTGTAAAAATGAAGTTTATTTAATAATTGGATTTAAAAATTAACAAAAGAAAATCATAGTAGGCCCTAGTGCTTCAAAATAACAATTTTGTCGCATTAGGGTTTTTTCATTTAATAATCGACAAAATAAGACAAAACATATCAATCTATTTAATTTTAAAATAATAAGTTGTTTACTTTTATATTTTAAAATTAAAGTATGATAGAAAAAAGTAGAAATTGGTTTTTATATAAATATAATATATTTAATTTGACCACTTTTTTTGAATTTTGTCTTTTATTGTCTACATATTTAAAGACCTTAATGCAATGGGTAATTGCCCGAAAAACGCATTAAGGTCTTTTTTTTGAAAAAAATTTAAAAAAATAAAAAAAAACTTTTCCCGCGTGTTCAAATGGTGAACACGCGACATTGCTAAGATATGCGTGTCAAAACAAAAAGATATTAAAAGGAGGTGATAGAAGGTGGACTTGAAGAAGTCAAGCATAACAGCAGATATATTAAATTTATTATCTGATAATAAAGTGCATACTTTGCAAGAAATTGCAGATGAAATTGAAATATCTAAAATGACTGTTCGAAGACATATTCAATCACTTTCTTATCGCTATCCAATACAAACTTTTTGTGGTGGCATAAATCGTGGTGGAGTTTATTTAGATAAAGATTATATTTATCAAGGTAAAACATTATCAAATGACGAGCTGCAAATCATCAATAATGCACTTTCGCTTTTGCAGAAGCAAAATGCAAATGTTGACCAAAAGTTATTACATAGTCTTTTAAATAAATTCTCTCTACCAAGCAATAAGGAGAGTTTTTATGAACAATAAAAATATAAACAATGGAAATAAAATAGATGACAGTAAAGAAATTGTAACAATAGACTATTTCGATAGAATTAACAAAAAGTGGATTAAATTAGATGTGACAAAAGAAGTTGCAAATTTCTTAAAAGCAAGTGAACAAAAAGAAAGAAGAAAACAAAATCAATATAATTATTTTAATAAACCTATTGATAAAATTTTTAATGAAAGTAAACCAGAAAACGAACATTTTTTGATAGATGAAAGCCAAGATGTCGAGAAAATTTTAGAGAAAAAAGAGAATGATGTATTAGATGATTTAACTAGAAATTATGAAAGAACTCTCATAGAAAATTCTCTATATGTTTTGACACCAGAACAAAGAGAAGTTATAGAGATGGTTATGTATAAAAATATGAGCCAAAATGAAATTGCAAAAGAGTTAGACATAGAACAAAGTTCAGTAGGTGGAAGATTAAAAAGAGCGAAGGAAAACATAAAAAAATATATTAAAAATAACCAAAATTAAAAAAATTTTAAACTTTTTTTTAAAAAATAGGCAAAAACCCACGATAGTTTTGAAAAAACATGTAGTTAATAAAGTGAAGGGGGTATGAAGTTTTATGGATTTTATAAAAAATTTAAATTGTAAAAATAGGAGGGAAAAAAGTGAACGAACAATACACAGTTAGAGTTTACAATTCAAGAGATGTCGAAAAAATAGAAAGAGTTTATAAAAGGTGCCGAGATATTTATAATACTAAAAATCCATTTTTTGTTGACTGTATAAAACGAGGAATGGAAGATATTGAAAAAGAATATTTTGGTGAAAAGAAAGTAGAAACACTTACTGAAATTTATGACGAAATTGAAAAGACAATTAAAAGACTTGATGAACTTGTAAAATTGTCAGAAAAAAATGCAAAAGAAAACTATGCTAATTTGCTAATTATACAAAAATTGTTATCTGCAAATTACAATATGCTTTTAGGGATTTCGTCTGAAACACCAAAACAAGAGAAATATGTAGAAGCTGGAATGTATGATAAATTGCCAGAACGATTAAGTGAAATACTTGAAGAAATGTTGAGAGTAATTTTGGAATAAAAATGAATGTTCCTAATGTAAACTTTTTTATCAACTATGTTGATTGCTTATCTGGTAAATTTGAAGATAAAGAATTTATGGAGCTAAACAAAGAAGCTCGTGATTTTTATGGAAGTAAAAACACATTTGACTATGTGGGTTATGTAAATAAGGGAAGTAAAGAAAAAATCGATTTTGTCGCATATTCTGGAAACAACGAAAAAAGTCATGGTGTCTTTAACCAAAATGGACTTTTAAATGACGAACAAATAAAAGAATTAAGAACAAAGTTAAGGCAAACTAAAAGTGTTATATGGCATGGATTAGTTTCTTTTGAGGAATCATTTGGAAATACGTATTGCGATACAAGTGAAAAAGCAATTGAACTAATGAAATATGAATTTCCAAAATTTTTGAAAGATGCGAGATTAATACCTAGTAATATTATTTGGTTTGCCGGATTACACGAAAACACAGACAACAAACATATTCATTTTTCTTTTTTTGAAAAAGCACCATTAAGATACAAACAAAATCAAGATAATAGAGTTTATTCAGATGGGCATATAAGAGTTGAGGCAATACGAAATGCAAAAGTTTCAATTGAATTAAAGCTTCTAACTATTTCTAAGGATTTAAAGGCAAGTAGAAATAATTTGATTAAAGAGTTCAAAGTATTTAAAAATCAAGAAATAGGAGCATTTATGAAAAAAATAAAAGAATTACTTTTAATAATCCCTATATCCGGGAGATTATCCTATGATAGTGAAAATATTTCAAAATATAAATCTAAGGTTGATAATATCATTAACGCATTATTGATGAGTAATACAAAACTAAGTCAACAGGTTAATGATTTTGACACAATTTTAACAAAACGAGATAACGAGATTAAAAATATCTATAAAAAAATAAAATTGGATTATTCGGACAAATTGATGAAAGACAAATATATGAAAGATTTGTATAGACGTCTTGGAAATATTGTTTTAAAAGTTGTAAGAGATATTAGAATACAACAAGAAAAACTTGATTTTGAAACAAAAAATTACAAAATAAAAAAACGAATTGAAAGAGCCAAACGGAAGGCACTTTTTAAAAATTGTGCAAGGTTAAATGAATTAGCCACAAAAGAAGCAGTAATTGCCTTTCAACAATTCCTACACAAACTTGATGAAATGGATTATAAGAGACAACAAGAAGAAGGTGTAATTGATTGAAAGTCTTTAAGAACTCTATAATATTATTTATTATAATATTATTTTCTTTTTGTGTAGGTTATTTAATTAATATTTTTGTAAGTAATAATTTTGTATTTAAGTTTAGTATATCAAGTGAAATATTGTTATCATACAAGACGTATTTGTATGCTTTTGAGATCTTTGCAATTATTATGCTTATTTTTCTTTTTGTTTGGTATAAAGGAGCTTTCAAAAATCCAAAAGCACTTATGAGCACAAATGAAAAAGATGTAATTTACACTGGACTTGAACAAGCTCATTTTCAAACAGATGAAGAAATAATAAAAAACTATAAAACAATTTCATATAACGATTTACCAAATATTGAAGTAGAGGGAATACCGGTTAAAGCAGAAGAAACAAAAAAAGATTTTAATATAACACTTGCAAAACCAGCCCATACTTTGATTATAGGAACCACAGGTTCAGGTAAAACAACAACATTCATTAGTCCAACAATTCAAATATTGGCAAATACAAAAAGTAAACCAAGTATGTTGATTTCTGATCCAAAAGGTGAATTGTATGCTTTGCATGCAAAAAGCTTATTGAAACGAGGATATGAGGTTAAAATTTTAGATTTAAGAAATCCATATTGTTCAATAAGATGGAACCCCCTTGAAAAACCTTTTGAGATGTATCAAGAAATGTTATCTCTCGACAATAAAGTTAGTGTTAATGAAGAAGAAGGTTATTATATTTTTGAAAATAAAATTTACTATGATAAGGACGAACTTAATGCGGTTATACAAGTAAAAAAACAAGAATTATTTGATGAGGTTTACGAAGATTTAAACGACATTTGTTCGGTTCTATGTCCGGTTAAAAACAAAAGCGAACCTATTTGGGAAAGTGGTGCAAAGAATTTTATTCTTGCAATCACACTCGCTATGCTTGAAGATAGTGAAAATCCAAATAATGAAATGACAAAAGAGAAATTTAATTTTTTCAATATTATGAAAATTGCCACAAACACTCAAAATGATTGTGAGGACCTTATGGAGTATTTTAAACATAGAAGTCCAATTTCCAAGAGTGTTAGCTTATCTAAACAAGTTTTAGATGCTAGTGACAAAACAAGAGGCTCATATTTATCTACAATATTTGATAAACTTTCAATGTTTAGCGATATGAGTATTTGTTCTTTAACAAGTGCCAATGAAATTGATTTTGCCGAAATATCAACGAAACCAACAGCATTGTTTTTACAAATTCCAGATGAAAAGGAAACAAGACATACACTTGCTGCAATGGTTATATTGCAAGCATATAAGGCACTTGTTGCAAAGGCAAACACATATCCAGATTTATCTTTACCAAGAAGTGTATATTTCTTACTTGATGAATTTGGAAATTTACCACAAGTTCATAAATTAGAGCAAATGATAACAGTTGGTAGAAGTAGAAAAATATGGCTTGCTCTTGTAGTGCAATCATACGCACAACTTGCAAAAGTTTATGATGAAAAATCTGCTGATATTATTAAATCAAATTGCAATATTCAAATCTTTATTGGAACAACTGACCAAAAGACTATTGAAGAATTTTCTAAAAAATGTGGAAATTATTCAATCATACAAAAAAATGTTTCTTTTTCATCTTCTAATGAAGGAGTAGGAAGTTCTGTTTCTGTAAAGGAAAGACCACTAATATATCCAACTGAGCTTGCACAATTAAACAATAATCAAAATATGGGAAATGCAATTGTATCAATTTTTGGATATGCACCAATTAGAAGTAAATTTGTTCCAAGTTTTAAAAGCAAATATTTTGTGTTAGAAAAGACAAATCAATTATTATCTGCCGGAAAATATTTTAATGAAGAAAAAGTCTTTTATGATATGTTGAAAAGAAATGAACAATTTAAACGAAAAGTAGTTAAAGTTAATCCAAAAGAGATAGATGAATTTATCAAAAGAATAGAGATAGAAATTGATAAGGGTATTGATTTTGAAATTATGCCAGATGATGATTATAAGATAAAGATGTTAGAGAAATTAAACACAAAAGATTATGCTGGATTAAAGGATATGTGTGATGAATTACAATATCAAGCAGAAAAGAACAAAATAGAAAATGTAAATAGTTATATAGAATTAAAAAATACAGTTGAACAATTAATAAGGTTGGTGAGAAAATGACAAAAGTCTTAAAAAACATTTCTCTACTAATTCTTTGTATTGTATGTTTTATACCATATCTACTCGTTCTTACAGGACATGCTCAAATCATAAGGGGTAGTGGTGGTTCTACAATGGGAGTGATTATAGGACCGGTTATTATACCAGAAGATGGATTGATTGGCGGTGGCAGTGGTTGGTCGCCAGATTATAGTAATTCAAATTTATCGCCAAATACACCTTATGCAGACGGTGCTTTAAGAGGCTATTCTACAATAGGTGTTTACAATGTTGTGCGTGATACTAAAAGTTGGAATGGTTTTAAATATGCTTCCTACATTAGATATTTTAGAATTTCAAGAACAGATGGACGTCTCATTTATGATGACGATGGAATTCTTGATGTTTCTACAAGTAAAACAAGTTTAGCAGATGAACTTGTTAATTATCCAAGTTACATTTATTCAGTTGAAACAAAATTGCCGATAAAATCTGGTGCAGGATTTTTATGGACGGATCAACAGGCAAAATTTAAAAGTGGTGGAGAATTGAGTGTAACTTTTTATTTTGCCGATAGTTCTAATGGAAGTGAAGCACATATTTATGATATGCCAACAAAACCAAGTGACAAGACAGATAAATTATCAACTATAATGTATGAAAACACAACGGGTGGGCCAGCAAAAACTTATGATTGTTTTGCTGTCTCTATAAATGCAACAGGACAATATGAAAATACATTTTGGGGTAATACCGGTGGTGATGTTAGCGTCTCTGCAAATTTAACTAATTATATCGCTATTAGTGAAAGAGATTGGTCGAATGAATTAACAACCAATGATTATGTGGGCAAAGGAACATATAAGGGTTGCACAACATATTATTCGCCAAAAGATTTTACAGTTATAGCAACAAATTTAAATAATCTTCTCAAAGTTAATGATGTTGAAACAAGTCCAAAATATGGGACAAGTGTAGTGCCATATAAAGATGGTCATCATATTTCAATTAGCGAGGAAGGTTTGACAAAAGTCCAAATAGAAAATGGAGCAGAAGGTCGTTACACAACTTACTATTGTTTTATTGATGAAACATTGCCAGATATTAATTATACTTTTCACAATGCAAACGCACTTGAAAAAAGAGTGGTCGGCAATATTATAACTAACTCTAATGGTTCAAAATCTCAAACTATTTACGAAGGAATTTTTAAAGACCAAGTTCAAATAAATTTTGGATATGATGAAAATACAGAAAGTCCAGAATTTGCAACTTGCACATTTAATGGAAATACTTTTGAGATTGAAAATGGACAATGGTTTAATGAAGAAGGTGAATATACAATAACAGTTACAGACCTTGCAGGTAATACAACTATTAGTAAATTCACTATTGATAAAAATGCCCCAAGTTATAATTTAAATCGTTTGCAAAGTGATAAGACATATAAAATTTCAAAATGGTATTTAACATCAATTCCTTATGGATATACAAGTTATGGAACATACTCTTTTAAAGAACAAGCAGATGCTTTAAGCTTTGCTTGTGAAGTAGAGAAACAAAACAATGTTACAAAGTATTATCTAAATGATGTTGATGATTTCATAGATACTCATCTTGTGGCTAGTGGAAATGCAGTGAAGGCAGGAGATTATTGGTATTATAAATCACGAGAAAATCCAGACCTTTATGTTTATTATTTTGATAAAAATTCATTAGAAGAAGTAATTGAATATTATGCACAAGATTTTGTTTCTGATGAACAAATATATAGATTAAATTCTTCTATTTATCCAAATAATTATGGCAATTCACTTGATGATAGTATGTATGACAACATTATAGAAAAGAATGGAATCAAAGCATATATTGTAAACAATTTTACTTTTAAATATGTAGATGATGTTGAGGCAAGTAAAATTTATTATGATTATGCAGAAGATGACAAAGAGAATTGGATTGAATTTCAATTTGATAAAAGTTTTGCAAGTCAAGTTAATGCACATGGATTATATAAAATAAGAGAAGTTGATTTTGTCGGGAATAAAACAGAATATTATGTTTTTCTCGATAAAGAAGCACCAATGTTAGATATTCAAGTAAAAGTATATGGAAAAGACAATCCATTTACACAAACGATTTCAGTAAATGATATACCAAACAATGGTGAACTTGTTTTATATTATGAAGATTTTAAAATCCTAAATATAATCGAAGATGACAAATGGTATGTGTTAGAAGTAAGGGCACCAGATGGAACGACAAAGAGATATACCTATTTAGATAATTTACCAGATTTCTCATCAATTGGCGCAGGTGAATATACTATTACAATTGCTGATAGATTAAACAATCAATTTAAATTCAAAGTTAATTTGTTAGGAGAAGCACCAAAGGCCAATTTTGAAGTTATAAATGCGGGAAATCAATTAAAGGTTAATATAACAACAGGCGAAGATTATAACACATTAACAGACTTAAAAATTTATAGAAATGGAATTTTGCTTAATAGTGAAATTGGATATGATGAATATCCAGATGATGAAAATAATTCTTTAATTTTTATCAATACAAACACTTTACAATATATCTTTAACAAAGGTGGAATTTACAATGTTGAGTTAAGTGATAATTTTAACAGAACATTATCTTATGAATTTAAGTTTGAGAAAGAACTACCAACAGGAATATTGATAGGAGTAGAACATAATGGAAGAACAAAAAATGATGTATCTTTCATTTACGATACAAATAAATATTTTGCAGTAGTTTATAAAAATAATCAATCTATTATAGTAGAAGAAAACATAAAAGATAATCAATCTACTATTAATTTTATTGCCGAAGAAAATAGTGAAAACAAATTTAATATTTATCTTTATGATAAGACTGATAATGAAAACTATAACTTATATACTTTTACAATTAAAACTATTAAACCAATAATCAATTTATATGGAGTTGAGAATGGTGGTAAAACAGGTGGTAGTGTTTATGCAACTTGGGAAAATACTGATGAACAATACACATCAAATTATATTGTAAATGGAAATAGTTATGAATACAAAAAGGGTCAAGTTTTATCAGCAGAAGGTGAATACACAATCAATCTAATTGATGAAATAGGGAATACTGGGGTTGTTACATTTGAGATTGATAAAACGATAGATTTTACTATTGCAGATGTCAATGGAAAGACATATACATTAGATGAAATTTCGTTAATAAATTTTGATATAAGAATTATCAATCTTGAAGAATTAACTTGTGAAATTTTTAGAAATGATAGAGCCATAGATTATGAATTTGGTTTAATGATTAGTGAAGAAGGATTATATAAAGTTAATCTTTATGACGACTATGGAAACACTTTTTATTTTACATTTGAGATTGATAAAACACCACCCAAAGCAACACTTTATGGGGTTGAAAATTTTGGTATTACAAATGGCAATGTTTGGGTAAATTCACAAGAAAGCAACTTAACATGTTGGTATATTTTAGATGAAAATTTTAAAGCAGATTATAAACTTTCCACAGAGTTAAAACAAAGTGGAAAATATGTAGTTTGCATAACAGATAAAGCAAAAAATATAACCACTTTTGAATTTACAATTGACAAAAAAATTGACTATGAAATTAACACTTATTATGGTGGAATTTCAAACGGTGGAGTTAGAATTATTGCTAACGAAAATCTAAAAATTATTATGTTAAAAGATGGGCAAGCTTTTGATTATTCATTTGAACAAATCTTAAATGAAGAAGGTGAATATTCATTTACTTTATTTGACGATTTAGGAAATAAAACAAGTTTTTATTTCAACATAATAACCAAAAGAAAGCAATCAATAAAACATCTTTTACAAGAAAATATTGAAGTGGAAAGTGTATTAAAAAATGATGAAAATTATGAATTTACGATAACCGATGGAAGATTATATTTATTTGATGAAGGACAATATTTGGTGAATATTTTAGACAATAATTCCGGGGAAAAATATTCATTTAATATTACTATTGACACAACGCCACCAACACTCGAACTTGTAGGAGTAGAGAATGGTGGAAGCACAAAAAAATTAGTGTCAATGAAAAATATAAGTGAGGATAATTGCACACTTGTAGTTATGGTTGACGGTATATATTTTGATTACAAATTAGGTGATGAAATCGAAAAAGCAGGGCGCTTTGTTGTTACCTTAACTGATGAAGCGGGCAACTCAACAACTTATACTTTTGATAGGATATATTCTTTAAACGGAGCAAGTATTGCTGTGCTTGCTGGATTTGGAGCAATAGTAGTTTTACTAATTGCATTATTAATAAAATCAAGACATCACTATTATAAAAATGAAGTAATTGAAGAAGAAATTGAAGAAACGACAATTACTGATGACTTTAATGATGATGGTGATGGAAATAGTGAAAATGACGAGAATTTGTAGGCCGGATTATACAAATTTATTAGAAGCAGGATAAGGAAATAGACTCAAAATTGGTTTTTGGGGTGAAAAAAGTCTTATTTTATAATACTTTCTGACGATTCACCCCCAAAAAGCTAAAAACTCAATTTTGCTTCATTTCCCCTTATTAAAGCAAGTGGGATACCCACTTCTTTTTTCAACACAAAAAATTAGAAATAGAGAGGTTAATAGAATGAAAATAAAACAATTTTTTGGAGGATAAAAAGGTATGTTTTCAATGTTAAATGCTGTAAGAAATTCAATGCTTGCAGCTATTGATTTTAATCCGGTTTTAGCACCGGTTTTGGAAGTATTAAATGCAATACTTTGGCCAGCAATTGGTCTTGTAGGTTCTATTGGTATGATTTATTGTATAGTGCTTGGAATCAAGGTCGCGAAGGCAGATGAGGCCGGTAGTAGAGAAAAAGCAAAGAAAGATTTGATTGGAGCAATTATCGGTTTTGTAACTATCTTTGTATTGATTGTTGCACTAAAAATTGCAATGCCAATTTTACAAGATTGGGTTGGAACACAAATTACAACGTGAGTAAAAGGAGATGATTTATGAGAAATAAATTGCTTATTGGAGCAGGTATATTATTGACAATATTTATTGTCTTTTTAGTCATTATTTGTGGAGCGTCAAGTGGAGGAAATAATACATTACCAGAAGATGATTTAAAGCAAATTGTATATGGTGTATCTTGTGATGTAAAGGACGAAGAAAGTATTAATTATGATATGTCAATTCTTTTAGACGAAACTCAATTCAATGATAATATACAAAATAAAAATTACACAAAAATAAAATTTAATCAATCACAAAATTTCGATAGTTTAGGAATTGCTTTTATGGTAAAAGCAAATGAAAATTGTAGTTTAAATTTCTCTTTAATGAAGGGTGATGAAGTTTTAAAAACAACTAATGTAAGTTTAGAAAATGGTGTTGTTCAAGATGTAAATTTAACACTTGAAAACGCAGTTAGTATAAGCGCCAATGATGAATTTTATATTAGTATAAATCAGACCGGAGAAAGTCCATTTGTATTCGATACAATGCTATTCTTTTTAAGTGAGGAATAGTCTATGGATTGGTTAACAAATTGGATATTTGATTTGCTATATAGCTTTCAAAAAACTATTTGTTATATCATAGATTTTATAAGAGAAATATTTTACACATTAGCGGGAATAGACACTGTTAACATTAATGGTGAACAAACGGATTTACTATCTCATTTTATTTTATCTAACACAGTCAAGACAACTTTCTTTTATATATTCTTAATCGCAATAATCTTGTTAGTTGTATTTGTAATTATTGCCATTATAAGAAGCGAATATGCGTATGGCGAGAACAAAAAAAGTAAAGGACAAATACTAGCAAAATCGTTTCAAAGCTTTGCAATATTCTTAATGGTTCCATTTATTTTAATTGCAGGAATTACCTTAACAAATGTTGTTATGGGAGCAATAAATCAAAGTATGAACCCTTATATATTAGAAGCCGGAGGACAAGCAAGTTTAGGTGGGCAGATACTTGTTACAAGTGGTCAGTTTGCTTATATTGGTGACCCCGGTAGCAGAGCAGAAATAGAAAGATTATTCTTAACAGGTCAGTTAGATTATTTTGACATGAGTGTAGTTAGTCAATATTACAACATAAGAGATATTGATTTTCTAGTAGGTATTTTAGGTTCTATCGTAATAATGGTTATGTTTGTTATGAGCGCAGTAACCTTTATTCAAAGAATATTTGACATAGTTCTTTTGTTTATAATTTCGCCAATTAGTGTTAGCACTATTCCAGTTGATGATGGAAATAGATTTAGAATTTGGAAAGAAATGACAATAGCAAAAGTTTTAGGAGCTTATGGAATTATACTTTCAATGAATTTGTTTTTTATCATAATTCCACAGGTTCAGCAAATAACATTTTTCACTGATAGTTTTAAAAATGGAATTGTAAAAATTCTGTTCTTAATTGGTGGAGCGTTTGCAGTAACAAAAGCAAATATTGTTATAGCTCAATTAACAGGTAGTGAAGCCGGTGGCCATGAAACACAGCAACTACTTGCAAATATGAGAACAGGTGGAAATATTGCAAGAGCTACTATGGCGACAGGGGCAACAATTGGCGGAGCAATACTTGGAGGAAAAAGATTTGTTGATACAAAGAAATCTACACGTTCTTCTATCACAGGTTTAAAATCTTCATTTGCAGCTGCACCAAGTAAATCATACTTAAATAAAAATAATGAACCAAGTAAGCTCGCAAAATATGGTGGTATGCCAACTCGTATAGCAACTATGCCAATAGGAATGATAAAAGACTTAACAACAGGTGGAATTGTTGGAATGACAAAGAATATAATTCCAAGAGCAAAAAATATTGTTAAAGGCGATAGTATAGTAAATCATGCACAAGGAAAATCAATTCTATTAAAGGAGCAAGAAAATGCGAATAATACCGAAGAATACAAAGGTTAAGTTGCAGTTTTATAAAGGCATAGGTATCTATGATGTCATTTTGGCGATAGTGGCCCTTGCCTTTATTGCTCTGATAGTTACAAGTAATTTGCCAAGCAAATATATAATTGCAATGATAGTTTTAATTGTTGTTGCACCAATGTATATTCCAATCGGAGATATAAAACTATATCAAGCATTAGGTTATGCAATTAAATTTGGTGTAGCAAAAAAATCATTTCATAAAAACAAAAATGGAAATTCACATATAAGCACAATTATTCCATACGCAAGTATAAATGATAATTGCATAAATCAAAAAGACGGAACATTTACAGGTGTAATTGAAATTAAACCAATTGAGTTCAATATGTTATCAGAAAACAAACAGAACTTTTTGATTGACGGAATAATTTCTAACACATTAAAAAATGTTGGTATATTTCAAGAGTATGATTTAATAAAATTAGAAAAACCAATTATATTTGATAACTATCTAAAAAATGAACTTAATCGTATTCAGAAATTGATAGCAGAAAATGAGAATAAAAATCTCACAGAAGACGAGTTTAGAAAAAGAGTTGAGATTATAGAAGATAGAATAAACCTTATTGATAGTCTCAACACAAACGAAAAAATATATGCAAGCGCATACTATGTTGCTTTGCATGATATATCAAAACAAAGTCTTGAAAACTCATTAGAGATTATTGAACAAACATTAAACAATGGTAGTTTAGAAGCAAAAAGGTTAAATGATAAAGAACTTGCAATATTCTTAAAATATTCTTATGACAAAGAGTTTGATGAACGAGAATTTGATAACTTTAAGAAAAGTGAATATCTACAAAACATTTATCCAGAAAGTGTTCAGTTTAAAACATTATCAACAAAACAAAATGGTAAAATCTTAACTCATTTTGTTATAACAGATTTTCCTTTAAAAGTTGATAATGCGTGGGGACAACAATTGTTTGATATTCCAAATACAAAAGTTATTATGAAATGCAAACCGGTAGAGAAATATAAAGCAATCAAAAGAATAGATAACGCTATAAATGAAATCTTATCACAAAATACTTTGGGAAAAGCAAGTTCTCAGATTGATAGACAAACACATCTTGAAAGTTTGCAAATTTTACTCGAAGGATTACAAAACGATAATGAAGTGTTTTTTGATACAACACTTATGATTACAAGTTATGATAGTGATAAAAATGTTGAGAATAAAAAATTTGTAAGAAGAAAATTAAGAGAGTTAGGCTTTAAGTTTAGTGAAATGTTTGGTAGGCAAATAGAAAGTTATTTCTCATCTAACATAAATAACTATAACAAAACAAATATTTCAAGAGGTTTTAACTCATCTATAATTGCTTCTTGTTTTCCTTTTGTAAGTAATGCAATTCTCGATGATAATGGTCTTTTGATAGGTGAGAATAAATTACCAACATTTGTGGACTTTTTTAGACGAGATGAAGAAAGAGTTAACTCTAATACAGTTATTATTGGTAAACCCGGTTCAGGTAAATCTTATGCAACAAAAATGCTATTAGCAGAACTTGCTAGCGACAATGCAAAGATATTTATTTTGGATCCGGAAAACGAATACACCAATTTAACAAAGAACTTATATGGAAAAGTATTAGATGTGTCTAGTGCAAAAGAAGGAAGAATAAATCCATTTCATATCATTGTTAGTTTAGATGATGAAAATAGCGATGGAACAAACAATTCTTTTTACTCTCATCTGCAATTTTTAGAAGAATTTTTTAGGTTAATATTACAAGGTATAAATAGTGATAGTTTGGAGCTTTTAAACAAAACTATTGTTGATGTATATGCAAAAAAGAACATAAATGCAAATACGGATTTAACAAAACTAAGTGCAAAAGATTATCCAACATTCCAAGATTTAGGCGATGAAATTGATAGAAGAATGAAGAACGAGAAAGACGAATACAACTTGTCTTGTTATAAAGTTTTATCAAATTATATTTCTAAATTTAAGAAAGGTGGAAGAAATAGTGCACTTTGGAACGGACCAACAACATTTGCACCGCAAGAGAATTTTGTTTGTTTTAATTTTCAAAAATTACTTGCAAACAAAAATAATGTTATAGGAAACGCACAAATGCTTTTGGTTCTTAAATGGCTTGATAATGAAGTCATAAAAAATAGAGATTACAATATGCTTTACAATGCTAACAGAAAAATAATCATAGCAATAGATGAAGCACATGTATTTATTGATGAGAAATTTCCTATTGCTCTTGATTTTATGTATCAATTAGCAAAACGAATAAGAAAGTATAATGGTATGCAAATTGTAATCACTCAAAATTTAAAAGATTTTGTTGGAAGTCCAGAAATAGCAAGAAAATCTAGTGCAATTATAAATGTTAGTCAATATTCATTTATTTTTTCACTCTCGCCAAATGATATGACGGACCTTTGCACGTTGTATGAAAAAGCAGGACAGATTAACGAAAATGAAACTGACAACATAGTTAACTTGCCAAGAGGAAGTTCATTCTTGATAAGCGGACCAGCAAATAGAACAAATATTAGGATAGTGGCAACACCACTTGTAAAACAAATTTTTGAAAATAAGGAGAATAATTAATGGATAAATTAATAACATTAGAAGATTTAACAAAAGCTGTTCAAAATAATTACTCAAAGTTGATTAAAGAAGGACAAGTTAAATCTATTTTAAGAAATATTGGAGTTTTCGTTGACCAAACTGTTGATAATAGCATTTTAATCTTGTTGCAAAATCCAGATGCGACATGTGTTAAAAGATTGACAGAGTGGAATTATTACAAACGAAATATTAAGAAAGACGAAAAAGCAATTAAGATTATTTCTCATCATATTTATTCAAATAATCTTGGATTTAAAGAAGAAAATGGAAAAATTTACACTGACGGAACAGAAAAGCTAAAAGTTGAAGTTGGGTATTTGTTTGATATAGCTCAAACTGTTGGCAAAAACTATGAATATCTAAATACAAATAAAGAAACAATTGCTAAGTATTTTGATTGCACTAAAAAAGCACTTGAATACACAGCAAAGGGTTATAAATTTGTTTATGATGATTGTGCCGAAAATTATCAAATAGATAGTGAGAAGAAAGAAATTCATATTAAAGATGGAATGACATTAGATGAAACAATAAACACTTTAATTAAAGCTGTTTCTATTGTGGCTTTAAATTCTAGACACTATGACGGACTTAAAAAAGAAAATCTTGAAAATATTGATGATGTTGAATTGTATGGAACAATTTATGCAGTTAATTCAAGATTAGGACTTGATTTACCAGAATATGATTTTTCAGCATTAGAAAATTTAAGTGATGAACAGTTGGAGGATTTTAAAGGAAATTTACAAAAAATACGTTCTGTTTCAAAACAACTTATTGCGAATGTAGAAAGCAATATTGAATACACAATTAGGAACTTACAAAAAACTCAAAATCAAGAAACAAAACAAGAAGATACAAAAGAGCGAAGTCAAAAAACAGAAGAATCAACAAATAAAGAAAATATAGAAGCAAGTGATAGGCCGAAGGCAAAAAGAACAACTAAAACCAAATCAAAACAAAATACAAGCGAGGTGGAATAGTATGTTAAATATCGGAGGCGAACTTGCTTTTATTTTGCAAGATATTGATTATTCATCAAAACAAGACTTATTGACTAAACTTAGGACAATAAGAGAAGATTTGAAAAATTATGATGAAGAACAAAAGAAAATTATTAAACCTATACTTGCTGTTTCAATCCAACAAGCTTTTTATTCAAGCAATTGGGAACTTATGAACTATAAAAGTTTTTGTGATTTTAGGAGGAGATGTAATGGACAAAGTCAAAGTGCTAATTAAAAAACCCGGACAAGAACCTTATATTGAAGAAGTAGAGAATAAATTGGAAACATTTCAAGAAATCGTTGGGGGATATATTGAGTGTGTAGAATTTCCGGGACTTGAAAATGTAGATTTGTTTGTTAATGAAGAAGGTAAACTAAATAACCTTGAAGGAAACTTTTGGTTGCCAGAATATGAAGATTGTGTTGTCGGAACTTGTTATATGGTGGGATTTGACCCAGAAGAAGGTGAAAGTGTTGATATACCTGAAAAGGCAATTGAATTTTGCAAAAAATATATCAAAACTTTTGAAATTCCGGTTGGGTTAGACTTATATAAAGATTTCTATATTTTGGAACCATTTATGAAAAATCAATACAAAAAATATAAGAAACAAATGGCGGAGATGTAATATGGAAATAAAGAGAAAAGGTTTGACATTACGAATTTTTGAAGATGATATTGAGGACCCAAGAGAATATTACAAAGATACTAATGTTACGACTATGGTTTGTTTTCATAGAAGATACTCATTAGGAGACAAACACGATTTCAAATCATGGGAAGATTTTAACGAATGGTATAACAAAAATAAAGATAAAGTGGCATGTATTTTGCCACTTTATCTACTAGACCATTCTGGACTTACCATATCAACACACGATTTTCAAGACCCTTGGGATAGTGGGAAAGTTGGATATGCTTATATATTGAAAGAAACATTAAGACAACATAATATGGCAGAAGATATAGGTAGTTATGATGTTTGTAGGACTATGATTGAAACCGAAGTTGAAGAATATGATAATTGGTTAAGTGGTTGCCCACAATATTATGGATTTGAAATAACAGATGAAAACGATGAAAATATAGAGTGTATGGGCGTTTTTGAATTGACATCTATGAAAGAAATGTTTGATGAAATGAAAGAACGAAGTGAACATAAATACGATTTTCTATTTGATGAAATGTTAAAGAAACAAGAAAATTATATGTGAGGTCGCATTATGGGAAAGACAAAATCCATAATGTCTTGGGGACAACTAATTCTTTTGTTTGGTGTATTTTGTTTGTTTATATATGCTTTTACGCAAAGAGTAACATTTGAGAAATTAGAACCGATTATTGCAGTTGAAGGATTTGAATTTAGTGGAAATACAATAACAAAATATTCTGGTAGTGATGAAGTTGTTGAAATACCATTTTCTTATTCTTATGGTGAAACAACAAATTTTAGTGGAAGTATAACATTTAATAATAGAAGTGAAGCTTTTGATTTTTTACAAGAACATTATACTACCGGGGCCGATGGATATTATGATTTCTATAATCAAATTTATTCTCAACAATATCCTTGGAAATACGATTATTCAATAGATAAACCTAGTTTTGTTGAAGGTAGGGATATTCAAATAACATCAATTTCACGAGAAGCTTTTGAAGGCAATAAACAAATAAAGAAAATTATATTACCAAGTTCAATTGAAAGAATAGAACTATTTGCATTTAGAGATTGTTTAAATTTAGAAGAAATAGAATTTAGCGAAGGACTTAAAGTGATTGGTGACAGTTCATTTTGGGGAACTAATTTAAAAAAATTAGTTTTACCAAGCACTGTCGAACAAATTGACCCTTACGCTTTTTTTAATTGTAAAAATCTTGAAACGGTAGTTCTATCTACAAGTTTAACCAAAATGACATTAGGCACATTCAATGGTTGCGATAATTTAAAAACAGTAACATTTTTATCAAAAAATCAAGTATATGCAAGTTCTACAACAGCATATCAGCCATTTTCAAGATGTCCAAATTTAGAAAGTATTTATGTATATAGTGATTTGTTAAATTACTATCAAACCACAGAGCCTTGGAATTTATATCAAGACAAATATAAAAGTTTAATTTAGGAGGAATAAATGTCAACAAGAAGCTTGATTTGTAAACAATTAGATAAAGATAAATACAAAGCAATTTATTGTCATAGTGACGGATATTTGACTTATAACGGTGCAATGCTTATTGACTATTATAATGATGAGAAAAAGTTAGATGAACTGTTAAATTTAGGAAATATATCTTGTTTATGTGAAAAAGTTAATCCTGATCCAAATAGACCACATTCATTTGATTATGATAAAAGACAAGATGATGTGGTAGTTGCTTATGGACGAGATAGAGGTGAGAAAGACCAAGAAGCACGTATTTGCACATTAGAACAATTAAGAAATTGGGATTGGATTGAATACATCTATATATTTAATGAGAACAAAGAATGGGAATATGCAAATTATCCATTTGATGATTTTGAGAAAGTTAAAGATGGTTTAGCAAAGGAATACAAAAGATTAGGAATAAAAAGACCAAAAGACTTTTATGGATTTTGGACTGATACGGCATTAAAAGAAGAAAAGAAAAAACAATCACAAGAGGAAATGTAGGAGGACAAAATGCCAAATTGGGTAAGAAACAGATTACGAATAATTGATGACAATTATCAAGATATTATAAATAGAATTACCACATATAGAAATAAAGAAGATGGTTTTCAATTGGATTTTGAGAAAATAATTCCTATGCCAGAAAGTATAAGAAATACAGAATTATCAACAACAACTCCAACTTGTATGGGATTATTTATAAATTCAATAAAGAAAACACCTGATTTTCAAAAATATATAACAGCATTAGTTTTAAACAAAGGAAATTTTGTTTCATATAGCGATGAACATCAAGAAAGATTAATTGAGGAAATGATTAAAAATAATGAACGCTTTAAGACAAAAGATGATGTGTTATCCTATGGAAAGCAGTGTTTTGATAATTTAGTAAATTATGGGGTTATTGATTGGTATGAATGGTCAATGAAAAATTGGGGAACAAAGTGGAACGCAAGTAGAACAGAAATAAACGGTAACGAAATTATATTTGAAACACCATGGGACCCTGTTCCAGAATTAATAAAGTTACTATCAAAGGATTATCCTAATGTAGTATTTGAATATGATTACTCAGATGAACAGATTTGTGTTTATTGTGGAGAAATAGAAATTTCAAATGGTGAATATACAAAAGTTGAACAATATGAAGATGGTAGTAAAGAAGCGTATGAAAAAGGTTTTGAATTATGGCCATATTCAAAAAGGTATTTCAAATTTGATAAAAAATCAAATAACTATCAATATATACAAAATGTAGATGATAGTGGTATGGAGTAAAGGAGGACCTATGGAAGTTAAATACTTAATCAAAGGAAAACTTTATGACCCAATTCTCTTTGGTGATGAAGATGATGATTGGGTGGGAGATGAAGAAAATCCAACTTGTGGAGATTGTGGTGTTCATGTTGGTGAAAAGCATTTAGATATGTGCGACATAGAAAGATGTCCAGATTGTGGTATGCAATTTATTTCTTGTGATTGTGGAATTAAGTATGAATTGCAAGAAAAAGATATGAAGGACCTTGATGTCTATATCAAGAAACAAGAAAAATACAATGAAGAACACTACAAAAGAGTGCAAAGGATTTTAAAAGAGATAGGAGAAAACAAGAAAAAACAGAGAGAACAAAAAAGAAAACGAAATTATGATGAGGAGATGTAGAAATGAGAGATAAAGAATTTAATGATTTTGTTTCTGAATTACAATCCGAAATTGATAATTACAAAAATGACACACTAAAACTATCTAAAAATCAAATATATGATAATTCTTATGAAATACAAGCAATGGAAAGTTTATGTGGATATTTGATGAATGATGGTCAAAAATACAGACGAAGTGATTTTCCAAAAGATAAGATTTTAGAAACTTTTTATTGGAGATTTATGAAAACAGACTATGATTTAACAAGAGATGATTTAAGTGACTTCTTTTACTTTGAAATTCAAGATAGAAGAAAAATACAAAGAAAATTGAAAAATCAAGAGGAAATGAGTTGAACAGTTTTGATTATGAAAGTTTAAAAAGTAATTTAAGAAGTTACTTAGAAAGTCATAATATCAATACGAGTAAAATGTTTAATTGTATAAATCCAAATCATAGAGATATAAATGCTTCAATGAAATATTATGATGACAACAAAGTATATTGCTTTGGTTGTGGTGAATGTTATAACTTATTTGACGCAATATGTGCAATTGAAAATGTAGGTCCAAAAGAAGCATTTAACAGAGCTTTACAATATTTTTGTCACGGACAAAAGATAACACCTAGACAAATAAAAAAGATTGTCGAAGAAGATAAAATTGAGAAAGAAAACAAGGACTACAATAAAGCATACAACTATTGGCATAAAAAACTTAAAGGAAATAAGCAAGCAAAGGAATATTTAAGAACGAGAAAAATTAGTGACAAAACCATTGATAAATTTAATTTAGGCTATAATGAGTTTGATTTTATTGCTGGTGGATTAAAGGCAATTGTTATACCAATAACAAATAGTAGTTATACTGCACGCAATATTTCAAATGAAGGTAATGTGAGATATTACAAATCAAAAGGTAGTCATACTGATATTTTTAATAAAAAAGCTCTTGTTAATAACATTCCTTTTTGTTTTATTTGTGAGGGAGAGTTTGATTGTTTAAGTTTTGAAACTGTTAATGCAAATTCAATTGCACTAGGAAGCACTTGTAATATAGAAAAGTTTAAAAATATAGAAAAGAATAAAAATAAAGTTTATATTCTTGCACTAGATAATGATGAGGCTGGGGAAAAAGCAAATTTAGAACTTAAAGAGTATTTTAGAGATAATCATATTAAGTTTTTAGATTTTGATAATTTAGGATTTAAGGACCCTAATCAAGCACTTGTGCAAGAAGAAGATAATTTTAGAAATAGTATTAATCAAATAATAGATAGAATAAACAGAAAAATAAAACAAGATGAAATGATGTGAGGTTAAGCTATGCAACAATCTATATTTGATTTGTTGGGTAGCGAATTTGATGAATACAAAACAAAAGAAAGTAATGATTGGTATTGGCACTTGAAAGATTATCCTAAGAGTAATGGACTAAAAGTATTTAGTTGTTTTGCTTGTGGGGGCGGTTCAACAATGGGATATAAGTTGGCAGGATATGATGTTATTGGTTGTTTGGAAATAGATAAAAGAATGAATAACATATATCTTGCTAACCATAATCCTAAATTTAATTATGTTATGGATATAAGAGATTTTAATAAAATTCCAAACGAACAAATACCAAAAGAATTGTTTGAACTAGATATTTTAGATGGAAGTCCACCATGCACAACATTTTCTATGGCAGGGCTCAGAGAAAAAACTTGGGGAAAACTAAAAAAGTTTAGAGAAGGACAAAAAGAGCAAACATTAGATGATTTGTCTTTTGTGTTCATAGAAACAGTAAACAAATTAAAACCAAAGTTTGTTGTTATGGAAAATGTAGAAGGACTAACCAAAGGTAATGCTTGGAAGTATGTTCAAAATATTTATAAGCATTTTCAAGAGATAGGATATAAGGTAAAACATTGGCTTTTAAAAGGCGAACAAATGGGAATACCACAAAAAAGACATAGAGTATTTTTTATAGCTACAAGATTAAATGTGGATTTAGAAAGTATTAATATGTCTTTTTTATATAGACCAATTTTGTTTGAAGAAATAAAAACAAAAGAAGGTTCGCCTATTAAAATCTCTGATAATTTAATGACACTAATCAATTGTGCCAAATACGGTGATAGAAATTTAGAGAACGCTTGCAGAAAGTTACGAGGTAAGAGTTCTTTTTTTAATTATTGTTTTGTTTATGATAATCAAGTCGCACCAACAATAACTGCTCATTGTAACAACATACGATGGAGTGACAAAAAATTTTTATCAAAAGAAGATATGATTTCAATTTCAACATTCCCACAAGATTATAATTTCCTGTCAGACAATCCAGATAATATTGCTTATGTTTGTGGAATGAGTGTTCCGCCTGTAATGATAAAAAGAGTTGCGGAAAGACTAACAAATTATCTTAAAAGTGAGGATAAAAATGAAAGAAATAATAGCTAGGAGAAACTTAATATCCAACTTAAAGGAATCAATTAAAGAAATTGATGATAAATATGAAACTTATACAAAAATATATAATCTTTTAAACGATTTTGATTGTGATTATGGAACAGATTATGCAGGATATTTTAGAGAAATATCAGATTTTTTAGATGATGACGATGTAACTTATTGGTTGGAATTAGCATGTAAAGACGGAATAGACAGAGTAAGATGTTTCGTAAATGACACATATAGCGATGGATTATATAAACTTGATGGATATAACAATTTAAGCAATGTTGAACAATGTGATTTTGAGTGTGCAATAGATGATGTTATATCTACCATTAATAGTGATATAGAAGATTTGAAACAAGAAGAAATGTAAAATTTCAAAAATTAATTAGGAGGTTAAGACAAAATTCGAGTTGAATTTTTCACAAATAGTGTTTAAAATAAACTCATTTGTCAAAAATTAGACTATGATAAATTGTGAATTATTAAAAGAAATGAAAAACAAAAATTTTGAGGATCTTAACTCAAACGAATTAGTTGATATAAAAAATATTGAGATTGACACATCTAAACCTAAAATTGAAAAACTAATTGATTTTATTGAAAAAATTAAAAATCCTTATTTATTTAAAGTAGGGGACATAATTGTAAAAATTAAGTTTTCAAACAATAATCAAAGTTTTCAAGAAAAGATGGAAAACATTATTTTAGGCAAAATGCAAAATTAATTTTAATAAACACTGTATTTTTTTGAGATGATGTGTTATAATAATATCGTATTAGATATTTGTGGCATATCATCTCATTTTTTAAAAAAAAGGAGAAGGTATGTCAATTAACAATGCTTTATCAAATGAGCCTAAAAACAGGGTTTGGAATACAGCCCTTTATATACGTTTGTCAAGAGAAGATGGTGACAAAATGGAAAGTGATAGCGTAAAATCTCAAAGAGATATGTTACGCGATTTTTTGTCTAAAAATCCAGACTTAAAATATTATGATGAATATGTAGATGATGGATATTCAGGAACTAATTTTAATAGAGAAAGTTTTGAGAGAATGTTTAATGACATTCGTAATAATAAAGTTAATTGTATAATAGTTAAGGACCTTTCAAGATTAGGAAGAAACCATATAGAAACTAGTAAATATATTGAAATAGTTTTTCCAATGTTAAAAGTTCGTTTCATTTCATTAACCGACCAAATTGATAGCTATTTAAATCCACAATCAATAAACAATGTAATTGTCCCATTTAAAAATCTATTGAATGATGAATATTGTAGAGATATTTCAATGAAAATTAGAAGCTCTCTAACAATAAAAAGAGAAAATGGACAATATATAGGTTCGTTTCCTAGTTATGGATATATTAAAGACCCTAATGACAAACATAAACTTATTATTGATGAAGAAGCAGCTAATAATGTAAGAACAATTTATAAAATGTTTATCAATGGTAGTTCATTAAGGGGAATTGCAACTTATTTAAATGACAATAAAGTTTTAACACCTAGTGAATATAAAAGAAATAAAGGGTATAATGATAGACATTATAGTTCTCATGACAAAACACTATGGGATTCAATTGGTATTAGAAGAATATTAACAAATCAAATGTATGTTGGCGATATGGTTCAAAAACAAATGGAAATTGTTAGTTATAAAGTTAATATTTGTAGAAGTGTAGATAAAGATAAAAGAATAGTTGTTAAAAACACACATGAAGCCATAATTTCTCGTGAAGATTTTGACAAAGTTCAATCATTATTGAATAGAGATACTCGTATATGCACGAGAACAAATACTTTGGATTTATTCTCTGGATTTTGTAAATGTGGAGATTGTAAAAGAGGAATGAATAAAAAACATATTCATCAATCTTATAAAGATTATTATTATTATATATGTAGCACATTTAAAAAATCAGGGAAAAATGCTTGCACGAAACATGCTATTCGTGTTGAGAAGGTTAAAGAAGTTGTTTTTACATTAATAAAACAATATATAAATATTGCTGTAACAATGGATAATTTAATAGATTTTATTAATAATAGTGCGGAAAAATGCAAAGAAACATCAAAAATTGAGAAGCTTTTAAAAGACAAAATAAAAGAAAGAGATGATGTTAATCGTCTACTTAATGATTTATATCCCGATTGGAAAAAAGGATTTATTACACAAGAAATGTTTTTATCCCTAAAAGATAAATATTCTTTACAAAAGGAAGAAATTGTTAAATGTATTAATAATTTAGAAAACCAAATTGACGCTATTAAAAATGGTCTAACAAAAGAAAATAGGTTTATAGAAAATTTTAAAAAATATCAAAACATTATCGAACTAACACGAGATATCGTTGTAGAGTTAATCAATAACATTTATATTTATGAAAATGGTTTAATTGAGATTGAAGTTAAATTTAGAGATGAATATTTAACTGCACTAGAATATATCGAGATAAATAAACAATTGTATATTAACAAAGAGAAATTCAAAAATTCTCAAATTGCGATTGTGGTGTAGGTGATATATGAGTAGAGTAAGTAAATATGATAAGTCTAAAATTGAAACAAATGAAGTGATTTGGAAGGCAGGACTTTATTTAAGACTTTCAAAAGAAGATGATGTTTCAAAAGACGAAAGTGATAGTATTTCTTCGCAAAGAGAATTATTATTGAATTTTATAAAAAAGGACCCTAAAATTGATATTTACAATATTTATGTCGATGATGGATATTCAGGGACCACATTTGATAGACCAAATTTTCAGAGAATGTGGGAAGATATAAAAAATGGTAGAATAAATTGTGTTGTAGTAAAAGACCTTTCAAGATTTGGAAGAAATACTATTGAAACAAGTAACTACATTGAAGTAATTTTTCCAATGTTAAAAGTTCGTTTCATTTCATTAACCGACCAAATTGATAGCTATTTAAATCCACAATCAATAAACAATGTAATTGTCCCATTTAAAAATCTATTGAATGATGAATATTGTAGAGATATTTCAATGAAAATTAGAAGCTCTCTAACAATAAAAAGAGAAAATGGACAATATATAGGTTCGTTTCCTAGTTATGGATATATTAAAGACCCTAATGACAAACATAAACTTATTATTGATGAAGAAGCAAGCGCTGTTGTTAAACAGATTTTTCAAATGTATTTAAGTGGTATGGGATTTTTAACTATTGCAAAAAAGTTAACTAATGATAGGGTTAAAAGTCCATTTGAATACAAAGTTCAAAAGGGTTATAATTATCAAACGCCGGTTGCTAAAAACAAATATCACATTTGGAGAGATACTACTATACAAAGGATTTTAACAAATCAAATGTATGTTGGCGATATGGTTCAAGGAACAAGGAGTGTAATTAATTATAGAAATCATAAAATAAAACCAAAATCAAAAGAAGAATGGGTTATAGTTAGAAACACACATGAAGCCATAATTTCTCGTGAAGATTTTGACAAAGTTCAAAACATGCTGCAATTAAATAAGAAAGATTATATTAAACCATTTAGAATCTATGTTTTAGGAGGTCTTGTAAAATGTGGGGATTGTGGTGCTGTTTTAGAAACGGCTCTTTGTTCTAGTAAAAACTTAAAGAACAAATATTATTTTAGATGTCCAACATATATTCTATCGAAAGGTTTATTTTGTTCTAAACATACAATTCGCAATGATTATTTAGAAGCAACAGTATTTCAAATAATTAAAAAATACATTGAATTGTCAGTAGATATAGAAAGTATTTTAAAAAAGATAAAATTGAATACAATACAAAAAGAGTGTCAAAATCAAAATGCCAAACTAGATTTTGAAATTAAAAAATTGAAAGACAAAATGTCTTTGTTGTATATTAAATTCAAAAATAATGAATTAAGTGAAAATGATTATATCATTCAAAAGGAAAGTGTTTTTGAAGAAATTAGGAAAATTGAAAATCAAATTATATCATTGTCATCAAGTATAAAAAATGACAAATTTCCACACACTAATTTTATCAATTCATTAGCCAAATATAAAGGTATGAATGGGTTAACAAAAGAAATGGCAAATGAACTTATTAAAGAAATACTTATATTTAATAAAAATGAAGTTGAAATTAAATTAAATTTCGATGATGAATTTGCTAATGTAATTGATTTTATAAAAAATAATGTTCAAGAAGAAGAAGTGGAAAGGTTTTTGATGAAATTAGAATAAATCAAAAAAATTTTTAACTTTTTTATGGTCCATAGTTGACAATGGCACCTGCTGCAATGGATACAATGATGGCTCATTTTAGAGATACTGATACTACTCCTGATGATTATGATTTAATCGTAACAGGAGATTTGGGTAAACTCGGAAGTGAAATTTTAATCGATCTAATGGAAGACCAAGGAATTAAATTGGGTTTAAATTATAATGATTGTGGTCAAATGTATTTTACTCGAAATCAAAATACTTTATCTGGTGGTAGTGGATGTGGCTGTAGTGCTACTGTGTTTAATTCTTTTATTATGAAAAAATTAAGAGATGGAGAATATAAAAGAGTTCTTTTTATGCCTACAGGTGCATTAATGTCGACTACAGCATCTCAACAAGGTGAGACAATTCCTGGGATATGTCATGCTATAGTAGTCGAAAGTGATGTTGTAAATCAAAAAACTAGTGTATTAAGAAATGATAAAAAGTTGTATAGAATTAAGAAAACAAAGTAGAAAGGAGTAAATATGTATTATCTTTGGGTGTTTTTAATTGGTGGTTTTATATGTATGCTTGGACAAGTTTTAATTATATATACAAATATCACATCTGCTAGAATTTTGGTTACTTTTGTTTTGATTGGGGTTTTATTGCAGGCATTTGGTATATTTGACCCCATATCAGAATTTGCTAAAGCAGGGATAAATGTTCCTATTATTGGATTTGGTGCTTCTTTAGCAAAAGGGGCAATTTCGGCGGCTCAATCAAAAGGACTTTTAGGTGCTTTTACTGGTGGGTTAGAAGCGACAGCGGGCGGAATTGCTGCTGCAATTTTATTCGCTTTTATATTTGCTTTAATCTTTAAATCAAAAACCAAAAGTTAAAATATCATTATATTGTATTATGTCTAACATACAAAATACAATAAATAGATTTTTTATTTTTTTTGTAAACTCTTTTTAAAATTTGACATATAAATAATGTATGATGGATACATGTCAATGGCAAACTGTTAAAAAAAAGAAAAAATTAAAAAAGAAAACTAAACTAAGGATAGCATTAATTGTTATCCTTAGTTTTATAATACTTTGTATTTTTTATTATTTTAAGGTTGTTTGTCCTATAGTAATAAGACTTAGTGAGGAGAAGATTAGGTCAGTTGCCACTACGGCTATAAGTGAAGTTGTTGGTGATGTTATGTCAAATGAAAATTTTACTTATAATGATTTAGTCCATATAACTTATTCTTCTGCTAATAAAATTGAATTAATTGAAGTGGATACTGTTCAAGTTAATATAGTTATTAGAAAAATTACAGAAGGGGTTCAAAGCAAATTTAATACATTAGGGCAGGAAGGTATTAATATTGCGTTAGGAACATTTACGGGAATACCATTTTTATATGGCATTGGTCCTGATATCTCTGTAAAACTTGTTCCAGTAGGGACTGTTAATACTAAAGTTATGTCAAACTTCACTTCTTCAGGTATAAATCAAACATTGCACAGATTGTATTTTACAGTTTCAGGAACGATTGGAATGATTTTACCTGCACAGACTCAAAACTTTGTTACTGAACTTGAAGTTTTGATTTGTGAAAGTGTAATAGTAGGAGAAATTCCAGATGTTTATTTACAGGGTAGTTTAATTTAAAGTATTGTATTGTTATTTTTAGTTTTTTTATTCTTAAAACAATCTTAATTTTGTGAATCTAAGAGATAAATTATAATAAACATATTTATCTCTTTTATTTAATATCAAAAATTATAGAATTATAATTAAATTGGTTTCTATTTAGTTAATTAAGATTAATTTTTTTTTGAAATTATCTAAATAAAATGGATAAAATTATTATGTTTATAGAATTAAAGATAAATTCTTTTTAGTTATTTTTAAATATTTAAAGGAATTTAAAGAAAAATGTAGTATAATAAAATTAAATGATATAATTGGGAGTGTTGAATTGCAAAATAAAGGTTTTCCATCAGAATGGCTTTATCAATTAAAACAAAAAAATAACATTGTATCAATTATAAGCAAATATGTTCATCTTGAAAAGAAAGGAAGCAGATATTGGGCTTGTTGTCCTTTTCATAATGAGAAAACGCCATCTTTTTCAGTAAATGAAGATGAGGGGTTTTATTATTGCTTTGGTTGTAAGGAAAGTGGAGATGTTATATCTTTTATTATGAAATTTGAATCTTGTGATTTTCTTGATGCCATCAATATACTTGCAAAGAATGCAAATATGGAAGTTCCTGAATATACTGGAGATCATGATGTTATTGAGAAAAAACAAGAAAAAGAAAGAGTATTGAAATTACTTGATTTAACATATAAACATTATCAACAAAATTTATATTTAAAAGAGGCAAAATCGGCTCAAGATTATATAAAATTACGAGGATTTACAAGACATGAACTTGAAGATTTTAAACTTGGATTTTCATTGGATAGACATGATTTAATAAATTATTTAAGAATGCAAGGTTTTACATATAAAGAAATGATTGATGCAGGTGTTGCTCAAAAAAAAGATAATAATTATTATGATGTTTTAGGTGGACGATTAATTTTTCCTATATTTAATTTACTTAATGAATGTGTTGGTTTTAGTGCAAGGGCTTTAGGAAAAGTAGAATATGCAAAATATATAAATACAGCAGAAACTTGTGTATTTCATAAGGGAAGGGTTGTATTTGGAATTAATTTGGTTAAGGCTTTAAAACAACAGGGAAAACTAGATAAGGTAATTATTGTAGAAGGGCAAATTGACGTAATTGCAATGCACAGAGCAGGCTTTAAAACGACTGTGGCTTGTATGGGAACTGCTTTAACTGTTGAAAATGCCAAAGAGTTAAAAAAATTGACCAATAATATAGTCTTGTGTTTTGATGGAGATGGTGCTGGTGTAAAAGCAACATTAAAAAGTATAGATATACTTAAGGCTGAAGGGTTTAATGTTAGAATTGCTTCACTACCTAATATACCAGGGGAGCATGATCCTGATGAAGTTTTGAAGAAACGTGGAAAGGAAGGTCTTGAAAAAATTATAAATGAAGCATTACCTATTACCGATTATTTAATAAAAACAGAATTAAATAATTATGATTTATCTAAAGTTGATGAAAAAGGTAAATTTGCTACAGCAGTGCTTATGCATATTAGTAAAATTGGAAAGAATAGTGAGGAAGAGCCTTATCTTGATAAATTAAGAGATTTGACCTCAATACCTATAGATATTTTGCGAAGAGATTTGGATCGTATAAAACAAGGGCAGGTAATCAAAAAAACTGATAAAAAAGAGGAAGAAAATGTTTTAATTAGTAGAGAAAATGGGAATATTAGGGCTATAAAGTTTATACTAAGTTCTCTTATGTTTAAGAAAGATTATATTAATAAAAATATTGATTATAAAAAGTTGCTTCCTAGATATAAAGAGATTGTTGAAAAAGCAGAACAGGGAATTCCGATTTCGTCATATTATGATTATTTTGATGTTGAAGATATGCCTGTTTTAAAAGATTGCATCAATATAGATTTTTCTGAGTTTGAAAATTGCGATAAACAATACTTTAATGAATGTGTTTGGATTATTGCAAAACAAGAACTTATCAAAAGACAAGACGAGTTTGCAGAAAAATTCAAGATGTGTAGTGATGTGCAAGAAAGAATTCAAATTGCACAGAAATTAAATTTAATAGCCAAAGCGCTTAGAGAAAAAAGTTTGGAGGAATTTTATGTCAGATAATAAAATTGAACTTGAAATGAAAAGGGTTTTTGATGTTGCAACAAAAAAAGGTTCAATAAATGAAGAAGATGTTTATTTTAGATTGTTAAAGTTTGATTTGTCAGCACAAGAAATACAAAAATTTATCAAGAAACTTGAAAGTCATGGAATTAAAATTTTAAAAACAGATGAAGATGCTAATAGTGCTACAGATGATATATCAGATTTTTCTGGATTTACTTCAGTAGATGATCCTGTGAAAATGTATTTAAAAGATATTGGTAAAGTTCCTCTTTTAACTTCAGAAGAAGAGATTGAACTTGCAAAAAAGATTTTAGAGGGTGATGAGGTTGCAAAAGCAAGACTTTGTCAAGCAAACTTACGTTTGGTTGTGTCAATTGCTAAAAGATGGGCAAGCACAAATTCTTTATCTTTTCTTGATTTAATTCAAGAAGGAAATATGGGACTGTTACGTGCTGTTGAAAAGTTTGATTATACTAAAGGTTTCAGATTTTCAACTTATGCCACATGGTGGATTAAACAGGCTATCACAAGGGCTATTGCTGATCAATCAAGAACAATACGCCTTCCTGTTCATATGGTTGAGACTATTAATAGGTATAGTAGGACAGTTCGTCAATTAACACAAAAATTATCAAGAGACCCAACTCTTGAAGAGATTGCTGAAGCAATGGGAATTAGTGAAAATAAAGTTGTAGAAATTCAAAAGAGTGCTTTAGATCCTGTATCTCTTGAAACTCCAATAGGAGAAGAAGAAGATAGTAAGATGAGTGATTTCATTGAAGATGAATCTGCAAAAAGCCCAATGGAAGTTGCTTCACAAAAATTACTACATGAGCAACTTTTGGCAGTTATAGATACTTTAACTCCAAGAGAACAACAAGTTATAAGAGAGAGATATGGGCTTATAGATGGTAAATCAAAAACTCTTGAGGAAGTAGGACGTGAATTTAGTGTAACTAGAGAGCGTATTCGTCAAATTGAAGCAAAGGCATTAAGGAAATTAAAACATCCAAATCGTAGTAAAAAATTAATAGATTTTATAAATTAAAACTCAAGAAAAAGGAGAAAGATATGGAAATAACAAAGATACTTGAGTATCAAACTTTGGACAGTGAGTTGTTTAAAATAGAAAAACAGTTACGTGAAAATAAAAATAAACAGCAAGCAAATCAAATGCATGAAAATATGAAAAATGCACAATTAAAATCAATTAAACTTGAGGATAAGGCTGGCAGTTTATTGGCAGAAATTGATAAAGTAAAAAAGCAGTTTAAAATTCAAGAAGATAAAATGAATGAATTTATGTCTAAAGATTTGACAAAATTATCAAAGGAAGAATTGGATAAACTTTCTATCTTGAAAGATAAATTAAGTCAAAACTTAAATATTCTAGATAAAAATTTAACATCTTTAGCAGAGAGTGTAAATGCTGTTTTATCTGATTTTAATAAAACAATTAAGGTTTTTAATTCTTCAAAAGAACAATTTGCTAAATGTAAAGCAGAGTATGATAATGATGTTAAAAAGGTTGAAGGCGTTAAAAATGAAATATCAAATAAGTTGAAAGCATTGGCAAAAAATATTGATAATAAGATAATGGAAGCATATTTAAAAAGGAGAAAAGAAAATATATTTCCAGTTGTAGTTCCTTTGAAAGGAAATCTTTGCGGAGGTTGTCATATGGAATTACCTTATGCTACTATTTCAATGCTGGATAGCGAAGGAATATTAACGTGTGAACATTGCAGGAGAATAATTTATAAAGCCTAGATGAAAGTTTTTTGCTATACTTTATAGTTATGAAAAGATAATATTATCATTGATTTTATTATCTTTTTTTTTATTTAAAAATTTACTTATAAAAATGTGAAATAATCAGTATTGATAATGCTTTTATCTTAGTGTTTAAATTTAAGCATTAAGTAAATTTCTGTTTTATTATTAAATTACTTGCTAAAATTAATATAATTAAATATAATTAAATCATAATGAGTAAGGCGGAATTATGATATTTAAAAAATTTTTTAATAAAGACGCCGATAAAGTTCAATACTTTGCAAGTAAATTTAATCTTAATCCTAGAATAGCAGAACTTATTCTTTCTAGGGGAATTAATACAGAAGATGATTTTAATGAATTTTTAAATCCTACAATTTTGCATGATCCTTTTTTGTTAAAAGGTATGAAAGAATTAGTTGATAGAGTTAAACTTGCAAAAGAACTAAAGGATAGAGTCCTTATTTTCGGTGATTATGATGTTGATGGTGTAAGTGCGACTGCCATTATGATAAAAGCACTTAAAGAATTTGGTATAAAGGCAGACTACTATTTGCCAAATAGATATATTGATGGTTATGGTTTGACTAATGCTGTTATAGATAAGATAGCAGATATTTATCAACCTAATTTAATAATTACTGTAGATTGTGGTATTTCTTGTTATCAAGAAGTTGAATATGCTAAAAATAAAGGGATTGAAATTATAGTAACTGACCATCATGAAATACCAGAAATAATTCCTGATACAATAGTTGTAAATGCCAAAATTGAAGGTCAAGAGTATCCTTTTAGAGACCTTTGTGGGACAGGTGTAGCATACAAGTTTGCAGAAGCATTATTAGGGAGAAAGGCATCAGAGCAATTCTTACCAATTGCAGCAATAGCGACCATTGTAGATATTGTGCCTTTAAAGGGTGAAAATAGAACTATTGTAACAAGAGGACTTGGTTGTTGTGACAAATATTTACCTATTGGTTTGAAAATCATGTTTAAGGAATATGATATAAGCACAATAAAGCCAAACTCTACAGATATTTCTTTTAAAATAGGTCCTAAATTAAATGCATCAGGTCGAATGGGAGATGCAGGAGATTCTCTTAAAATTTATTTTGAAACTGACCCTGTAAAAATCAAAAAAGATTTAGAGAAAATTAAAAATCATAATTTAAAAAGACAAGAAATTTGTAATAAAATCTATGAAGATTGTGAGAATATGTTGTCTAAAATAGACATGAAAAATCAGCGTGTTATAGCACTTTTCTCAAAAACATGGGATAAGGGAGTTTTAGGTATAGTTTGTTCACGCCTTGTAGAGAAATATCATAAACCAGTATTTTTATTTTCTCAAGATGGGGATTTATTAAGTGGTTCAGGGCGAAGTATAGATGATATTAATATACATGAACTTCTTTCATCATTAAAAGATATCCTAGAAACTTTTGGTGGTCATTCTATGGCTGCTGGCTTAACATTAAAAAAAGAAAAATTTCAAGATTTTGTTCAAAAAATTAATTCGTTTGCTTTGAATTATATAAGTGATGATGTATTTATACCCATTAAATATTATGATCAAGATATAGATGAGGAAGATATCTCTTTAGATTTTGTAAAAGAATTAAATAGATTAGAACCTTTTGGATGTGAGAACCCAAGACCTAAGTTTAAAATTACTACTCAAAATGTTGAAATTTTACCGATGAAAAAGTTTCCTCAACATGCAAATATAAAAATTGGCAAATTGAATCTAACTTATTTTAACTTTTTAAACAAATTGGTAAAAATAACATTTTCAAGACAAAAATCTTTTATATTTGAATTTCAACCACGTTCTACAAAAGGATTAGTAGATGATTTTGATGGTGGTAATTATATAATAGAAGATGCTTATAAGAAATTAAATGCTATAGAATTGAATCAACTTGCAATAAACGGACAAAATGAGGCTCATTATCATTTATATCCAAAAAGTGAATTATTGAATTTTATAGGAGGGACAACTACAACTGTATTTGGAACTTGTTTTGTAACTTATTCTTGTTTTGAATATGTGGAATTTAGTAAAGAATATAATACACAGGGCATATATCATTTTGGGATATATGAAGATAACGAAATCGGATATAATTCTATATTACTTTCTCCAAAAGGTGTTAATTGGGCAAAAAATTATTCAAAAATAATTTTCCTTTCGCCTATAATTGATATGAAATATATTTCAGCATTAAATGCAGTTTCAAATGCCGAAATTTATGTTCCTATAGAGAAGGCTAATGATATAAGAAAATTTGCAGGAATAGATCTCTCTAGAAACGTCTATGCAAAAATCTTTAGAACGTTGACATCAAAATCAGGGCGTTCAATTTATAATGTTTTTGAATTATATGATAAGTGTGAGATTTCTAATTATATTTCTTTTACAACTTTTTATGGTGCTTTACTTGTATTTAATCAACTAGGATTAATTACTATTGAATTTGGCGAGCAAATAATAATAAAACCATTAAAAGGGGTAAAGAAAGAATTAACCCAATCAAAAATTTATAACAATTTGTTATTATTAAAAAATACTTTTAAAGGGGAAAATGAAAATGGAAAGGGTTGAAAAGATGATCTCTTTAAAGAAAACTATTAATGAAAATTTTAGTTTAACTGATGAGGAATTGGAATTATATAATAAAATGCTTGATAATGATTTAAATTTTGAAAGACTTACAAGCATAATAAATGCTATAATAGACTACAAATTAGATAAAGATTCTTTAACTGCTTTTTTGAATTATCAACTTTATAAAATAAATCCCGAACTTGCAGATGAAATATCTAAAGACTTTAATCAAGAAACAAAAAAAATGATTGAAGATTTTAAAACTATTAAAGATATAAACCAATTGACATTAAGTGAAGAAATTGATGATATAAGACGAATGTTTATTGTCATGAGTAATGATATGAGAATAGTTATTATAAAACTATTTGGAATTTATTATGATATTTCAGTCCTTAAAAATCCTTTGAGTGAGAATGATAAACATTTTGTTAAGCAAGTCAAAGAAATTCATATTCCATTATCTGAAAGATTGGGACTTGATAAATTAAAACAAATGCTTTATGATAACGTTGTAAGACTTGAGTATCCAGTTGAATACTTGAATTTAAAAAGAACTATAGAAAATAAAAAGAAAGATAATGAAAAACAACTTGCAATAACTAAACAAAAAATTCAGGAAATATTGAATGAATTAAAAATAGAAGGTCAGATAGAAAGCCGAATCAAGCATATTTCATCAATTTTTAATAAACTTCATAATAAACAATTAAGTCTAGATCAAATCTATGATATTTTAGCAATGAGAGTTATAGTTAATAATGTTGAAGAATGCTATTCAGTTTTAGGTCGTATACATGGGATATATAAACCTATTATTGGTCGAGTTAAAGATTATATTGCAAATCCTAAACCAAATGGTTATCAATCACTTCATACTACTATTATTGTTGAGAATCAACATCCAATGGAAATTCAAATAAGAACTTTTGAGATGCATAAGGCTTCAGAGTATGGTATATATGCTCATTGGCTTTATAAGGAGAAAAAAGATAAAAAGAATGATTTTGACAATAGACTTACATGGTTTAGACAGACAATTGAAAATGCAAAAAGTATGTCAAATGAAGACTTTATTGAAACATTAAAAAGTGATTTATATGATGGGGTTATTATTGCACAGACACCAAAAGGAAGAGTAATTGAATTCCCAGAAGGTTCTACTGTAATTGATTTTGCTTATGCAATTCATAGTGAAATTGGCAATACCTGTGTAGGGGCAAGGATAAATGGTAAATTAAAACCTATTACAACTCATTTGCATAATGGTGATATAGTAGAAATAATAACAAATAATCATTCTAAAGGGCCGTCAAGAGATTGGCTTAAATTTGTTAAAACATCTGGAGCAAGAAGTAAAATAAAAGCATTCTTTAAAAATGAATTAAAGGATGAAAATATTAGGCTTGGTAAAACAATGTTTAATCAAGCAGTTCAAGATAAAGGATTTTTGACAACACAATTCTTAACTGAAGAATATTTATCAGTTATCTTGAAACGTTACAATATGGAAAGTATGGATGAAATTTATGCCGCAATAGGTTCAGGGTCATTGACTGCAAGTCAAGTTGTAAGCAGATTTCAAACACTTTATAATAATGATAATAAACAAATTCCAAAGATTCAAAATGTTGTTCATTTAAAACGTGATAAAGATGGTGTGTTGATAGATGGTGATAGTGGAATGCTTGTAAGATTTGCGGGTTGTTGTAATCCTATTGAAGGAGATGATATTATAGGTTATATTTCAAGAGGAAAAGGGGTAACTATTCATAGAGATAATTGTCCTAATTTAAAATATTTAGAAAGTGAAAGATTGATAGATGCACAATGGCAAGTTAAAGAAGATGCAACTTTTACCGCATCAATAAAAGTTATTGCACACAAATCTGATAATAATATTGGAAAACTTACAAACTTGATAACAGGTCTTAAGATTAATATAAAAGGATTTGATGCAAAAGATGTTGGTGATAATTTTATCTGCACATTGATTATTGATGTTAAAAATAAAGCGGAATTAAATAGTGCTATAACAGCGATAAGAAATTTAAATAATATTATAAGCGTCTATAGGAGCGAAAGATGAAGATTGAATCTAATGTAGAAGAATATAAAACTGAGTTACAAGACTTATGTAAATTATTTGGAGATGATTTAGAGATTGAAATAAGTGTAGAAGAAAAATCTATAGACAATAAGATTATAAATGATTTTGAAATTTCATATAATAAGCAAATAAAAAGGTTTTCATATAGTTATTTGCTTGATCCTAATTTATCAGAATTAAGAAAGAAATCTTATAGAAAAAGACAAGTAAAAAATTTTTTGTATTTAATATTATCTAAAGAATTAAATAAAACTTTACCTTGGGGGTCTTTGACAGGTGTAAGACCAACTAAATTTGCTAGAGATTTAGTTGAAAATGGAGAAATTAAAGACTATTTAATTTCTGAAAGTTTAGAAAAAGATTATTTTGTATCTAAAGAAAGGGCTAGACTTGTTCCAATGATTTTAAAAAATCAGCGATGTATAATCAGAAATGATAATTTAATTGATCTTTATGTTAATATTCCTATTTGTCCAACGAGATGTTTATATTGTTCGTTTATATCAAATGAATTAAGCAGAGTAAAAGATAAAGTCGAATTATATCTAGATTGTCTTATTAAAGAAATAGATGCAGTAAAAGATATTGTTAGAAAAAAATCTTATATTGTAAGAACAATATATATAGGTGGCGGAACTCCTTCAGTTTTAACAGCAAAACAACTTGATAGATTGTTAAATTCATTAAACTTTCCTGTCAGTGAATTTACTGTTGAGTGTGGAAGACCTGATACTATAACTGAAGAAAAACTAGATGTTTTAAAAAAGCATAATGTCTCAAGAATTTCAATTAATCCTCAAACATTTTGTGAGACCACATTAAAAAGAATAGGTAGAAAACAAAAAAATGCTCAAGTTTTGGAAGCATATTCCTTAGCATTGCAAAAAGGTTTTGTAGTGAATATGGACATTATTGCTGGATTGCCAGGTGAGAAATTAGGAATATTTAAAAGAACTATAAATACTTTGTTGGATTTATTTCCTCATAATATAACAGTTCATACATTGTCTATAAAAAGGGGATCTTTGCTGGCGTTAAATGAAAATAAAGTAAAAGAAGACAATTCACAAGTTGTTTTTAATATGGTTGATTATGCTGAAAAAATTTTGATTGAACATGGTTATAGACCTTACTATATTTATAGACAAAAAAATCAATTAGCAGGTCTTGAAAATGTTGGTTATTTTAGAGATGATAATGTATGTATATTTAATATTGATAGTATGGAAGAAACAAATACAATTATAGGTGTAGGGGCAGGTGCAATAAGCAAGCGAGTTTTTAACATAGAAAACAGAATTGAAAGACTGCCAAATGTAAAATTTATTGAAGATTATATCTCTAGAATAAACGAAATGATTGATAAGAAAAAAGAATTTTATAAATAATTAAAAAAATTGCTAAAACTGTTTACTTTTTATGATTTGTTTGCTATACTAAAAAAGTCGATAAGCCTTAAGACGCAGTAAAAAAGAGACCTTCTGACTTTTACTTCGTTAAAGGTGTTGAAATTATAAGTAGGAGGAAAAAATGGAAAAGAAAGAGATAATTGATAAATTCAAACTTTCTGAAAAAGATACAGGTTCTGTTCAAGTTCAAATAGCACTTTTGACTGCTAGAATCAACCATTTAAATGAACATTTAAAATCTAATCCAAAAGACAATCATTCACGTCGTGGACTTTTACAAATGGTTGGTAAAAGAAAGGGTTTCTTATTATATCTTAAAGAAAGAGATATTGAAGCATACAGAAGTTTGATTAAAGAACTTGGTATTCGTGAAGTTAAGTAATTTATTTGAAATAGGGGGAGATATGTTTTTATCAATCCCTTTTTTTAATAAATTTATAAAAATTTAAGGAGAATATATGAAAGAAGATGCGAAGATATTTTCAATTGAAGTTGGAGGAAAAATAATTAGTTTTGAAACTGGAAGATTGTGCGAACAGTCAAATGGTTCTTGCCTTGTAAGATGTGGTGAAACAGTTGTAATGGTAAATGTTACAATGTCAAAAGAACCACGACCAGGAATTGATTTTTTCCCACTTGCTGTTGATTTTGAAGAAAAAATGTATTCTGTAGGAAAAATTCCTGGAGGATTTAAAAAACGTGAAGGTAAACCTTCAGATAAGGCAATATTAACATCAAGGTTGATAGATAGACCTTTAAGACCATTATTCCCAAAGGGATTTTATCATGATGTTTGTGTTGTTGCTACTGCATTATCTGTTGATCCAGATGTTGCACCAGAACCATTAGCAATGCTTGGTTCAAGTTTTGCTTTAACTATTTCAGATATACCATTTATGGGACCAACTGGTTCAGTTCAAGTGGGATTGGTGGATAATAAATTTATTATAAATCCTAATGCTGAAGAAAGAGAAAAATCTTTAATGAATCTTACTGTTTCAGGAACTGATGAGGCAGTTTTAATGGTTGAAGCAGGTGCAAAAGAAGTTCCAGAAGAAATAATGCTTGATGCAATTATGTTTGCACATGAAGAAATTAAAAAGATTGTTGAGTTTCAAAAAGATGTTAAAAAGCAAATTGGAAAACCTTTGGCTGAGAATTTAGTTTATGATATTGTTCCAGATGAAATTGATAAAGCAGTTAGAGAGTTTGCAGATACTCGTCTTGACTATGCTCTTGATACTTTTGATCGTCATGAAAGACAAGAAAGACAAGATGCTGTGGATGCTGAAACTAAAGAACATTTTGCTGAAATTTTCCCTGAATGTGAAAAAGAAATTGGTCAAGTCCTTTACAAAATGACAAAAGAAAAGGTTAGAACAAAAATTTTAGAGAAAGGTATTCGTCCTGATGGAAGAAAACTTACTGAAATTCGTCCTATCTGGTGTGAAACAGGAGTATTACCAAGAACTCATGGTAGCGCAATTTTTACAAGGGGACAAACTCAAGTATTGACAACTTTAACTCTTGGAACGGTTTCGGATATGCAAAAGTTAGAAGGCCTTGATGATGAAGAAGTTAATAGATATGTTCATCATTATAATATGCCTGCTTATGCTACGGGTGAGGCTCGGGGAATAAAAAGTCCTGGACGTCGAGAAATTGGACACGGTGCTTTGGCTGAAAGAGCATTAGAAGCAGTTATTCCTTCAGAAGAGGAATTCCCTTATGCTTTAAGACTTGTGTCAGAAGTTTTATCTTCTAATGGTTCGTCTTCTATGGCATCTGTATGTGGTTCTACTTTGGCCTTGATGGACGGAGGGGTTCCTATAAAACGTCCTGTAGCAGGTATTGCAATGGGGCTTATTAAAGATGAAAAGTCTCATAAAGTAGCAGTTCTTTCTGATATACAAGGGTTAGAAGATTTTCTTGGAGATATGGACTTTAAAGTTACCGGAACAGAAAAGGGTGTAACTGCCATTCAAATGGATATTAAAATTAAAGGAATTGATAAGAATATATTAACAACAGCATTAAAACAAGCGAGAGAAGGAAGAATGTTTATTATGAATAAACTTTTGGAAGAAATTCCTCAACCTCGTGCTGAACTTTCAAAATATGCTCCAAAGATTATTACTTTTAATATTGATCCTGATAAAATAAAAGATGTAATTGGCAGTGGTGGAAAGATGATCAATAAAATTATCGATGAAACTGGTGTCAAGATTGATATTGATGACGATGGACAAGTATTTATAGCAACTCAAGATGCTGAAATGGCAGAGAAAGCAAAAAAGATTATTCTTGGTATTGTTGAAGATGTTGAGGTTGGAGATGTGTATGATGCAAAGGTTGTAAGAATAATGAATTTTGGTGCTTTTGTTGAGTTTGCTGGCAATAAGGAAGGTATGGTTCATATATCAAAACTTTCAAATAAACGTGTTGATAAGGTTGAAGACGTCGTCAAAGTTGGAGATGTTATAGAAGTAGAAGTTATTAAAATTGATGAAAAGGGAAGAATTGATTTGAAACGTATTATTCCAAAAGAATCTAAAAATTAATATTAAATAAAAATACTAGTATGCAATGCATACTAGTATTTTTTAAGTCTAAAATTTAGTATTATGTTATGAAAATATAATTAATTATATGACCTATAAATATGCTTTATGGCATGAATAAGGCGTTGTATTTCTGAAAAAGTATTAAAATAAGAAATTGATACTCTAATGGCACCTTGATCTAAAGTGCCTAATGCTTTATGTTTTAAAGGAGCACAATGATAACCACCACGAACACAAATTCCATATTTTTCATTTAAAATGTTTGCTACTTCATTAGAATGAATATTTTTAATATTGAATGCTAAGACTCCATTGGAATTTTCAGGGTGAGTATAACATTTAATATCAAGTTTAGATAATTCAAAATTCAAATAAGTCGTTAAATCATCCAACTTATCTTTAATGTTATTAAAATTATTTTCAACAAATTCTATACCTGCTCCTAGCCCCATAATGAGAGGTGTAGATATTGTTCCACTTTCTAGTTTTTCAGGAAAAATATCTGGTTGAAATAGTTCTAATGAATTTGTTCCAGTTCCACCAAATAGAATTGGTTCAGGTCTATAAGTGTTGCCCATTATAATAGCACCTATACTTTGTGGGGCGTAAAAACCTTTATGTCCTGCAATAGTTAAAAAATCAATGTTTAAATCTTTTATATCAATTTGTTCATGACCACAACTTTGTGCTCCATCGACTAAAAATATTAAATGGTTTTGTTTGCAAAATTTCCCTATTTCTTTGATGTCGGCTTTACTTCCATTCACATTTGATATATGGTTACAAATTATCATATAAGTATTTTTTTGTATCAATGGTTTTATGTCTGATAAACATATTCCTTTACTATTATTTTGATAAGCAACGGAATAATCAATTAATCCTTTATTTTTTAAATATTCTAAAGGTCGCAAAACGGAATTATGTTCGTTTTCAGTGCATATAATATGGCCGTTGTTTTTATAGCAACCTAATATTACTTGGTTTAAAGCAGTAGTGCAATTATAAGTAAAAATTATATTTTGTGTTGATTCTGCATTAAAGTGATGTGCTAATTGCTCTCTAACATTTTCTACTTTGAGTGCAGTTTTAATGCTTGCATTATGACCACTTCTTCCAGGGTTTGCTGTATAATTTATTAAACTTTCATTAACTGCTTTTATAACTTCCTTTGGTTTGATATAGGTTGAAGCACTATTATCTAAATAAATCATTTGTAAACATTCCTTTATAAATACAATATAGTAAATTAGAGGGATTTTTGTGCATATTTAAGGAGGTTAATATGTTTGTAATCGCAGTATTTTCTTCAAGAAATGAAACGCTTTATTTTGCAAATATGTTTAAATCAAATAATTTGTATGCAATGATTATAAATACGCCTAAGGAGGCTGGGCAAGCATGTGGAATATCAGTTAAATTTGATGCACGAATGATAAATGTAGGGCGACAGTTTTTATCCTCAAAACCTTTTAGATCTTTTGTTGGCTTTTTTTCATTGAAATATATAAATAATAGACAAGTAGTTGAAAGATTATAATTATAATAAATATCAAGAACCTTGCAGAAAAATTAAAAATATGTATTTTTGTTGATTTTATAAATAAAATAATAGAGTGAAAACATTTTTTGCTTGTTTAAGTTTGACGATTTGTGCTGTTATTTTATCCTATAGTATAGGATGCTTTTTTGCATATTTTTATCCTATTAAATATCAAGATGAAATAAAATTTTATAGCAAAAAATATAATTTGAACAGTGCATTAATTGCATCAGTAATAAATGTTGAAAGTGGTTATGATGAGGAAATAATATCAAATAAAGGAGCAATAGGTCTTATGCAATTAATGCCATCAACAGCAGAATGGGTGGCAAATAGAAATGGAATATATTATAACGAAGATAAATTATTTGAAGTTAGTTATAATTTAAATTTAGGTTGTTATTATTTAAGTTATTTGATAGATTATTTTAATAGTGAGGAAAATGGCGTATGTGCATATAACGCAGGGCTTGGAAATGTGCAAAATTGGCTTAAAAATAAAGAGTATTCCCAAGATGGGAAAAAACTAAAAATAATACCTTTTAATGAAACTAAAGATTATTTAAATAAGGTATATAAAAACTATCATTATTATAAAAATAGATATAAATAATTGACTTATTTATAGTTTTGTGTTAAGTTATTTATCAAAGGAGTTTAATTAATATGGCTGATACACAAATGCTATCAAATGAAGTGGATATTAGAAGAAAAAAAATTGAAGATTTGATTAATATGGGAGAAATTCCTTATAAAGATAAATTTGAAAGAACGTGCACTATTGCTGAGGCTAGAGAGAAATTAGGAGAGCATGTAAAAGTTGCTGGAAGAATTATTTTTAAAAGAGTAATGGGTAAGTTTGGATTTATTCAAATAAGAGATATTAATGCTAAAATTCAAGTTTCTATTGGTAGAAATGAACTTGATGAGGATTCTTATGATTTTTATAAAAAAATGATAGATATTGCTGATTTTGTAGGAGTTGAGGGTGAGGTATATCAAACACAAACTGGAGAAATTACAGTTAAATGTGAAAAAATAACATTACTTTCTAAAACTCTTCGTCCATTACCAGAAAAATTTCATGGTTTAAATGATACTGAAACTATTTATAGACAAAGATATTTAGATTTAATTACAAATGAAGATTCTAGAAAAGTTTTTTTAACTAGAAGTAAAATTTCTTCTTTTATTAGACGATATCTTGAAGATAATGGATTTATTGAAGTTGAAACTCCTGTTTTACAAACAAATGTATCAGGTGCAAGTGCAAAACCTTTCTTTACGCATCATAATGCTTTGGATATGGAATGTAATTTAAGAATTGCAAAGGAAACATGGCTTAAACAATGTATTGCTGCTGGATTTGATAGAGTATTCGAACTTGGAAAAGATTTCAGAAATGAAGGTATGGACACAACTCATCTTCAAGAATTTACTCAAGTAGAATGGTATGCTTCATATTGGAATTTTGAAGATAACATTAGATTTTTCCAATCTTTTATAAAGAAACTTATGATGGAATGTGTTGGTTCTACTTGCGTTGAATATCAAGGGAATAAAATAGACTTTGGAAAAGAAGAATGGGATAAAATTAATTATGTAGAAGAAATGAATAAGATTTTGGGCTTTGATTGTCTTTCAATAGAAGATCCTATTGTATTTAAAAATAAGGTTATAGAAAGAGGTCTATTTAGTGCAAGTGAACTCGAAGAATGTAAATCAGTTAGGGCTCTTATAGATTTTATTTATAAAAGAAAAATAAGGGCAAATATCGTTGGTCCTACGGTTTTATATAATTATCCTGCAGTTTTAAAAACTTTAGCAAGAAGAAATGATAAAAATGATAAGATAACAGATGCTTTTCAAATTGTTGTATGTGGCGCTGAAATAGTAAATGCTTATTCTGAATTGGTAGATCCTATAATGCAAAGAAAAACATTAGAAGATCAACTTAGAGATAAGATGGCAGGTGATGATGAAACAATGGATTTAGATGAGGATTTCTTGCTTGCAATGGAACATGGAATGCCTCCAATTTCAGGATTAGGATTTGGTATAGATAGATTTGTTATGTTTTTATTTGATTTACCTAATATAAGGGATACAGTTTTGTTCCCATTAATGAAGTAATTATTATGGATAAAAATCTTTTTTTAGAAGGATTAAATAATTTATTCCCAAATCCAAAATGTGAATTAAATTATAAATCAACATATGAATTGTTAGTTGCTGTAATTTTATCTGCACAATGCACTGATAAAAGAGTAAATATTGTTACTAGTGAATTATTTAAAGAATATAATATACCTCAAAAAATGTTATCTTTATCACAAGAAGAATTAGAAAATAAAATTCGTTCATGTGGATTTTATCATAATAAGGCAAAAAATATATTATCAATGAGTAAAGATTTGATAGAGAAATATAATGGAGAAGTTCCTAATAATATTAAAGATTTACAAACTTTGGCTGGTGTAGGGAGAAAAACTGCTAATGTAGTTTTTTCTGAAGCATTTAAAGGTAATGCTATTGCTGTAGATACACATGTTTTAAGAGTTTCTAATAGATTAGGTTTTGCAAATACGTCAGATCCTTTTAAATGTGAGACGGAATTAATGAATACTTTTGAGAACAAATATTGGGGGAAATTACATCTTCAAATGGTTCTTTTTGGAAGGTATGTTTGTAAATCTCAAAAACCAAATTGTGATGAATGCCCATTTAAAAATGATTGTAAATATAATAAAAAATAACGATATTTAGTATTATGTATAATGTAATACATACAATATTATGTAAAAGTGATAGGAAGTGGAATATGTTTTTAGATAGAGCAAAAATTATTATTAAGGCTGGAAATGGTGGAAATGGTTCTACTTCTTTTTTGCGCAATGCACAAACTGCAAATGGTGGCCCTGATGGTGGTGAAGGCGGAAATGGTGGTGATGTAATTTTCGTTGCAACAAATTCTTTGAATACTTTATATGATTTTAGATTTCATAAAAAGTTTTTTGCAGAAAATGGTGAAAATGGTTCTAAAAAACTACAAACAGGTGCGAATGGTAAGGATGTAATTATAAAGGTTCCTTGTGGAACTGTTATTAAAGATGCTGAAAGCGATAAAATTATTGCTGATTTATATAGTGATGGAATGAAATTTGTTGCTCTCAAAGGTGGAAAAGGTGGTCATGGAAATGCATATTATAAATCTTCAATAAAACAAGCACCACATTATTCTCAAACTGGAGAAATAACCAAACAAAGAGAAGTTTTATTAGAATTAAAAACAATTGCAGATGTAGGGTTAGTAGGATTTCCAAATGCAGGTAAATCAACATTACTTTCATGTATATCAAACGCCAATCCTAAAATTGCTAATTATCCTTTTACAACACTTTACCCAAATTTGGGAGTATGCGAAGTAAAAGGGCAAACTTTTGTTGTTGCAGATATACCAGGATTAATTGAAGGAGCAAGTGAAGGACAAGGATTAGGGCATTATTTTTTAAGGCATGTTGAAAGAGTTCGTTTAATTTTGCATTTAGTCGATATTTCTCAAAGTGATGGAAGAGATTTTATTGAAGATTACAAAATAATAAATGAAGAACTTGCTAAATATAGTAAAGAACTGGCTGATACGCCACAATTAGTCATCTTATCTAAAATAGATTTATTAGATGAAGAAACTTTGAAAGAACGTAGATTGAAGTTTGAAAAAGAAATTGGTAAAAATTATTTAGAAATATCTGCAGCAACATATCAGGGAATAGAACAATTAAAATTAAAAACACTTGAACTTTTAAGTAAATTACCAAAAAAACAACCATCTCAAATAGAAGAATTTGATTTTGATAAACGAGATAATCAGTCTATAAACGTAACAAGAGATGATGAAGGTGCATTTGTTTTAAGTGGTGGTAAGATCGATAATTTTATTAGAGGAGTTGTATTATCTGATACTCGTTCTTTTGCTTATTTTCAGAATAGATTACAGGAAATGGGAATTATTGATCTAATGAAAGAAAAAGGTTTGAAAAACGGAAGTATTGTAAAAATTAAAGATATTGTATTTGAATATTTTGAATAATTTAAGGAGAAAACTATGATTACAACAAAACAAAGAGCATTTTTAAGAGGTCTTGGTAATGCTTTAGATTGTGTTATGCAGATTGGAAAAGAAGGATTAAGTGAGAATTCTTTTAAGACGCTTGAAGGTTTATTGGAAGCAAGAGAATTAATAAAAATAAAAGTTTTAAAAACTTGTGATTTAGAACCAAAAGAAATTAAAAATATTATTTGTGAAAAATTGAATGCCGAGCCTGTTCAAGTAATTGGTAGCAAAATTATCCTTTATAGGAGATCTTCTAAAAAAGATTTTAAACATATTGAACTTGTTTAAAATCTTTTTTATAATAATTCAGTGTTTAGTTTTTTATTGTATTTGGGATTTGTGTAGGATAATAGTGCAAATAACAAAAGTAAAGATGCTATTATACAATAGTAAAGGCTTATTTTAACAAAGAAAGATGATATAAATAATACAACTGCTGAAATTATATAACCTTTAGTTCTAGATTTATTAAAGGAATATGCCAGCAAATCTTTAAAGGTCTTTTTTATTTCTTTTTTATAAGTTAAAGTCAATTTTGGGAAATATTCATATTCTTTATAAAGTTCTGTATAACTTTCATATTTATTTAAAAGAATAATTTCAAAATCAAAGTTTTTAGTGAAAGTTAGGCAGATTTTATCATAATCATTGCAAACTATAATAAGTTTATTTGGTTTATCTTTTTTGCATTCTTTTATTATTTCATTAATATCATCTATTTGTATTGATTGGAATTTTAAAAGTGGATAAAGAATAACATTTAGATTTTGGTCATGAATAATTTTTATATATTTTTTTCTTTTAACTAAGTTTTTATGTCTAACATTTGCTAAATTATAAAAAAAATCTAAGGGATTTGTATCTGAAGAAAGAGAAAGAAACATATTTTCAGCGAGTTCTTTTTCGTTGATTTTAAGATGTTTTTTATATCCGTGTTTTTGTGAAATAAATATTGAAATAAATTCAATTATTAAGGTTAAACATATACTTACAACAACAGCAATCCAAAGTTCTTTAAAAATAAATCTACTCCAAATAAATGCTATTAAAAAAATCAAACTACATTTAATAAAAATTTGCAAAACTATTAAAAATTTTTTCATATTTAATTTATTGCCTATATTTTTATTTTTAGACTTTTAATTATAAATTTTATAGATTTAAGAATAATTGATAATAGTGAATTTTATATAAAATTGTCAATATATTTTTTCGAATTGAAATTTTAAGTTTTGTAAACTATAAATCTTTATAAAAGTTTGACATTGTATTTATCTTTTATTTATAATAATTCTATTAATGGGGGAAATGTGGAAAATAGTATTGATAAATTTTATGATTATTTAACCGATAAAAAATGTAAAGATATTGCTGTTTATGATTTATCTAAAGAATCTCAAGATTGTAATATTATATTTGTTGTTTCTATTTCAAATGCTTTATCTAATAAAAAATTTGCTTTACAATTAATGAATGAATTAAATATTAAAGAATATCCAGAAGGCTATAATAAAGGTGAATGGATAATATTTGATTTAGGCGATGTCATAATTCATTCTTTTGTAACTTCTGTTAGAGAAAAATATAATTTGGATAAACTTTGGAAATCTAAAAAAGTTATGATTAATAAACAAAACAAAAAATAAAATATTGTTTTGTTTTTTTTGATTAATATGATAAAATAATTCTATTAGGAGTGGTATGATAAAAATTTGTTTTGTTTGCACAGGTAATACATGCCGTTCTATAATGGCAGAGCGACTGATGAAGAAAATCGTTAAAGAATATAAATTATCTGATTTAAAGATTATTTCTAGAGGATTAAATGCTAATGGTGAAATGATAACTGAAAATGCAAAACAAGTTTTAAAAAAATATCACGCCCTTGCTTCTAATAGAAAATCAATTAAACTTGGGAAAATAGATAAAGAAACTTTATATGTAACAATGACAGAAAATCAAAAAAAGCAGATTTTATCTTCAAATAAAGTGATTTCATATAAATCATTGATTGGGAAAGATGTCATGGATCCTTTTGGACAAAGTATAGAAGTTTATTTAAAAACTGCTGATGAATTAATTGATGGAATAGAAAAACTTATAAATATAATTGTTAATTGGAGAGAAAATAAAAATGATAATTTTAGCAAGTGATCATGCAGGTTTTCCTTTAAAAGAGGAAATTAAAAAGTTTTTTAACAAAGAAAATATTATTGCTATTGATGTTGGTTGCTATTCAAGAGAACAACTTGATGATTATCCAGATTTTGCCAAAGCGGGGAATGCGAAAGTTTTAGAGGATTCTCGTAATGTTGGAATTTATATTTGTGGAACTGGTATTGGAATGAGTATAGTAGCAAATAGAAATCCTAAAATTAGAGCAGCATTATGTATGAATGAGACTTTTGCTTCGCTTGCAAGAAGACATAATGATGCAAATGTTCTTTGTTTGTCAGGAAGATTTACAAGTCCCAGAAAGGCTATCAAAATAATAAAAATATTTTTAACAACAGATTTTGAAGGTGGAAGACACGCAAGAAGAATAAAAAAATATTGAGGTTAATTATGTTAAATGTTTTAATTCCTATTGTTTCAAATGTTAAAAGTTATCAGAAACTTATATCTGCATTGAATAATGCAGAAAATATAAATGTTTTGATAGGTATAACATCATCATTAAAATCACAGATTATGAATTTTGCTAGTGATAATATCTTTTTAATTGAATATGAGAATGGATCTTCAAGAGAATCTATAATAAATGGAATGCAGAAATATTTAGAAGAAGGCGCTGTAATGATTTTAAGAAAGCCTATCACAATTGAAGAGTTTAATAATTTTATTAGAACAAAAAAAGATATTGTTTTATGCGAAAAAAAAGTTAATAAGTTTAAACAATTTATAAATTTTATATGGCAAAAAATGCTCAAACTTTTTTTGGGTGTTAAATTATATGAAGGTGATACATCTGTAATATTATTTGGTGAAGATATTTCTTCTGTATTTTCAAGTATAAATGATTTGAGTTTTTCAAGTAGAGTGGATAGATGGAGAGGATTAGAACAAGGGACTGTCGAAGTGAAAGGTTCTGCGGTTAAAACTGAAGTCGATAAAAAAGCAATATTTAAATATTTAATTATAGCAATAATTTCACTTTTAGTTGGTGTTGTTGTTACTACTTGTGTGAGTTTATTTGCACCAATGAGCATAATAGTGGGTTTATTATTGTTCTGTTTGGATATTATATGTTTAACAATCTTATGTATAATGATTGTGCTTATTATTTTTAATTATTCAATAGGGAAAAAACATTTTGAAAAAGCAGTTGAAGTCATTGACGATGATGAACAACAAATTTTAAATTATTCTGATGAAGAATTTGATGATACCGATGAAGATGATGAATTTAATTATGAAGGGGGAGATGATGAAGAAAATTAAAATTGGTATAAATGGTTTTGGTAGAATAGGAAGATTGGTTTTAAGGGTTTGTTCTAAAAGAGATAATGTTGAAGTAGTAGCAATAAATGATCCTTTTATTGATCTTGAATATAGCAAATATATGTTTACACATGATACTATTCATGGGAAATTTGAAGGTTCTTGTGAAATAAAAGATGGTTTACTTTTTGTAAATAATAACCCAATTAAATTTTATGCAGAGAAAGAACCAAGTTTGATTCCATGGGGAAAGCATAATGTTGATGTTGTTATTGAAGCAACAGGGAAATTTACAAAATATGAAGATGCAGTTAAACATTTAGATGGAGGTGCAAAAAAAGTAATAGTTTCAGCACCAGGAAAAAATATGCCAATGTTTGTCATGGGAGTAAATGAAACCTCATATAAAGATGAAAAAGTAATATCAAATGCTTCTTGCACTACAAATTGTTTAGCACCTTTAACAAAGGTTATAAATGATGCTTTTGGTATAGAAGAAGGATTGATGACTACAGTTCATTCCGTTACAGCAACTCAATTGACTGTAGATGGACCATCCAAGAAAGATTGGAGAGGTGGTCGTGCAGCAACATACAATATTATTCCATCTTCTACAGGAGCAGCAAAGGCTGTCGGTGAAGTTATTCCTCAGTTAAAAGGGAAACTTACTGGAATGAGTTTTAGAGTTCCAACATTAAATGTGTCAGTAGTTGATTTAACTGTAAGATTAACAAAACCTACAACTTATGAAGAAATTGTTAATGAAGTCAAAAAGGCTTCAGAAACTAATATGAAAGGTATATTAGGTTGGACAGATGATGCAGTTGTATCTTCAGATTTTATTGGCGATAGTAGAACTTCAATTTTTGATGTTAATGCTGGAATTATGATTAGTCCTACATTTGTTAAATTAGTTTCATGGTATGATAATGAATGGGGTTATTCTAATAAAACAGTAGATTTGGCTTGCTATATTTCAAGATAATTGGAGTTTTTATGGAAAATGGTCATGATTATAAAGAAGAAATTGAACAAAATGTTATAATTGATAAAAAGAAAGAAAAGCAACAAAAACAACCAAAAGAGAGGCCTAGGTTTTCATTTAATACTATCTTATCGTTTATTGCATATATAGGTATTGGTTGTATTGCTTTGGCTTTGCTATTGACGTTAGTTTTAAAAGGTGATACAAATTTGTCAAGGGCTTTTGCATCTGTTGGAGAAGTTATTGCATATATAATCTGTATTATACTTGCCTTTACATGGGTAAAAACACATAAGAAAGTTGGTTGGATTGTTTGTTATGTGATATTTGTTGTAACAATAGTAGTTTTATTTATATTAACTGTAAATAATTAGTTATATTTATATAACATAATAGTTCATTATATAAGGAAATAATATGAAAAATGTTAATATATTAGTAACATTATTTTCTGTCGTTTTAATGATTGTTTTTGTAGCACTAAAATCTATATGGGCTGGTTTTGTATATTTTGCTTTGGTAATATTGATTGGTATTTGCATTTATTGGATTGTAATAATTTCAATAGATTATGTTTTTGAATATAGAACAAACTTATTAAAAAGATTTAAATTCTATTGTGCAAAACTTATTAATTCAAGTAGTGTTACATCACAAATAATTGAAGAAAATAAAGAATTTTATATAAAAAAGTTTAAAAAAAGTTTAGTTAAAGAAAAATCTATTGAGTGGTTTAAAATATTGTTTTTGGTATCTATAATTATAGTTTCAATAATTGCTATGGCTACAGGTGCTATATTGTAGATAGATTAAATTTACATTAAAAATGATTAATGGTATATAAGAGAGAAGTTTGTTAATTATTATTTTATTTAAAATAATTTAATGTTTATACATATAAAATCTTTTAATAAAAATATTAAAAATATATGAAAATTCATTGTGCCAATTATATTAAACAAAAAGTGTTATGATTTTATTTGATATTATTAGATTTTGATTTTAATATGAATATTCTGCTACGACAAACTTCATGTTTATATTTAATTAAATTGCTTTATTTTTGTTTGCTAAAACTGTTTTATTGTGTTATTATTAATATGCAATTTATAAAGGAGAATTATAATGTATACATTTGAGAAAAAAGATAAACAAGGTGTTTTAAAAGTCAAAGTTTCAAAGGAAGTTTGGGAGAAGGCAGTTGAACATTCTTATGAAATTAATAAAGGAAAATATAATATCCAAGGCTTCAGAAAAGGTAAAGCACCAAGAAAAGTTATAGAACAAAATTATGGTGATATGGTATTTTTTGATGATGCTTTTGATGAAGTAATCTCTAATGAATATTCAAAATTCTTATCTGAAAATACATCTATTGTGCCTGCTAGTCATCCACATGTAGATATGAATTCTTTTTCAATTGATAGTGGTATAGAAGCAACTTTAGTTTTTGATTTGATGCCAGAATTTAATCTTCCAGATTTAAGTAAGATTAAAGTAGAAAAAGAAAAGGCAGAAGTAACCGAAGAAGATGTTTTAAAAGAACTTGAAAATGAAAGATTGGCTCATGCTAGATATGTAGAGGAAGATAAAAAGGCAGAAAATGGCGATTTTGCAACTATAGATTTCACTGGTTTTGTTAATGGTGAAAAATTTGAAGGTGGAGAAGCAAAAGATTACAGATTAGAACTTGGTTCTCACACATTTATTGAAGGTTTTGAAGAACAAGTAGTAGGAATGACAAAAGGGGAAGAAAGGGACGTAAATGTTACTTTCCCAGAAAATTATCCTGCTGAAAATCTTAAAGGGAAACCAGCAGTATTTAAAGTTGTGTTAAAAAAAGTCGAGAAAAAAGTTTTACCTGAAATTGATGATAAATACATTTCAGATACTACTGAATTTGAAACTGTGGATGAATATAAAAATTCAGTTAAAAAGAATTTATTAAAAATCGCAGAAGAACGAGTTGAACGAGATTATGAAGTTAAATTATTAGATGAAATTGCTGAAAAGAGTAATATTGAACTTCCAAAATCAATGATAGATCATGAAGTTCATCATATTATTGAAGATTTTGAACATAGATTATCTCATCAAGGAATGACTATGCAAAATTATCTTGATTATATAGGTAAATCACTTGAAGAGTTTAAAAAAGAAAGAGAAACTGATGCTGAAAAAAATATTAAAACAAGATTAGTGTTACAAAAAATAATATCTCAAAATAAAATTTCAGTTACCACAGAAGAATTAGATGAAAATATTTCTCAATATGCTAACAGATATCAAATGACTCTTGAGGAATTTAAAAAATCAATGTCTCCAGATGACTACGCTTATTTTGAAAATAATGCAATTATGACAAAAGTTTTAAATTTTATAAAATCTAATGTTAAATAATATTTATTAGACATATAAATATATATTGAAAATAGATTATTATAATTCGTTAAACATACTTAAGATATAATTGGAACTGTTTTTTTACAGTTCCATCTTAATATTTAGAACTATATTAAATTTTAAATTTTGAAAGTATTTCTTTTTATGCATAATATTTATAAAATGTGGGAGGATAATTATGTTAATTCCAATGGTTGTTGATCAAACAGGTAATAGTGAAAGATCGTATGATATTTATTCAAGATTGCTTGAAGATAGAATTATTTTTTTAAATGGTGAAATAGATGATAATGTAGCAAATATTGTTGTTGCTCAACTTATTTATTTGGAAGGAAAGAATCCTAATAAAGATATCTTTATATATATCAATAGTCCAGGAGGAAGTGTTTCTGCAGGACTTGCAATTTACGATACAATGAAATATATTAAATGTGATGTTTCAACAATTTGTGTAGGAAGAGCAGCATCTATGGGGGCTTTCTTATTAGCAGGTGGGACAAAAGGTAAAAGGTTTGCATTACCTAATAGTGAAATTATGATTCATCAACCTTTGGGAGGTGCTCAAGGGCAAGTAAGTGATATACAAATACAAGCGAATCATATTCAATATATAAAAGAAAGAATGAATTTAATGTTAAGTGAGAATACAGGAAAACCACTTGAAATTGTTGAGAAAGATACAGATCGAGATAATTATATGACAGCACAAGAAGCTAAAGATTATGGTATTATAGATGAAATTTTTGTATCAAGAAATAAAAAAGCATAAATTAGGGAGGCGAAATGTCAGATATTGAATGCAAATGTAGTTTCTGTGGGAAAAGTCAAAGAGATGCAAAAAAATTAATTGCAAGTCCAAATGGGGAGTCATTTATTTGTGATGAATGTATTGAAATTTGTAAAGATATAATAACAGATATAACAAAAAAATCGACTTTTGAAAAAATAGAATTGCCTACGCCTATAGAAATAAAAGAAAAACTTGATGAATATATTGTAGGGCAAGAAGAGGCAAAAAGGGTTTTGGCTGTTGCAGTTTATAATCATTATAAAAGATTAAATTACAATTATGCTAAAGATTCTAAAAATTCTGATGATGTTGAATTGGAAAAAAGCAATATTTTGATGATTGGACCTACAGGTTCAGGGAAAACTTTACTTGCTAAAACTTTAGCAAAAATTTTAAAAGTTCCATTTGCGACTGCTGATGCTACAACATTAACAGAGGCTGGATATGTAGGCGATGATGTTGAAAATATTCTTTTAAAATTAATTCAGAATGCTGACTATGACATCGAAAAGGCTCAACGTGGAATAATTTATATAGATGAAATTGATAAAATAGCACGAAAGACTCAAAATGTATCTATCACTAGAGATGTTGCAGGCGAAGGGGTTCAACAAGCATTGTTGAAAATACTTGAAAGTACCATTGCAAGCGTTCCTCCACAAGGGGGAAGAAAACATCCACATCAAGAAATGATTCAAATTGATACAACGAATATTTTATTTATTTGTGGTGGAGCATTTGTGGGGTTGGATAAAATAATTGAGTCTAGAGAGAATAATTCAACTTTAGGTTTTAATGCTGAAATTAAAACAAATGAAGATAAAAAAGATATTAATATAATTAAAAATGTTCAACCAAATGATTTAGTTAAATTTGGTCTAATTCCTGAATTTATTGGACGTTTGCCAGTCGTTGTAGGACTAGATGAATTAAATCAAGATGCACTTGTTAAGATATTAACAGAACCTAAAAATTCAATTATTAAACAATATAATCTTATGTTTAAAATAGATGGAATTGATATTGAATTTTCTCAAGAAGCAATTAAAGCGATTGCGAAAAAGGCAATGGATTTAAAAACTGGGGCAAGAGGATTAAGGACTATTATTGAAACAAAGATGAATAAATTGATGTATGAAGCCCCAAGTCTTCAAGATGTTGAAAAAATTGTTGTAAATGATAAGTTTATAGAACTTGATAATGGGCAACCAGAAATAATTTATAAATCTGAGGGGAATAAAAAAGAAGTATGTTAACATACTTCTTTTTTTAACAATGTAAAATAAAAAATCATATATGAATTGAAGGAGGTAATATGAGAAGATTTTTTAATATTCTAGATTTTAATTCTCAAAACAGAACTAATGATTTTGTAACAATACAAAATACACGTGCAGATATAATTGGTGAATTAGAGGCTATCATAATGTATGAAAATCATTTAGAGCAAACGAATGATATTAATGCACAAAATACAATTAAAGATATAGTTAAAGAAGAAAAGTTGCATGTTGGACAATTGTTTGGTTTGCTATTTAGATTAGATCCTGAAAGTAAGATTCAATTTGAAAAAGGAATTAAAGAATTTGAAAATACGGAAAATTAAAGCATACGCTTTAATTTTTATATTAGTTGAATAATTTATAAAAAATGCTTGACTTTTATATAATAAATTAATATAATAAGAAGGTATGATATGTGCAGGCGTGGCGGAATGGCAGACGCGCTTGTTTAAGGGGCAAGTGGGAAACCGTGTGG